>Ga0164290_1000025_pt1 | contig 584977 bp, 590 predicted proteins | sample Micstemetagenome_FD_108782 | JGI IMG/M metagenome (GOLD analysis project Ga0164290, IMG submission 108782) | Contaminated culture microbial community from soil near Moab, Utah, USA - Microcoleus steenstrupii SON62 (Illumina Assembly) | ecosystem: Environmental > Terrestrial > Soil > Soil crust... | reverse complement strand
CCGTCGCCCGGTAGCGCTGCATCAGCTTGATCACCGTGCTCACGGCAACCTCGAAGCGCTCCGCCACCGCGTGCCGCGAAGCCCCCCTTTCAACCGCCCGGACGATCCGTCCGCGCAAATCCAACGACAGCGTTGCTCCCATCCAGGCTGGCCTCCAAACCAGTATCCAGCTTGAATCAGAATTCGCAGCCCTTGGGAATCCCCTTTCGATTCCGATTAGCCTGGAACCGCTCTAGCCCGGCCCAGGCGCCATGAATTCTTGTCGGCACCTTGAGCGCCGAAATTCACAGCGCGCGGGCCGATCCGGGATCGATTTTGAACACGAGCGCGTTGCCTCGGCGCTCGACCTCGCCTTCGAGCGCCACGCGGATGCCGACAAAATGCTTCAGTGCCAGCGGCGGGGCTTTGCCGTCGGGACCGGCCAGCACCAGAAATTCCTGGCCAAGGATGGGCGCTGCCGCGACAAACACCATCGGCACGTCGCCTGCCATGCACAAGATCGCGCAGGCCCGGTGCGACAGGCCGCCGCCCGGACTCATGGCGCCCGGATAGCATTTGCCGTCGCAGATCTCGCCCTTGATGCGAAAGCGTCCGAGCGCCACCGCCTCGGGGAGGCCCGCGTTGCCCGCAACGACCGGCGGCTTGTCGACCAGCAGCATCGCGATCGTGCCGCGACGCAGCAGCACGCCGTCGATCGCGAGGCTCTGGCCCTCGGCAATGTCGCCCGCAATGTCGGCGCCGCGCTTGCCGTCGCCCGACAGCAGCACGGTCTCGCCTTTGGCGTGCAGCATCGGATAGGGATGGCGCTGGAACGCGCCCTCGACGCTTACATAGTCGCCAACGCCGGGTGCGGGTGCTGCTTGCCCGGCGGGAAGTTCGAACAGACCCGCGCTCGGATCGTCGATGCGCGCCGACAGCAGCAGCCCCGCGCCCGCGAACCCCGCCACGAGCAGCCCCGCGCATAGCGCCAAAAAGCGTCGCTGCGCGGGCGCGCGTGCACCGGCCCAGCCGATGTAAAAATCGTCCTTCATGGCGGGCCCGCCGGAATCCGAAGCGGCACGGTGGGCGTGCCGCGCGGGTTGGCGCGCGGATCGAGCAGCACGCGGCCGTCAAGGCTCGCAAGATTGTAGGTCGCGATCTTCTCGGTAAAGGGCGGCGGCGCGCAGCCGTCTTCCAGCCGGTACTGGAACCCGTGCCACGGGCACGTGATGCAACCGTCGACCACGCGACCTTCGCCCAACGGGCCGTTCTGGTGCGCGCACAGATTCGTGACCGCCGTCAGCCGATCCTTGTGCCGAAAGATCGCGACCGGCTCGTCGCCGTCCAGCGTCACGATGCGCGCCCGGTCCTCGGCGAAGGCGGCGAAGGGGCCCGCATCGACCCAGTCGCGCCCGTCGGGGCCGCGCACATGCCCGGCATTGGGACGGTCGTCGCGACGCGCCTTGCGCGCGGCCGCCACATGCAGCGCCGCAAGGCCAAGCGCGCTGGCGGCCACCGCGCTTGGCAACGCCCAGTCGCGCGCATCCTGCAGCACGCCGAACGCCACATGCAGCACCGCGAGCGCGTAGGCGGCGTAGAGCGACATGTGCAGCGCCTTCCACAGCGGCGCCCCCAAAAACGCGAGCCAGAAATCGTGGCTCGTCGCCGCGAGCAGACACAAGACCAGCAATGCCGCCAAACCGAACGCGACGAATGGAAAACCGCGCAGCTGCCCGAAACTTGTGTCCGCCGCCAGCAACGCTTCGAGCGGCGCCACCGGGCTGTAGACGAAGTACCAGTCGACGACCTGGTAGGCATGGCAAAGTGCCACGAGGCACGTCGCCACGCCCAAATGGCGGCGGTTGTAGAGCATCGGCAGGAATCGCGCATCGAGCCTGGCGAGCGGCCCGATCGCCAGCGCCACGCTCATCATCAAAAACGCGCAGGTCCCGAATGCGCGCATGCGCAGCGTCTGCTCGTCGAGCGGCGTGCGCACGCTCTGCAGCTTTTCGCCCACGACAAGGAACGCCGCCAGATAGAGCGCCACGCAAGCGGCGAGCACCAGATCGTAGACGATCTTGCTGCGATTCCAGCCGACGGGAACGTATCCAGCACTCATCGGATCTGCGCTCGCGCGGGCGGATCCAGGCGAACCACGGCGTCGCTCGGATCGCGCGGCTGGCGGCCGAGCGTCGCGAACGCGACCGCCAGCGGCAGCAGGATCGCGAGCGCGGTCCAGATGCGGCGATGGTTGCGGCGATGGCTGCGGCGCATGGCGGGGCGCTATCTCTCGCGCCGATGCCAGTTGCGCAGCACCAGCGGCCACAGCAGCGCCGTGCCGGGCACCAGCAGCAGGCGGAACAGATAGCTGCCCCGCGCTTGGCCGTCGATGCGCCCGATGCCCAGCGTCAAAAAGACCGCCGCCACGAGCGCGCCCGTCGCGGCATAGGCGCCAAGCGCGCCCAAGATCAGACGTGCGGTTTCAAGGTCCATTCCACGCTCCGTGCCGGTCAGGCAAGATAGTCGTGCACGACTTGGCCCGGGGCAAGCGTCAGATCCGCGACAAAATGGATGCTCGAGACGATTTCGCGCACCGGCAGGTCGGCCACCGGCGCCAACGCATGGTGGGCAAGTTCGAGCGATGCGGGTCCGGTCCAAGCGCCCTTCACGACGACGTCGACCAGATTGTAGCGCACGAGTTCGCAAATGCGCGGCGTGCCGTCGACATGCGGAACGACTTTCAGCAGGAAGCCCGGTTCCGCGATGGCGCGCGCGACGGCGGCCGTCGCGACGGCCTTGTGTTTGTAGCCCATCGTCGCGGTGGCGATGCGCACCTGGCCGAAATCGAGCGTGCCGACGATCGTGTCCTTGGCGACCTGGAGCACGGGTGCGGCGAGCTTCTTGGGGAAACCCCACAATTCGCGCCCGCCCGCGATCGGCGGATCGTCGTCGAGGAACATCGAATGCACGAGCCCGCCTTCCTCGCGCACGCCGTCGGACCTGCGAAAATGCACGGGGATCACCTGGCCCGATTCGGTGTAGTCGCCAAAGCCGGTCGAATCGGGCATGCGGATGAATTCGTATTTGACGAGCGGTTCGCCGATCTCGAGCGGTTCGGGCACCACGCGCTCGAGCGCGTCGCGGTCGGTGCGGTAGGTGACGATCAGATATTCGCGGTCGACGAACCGATAGGGACCCGGCGGATAGGACGGGCTTTCGAGCGGCATCGCAAAGGCGCGGCGCAAAACTTCGTCGCTGTTCATGTCGGCTGCCCCGGCTCGGTTTTGGCGGCGAGATAGTCGTGCACGACGGTGCCCAAATCGAGGGTGCAGTCGAGCACATGGTGGAGCCCCGTGGCGCGCCCGGCGACCGGCAGGTCTGCGACGGGCGCCAGCGCATGCGGGTGCAAGGCGAGCGCGGCAGGCGCGGTCCAGGCGCCGTAAACGCGGATCTCGCTCTGGCCCACGCGGACCAGTTCGCAGATCCGCGCCGATCCGTCGACATGGGGCACGATCTTCAGCAAAAAGACCGGCTCGGCGGCGCGTCTGGCGATCTCGGCCGTATCGACGGCCGCGTGTTTGTAGCCCATCGTGCCGGTCGCGACGCGCACGGGCCCGAAATCCAGCTTGCCGACCAGCGTGTCGCGCTCCACTGCCAGGTGGGGCTGGGCAAGTTTCTGCGGGAAGCCCCACAATTCGCGCCCGCCCGCGATCGGCGGATGCGTGTCCAAAAACATCAATCGCACATAGCTGCCGGTTTCGCCGCGAAAGCGGACCGGAATTTTCTGCGCCACGCCATGGTAGGCGCCGAAGCCCGTCGAGTCCGGCATGCGCACGAATTCGAGACGCACGACCGGCTCGATCGGCTCCAGGGGTTCGGGAACGATGCGTTTGACGGCATCCATGTCGCTTGCGTAGGCGAGCGTCATGTATTCGCGGCCCACAAAACGGTAGGGGCCGGGCGGAAAAGACGGGCTGTGCGGCGGCATCGCAAAGGCCCGGCGGCGGAACGCGTCGGCTTTCATGCGCGTATGGCTCCGATCGGAATTCTGTGTTTCGGCGCGGGGCTCAATGCGCAGTCCAGCCGCCATCGACCGGCAGCGCTGTTCCGGTCATCGACGCGCCGCCGGGTCCGCACAGGAAGACCGTCAAGGCGCCCAGTTCTTCGACCGTCGCGAAGCGCTTGTTGGGCTGCTGGGCGAGCAGGATGTTTTTGACCACTTCCTCGCGCGGAATATTGTGCGCGCGCGCCTGGTCTTCGATCTGTTTTTCGACCAGCGGCGTCCACACATAGCCCGGGCAAATCGCGTTGCACGTGACCCCGGCTTCGGCGCCTTCCATGGCGATCGTCTTGGTGAAGCCGACGATGCCGTGTTTGGCCGCGACATAGGCCGATTTGAAGGGCGAGGCGACCAGCCCGTGCGCCGAGGCGATATTGACGATGCGCCCGTAGCCGCGCGTTTTCATCGACGCGAACACGGCCTTCGTGGTGTGGAACGCGGCCGACAGGTTGATCGCCAGAATGGCGTCCCATTTCGCGTCGGGAAAATCTTCGACCGGCGAGACGAACTGGATGCCGGCATTGTTGACCAGAATATCGACCGGGCCGTTTTTGGCGACGGCCCCTTCGACCATGCCGCGGATGGCGTCGCCCTTGCTCATGTCCGCGCCCGAATAGGCGATATCGACGCCGAATTCGGCGGCCAGGTCGGCGCGCAGTTTTTCGATTTGCACGGCGTCGCCAAAGCCGTTCAGCAATACCTTGGCGCCGGCCGCCGCCAGCGCGCGCGCGATGCCGAGCCCGATACCGCTGGTCGAACCGGTTACGATGGCATGTTTGTCGGCGAGCGTGCCCGTCGCGGCGCCCGCCGAACCCGTCTGTAGCTTGTCCATCGATCCCCCGGGTGTTTGGTTGCCGCAGGGGTTCGTCGCGACCGGGCCGGAAGTTACCAGGCGACGATGGGGCCGCCGGCGGCAACGGCGTCTTCGCGGTCGTGCGTGACCATCAAACAGGGCACGCCGCGCGCGCGCACATGGTCGAACACGAATGTACGCATGCGCTGGCGCAAATCGGCATCGAGTTTGCCGAACGGTTCGTCGAGCAGCACGGCGGCGGGTTCGGCCAGCAGCATGCGCATCAGCGACACGCGCTGGCGCTGGCCGCCCGACAATGTCGCCGGGTCGCGCTTGGCGAAGCCCGCCAGATCCGCCTCGTCCAAGGCCGCTTCGATGCGCCTGGCCCGGTCGGACGTTTGCGGCGGCAAGCCGAACGCCAGATTGCCGCCGACCGAAAGATGGGAAAACAGCAGATCGTCCTGGAACAGGATGCCGATGCGGCGGCGCTCGGGCGGCAGGCCGGTCACGTCGCGCGCGCCCAGCCGAACCCGGCCGCTGCCCGCCAGCCCCGGCGCCAGCGTGCCGCACGCATAGGCAAGCAGGCTCGATTTGCCCGAGCCCGACGGCCCCATGACCGTCGCGATTTCGCCGGGCGCCACCGACAGGCTCAGATTTTCGAGCAGCACGCGCGGGCCGATGCGCAGGGCGACATTCTCGAAAACCAGCGCGCTCATGCCATGCCCCGGCGCCGGCGAAAGACAAAAGCCGGAACCGCCAGCGCCAGCGCATACGCGATCAACGGCAGGGCCGCCTGCAAAAACGCGTACACGCCGACCGTGCGCCGGTCGCCGCCCGAAGCCAGCGTGACGGCTTCGAGCGTCAGGCTCGTCAGGCGTCCGCCGCCGCCCAGCAAGGTCGGCAAATAAAGGCCGACGCTGACCGCAAATCCGACGGCGGCCGCGACCAGGATCGGGCGCAGCAGCAGCGGCACGCGCACGGCAAAAAACACGCGCCAGGGCGACGCCCCCAGACACGCCGCGACGCGCGCATAGCGCGGATCGAGGCTGCGCCACGGATCGGCCAGCACCAGGAAGACGTAGGGCAGCACGAACAGCAGATGGAGCCAGACCAGCGCTGCCCATGTGCCGTCCCAGCCGAGTTTGACCAGCACGCTTTGCGCGCCCAGCAGGAACGAGACTTGCGGCACGATCAGCGGCAGATAGAGCGCCCACAAGGCCGAGGCGCCCGGCACGCGCTGGCGGCGGCTTTCGTTTTCAAGGCACAAAGCCGCCAGCACGATCGCGGCTGCGGTCGCGGCCAGCGCCACGCTCAGCGTCGTGGTCGCGGGCACGGCAAGGCGCGAGGCTTCGCGCAGCCAATTGTCGAGCGTCCAGCGTTGCGGCAAGGCGTCCGGGAAACGCCACGCGGCCGCAAACGACCACAGCGCCATCGCGAGCAGCGCCGCCGCATTTGCCGCCAGCACCGCCAACAGCGCTGCACGCACGAACGGGCGCATGGGCTCGACGGCACGCCCGCGATGGCCGCGTTCGATCCAGGGTTTGCGCGCCTGCGCCAATCCCATTTCGGCCAGGCGCCAGGTCCCGAGCGCCGCCAGCACCAAAAACAGCTGCAAGCTGGCCGCCGCCATGGCCGGCAAAAACAGATCGAGCAGCGGATCGCTGGCCCAGCGCACGACCAGCACCGCCAAGGGCGGCGGGTTCGAGGGTGCGAGCACCAGCGCGACATCGACCGCCGACAGCGAGAATGCGAGCACCGCATAGACCGGCAGCCGGATTTGTGGATAGAGAAGCGGCAGCACAGCCTTGAGCCAGCCAATGCCCGGCGAATAGCCGAGCGTGCGCGCCACCGCCATCGACTGCGCGGCCGGAATCTGGCCGTGCGCCGCGACCGCCATCAGCAGCAAATAGGGCGCTTCCTTCAGCACGAGCCCCGCAACGAAGGCGAGCCCTGCCGCATCGCCCACGGTTGCGATATCGGGCGGGCGCGTCCAGCCCGTCAATTCGGGCGATATCAGGCGCGCGATCCACCCCGACGGCGCAATCAAAAACGCGAAACCCAGCGCCACCGCCGCGTGCGGCGTTGCCAGCAGCGGCCCCAGCAGCTTGGCCGTGCGCTGGAACAGCGCCGAGCCGTGCGCCGCCGCGCAAAAACCCACCGCCAGCGCCAGCGATGCGGCCGTTGCCGCAAACCCGGTCCAGAGCGTGAGCAGGACGCTGCGCGCCAAACCGGGCTGGTCGAACAGGCGCTGGAACATGCCCAGGCCGAACGCGGTTTCGCCCAGCGCCGGAAAATAGCCGAAAGCGGGCAACAGCGTGAACACCACGCCCCCCGCAACCGGCCCCAGAAACAAGACAAGCGTCAGATAGGGAACAAACGCCAACGGCATGTCAGCCGGTATAGCGCTTTTCCCAGTCGGCGGCGATGCGGGTCATCCAGCTCGGGTGCGGCTCGGGCAGCAGGCGGCCCAATTCGGCGACGCTTGGCATGCCCGCAACGGCGGGCAATGCCGCGAAGTGGCGAAGCTGGTCGGGCGGCAGACGCTGCAGATCGAGCACGCTGGGATTGCCGAGCTGGCGCGGATCGCTCATGCGCGCCTGCGCCTCGGCGCCCAGCAGGAAATTCGCCGCCACCATGGCGGCTTCTTTGTTGGCGGCGTTGAACGGGATCGACACGAAACTCGTATTGCCGATCGTGCCGCGGTCGAGCGTGTAGACGCGCGCGGTTTTGGGCAGCAATTCGTTGGCGATCGACACGGCCGCTTCGGCCGGATTGAACGACACCATCAAATCGATCTCGCCGTCATTGAGCAGCTGGCGCATCGCGGGCCCGCTGTCGGGATATTGGCGGCCTTGGCGCCACAGGACCGGGCGCAGCGCGTCGTACCAGCGCCACAACGGGGCGACGCTCGCCTCGTAGGACGCGTCGGCCGCGCGCTGCAAAACGCCGGCATCGGGGGCGAGTTCGAACAAAGCCTGTTTGAGGAAGGTCGAGCCGAGGAAATTGCGCACGCCCGGATGCGTCGTGCGGCCCGGATTCGCCTGCGCCCAGACGAGCATCGCCGGGATCGAGCGCGGCGGATTGGCAAGGCGCGCCCGGTCGTAGACATAGACGATCTGCGCCATGCGCCACGGCGCGGCGTAGCCGTCGACCGGCACGGTAAAATCGACGATTGTCGACGGCTTGCCGGCAGTATCGACGAACCGGAAATTCGGCAGCGTTTGCGCGAAGGGGCCAAAATGCAGGCCGCGCTCTTTCATGGCCAGAAAATTGGGGCCGTTGATCCAGACGAGGTCGACGGCACCGCCGGTCAAGCGCCCGGCGGCTTTTTCGGCGATCACGCGCTGCACGGCTTCGGCCGTGTCGCGCAGGCGCACATGGCGAAGCTCCACGCCCGCATCGGCGCGCAGGCGCGCAGCCGCCCATTCGATAAAGGCGTTGGTACGCTCGTCGCCGCCCCAGGCGTTGAAAAACACGGGCTTGCCGCGCGCGGCCGCCAGCGTGTCGGCCCACGGCACTTGCGCATTTGCGGGAAGCGCTGCAGCAGCGCTTGCGAAAACGAGGAATGTCCGGCGGTCGAGCGTCATTTCGCGCACTCCATTTTTGCCGCGCGGCGCCGCTCGGCTGCGGCGGCCAGACGCGGGGCGAGCACTTCGTCGTGGAACCGGTCGCAGCCGATGCACAGATTGGCGTAAGGCGCGCCCTGCGGGGTCGTGGTTTGCGATTTCAACCGGAAGGTTTCGGGCGACCAGCCGTCGGCCACGCCCATTTTGTCGGGCGTGCCGGCCGAAATCGCCTGGAAGGCGGGATCGCTTGCCAGCGAGTCCAAGATTTCAATCAGCGTATCCTGCGTCAAGTTGCCGATCGGCAGTTTGGTTTTCATGCAGCACGGATAGACGTCGCCATTGGGCTCGATCGAGACTTCGGAACCCGAATAGCCGTAGCGCAGGAAGTCCAGGCCGCCCGACCAGCGGCCGCAGAAATTGTCGTCGATCGTGGCTTTGGAAAGCCCGTTGGCCCAGGCGCGTCCGCGCGGCCAGATTTTGCCGATCCACGCGTCGGGCGTGGCGCCGAAAAAACTGTAGCTCGGCCCCGTTTCGTCGAGCCATTTGCGGTTCTGCGTCGCAAGGCCCGACGCCGTCATGCCGCGGCTTTCGAACAGGCGCGCCAGATCTTCCTTGAGCTTCTCGGGCTCGATATTGACGTGGAAATCGTCGAGCCCGGCACAGGACAGCATCCAAATGCCGCGCTCCAGCAGGTCGTCGAGAATTTGCGGCGTCACCAGATCGCCCGTCGTCTGCACGACGATCTTGATGCCGCCATTGTTGCGGTAGCGCGCCTGCAGGCGCTCGATCACTTTATAGGTCACGTTTTCGCGGATCGGATCGAGCAGCGATTCGCCGCCCGACAGAATGATGCGGCCGGTCTTTTCGGGAAGGGCCGGATCGTCGCGGTCGCGATAGACCATGCGTTCGGGCAGCGCATCGACGATGCGCGGGAACGCGGCGACGGCCTCCGCCAGCACGCCTTTCATTTCCCGGGCGTTGTAGGGCCGAAAACGGTCTTCGTAGCAATGTTTGCAGCGCCGATGGCACGCCCAACTGACGACGTAGTAGATCGATTCCATGACTCCCCCGTGCCCCCGATTCGCGGCCGCGCGTCGGAAGGTAACGGGGGGATTATGGCGGCAGCGAGGAAAGGGGCAAAGAAGACTTTTGGGCCGCTATTCCGCCGCCAGCCGTTCGATTCCGGGCGCAACCGTCGGCGTTTCGGCAATCGGTGCCGCGCGTTTGACGCGGAACCAGGCGGCATAGAGCGCGGGCAGGAACGTGACCGTCAGCACTGTCGCGACGATCAGCCCGCCCATCATGGCGACCGACATCGGTCCCCAGAACACGTTGCGCGTCAGCGGGATCAACGCCAGGATCGCCGCCGCCGCCGTCAGCATGATCGGCCGGAAACGCGCGACAGTCGATTCGACGATCGCCGACCAGGGGTCGCGCCCGTGCGATATCTCGCGCTCGATCTGGTCGACCAGAATGACCGAGTTCCGCATGATCATGCCCGACAGCGCGATGACGCCCAGAATGGCCGTAAAACCGAACGGCAAGCCGAACGCCAGCAGCGCCGCCGCCGCGCCGACGATGCCGAGCGGCGCCGTCAAAAACACCAGCAAGGCGCGGCCAAAATGCTGCAGCTGCACCATCAAAAGCAGCATCGTCGCAACCGCGACCAGCGGCAGATTGACGAAGATCGAGGCTTGCGACTTGGCGCTCTCTTCGACCGCGCCGCCCGCTTCGATCGTGTAGCCCGAAGGCAGGCGTGCGCGCAGCGGCGCCATCGCGGCGTCGAGCGCCTTGGCGACGTCGGGCGGCTGCACGCCGTCGGGCACGTTGGCGAGCACGGTAATCGTCGGCATACGATTGCGCCGCCACACGATGCCGGCCTCGCTGTCGGGGATCAGGCGCGCGATCTGGGAGAGCGGCACCGAAGCGCCCGTGGCGGTGCGCACATAGACCTGGCCCAGCGCGTCCAGCGTCGCGCGCTCGTCGGCGGGCGCGCGCAGCAGAATCGGGATCACGCCGTCGTCCTCGCGATAGCCGCCGATGGGCACGCCGTTGGCGATGCCCGCGAGCGTGCGGCGCAGCGTCTGCGAACTCAGCCCCAGCGCGCGCGCGCGATCCTGATCGATCGCCACGCGCAGCACCGGAATCGCCTCGCGCCAATCGTCGTGCACGTCGAACGTCGAAGGATGCGCGCGGACCAGCGCTTTGGCTTCCTCGGCGAAGGCGCGCAAGACGTCCGGGTCTTCGCCGCGCACGCGAAACTGGACCGGCCAGCCGACCGGCGGACCGCTGTTCAGCCGGTCGACGCGACCGCGCACGCCCGCCGCCTTGTCCGCGAGTTCGGCGCGGATGCGCGCGACGACGCGTTCGCGCGCCTCGAGGTCGCGCGCCAGCACGACAAGCTGGGCAAAGTTCGACGCTTGCAGCTGCTGGTCGAGCGGCAGATAGAAGCGCGGGCTGCCCGCCCCCACATAGCTCGTGACGTGCAGAATGTCGGGGTCGCCCGCCAGGGCCGCTTCCAAGCGCCGCGCGGCGGCATCGCTGGCGGCAAAGCCCGTGCCCTCGGGCGACCACAATTCGACCATCGCTTCGGCGCGGTTCGAGGCGGGGAAAAACTGTTTGGGCACCAGACCCAAACCGGCGATGCCGAGCGCGAACAGGCAAAGCGTCGCGCCGATGACGGTCCAGCGACGGTTCAGGCACGCGTCGACGAGCGCGCGAAAGCCGCGATAGAAGCGCGTGTCGAACGCCGCATGCGGCGCGTCGTTTTTGCGCTCGCGCAGCAGCACGTACCCCAGATAGGGCGTGAAAAACACGGCCGCAAACCACGACACCACGAGCGCTATGCCCACGACCGCGAAAATCGAAAACGTGTATTCGCCTGCCGTCGATTTGGCGAGCCCGACGGGCAGGAAGCCCGCGACCGTGATCAGCGTGCCGGTCAGCATAGGCATCGCGGTCGAGGTGTAGGCGTAGGCGGCCGCACCAAAGCGGTCCATGCCTTCCTCGAGCTTGCGCGCCATCATTTCGACCGCGATCATCGCGTCGTCCACGAGCAGACCGAGCGCGATGATCAACGCGCCCAGCGAAATTTTCTGCAGCGCGATGCCGAAATAGTCCATCGCCAGAAACGTGATCGCCAGCACTAGCGGGATTGTCAGCGCCACCACGATGCCCGTGCGCCACCCCAGGCTCAGGAAACTCACCGCCAGCACGATCGCGATCGCCTCCAGCAGCGTCGTCAGAAACTCGCCGATATAGCGCTCGACGATCTGCGGCTGGTCGGCGACTTTGTGGATCGCAAGCCCCAGCGGCATGTCCGCGCCCACGGCCGCGATCGCGGCATCGAGCCTGGGGCCCAGTTCGACCACGTTGCCGTCGCGCGCCATCACGACGCCCAGCGCCAACGCGTCGCGATTCTGGAAGCGCATGCGAAAGACCGGCGGATCGACATAGCCGCGCGAAATTTCGGCAATGTCGCCTAGCCGGATCGTCGCCTCGCCCGCGCGCAGGCGCAGCTCGGCCAGTTCGTCCGCGCGCTCGATCCCGCCTTCGACGCGCACGCGCACGTCGCGCTGGGACGTGCTGAGCGTGCCGGCCGGTTCGATTTCGTTCTGGCCGCCGACCGCGCGCGAAATCGCGTCGCTATCGAGCCCCAATTGCGCCAGCCGACGGTTCGAGACCGTGACATAGACGCGCTTGGCCTGTTCGCCCAGAAGATCGACCTTCTCGACGCCGCGCACGCGCAGCAGCGCGTCGCGCAAGGCATCGGCCCGGTCTTTGAGCGCGCCGTAGCCGAATCCTTCGCCGGTCAGCGCGTAGATGGCGCTGTAGGTGTCGCCGAACTCGTCGTTGAAAAAGGGGCCCTGCACGCCGACGGGCAGTGTTGCGCGGATATCGCCGATTTTTTTGCGCACCTGGTACCAGATGTCGGCGACCTGTTTGGGCGGCACGTCCTGGCGCAGATTGACGAAAATCAGCGACTCGCCCGGGCGCGAGGAGGAGCGCGTGAAATCGAGATACGGCACCTCCTGCAGTTTGCGTTCGAGGCGCGCGGTGAGCTGGTTCTGCACCTCGTCGGCCGTGGCGCCCGGCCACTGGCTTTGCACGACCATCACGCGGAAGGTGAAATCGGGATCTTCTTTCTGGCCCAGTTCGAAAAAAGCCAGAATGCCCGCCGCCATCAGCAGGATCGCGACGAAACGCGTGAAAGACGGGTGCGAAATCGCCCACGCCGAAAGGTTGAAGCGCGCGTTGGTCACGGGCGCACCTGGCGCACGCGCTGGCCGTCGCGCAGCAGATGGGCGCCCGCCACGACGACGCGCTCGCCGGGCGCAAGCGCGCCCGACAGCACGAGATTTTCCCCGCGCATGCCCGAAATTTCCACCGCGCGCTCGGCAACCGAATTGCCGTCGGGTGCCACGATCCAGACGATCTTTTCGGCCCCGCGCGCGACCACGGCAGCCATCGGCACCGCATAGCCTTTGGGCGAAGCGGCGATGCGCAGGCGCACATTCGCGCTCATGCCCAAACGGTAGCTTGGCGGCGCGTCGGGAATGGCGATGCGCACGCGGTAGGTGCGCGTCGCGCGATCCGCCATGCCGGAGATTTCGCGCACCTTGCCCTCGATCGCGCCCTGCCCAAGCGCCCACAGATCGACCGCGACGGCCGCGCCCGGCGCGAACAGCTCGATCTGCGATTCGGGAATCGCGATCGCGATTTCGCGCGCATCGAGACGCGCGAGCCGCACGACCGTCTGGCCGACCGCCAGCACTTGGCCGGGCTCGGCTTCGATCGCGGTGACGATCCCGGCCGCTTCGGCCGCAAGCATCGCGTAGCCGGTCTGGTTGGCGCGTTCGCGCGCCTGGGCTTCGGCCTGGTCGAACGCGGCTTTGGCGGCGCGGTGCTGCGTCTCGAACCGCTCGAACTGCGCTTGCGCGATGTGGCCGCGTTCGAGCAAAGCGCGCTGGCGCGCCAGGTCGGCGCTGGCAAGCTCGAGCTGCGATTGCGCGGCCGCGACGGCGGCGCGAGCACTGCGTTCCGACAGGACCAGATCGCGCGGATCGAGGCGGGCCAGGACCTGCCCCGCCTCGACGACGGCGCCCAGATCGACGCGCCGCTCCGTCATCTTGCCGGCGACGCGAAACCCTTGCGCCGTTTCGACGCGCGGCACGACCTCGCCCGCAAACAGCAGCACGGTTTCGTCGGCCATCGGGCGCAATTCCTGCGTCTGCACGGGGCGAATCTCCTCGATGCGGGCCGGGGCTTCTTTGCACGCGCCCAGCAGCCCCGCAGACGCAAGAGCAAGCAGCGCAACGGCGATCCGTGGCATATTGTTTTTCCTGTCGGAGTCGGCAAGGACTGACTTACCGTTGTTCAGTTATCGATGATAAGTTATCATCGATAATCTGTTCGTCAAGCCTGTTTGTTTCTCGAAAAGGTTCCCTGGATTGTCCCGCACGCAAAAAAATAAAAGAAAACCAAAGGGTTCGGGCCATGAACGGCACCGCGAAATTCTCGATGCGGCGCAGCGGATCGTGCTGCGCGACGGCGTCGAGCGCGCCACGGTGCGCGCGATCGCGGCCGCTATCGGCATCTCGTCGGCAGCGCTCTATGTCTATTTCCCGACCCGCGAGGCGATTTTGCAGGCACTGTGCGACCGCACGCTTGGCAAGCTGCTGACGCGTTTTGCCGCGATCGAGGCGGGTCCGGGCAGCAATCTTGCCAAGCTTCGGACCTTCATGGCGGACTATGTCGCGTTCGGCCAAGCGCACCCGGACGAATATCGCCTCGTGTTCGCGGTCAAGAGCCACGGGATCGGCCCGACGAGCCATTTGGCGCCGGAGGCGCCGGACGCGGGCGGCAGTGTCGGCCCGCAGCTTTTCGGCAAGCTGCTGGACCAGGTCAAACGGCTGATCGCGGACGGCACGTTCGCCGCCCACGATCCCGTGACGGCGGCCGAGACGATCTGGATGCTGGGCCACGGCATGATCCTGCTGACCACGTCGATGCCGCATTTTCCGTGGAAGGAACCTGCGGTTGCCGTGGCGGCCGCAACGGACGTGGCGCTGGCAGGTTTGCTCAAGCGCGCGTGAGGGGAAGCTTGGCTGGGGCGCTAGGAACCGGAGGCAAGCTTATGTCATTGACTACATGCGATACGCTGCTCTGAGCCAGAAACCTCAGATGTTAACCCTGTGACAGATCTCTGTAGCAAGCAACCAAAAACTAGCAATTCGTCAGCTTGGCATGCGCCGCCACTTTTCGTAATTGCTCCAGCGACGGCGCCGTTTCGGCACCGTTGTAACTTCAGTACGCGTCATGCATCCGCCTAGCGCTGTCGCTAAGTGCGCCGCGTAATCACGCGCCGATTCCTCAACCTGAACGTTCGATTAGCGAATGTACCTAAGTTCGGGGCAGGGCTACATCACCCGCGTCAACACCGCCGCATACAAAAGCTGCAGTACGACGGTAACGGTGCCTCGCAGGCTTCGGCAAAAATCTGGCAAGCCAGGCTCATGCTGTATCTAATAAATCAATCATTGACGATCTTAGGTGACGCTTTCGGGCCGGTATTGACGTCTGACACCAAATGTTTGCACAAGCCCCTTGGCGCGGAGTCCCAATTCAGGCCATTATCCTGCGAAACAAAATGAGCAGGCCAAATGCCATCGTTGCGAAATCCAACAAGCGATCTTGAAATACGGACGGCCCTTCATGCAAAGAAGCTCAACCGCTTCCGCCGTTCCGAAAACGCCCTAATCGTTGACGAACTCGGACTTGCCCATGCTAGGAGCCGTGTCGATGTGGCTGTGATCAACGGCTGCCTCCACGGCTATGAAATCAAGAGTGCTCAGGATAGCCTCACACGCCTGCCCGCGCAGATCGCGACCTACAGGGAGACTTTGGAACGGCTGACTGTAGTGTGTGCCTCGAAGCACATTGAAGGCGTTATGCGTTTGGCACCCGATTGGTGCGGCGTCACCGAGGCCCGGCAAGGTTCACGCGGTGGCGTTCACTTCAGCACAGTTCGACGGCCGACGAAGAACCCTGAGCTTAAGCGCACCATGCTCGCACACTTGCTTTGGCATTCTGAGGCTGTTTCACTCCTATCGCGCTATGACCTCCCGGCTCGCGAACTGCGTCAGCCGCGCAAGCAGCTCTATACGATGATTGCGGAACTGATGACTGCGAAGGAAATAACGGCATCTATCCGACACTTTATGGGACTCCGACCAACTTGGAGAGATCAGCAAGCGCCTGCGTGATGTGGTGGTTGATCGCAACTTTCTTCCATTGAGTCTGATTGCTCGGCCCTATGAGTCGTTTTGCACAACGTTCAATGTATTCGTCGCCGTATGAGAAACTCGACCCCATGTATTCGCCACTTTTTACTAGTTCGTCGCAATGGTCATGCATCTGGTTCGGGTTGTCCCGGAATGAACCGCCCTTATACACCGACCAATTCCGACTCGTCGCGTAGACGACCTTACCTGCTGGCTTCAGCATTCGCATGTCCATCGCTGAGAAAGACGGATGCACTACCGTATAGTCTCCGTAATTCGGTCGACGAAGCCCTGTAGGTAAAGCCCCGACAAACGATTGGTAGAACAGCCAATCGTGGCGCGGAAGATCGGCCCCGTCCTTGCTGACATCGCTCAAGGTATCCGGCATCGCTGTCCCGACGAGTATGAAGTTACGAAAAAGCGATAGGTCCGCGAGCCGTGTAAGTGCTGCTTTGAGCCCCGTCGCAAAGGCGGCGTACGGCTCATAGTTAGGCGCTCCCAGATCAACTATGAAGTCGATCTCTCCAGTAGTTACACCCGCCGAGTTCATCAAATCGCGTGCAGCCTGCGTGTAGGTCGGGCTCATGATATCTTCAAAGCGAGCCCTTAGTGCCATTCCGCGCTTGTCTGACTGGATCACGCTTTTGACTAGAGCGACCACGGGTTTGTCACTACCAATTGAGAGCACCGGAACCGCCCCTGTTCCGAGCTTGCGTAAACTCTCAAATACGTAACTGACAACATCTCGGCCATCGTTCATTGTGTCGCGATGCAACGAAACATCGATATCGATCCAAGACGGCCGAGTGCCCCACTTCGCTTTGTATCGGGCGGGGAACGGTTCAACATGCTCATGCACAGTATGCTTGAGCCGACGCGCTTCGAAATCATATTCGATATGCGGAATCGTAACGAGCGGAACAGAGCGCACCTTTGCCTCATCCGATAGCGCCAGAAGCGCTTGATATTCACCTTGCCTCCACCGAAGGGATGGCACATAGAAATCTGGTTGCAGCTTATTCATGATTGCTCCCTAAACTGCCGCCGCACCGTGTTCTGACCTATCAAGTCATTCAATATTGTGAAGTCGTTCTGCTCTTTGCGAATCCGTCCCGCGACGATGCTTGGATGAATACCGAGGGTTTCCGCGTCAATGTGAACAGATTCTTTTGATAACGCAAAGCGAGACAGGCATTGATCCCAAAGCTCCGGAGCGATCAATGTGTTGAGGGCAAACTGGTCCGCTTCAACTTCTAGCTTGTCGCTTCCCGCTACCCCTTCTTCGTCGAAGAAGTCGAACCGCATCCCCTCCTGCAAATGTAGGAAGATGTGTCCCAGTTCGTGGAACAGAACGAACCAAAAGTTATCGAGCCGGTCGTAGCGCAAAGTCATACCTATAACGGGACGATCAAAGTCCGATACCATTACTGCGCCGTCGAGATATGAACCGGGAAGGTGTTTTTCGAAAACCAAGGCAACACCCTTTGTTTCGAGGAAGTACTGCGCCTGCGCCGGACCATCGTCGTGCTTAGTGAGCGCCACAAGCTCTGGCAACCAACGCTCGTCGAACTCGAACGAAGGATAGGATATGATCTCATTGTTTGTACGAGCTAACTCAAGGATGCGAGCCTGCCACGCAAGCAACGCTGGTTGATTTGGAGCATTGCCACTGCGCACCTTTTTCCGGTGCAGAGCCGTTGCGAACTGCGGGCCTGCAGCAGTTAGGAAGTAAGACTTGACTGCCTGAGCTGCATTCGCACCTTTTTTTAGATCAAACCAGCCGCGTTTCGCCATTTCTCTTGCAGGGAAGCGCTCCCAAGGAATGCCGTCACTATCCGTGAGTACGAACATCGTTCCGCTCTCGTTTGACTGTGCTGAGAACGACTCCGTTGTCCGCACGCCAAGAAGCTCAGAAATTTCGATCAATCTAGCGAGGCTTGCGCCCATATAGTCGGTTGATTCGTACCGCTGTATCTGTTGCGGCTTCATATCGAGCTTTGCGGCTAAGTCAGTTTGGCTAAGCCCTTTCGCTATACGCGCCTGAATAAGTACGCGCGGAAGTTCTGCCAGTGAAAAGCGCTCGGTAAATGAGACCTGACCGGCTTTGAGCATTTCATATTCAGAAATTTCAGTGTCGATGTCGGCGATCTGGCTGGCGAGCGCATTGCGCTCCATATCTTGCAGCCAAGCGTCACTGGCCTTGCCCTTCGGCAATGCTGCAAGTGTCTTGAGCAGCTTATCGCGCTGTGTCTTGGAAACCTTTAGTTGACGGTCACTGAAGATCATGGGGCCCTCCTCGCAAGTCGGGAATCGGTGGCAAGGGGAATGGACAAAATACCTTTGGCTGCTCCTGTGTACCGATCGACCTGAAAGAATTGAATGAAGCTGCGCGTGCTCGCCGATTCCCGCCACGTCGAGGGAAAGAACTCTCCCTGGAATGCTGCCTTCTGGGCACTCCGCCCGTTCGCGAATTCCGAGAAGACTGGATTGAGCTTTTTGGGGTCAACGCCCGAGGGATCCCAACACGCGTCGTAGTCGTTCGGTCGCGGTTTTCCAGTCACGAAGCTACCGTCTAGATAAACTGTGCTGCATCCAGCATCCCGCAATAGTGAGGCTGCGGTCAGCAGCCCTGCGAACAACGCACGACGGCAAAGATTGATAGCGAAGGAAGCCTCGATTTCCGAAAGCTCGGCGACGTGCACGCCGGGCGGCAGTACCTTCCAAGGCGATCCGCTTAACTCAATAAGGTTCGGAATCATGATAACAACAATAATGTTGTAAGTCGCCGATGTCAAGCACCTGATGTGCTATCCAGCCTATTGCATTCCATTTGTCGCATAAGAGTATTGTCCTTTCACACGCTTTTGCCTTGTGTCGTAGAGCGACGAAATCGTGGTGTTCGATTGGCCTTATGTGGCGCTCTCTCGCCTGACTGGTTCAAGATCACAGATATATCTTACCTAAAGATTGTGTTCTAGGGCGGCTTCACAAATGGTGTTCGAATATCTCGTGGAAAAGGGACTATTTCGTATTGAAACAGAATTGAGTTGTCCGTCATGCAATCTCCCAAGCTGGAGTCCCCTTGATGCGCTTCGCCAGACGAACACATGCGATCTTTGTGGCGGCACATTCGATGCGACTCGACAGCTGATTAGAGGCGAATTCCACTACAGACGCACAGGAGTACTTGGAGTCGAGAAGAACGCACAGGGCGCCATTCCTGTAGCTCTACTGCTTCAGCAGTTGTATGTGAATCTCGGCGGAACTGGCGGGAGTCTGATCCAATCAACGTCATTCAATCTCACACCCGTTGAGGGCGTCGATCTACCGATTTGCGAGACTGATTTCGTGGTGATTTTTGATCGGACATATCCGGAAAAACCCGCATTGATAATCGGTGAGTGCAAAGATGAGGGTGACCGTATCGATGCAAGAGACGTTGAAAATCTGAGGAGAGTTGCAAATGCGATTCCGTCCCATAGATTTGATACATTCGTCCTGTTGTCACGACTCTCGCCGTTCTCCGAAGAGGAAATCGCTTTGGCAAAAACCCTAAACGACGAATTCGTTTTACGCGTCATAATGCTGAGTGCGCGCGAGCTGGAGCCATACCATATCTATGACCGCGTTAAGCGAGAGCTGACCATCGAGGTTCATAGCTATTCACCCGAGGAACTTGCGAAAGCGACTAAGCAAATTTACTTTTCCTCTCGGGCCGATTAAGTCGATGCTGGTGTGTCGCTGATCGACGCGGCGTCCGGAGTGTAACAGTTTGTTGTTTTAGGCAAGGAAGTGGCCTTGGGCGATCGCCGCCAGTACCAGATTGCATTTCGTCTAATGAATTATAGATGCGCTGCCATTTGCTCCTCGACTGGTACAAGATACAGGGACAGCGCTTCGCATATAGGCCGCATTACCGACAGCCTACAAAGCATCATCAATGACTTAGGGGAAGCTTGGCTGGGGCGCTAGGATTCGAACCTAGGTATGTCGGTACCAAAAACCGATGCCTTACCGCTTGGCGACGCCCCAGCAAGGACGCGCTGACGACCGTTATCTAGACCGGCTTGGCACCGCTTGTCGAGAGGTCAGGCGGCCTTCGCCGCGACGTTCTCGACGTACCAGCGATAGGCGTCGGCCAGGCCCGTCTCCAGGTCGATCTTGGGCCGCCAGCCCAGCGCCATCAACCGCGACGGGTCGGTCAGTTTGCGCGGCGGGCCGTTGGGTTTGCTTGTATCGAACGCGAGCGTGCCCGTGTAGCCCGCAACCTTGCAAACGGTCTCGACGAAGGCGCGGATCGACACGTCCTTGCCGGTTCCCACATTGAACGCGTCGAGGCCCGAATAGTTTTTCATCAGGAAGACGCACGCGTCGGCCAGATCGTCGACATGCATGAATTCGCGCAGCGGCGTGCCGTCGCCCCATACCGGCACGCTCGCGGCACCCGCCTGGATCGCGCGATGCACTTTGACGATCGTGGCGGCGGGCACGTGGCTCATTTCGAGATCGTAATTGTCGTGCGGGCCGTAGAGGTTGGTCGGCATGCACGCGATGAAATCCACGCCGTACTGTTTCTGGTAGGCTTGGCACATTTTCAGGCCCGCGATCTTGGCGACCGCGTACCATTCGTTGGTCGGCTCCAGCGGGCCGGTCAGCAGCGCGTCCTCGTGGATCGGCTGCGGCGCCAGGCGCGGATAGATGCAGGTCGAGCCCAGGAACAGCAGCTTGCGCACGCCCGCCTTGTAGGCGCCGTCGATGACCGCGTTCTGGATCGCCAGATTTTCGAACAGAAATTCGGCGGGTCTGGAATTGTTGGCATGGATGCCGCCGACGCGCGCCGCCGCCAGAAACACCGCGTCGGGCTTTTGGGCGGCCAGATATTTTTCGACCGCGTCCTGGCGCGTCAAATTCACCTCGGACTTGGGCACGGTCAGCACGGTGCAGTTTTCGACTCCCAAGCGCCGCACCAAGGCCGCGCCCACCATGCCGCGATGGCCTGCCACAAAAACACGTTTGCCGGCGAGTTCGAATCTAGGCGTTGCGGTCATTGCGATGGCTCTCGCGTTCGACAAGTTTGAGGTCCGAGGCGACCATTTCCGCGACCAGTTGTTTGAAGCCGATCTTGTGCGTCCAGCCGAGTTTCGTGCGCGCCTTGGTGGGGTCGCCCAGCAGGAAATCGACTTCGGTCGGGCGGAAATAGCGCGGATCGATTTCGACCAGAACCTCGCCGGTTTTCGCGTCCACGCCCTTTTCGTCGATGCCCTTGCCGCGCCATTCGATCGGGCGGCCGATCTGCGCGAACGCGATATCGACGAACTCGCGCACCGTCTGGGTTTCGCCGGTCGCCAGCACGTAGTCGTCGGGCTCGTTTTGCTGCAGCATCAGCCACATGCCCTCGACATAATCGCGCGCATGGCCCCAGTCGCGATAGCTGTCGATATTGCCGAGATAGAGCTTCTTCTGGAAACCGAGCTTGATGGCTGCGACCGCGCGCGAGATCTTGCGCGTGACGAAGGTTTCGCCGCGCGTCGGCCCTTCGTGGTTGAACAGAATGCCGTTCGAGGCGTGCATGCCGTACGCCTCGCGGTAATTGACCGTGATCCAATAGGCATAGAGCTTGGCGGCGGCATAGGGGCTGCGCGGGCGGAAGGGCGTGGTTTCTTTTTGCGGGCGTTCCTGCACCAGGCCGTAAAGCTCGGACGTGCTGGCTTGGTAGAAGCGCGCGGTCTTTTCCATGCCGAGGATGCGGATCGCTTCGAGCAGGCGCAGCGTGCCGATGCCGTCGGAATTGGCGGTGTATTCGGGCGTCTCGAAACTGACCGCCACGTGGCTTTGGGCGGCCAGATTGTAGATTTCGGTCGGCTTCGTCTGCTGGACCAGCCGGATAAGGTTCGTTGCGTCCGTCAAATCGCCGTAATGCATGAAAAACCGCACGCCGTGCTCGTGCCGGTCGGCATAGAGATGGTCGACGCGCGCGGTGTTGAACGACGACGAGCGCCGCTTCACGCCGTGCACGATATAGCCCTTTTGGAGCAGCAATTCGGCCAGATACGCGCCGTCTTGGCCGGTAATGCCGGTAATCAGTGCGACAGGTTGGGACATTTTGTTTTCCAGCAAGGATGCGTTTGACGGGAGGGGTTTAGCATCATGGAACGTGGCGGACAACGGCGCTTGAAAGCGCTTTATGCCACCCGCCGGCCGCCACCCACCAGCCGGGCGGCACCTGCATTTCCAGCCTTTTTGCCGCTGCCCGCGCGGCCGCTTGGCTGTCGAACAGCGCAAAACAGGTGGCCCCGCTGCCCGACATGCGCGCCAGATGCGCGCCCGGCAGCGCCGCCAGCAAGCCCAGCAATGCGCCGATGTCGGGCACCAATTCTTGGGCGGCATCCGTCAGATCGTTGCCCGAGCGAAGCAGCTCCAGCGCCAGTTCGCCAACCGTCGGCGGGACGGCAAAGCGCCGTGCTGCCGAAAACGGACCCGCACGGCGCTTGAAGACGGCGGGCGTCGCAAGCCCGATACCGGGATTGGCAAGGACCAATCCCGCCTCGGGCAGCGTCGCGCACGGTTCCAGGATTTCGCCGATCCCGGACATCCAGCACGGCTGGCTTGCAAGGCATGCCGGCACATCCGCGCCGAGACTTGCCGCGATCGCCGCAAGCGGCAATTCGCACGACCACAGCCGCGACAAGGCGCGCAAGGCCGCCGCCGCATCCGCCGATCCGCCGCCAATGCCGCTGGCGACCGGCAGATTTTTGGTGAGGCGCAGGGCCGCCCCCGCCTTCGTGCCGCTTGCGTCCTGCAAGGCGCGTGCGGCGCGCAGCACCAGATTGTCTGCGCCCGCCGACAGGCCGGGCGCAAACGGCCCGTCGAGCGCGAGCGACAGATCGTCGCCAGCCGCGACGCTCAAGACGTCGCCAATGTCGGCAAACGCGACGAGGCTGTCGAGCCAGTGGAATCCGTCGGCGCGCCGGCCGACGATCCGAAGATCGAGATTGAGTTTGGCGGGGGCCGGTTCGACGATCATTCGGCGCGCGCGACTTGCGCGGCGGCGGCGCGTTTTGCGCGCGCCCGCACGCGCCCGCGCACGGGCATCGGCGCATAGAGCGTCTTGCTCGCTTCCACGATCGAAACGCCGGCCAGGGCCGGAAAGAAGCGCGCGCCCATGCGCTCGATGGCGGGCGCCGAAGACAGCCACAGCCGCCCGGACAAAGGCGGCGCGAACAGGCAGTTGCGCGTCTGCTGGGGCACGAACAGATTGTCGCGCAGCAGGCGCGCAAGCTGGCCGGTCGTGTAGGGCGTGCCGTGGCCGAACGGCGTGCGGTCGAGCCTGGCCCAGATGCCGCGCCGGTTGGGCACGGCGACCAGAATACGCCCGCTGCCGCTCAGCACGCGCCACACCTCGCGCAAAAACGGACGCAGCGATTCGGCATGTTCGATCGCGTGCACCAGCAGCACGCGGTCGACCGACATGTCGGGCAGCGGCAGCGCTTCTTCTTCGACCAGGCTGGTGGCGTTGGGTCCCTCGGGCGGCCAATGCAGCACGCCTTGCGGGGCGGGCATCATGGCAACGCAGCGCGCCGACCCGTCGCGCCAATTGCGCAAATACGGCACCGCATAGCCAAGGCCCAGCACGGCCTGGCCGGTCGCGTCGGGCCAGATCGCGTGCAGATCGGCCGCGATGGTGCGCCGCGCCATCTGGCCCAGCGGGCTCGCGTAAAAATCGCGCAGATCGACGACATCGGACCACATGCGGGCGCCAGTTTCGGTCCTGGCGCCGTCCCGCGCAAGTTTTCCGGTGCTCGCTCCCATTTCCGCCGCAATTGCGTCTAGGATGCGGTGCGGGAAGAGGGCGCGCGCGCGTGGAGCAGATCAACCATTTCATTTTGCTGGGCGGTTTTTTGGTCGTGCTCAGCATTCTTGCGGGCATGTTCTCCTCGCGGCTGGGCGCGCCGTTGCTGCTCGTCTTTCTGGGGCTCGGCATGCTCGCGGGCGAGGACGGGCCGGGCGGGATTGCGTTCAGCGATTTCAAGCTCACCTATCTGGTGGGCTCGGTCGCGCTCGCGATCATTCTGTTCGACGGCGCGCTGCGCACCTCGCGCCAGTCGCTGCGCCTGGCCGTCAAGCCCGCTTTCGCGCTGGCGACCGTCGGCGTCGCGATCACCGCCACGATCATCGGCGGCATCGCGTATCTGACGCTCCAACTCGATCCCGTTTCGGCGTTTCTGGTCGGCGCCGTGGTCGCGTCGACCGACGCGGCGGCGGTCTTCCTGCTGCTCAACATGCGCGGCACCGAAATCAACAAACGCGTCGCCGCCACGCTGGAGGTCGAGAGCGGTTTGAACGATCCGATGGCCGTCTTTCTCACCATCGCGTGCGTCGAATATCTGCTGGCGCCGGCCCCGCTCGACTGGCGCCTGGCGCTGTTCTTCGCCAAACAGATGTTCGGCGGCGCCGCGATCGGCATTGCGGGCGGCTTCGCGCTGGTGTGGCTCGTCAACCGCGCCGAACTGGCGGGCGGGCTCTATCCGGTGCTGTGCGCGGCGTTTGCGGTGTCGATTTTTGCCGCCGCCCAGTCGCTCGACGCGTCGGGATTTTTGGCCGTGTATCTGGCGGGGATCGTGCTCGGCAACCGGCGCCATCGCGCCCAGGCGACGATCCTGCGCTTCCATGACGGGCTCGCCTGGATCGCGCAGATCGTCATGTTCTTGATGCTGGGGATGCTGGTCACGCCCTCCAAACTGTTCGCCAATTGGGGGGCCGAGATCGCGATCGCGGCGGCCCTCATTCTGGTCGCGCGTCCGGCGGCGGTGTTTTTGTGCCTGGCCCCGGCCAAGTTCGATTGGCGCGAAAAGACCTTCATCTCGTGGGTCGGGTTGCGCGGCGCGGTGCCGATTTTCCTCGCCTCGATCCCGGTCATCGCGGGCATCAAGGGCGCCGAAATCTTTTTCAACGTCGCGTTTGTCGTCGTGCTCGCCTCGCTGGTCGTGCAGGGCTGGACCGTGGGCGTGTCGGCGCGGTTCCTGGGCCTGGCCTTGCCGCCGCAGATCGACCAGCCCGGCCGCACCGATCTCGACCTGCCGGTCGTCGCGGATCGCGACGCGGCAAGCTGGCGCGTTGCAAGGCGCAGCCCCGCGCTCGACCGGCCGTTTGCCGAACTGCAGCTGCCGCGCCGCGCGCGCATCATCGCGGTCATTCGCGACGGCGCGCTGCAGAACCGCCAGGAACTCGCGCGCCTAGCCGAGGGCGACCAGATCATCGCACTGGTTCCGCCCGAACAGTCGATCGATCTCGACCGGCTGTTCGCGCCGCGCCCGGTGCGGCGCAAAAACATCGACGACATGGGCGAGTTCGTTTTTTCCGGCGACGTGGAACTGGGCGTGCTGTGCGCCCAGTACGGCGTGCCGTTCGAGGCGGGCGATACCGGGCAAACGCTCGCCGATTTTTTGGCCGAGCGGCTGGGGCCCGACGCCATTCCGGGCGACCGCGTGGCGATCGGCCCCGTCGAACTGGTGGTGGGCGAAATCGCGCGCGGCCGCGCGACCAAAGTGGGGCTCGAGCTCGAAGCGCCCGACGAACGCCTGCCGGTCTTGCGCGCACTCCATCGCGTCGGCGACGCGTGGCGCGCCTTGCGCGGGGGGCTCAAACAGGCGCGTTGAAGCCGCCGCCCGGTCGGCCTAGACTTCGCGCCCGTTTTCCTGCCGTTCGAAAGGCCCAACGATGAAACTCGCCTACAGCACCGCCAGCCCCTATGTGCGCAAAGTCATGATCGTCGCGATCGAATGCGGCCTTGGCGAGCGGATCGAAAAGATCGCCACCGCCGTGCGCCCCGACCAGCCCAACCGCGATTTGGGCCGCGACAATCCGCTGATGAAGGTGCCCACTTTGTGGACCGACGGCGGCGAAGCGCTCTACGACAGCCGCGTGATCTGCGACTATCTCGACGCGCAGCATAGCGGGCGCAAACTTATTCCGGCGGCGGGCGGCGAGCGCTGGCGCGCGCTGCGGCTGGAAGCGCTCGCCGACGGCATCACGGATGCGGGCATTTTGATGCGCTACGAAGGGTTCCTGCGCCCGGAAAATCTGCGCTGGAAAGACTGGATCGAAGGCCAGTCGGCCAAGGTCGTCCAGGGGCTCGACCAGCTCGAACGGGACGCAGCCCAGCTCGAGGGCGAATTCGGCATCGGCCAGATCGCCGTCGTCGCCATGCTGGGCTGGATGCAGTTCCGCGCGGTAGCGGGCGACGCGTTTGCGGGACGGCCCAAGCTTGCCGCCTGGCACGCCAAAATCGCCGAACGTCCGTCGGTCAAGGCGACCGTTCCAGCGTGAATTCGGCCCGCGATATCGTCGCCGCCCTCGGGTTGCAGCCGCATCCCGAGGGCGGCCATTATCGCGAAACCTTTCGCCATGCCGATCCTGCGGGCGGTCGCGGAGCGATGACCGCGATCTACTATTTGCTGGCGGCAGGCGAGCATTCGCACTGGCACCGCGTCGATGCCGCCGAAATCTGGCACTGGTATGCGGGCGCGCCCTTGGCGCTGACGGTGTCCGCCAACGGCCACGATGCGCACGCCCGCATTCTGGGGCCCGAGATTTTGGGCGGCCAGCATCCGCAACTGACGGTCGATGCGGGCGTCTGGCAGACCGCAACCAGCCTCGGCGCTTGGACGCTGGCGGGCTGCACGGTCGGGCCTGCGTTCGATTTCGCCGGTTTCGAGCTTGCGCCCGCCGATTGGCGCCCCGTGCCGCGGCGCTAAAAAGGCGCGAGATTTGTCTATGCAAAACGGCTATCGTCCGCGCGGGGGAGATGCCGTTCGATGAGCGAGACTGCCGGACATCGGCCGTTCGATGCCGCCAAAGGGCGCAGCAGCGACGCTGCGGCCGAAGCCGAAATTGCGGCCCTGCTGGGACGGGGCGCGCCGCGCCGCGACTTGCTGGTCGAATATCTGCATCTGGTGCAGGACCGTTTCGGCCATCTGGCGGCGCGCCATCTGCACGCGTTGGCGCACGCCATGCGCCTGTCGCAGGCGGAAGTTTTCGAGGTCGCGAGCTTCTACCACCATTTCGACATCGTCAAAGAAGGCGAGACGCCGCCGCCGCCGCGCAGCTTGCGCATCTGCAACTCGCTCTCCTGCGCGCTGGCGGGGGCCGACACGTTGCTGGCCCAAGCGCAAGCCGCGGCCGATCCCGCGCGCGTGCGCGTGGTCGCAGCCCCGTGCATCGGCCGCTGCGCGCAGGCACCGGCAGCCATGTTCGGCCAAAACGCGATCGGCGATGCCACGCCCGAAAAACTCGCGGCCGCGATCGCCGCCGACGATATGGCCGCCCACGTTCCAAACGCGATCGGTTTTGCCGCGTACCGCGCGTCGGGCGGCTACCGGCTTCTTGAAAAACTGCGCGCAGACCCCGCCGCCGTCAATGGCGTTGTCGCGACGTTGTCGGATTCGGGATTGCGCGGGCTTGGCGGCGCCGGGTTTCCGGCCGGGCGCAAATGGTCGATCTTGCGCAGCCAGCCCACGCCGCGCCTGATGACCGTCAATGCCGACGAGGGCGAGCCTGGCACGTTCAAGGATCGCATCCATCTGGAGCGCGATCCGCACCGGATGCTCGAAGGCATGCTGGTCGCGGCCTGGGCGGTCGCGGCCGAGCGCGTCTATATCTATCTGCGCGACGAATATCCGGGCGTGCGCGCGATCTTGTCGCAAGCGCTTGGCGACCTCGTCGAAGCGGGTTTGATCGCGCCCGGCTTCGTCGAACTTCGGCGCGGGGCGGGGGCCTATATCTGCGGCGAAGAATCCGCGATGATCGAATCGATCGAGGGCAAACGCGGCCTGCCGCGCCATCGCCCGCCCTATATCGCCGAGCGCGGCCTGTTCGGCCGCCCGACGCTCAACCACAACGTCGAAACCTTGCTGTGGATCCGCGAAATCCTCGAAGAAGGCGCTGCAAAATTCGCGGCCGCCGGCCGGCGCGGCCATAAAGGCTGGCGCTCGTTTTCGGTGTCGGGCCGCGTCGCCAGGCCCGGCGCGAAACGCGCGCCCGCCGGCATCACCGCGCGCGAACTGATCGACGAATATTGTGGCGGCATGGCGCCCGGCCACACGCTGCACGCGTATCTTCCGGGGGGCGCTTCGGGCGGCATTTTGCCGGCCGACAAAGCCGACCTGCCGCTCGATTTCGGCACGCTCGATGCCGAGGGCGCCTTTGTCGGCAGCCATGCGGTGATCGTGCTTTCCGCATCCGACAGCGTGCGGGCGGCCGCCCTCAATCTCGTGCGGTTTTTTCGCGACGAATCCTGCGGCCAATGCACGCCGTGCCGGGTCGGCACCGAGAAAATGGCCGCCCTGCTGGCGGCCGACAATTGGAACGAAAATCTGCTGGGCGATCTCGAGCATGTCCTGCGCGACGCGTCGATCTGCGGTTTGGGGCAGGCGGCGCCCAATCCCGTGCGCAGCGTGCTGCGCTTTTTTGCGGCGGAGACATCGGCGTGATCCGCTTCGAACTCGACGGCAAACCGGTCGAAGCCGCCGACGGCGAGACGATCTTCGACGTCGCCAAACGCGAGGGCATTGCCATCCCGCATCTGTGCCATGCGGACGCCAGCGGCTACCGGCCCGACGGCAATTGCCGCGCGTGCGTGTGCGAGGTGGCGGGCGAACGCGCGCTTGCCGCGTCGTGCGTCCGCAAACCCGCTGCGGGCATGAAGGTTTCAACCAAGGGTACGCGCGTCGAAAAGGCGCAAGCCATGGTCTTCGAGCTTCTGGCCGCCGATATGCCCGCGCGCGCCGACAGCCCCGACCCGGACGCGCCGTTCTGGCAGTGGATGGCGCGTCTGGACGTGGGCGCCGGGCGTTTGCCCGCGCGCGGGCCCAAAACCGCAAGCGACGCCTCGCACGCCGCGATCGCGGTCAATCTTGCGGCGTGCATCGCGTGCGGCCTGTGCGCGCGCGCCTGCCGCGAGGTGCAGGTCAACGACACGATCGGCATGGCATGGCGCGGCATGGAAACCGGCCCCGTCTTCGACATGGCCGATCCGATGGGCGCGTCGAGCTGCGTTGGCTGCGGGGAATGCGTGCAAGCCTGCCCCACCGGCGCTTTGTTCGAAAAGAGCCTGATGGATGCGGGCGCGCAGAAACGCGCGACGGTGCCCGAGCGCAGCGTCGATACGCTGTGCCCCTATTGCGGCGTGGGCTGCCAGACGCGCGTGGGCGTCGCGGGCGGCCGCATCGTGCAGGTCGACGGGCGCGCCGGGCCCGCCAATGACGGCCGGCTGTGCGTCAAGGGCCGCTTTGGCTACGACTATGTGCGCCACCCGCATCGCCTGATCGAACCGCTCGTGCGTCGTGCCGACGCGCCCAAGCGGGCCGACATGGCGCTCGATCCGGCCGATCCGTACACGGTGTTCCGCAAGGCGAGCTGGGACGAAGCGCTCGATCTTGCCGCAAACGGTTTCAAGCGCATCCGCGACGCGCATGGCGGCGGCGCGTTGGCGGGCTTCGGTTCGGCCAAAGGCTCGAACGAAGAAGCGTATCTGTTCCAGAAACTCGTGCGCCAAGGGTTCGGCACCAACAATGTCGACCATTGCACGAGGCTGTGCCACGCCTCGTCGGTGGCGGCGATGCTCGAAGGCATCGGCTCGGCCGCCGTGTCGGCGCCGTTCACGGCTGCCTTGGAGTCCGATTGCATCGTCGTGATCGGCGCCAGGCCCGAACAGAACCATCCCGTCGCCGCGACGTTCCTGAAACAAGTGGCCAAGCGCGGCGCCACGCTCGTCGTCATCGATCCGCGCGGGCAGGCGCTGATGCGCCATGCGACCTATGCGCTGCGCTTCAAGCCGGGCACCGACGTGGCGCTGCTCAACGGCATGCTGCACACGATTTTGGCCGAAAAACTGTACGATGCCGCCTATGTGGACGCGCATGTCGACGGGTTTGCCGACCTTGCCCGCCATGTCGCCGACGCGACGCCCGAGCGCATGGCCGAAATATGCGGCATCGATGCGGACACGATCCGCGCCGTCGCGCGCCGCTATGCGACCGCCAAGCGTTCGATCATTTTTTGGGGCATGGGAATTTCCCAGCATGTGCACGGCACGGACAATGCGCGCTGCCTGATCGCTTTGGCGCTGGTCACGGGCCAGATCGGCCGGCCCGGCACGGGCCTGCATCCGTTGCGGGGCCAGAACAACGTGCAGGGCGCGTCCGATGCGGGCCTGATCCCGATGATGTATCCCGACTATCGCCCGGTCGAAGACGCGGCGACGCATTCCGAATACGAACGCCGCTGGGACGCGGCGCTCGATCCCAAGCGCGGCCTGACCGTGGTCGAAATCGTCGACGCGATCCGCGCCAAGCGCGTGCGCGGCCTCTATGTGATGGGCGAAAACCCCGCAATGTCCGACCCCGACCAGAGCCACGCGCGCGAAGCGCTGGCGGCGCTCGAACATCTGGTCGTGCAGGATATTTTCATGACCGAAACCGCGTGGCATGCCGACGTGATCTTTCCGGCCTCCGCGCATGCCGAGAAGCTCGGCACCTACACCAACACGAACCGCCAGGTGCAGCTTGGCCGACCCGTGCTGCCGCCGCCCGGCAATGCGCGCCAGGATTGGGAACTGATCGCGGCGCTGGCGGGTCGGCTGGGGCTCGACTGGCGCTACCCGGACGTTGCCAGCGTGTACGAAGAAATGCGCGCAGCCATGCCCACGCTTGCGGGGCTGCCGTGGTCCAGGCTCGCGGCCGAGGGGGCGGCGACATATCCGGCCGACGATGCGAGCGCGCCCGGGCACGCGATTTTGTTCGACCGAGGGTTTCCAACGCCCACGGCGCGCGCGCTGGCGGTGGGCGTCGAATTTTTGCCGCCCGGCGAAACGCCCGACGCCGACTATCCGATGATCCTGAGCACCGGCCGCATGCTCGAACATTGGCATACCGGCACGATGACAAGGCGCGCCGCCGCCCTCGACAGCATCGAGCCGGTCGCGATCGCGTCGATGAATCCGCGCGACATCGCGCGCCAGGGCCTTGCTGCGGGAACCAAGCTGCGCATCGCCACGCGCCATGGCGAGCTGCAGGCAAGCCTGCGCGCCGACGGCGACGTGCCGCCGGGCATGGTCTACATGCCGTTCTGTTTTGCCGAAGCGCCGGCGAATCTTTTGACCAACCCGGCGCTCGACCCGTTCGGCAAAATTCCCGAGTTCAAATTTGCCGCCGCGCGCGTGAGCCAGTCGTAACGTGCGCCCTCAAGCGCCCAGCAATTTGGCCGCATTGGCGGTCAGCCGCTCGACCGCCGCGTCGAGCGTGGCGTAATTTTTGGCAAAGCAAAAACGGATCGTGCTGCGCATGTCGGCCTTGGCATAGAAGGCCGATACCGGAATCGCCGCGACGCCCGCCTCGGCCACCATGCGCCGGCAGAACGCCGCGTCGTCGCCAAGCCCCTGCGGGGCCAGATCGACATTCAGAAAATAGGTGCCGGCACTTGGCAGCACGGCAAATCCCGCCTGCTCCAGGCCGAGCTGCAGATGGTCGCGGCGCGCTTGCAGGTCCGCGCGCATCGCTTCGAAATGGTCGGGCGCTTTGCCAAGGCCGTAGGCGACCGCCGCCTGCAGGTTGGGCGGCGTCGTGAACGTGATGTATTGGTGCGCCTTCGCCAGCACCTTCAGCAGCGCCGGGTCGGCGACGACGAAACCGACCTTCCAGCCGGTCAGGTTGAAAATTTTGCCCGCCGACCCGATCTTGACGCTGCGGCTGCGAAGTTCGGGCACGGCCAGCACGGACGTGTGGCGCCGTCCGTCGAACAGCACATGCTCCCATACTTCGTCGGCGATCACGATCGCGGGCGTGCCCGCAAGCGCCGCCGCCAGAATCGCCAGGTCGCCCGCATCGTAGACGCTGCCCGCCGGGTTGAGCGGGTTGTTGAACAGCACCGCGCGCGTCTTGGGCCCGATCGCGGCTTGCAGGCGTCCAAGATCGAAGCGCCAATCGGGCGGCGCCAGCTTGACGAATTTGGGCACGCCGCCCGCGCGCAGCACCAGCGGCAGATAGGCGTCGTACGCGGGCTCGAACAGCACGACCTCGTCGCCGGGCGCGATCGTTGCCAGCAACGCGCCCGCGATCGCCTCGGTGGCGCCGGAGGTCACCATCACCTCGGCATTCGCGTCGATCGCCAGGCCCTGGTGGCGCCGGTAATGCGCGGCAATGGCGTCGCGCAGTTCGGGCAAGCCCATCATCGGCGGGTATTGGTTCCAGCCGCCGACGACCGCTTCGGCGGCCTTTTGGCGCACATCGGCCGGGCCCGGATCGTCGGGGAATCCCTGGCCCAGATTGATGGCCGCATGCCGGCGCGCCAGCATCGACATTTCCTCGAAAATCGAGGTCGGCAAGTCGGCAAAGATTGGATTCAACGCAGCTGCCCTTCTTTTTCGGCGGGGCGGGCGGGCAAAATGCCCAACTGTCGCCTTTGGGTCAAATCAATTGAATTCTTTCGGATTTGGTGGCATTTTAAAAGCAGTTGAAGTTGATCTTTCCCAATTCCCGGCTTTCCCCCTTGCAAAATTTGACGGCTTGAATGACCAAAAGAACGCCGCGCAACGACGCCCCCGACTCCGACACCGATTTCCAACCGGCCTTTTTGATGCGCGCCCCGCGCGGCGCATCGGCCTCGGCGCCCGCTGCAGCGCCCGCGATACCGGCACCCGCCGAACCGCAGCCCGCCTATTCGCCGTCGGTCCCGCTCTACGACTCGCCGCGCGCCGCCCCGCCGCCGCCCGCACCCGTCGCACCGCCGCGCGCGGTCGCCGAAGGTCCGGTGCACGGCATCGTCAAATGGTTCAACCATGCCAAAGGATTCGGCTTCATCCTGCTCGACGACGGGCGCGAAGTGTTCGTCCACAGCAACCGTCTCGATCCCGCTTTGTCGCGCACGCTGAAACCCGGGCTCGACGCGGATCTGATGATCGTGCCGGTCGCCAAGGGTTTCGCCTGCCAGGAATTGCAGCGCCTGGGCACCGACGCGACGCAAGAAAATCTCGAGCGCGTGGGCTGGAAGCCGCAGACCGACTTGAAGCGCCCCGTCGCCGCAGCCGGCCACGAAAGCGTCGGCGCCACGATCAAATTCTTCAACGCGCAAAAAGGCTTCGGTTTCGCCACGCCCCATATCGATCTGGGCCGCGACATCTATCTGCCCGCGCGCGTGTTCGAACTGGCGGGCGTCGCGGGCCCGCAAAGTGCTGGCATGGCGGTCGAAGTCGACTACGTCAAAACCGAGCGCGGGTTCGAGGCGGTGGCTCTGCGCGCGATGGCGCAGACCCAGCCCGCGCCCGGCTACCCGCAGTCCGGCTACCAGCCGCTGCCCTCGGACGAGTTCAGCCCCTATCGGCCGATGCCGGACGAACCGCCGCATCGCGTGCTGGGGCCGGGCGATTTTGTCGAACCGTGGCGGCCGGCCTGATGGCGGCAGCGGCACGCAATCTTGTTGCCGCTTTTCTGGTTTTTGCGACGTTCGTGTGCGCCCTGCGACCGGCAGCGGCCGTACCCGTCGATCTCGAACTGGTGCTGGCAGTCGACGTTTCCTACTCGGTCGATGCCGAGGAGGCGCGCCTCCAGCGCGAGGGCTATTTTGCGGCCCTGCGCCATCCGCGCGTGCAGCAGGCGATCGTTTCGGGAGCGCATCGCTCGATCGCGATCGCGTATCTCGAATGGGCGGGCAGCGCCTACCAGCGCATCGTCGCGGGCTGGACCTTGCTGCGCTCGCCTGCCGACATCGAAGATTTCATCGCGCGCATCGACGCGGTGCCGGCGCGCGGCGCCAGCCGCACCTCGATCAGCGGCGCCATCGATTTCGCCGCCGCGATGTTCGACGACAACGGCTTCGAGGGCACGCGCCTGGTCATCGACGTGTCGGGGGACGGGCGCAACAACCACGGGCGTCCGGCGCGCGACGCGCGCGACGCGGCCGTCGCCAAAGGCATCACCATCAACGGCCTGCCGATCCTGACCGGCAACGAAAATTTCGGCCGCCCGGCCGAAGACGGTCTCGAAGAACATTACCGCGAGGAGGTGATCGGCGGCCCCGGCGCCTTCGTGATCGCGGCCGAATCCTTCGCCAAATTCACCAGCGCCGTGCTCTCCAAGCTCGTGCGCGAGGTCTCGGGCACGCCAACGCAGCTGGCCGGCCCCTAGCTCTGCGGCACGAATTTGAGCGCGACGCCGTTCATGCAGTAGCGCAGGCCCGTGGGTTTGGGGCCGTCGTCGAACACATGGCCCAAATGGCCCGCGCACCCGGCGCAGTGCACCTCGACGCGCGTCATGAAAAACTTGCGGTCTTCGCTGCGCCCGACCGCGTCGGGCAGCGTGTCCCAGAAGCTCGGCCAGCCCGTGCGGCTGTCGAACTTCTTTTTGGAGTCGAACAGCGGCCGGTCGCAGCCCGCGCAATGGAACGTGCCGTCGCGCTTCTCGCGGTCGAGCGGGCTCGATCCCGCGCGCTCGGTGCCGTGGCCGCGCAGCACCGCGTATTGCTGCGGCGTCAGCGCGCGCCGCCATTCTTCGTCGCTCTTTTGCATGTCGAATTCCTCCAGGAGCCGCAAGGCTAGCGTTGGCGCGCCTGCCGGTCCAGATGCGCATTGAGCAGGTCGAGATTGCGCGAATTGGCGCGCCAGAACGCGTCCGCAACCCAGCCGAGCACGGGCACGGCGCCGACCAGAAAATCGATGCCGACATTGCCGGCCATGCGCAGCAGCGTGCGGTTGGGCACGCCCAGGCGCCGCGCCTCGACGATCAGATAGCCCGCAATCGCTTTGGCGACGAGGGGACCGACGCCGGGCACCACGTTCAATAGCGTGTCGGCGCCGATCCGCACGGACGTGCCGGGCACGCGCACCGCGCTGTCGAGAAAGCGGGCGAGCGCGTCCAGTCGCGCGCGCGCTTCGGCGCGGGTTTCGTTCGCGCGTCGCCTGCGGAAATCGGACGGCGACCAATACGGGTTTTGGGTCTGGGTATTCATCGCTCGGTCTCCCCTGGGAACGGCGCGCCACGGCGTGCCTTCGAAGTGGAAGAGTCCGACATCGTCGCCGTTGCTGTGGCGACCAGCGGGGCCCGGGCCTCTTGATGCCAACGGATATGGAATGCGCCGATGCGGCGTTCAAGCGTCCGGGACGCGTTTTTTTGCGAACGCGGATCTTGCAATTTCAGCCGCGCGCGGGCGGCGGGGCGGCGAATTCCGCCACGGCGTCGGCCAGCCGCCCGGCCTGGTCGGCGAGCGCCGCTGCGGCGGCGGCGCTGCGTTCGACCAGCGTGGCGTTGGCGCCGGTCGCGGCGTCCAGATCGACCAGCGCCTTGTCGATGCCCACGATCGCGCGCGCCTGGGCGGCGCTGCTGGTCGCGATTTCGGGCGCGATCGCCGCGACGTCGCGCACGCTTTCGAGGATTTCGCCGAGCGACTGGCCGGCCGCCGCCGCAAGCTTGACGCCCTGCCCGACCTCGCGCGTGCCCAGCGCGATCATGTCGCGAATCTGCTGGGCGGCCTGGCGCGAGCGGTCGGCCAAGGCGCGCACTTCCTGGGCCACGACGGCGAATCCCTTGCCGGTTTCGCCGGCTCTTGCGGCCTCGACGGCGGCATTGAGCGCCAGCAATTTGGTCTGGAACGCGATCTCCTCCATCACCAGCACGATGTCCGCGATCTTCTTGGACGAGGTCTGGATGCCGCCCATGGCGCCCGACACGCTGGCGACCGCCTTGCCGCCGACTTCGGCGCGCTCGAGCGCGCCCTCGGCCAGGGTGCGCGCTTTCTGCGAGCCCTCGGCGTTGGCGCGCACGCCCGCCGAAATGTCGAACATCGTCAGCATCGCGTCGCGCACGGTGGCGCCCTGGCGTTCGGTGCGCGCGGAAAGATCGGCCGCCCCGCGCGCGATTTCGCTGGCCGCCGCGCGGATCGCGGCCGCCCCGCGCGCGACGTCGGCGGCCATCGCCGACAGGCGTTCGGCCAGCAGGCGTTCTTGGGCGCGCGCCGCGCGTTCGGCGACGGCCGCCTGGCGCAGCACTTCGATCGAGCGCGACAGGCCGCCGATCGCGTCGCGCCGCGCCGTGCCGCCGATGTCGATTTCAAGCTCGCCGTCGGCAATGCGCCGCGTCGAGCGCTCCATGGTGCCGATGTCGCGCGCGACGCTGCGCATGCGCAGCGCGTAGAACAGGATCGCGCCCAGCACCAGCAGGAACGCGCCGAACGCGGCGCCGTTGAATTTGAGCCCGGCGATCGCGCGCGCGGTCAGCGCCTCGAGCGGGATCGCGGCGGCGACCGTGACGGGCAGTCCCAGCGTGTCGGCCAGTTGCGCGAACGCGACGACCTGCGCCTGGCCCGCGATCTCGAAATTGCCCGCCGTCAGGCGGCTGTCGCGCACGCGCGCGACCAGTTCCGTTTCGGTCGCGTTCGGCGCGTCGTCGGTCAGGCGCGCGACGATATTGCCGCTTCTGTCGATCGCCATCAGCGTGCTGCCGCGCGGCAGATTGGCCGCGTGCCAGTTCGCCAGCGTGGCTTTGAGCGGCGTCGACAGCAGATCGATGGCGACCACGCCCCACAGCGTACCGTCGTCGCGGCGCAGCTTTCGGGTGTAGGAGACCGCAAGGTCGGGCGAACTCGCGGTGCGGTAGAGTTCGGTCCACACGCCGCTTTCGGCGGCCAGCGCGGTCGCATACCAGGGCCGGGTGCGCGGATCGTAGGCGCCGCCGGGTTCGGGCACTTCGACCCAGTCTTTGGCGAGCTGCGAATAATAGGACCAAACGATGCCGGGGCCGGCCGGCGGCTGAACGACCGTGCGCCGATAGCCGCGCGCCGCGACCGCCCCGGGCATTTCGCGCCCTTGCAAAAAGTCGGGCACGACTTCGCGATGCTGCCAGAAACGGCCGTCGGGAAAACCGACATAGGCCGAATTGAGCTGCGAAACGCGCTGGACGGGGCCTTGGGCCAGTGCGAGGAAACTGCGCTCGGCCTCGCTGTCGGGCAGCCGCATCAGCGCCGCGCGTTCGATCTCCTCGGCCAGATCGACGGCCGGGCGGAACAAAGCCGCCGCCTCGGCGCCGAAATCGCCCAGCGTGCGCGTCGCCTCGTCGCCCGCGCGCGCGCGGATTTCGCCAAGTTCGCGCGCGAACAGTCCAAACACCAGCGCCGTTCCGGCCAGCAGCACGCCCACGGCCGCGACAATTTCGGAAAGCCTGAAAGTACCCACGTTGCGTGTCATTGCGCGCGTCGAATCCTTTTTTTTCGCAAGATTTCATACCACGCGCCCGGCGAGCCGCGCGACAAACTTTGCGGCCAGCGCCGCGATGGGCTATCTAGAACGCCCAACAAAGGAGCCGAATCTTCGTGCAGCGAAACGACTCGCCGCGCACCTACCCGGCCCCCGGCGCGGTGCTGGAACTGCTGAAACCGATCACGTGGTTTCCGCCGATGTGGGCGTTCGCGTGCGGCGTCGTGTCGTCGGGCGTGTCGCTGGCCGACAAATGGGGCGTGGCGCTGGTCGGCATCGCGCTGGCCGGGCCGCTTGTCTGCGCGATGAGCCAGGCGATCAACGACTGGCACGACCGCGAGGTCGACGCGATCAACGAGCCGCAGCGCCCGATCCCGTCGGGCCGCATTCCGGGGCGCTGGGGTCTCTACATCGCGGGCATCTGGTCGTGCCTGTCGCTGGCGGTCGCAGCGACGCTCGGAAGCTGGGTGTTTGCCGCGACGGTCGCGGGACTGTTTTTTGCCTGGGCCTACAGCGCGCCGCCGTTGCGCTTGAAACGCTCGGGCTGGCTTGGCAATGCCGCGTGCGGATTTTCGTACGAGGGCCTCGCGTGGGTGACGGGCGCCGCCGCCATGCTGGGCGGCACGCTGCCGTCGGCGCCGATTTTGCTGCTGGCCTTTCTCTACAGCGTGGGCTCGCTCGGCATCATGACGCTCAACGACTTCAAGGCGATCGACGGCGACCGGCAGATGGGCATCCAATCGCTGCCGGTCGAACTTGGCCCCGACGGCGCCGCACGGATGGCAGCGCTTGTCATGGCGGGCGCGCAGCTTGTCGTGGTGGCGTTGCTGGCGGCCGTTTGGCACCGCCCGGTCGAGGCGGCGATCGTCGCGGTGCTGCTGGCGGGCCAGATCGCGATGATGCGGCGCTTCGTGCGCGATCCGGTCGGCCAGGCTTTGTGGTACAGCGGCTTCGGGGTGCCGCTGTTCGTGCTCGGCATGATGGCGAGTGCTGTCGCGGTGCGCAGCCTGCCGGCATGATGGCGGCCCGGCACTGGATCGCGGGCCTGGCGGCGCTGGCGGCCATCGGGACGGCGCTTGCCGGGCTGCACGCCGCGAACAGCGGATTTTCGGTCGAAAAAACGGTCCTCGACGGCACGCCGGTCACGGTGCATCGCCCGGCGGCGGGCGGCGCGGCGCCCGCGATTGTGATCGCGCACGGCTTCGCCGGTTCCCAGCAATTGATGCGCCCGTTTGCGGCAACCTTCGCGCGCAACGGCTACGTCGCCGTGACGTTCGACTTTGCCGGCCACGGCCGCAACGCCAACGCGTTGGCGGGCAGCATCGCCGAAATCGACGGCGCCACGCAGACGCTGGTCGGCGAAACCGCGCGCGTGGCGGCGCTGGCGCAAGCGCTTGGCGACGGGCGTCTGGCCGTGCTCGGCCATTCGATGGCCAGCGACATCGTCGTGCGCTTTGCCCAGCGCGAAGCGGCCGTCGGCGCCACGATCGCGGTTTCGATGTTCGCGCCGAGCGTCGCCGCGACAAGCCCGCGCAATCTGCTGGTCGTGGTCGGCGACTGGGAAGGCGGGCTCAAACGCGAAGCGTTGCGCGCGATCGGCCTCGCCTCGGCGCCGCTCGCGGCCGAGCCGTCCGCGACCTACGGCCGATTTTCCGACGGCACCGCAAGGCGCGCGGTCTTCAGCCCGGCGAGCGAACATGTGAGCGTGCTCTACACGGCAGCCAGCCAGCGCGCGGCGCTGGATTGGCTCGATGCCGCGTTCGGCGTCGTGCGCGCCGTCGAGCCGTCCGTCGATGCGCGCGGGCCGTGGATTTTGCTGCTGCTGTTCGGCGCGGTGCTGCTGGCCTGGCCGCTGTCGCGCCTGCTGCCGGTCGCAAGCCTGGAACCGACCGGCGCCAAGACGCCGTGGCGGCGCCTGGCGCTGCCGATCCTGGCGCCCGCGATCGCGACGCCGCTCGTGCTGCGTTTCGTGCCGACGCATTTTCTGCCGGTGCTGGTCGGCGACTATCTGGCGGTGCATTTTTTCGTCTACGGGCTGCTGACGGCGCTGTGTCTCGGGCGCAAGCCGTTCGAAGGGCAGAATTGGCGCGCGGCTGCGGTCGGCGCCGCTGCCATGGTCGCCTACGGGTTCGTCGCGATCGTCTGGCCGCTCGATCTGTTCGTAACGTCGTTCGTGCCGGGCGGACTGCGCGTCGCGCTGGTCGGCGCGATGCTGGTCGGCACGCTCGCGTATTTTGTCGCGGACGAAATTCTGGCGCGCGGCACGCCGGGCGCCTATGCCGCCTCGAAGCTCGCTTTCTTGCTGTCGCTGGCCCTTGCCATCGCCTTGGATTTCGAGCGGCTGTTTTTTCTGGCGATCATCGTGCCGGTGGTCTTGCTGTTTTTCCTGGTCTACGGGCTGTTCGGCGCGTGGGCCTATCGGCGCACGGGCAGTCCGTTGGCTGCGGGCATCGCCAATGCGGTGGCGTTCGCCTGGGCGATCGCGGCGACATTTCCGTTGCTGGCAGGGTAGCGGCGCAAAAGCGCTGCCTAGCGCGCCAGCGGATCCGGGCGCAGCTGGAAATGCGCCGCCAGCGGTTTGGAACCTTTGCCGCCTTCGATCAGCCAGGGCGTGCGGTCGCCGTTGGCGGCCCACAGACCCCGTCCTTTCCAGCCCGCGTTCGGGTCGTCGATCCGGCCGTCGAAACCTTTGGCGTAGAAACCGAGCGGGTAGGGGACGCGCAGCACGACCATGCGGCCGTCCTTGAACGCGATGAGCCCGTCGTTGAGATTGCCGGTCGACATCGGCACGTCCTCGCCCAACCCAAAGGTGTTGTGCTGGTCGACCCAGGTGTAGTAGCTCGATTCCGCGCTGTTCTCGCCGATGCCCGCGAACCCCGGCCCCGGATAGCGGTGGAAGCTCCAGCCTTCGGGGCAATGGCTGCCGGTCGCGGCCGGGCCGTTGAGCGGGCCGCGGCATTTGCGCCGGTCGAAACTGCCCAAATGTCCGCTGGCGAGCGAGACCCAGACCACGCCCTGCTTGTCGATATCGCCGCCGCGCGGGCCGAAGCCCGGCAAGGGCACGTTGTAGATTTCGGCCAGCGCCGTTTCGGGCGGGCTGGATCCGGGCGCCACGCGCACGACCGAACCGGGAAACGAAAAATTCGTGCCCCAGACGGATCCGTCGACGGGGCTCGGCATCACGGCGTAGAAGCCGGCCTGCACGCGCTTGTCCTTGGCCGGATCGACCGGCTGGTCGGGCTCGACATAGGCGTCGCGCTTGCCGTTGCCGTTGGTGTCGAGCACCAGGGCGGTCCAGCCCTGCGCCTTCTGGATGTCGCCGGTTTCGTCGAGCAGCCGGGTGTTGATCCATCCCAGCACCGGCCCGCCGCCGCTGGTCCACAAGGTTTCGTTAGCATCGTAGCCGAACTGCAGATGGTGCGTCTGGAAGCATGTCTGGAAGGCCGTGTACTGGCCGGTCTTGGGATCGAGCAGCGTGATGCGGCGCTGGCTGCGCTCGAGCGGGAAGAGCTGCGCCGACGGATGGCTCGACCCGCGCTTGCAGAAATCGGGATTGGCGGGCGGATGGCCGGTCGCCGCCATCCACACGCGCCCGCGCCGGTCGAACATGCTGTTGTGGTTGTTGGCGCGCGCGTCCCAAATTTTTTCCTCGCCCCAATAGGCCGAGGGGCCCAGCGGCTCCGCGCCCGCAGCATGGCCGGGGCCCAGCGCTTCGGGCGTGCCGGGGGCTATCGGCAGCTTGAACAAGGTCGCCACGTTGCGCACCGGATCGAGAATCGGGATCGTGTCGCTGGAATATTCGGGCGAGCCGTAGAGCGGGCCGTAGGCATTGACCGTGGGATAGCGCCGGTCGGACGCGATCAGATCGTGCAGATACTGTTTTTCGTTCATCCAGTCGCGCAGCGTCACCACGATGTTGCGCTCGACGCCCTGCGGACGCTGGGGTTTGGTTGCGGGCGTTTCGCCCTTGGCGATGCGCTCGGTCCAGTCGGCGAAATACGCGAACGGGGCGCCGCCCAGCAGCCCGGCGAGCTGGTTTGTCATCTGCTCGCCCGATTGGCCCGCCTGGACGCGCCGCATCCACGCGTCGTGATGCGAATCGCCGTCGAGAAAGAAGCCGGGGATCGTGCGCGTCGATTCCTGGCCCAGCTGGTGGCAGCCCACGCAGCCGGCGCTTTTCATCTGGTGGAGCCAGCGCTCGCGCGTGATCGCGCGCGGAATCTCCGTCGCGCCGCCGAAGCTCTCGGCGGGCGGAATTTTCAGCATCGAATACCAGTGGATCGCCGGATAGACCCGGGCGGCGGCCGCTTCGCTCGGCGCCGGCGTCGCGACATGGTCGACATGGCGTCCGGGTACCGCGCGTTGCTTGGCGGAGTCGAGCAATCCGTAGCCGCGCACCCAGACATCGTAGGTTGCCGCCGGCAGATCGGGCACCAGATACCGGCCCCGGTCGTCGGTCACGACGATGCGTATGAACCGCACCGGCAAATCGCGCGTTTCGGCGACGACCCAAACCCCGGCCTCGGGCCCGCCGGGTCCGCGCACGGTGCCGCCAATGCTGTTGGCGTCGATCGGCACCGGCTGCGCGCGCGCCCCGAACAGCGGCGCCAGCAGGACCAGGAGTGCGACGGCAAAGCGCGTGACGGCGTGCATGGCGCGGTGCTCCTGGGCGAAACGGGTCGGTGCCGGGGCCGGTCGGCGCCAGGACGCTTGGCACTGCAACCGCCTTTGTCCTAGAGTAGCGACGAACGGTGCCCCCGTCAAAAAAAGGATGCCCCCCGATGCCCGATTCGTCGCACGTCGAACCCGTCCTCGTTCCGGCCGCGGACGGCGCCGCCCTCCATATCGACCGGCGCATCTACGCGCTCTACGACGAATACTGCCATGGCGGCATGGATCGGCGCGATTTCCTGGCGCGCGCGGCCGCCCTTACGGTCGGCGGCCTGGCGATGGCGCAGGCCCTGCTGCCGCGCTATGCCAAGGCGCAGGTGATTTCGTTCACCGATCCGCGCATCAAGGCGACCTATGTTTCCTATCCTTCGCCCGGCGGCACGTCGGGCACGATGCGCGGCTATCTGGTGCAGCCCGCCGGCACCGGGCCGTTCCCGAGCGTGCTGGTGATCCACGAAAATCGCGGCCTCAATCCGTATATCGAGGACGTGGCGCGCCGGGCCGCCGCCGAAGGGTTCCTGGCACTGGCGCCCGACGGCCTGGCGCCGGTCGGCGGCTATCCGGGCAACGACGACGACGGCCGCACGCTGCAAGCGGGCCTCGACCAGACCAAGCTGATGGCCGACATGCTGAACAGCGCGCGCTTCGTGAAGGCGCATGCGCTGTCGAACCGCAAGCTGGGCGTGACGGGATTTTGCTGGGGCGGGGGTGCGACCAACGCGCTTGCCGTGACGATGGGCGCCGACATGCAAGCGGGCGCGCCCTATTACGGGCTGGGCGCGCCGCCGGCCGCCGTGCCCGCGATCAAGGCCGCGATTTTGGCGCATTTTGCCGCCGACGATGCGCGCATCAACGACACGTGGCCCGCCTACCAGGCCGCGCTCAAGGCGGCCAACGTGCCGCACGAAGGGCATTTCTATCCTGGCACGCTGCACGGCTTCCACAACAACTCGACCCCGCGCTACCAGGAAGCGGCAGCGAAACTTTCCTGGGAGCGCACGATGGCGCATTTCAAGAAACATCTCGCCTGAGGGGCGGGATTCAGCCCCGCCCGGCGAGCGCGCCCGCTTCGCGTTTGAGCAGGCGCACGAGCGCCTGCGCCGCGCGGCGCACCGCTGCGACCCGGCGCAGATCGCGGTGGACCACGAGATACATGTCCTCGTCGAGTTCCGGTATCGGTCCCGTCAATCGCACGAGTGCCGGATCGCGGTCGCCAAGGTGGCACGGCAGCAGCGTCGCGCCCGTGCCGTCGACGGCGGCTTGATAGCGCATCACGGTTTCGGAGACACGCATGAGCGTGCGCACGCGCGGCGCGATTTGGGCCGAGAATTGCGCTTGGGGCGAGGCTTCCGAGCCGGTTTCGCGCGCCACGAAATCGATGCCGTCGATCCCGTCGGCGGCGCTGCGGCGGACGCGGGCAAGAAACGTCTTGCTCGCGTAGATCGCATTGGCCACGCGCGCGACCTTTTGCCCCGCGAGGTCGCGTCCCTCCGGCAGGGCCAGCATGCGCAGCGCGATATCGGCTTCGCGCCGGGCAAGATCGACCGAGCGGCGCGTGGCCTTCAAAACCAGCGGCGTTCCCGCAAGGTCGGCGCGCAGGGCGGCAAAATGCCGGACGAGGAACCAGCCGATCGAGTTCACGGACGTGACCACCACGGGCCGCGCTTGCGGCTCGGCGGCAAGCCGCGCGCGGCGCACGATGGCGGCGGCGTCCTCGTCCATCGCGCGCGCGCCGTCGAGCGTTTCGCGGCCCAGAGCCGTCAACCGCAGCGCATTGGGCAGGCGGTCGAACACCGGCGCGCCGAGCGCTTCTTCCAGCGCGCGCAAATGCCGCCCGAGCGTGGCCTGGCTCGCGCGCTCGGCTTTCGCCGCCTTGGCAAGACTGCCCGCCCGCGCGACGGCGAGAAAGACGCGGATATCGTTCCAGTCGGGTTCGCTCATCCCCGCCATCGTCGCTTGATCCGCGCGAGCAGGGAAGACAGATCCGGCACGGGCAAGGGCACCGCCTCCCCCACGCGCGGCGGTCGCTGCCCGCGCGCGGTTTGTCCGATATCGAAGAACGGCGCATATTTCATGCGCGCCAGACTGCGCCGGGCGCGGCCCGCTGCCAGCCCCAAAAATACGGGTACGACCCCCTCAGCGATGCAGGGCCGACTGGCTATCGCCAAAAATCGACCGTTTGCGCAGTTCAACAAATAAACCGCAAAAGATTCCGGTGGGGGCCCGGGTTCGCTCCTTGTATCTGGCCTGCTTATTGCTCATATCTGGGTTCGAACCTGTACATGGCTCCTGTGGCCATGCGCAGGTTTTAACGCAAGGCGGCTGTGGTTTGCGGCCGTCGAAATTCCCCCCAGCCCCGACAACAGGGGCGCAAAACGGAGGCCTTACGTGAAATTCGCGACCTTTTTCGCCGCATCTGCGGCAGCTCTCTTCGTGTTCGCTCCGCCCGCCGCCGAAGCGGGTGCTGCACTCGACGCCATCAAGCAGCGCGGCACGCTGCGCTGCGGCGTGCAGGGTCCCTCGAACCCCGGTTTCGGCGTGCCCGACAGCCAAGGCCGCTGGGCCGGCTTCAATGTCGAAATCTGCCGCGCGGTCGCCATCACGATTTTCAACGATCCCAACAAGGTCGAATTCGTGCCCGTCACCACGCAAAGCCGTTTCCCGGCGCTGGCGTCGGGCGAAGTGGACATCCTGTCCAACAACACGACCTGGACGCTGACGCGCGACACCAACGTCAACCGCTTCAATTTCCCGGCCATCGCGTTCTATGACGGCCAGGCCATGATGGTGCCGCGTCGCTTGAACGTGACGAGCGCGCGCGGCCTTGGCGGCGCCACGGTCTGCGTGCAGCCCGGCACCACGACCGAGCTCAATCTCGCCGACTATTTCCGCCAGAACAACATGACGTTCCGTCCGGTGGTCGTCGCCGATCTCGACGAGCTTCGCCGCACCTACGAAGCGGGCCGCTGCGACGTCTATACCAACGACTTCGCGGCCCTTGCCGCCCAGCGCACGCTGCTGGCCAACCCGCGCGACCATGTGATCCTGCCCGAGCGCGTTTCCAAAGAACCGCTTGGACCGGCGGTGCGCCAGGGCGACGAAGAACTGACCAACCTCGTCGCGTGGACCGTGTTTGCGCTGATCGATGCCGAAGAAATGGGCATCACGGCCGCCAATGTCGACCAGACTGCCGCAACCTCGACCAATCCGGTCGTGCGCCGTCTGCTGGGCGCCGAAGGCAACATGGGCGAGTCGATCGGTGCGGCCAACGCGCAATATGCCCGCACGATCATCAAGGCGTTCGGCAATTACGGCGAAATCTTCGAACGCCATCTGGGCGTCGCCACCCCGCTCGGGCTCGAGCGCGGCCAGAACAATGTCTGGACCAAGGGCGGGCTCCTCTACGCGCCGCCCGCGCGCTAAAAACGCAAGGCGAACCGCTGCCGGGCATGCCCGGCAGCGGTTTTTCGTTTCGCACGCGCAATGAACAGCACGATCGCACTTCCGGCCTGGTGCTACGACCGCACGGCGCGGGCCTTGGCGCTCCAGGCGCTGCTGCTGGTCGCGGTCGTGGCGGTCGGCGCGTTCTTTTTTTCGAACGTGCAGACAAATATGGCCGCGCGCGGTCTGACGCTCGGCTTCGGCTTTCTCGACCGCTCGGCCGGGATTCCGATCGGCGAGTATCTGATCCCCTATACGCCGTCGAGCAACTACGCGCGCGCGCTGACCGTGGGCCTGCTCAATACGCTGCGCGTCGCCGTGTTCGGCTGCCTGCTGATGACGGTTCTTGGCGTCTTTTTGGGCGTGATGCGGCTCTCCGAAAACCCGCTGCTGTCGGGCTTGGTCGGCGTCTATATCGAACTGGTGCGCAACACGCCCGTGGTGCTGCAGCTGGTCTTTTGGCTCGTCGTGTTCCAGCAACTGCCCAATGTGCGCGAGGCGCTGAACCCGCTGCCGGGCGTGTTTTTGTCGCAGCGCGGGCTGATGATCCCGGTGCTGCAATGGAACGACGGGGCGGCGGGCGCGTTGCTGGGCCTGGTCGCGGCGATCGGCGCGTGCGCGTGGACGGTGCGCCGCGCGCGCGCCCACCAGATGGCGACGGGCGACATCAAACGCATCTGGCCGATCTGCGTCGGGTATCTTGTGCTGCTGCCGCTTGCGCTGAGCCAGGCGGCGGGCGGCGGGCTGGCGCTGTCGGTGCCCGAATTGCAGGGCTTCAATTTTGCGGGCGGCGCCGAGCTGAGCCCGGAATTCGCGGCGCTGCTGACGGGGCTTGTCGTCTACACGGCGGCGTTCGTCGCGGAAATCGTGCGCTCGGGCATCCAGTCGGTCGGCAAGGGCCAGTGGGAAGCCTCGCGCGCTTTGGGGCTCTCCAATGCGCGCATCATGCGGCTGGTGATCTTGCCGCAGGCGCTGCGCGTGATCGTGCCGCCGTTGACCAGCCAGTATCTCAATCTCACCAAAAACTCGTCGCTCGCCATCGTGATCGGCTACCAGGACCTGTTCAGCGTGTCGAACACGTCGATCAACCAGACCGGCCAGGCGATCGAGGTGATTTTCATCATGATGACGGTCTATCTGCTGCTGTCGCTCGCGACGGCCGCGGGCATGAATCTCTACAACGCGCGCGTCGCGCTGAAGGAGCGCTAGGCGATGGCCGATATCGCCGCCGCACCCGCGCAGCAAGCGCCCGTTGCCGCCGCCGCGACGGTCAGAAGCGTGCTGACGGGCCTGCGGCTGCGCTATTTCGGCACGCCCCTCAATGCCGCGATCACGCTCGTGTGCCTGTTCGCGCTCTACAAGATCGTGCCGCCGTTGCTGGGCTGGGCGGTGATCGACGCGCACTGGACCGCGACGGCCGCCGAATGCCGCGCCGACCGCAGCGGCGCGTGCTGGGCCTTCGTCGACGAGAAATTCTGGTTCGCCGTTTTCGGGCTCTATCCGTACGAGCTGCGCTGGCGCCCGGCCACGATGCTCTCGCTGTTCGCCGCCATGGTCGGACTCTCGCTGTTCCGGCGGCTGTGGTCGGCCAGGCTGATCTATGCGTGGCTGGCGGCGTCGGTCGCGATGTTCGTGCTGATGGACGGCACTTTCTTCGGCCTCGAGATTTTCGGCGCGCACGTGCCCACGCGCCTGTGGGGCGGCCTGACCGTGACCGTGTTCATCGCGGTGTTCGGCTTGGCGACGGGCTATCCGGTCGCGATTTTGCTGGCGCTCGGGCGCCGGTCGGACATGCCGGTCGTCAAATGGTTTTGCGTGGGCATCATCGAATGCGTGCGCGGCGTGCCGCTGGTCACGATCATCTTCATGGCCGCGATCATGCTGCCGCTGTTCCTGCCGTCCGGCATGACCGTGGACCGGCTGTTTCGCATCCAGTTCGCCTACACGATCTTCTCGGCCGCGTATCTGGCCGAAGTGGTGCGCGGCGGCCTGCAGGGTTTGAATCGCGGCCAGTACGAGGCGGCCGAATCGCTCGGCCTCGGCTACGGCCATAAAATGCGCCTGGTGATTCTGCCCCAGGCGCTGAAAATGACGATCCCGGCGCAGGTCAACACGTTCATCGGCCTGTTCAAGGACACCACGCTTGTCGTGATCGTCGGCATTTTCGACTTCTTCACCACGCTGCGCGCCGCCCTGGGCGATCCCAACTGGCTCGGCTTCCCCAACGAAGCCTATGTGTTCGCGGCGTTGGTCTATTTCGTGCTGTGTTTTGGCATGTCGAAATACAGCCAGCGTCTGGAGCGCGATCTGTCGCCCGAATTGCGGCGCTGATCGCGCGCTGGCACGGCGCTTGCCTCGCAAAGCCAAACGGCTTTCGAAAGGGCGCGCCATGGCACCGACAAGACGCAGGGTATTGCAGGCGCTGGCGGGCGCTGCGGCCCTTTTTCCAGCCCCGTATGTATTCGCGCAAAGCGGCGGCGTGCCGGTGCGTTTCACGCTCAATCTGCCGCGCAACGGCACCAATTCGCCCTTTATCCATGCGGCCGAGCGCGGCTATTTCGCGCAAGAAGGCATTCGCATCGTGGCGATGGACCCGGCGTCGGGCGCCGACGCGATGCAGCGCGTTGCGACCGAAACCTACGATCTGGGGTTTTCCGATCTGCCCGCGCTGGCCGAATGGCATTTGCGCAATCCCGACGCGACGCCGCTTGGCATTTTCAACGTCTATCGCTCCACGCCCGCGTCGATCGTGTCGTGGAAAAGTGCTAAAATCGAGAAGCCGGCCGATCTGGTCGGGCGCACGGTCGGCGGGCCGCTGACCGACAACGCGTTCCGCCTGTTCCCCGTGCTGTTCCGCGCCAACGCGCTGGACCCGGCCAGCGTCAAGTTCAACAACATGGATCTGCGCCTGCGCGAAGCGGTGTTCATGCGCCGCGAGGTCGAGGCGATCACCGGCTTCGATTCCACGATCTGGCTCAATCTGCGCGGGCTCGGCGTCAAGTTCGACGACATTTCGATCCTGCTCTATTCGCGCCACGGGCTCGATCTCTACTCGAACTCGGTGATCGTCAGCCGCAAATTCCTGCGCGACAACGAAGCGATGCTGCCGGGCTTCCTACGCGCCACGATGCGCGGCTGGCGCGATGCGGTCGCCGATCCGGCGGCCGTGACCGAGTCCCTGTTCAAGGCCGACGGGCTGATCAACAAAGACATCGAGCGCGACCGCCTCAAATGGATCCTCGACAACCAGGTGATGGGGCCGGAGACGGCGCGTCTGGGCCTGGGCCAGATCGAACTGCCGCGCCTGCAAAAATCGATCGAGCTTTTGGCGCGCGGGCTCGAACTGCCGCGCATCGTCGCGGCCGAGCAGATCTGGTCCGACAAATATCTGCCTGCCGCGGATTTGCGCCGCCTGTAGCCACCGGGCGCCGATTGCCGTAGACCGGTCGCCTGGGAGGGGCCGGTTTTGCGCGAGACGACACGGGTGACGGCCGGGCGCGGCTTGCGCGCCTTTGCCGACGGCTTTGCGGCGTTGCTGCTGCCGCTGCATCTGACCGATCTCGGCTTCGATGCGTTCGAGGTCGGCGCGATCTCGACGATCGCGCTGACGGGCGCTGCGGCAACCTCGCTTGGCGTCGGGTTCGCGACGCACCTTGCTTCGATCCGCCGCTTGCTGCTGGGGGCCGCCCTTGCGATGGCGGCGACCGGCATCGCCTTCGGGCTGGCCCAGGGATTCTGGACGGTGGCGCTGGTCGCGTTTGTCGGCACGCTCAACGTCGCGGGCGGCGATTCGAGCCCGTTCGTGCCGCTCGAACACGCCACGCTCGCGGCCGATGCGGGCGACAAGGGCCGCACGATGGCATTTGCGCGCTACGGGTTCGTCGGCATTTTTGCGGGCGCGCTCGGCGCGCTGGCGGTCGGCCTGATCGACATTCTCAAGATCGCGGCCGAGAGCCTGTTCTATCTCTATGCCGCGATCGGCCTTGCGATCTTCATGCTCTATCGCGGCACGCCCGACCGGCCGCCGCCGCCCGACGCGGTGCGCGTGCCGCTCGGCAAGTCGAAGCGCCATGTGCTGACGCTCGCGGCCCTGTTCGCGCTCGATTCGTTCGGCAGCGGACTGATCGTGCAGTCGATCCTGGCGCTGTGGCTGCTCGTGCGCTTCGATTTTTCGGCGGCGGAAACGGGCGGCGTGTTCTTCGTCACGCGCCTGCTCGCGGCGTTTTCGCAGTTCGCGGCCGTGTGGCTCGCCAAACATATCGGGCTCGTGCGCACGATGGTGTTCTCGCATTTGCCGGCGAATTTCCTGCTGGTCGCGGTGCCGTTTTCGGGCGATGCCGCGACGGCGGTGGGCTTGCTGGCGGCGCGCAGCCTGCTCACGCAAATGGACATTCCGGTGCGCCAATCCTACGTGATGGCGACGGTCGAAGCGGCCGAACGCCCGGCCGCCGCAAGCCTTACGACCGGTCCCAAAACGCTGGCGACGGCCGTGGGGCCGGTGCTGGCGGGCGCGATGCTGGCGGCCTCGCCGTTCGGCTGGCCGTTCGTCGTCGCGGGCGGGCTCAAGATCGTCTACGACCTTGCGTTGCTGGCGCTGTTCGCCAACCGCCCGCCGCCCGAAGAAAAAACCGACTAGACCGGCGCGAGCGGGACATGCGCGCCGACCGGCGGCGCCACGCGGATCCGATCGCCCGCGCGCACGATGCCGCCCGCGCGCACGACCGCCATCACGCCCGCTTTGCGCACCAGGGTTCCGGCCGCATCGCGCGCCAGCACGGCGCCAAGCAGGCCCGGCCGGAAATTGTTGATCTGCCTGCACGGATTGCGCAGCCCCGCGATCTCGATTTCGGCGTCCGCGCCGATGCGCAGGCGCGTGCCGGTCGAAAGCCCCAGCAGATCGAGCCCGCGCGTGGCCACGTTCTCGCCAAGCGCGCCGGGCGCGATGTCGAAGCCGCGCGCCCGCAATTCGTCGAACAGTTCGGCATGCATCAGATGCACCTGGCGCAAATTGGGCGCGGTCGCGTCGCGCGCGATGCGGCTCAAATGCTGCACGGTGGCGCCCGCATGCGCGTCGCCCGCAACGCCGTGCCCGGCGACAAGCTCGATCGCCGCGCACGGGACTTTGGAAAATCGGTGCGAGCCGTCGCGCGCGACGGCAAAAACGGTCGGGCTCATTGGTTCAGCGCCACCTCGCCAAGACAGGAAAGATCGTAGCCGCCCAAACGCTCGGCATGTTTGGCGCAGGCTGGCGTGCGCGCGAACGCGAGCAGGCGTTGCAGCGCGGGTTCGAAAAAATCGCGCCGTCGGCACGCGATGTCGAAACGCTCGCGATAGAGCGGCACGAAATCGATGCCAAGCTGGCCCGCCGACGCCGCCACGCCGAAGCCCGCATCCGCGCGCCCCTCGCGCACCGCCGCCGCGATCTCGGTTTCGCTGAGGGCGGGGCCGGCAAGCGCGTCGAGTTCGGCCAGGCGCACGCCCGTTTCCGCGAGCAAATGCAGGAACAGAACATGGCTGCCGGCGGCCGGCTGGCGCAAGATGGTCTTGACGCGTCGGCGCCGCAGATCGCCAAGCGCATGCAGCTTTTTGGGATTGCCCTTGGCGACCAGCAGGCCTTGCTGGCGCCAGGCCCAGCCGAACGCGACGATGTCGCGGTCCGGCACGGCGCTCTGCAGGGCCGGAACGTTGAACGCGCCCGTGTCGGGATCGACGATGTGCAGAGCGGTCGCAACCGCGCGCCCGTCGCGCAGCGCGTCGAGCCCGTCGAGACTGCCGCCGCCCAGCGACGCCAGCCCCGAGCGCGAGCGCACGAGCGCCCATTCGAGCAGCGGGTCGTGGCTGCCCGCAAGAATGGGCGGCGGCGGCATTTGGCGCGTGGCCGCATCGTCGCCCCTGGTGTGGCGCTGGATCCACGCATCGACCAGCGATCGCGGAAACAGCCACTTGCCGCCGATGCGTGCGCACGGAATCCGCTTCGTGCGCACCAGTTCGTAGACCGCGCGTTCCTTGAGGCGCAGATAGCGCGCAAGCTCCGCCGTGGTGAGGATTTCCGCCGCCATCGCGCTATCTTGCATAAACCGGCAAAAACCTGCAAATGCTGCGGCAGCGTTCGATTGACGCGGCGCGCCGACCAACCGACATTCGCGGGGCCCATGGCGATTTTTGGCGACGCGTTTGCGACGGCTTTTGCGCTGCTGGTTGGCGGCGATGCGCAGCTTTTCGCGATCGTGGGGCTGTCGCTGCAAGTAAGCCTCGGCGCGACGCTGGCGGCCGCGTGCATCGGCTTGCCGGTCGGCGCCGCGCTGGCGCTTGCGCGCTTTCCGGGGCGCGGCGGCGCGATCGTGGCGCTCAACGCGCTGATGGGGCTGCCGCCGGTGGTGGTCGGGCTCGTCGTCTATTTGCTGCTGTCGCGCGCGGGACCGCTGGGCGAGCTTGGCTTGCTGTTCACGCCGGGCGCGATGGTCGTGGCGCAAACCCTGCTGATAGCGCCCCTGCTGGCCGCCCTCGCGCGCCAGACGATCGAAGATTCGTGGCTCGAACATCGCGACCAATTGCGCTCGCTGGGCGCCAGCCTCGCGCAATCGGCGGCGACGCTGCTGTGGGACCAGCGTTTTGCGCTGGTCACGGTCGTGCTGGCCGGGTTTGGGCGCGCGGCCGCCGAAGTGGGCGCCGTCATCATCGTGGGCGGCAATATCGCGGGCGTCACGCGCACGATGACCACGGCGATCGCGCTTGAAACCAGCAAGGGCGATCTGGGGCTCGCCTTGGCGCTCGGGCTTGTGCTGGTCGGCGTGGTGGTGGCGGTCAATGCGGCGGCGGCGTGGCTCAAGCATGTCGCGGTGCGCCGCTATGGCTAGCATCCTGCCCTTGCGCCTTCATTCCGTCTGCCTCGATGTCGGCGACACGCGGATCGCCGAGGATTTTACGCTGACGCTCGAAGCGGGCGCGCCGACGGTCGTGGTCGGCGCCAACGGGGCCGGCAAAAGCACGTTGCTGCGCCTGTGCCACGGGCTCGCGATTCCGACGGGCGGCGCGATTTCGTGGGCGCGCGACCCGGCGGGCTTGCAGGCGATGGTCTTCCAGCGCCCGTCGATGCTGCGTCGCTCCGCCCTGGCGAACGTCGCCTACGGCCTTAAATTGCGCGGCGTGGCGCGTGCGGCGCGCCTCGACATAGCGCGCGACCGGCTGCAGCGCGTGGGGCTGGCGGCGATCGCCGAGCGCCCCGCGCGCGTTTTGTCGGGCGGCGAGCAGGCGCGCGTGGCGCTCGCGCGCGCCTGGGCTTTGTCGCCGCAGATTCTGTTTCTCGACGAGCCGACCGCGAGCCTCGATCCCGCCGCGACGCGCGGGCTTGAAGACATCGTGCTGGCGATGGCGGCCGAGGGCACCAAGATCGTGATGACCACGCACAATCTTGGGCAGGCGCGGCGCCTGGCCGCCGACATCGTGTTTTTGCATCGCGGCCGCGTGCTGGAACACGCGCCCGTCGAGAAATTCTTCAGATCCCCCGGCACGCCGGAAGCGGCGACCTTTCTGGCAGGAGAATTGCCATGGTGAGATTTCTGCTCGCATGCGCGCTGGCGTTCGCGTCGTCCGCAGCGATCGCCCAAGACCGCTTCGTCACCGTGGCCTCGACGACTTCGACCGACCAGTCGGGCCTGTTCGGCCATCTTCTGCCCGCCTTCAAGCGCGACAGCGGCATCGATGTGCGCGTCGTGGCGCTGGGCACGGGCCAGGCGCTCGATGTCGGGCGGCGCGGCGATGCCGATGTGGTGTTCGTGCACGACCAGCCGGCCGAAGAAAAATTCGTCGCCGACGGGTTCGGCGTCGCGCGCATCCAGGTCATGTACAACGATTTTGTCGTGATCGGCCCCAAGGCCGACCCTGCCCGGATCGCGGGCCTCAAGGATACCGACGAGGCCTTGCGGCGCGTGCGCCAGGCGGCGGCGCCCTTCGTGTCGCGCGGCGACAATTCGGGCACGCATGCGGCCGAGCTGCGCTACTGGCAGTCGGCAGGCGTCGACATCGCGACGGCCAAGGGCGCTTGGTACCGCGAAGTTGGGCAGGGCATGGGCCCGGCGCTGAACACCGCGTCGGCAATGGGCGCCTATATTCTGGCCGACCGCGCGACCTGGCTCAATTTCCGCAATCGCGGCGATTTGGCCGTGCTGGTCGAGGGCGACGAGAAGCTCTTCAACCAGTACGGCGTGATTTTGGTGCGCCATGCGACGACCAAGCGCGAGCTCGGGCAGGCGTTCATCGACTGGCTTGCGGGGCCAAAGGGCCAAGCGACGATCGCCGAATACAAAATCGGCGGCGAGCAGCTTTTCTTCCCGAACGCGGTCAGAACCGCGCGCTGACGTCGAAATAGTAGCGCCACGGTTTTTCGCTTTCGGCGAGGCCCGGCGCGCGCGTCAGCGGCTTGGCGGCTTCCAAGCCCGCCGACAGCCAGGCGGTCGGCGCCAAGCGCACGCCAAGTCCGCCCGAGGTCAGCGTCTGCCATTGCGAGAGCGTGCCGCGAATGCCGCGCGTGCTCCATACCCGTCCGTGGTCGTAGAAAACATAGGGCTGCCAGCCCCACGCATTGAGATCGCCGTAGCGCAGATCGAGCGAGGTGGCGAGCGCCTGGCGGCCGGTGATTTCCGACGGATCGTAGCCGCGCCCGAAGCGCGTGCCGCCCAGCGAGAATTCTTCGTTGGCATAGAGGCGGCTGCGCGAGAACTGGCCGGCCCCCACCCATTGCAGCGAAAAATCTTCGGGCAGGATCTGCACGCGGCGCAGCTCGGCCGTGTATTTCATGAAATTGGCCTGCGCGTCGTTGCGGCTGAGGCCGGCGGCGGCGCCTTCGCTCGCCTTGAAGGCGGAAAAGCCGCGCGTCACGCCGCCCGAAAGCACCGTGGCCCCGCGCAGGAACCCGACATGCGAGTAGGTCGCGCGAAAATCGTAGGCGAGGTATTTTTCGTCCGCCTGCACTTCGTAGGCGTCGCTGACGGTCGCGAACGTGAACGTGCGCGACACGTAGGCCGAGGCGTCGAGCGTCAGGTTTTCGCGCCGCGAGCGGATCAGCGGATAGGACAGGCGCGGACCGAAGCGCAACGCCTCCGTATGCACGGCCGTGGCGCGCAGCGTGTGTCCGAGCCAGCCGGTCGAGTAGGTGGTGTCCCACCCGGCCGCAAGCCCGTCGCCGAACAGCGGCTGGGTGTAGCGGAACGATCCCTGTCGCAACTCCCGGCTGTCGCGGTAGTTGGGGATCGTCGTCACGCCCAGCGCGATCTGTTCGGTCAGGCCCAGCACGCCGTTGAAACTGACCTCGTTGGCGAGCGTCACGGGGCCCTGGAATTTCGATCCGCGATTGGAAAGCGCCGCGCTGGCCTGCACGGGGCGCTCGGTCACTTTGATCGACAGCACCGACGAGCCCGGTTCCTGGCCCGGTGCGAGCGTGCCCGACGACTCGACGCCCGCCAGATCGCCTGCCAGCAGCAGGCCGCGTTCGAGCTGGCGCAGATTGGCGGGCCTGCCCGCGAGTGCGCGGCGCAGGAACGAAGCGATGCGCGCCTGCACGGCCGGCGAACCGCCGTCGAACACGATGTCGCCCAGATACCCCTCGACGACCTGGATGCGGAACGTGCCGTCGCCCACGCGTTGCGGCGGCACGAACACGCGCGACAGCACATAGCCGTCGGCGCGGTAGCGGTCTTCGAGCGCTTCGGCCGCCGCCGTGATCGCCGACAGCCCCGCCGTCTGGCCGATCAGCGGATCGGTGAAGCGCGCGATTTCGGCCGCGCTGTACGCGGTGGCGCCTTCGACCAGCACGCGCTGGATCGAAAAGCGCAGCTCATCGACCGCGCGCCGGTCGGGGGCGCGCGGTTGCGCCGGGATCGTCAGATCGAGATCGACTTCCGGCACGCGAATCGGCGGCCCCGGCAGGCGCGGCTCGGCGGTTGTTGGAACCAAAGGTTGTGCGATTAGACGCTCCGGCAGCGTTGCGACTAAAACCGCAAAGAAAAAAAAGACGTTCCTATAGCGAATCGGAAGTATCATGAGGACCAAAATCTGATTACACGAATAGATACGAATCGACAATCAAAGCCTTAAAAACACTATATGTTGAGAGCGGGGACAGTTTGGGGATGCGCGCAAGTCTCTTGCCGAATCGCCGCAAGCTGGGTATTCCAAGAGGCGGGGTTGGTGCGATGCGCAGCAGCACAAGAACGATCTGCGGCATTTTGTGCGTGGGTTTGGCAGCCTCTGGGCTCGCCGCCGCACCGGCCCATGCGCAATCGGTACCGGCCCAGTCCGCACCGGCCCAGCCCGCACCCGCCCGCCCGCAGGCGCCGACTGGCGCACCGGCTGCGGGCGAGTTTCGTCTGGGCGGGTTTCGCAGCGCGCTTTTCGGCATGACCCAGGATCAGGTGCGCCAGGCCATTCGCCGCGATTTTTCGGTCCCGGCCGAGCGGATCGAAACCGTCGAAAACGGCGCCGAGCGCACGACGATCCTGGCCGTCACCGTGCCCGATCTGCTGCCCGCCAGCGGCCCCGCCCAAATCGCGTATGTGATCGGCTACCGCACGCGCCAGCTCGTGCAGGTGACGGTGACGTTCGGCGGCGCGGTCAATCCGCAGCTTGCCCCCGGCACGGCGGTCGATCTTGCGCGCATGCTGCAGGGCCATCTGGTGGGCGTGGGCTACAAACAGGATACGGTTGCCGTCAATTTGGCCCAGCCCGACGGCACGGTCGTCGTGTTCCGCGGCGACGATACGCAAGGCCGGCGCACGATCGCGGCGCTGGCGGGCGTGGCGGCCCCCGACGGCCCGCGCCCGGCCGGGCCGCCGACGCTGCAGATCTCGTATATCCGCGACCCGCAGAACCCCGACGTGTTCCAGATCCGCAAGGGCGATTTCTAGCGCCGATGTTCAAAAAGACATTCTCCAAAGCCAAGATGATCTTCAAGGAGGGCGAGACCGGGTCCGAAGCCTTCCTGGTCGAGTCCGGCAAGGTGCTGATCCTCAAGATGGGCGTCGAGGCGCCGATCATCGTGGCGAGCCTCGGTCCCGGCGCGCTGTTCGGCGAGATGGCGATCCTCGACGGCAGCCGGCGCATGGCGACGGCCGTGGCGGGCGAAGACACGGTCTGCATCGTCATCACGGGCCAACAGCTTACCCAGCGCATCGCGGCGCTGGCGCCCGATCTGGTGCGCCTGCTGACCACGCTGATGGACTATGTGCGCTCGACCGTGCCCTACGATTCGCGCGCCAAGGCGGGGCTCGCGCTCGAAGAGACGGTGGCCGACCGCCATGCCCGCATGATGCTGCCCTCGCAGCAGGCGATCGACTCCTACGGCATCAAAGACACGATGATGAAGGCGCTGATCAACATGCTGTGCGAATACACGCGCCGACGCCTGCCGCCGGGCACGTGATGGCGCGAAGCTGGCCAGCGCTTGCGGCGTGCCTGGCGCTGCTGTCGGGCTGCCAGATGGCGGGCGGCGGCGAGGCGCCGACGCTTGCACTCGCAGCGGGCGCTTTGTCCGGCGAAGCCTGCCGCGCCGTACCCCAGCGCGGCCAGCCCCAGACGCTCGAAATCTTTTGCGGCAACGGGGCGCGGGCGCTCGGCACGGCGCAGGCTTTGGGCGAAGCGCGCGGCGTACCGCCGACGCCGGACGAGCGGCGCCGCTTTTTTGCCAAGGCTTTTGCCGACAGCGCGCCGATGCGCGGGCTTGGCCTGCGCGCGGCGTGCAAGCCCGCCGACTGGATCGGCGAGGGCGCGCAGCTTTTGGTGGCTGCCTGCACCCTCAAGGACGGCGGCTGGCCGTATGTGGCGGCAGCGGTGCCCGGCGATATGCGCCTGGCGGTTGCCGACGGCCTGCCGGGAACCTTGCCGGCCTTGGTTGCCGCGATGCGCTCGGCGCTCGGGTCGCCGGGCGCGCCGCCGGTCGAAACCGCCGCGCTGCGCGCATATCTGGAAGACGCCTTCGGGCCTGCGGCCGTTGCGGGCGATTCGGTCGGGGCGTACCAGGATTTTCTCGACCTCGCGCGGCTCTACAACAGCACCGGGAACAATGCGGGCGCCGAAGCCGCGTACCGGCGCGCGCTCGCTTTGCAGGTCGGCGCGTTGGGCGCGGCGCATCCCGGCGTGGGCACGACGCTGACGCTGCTGGCGGTCGAAGTGTCGAACCAGGGCCGCATCGAAGAAGCGGGCGACTTGTTCCGGCGCGCCGAGGGCCTGGTGTTGCAGGCGGCCGATCCGGGCGAGTATCCGCGCTATCTTGCGTATCTGGGTTTGCACGCTGCCAACCAGCGCCAGTTCGACCGCGCCCTGGCGATCGCGCGCGACACGATCCAGCGCCGCCGCGCGCTGATCGAAACGCTGGGCGGCGGCATTCCCGCGAGCCTGGATGGCGGCGGTGGCTCGATTTTCGGCGGCGCCGTCTTCCTGCAGGCCGAACTTGCGCACGCGCTGATGTTCGCATCGTCCATGGCCGTGCGCACGGGCGACCTTGCGGGTGCCGAGGCCGACGCGCTGGAGGCGCGCCGCATCATCGACCGCACGCCGGGTTTGCCGCCCTATTGGCAGCCGCAAGTGATCGGCCAGCTTGGCGCCGTGCTCGGCGCGAAGGGCGATTTTGGCAATGCCGAGCGGCTGCTGGCGTCGGCGGCGTCGCTGCGTTTGCGCATTTTCGGCACCGGCTGGCCGGTGGCGCGCAGCTTGATGGCGCTGGCCCAGGAACAGGCCGCCGACGGGCGCTATGTGCAGGCGATCGAAAACTACCGCGACGCGTTCGGCATCGTTCGTGCCCAAGTGCCGGTGCGCAATCTGGACTACGAATTGGTGCGCCCGTTCCTGCAGGCGGCGGACGCGCAGGCCAAACGCGATCCGGCCGCAGCCCCGGCGCTGCACGCCGAAATGTTCGCGATCGCCCAGTTGATGCGCGACGGCCCGATGGGGCGGGCCGTGGCGCGCACGGCTTTGCGCGTGGGGGCCGACGATCCGCGCGTGGCGGACACGACGCGCCGCCACGACGACGCTGCGCGCGAGCGCGACCGGCTCGGCATCGAGCTTGCGGGCGAGCTCAATCTGCCGAGGGCCGAGCGCAATCCCGCCCGGGGCGAGCGCTTGCGCGCCGAGCTTGCGGCCGCGAGCGCCCGGGTCGATGCGCTGGCCGCCGAAATCGAGCGCGCCATTCCGGGCTTTGCGCGCCTGGCCTCGCCCCAGCCGGTCGAGCCTGCCGCGCTGCAGGCGGCGCTGGGTCCCCGCGAGGCGCTGGCGTTCTTTTTGACCGGCCCCGAGGATGCGTATGCGTTCGTGGTGCGCCACGACCGCATCCAGGCCGCGCGGATCGACAGCGACGATGCGCAGCTTTCCGAACAGATCAAAGCCCTGCGCCAGGCCTTCGACATTCGCGGGCGCAGCGACGTGGCGCCGTTCGACACGGCGCTCGCGCACCGGCTCTACCGCACATTGCTGGCGCCGTTCGAGGCCGCGCTGGGCGATGTCGAACAGCTTTTTGTCGTGGCCAACGGCGCGCTGGCAAGCCTGCCCTTCGCGATCCTGGCGACCCAGCCGCCCGCACCGGGCACCGGCGACTATCGCGGCATGGCGTGGCTTGCCCGGCGCATGGCGATCGCCAGCCCGCCCAGCGTGCGCGCCTTTGTCGATCTGCGCGCAATCGCCGCGCGCCCGGCCGCCCCCGAACCATTTTTCGGGCTTGCGAACCCGGATTTTGGCGGCGGTGCGGCCAACGGTTTGGGCGCGCTAGCCGCCGCGTGCCGCACCGAAGGTGCCGTGCCCTCGGCCTTGATCCGCGCGCTCGCCCCTTTGCCCGAAACCGCCGATGAGGTGCGCCAAGTGGCAGCGACCCTGGGGGCTGGCGCCAATTCGACCTTGCTTGGCGCCAACGCCACGGCCGCCAACCTGCGCATGCAATCGCTGGAGCGCTACCGCGTGCTCTATTTTGCGACGCACGGATTGCTGCCGGGCGAATTGCGCTGCCAGGCCCAGCCGGGCCTCGCTTTGAGCGCGCCCGCCGCCGACGCAGCCAACCCCGCCGACGACGGGCTTTTGGAGGCGAGCGAGATCGCCTCGCTGAAGCTCGATGCCGATCTGGTCGTGCTGTCGGCCTGCAATACGGCGGCCTCGGGCGACCGGCTGGGCGGCGAATCGCTCTCGGGCCTGGCCGAGGCGTTTTTCTTTGCGGGCGCGCGCGGCCTGCTCGTGACCCACTGGCAGGTGCCCTCGCAGCAGACCGTGCTGCTGACGACCGGGCTGTTCGACCGGCTGGGCGGCAATATGCGCGGCGGCATTGCGCGGGCACTGGCCGCATCGCAAATGGCACTGGCCGACCAGGCGGCGACCGCGCATCCGTTTTTCTGGGGCGCGTTCGTTTTGCAGGGCGACGGCGCCCGCGCGGCATTGCCGGGAACCGCCAATCCGAGCTAGACTACGTGCCATGGTTCGCGTCGTTTTCCTGCTTCTGGCATTGTTTGCGGGCACCGCTTCGGCCACCGAACTTGTCGTGGTCGATGCCAAGGGCGTCGAGCTTGCGGCCGGCGCCAAGGTCGACGGCACGGCCGTGCTGGTGCTGGCGGCAGGCCAGCGTTTGACCCTGATCGCGCCGGACGGCCGCACGCTCAAGCTGCGCGGCCCCTACGAAGAAGCCCCGGCCCCTGCCCAGGGTGGTGCTGCGGCGGGCGGCAATGTGGGCGACGCGCTGAAGAATCTGATGAACCAGCGCGTGGCGGGCACGGCCGCGCTCGGTGTTGTGCGCGCAGGCGGCGAGGCGGTCGATTTGCCGGGACCCTGGGTCGTCGATATCGGCCGTTCGGGCGCGCGCTGCGTGGCCGAGGGCGCGGATCTGGTCCTGTGGGGACCGCGTTTTGCCGAAGCGGCGGAGCTTGAAATCGAACCGTCCGACCGCAGCTGGCGTGCCAAGGGCCAGTGGCCGGCCGGCAGCGACCGCTTGACGCTGCCCGCCCGCCTGCCGCTGGCCGACGGGCGCGGCTATGTGTTTGCGGTCGGCGGCAATCCGGCGAACGTCACGATTTTCCGCATGCCGGCCGCCTTCGTCGATCCGCTGATGCAGGCGGCGTGGATGATCGAAAAAGGCTGCGACGACCAGGCGCGCGCGCTCGCCCGCCTCGCCGCTCCTTGAGCGCGAATTTCGCCGCATGAATTTGCCGCCCTGGGCCAAGCGCGTTCTCGTTTCGCTGGCGATCGCGGCGATCGCGGGCGTCGTCGCGTTCGCGATTTTCCGCATCTTTCCGTTCGTGGGCACGGCCGAACGCTGGACGACCGACTACCGGATCGCCACCGTGACCGCCCCCGAACCCCAGCACCCCGACATCGTGGTGGCCGCGATCAACGAGGAGACGCTGTCCGCGTTCCCCTACCGCTCGCCGATCGACCGCAAGTTCCTGGCAACGACGGTCCGCACGCTGGCCGCCAAGGGCGCCAAAGCCCTGCTGATCGACGTGCTGCTCGACCAGGAAACGGAAGAAGACAAGGACGACGAATTGCGCGCGGCCTTGGCCGAGCTGCAGATTCCCTTCGCGATCAGCTACAGCGATTCGCCGCTCTATGTGACCGACGAGCAGCGCGAATATCTCGACGGTTTCGTCAAGCCCGACTGGCGCGGTTTGGCCGATATCGAGCCCGATATTCGCGACGGCACGATCCGCTTCGTGCCCGAACCGCGCCTGGGCCATGACGGCACGCGCCTTGCCAACGTGGCGGCGCGGGTGGCCGAGCGGCTGGGCGCCGCGATCCCCGCCGAACGCCGCACCATCGCCTGGCGCGGCCAGCCCGATGCCCGGACGCCCGCTTTCCGCATCTTCCCCTCGCACGCGGTGGGCGTGCTGCCCGAGGCGTGGTTTCGCGGCAAGATCGTGCTGGTGGGCGCGGATCTGTCGCTGACCGACCGCCACCGCACGCCGTTCGCGGTGGCGCGCGACGGCCGCGAGGGCACGCAGGCGGGCATCGTGATCCAGGCGCATATTCTGGCCCAGATGCTGGACGGGCGCGTGGCGCCCGAAGACCGCGCGCTGGTGCCCCATATCCTGGCCATCGCGTTGCTGGCGCTGATCGGCGCCGGGCTCGGCAATACGGGCGTGCCGATCTGGCTCAGGGTCGGCGGCGCCGCGCTTGCGGTCGCGGCGCTGTGGGTCGGCGGTTTCTATCTGTTCCGCGACCGCCAGCTGCTGCTGCCGCTGATCGAACCGCTGGTGGCGCTGGGGCTCGCTTTGTGGCTGTCCGACGCGTGGTCGGGGCGCGCCGAACGCCAGCAGAAGAAATTCATCCAGGGCGTGTTCAGCAAATACGTCTCGGGCGAATTGCTGCAGGAGATCGTCAAGGACCCCAAAAAGCTCGACCTGTCCGCCAGCCGCCGGCCGATGTCGCTGATCTTCACCGACGTGCAGGGCTTTACCACGCTGTCGGAAAAGCTGGAGGCGGCGCATCTGGCCGACATCCTCAACCGCTATCTGGACGGCGGCTGCCGCGAGATCTGGAAGTTCGGCGGCACGATCAACCAGTTCACGGGCGACGCGATCTACGCGATGTTCAACGCGCCGCGCGAACAGCCCGACCATGCCAAACGCGCGCTGCAGGCCGCCCTCGATATCGACGCGTTTTCGGAGCGCTTCCGCGCCGAGGAGCGCGCCAAGGGCGTCGATTTCGGCATGACGCGGATCGGCGTGCACACGGCCGAGGCGAATGTGGGCAATTTCGGCTCGCTCGACCGCTACGAGTACAAGGCGCTGGGCGACGCCGTGAACACGGCCGCGCGTCTGGAGGGCCTCAACAAATATTTCGGCACGCGCATTCTGATCACGCAGCAGACCCGCGACGCCTCGCCCGAGGTGCCGTGCCGCAAAGTGGGCGGCGTGATCGTGAAGGGCAAAAGCGAGCCCATCCATGTCTATGAACCGCTGACGGGCGAACGCGCGACCGACGCCAACACCAAAAGCTATTTGGCGGCGTTCGAGCTGATGAAAAACGCCGATCCGGGCGCGCTTGCGGCGTTCGAAGACCATTGCAAGCGCTACCCGGACGACGCGCTGGCCGAATACCATGTCGAGCGATTGCGCGAAGGCGAAACCGGCGAGGTTTTTGCCATGGCCGAGAAGTGATTTTTCGGCCTTTTCGAATAGGCGACCAATAGGCGACGACCGGCGACCGTCGCCTATTTATCCCGTTGGAATCGCTGGCATGTAACCGCGCCGACGATTTGCAACCCGGCCAAATTCGTCACCCTCGGGCTTGACCCGAGGGCCTCGTGCCGGGTGGAACTCTCTTCACTTGTCAAACAGCGCACGCCCCGGAGGGCGATGGCAGAAGTGAAGCATCATTAGTGGTATAAAGCAAGAACAATGTATTTTTACCTGCGCAAATACGATTCCATCGCCATGCCCTATTATAGAGACGCTACGGTTATCTTTTTGTCGCCAAGCCGATCCTCGGCGTGGGTTTTCGGGTTGGCGTATAGAGTCCCTACAATTTTTTACAGCAAACGACCCACAAATGTAAGGTTGCTCGCCCGTGCGGGATGGTACTGATAGGGCGATCAGCCTAATTGTTGCGGTAGTGGAGCACGGTCAAGCCCACCGCGAGCGAAAGCAATCTCTGCTTCTGCGACTGCAGAATATGGAATCAAGCGCTCAAAACAATCTTTGAACTCAGCTCTCGCATTTGAAAGCAGGTCACTAGACCCAAACTCCGCAATAGCCGCATCGAGCATATTAAACCATGCATTGCTAACCACCAAGAGGTGGTCTGCAGATGTCCAGTGTTCGATACGAGGGTCGGCGAGACTATTCACTCCGTAGAGTCGAGCATAGCTTCGAAACTCGCGCAGACGGACCATGGCCGCAAAAATTTTGGGCGACGCTCGAAGAACTGCCGTATCACGGACATCGGATTGACCAGGAAGGTCTGCAAAGGCAGCCATCCAGCCACGAATGCTCCGATCTGCGCCCCCGTTGATTATGTCGATTGCTCGGCGTAGCACAATCAAATCGCGCGGGCCAATTTCCGAAAAGTCGCGCGTTAAATCTTTTGCTATTTGCCGATCGTTTTGTCGCTGCAAACGCTGAACCGTTTCAATATTCCAGCGCCCGACTGCGAATGCGCCGAGCACGCCAACTGCGGCACCAATGAGTGTAGCCGCAGCTTGCAGCCAGTCGTTTGTGTCACGCGAAATTTGAGAGCCGGAGAGCGACTCGATGAAGCTGCTCACCATAATGCCGAGCGCGAGCCCCGCAAAACCGACAGCTGATGCATATCCGAAGAATACGCCACTCGCGCGCGCATGAAACTTCCAGTTCATTTATGCAGGATATCGCGCTACGCGCGTTCGTCGCAAGAGCGGGCTGGATGACGCCGCCGGACCTACACGAACTGACCGATGAGGCGCACGCTTTGCGTCGAGATGGAAGGGGCATGAGATGCCCGGGTCAAGCCCGGGCGTGACGGTTGGGGAGCAGTACAGTTACGGGGACTCGGTGCCGATCTATCTGTCGCAAAGCCGATCTTCGGCGCAGGGTTCTCGAACTTTTTTCCCGTCATCGTCGGGCCTCGACCCGACGAAATCCACGCCAAGTGGAACAGGATCGTCGCGTCAAGCGCAACGATGACGGTCTTGTTGTATTCTGCTTTTTGTGTCCCGCGCCTACTCCACGCGGAACGGTTTCTGGCGCGCGGTCTGGCCGAGTTCGTCGAGCAGGGCGCGCGCCATGGCGCCGTAGGCGCTCTGCTCGTCGCCGGGCGTGCCCAGCAGCGTCGCGGTCCCCTGCCACAGCCGCGCGCCGCGCGCATCGTCGACCGAAATCACCATCGTGTATTGCACCGAACCCGAACTGCCAAGCTCCGCCCGGCGCGGGTTGGCGAGGTTGTCCTCGGCGCTCGAATAGAGATTGAAGCGCAGCCGCGTCTCGTCGCGGTCGGCCGTCAAGCTGCCGATGCCCGGCGGCGGCCCGGCGCGGCCGACCTGGCGCACTTCCAGTTCGAAATTCAGCCCCAGCGCGCCCGCGCGATTGTCGATCTGGCGCCCCTTGCGCTCGACCGCGCGCTCGATCTGCGTCTGCAGGCGGCGATTGTCGCGCGAATCGTCGTAGGGCCGCACGCGGAACGCGCCGCTGGCGGGCATTTCGCGGTAGGCGTGGGCATTGAGCCGGCCGGGCGCGCGCGCGTCCGTCGCGTCGTTTTGCGCGAAGGCCGGTCCAAGCGAAACCAGCAGAACGGCGAGCGTCGCCAAAAACCGCATGCAGCAAATCCGTCGGCAGAATCGAATCGGGAGACGTTCTTTATACGCCAAGCGCCGCGCGCATGCGAGGCCGCCAGGGTCCGCGCCGGCGATCCTACCCGGCCAGGCGCCGGGCGCCAAAGTCCGGCCAGCGCAGGCCGCTTGCCAGAATGTCGTCGGGCAGGTCCTGCCCGCACACGCCCGCCGCCACGATGCGCCCCACGGCCGGGCTGGTCATGATGCCGTAGCCGCCCACGCCCGCCGCCCAGTGGAAATTTTCGGCCCGCGAGTCGGGGCCGAGCACGGGCACCTTGTCGGCAACGAAGCTGCGCAAGCCCGCCCATTTGCGCTTGACGCGAGCGATGCGCAACGCGCTTGCCGCTTCGATGCGCGCAGCACACTCGGCAACGTCGATGTCTTCGGGCTGCGCGTCGCACGGCGGCGACGGCGTTTCGTCGGCGGGCGAGGCCAGCAGCAGCCCGGCTTCCGGCTTGAAATAGAACGTCTCGTCGATATCCACGACCATCGGCCAGTTCGCCATCGTCGCCGCATAGGCGGGCTGCTCGAAGACGAAGGCCGTGCGCCGTTTGGGCACGAGGCCGAGGGGCGAAGCCCCGGCAAGTACTCCGATCTCGTCGGCCCAAGCGCCCGCAGCGGCGACGATATGGGCCGCCTCGAAGCGCCCGGCCGACGTGTCGATTTGCCACGCGCCGCCCGCGCGCGCGAGCGCCGATACGCGCGCCCCGCAGACCAGCGCCGTGCCGGCCGCCTTGGCGGCGCGCAGATAGCCCTGGTGGATGGCGGCAACGTCCATGTCCATCGAGCCCGGTTCTTCGAGCACGCGCGCGATCCAGGCGCGATCGAGGGCGGGGCAGCGTTCGAGCGCTTGCTCTGGCGAAATCTCGCGCACCGAGCCCGGCAAGGCGGCCGCCAGCGCGGCGTCGAGCGCGGCGCTGCGCCCGTGCGGCGCGACGAACAGGCAGCCGCGCGGCTGCAGCAGCGCGTCGGCCGCGAAACCCGGCGGCGGGGATTCGAGGAACGCGCGGCTGGCGCGCGTGAGCTTGCGGATCGGGGCGGGCCCGTAGGCTTCCTCGAACAAAGCGGCCGAGCGTCCGGTCGTGTGGTAGCCCGGCCGGTCTTCGCCTTCGAGCAGCAGCACGCGGTGCGTGGGCGCCAGGCGCATCGCGACCGAGGCGCCGACGATGCCCGCACCGACAATGGCGACGTCGAAAGCGGCCATCTTTCGGGCGTGCTTTCTATTCGGCCGCGTGCGGCGTGGGGTGCGCGCCTTTGTGCGAGCGTTCCTGCTGGGCCAGGCGCTGGGCGATCGAGCCTGCGGGCTTGGTGAAGCGCGCGAGCAGCAGATAGAGGCACGGGATCACGAAGCTGGTCAGCACCGTTGCGAACGACACGCCCCCGATGATGACCCAGCCGATCGCTTCGCGGCTTTCGGCACCCGCCCCGCGCGCGTCGGCAAGCGGGATGGCGCCGCACACGGTCGCGATCGAGGTCATCAGAATGGGCCGCAGGCGCGCGACCGACGCTTCGAGCACGGCCGTGCGCACGTCCGCCCCTTCGTCGCGCAGCTGGTTGGCGAACTCGACGATCAGGATCCCGTTCTTGGCCATCAGGCCGATCAGCAGAATCATGCCGATCTGGCTGTAGACATTGAGCGAGATGCCCGTGAAATAGAGCGCGCCCAAACCGCCGGTCAGCGCCAGCGGCACCGCCAGCATGATGATCAGCGGATGGATCCAGCTTTCGAACTGCGCCGCCAGCACGAGGAACACCACGAGCAGCGCCAGGCCGAAGGTGAAGTAGATTGACGACGCCGACTCCTTGAACTCGCGGCTCTGGCCCAGATAGCCGATGCGCACTTCGGGCGGCAGCACTTCGCGCGCGAACCCTTCCATCAGCGTCAGCGCTTCGCCCAGCGTGAAGCCGGGTGCGAGCGACGCCGAGATCGTGATCGAGCGCAGCCGGTCGAGCCGGTTGAGCTCGGCCGGACCCGCGGCTTCGGAGAGCGTGACGAGCGTGGAAAGCGGGATCAGCTGCTGGGTGGTGGCCGAGCGCACGAACACGCTGGCCAGATCGCGCGGCGTGGCGCGGTCTTCGAGCCGCGCCTGCAGGATCACGTTGTATTCCTCGCCGCGATCGACGTAGGTCGAAACGTTGCGCGCGCCGAACATCGTCTCCAGCGTGCGGCCGATCGTCTCCACCGACACGCCGATATCGGCCGCGCGCGCGCGGTCGATGCGCACGCGCAGTTCGGGCTTGGTTTCGCGGTAGTTCGAATCGACATTGAGGAAACGCGGTTCCTGGGCCGCGCGCTGCATCAGCGCGTCGCGCCAGCCGCGCAGGGTTTCGTAGTCCGACCCGCCGAGGACAAACTGCACCGGCGGCTGGAAGCCGCGCTGGCCCAGCGACGGCGGATTGAGCGCGAAGGCGCGCACGCCCGGCAGGCTCGCGATGCGCGGAAACACTTCGCGCACGATCTGCTGCTGGGTGATCTCGGCGCCCGGCGGTTTGGGCGCGCCGGTCTCCGAGCCCGGATAGCGCTCGCCCCACGGCTTCAAGCGCAGGAACAGCAGGCCCGAATTGACCGGGGCGGGGCGCTGGAAGCCGGGCGCGATGTTGCCCATGATCACGGCCGCCTGGCCCTGGTCGATATAGGGTTGCAGAATGCGTTCGATCTGGCGCACGGCCTCGGTCGTGTAGCCCATCGACGCGCCCTCGGGCGCGGTCACCGGGATGACGACCACGCCGCGATCTTCGGTCGGCGTGAATTCCTTGGGCAGCGCCGCCCAGAAGCCGTAGGCGGCGGCGCTCAGCGCCAGGCCGACCGCCAGCACCACCAGGGGCGCGCGCAGCGAGCGCTCGAGCAGCCAGCGATAGCCCGCATTCATGCCCACGAAGACCTTTTCGGTCATCAGATAGAGCTTGCCTTCGCCCGCATGCGCGACGAGCAGCTTCGAGCACATCATCGGCGACAAGGTGAGCGCCACGAGGCCCGAGAACAGCACGGCCGCCGCCAGCGAAATGCCGAATTCGGTGAACAGCCGGCCCGTATTGCCCTCCATGAACGACAGCGGCACGAAGACCGCGATCAGCGTAAGGGTGGTCGCGATCACGGCGAACGAGATCTGGCGCGCCCCCCGCACGGAGGCGAGCAGCACGGGCTCGCCCTTTTCGATGCGCGCATGGATGTTTTCGAGCACGACGATCGCGTCGTCCACCACGATGCCGATCGCCAGCACGAAGGCCAGCAGCGTCAGCACGTTCAGCGAGAAGCCGAGCGCCCCCAGCACGACGAACGAGCCGATCACCGACACGGGGATCGCGACCGCCGGAATGACCGTCGCGCGCCACGAACGCAGGAAGACGAAGATCACCCCCACGACCAGCAGGATGCCGATCCCGAAGGCGTGGTACACCTCGTAGATCGAGCGGTCGATGAACACGGATTCGTCGTAGCCGACCAGGAAGCCGATGCCGTCGGGGAAGCTCTCCTGCAGGCGCGCCATCTCTTCCTTGACGCCCTTGGCGACCGACAGCGTGTTGCCGGTCGACTGGCGCAGAATGCCGAGGCCCACGGCCGTGCGCCCGTTGGCGCGCAGGCCCGAGCGTTCGTCCTCGGCGCCGATTTCCACGCGCGCCACTTCGCCCAGGCGAATCTGGTAGCCCTGGCGCGCCGCGACGATCACGTTGCTGAACTGCTCGACGCTGGAGAGGCGCGAATCGGTTTTGACGGTCAGCTCGCGCGCCGACGATTCGATGCGCCCCGACGGCAGCTCGACATTCTGGCGCCGGATCGCGGTTTCGACGTCGTCGACCGTGAGGCCGCGCGCGGCGAGCGCCTGGCGGTCGAGCCATACGCGCATCGAAAAGCGCCGCTCGCCCGACACGTTGACCTGGGCGACGCCGGGCACGATCGACAGCCGGTCGACCAGATTGCGGCGCGCGAAATCGGTGAGTTCGAGCTGGCTGTAGCGGTCCGAATAGAGCGTGAACCACACGATCGCGCGCTGGTCGCCGTCGACCTTGGCGATGATCGGATCGTCGACGCCGTCGGGCAGGCGCGCGCGCACGCGCGCCACGCGGTCGCGCACGTCGGCCGACGCCGCGTCGATGTCGCGGCCCAGGCGGAATTCGATCGTGATGCCCGAGCGTTCCTCGCGGCTTTGCGAGGTGATGGATTTGACGCCCTCGATGCCCGCCACCGCCGCTTCGATGATTTCGGTCACGCGCGTTTCGACGACCTGGTTGGCGGCCCCTTTGTAGACCGTGGTGACCGACACGATGGGCGGATCGATCGCGGGATATTCGCGCACCGGCAGGCGCAGGAAGGCCGCGATCCCCAGCACCACGATCAGCAGGCTGATCACGGTCGCAAAAACGGGGCGTTTGATCGAAACGTCGGACAAAAGCATGGCGGCGCTTTCTCGTTCTGCGGACTAGGAAGTGGCGGGCGGGGCGAAGGGCCTGGCGTTGACCGGCAGATTGGGGCGGATGCGCTGCAGGCCGCGCACGATCACGGAATCCTCCGCGCCGATGCCGCTGGCGATTTCCACGTTGCCCTGCATGCGCACGCCCAGTTTGATCTCGCGGCGCTGCGCGCGCCCATCGACGACCACGAACACGAACTGGCGCACGCCTTCGGCGACCAGCGCGTCTTCGGGCACGACGATCGCGTTGGCGCGCGTCGCGACCGACAGCGAAATCGTCATGAACATGCCGGGCTTCAGAAGCCCGTCGGCATTGTCGAACGAGGCGTTGAGCTTGATCGCGCGCGTGGCGGGATCGATGCGCGTGTCGATCGCGGTGACTTCGCCCCTGAAATCGCGGCCCGCATAGGCGGGGCTGGAGCCCGCGACCTGCAATCCCACGCGCAGCTGGCCCAGATACTGTTCGGGCACCGAAAACTCGACCTTGATCACGCGCACGTCGTCGAGCGTGGTGATCGCGGTGCCCGCCTGCAGCAGCGCGCCCATGCTGACCTGGCGCATGCCCACGCGCCCTTCGAACGGCGCCGTGATGCGGAAATCGTCGAAGCGCGCGTCGGCGGCGCGCAGGCGCGATTCGGTCTGGCGCGTGCGGCCTTCGGCGGCGCGCAGCTGGCTTTCGAGCTGGTCGACGCGCGCTTCGGGCGCGTTGCCGGACGCGCGCAGCGCGCGCGTGCGGTCGAGCTGCTGGCGGATTTCGTCGGCGGCGGCGCGCGCCTGGGCGATTTCGGCGCGCACGGCTTCGGTGTCGGCCGCGCGCTCGCGGCTTTCGAGTTCGATCAGCACCGCGCCCGCGCGCACGCTCTGGCCTTCCTGGAAATTGATGCGCGCGATATTGCCGGTCTGTTTGGCGGCCACGACGACCGATTCGTTGGCTCTGGCCGTGCCCACCGCCTCGACGCGCTCGACCACGGTCTGCAGCGTGGGCTTGACGAATTCGACGCCGACCGGCGGCGGGCCGCCGCGCGCGGCAGCCGCCGGGGCCGCTTCGGCCTGGCGGTTCTGGTAATAGTACCAGCCGCCGCCGCCGAGCCCGGCCATCACCGCAATCACCGCCAACTGGGTTACGACGCGCATCAGGATTCCAGCTCCGCTCGAATTCGGCCCCGCCCGCGGCACGCAATTGGCGTGCCAATGCTGCCGGATGTCCTTCCGGCCATCCTTGCGACAATTATGTAGTGGCTTCCCCTGTCGAAAGAAAGGACGATACGCGTTACAGGACGTAATATAAGAGGCCATGAGCGATCCGCTTTACCTTCGCCGGTTTCCAGCCGGCCATGTTTTGTTCGCGCCCGACCAGGCGGCGGACGCGGCGTATATTATCGAGCAAGGCTCGATCGAGATCTATGTCGAGGGGCCGGGCGGACGCGAACGGCTGTCGGTGCTGGGGCCGGGCGAAATTTTCGGCGAAATGTCGCTGGTCGACGATGCGCCGCGCTCGGCCGGCGCCCAGGCGCTGGACGACGTCGTGTGCGTGGTGGTGGCGCGCGCGCAGATTCTGCGGGCCTACGCGGATTCGGCGCCGCTGATCCAGATGCTGCTGCGCACGCTGATCCACCGGCTGCGCGTGGCGACGTCGAGCGTGGTCGAAGGATCGACTCCCGTGGTGCCCGAGGCGACGGCGGCGGCGATCCAGCGCATCCGGCGCGAGCACGAAGTGCGCGGCGCCCTTGCGGGCGGCGAGATCGCGGCGTTCCTGCAGCCCATCGTGCGGCTCGACGACGGCGTGCCGATCGGCGTGGAAGCGCTGGCGCGCTGGCACCATCCGCAATACGGCACGCTGGGGCCGGAGGCGTTTTTGCCGGCCGTGACGCAGGCGGGCCTGCTGGAGACGCTCGACCTTGCGGTGCTGCGCGAGGGCGCGCGCATGGTGGGGGCGCTCAATCGGCGGCTGGCGCTGGCGGGACGGCGGCCGCTTTTCGTGTCGGCCAATTTCGGCGCGGCGCATTTTGCCGACGCGCGCCTGGCCGACACGCTGGCGGCAATTCTGGCCGAGGCCGAACTGCCGGCCGAGCGGCTCAAGATCGAGATCACCGAAACGACGCTGATTTCGAGCGCGCATGCGGCCGAGGCGCTGGCGCGGGTCAAGGCGATGGGCGTGCAGGTCAGCCTCGACGATTTCGGCACGGGCTATTCGGGGCTCTCGTATCTGTGCCGGTTTCCGATCGACCTGCTCAAGATCGACCGCAGCTTCACGCTGGCGGCGGCCAACGAGCGCAAGACGGCGGAGATTCTGCGCTCGATGCTGGCCCTGGGCGCGCAGCTCGAAATCGACGCGATCGCCGAGGGCATCGAAACGGCGGAACAGGCCGCGATGCTGCGCTCGATGGGCTGCCGCTACGGGCAGGGCTATCTCTATGGCCGCCCGCTGCCCGCCGACGAGGCATGCGCCGCGCTGTTCGACAGGAGCTAGACCAAGCGCACGATGGCAAGTTCGAGTTTTACGCAAGCCGAAACCCAGCGTTTCGCGACCGACGGCTATTTGATCGTGCGCGGCGCCGCCTCGGGCGAGCTGTGCCAGCGCATCCGTGCGGCTGCCATGCGCGATCTGGCCGCCGGCGCGCCGCCGCTCGAATACGAGGCGAGCCTTGGCTATCCCGGCGCGCCCGCGTCGATCGAGGCGGCGGGCGGGCGCACGGTGCGCCGTTTGCTGGGAGCCGCCGACCGCGATCCTTCGATGCGCGAATGGGCGACCTCTTCGCAGAATGCGGCGCGTCTTGGCGCGTTGCTGGGTGCCGCGCCCGTGCTGTCGCGCGCGCACCACAATTGCATGATGGCCAAACATCCCGATTTCGGCAGCCAGACCAACTGGCATCGCGACATTCGCTACTGGTCGTTCGAACGCCCGGAACTCGTCTCGCTGTGGCTCGCACTCGGGCCCGAGCATCCCGAGAATGGCGGGCTGTTCGTCATTCCCGGCTCGCACCGGCTGGCGATCGCGCCCGAGCGCTACGACGCGGCCAAGTTCCTGCGCCCCGATCTTGCCGAAAACCGGACGCTGATCGAAACGCGCGTGCCCGTCGAACTGGCGCCCGGCGACGCGCTGTTTTTCCATAGCCGTCTGTTCCACGCGGCCGGGCGCAACGAATCGGCCGACGTCAAATTCTCGCTCGTCTTCACCTACCGGGCCGCCGACAACGCGCCGCTGCCCGGCTCGCGCTCGGCCAGCCAACCGGAGATTGCGCTGTGATGCGCCCGCTGGCCCTCACCATGGGCGAGCCTGCCGGCATCGGCGGCGAACTGGCGCTCAAAGCCTGGCTGGCATTGCGTGCCGCAGGACCCGCTTTTGTGGCGCTCGACGATCCCGCGAGGCTTGCGGGCATCGCCAAGGCATTGGCGCTCGACGTGCCGATCCGCACGGTCGCCGACATGGCGGAAGCCGCATCGATATTCGCCGACGCGCTGCCCGTGCTCGCGGTCGAACTGCCGGTCGCCAGCATCGCGGGCAAACCGGATCCCGCCACCGCATCCGCCACGATCGCGTCGATCGACCGCGCGATCGCACTTGCGCTGCACGGCGATGCAGGCGCGATCGTCACCAACCCGATCCAGAAATCCAATCTCTACGCGGCCGGGTTTGCCTATCCGGGCCACACCGAATATCTGGCCGCCAAAGCGGGCAACGTGCCGGTGGCCATGCTGCTCGCCTGCCCGGAACTGCGCGTGGTACCCGTGACGATCCATGTGGCGCTCCAGGACGCGATTTCCGGCCTCACGACGGCGGCGATCGTCGAAACCGCCATGCTGGTGGCGCGCTGCCTCGCGAGCGATTTTGGCATCGCCAGGCCGCGCCTTGCGGTTGCGGGGCTCAATCCGCATGCGGGCGAAGCGGGCGCGATGGGAAGCGAAGATGCCGACATCGTGGCGCCGGCCGTTGCGGCCCTGAAGGCGGCGGGCATCGATGCGGTCGGCCCCTTGCCGCCCGACACGATGTTCGGCGCGCGCGTGCGGACCGGCTACGACGCGGCAATATGCATGTATCACGACCAGGCGCTGATCCCGCTCAAAACGCTCGACGTCGACGGCGGCGTCAATGTCACGCTGGGCCTGCCCTTCGTGCGCACCTCGCCCGACCACGGCACGGCGCTCGACATTGCGGGCACGGGCCGGGCGCATCCGGGCAGTTTGATCGCGGCCCTGCGCCTGGCAGGCGAACTGGCCGAACACCGAGCGGCGGGAAAGGCGAAGCCATGAACAAGCTCAGATTGGGTTTCAATTGCGACCATGTGGCGACGGTGCGCAACGCGCGCGGCGGCGCCTATCCCGATCCGGTGGCGGCCGCAAAACAGGCGGTGGCGGCGGGGGCGGACGGCATCACGGCGCATCTGCGCGAGGACCGGCGCCATATCCGCGACGCCGACATGCGCCGCCTGGCAGCCGAGCTTGTCGCCCCGCTCAATTTCGAAATGGCCGCGACGGCCGAAATGCTGGCGCTGGCGTGCGAACTCAAACCGCACGCAAGCTGCCTGGTGCCCGAAAAACGCGCGGAAGTGACGACCGAAGGCGGGCTCGACGTGCGCGGCCATTTGTCCGACCTTGTGCCGTACGTCGCGAAACTGAAGGCGGCGGGCATTCGCGTGTCGCTGTTCGTCGACCCGGACGAAGCCCAGCTCGACGCGGCCGTGGCGGCGGGCGCGCCCGTGGTGGAACTCCACACCGGCGCCTACGCGCACGCGCATACGCCCGGCGACATCGCGGCCGAACTGAGTCGGCTGCAAAAAGCGGCGGCGCACGCGGCCAAGATCGGCCTCGAATGCCACGCGGGCCACGGCCTCGATTTCGAAAATGTCGGCCCCGTCGCCGCGATCCCGGAACTGGTCGAACTCAATATCGGCCATTTCCTGGTCGGTGCCGCGATCTTCGACGGCCTCGACGCCGCCATCCGAAAAATGCGCGCGCTGATGGACGCGGCGCGCTGAAATTAGGGATGCCGCAGCAGCATTTGCAGCTTTTTGGGGCGCTGCACGAGCAAAAACGCGGCGACAAGGCGCGACAGAAGTTGAACATCGCCGCTATCGACGGGCGTAGCCGCCTTTGCTACCGTACCAAGTACGATGATTAGATCTGTCGCGACCCTGATCGAACGCCACGCGCTGTCTCCCGCGCGACGGCACGTAACCCGTCCGACTAAACGTGCGCAGTCGCTCGCACACTCCGACGACGCGGATATGCTTGACATCGACGAAGCGGACGAATCGCTCGCCGATCTTGTCGGCCAGCGCGTAGGTATTTTATACTCTAACGCGCAGGGCGACGAGAGCGAACGCGAGGTGACAGTAAACGCCATCACTCGGCGAGACACGGGCGTGGTTTTGAAGTGCTTTTGCCATGTTAGGAAAGCGCCGCGCTTCTTTAGGCTTGACCGCGTGCAGTCGGTCTACGATGTCGAGACGGGCGAGATTTTGGGCGACGGCGAAAGCTTCGCCAAAACTTATGCTCCGCCGGAGGCCAAGCGCCCAACGCCGTCCCAAGTATCGGCGGCGGCTCGCGTAGCGGCCGCGATTAGCGCCGTTCGCGCTGAAATGCATGTGCTGATTTTTTTGGCACGCTGCGACGGTTGGCACAATTCCGAGGTATCTGTAGCCTGCAATTTCGTTCTCGACGATGCTCCCGCCGATATCGACATTGCGGAACTGGAGCGCCAAGTCAGGCGTCTCGATCCCGACATGCCAACATTCCGCGAAGCGTTGGCCCGGTTCGAACGCGCCGACAGCGCTACCGCTAATCGCCTGGTTCGGTCGGTTCGGCGTCTCGTGGCGGCTGACGGGGCACTTTCTGACGACGAATGGAAGCTCGTCGATGAAATGTCGGCTTTCGTCGAGCGCGAACTCGGCGGCTAACTCGTCCGGCGAACGCCGTTCACCAAAAGTAGATCATTATATCTGAAAATAGCATACCCTATCGGCAACATTTTGATGGCCCCAGCGACGACTTTAGATACGCAAATGAAATTTCTTGTCCTGCGATCAGGACCATATCGGCATTGGGCGATCGGTCGATATTTGCCACGGATACCATCACGTACGACGGAGCCGTTGCCGGAAGTCCGACATTTTTTTGACGTCCACTGGCAGTTCCAAACCCATCTGGAGTTGCCCCGGCGGATTGGATTGGATCGGCAGGATCAAAACGTCGCCGTCGTCCGACACATGCCGGACGACAGTCGCGGCCGTCGATTCCACATGCACCGGCGCACCCGAAACGATCTGGCCCTTCCGGAGCGGCAACAGAATGCAGCACGGACACTCTTTGCCGACATCGTCGCCGCGCGCGTATTGCCACACGCGCAAATACCGATAGCGGAAGACGAGTCAGGGCGTCGGCGGTAGTATTTTTGCCATCAGGCCGTTCTGGATGCCGCGCGACCGGCCTTTTTCTTGCCTAGCAAACCGCCCATTGGTCCCAAATCGGCATTGGCGACTTTGTGCCGTGCGGCTATACCTTCGAGGTCGGAAACTAGGTCGCTCGGCAATTCGACTGCGTCGAGTATGGTGCTCTGGCGTCCACGCCGCCTCTCGAAGTCCTCCGGTGACGTCATCGCGTGGCGCTTTTCGGACGTGAAGACCGGCATGGGCTTCTCCAGAATCTTCGTAGTACGCGGAGTCTAAAGTTCGCGTCCGCGACTGTCAAAGCGCGGTTTTCGTGTGTCGGCATTCTTGAGCCTGCCTTTTCCTTCCGGCACAATAGGGAAAACCGCGAGGAACCCATGGCCACGCAGCTCGTCACGCATCCGGCGTGCCTCGATCACGATCCGGGCGCGTACCATCCCGAAAATCCGCGCCGTCTGCAGGCCGTGCTTGCGGCCCTCGCGGGCGATGCGTTCGCGGGGCTCGAGCGCGTGTCGGCGCCGCGCGCGTCCGACGCGGCGCTGTGCCGCGCGCATCCGCGCGCGTTCGTCGAGGCGGTGCTGGGCGCCGTTCCGCCCACGGGGCGCCACCAGATCGACGGCGACACGATCGTCTCGCCCGGCTCCGGCGAGGCCGCGTTGCGCGCGGCCGGCGCCGTGGTCGCGGGCGTCGATGCCGTGTGCGAGGGCCGGGCGCGCAATGTCTTTGCCGCCGTGCGTCCGCCCGGCCACCATGCGGAAGCCGCGCAAGCGATGGGGTTCTGCATGTTCAACAACGTCGCCGTCGGCGCTTTGCATGCGCGCGCCAAGCACGGGCTGCGGCGCGTGGCCGTGATCGATTTCGACGTCCATCACGGCAACGGCACGCAGCATATGTTCGAAAACGACGCCGATCTTTTCTACGCGTCGAGCCACGAATGGCCGCTCTATCCCGGCACGGGTGCCGCCGACGAAACCGGACGGTTCGAAAACATCGTCAACGCGCCGCTGGCAAGCGGCGCCGACGGGACGGCCTTCAAAAAAGCGTTCGAGGGCCGCATCCTGCCGGCCCTCGATGCGTTCGCGCCGGAGCTCGTCATGATTTCGGCCGGGTTCGACGCGCACGCGCAGGACCCGCTCGCGAGCCTGCGCTTGCACGAAAGCGATTTTGCCTGGGTCACGCGCGCGCTGATGGATGTCGCCAACCGCCACGCCAAGGGCCGCGTCGTGTCGACCTTGGAAGGCGGCTACGATCTCGATGCGCTGGGCGCATCGGCCGCCGCCCATGTCGCGGCGCTGATGGCGGCGTAAGCGCCCAGCGGAATCTTTACATTTCAGAGACTTATCTAGCCCCCGGCACGAACTCTGCTAGAGTGCTGCAAAAGAAGGGGTGTGGATGTCCGACGGGCGCAAGAATCTGACATTGGCATTGCAGGGCGGCGGCTCGCACGGCGCGTTCACGTGGGGCGTGCTCGATCGCCTGCTCGAAGACGACCGGCTGGTGATCGAGGGCATTTCGGGCACCTCGGCCGGCGCCATGAATGCCGCCGTGGTGGTCGCCGGCATGGCCGACGGCGGGGCTGCGGGCGCGCAGGCGCTGCTCGAGCGCTTCTGGGCGCAGGTCGCCGAAAGCGGCCGCTTTTCGATCTTCCAGCCGTCGCTGTTCGACCGCCTGTTCGGCAACCCCGCCAATCTCGATTTCTCGCCGATGTACCAGGGCTTCGATCTGCTCACGCGCACGCTTTCGCCCTACCAGCTCAATCCGCAGGGCGCCAACCCGCTGCGCGAGGCCCTGACCAAGCTCATCGATTTCGAAAAAGTGCGCGGCCACGACGGCGTCAAGCTGTTCGTGTCGACCACCAACGTGCGCACGGGCAAGATCCGCGTCTTCCGCAACCGGGAATTGTCGGCCGAAGTGCTGCTGGCCTCGGCCTGCCTGCCGCATCTTTTCCAGGCGGTCGAGGTCGAGGGCGAGCACTATTGGGACGGCGGATTCATGGGCAATCCCGCGATGTTTCCGCTGATCTACAATTGCCGCGCGTCCGACATATTGCTGGTCGAGATCAACCCGATCCGCATCGAGGAACTGCCCACGACCGCGCGCGGCATCGCCGACCGCATGAATTCGATCAGCTTCAACGCCACGATGATGCGCGAGATGCGCACGATCGCGTTCGTCACCAAACTGCTCGAACGCCACCGGCTCACCGGCCGCTCGGGCCTGCGGCGCATGTTTTTCCACATGGTCCAGGCGGAGGAGGAGATGGCGGCGTTCGGCGTTTCCAGCAAATACAATCTGGACTGGGATTTCCTGTGCACGCTGCGCAAGCTCGGTCGCGAACGCGCCGACCGGTGGCTCGCCGAGAATTTCGACACGCTCGGCGCCGATTCGTCCGTCGACCTCGAAAAGCTGTTTTTCTGATGATCGAAACCGACCGCACCGTCGTGCCGCACGCCGTCTCCGAGCAGAGCCTGGCCACGCTCGAGCCCGGCGCCACCGTGGTGGAAGCCGCGCGCATGATGGCGTATTTGCGCATCGGCGCGCTGATGGTGGTCGAGGGCGAAAAGCTCGTCGGCATTTTCAGCGAGCGCGACGCGCTGACGCGCGTGCTCGCCAAAGAGCTCGACCCCGCGACCACGACGATCGCCCGGGTGATGACGCCCGATCCGATCACGATCGCGCCCGACGCGACCGTGCAGCAGGCGCTCGACATCATGGCGGCCAAAGGTTTTCGCCATTTGCCGGTGCTCGACGGCACGCGCATCGTGGCGATCGTGTCGATCCGCGACCTCTACCGCACGGTCAAGGACCAGATGGAATCCGACATTTTGTTGCTCGCCGAAACCCTGCTGCAAGGCTGACAAGCCGGAGACACGCGATGGCCGCTCCTCACGACACGAGCTACGACTACGATCTGCTGGTGATGGGCTCGGGGCCCGCAGGCCAGCGCGCGGCCATCCAGGCGGCCAAACTCGGCAAACGCGTGGCGGTGATCGAGCACAAGGCCGTGGTCGGGGGGGCCTGCATCAACACCGGCACGATCCCGTCCAAGACGCTGCGCGAAGCGGTCATGCATCTGTCGGGCTACCGGGAGCGCAACGTGTACGGCGCGTCCTACCAGGTGAAGCAGAACATCACCATGGCGGACCTGCTCTATCGCGCCTCGGCCGTGATCCAGGCCGAGCTCGACGTGGTGCGCCACCAGATGCAGCGCAACGGCGTGGAACTGATCGCGGCCGACGCGAAATTCGCCGGTCCCGAGACGATCGTGCTCACCGGCCTCGACGGGCGCGGGCGGCGCGAGGTGCGGGCCAAGTTCGTGGTGATCGCCACGGGCACGGTCGCCACGCGCTCGAAGGCCATTCCCTTCGACGGCCAGAACATCATCATCAGCGACGACATTCTGGGCCTCGAAAAACTGCCCAAATCGATCTGCGTGATCGGGGCGGGCGTCATCGGCATCGAATACGCGACGATGTTCGCGACGCTGGGCGTGCGCGTGACGGTGGTGGACAAGCGCGAGCGGCTGCTCGAATTCGTCGACCACGAGATCACCGACATTCTGGTCTACCAGATGCGCAAGCACCGCGTGACCTTGCGCCTGGGCGAGGAAGTCGAGGGCGTGGACACGGTCGAGGACGAAGAACACGGCCTGCGCGTGCGCGTGAAGCTGCGCTCGGGCAAGCAGATCCTGTCGGAAAAGGCGCTCTATTCGATCGGCCGCACGGGCGCCACGCACACGCTCGACCTGGAATCGGCGGGCCTCAAGACCGACGATCGCGGCCGCGTGACGGTGGATGCGCAGTACCGCACGTCGGTGCCGAACATCTTCGCGGCCGGCGACGTGATCGGTTTTCCGGCGCTCGCCTCGACCTCGATGGAGCAGGGGCGCCTGGCCGCGTGCCACGCGTTCGGCGTCAAGGCGATTTCGGTGCCGGAGCTGTTTCCCTACGGCATCTACACGATCCCGGAAATTTCGACCTGCGGAAAGTCGGAAGAGGAACTGACGCAGGAAGGCGTGCCCTACGAGACCGGCAAGGCGCGCTACCAGGAGATCGCCAGAGGCGCCATCATCGGCGACAAGATCGGCCTGCTGAAGCTGCTGTTCCACGTGGACACGCGCAAATTGCTGGGCGTGCACATCATCGGCGAGGGCGCGTCGGAGCTGATACATATCGGACAGGCTGTGATGGCGTTCGACGGCACGGTCGACTATTTCGTGCGCACGGTGTTCAACTATCCGACGCTCGCCGAATGCTACAAAACGGCGGCGTTCGACGGGATCAACCGGCTGGGGTAGGGGGCGGCCAACGCCGTTGCCTCCCCGGCCCATTGCCTCCCCGGCCCATTGCACGCCGCTTGGCCCCCGCCTATAAACGCCCCATGAACGCTGCACCCGCTGCGGCTCCGGCCGCCATCCCCGCCGACATCGCGAAGATGTCGTTCGAAGACGCTTTGAAAGAGCTCGAAGAGATCGTGCGCGCGCTCGAACAGGGCAAGGGCAAGCTCGACGAGTCCGTCGCCGCCTACGAGCGCGGCGCTTCGCTGAAGCGCCATTGCGAGGCCAAATTGGCGGAAGCGGGCCAGCGCATCGAACGCATCCAGATATCTTCCGGGCGCGCCGCCGCCGCCCCGTTCGACGCGGCTTGAGCGGCCGCCATGTCCGGGTCCGTCGAACGGAAACTGGCCGCCAACGCCGCGCGCATCGAAGCGGCACTCGATGCCCTGCTGCCCAAGGGCGAAGGCTTCGAGGCCGATCTGCACGACGCCATGCGCTACGCGTGCCTGGGCGGCGGCAAGCGCGTGCGCCCGTTTCTGGTCATGGAAAGCGCCAGGCTGTTCGGCGTCGACGAAGCCTGCGCGCTGCGCGTCGCGTGCGCGATCGAGTTCGTGCATTGCTACAGCCTGGTGCACGACGACCTGCCGGCCATGGACGACGACGATCTGCGCCGCGGCCGGCCCACCGTCCACAAAGCCTTCGACGAAGCCACCGCCATCCTGGCGGGCGACGCGCTGCTCGCGCGCGCGTTCGAAGTGCTGGCCCAGCCGCTGACGCATGGCGATGCGGGCGTGCGCGCCGAACTCGTGCTGGCGCTCGCGCTCGCTTCGGGCGCCGAGGGCATGTGCGGCGGCCAGCAGATGGATCTGGCGGCCGAGGGCCGGGATCTGGATATCGGCGCGATCACCCGCCTGCAGCGTCTGAAAACCGGCGCCTTGATCGCGTTCGCGGCGCAAGCGGGCGCCATTCTGGGCAAGGCGCCCGGCGCCATGCGCCAGGCGCTGCTCGGCTACGCGCACGATTTGGGACTGGCGTTCCAGATCGCCGACGATCTGATCGACGTCGAAGGTTCGGCCGATTCCGCCGGCAAGGCGACGGGCAAGGACCAGGCGCTCGGCAAGGCCACGTTCGTGTCGATCCTGGGCATCGAGCGCGCGCGCGCGCAGGCGCTGCTGCTGGCCGAACAGGCCCAGCGCCATCTGGACGCGTTCGACGCCAAAGCCGACGCGCTGCGCGATCTGGCGCTCTTCGTCGTGCGGCGGCAGAACTGATTTTCGCATGACCGATCTTGGCCACAATTCGGGCGCCACGCCCTTTCTCGACCGCGCGGCGAGTCTGGCCGAACTGCGCCGCATGTCGGCCGACGAGCTTCGCCATGTCGCGGACGAGCTGCGCCGCGAGACCATCGCGGCCGTCTCGGACACCGGCGGGCATCTGGGCGCGGGGCTCGGCGTCGTCGAACTGACGGTGGCGCTGCACCATGTGTTCGAAACGCCCGACGACCGGCTGGTGTGGGACGTGGGCCACCAAGCCTATCCCCATAAAATACTCACCGGCCGGCGCGAGCGCATCCGCACGCTGCGCCAGGGCGGCGGCCTGTCGGGTTTCACCAAACGCAGCGAAAGCCCGTTCGATCCGTTCGGCGCGGCGCACTCGTCCACCTCGATTTCGGCGGCCCTCGGCATGGCGGTGGCGCGCGATATGCTGGACGGCGTGCCGGGAAAACGCCACGCGATCGCGGTCATCGGCGACGGCGCGATGTCGGCGGGCATGGCCTACGAGGCGATGAACAATGCGGGCGCCATGCGCCGACGCCTGATCGTGATCCTCAACGACAACGACATGTCGATCGCCCCGCCCACGGGCGCGATGAGCGCGTATCTCTCCAAGCTCATTTCCTCCAAACCGTTTCTCAATCTGCGCAGCCTGGCGCGCGAGATGGCAAGCCATCTGCCGCGCCCGCTCTACCATGCGGTCGAGCGCGCGGACGAACTGGCGCGCGGCATCGTCTCCGGCGGCGGAACCTTGTTCGAGCAGCTCGGCTTCTACTATGTCGGGCCGATCGACGGCCACAATCTGGAACATCTGCTGCCCGTGCTGCGCAATGTGCGCGACGCCGCGGACGAGCGCCCCGTGCTGGTGCATGTGGTGACGCAAAAAGGCCGCGGCCATCCGTTCCCGGCCGAGGCCGCCGACCGCTACCACGCGGTCAACAAATTCGATCTTGTGGTCGGCGAGGCCGGCGCGCTCAAAGCGTCTCCCAAAGCCGCCAAGCCGAGCGCGCCCACCTACACCAAAGTCTTTGCCGAAGCGCTGGTCGCCGAAGCCGCCTTGGACGAACGTATCGTCGCCGTCACGGCCGCGATGCCGACGGGCACGGGGCTCGATCTGTTCGCCAAGCGCTTCCCCAAACGCTGCTTCGATGTCGGCATCGCCGAGCAGCACGCGGTCACGTTCGCGGCCGGCATGGCGGCCGACGGGCTCAAGCCGTTTGTCGCCATCTATTCGACGTTCCTGCAGCGCGGCTACGACCAGCTCGTGCACGACGTGATGCTGCAAAAACTGCCCGTGCGTTTCGCGCTCGACCGTGCCGGCCTCGTGGGCGCGGACGGCGCCACGCATGCGGGCGTTTTCGACCTGGCCTATCTTGGATGCCTGCCCGACATGGTGGTGATGGCGCCGTCAAACGAGGCGGAGCTCGCCCACATGGTCGCGACCTGCGCTGCCTACGATGCGGGGCCGACGGCCGTGCGGTTTCCGCGCGGCGAGGGGTTGGGCGTGGCGTTGCCCGCGCGCGGCGACGTGCTGGCGATCGGCAAGGGACGCATTGTGCGCGAGGGCAGCAAGGTGGCGCTCCTTTGCCTTGGCACGCGCCTGGCCGAATGCGCGAAGGCCGCCGATACGCTCGCCGGGCGCGGCCTTTCGACCACGATCGCCGACATGCGCTTCTTGAAGCCGCTCGATCTCGATCTGGTTTTGCGTCTCGCGCGCGCGCACGAGGTGCTGCTCACCGTGGAAGAAGGCTCGATGGGCGGCTTCGGCGCTGCCGTGCTGCACGCGCTCGCGCAGGCGGGCGCGCTCGATCGCGGGCTCAAGATCCGCACGCTGACGCTGCCCGACCGCCTGATCGACCACGACACGCAAGAACGCCAATACGCCGAAGCGGGCCTGGACGCGGCGGCGATCGCCAACGCGGCGCTGGCAGCCCTGGGCGTGGCCCCGGACAGCGCCCAGCGCGCGTGAGCAAAAAACGCCTCGACCAATTGCTCGTCGAACGCGGTCTGGCCGACAGCCGCGCCAAGGCGCAGGCGCTCGTTCTCGCGGGCCAGGTCTATTCGGGCGAACGACGGCTCGACAAACCCGGCACGCCGACGCCCGAAGACATGGCCATCGAGATACGCGGCCAGCCGCACCCGTGGGTCAGTCGCGGCGGCATCAAGCTCGCGCACGCGCTCGACCATTTTGGCCTCGATCCTTCGGGGCTTGTCGCCATCGACGTGGGCGCTTCGACGGGCGGATTTACCGACGTGCTGCTGGCCAAGGGTGCGGCCAGGGTCTATGCGGTCGATGTCGGGCACGGCCAATTGGCGTGGAAACTGCGCGGCGACGCGCGCGTGGTCGTGCTCGAAAAAACCAACGCGCGCCATCTTGCGGCAAGCCAAGTGCCCGAGCCGGTCGACATGGTCGTCTGCGACGCGAGTTTTATCGGGCTCGAAACCGTGCTGCCCGCCGCGCTGTCGCTGGCGAAGCCGGGCGGCGTACTGGTCGCGCTGATCAAACCGCAATTCGAAGTGGGACCCGCGCGCGTCGGCAAAGGCGGCGTCGTGCGCGATGCGGCCCTGCACGACGAAGTCTGCCAGCGCATCGCCGATTGGCTGCCGTCGCAGGATTTTTCCGTGCTCGGCATCGAGCCCAGTCCCATTCTGGGACCCGAGGGCAATCGCGAGTTTCTGGTGGCGGCGCGCAAACGCGCCTAAGCGCGCCGATAGCGCGCCTGGACCAGTCCGCTCGGGAAATGTCGCCCGGACTCGAGCCGCCAGCGCGAAAACGGCAGCGTTTCGTCGAACAGCTTTATGCCCTTGCCGAGGACGATCGGGACCCACGACAAGGTTAGCGTATCGACCAGTTCTGCCCGCAGCGCCTGGCGCACCGCGTCGCCGCCGTCGAGATAGACATGGCGGACCTGCTGCGCCGCCAATGCGCCAAGCACCGTCGCCAGATCGCCGTGCGCGCGTTCGACCCCCGCGCGCGGGGCGAGGTCGCGGCCGGTCAGCACGATCACGCGCTTGCCCGCATAGGGCCAGGGATCGAAGGTCGCGACCTTGTCGTAGCTGTTGCGGCCCATCGCGATCGCGTCGCACGTCGCCATCAGCGCGTCGTAGCCCGTGTCTTCGGGCGGATCGGTCGCGACGGCCGACAGGAAATCGAGCTCGCCCGCAGGCCCGGCGATAAACCCGTCGAGACTGAGACCCAAAAAGACGCTGACGGTCGGCCGGTCCATGGGCGCCCTACACCAGCGCGCCCACGAGCGCGCCCATGAAACACGTCGCGAGCGTGCCCGCGACCAGCGATTTCAGGCCGAGCGCGACGATCTCGGCGCGCCGTTCGGGCGCCATCGTCGCAAGCCCGCCGATCATGATGCCAAGCGACCCGAAATTGGCGAAGCCGCACATCGCGTAGACCAGGATCAGGCGCGAGCGCTCCGAGAGAGCGTCGGCAGGCGTCGCTGCCAACTGCACATAGCCGATAAATTCGTTGAGCACCGTCTTCACGCCCATCAGGCGGCCGGCCGCGTGCGCTTCGGCCCACGGAATCCCCATCAGCCAGCAGATCGGCGCCATCCCCCAGCCCAGGATTCGTTCGAGCGTGAGCGCGGCGCCGAAAATTTCCGGCAGCAAGCCCAGCGCCGCGTTGGCGAGCGCCACCAACGCGATCAGCACCACCAGCATCGCCACGATATTGAGCAGCAATTCGAGGCCCGCCTGCGTGCCCCGGGCGATCGCGTCCATGCTGCTTTGCGTCTCGATCTTGGCAAGCGCGTAGCGCGCGGCCGGTTGGCTTGTCCGCGTTTCGGGCACCATCAGCCGCGCGACCAGGATCGTTGCCGGCGCCGACAGCAGCGAGGCCGCCAGAATATGGCCGAACGCATCCGGCACGACTGCGCCCACGATGGTCGCATAGAGCACCATGACCGTGCCCGCGATCGACGCCATGCCGCCCGCCATCACGACGAACAAGTCGCTGCGCGCGAGGCCGGCAAGATACGGGCGCACGAACAAAGGCGCTTCGACCATGCCCACGAACACATTGGCGGCGGTCGAAAGACCCACGGCCCCGCCGACGCCCATCGTGCGTTCGAGGGCCGCAGCAAGAACGCGCACGACCGCCTGCAGAACGCCCCAATGGAACAGCAGGCTGGTGAGCGCCGAGACGACAAGCACGAGCGGCAACGCCTGCAAGGCCAGCACGAACGCGCCGCCAGGCGAATTTTCGGCAAACGGCAGCGGCCCGCCGCCAAGATAGCCGAACACGAACGACGTGCCCGCGCGCGTCGCATCCGCCACCGCCTGCACGGGGATGTTCAGCAGGCCCAGCGTTTGCGCCGCATACGGCAATTTCAAAAACAGCAGGGCGGCGCCTGCCGCGATGCCAAGGCCGATCCAGGCCTGGCGCCACGCGATCGCGCGCCGGTTTTCCGACAAGGCCGCCGCCAGCGCCAGCAGCGCGAACACGCCGAGCAGGGCTTGCAGGCGTTCCATCGGCGCTAGCCGCGCTCGGCCGGCGGCCAGAACTGGCGCACGGCGTCGAGAATCGTGCGCGCATTGGCATCGAGCGACGCCGCCAGGATCGAGATCACGGGCGACAGGCCGCCGCGCTTGACGATGGGGTCGCCCATCCAGCGTTGTCCCAATTTGAGCCCGACAAAAATTTCGGGATCGAGGGCGATGTCGATGCGCCCGCCGCCCAAAGCGCGAAAGCCCGTGGCGACGCGCACCTCGCCGATTTTGTCCCACGGGATGGTCGCCTCGGCCACGCCCGGCAACGACAGGCCCTGGCGCTCGACGACCAGCTTGGGCGCATCGTCGCGGAAAATCTGGCCGGTCTGCACGCCGTACCACGCCGCGATGCCCAGCAGCATCAAAGCGCCGACCATCGAGCCGCCCTCGCGCCACGCGGTCCACACGACCGCGACCGCAAAACCGAACACGATCGAGCCCGCGAGCAGCCCCAGTCCCGCATGGCGACGCGAGCGGCGCACGACCAAAAGCGGCAGCTTGACCTTGCCGAGCGCCGCATTGGCCAAGGCGGCGGCCGCCGCACGCCTGTCGGCCGACGAAGTCACGGGCCCACTTGGCCGCGATGGCGCAGTTTGTGGTCGGCCAGCACGCACGCCATCATCGCTTCGCCCACCGGCACCGCGCGCAGCCCCACGCACGGATCGTGGCGCCCTTTGGTCACGATTTCGGCGTCGCTGCCGTCGGCCTTGACCGTGCGGCGCGCCGACAGAATCGAGCTGGTGGGTTTTACCGCAAAGCGAACCACCACAGGTTGCCCCGTGGAAATGCCGCCCAGAATGCCGCCCGCATGGTTGGACAGGAAAGTCGGGCCGGCGTTGCCCGCGCGCATTTCGTCGGCGTTTTCCTCGCCCGACAGAAGCGCTGCGGCAAAACCGTCGCCGATCTCGACGCCCTTGACGGCGTTGATGCCCATCATGGCCGATGCAAGGTCGCTGTCGAGCTTGCCGTAGAGCGGCGCGCCCCAGCCGGCCGGCACGCCCTCGGCGACGATTTCGATCACGGCGCCCACCGACGAGCCCGCCTTGCGCGTGGCATCGAGCAGCGTTTCCCATTCCGGGACCATGGCGGGGTCGGGGCACCAGAACGGATTGTTGGCCGTCTCGGCCCAGTCGAATCGGCTGCGGTCGATTTTGCTGGCGCCGATCTGCACCACGGCGCCGCGAAGGACGATGCCGTCGCCCAAAACCTTGCGCGCGACGGCGCCTGCGGCCACGCGGCTGGCGGTTTCGCGCGCCGACGAACGCCCGCCGCCGCGATAGTCGCGAATGCCGTATTTCGCCCAGTAGGTGTAGTCGGCATGCCCCGGCCGGAAGGTCGAAGCGATTTCGGAATAGTCCTTGGAGCGCTGGTCCTCGTTGCGGATCAGCAGCGACACGGGCGTGCCGGTCGTCTGGCCGTCGAACACGCCCGACAGGATTTCGACCTGGTCGGGCTCGCGGCGCTGGGTTACGAATCTCGACGTGCCGGGTCTGCGCAGATCGAGATAATGCTGGATGAAAGCCGCATCGAGCGGGAGGCGCGGCGGCACGCCGTCCACGACTGCGCCGATAGCGGGTCCGTGGCTCTCCCCCCACGTGGCAAAGCGGAAGAGCGTGCCGAAGGAATTCGCGCTCATCCGCCCTTGTTCTTGAAGCCGGACAGCAATTCGGCGATTTCGCCCGCCGACTCCGTCGCCATCATGCCGACCACATGGTAGCCGTTGTCGACATGCAGCGTTTCGCCCGTGACGCCCGCCCCCAGGTCGGACAGCAGATAGAGCCCGGAATTGCCGACCTCGTCGATCGTCACCGACCGGCGCATCGGCGCGTTGAGCTCGTTCCATTTCAAGATGTAGCGGAAATCGCCGATGCCGGACGCCGCCAGCGTCTTGATCGGCCCCGCCGAAATCGCGTTGACGCGCACGTTCTTGGGACCCAGATCGGCCGCCAGATAGCGCACCGACGCTTCGAGCGCGGCCTTCGCCACGCCCATCACGTTGTAGTGCGGCGTCACGCGCTCCGCGCCGATATAGGTAAGCGTCACCAGCGAGCCGCCGTTGGGCATCATCGGCAAGGCGCGGCGGCACACGTCGGTGAACGAGAAACACGAAATATCCATCGTGTTGAGGAAATTCTCGCGCGTCGTGTCGACGTAATGGCCCTTCAACTGGTCCTTGTCGGAATAGGCGATCGCGTGCACGACAAAATCGAGCGTGCCCCAATCGGCCGCGAGGCTTGCAAACGCCGCATCGAGCGAGGCCGCATTGGTCACGTCCGCTTCCAGCAGCCGGGTCGAGCCCGCTTGTTCGGCCAGCGGGCGCACGCGCTTTTCGAGCGCTTCGCCCTGGTACGTGAAAGCGAGTTCGGCACCTTGTGCGGCGACGGCCTTGGCGATTCCCCACGCGATCGAGCGATCGTTGGCAACGCCCATGATCAGGCCACGTTTGCCGGCCATCAGGCCATGCGATTGATTCATTTCACCAAGTCCGTTTTGTGCGGGCGCGAAAGTCGCGGCATCCTACACGAACCGGCAGGCCGATCAACGCCGATCCCCCCGCCCGCTCGAAAATGGGCGGGGGAGACGGCCATTCGATTGAATCAGTTCACGAACTTCCAGGTTCCGTCGGCCTGGCGGCAGGCCGTGCCATAGGCTTCTTCCTGCTTGCCGCCGACATTGACGGTTGTGTGGTATTCGCGGCATTGCGCGCCGTTCGCATCGCGCCCTTCGCGTGTCGGCGTCACGGCGCCCGAATTGCCCGAATCCGGGTTCGACCAGGTGATTTTCTGGCCGATCGGCGCGCTTTCGGCGCGCTGGGTCGCGCGCTGGACCTGGGCCTGGTCGGCGCGGTCGAGCGATTTGCCGATCTCGTTGCCCAAAAAGGCGCCGACCAGCGTGCCGATCGCGGTGCCGACCAATTGGCCGCGTCCGCCGCCAAATTGCGAGCCCGCGACCGCGCCGCCAACCCCGCCCAGCACGGTGCCGACAGTCTGTTTGGTGCCGCTATCCTGGCAGGCGGCGAGCGCCAAAGCGAGGCCGCCAACGGCCAAAATCTTGAGAACGCGCATGTTTCAGCCCCTCTTGCATCGGTTGCCGGACCGTCCGGCGCTGACTCAACGGCCGGTTCCCCGGCCCTATTCCCGGCCCCATGGACCCGCACGCCGTAACGGACTATTTAGAGGCCATGAACGAAATTTCGAGCCCCCCCGAACTGGATACGAGCCTCGATCCCTACCGGCGCTTTGCCGAATGGTTTGCCGAGGCCGAAAAAAGCGAGCCCAACGATGCCAATGCCATGTCGGTGGCGAGCGTGGGCCCCGACGGCATGCCGTCGCTGCGCATGGTGCTGATGAAGGACTGCGATGCGCGCGGCTTCGTGTTCTACACCAACCTCGAAAGCCGCAAAGGCACCGAGCTGCTGGCGCACCGCCAGGCCGCGCTGCTGTTCCATTGGAAAAGCCTGCGCCGCCAGGTGCGCATCCAGGGCGCGGTCGAACAGGTGAGCGACGCGGAAGCCGACGAATATTTCGCGACGCGCGCGCGCGGCAGCCAGATCGGCGCCTGGGCGTCGATCCAGTCGCGCCCGCTGGCCGGCCGGTTCGAGCTCGAGCGCCGCGTCGCCGAATTCGGCGTCAAATTCGGGCTCGGCAAGGTGCCGCGCCCGCCGCATTGGTCGGGCTTGCGGATCGTGCCGCGCACGATCGAATTCTGGGCCGATCGCGCGTTCCGGTTGCACGAGCGCGTGGTCTACAGCGCGGCCGGCGACGGCTGGACGACCGAGCGGCTGTTCCCGTGAGCGTCGATGCCGCGACGCGCGCGCGGCTGCTGCGCCAGGCGACGAGCGCGTCGGTTGCGGTCGCGTGCGTGCTGATCTGCGCCAAACTGGCCGCGTGGATCGCGACCGACTCGGTTTCGGTGCTCTCCAGCCTGCTCGACTCGCTGCTCGATGCGGCCGCCTCGGTCGTCAATCTGATCGCCGTGCGCCACGCGCTGGTGCCTGCCGACGACGAGCACCGTTTCGGCCACGGCAAGGCCGAAGCCCTGGCGGGATTGGCGCAATCCGCCTTCATCGCGGGCTCGGCGCTGCTGCTTTTGTCCGAGGCGCTGCACCGTCTGTGGACGCCCGTGGCGCTCGAAAACGGCGAAATCGGTTTGGCCGTGACGGCCTTGTCGATGGCGCTGACCTTGGCGTTGGTCCGTTTCCAGAACCATGTGGTGCGGCGTACCCAGTCGGTCGCGGTGGGCGCCGACCGGCTGCACTACATGTCGGATTTCCTGCTCAATGGCGGCGTGGCGCTCTCGTTGGTCGCCTCGATGTGGTTCAAGGTCGAGATGCTCGATCCGCTGTGCGGGCTTGCGATCGGCGCGTTCATTCTGCGCGGCGCTTGGGGCATCGGGCGCCGTTCGCTCGACCATTTGATGGACCGCGAATTGCCGGACGAAACGCGCGGGCGCATCCTGGCGATCGCAAGGGCGCAGCCCGACGTGAAGGACGCGCACGATCTGCGCACGCGCGCCAACGGCGCGGCCATCCATGTGCAGATCCATCTGGAGATGGACGGCAACCTGACGCTGCTGCGCGCGCATGCGGCCGCCGATGCCGTCGAAGCGGCGATCGAAGCCGCGTTTCCGGGCGCCGACGTGATCGCGCATATGGATCCCGAAAACGTCGTCGAGCGCCGCCGCGCGTCGGCGAAGGACGTAGGCATGGACCGCCGAACGGCGTAAAATAGCCGCACCGCCAGCCCGTCGGAACAGGAGGCCGCCCATGCACTACAAACATCTTCTGGCACCTTTGGCCGGGACGCCGTCCGATCTGCGCACGCTCGAATGCGCGGCGGCGGTGGCGCGAAAATTCGGCGGCCATGTCGATGCCGTGCATGCGGCCGGCGATCCGCGCGACGCCATTCCGTTCGTGGGCGAGGGCGCGTCGGGCGCGCTCGTCGAACAGATCGTGGTCGCGGCCGAAAAAGATCTCGCCCGGCGCAGCACGGCCGCACGCGCGACCTTCGAGGCGTGGTCGAAGGCGGCGGGAATTTCGGCGGCGCTCGTCGAACCGGCGGGGTCGGAAGAAGATTCCGTCGCGCGCCACGGGCGCTTTTGCGACCTCGTGGTGCTGCCGCGGCCGGTGGACGACGAGGCGATCGCCTCCACGGTCGCGTTCGAAACGGCGCTGCTGGAAACCGGCCGGCCGGTGCTGATCGCGCCCCCGCTCGGGCCGACCGACCTCTCGAAGCCGATCGCGTTCGCGTGGAACGGCAGCCGCGAGGCGGCGCGCGCGCTTGGCGCGGGGCTGCCCTTCATGTACGGCGCCGAAAAGATCGTCGCGATCGTCGCGGGCAAAAACGTCGCCGAGCACGACGAGAAGCCGCTGGAGATCTACATGCAGCGCCACGGCCTGAAGATCGAAATCGCGCATGCCGACGTGCCGACGATCCAGGCGGCACCCCATGTGCTGGCCGAAGCGCGCCGCCAGGGCTGCGGCCTGCTGGTGATGGGCGCCTACACGCACAGCCGCCTGCGCCAGCTCGTTTTCGGCGGCGTCACGCGCCACATGCTGCAGAACGCCGACATGCCGGTTCTGATGGCGCACTAGGAACGGCCATGACCGCTTTGCGCACCATCGTCCTGACCGGGGCCTCCAAAGGCATCGGCCACGCCACCGTCAAACGCTTTGCCGCCGAAGGCTGGCGCTTGATCACCTGCTCGCGCGAGGACGTGCCGGCCAATTGCCGCTTCGATCCCAACTGGACGCACCATGTTCCGTGCGATCTCGCCAAACCCGACGAGCGCCGGCGGTTCGTCGACACGGTCAACGACATTCTGGGCGACGCGCCGCTGCACGCGCTCGTCAACAATGCCGGCATCAGCCCCAAGACGACCTACAAGGAGCGGCTCGGCATCCTGCACGGCGAGATCCAGGGCTGGTACGGCGTGTTCGAGCTGAATTTCTTCGCGCCGCTCGAACTGGCGCGCGGCTTTGCGGGTTCGCTCGCGCGCGCCAAAGGCGCCGTCGTCAACCTTACGTCGATCGCCGGGCATCGCGCGCACCCGTTCGCGGGCTCGGCCTATTCGACGTCGAAGGCGGCGCTTTCGGGCCTCACGCGCGAAATGGCGGTCGAGTTCGCGCAATTGGGCGTGCGCGTCAACGCCGTGGCGCCGGGCGAAATCGAAACCGAGATGATCTCGGCCGACTACGAGCCGCTGATCACGCGCATTCCCATGCATCGCATGGGCACGGCGGCCGAGGTGGCGGGCGTGATCTACCGGCTGTGCGACGCGGATTTCGGCTACGTGACCGGCAGCGAGATTTTCGTCACCGGCGGCCAGCAGCTACTTTAACGCGGCGAGTTTGGCCGCGTACCAGTCGCGCCAGCGCGTGGCTTCGGCGATGTCGTTGGCGAGCCACTCGCCCAGCAAACCTTCGTTGCCGCGCGACGCGAGATCCTGCAGGCGCGCGATTTCCATGTCGGCCATTTCGACCAATTGTTCGACCTGGGGGCCGCGTTCGTCGGCGGGCAGCAAGTCGAGAAAGCGCATCTTCAGCGCCACGACCATCTTCGAAAGGTCGTTCATGGGCGCTCGCACCGGGCTTTGCATCATCTCGCGCAGTTTCGCACGGCCCTTGTCGGTCAGCGCCAGCACCGTGTCGGCCGACAGGCTCTGGCCGGGACCCGCGCGCTTGCCGCGCGCTTCGACCAGGTCCTCGTAGCGCAGCTGTTCGATCGACAGGCCCAGCACGTCGAGCGAGGGTCCCATCAGGCGCGAAACGAAACCGCGCACCGCCGCCGACAGCGCGCCAAGGCTCATCTCCGCGCGCGCCAGTTCGCCAAGCGCCGTCAGCCGCACCGCCTCGGTCGGGATCAAAGATTGGTCGCGAAAACGCGGCATCGGTTTTCCTTCAGGCCCAGTCCTTGATGCGATCGAGCGGGAAGCGCGCGAGTTCGTCCATCAATGCTGCCAGTTTTTGCGCCGCATGGTCGACGACCTTGGCGCCGCGCGCGGCGTCCGAATCGGTCGCGTTGCCCACGGCGCCCGAGGGATGCAGATCCTGCGCCTGCCAGGCGAGCGCGCTGGAGCCCGTATAGGCCAGCAGCTTGAACGACTTGGCGAGATCGAGCTGGCCCGGCCGGAAATTGGCGATCTGGTCGTGGCGGACCTGGCCTGGCGCCAGATGCATCATCATCGAGGTTTCGACGCCGCCCGCATGGATGCCGAATTTCGTCTCCTCGTGCGGCCACAGGCCTTCGGGCATGCCGTAGGCCCACCACGACGCCGCAAGCGCCGCCATCTTGAGGCGCACGCGCAGATCGCGCGCGACGATGTCCATGATCTGCGGCTGGCCGCCATGGCTGTTGAACAGCGCGAATTTGCGGATGCCCGCGCGGTGCACGCATTCGCCGATTTCGGTCCACATGCGGATCAAGGTTTCGGCCGAAAAGGACAGCGTGCCCGGAAACGCCAGATGTTCGTTCGATTTGCCGATGTCGGCCTGCGGCAGGATCAGCACCTGCAGATCGTCGGCGAAATACTCGGTCGCTTTGGCGACGATGCCGCGCGCCAGCGTGGCGTCGACCGCGACCGGCAAATGCGGCCCGTGCTGCTCGACCGCGGCCACCGGCAGCAATGCCACCGTGCGCGCCGGGTCCAGACCGCGAAAATCCTCGGTCGTCATGTCGAGCCACCAGCGCCACGCTTTTGCCATTGCGACCCTCTTCGCCTACGATGCCGTGCGCCGTTTTATAGTCGCTTCGCCCGCCAGACGCCAGAGAGTGCCGCGATGAAACGCCACAATCCGCCCGAGCTTGCCGCACCCCTGGCGCGCTACGTCCATGCGACCGAGGCGACGCTGCCCGGGCGCATGCTGTTCGCCTCGGGCCAATTGGCGGTCGCCAAGGACGGCACGGTGCCGCCGGGCATCGACGCGCAATGCGATCTGATCTTCGCCAATCTCGACGCGATCCTGGCGGCGGCCGGCATGGCGCGCGGGGACGTGGCGCGCGTCAGCGGCTTCGTGCTCGATCGCGCGGATTTCCAGCCCTACATGGCCGCGCGCGACCGCTGGTTTGCGGGCGCGGCGCCGCCGGCCTCGACGCTGATGATGGTGGCGGGCTTCACGCGCCCCGAATTCAAGGTCGAAATCGAGATCGTCGCGGTGCGCGAAAACGGCTAGATCGAACCGCTCGCCTGGCTGGATAGCGCGGCATCCATGCGCTTCAGCATGTCCTCGATCTGCTCGAAATTGAGGCGGCTCCTTGTCGCGGTCTTCATGAAACGCTCGTGGATGTTGCAGGTGTGCAGTACCGCCATCGAGCAATAGCCCAGGACCCAGTAGCGCCGATAGACGCCGGCCAGAAAATTGCGGAACGGTTTGGGATCGCCGCCCTGCAGGAACCGGCCATGGCATTCGCTGTATTCGGCAAAAATGCCGTTCACGTTGGCGATGAGGTTGCGCAGCTTCTTCACCGTCGCCTGGCGGAACATGTCCTGCTGGGGTTTGTAGTGCTTGAAATCGCGGATATCGAGCGGCACGGCGTCGGCGGAATTGAGCCAGCGCAGCACGCCCGCGACCTGCTGCAGATTCTGCGTGAAGGCGTGCTCGTAGAACGTGACGCCCTTCCAGCCTTCGAAGATCAGATGCGCCTGCTCGCCCGAAATGCCGAAGGCGGAGACGAACAGCTTGGCCTCGGGCAGCGTCGGGTCCCACAGCGCCTGCAAGAAACGCTGCGCGCGTTCGTTGACGTCGGCCGCGTCCGCGATGCCCAGCGCCCGCGCCACGATCGGGTTGACCTTGTCGGCGATCAGCCCCTTGATGCCGTTTTCCTCGGCCTGCGAGATCTCGAAATAGGCCGGGTGGATGTCGGCGCTGAATTTGAGCAGCGCGCTTTTGAGCAGGAAGGGATCGAGCGAGGGCACCGAATCGATCGCGCGCAGAATCGCCACGTCGCGCTCGTAGGCGTCGTTTCTGGCGTCGAAATCGATGCCGACATGGTCTTTGAGCAGCCGCTCGAACTCGCGCTGGCGCAAATAGATGCCGTAGCCGCCGCCGCCAAGATCGGTCGAATCGTAGGGCACGTAGATCGCGGTTTCGATCGGCCGCTCGTGCTGCGGCTGCGGTGCTGCGGCAGGCGGCGGTTTGGGCTGGTCGGCGATCTGCTGTTCGAAATTGGGATATTTGAAGACGACCGTGCGGTTCAGGCTTTCCTGCTTGAACATGTGCCGGTCCTGCGCCAGCGCCGTGAGCTTGACCAAATTGAGCGCGACCGACGAGCCGCCATGGGCGATCTGGTCGAGGATCGGCGACAGCGATTTCTTTTTCCGGGGCGCGTCCACGCCGGCGCTCCCTAGACGAGCCCGGCGTCGACGATGAAATTCTGCCCCGTGCAGCCGTCGGAATCGTCCGCCGCCAGCCACAGCGCCAGGCGCGCGCAATGCGCGGGGCCCAGGCGGAATTTGAGCGACTGCAGTTCGAGGAAACGCTTGTCCTCCTCGGGGTTGCGCCACAATTCGGTCTGGCGTTCGGTGACGATGGCGCCGGGCACCAGGCAATTGACGCGGATCGCGTCCGGCCCCAGCTCGCGCGCCAGCGAGCGCGTCATGCCGTTGATCGCGGATTTGGACGTCGCGTAGCGGATGAAAATGTCGCGCGAGCGCATCCACGATACCGATCCCATGTTGATCACGGACCCGCCGCCGGTCGCGCGCATGATCGGCGCCGCCGCCTGGATCGCGAAAAACTGGTGCTTCAGATTGACCGCCAGGCACTTGTCCCAATAGTCGGGCGAAACGTCGCCGATCTTGTGGCGGTCGTCGCGCGCGGCATTGTTGACGAGCACGCGCAGCGGCCCCACGGCCGCCGCCGCTTCCGCGATCGCGGCCTGGTAGGCGGGCGTGTCGGTCACGTCGCAGCGCCGGTAGAAGGGCCGAAAATGGCCCGCCGCCGCGATTTCTTCGACAAGCGCTTGCGCCGGCGCGTCGGCCACGTCGACGAAGGCCACATGCGCGCCTTGCGCGGCAAAGTGGGACACGAAACTCGCCCCGATGCCCGATCCGCCGCCCGAGACGAACACGGCGCGGCCTTTGAGGCTGGGATAGCTCGCATAGGCGGACATGCGGTTTCCTTCGAATCTGGCTATTCTCGGTCCCGGTCGAAATCGAGTCGCACCGGAACCGGATCGTGCCGCAAACCTCGTCCGCCGTCATCTCCCCGATCTTGCGCCTGCGCGAAGGTGGCGTGGCGCTCGACGTGGCGCCGGAAATCGGCGGCGCCATTGCGGGCTTGTCGCTGGCCCTGCCGGGCGCCGCGCACGCGGTCGAGCCGCTGCGCCGCATGCCGGACCCGGCCCTGGCCGCGCGCGACGTGCGTTTGGCGGGGTCCTTCGCGATGCTGCCCTATTCCAACCGCATGCGCGAATGCACCCTGTATTTTGCGGGCAAGCGCCATCGCCTTGCGCCCAATTTCGGCAGCCATCCGCATGCGATCCACGGGCTTGGCTGGCAGCGCGCATGGGACATCGACGAGCATACGAGCGCCGCCGCGACGCTGCGCCTGGTCCATGGCGGCGAGGGCAACGAAGCGGCCGAATGGCCGTTCGCGTTCGCCGCGCGCCAGATCTACGCGCTGACGCCGACGGGTTTTTCGCAGACGCTGGAGATCGAGAATACCGGCGGCGGCGACATGCCTGCGGGCTTCGGCCTGCATCCCTATTTCCAGCGTGCGGCCGGCACGCGCGTGACGGCGCGCGCCTCGGGCGTGTGGCGCAACGACGAAGCGATGATGCCGATTTCGCTCGATCCCGTGCCCCCGGCCTGGAACCTTGCCGAGGGCAAACTTGCCGCAGCGCTCGCGGTCGACAATTGTTTTGCGGGCTGGGACGGGCACGCGCGCATCGAATGGCCCGAATGGGATATCGCCCTCGACATGCGGGCCGATCCGGTGTTCGGGCATCTGGTGGTCTATGTGCCGCCGGGCAAGCCGTTTTTCTGCGTCGAGCCGGCCTCGAACCGCAACGACGGCATCAACATGCTTGCCAAAGGGCGCGCCGATACGGGCGTGACGGTGCTGGCACCGGGCGAAATCTTGCGTGGCCAAGTGCGCTTCGAATTTTCGCGTCTGGCGCCGTGATGCGGGTGTTCGATGCGCGTTTTCCCCCGGCCGAAAACGACGGGTTTTTGCCCGCCCGCGACGCGGCGCAACGCGCGCAAACGGCGTCGCGCCGGTTGGTCCGCGAACCCTGTCGCTAGGCGCCGCGCTCGAACACGATCGCAGGGCCCTCGCGCGTCGCCGTGCAGTCGTAGACGCGCAGTTCCGCCGTCGGCGCGCCCGACAGCACCAGCTTGGCGCCGTCGAAGCGCAGCGACAGCGTCGCGTCGCCCGCCACCGGTTCGCTCGCGGGCATGCCGTAGGCGCGGATTTCGGCGATCGGATTCTTGCGGTCGATCTCGCCCGTGTGCGCGACCGCGCGGCCCAGCGCCAGCATATGGCCCTCGCGCACATAGACCGGCAGCCGGTCGAGCGGGATGTTCTGCAAGCGCAGCGCCCGCCCGCCTTCGAGGCGCTGGCCGGTCCAGAAATCGTACCAGCCGCCCTCCGGCAGCCAGAGTTCGGCCGCATGGCCCGGCTTCAAAACCGGCGCTACCAGCAGCGAGGGCCCGAACATGAACTGTTCTTCGAAACTGCGCGCCGGCCTGTCGCGCGGGAAGGCGAGCGCCATCGCGCGCATCACCGGCAAGCCCGTGCGCGTCGCGATCTCCACGCAGCCCCACAGATAGGGAAGCAAGCGGTAGCGCAGATCGAGCCACGCGCGCGCATGCAGCGCCACCTCGTCGCCCAGGCTCCACGGTTCGCGAACGCCGATGCCGTGGAAACGGAAATGCGAGCAGAACACGCCCGCCGCGATCCAGCGCAGATAGAGCTCGGCATCGGGCTGTTTGGACCCGTAGAAGCCGCCGACATCGCTCGAATAGTAGGGCACGCCCGAGAGCCCGTAGGACAGGCCGCCGCGAATCGACGCCGCCATGCCTTCCCAGTCCGCCTGCGGATCGCCGCCCCATTGCACCGGGAAACGCTGCGCGCCGATCCAGCCGTCGCGGCCCCACACGCACGCGTCGGCGCGGCCCTTGGCGGCGGCCGTCGCCTCGAACACGGCCTGGTTGTAGAGGCGCGGATAGACGTTGTGCAGCCGCCTGCCGGTGTCGCCGTTGTGCGCGACGACATGGTCCTGCACCTGCTCGCCGAAATCGGTCTTCATCGTGTCGATGCCCACGTCCCACAGCCGGTCGTGGCGCGCCTTCCACCAGGCGGTCGCCGCGGGGTTGGTGAAATCGAGAATGCCCGAGGGCGGCAGGGGCGTGAGCACCGCGCCGAACGGCGTGGTGCCGGGTTTTACGTCCCAGTCGTAGACATGCGGGCTGCCGTCGGGCTCGCGCAGGAAAAGGCCGCGCTTTTCCAGATCCGCATATTCCGGGTTGCGGATCGAAACCAGCGGGTATTCCCAGCAGCAGACGCGAAAATCCATCGCCTTGAGCCTGTCGACCGACGCCTTGGGGTCGGGATAGCGCGCAGGGTCGAAATCGAGCGTGGCGCGCGTATCCACGACCATCCAGGCGCGCCCGTCGAAGGTAATGACGTCGGCGGGAAAGCCGCCCTTGCGGCATTCGCGCGCGGCATCCAGGATTTCGGCTTCCGTGCGGTAATAGGCCCGGCTCAGCCACACGCCCAGCGACCAGAAGGGCGGCAGAACGGGTTTGCCGGTCAGCTCCGCGCAGCGCCCGACGACGAACGCGGGATCGGGGCCGCACATCAAGAACAGATCGAGGCGCTCGTCCTCGCACAGCACGGCATAGCTGCGGTGCGACCATTGCGGATAGCCGACCGCGTGGTGCACGTGCGCGGGCGTGTTGACGAGCGCGCCCCAGCAGCCGCCGGCGGACTTGAGGCCCCACAGAAACGGAATCGATTTGTAGGAGAGTTCGGTATTGACGCCGAGCGCGTCTTCGATGCGGTTGGTGACGAACTGGCCGCGCCGGTCGAGCGGCCCGAATTTTTCGCCGAGCCCGTAGACCGGCTCGCCGCTGTCGAGCGCGAAGCTCGCAAGCCAGCCCTGGGGTCCGCGCGCGAAGGCGGGCAGGCGCGTCCAGCCGCGAAAATGCTCGTCGGTCAGCGAGGTCAGCGGATCGTCGAGCCAGCCCTTGCGGCCCAGGCGCACGCGCACCGGGTCGCTGGCGAGCTCGAGCCATTCGGTATCGTCGCCCAGGCGAAAGCGGCCCGGCGAAATTTCGGCGCACGCGGGCACGGCGAACCCGCTTGTCTCGACGAGCGCGTAATCGGGCAGCGTCGCGGTGCCGAAGGTCAGGCGCCAGTCGCCGCCGCGTTTGGAAACCGCCAGCGGCCCGATTTCGGTTTCGAACGCGATCGCGTCCTCGAGATCGGGCGCGCGCGTCAACGACTGGGCGCGAACATATTGCGTGAAATCGATCTGCACGGGCTCTCTCTCAGCCTTTGACGCCGCCCGCCGTGAGGCCCGAGACGACGCGTTCCTGGAACACGGCGATCAGGATGCAGACCGGCACGATCGCCACAATAAGGGCGGCCGAGATGATCGGCCACGGAAAAGCGAATTCGCCCTGATAGAGCGTGATGCCCACGGGCAGCGTGCGGCTCGAAACGCGGCTCGACAAGGTGAGGGCGAGCAGGAATTCGTCCCACGCGTTGACGAAGGCCAGGATCGCGGCGGTGAACACGCCGGGCGCCGCCAGCGGCACCACCACGTGCCACAAAGCGCCCAGGCGCGAGCAGCCGTCGATCATCGCGGCGTTTTCGAGGTCGGCCGGAATGTCCTGGAAGAAGCTCGCCATCACCAGCGTGCAGACCGGCATCGAGAGCACCGCATAGGGGAAGACCAGCGCCTGGTAGGTGTTGAGCCAGCCCAGCGTGCGCATGGTCTGGAACAGCGGCACCATCAGCGAGATCAGCGGAAACATCGACACGGCCAGCAGCACCGACAGCACGATGTTGCGCCCCGGAATGCGCAGCCGCACGATCGCGTAGGCGGCGAGCGCGGAGACCGCGATGCACAGCAGCGTCGAGAGCGTGGCCACGACCAGCGAGTTCCACAAGAACAGCAGGATCGGCTGGTCGACGAACACCCGCACGTAGTTCGCGAGCGTGGGGTCCTGCGGCAGGATCGTGATCGGGAACTGCAGCAGTTCGGTTTCGGTCTTCAGCGACGTGAACAGAATCCAGATCGCCGGAAAAAAGCCGTTGGCCGCCACGATTATGGCGGCAAGCCACACGGTGCGTCTGCGCCCGAGCGATGCCAGCATTCTAGTGCCTTCCCGTGTCGCGCTTGGTGTGGCGCAGATAGACCGACGTCGCGACGATGGAAATCAGGAACATCAGCGTCGCCAGCGCCGACCCGTAGCCCAGATCCAGGAAATCGATCGTGGTCTTGTGGATGTACATCGCCATGGTTTCGGTGGCGCTGCCGGGGCCCCCGTTGGTCATGGCGTAGGGAATGTCGAAGGTCTGGATCGCGGTGATGGTGCGGAAAATCAGCGCCACAACGATCGCGGGCTTCAGCATCGGCAGCGTGATCTCGACGAATTGCTGCCATTTGCTGGCCCCGTCCACTTCGGCCGCCTCGTAGAGCGATTTGGGGATCGTCTGCAGGCCCGCCAGCAGCACCAGCGCCATGAAGGACGAGGATTTCCACACGATGGCGACGCAAACCGCAACGAACGCCAGCGTGGGTTGCGAGAGCCATTGCGGCGGATCGAAGCCGAAAAACACCAGCACATGGTTGACGATCCCCTGGCGGAAATCGAAGAACCAGCGGAAGATGAGGCCCGCAAACACCAGCGGCAGCGCCCAGGGCAGCAGCAATCCCAGGCGCACGGGCCATTGCACGCGGAACGGCTGGTTGGCGAGCAACGCCAAGCCCAGCCCCACCACGAGGGCGCCCGGCACCGTCACCAGAATGAAGATGAAGGTGTTGAGGACCGAATGCAGGAAGCGGTCGTCCTCGAACAGCGCGTAGGCATAGTTCTCGAAACCGACAAAACGCACGCCCGGGCGCGTCAGGCGGTTGAAATAGAACGAATTGACGACCAGTTCGACGATCGGGAACACGACGACGGCCAGCAGCAAAAGCGCCGCCGGCGCCAGCAGCGCAAACCCGAGCAGCCGTTCGTCGCGCTCGAGTTTGCTCGGCTTGTATTTGGCCGCCGCCATGTTCCCGGTCCGCCTTTTAGCGATAGACGCGCGCGAGGCGCGAATTCATGTCCGCGATGACCTGGTCGGCCGAGCGCGTGCCGGCCAAAAACGCGTTCATGTTGGTGCGGATGATTTCGCTGACTTCCGGATAGTCGGGGCTGACCGGGCGCGCGCGCCCCGTCACCACCACGTTGCGCGCGAACTGGAACCACGGATTGACGCGCAGCACGTCGGGATCGGCGTAGACCTCGGCGAAGACCGGCAGATGCGAGGCGAGCACCGCCTGCATCTTCGAGATTTCCGGCGAGGAGAGGAAGCGCGCGAGCTTGACCGCTTCGGCCTTGTTGCGCGAGAAGGCCGACACCGCCAACTGCCAGCCGCCGATGCACGTGGCCGACTCGTTGCCGGCAAAGCCCGGCAGCGGCACCACGTTGGTCTTGCCCTTGACCGCGCTGTCGGCGTCGTTTTCGAAGCGGTTCCAGGCATAGCCCCACTGCATGGCGAACAGCATGTTGCCGGCCTGGAAATCGACGCGGATGCGGTCCGTGACGATTTCGGCCAGGTTCGGCGGCGTGACGTTCGCGGCCTTGAGATCGGTCCACAATTGCAGCGACTGGCGCGCCTGGGCCGAATTGACGTTGGGCTTGCCGGCGGCGTTGAGGAACTGGCCGCCGCCGCCCCACATCGGCACCAGGAAGGTGCACACCGTGCCTTCGATCGGCGCGCCCGCCGTCGCGAAGCCGCGCAGATTGGGGTTGTTCTCGCCGCGCATCACGGTCTGGGCCGCCGCCGTCAATTCGGCCCAGGTCTTTGGCGGCTGCAGATTGTATTTTGCCAGCAGGTCGGTGCGGTAGTAGAGGAACTGCGCGTCGGCGAAATAGGGCAGCGCTATGACCTTGCCGCCGACGATGTTGGCTTCGCGGTAGGCGGGCAGATAGCGCGCCATGACGGCGTCCTTTTCGGCGCCCAGATACGAATCGAGCGGTTCGGCCCAGCCGGCGGCGGCGAACTGCGCCGGGCGGATCACGTCGATCAGCATCACGTCGACGGCCGAATCCTTCGAGGTCAGCACGGTGTTGAGATATTGCTGCTGCTGGTCGGAGGTCGCGCCGCCGATTTCGACCTCGACGCGCACGCCGGGATTGCGCTGCTGGTAGAGATCGACGATCTGGCGCATCACGTCGGGCCGCTGCTGGCCGCCGACGAAGATGCGCAAGGTCGTCTGCTGCGCGTGCGCGGAACCCGCCGCCAACGCGAGCGCGGCCGAAGCCGCGAGCATGCCCAGTCTGTTCATCGTTTTTCTCCCTTTTTCGAAAATTCTGCCGGCCCTACCAGTCGGCGCCGCGGATGGCGGCGCCGTCGGCGGGGTCGAACAGGTGGAATTTTTGCATGGCGATGCCCGCGGCGAGCGCGCTGTCGGCGCGCAAGCCCGCCTCGGGCGAAAACCGCCCGGTGAGTTCGCCCGTGCCGATGCGCAGCAACCCCAGCGTGTCCGAGCCCAGCGGCTCGACCAGCTGCACGTGCGCCGCGACCGGCGCGATGTCGGGGCCCTCGGCGCTCGCCAGAACGTGTTCGGGGCGGATGCCGAAGACGAGTTTTTTGCCCGCGTGCGGCGCCAGGGCCGCCTGGCGGCGGGCGGGCACGGCAAGGCGCACGTCGCCGCCGACAACGATGGCGGCCGCGTTCGCGTCGACCTGGCAGTCGAGAAAATTCATCGGCGGCGAGCCGGTGAAACCGGCCACAAACTTCGCCGCCGGACGGTTGTAGATTTCGTCGGGCGAGCCGACCTGGACGATTTTGCCCGCCGACAGCACGACGATCTTGTCGGCCAGGGTCATCGCCTCGACCTGGTCGTGCGTGACGTAGATGACGGTGTTGCGCAGGCGTTTGTGCAGCTTGTTGATCTCGACGCGCATTTCCGCGCGCAACTGGGCGTCGAGGTTGGACAGGGGTTCGTCGAACAAAAACGCCTGCGGATTGCGCACGATGGCCCGGCCCATCGCCACGCGCTGGCGCTGGCCGCCCGACAATTGGCCGGGCTTGCGCTCCAGCAGATGGTCGATGCGCAGAATCGCCGCCGCGTCGCGCACGCGCGTCTGGATTTCGGCTTCCGGGCGTTTGCGCAGGCGCAGGCCGAACGCCATGTTCTCGAACACGGTTTTGTGCGGATAGAGCGCGTAGTCCTGGAACACCATCGCGATGTCGCGTTCGCGCGGCGGCAGATCGTTGACCAGCCGGCCGCCGATGCGCACTTCGCCGTCGGTGATGCCTTCCAGCCCCGCGATCATGCGCAGCAACGTCGATTTGCCGCAGCCCGACGGGCCGACAAAAACGCAGAACTCGCCGGACTTGATATGCAGATCCACGCCGTGGATCACCGGCGTCGAACCGTAGGCCTTGACGACCTTTGTCAGGACAACATCGGACACGGGCGCCGAAGCTCCTCCCCCTCGAGGCGCCGGTGCATCCGGCGCTCTTTTAATGCGACCAGCTATAGATCGTTTCCGGCGGCCGATCAAATGCGTATTTCGTTTGGTGCGGGCGGCCGCGACTGGCTACGATGCGCCAGATCGCGGGGGGAGACCGGCATTGGGCACAAAAACGCTGCGCAGCGCGCGCTGGTTCATGGCAAGCGACATGCGCGCCTTCGCCCACCGCCAGCGCACGCAGCAAATGGGCTTCCGGCGCCAGGATTTTATGGGCAAGCCGGTCGTGGCCATCGTCAATACCTGGAGCGAGATGAGCCCGTGCCATATCCATCTGCGCGAGCGCGCGCAGAAGGTGAAGGACGGCATCTGGCAGGCGGGCGGCTTCCCGGTCGAACTGCCCGCGCTGTCGCTGGGCGAGGTCATCGTCAAGCCGACCACGATGATGTACCGCAACTTCCTGGCGATGGAGGTCGAGGAATTGCTGCGCTCGCACCCGGTCGACGGGGCGGTGCTGCTGGGCGGCTGCGACAAGACCACGCCGGGCCTGATCATGGGCGCGATTTCGATGGGCTTGCCCGCGATCTACGTGCCGGCAGGCCCCATGTCGAACGCGCGCTGGCGCGGCCAAAAGGTGGGCGCGGGCACGCACACGCGCAAATTTTGGGACGAATTGCGCGCGGGCAAATTGTCGCCCGAAGATTGGGTCGAACTCGAAAGCCGCATGACGCGCACGATCGGCACGTGCAACACGATGGGCACCGCATCGACCATGACCGCGATCGCCGAGGCGATGGGTTTCACGCTGCCCGGCGCCTCGTCGATCCCCTCCGGCGATTCGGGCCATCCGCGCATGGCGCACGAAGCGGGCGCGCGCGTCGTTGCGATGATCGCGGAAGATCTGAAACCCGCCGATTTTTTCACGCAAAAATCGGTCGCCAACGGCCTTGCCGCGCTGATGGCGCTGGGCGGATCGACCAACGCGGTCGTGCACGTCGTGGCGATGGCGAGGCGGGCGGGCCTCGAAATTTCGCTGGCGGATTTCGACGCGGCCGGCCGCCGGACGCCGGTGCTGGCCAACGTGTTTCCGGCCGGCAACAATCTGATGGAAGATTTTTTCTTTGCGGGCGGTTTGCCCGCCCTGCTGGGCCGCCTCAAAGACCGGCTGCATCTGGACTGCAAAACGGTGAATGGAAAAACGCTGGGCGAAAACATCGCCGACGCGAAAGTGTGGGACGACGACGTGATCCGCACTTTGGAAAATCCGGTTTCGACGGGCGCGCCCATCGCCGTGCTGCGCGGCAATCTGGCGCCCGACGGCGCGGTCGTCAAAGCCTCGGCGGCCGATCCCAAACTGGCCCAACATCGCGGCCGCGCGGTCGTGTTCAAAAACCACGCCGACATGTCGGCGCGCATCGACGACCCGGATTTGGCGGTGGACGCCGCGAGCGTTTTGGTGCTCCAGGATGCCGGCCCCAAAGGCGGCCCCGGCATGCCCGAATGGGGCGCCTTGCCGATCCCCAAAAAGCTGCTGGCGCAAGGGGTGCGCGACATGGTGCGCGTGTCGGACGCGCGCATGAGCGGCACGCATTACGGCACGTGCGTTCTGCATGTGGCGCCCGAATCGCGCATCGGCGGGCCGCTGGCCCTGGTGCGCGACGGCGATTTCATCGCCCTCGATGTGGATGCGCGCACGCTGCAACTGGAAGTCGACGACGCCGAGCTTGCGCGGCGCAAAGCCCAATGGACGCCGCCGCCGCCGCGCTACGCGCGCAGCTACGGCGTGCTGCTCGAACGCCATATCGGCCAGGCCAACGACGGCGCCGATTTCGACTTCCTCGAACACGGGGCCGCCGTGCCCGATCCGGAGATTTTCTGATGGACATGCCAATAAACGCCTTCAAGCGCGACCTCATGCGCGTGCCGCCGATGGTCGGCACCTGGATCATGTCGGGCGGCACCGCCACGGCCGAAGCCTTGGGGTGCGTGGGCTTCGACTTCCTGGTCGTCGACATGGAGCATGTGCCGCTCGATTGGGAGCGCACCTACGCGTCGTTGCAGGCGATCGCGGGCACGGGCGCTGCCGCCGTCACGCGCGTGCCGTGGAACGACACGGTCACGGTCAAGCGCGCGCTGGATATCGGCGCGCAGACGCTGATGTTCCCGATGGTCCAGAACGCCGCGGAGGCCGCGCGCGCGGTCGCCGCCACGCGCTATCCGCCCGACGGCATTCGCGGCATCGCGGCCGTGCATCGCGGCTCGCGCTACGGCACGGTGCCGGGCTATCTCAAAAACGCGTCGGCCGAAATCTGCGTGATCTGCCAGATCGAAACGCCGGCTGCTGCCGCGCGCATCGAGGAGATCGCGGCCGTGCCGGGCGTGGACGCGCTGTTTGTCGGCCCCGGCGACTTGTCGGGCGCGATGGGGCATTTGGGCGACATCGCGCACCCGGCCGTGCAGGCGGCGCTGGCCGAGTGCGCGGCCAAAGCCAGGCGCCTGGGCAAGCCGTGCGGCATCGTGGGCCCGAACCCCGACATGGTCGGCAAGTTCGTGGCCATGGGCTACAGCTATGTGGCGGTGGCCTCCGACATGGGCATGATGGTGGGCCGCGCGACCGAGTTCCTGGCGGCTTTGCGCGGGCAGTCGGCCGCAGCCGCCAAACCGACGGGGCCGTATTGAGGGGACGAAATTCGGCTTGTTCCAATTTGTGGAACATCGTAGTATTGCCGTGTGAATGTCGTTCGGTTCGATTTGCTGCTGAAGCTCGTGGCGCGAGAGAAGGCGGCGCATCCCAAGCGGGGCGCAACGCTCGAACGTCGGGTTGCCGCGTTCAAATCGGCCGTCGATGCGGCGCGTTGGAAAAACGCGGTAGACGCAAAGGCGATCTTCGGGGCCGCCGATTTTCTGGGCGGCAATCGAATCGTCTTCGATCTTTGCGGCAATTCCTATCGCATCGTCGCGAAAGTGAACTATGCGGCCGGAATCGTCGAACTGCGGTTTGCCGGCGACCACGCGGCGTACGATCGGATCGACGCGAAAACTGTCTGACCTGGAGATCGGTGCGATGAAATCCCGTCTGCTCAAGCCCGTGCGCAACGAAGCCGACCGCAAGAAGGCGCTCAAGCGGCTTTCGCTGCTGATGGACGCGAAGCCCGGCACGCCGGATTGCGACGAGCTTGCCGTCCTGGGCGTGCTGATCGCCGACTACGAACGCCGCGCATTTCCCATTGCGCCCGCGAGCCCGCGCGACGCGATCGCGTTTCGCATGGAGCAAATGGGATACGACCAGGCGGCGTTGGCCAAACTTTTGGGCAGCCGGAGCCGCGCGTCGGAGATTCTCAGCGGCAAACGCAAGACGCTGTCGCTCACGCTGGTCAAACGATTGCGCGACGGCTGGGGAATCTCGGCCGATTTGCTGGTTGCCTGACAAGCCTGCGCCGCGTGACCGAAACCCCAGCTCCGGAATTCCTCGGCACAAGCGGCGCCTTGCTGGCGGGCGCGCGGGCGGCGGTGCCCGCACCCGCTTTGGTGCTCGGCGCGTCCTATGTCGGGTTCGGGTCGCTGGTGAGCGCGCACAATCTGCCGCTCGAATTCGCGCTGTTCAGCACGCTCACCGCCTGGGCGCTGCCGGGGCAGGTGGCGCTGGTCGAGCTTTATCTGGCGGGCTCCGGGCTGCTTGCCATCGCGCTGGCGGTGGGGCTTGCCAATATGCGATTGGCGCCGATGACCGTCGCCATGATGCCGGTCGTCGCTTGTCCGGGCAGGCCCGCCTGGCGGCTCTACGCGGCGGCCTTCTATGTCGCGGTCACGTGCTGGGCGATGACGATGGCGCACGGGCCCGCCTTGCATCGCCGGGACCGGCTGTCGTGGTTCGTGGGTGCGGCGCTTGCGATGTGGGCAGCGTCGCTGGCGGGTACCGTCGTCGGTTTTTTTGCCGCGGCGCACTTGCCCGCACCGCTCACCATGGCGCTCGTATTCTTGAACCCGGTCTATTTTCTGCTGCTGTTTTTGCAGAGTGCGGGCGACCGCACGCGGCTCGTCGCGCTGCTGGCGGGCGGCGCGCTGTGCGTGCCCGCGCATCTCCATTCGCCCGAATGGAGCCTGCTGCTGGCCGGGCTTGCGGGCGGCACGCTGGCGGTCGCGCTGAAGCGCCTCGCGGGCAAACCGTGAGCGGCGAGGGCGCGCTCTATGCGGCCGCGATCGTCGCTGCGGGCGCGACGTATTTCTGGCGCGGCTTTGGCGTCGCGATCGGCGGCAGGCTCGATCCCAAAGGCCTGCTGTTCGAATGGTTCGCCTCGGTCGCCTACGCGATTCTGGCGGCGCTGGTGGTGCGGCTCGTCGTGTTTCCGTCGGGCGAACTTGGCGCGATTCCGCTGGCCGTGCGCGTGGGCGCGTGCGGGGCGGCGTTGGCGGCGTACTATCTGGCGGGCCGCAGCCTGGTTGCGGGCTGTCTTGCCGCCGCCTGCAGTGTCGCCGCCGCCGCCCTTGGCATGCTAGGCTAGCGCCTGCCATGCGTTTGTTTGTCCCTATCCTGCTTTTGTTGGCGCTGCCCGTCGGCGCCCAGGCGCCGGCCGCCGACGCGCCCGCGTGCAAGGCGGCTGGCCTCGCGCGCGCGGCCGTCGGCAAAATGACGGACAGGCTGCTCGATATGGGCTTCGTGGGCTTCGAAAAAATGGCGGTCGTCGACGGCTGCTACCGCGTCGAGGCGCGCAACCAAGCGGGCGATCTGGTGCTGCTGACCTTCGACGAGGACGGCGAGCTGATCGCGCTCGGCCTTGGCACCGGCGGGGCGCGCCCGCGTTTTGCGCCGCCGCGCGACGGCATTCGCGAGGCCGACTGAGCATGGCGGACGAGGGCAAAAAACTTCTCTCGCAAACCGCGCGCGCCAAACTGCACGCCTGGTGGGAAGGCTACGAATATTCGGACAAAAAAGCGGCGGACGCGCCGGAAGTCCCCCCGCCGCCGCCAGATGCCAAACACCCCGACCTGATCGAGCCGCCGATGACCGGCAAGGTCCTGGTCAAGGAGACGTGGCCGCGCGAACGCATCAAAGTCGCCCAGCTGATCTGGGGCGACGGCTTCACGTTTCCCGGCGCCAGCGAATTCGTGCTGCAGCTCGCGGCCCCCCTGCAATTCGGCCCCGACGCGATCGGCCTGGATCTGGGCTGCGGCTTGGGGGCGGGAACGCGCGCGCTGGCAACCGCGACCAACGCGTGGTTCGAAGGGCTGGACCTGTCGCAGGACCTGGCCCAGGCGGGTGCCGCGCTGTCGCGCGCGGCGGCCATGGAAAAGCGCGCCGCGATCGGGTTCCTCGACGCGATCGACGGCAGTTTCAAGCCCAAACGCTACGACGGCGTGCTGGCGCGCAACGTCTTTTCGCTGATCTCCGACAAGCCCAAGCTGCTGCAGCGCATCGTGCACGGCATGAAGCCGGGCGCGCGGATGGTCGTGTTCGACTGGGCGATCGCGCGCGCGGACGCGCACGGCGACGCGCTCGACGCCTACCGCATCGGCGAAGCGACCGCGCCGCGCCTTGCCACGCTCGCGCAGTTCCAGGCCCAGCTCGAAGGGGCGGGCCTGGTCGTCGAAGCAAGCGACGACATTACCGACAGCTTCGCGGCCCTCGTGCTGGCGGGCTGGGCGCGGATCGACACGCTCGTCTCGCGCGGCCAGCTCGATGCCGCCGAAGGCCAGGCGCTGATGTCGGAGGCGCAGCTCTGGGCCCGGCGCCTGGCGGCCTTGCGCAGCGGCGATCTGCGCGCCGCGCGCTTTGCCGCATCGAGAAAACCCTAGCCGCGCCGGGGCGCGATGCGGTCCAGCAGCGCCGTCGCGCGCTTGGCGATGTCGTCCTGGCGCGCTTGCGGTATGCGCGCCAGCGCCGCGTACATCAGCCCCATGCGCGGGTTGCCGGCAAAATGCGCGCGGTGGGCGATCAGGAAATTCCAGTAGAGATAGTTGAACGGGCACGCGTTCGGGCCGTCGGTGTCCTTGGGATCGAAGCGGCATTTGGCGCAATAGTCCGACATGCGGTCGATATATTTGCCGCTCGCCGCATAGGGTTTGGAGGCGAGCAGGCCCCCGTCCGCATGCAGCGCCATGCCGTGCACGTTGGGCAGTTCCACCCACTCGAACGCGTCGGCATAGACGGCCAGGTACCAGCGTTCGACCTCGGCGGGTACGATGCCCGCCAGCAGCGCGAAATTGCCCGTCACCATCAGGCGTTGGATATGGTGGGCGTAGGCGCGGCGTTTGGTCTGGCCCACGCACTGGGCCAGGCAGCGCATGTCGGTGGGCGCCCCCCAATAGAGTTCGGGCAAGGCGCGATCGGCGCCAAGCGCGTTGGTATCGGCATAGCCCGGCATCTTGAGCCAGTAGATGCCGCGCATATATTCGCGCCAGCCCAGGATCTGGCGCACGAACCCCTCGGCCGCATTGAGCGGCACTTCGCCGCGCCGATAGGCGCTTTCCGCCGCCCGGCAGACCTCGAGCGGTCCCAGCAGCCCGACATTCAGATAGGGCGAGAGCAGCGAGTGGAACAGCAGATCGTCGCCTTCGCGCATCGCGTCCTGGTAGTCGCCGAACGAGGCGAGCGCGACGCGCACGAAATGCGCGAGCGCGCGCAGCGCGTCGGCGCGCGTCACCGCGAACCCGAAACCGGCAAGATCGCCGAAATTTTTTTCAAAACGCCGTGCGACCAGGTCGAGAACGGCTTTGGTCGACGCGTCCGGGGCGACGGCGAATTCGGGCGGCGCGCTCGTCTTGGCGCCGATCGCCCGGCGGTTCTGCGCGTCGAAATTCCACTGGCCCCCGACCGGGTCGTCGCCGTCCATCAGCAGGCCGGTCTTGCGGCGCATCTCGCGGTAGAAAAATTCCATGCGCAACTGTTTGCGGCCGCGCGCATGGCGCTCGAACGCCGCGCGGGAGCACAAAAAGCGTCCGTCTTCGCGGATTTCGACCGGCACGCGGGCGGCGTCCTGCCAGCCTTCCATGTCGGCCAGCACGCGCCATTCGCCGGGAAAGGTCGCGACGATCTGCGCGGGCGCGTGGCGCTCGACGGCCGCCACCACGGCGCCGCGCAGGCTGCCGGGATTGTCGGGCGCGTCGAGCGCGACGTAATCGACCGCGATGCCGCCGGCGCGCAGCTCGGCCGCAAAATGCCGCATCGCCGACAGCACGAACGCGATTTTTTGCGGATGGTGCGGAACGTAGCCGGTTTCGGCCGCGACCTCGGCCATCAGCACGATGTCGGCGTCCCGCTCGATGTCGCGCAAGCTCGCAAGGTCCGCGCTCAACTGGTCGCCCAGAACGATTCGCAGCGTGCGCGCGCGCATCGGCTAGGGCGGCGCCGCCGATTGCTCGGCTTTGAGCGCGTCGGTACGGCGCTTGTTTTTGCGGTGCATGTAGATCGCGTAGCCGACAAGTGCGGCAAACAGCGCCAGCACGCCGACCTTGATCGGCAGGGCGGCTTGGGTGAACACCACGCCGAACACATAGCCCGCGCCCGCGAAAGTCGTCGCCCACAGGCCCGCCGCGACGAAATTCAGCGCCATGAAGCGCGGCCAGTAGATGCCGCTCATGCCGCAAGCGAAGGAGCTGAAATTGCGCACCAGATAGATGAAACGGAAGCTCAGGATAAAGCCGGTATTGTATTTTTTGAGCCACAGAATGGCCAGATCGGTGCCCGGTTTGATGCGCGGAAACCGCGCCACCAGCCGGTCGCCGTAGCGCCGCCCGAGCCAGAAATAGAGATTGTCGCCAAGAAAACTGCCGACCCACGCGCAGGCGATCAGATAGTCGAGCCGCAAAATGCCGAGCTGCGACGCCACGCCGGCAAAAATGACGAAAGTTTCGCCCTCGAAAAACGTCCACACGAACGTGATCAGATAGAACCACTCGCCGTGACTTTCGATCCATTCGATCATCGTGGTTTCTTGGCGAGGCGTGTGGGGGGATAGCAGCGAGGGCGCATCCTAAGTTGGCCGGGCCGCCCGTGTCTATGGCGGCAATGCTGCAATTTACTTTTTAATCAAGGGCTTTGGGACGGGTTGACAGGCCGCATCCGCCCCCCTATGTTCGCGCCTCTTTCGGACGGCCCCGCACAGGGCCGCCCGCCCACCTTATTGCTGGAACAGGCGTGCCATGAAGGTCGTGAACTCCCTGAAGTCGGCCAAAAAGCGCGACAAGGACTGCAAGATCGTCCGTCGCAAGGGTCGCGTCTATGTGATCAACAAGAAGAACCCGCGCTTCAAAGCCCGCCAGGGCTGAACGCCGCTTCCATTCTGTATCGCGGAAAAAAACCGCGCCGGCGCTTGTCGGCGCGGTTTTCTTATGCGCGCGACCCTGGCGCATCTTCTATAGTCGGCGGCAAGAACGCTGGGAGCGCCGCCGATGCTGATGCCTGTCCCCGACGCCGCGACGATATCGCGCCGCAGCCAGATCGTCGCCGATCTGCGCCGGATCGTGTCCGGCGAAGGCGTGATCGACGCCGAAGAGGAGCGCCGCGCCTACGAGTGCGACGGCCTCAACATCTACCGCGCCTTGCCGATGGTCGTGGTCCTCCCCTCGACGGTCGCCGAAGTGGCCGCGGTGATGCGCTATTGCGAGGCCAACGCGATCAAGCTCGTGCCGCGCGGCGCCGGGACCGGTCTTTCGGGCGGGGCCTTGCCGCTGGAAGACGGCGTGCTGCTCGGCATGGCCAAGTTCAACAAAGTGCTGGAGATCGACGCGGCCAACCGGTGCGCGCGCGTGCAGCCGGGCGTGACCAACCTTGGCGTGACGCAGGCCGTGCAGCATCTGGGGCTCTACTACGCGCCCGATCCCTCCTCGCAGATCGCCTGCACGATCGGCGGCAATGTCGCGGAGAATTCGGGCGGCGTGCATTGCCTCAAATACGGCCTTACCACCAACAACGTGCTGGGCGTCGAACTCGTCACGATTTCGGGCGACATCGTGCGCCTGGGCGGCAAGCATCTGGATGCGGGCGGCTACGATCTGCTGGGCGTGGTCGTGGGCTCGGAAGGGTTGCTTGGCGTCGTCACGGAAGTCACCGTGCGCCTGCTGCGCAAGCCCGAAACCGCGCGCGCCGTGCTCGTGGGTTTCCCCACGCTCGAAGACGGCGGCGCGTGCGTGGCCCGGATCATCGCCGAAGGCATCATCCCCGGCGGCATCGAGATGATGGACAAGCCCGCGATCGCGGCGGCCGAAGCCTTCGTGCAGGCGGGCTATCCGCTCGACGTCGAAAGCCTGCTGATCGTCGAGCTCGACGGGCCGCAGGCGGAAGTCGACGACCTGATCGCCAATGTCGAGCGCATCGCGCGCCAAAACAACGCGGTCTATAGCCGCATTTCCGAGTCCGAAGACGAGCGCATGCGTTTTTGGGCCGGGCGCAAGGCGGCGTTCCCGGCGGTCGGGCGTATCAGCCCAGACTATATCTGCATGGACGGCACGATCCCGCGCAAACGCCTGGCCGACGTGCTGCGCGGCATTTCCGACATCGCCGCCAAACACGGCGTGGGCGTCGCCAACGTGTTCCATGCGGGCGACGGCAATCTGCACCCGCTGATCCTGTTCGACGCCAACAAGGAAGGCGAATTGCTTGCCGCCGAAGCGTGCGGCGCCGACATTCTGCGGTTGTGCGTGGCGGTGGGCGGCGTGCTTACGGGCGAACATGGCGTGGGCATCGAAAAGCGCGACCTGATGCCCGCGATGTTCGACGAGGACGATCTGGCCGCGCAAATGCGCCTCAAATGCGCGTTCGATCCGCAGGCGCTGCTCAATCCCGGCAAGGTGTTTCCCAGTCTCCACCGCTGCGCCGAGATGGGCCGCATGCGCGTGCACAAGGGCCAGGTGCCGTTCCCCGACCTGCCGCGCTTCTAGATGGATTTCAAACCGCGCACCGCCAAAGAACTGCAGCAATGCGTGGCCTACGCCGCCGCCGAAGGCGAGAGCCTGCGCGTGCAGGGGGCCAACAGCAAAGCCGGGCTCGGGCGGCCGACGCGTGCCCGCCGCACGCTCGATCTGTCGGCGCTTGCGGGCGCGGTCGAGTACGAACCCGAAGAACTCGTGCTGACCTGCAACGCCGCCACGAAGATGCGCGACGTTCTGACGCTGCTCGAACAGCGCCAGCAGATGCTGGCCTTCGAGCCGCCGGATCTGGGCGCGATCTACGGCGCTGGCGAGGCCGATGGCGGCACGCTGGGCGGCGTGCTGGCGGCCAACCTTGCGGGTCCGCGGCGCATCAAAATGGGCGCCGCGCGCGACCATTTCCTCGGCTTTTCGGGCGTGTCGGGGCGCGGCGAGGAATTCAAGGCCGGCGGCAAGGTCGTCAAAAACGTCACGGGCTACGACCTGCCCAAACTGGTCGCGGGCGCCATGGGCACGCTGGCCGTGCTCGACCGCGTGACGGTCAAAGTCATGCCGGCCCCCGCCAAAACGCGCAGCGTGCTTGTGTTCGGCCTCGATCCCGTGCGGGCCGTCGCGGCGATGGCCGATGCGCTCAACAGCCCGTGGGAAGTGTCGGGCGCCGCCTATCTGCCGCCGCGCGCCGCCGCCCGCTCGGCGGTCGACCATGTCGCCAACGCAGCCGCGAGCGTGACGGCCATCCGCGTCGAAGGCACGGCCGTGTCGGTGGCGGCGCGCTGCGCGGCGTTGCGCAAAAGCCTGGGCGCGTTCGGGCCGGTCGAAGAGCTGCATTCGATGCGCAGCGCCAAACTCTGGCGCGAGGTGCGCGACGTGGCAGCACTCCTGCCCGACGCGAGCGCCGCGCTGTGGCGCGTGTCGGTCGCCCCCAGCGACGGACCCGCAGTCGCGGCCTTGACGGGCGCCGATTGGTTCCTGGATTGGGGCGGCGGGCTTGTGTGGCTCGCGGTGCCCGTTGCGAACGATGCGTCCGCATCGGCCGTGCGCGCGAGCTTCGATGAAGGCCACGCGACCTTGATGCGCGCGCCCGACGCGGTGCGCAGCCTTGTGCCGGTGTTCGAACCGCCCGCAGCGGCGATCGCCGCTTTGTCGCGCGGCGTCAAAGCGCAGTTCGATCCCCAAGGCATCCTCAATCCCGGCCGTCTGTACGAAGGTGTTTGAATTGTGAGCGTTCCCGCCCTTCGCCGGATTGGACTGGTGTTTACCGCTGCGTACATTTTTTTGATCTTCGTTTTCTTTGCGCGCAAATCGCCTGAAGAGCAGATTTGGAAGCTAGCTCCAAATGAAATGGGAGACACTCTGGCTGGGATCGCTGGGCCACTTGCATTTGTCTGGTTATTTTTAGGTTTTTTTATTCAGTCGAAACAACTTCAAGCGCAAGGAGAGAGCGTTGCCACGCAGCAGAAAGCAATTGAGATGCAGCGTGAAGATTTGGCGCATCAACGCAGTTTGTTGGAGCTCCAGAAAGTAGAGACCGCTCGTCTCGCCGACGAAACGGAGTTGCAGCGACGGGCGATTGAACTCTCTGCAGCATTGTCGAGACGAGACGCATTGTTCAGAAACTATGATCTAATTTGCAGACAACTAGAACAGCTAACGCTTCAAGCGCTGGTTCCATTGTTACGGAGTCTAAAAACTCCGAATGGAGATATTATTGCCACCGGTCTAGTCCTGAGTGAGTTTGATCGATCCTCGGGACAAACAACATATTTGGCTGTTGCAAACTATATGGCCCGTCTTCCAAAGGAGCACGTAATGCCGCGACTTGAGAAGGTTCCGCGCTTATCGGAGCGAATGAAGGCATGCTGCGATGAATTTGAAGTGGTGCTTGACCTAGCTGATGAAGTTGGGGGTAGTTCCCAATCGCTTAGAAACGCTCTTCTTGTTGGGAACCACGCAGTGATCTACGCGGCATTCTGCGGTGTTCTTGGTCGTGGAACTTACGTTATCGTCGATAAGGTGTAAATCGAGGCTCCAAGATGCAAACCAGTTTCACGCTTGCCCAATTGGCGGACTCGGACGTGCGGGAGTCGGAAGCGATCCTGCGCAAATGCGTGCATTGCGGCTTCTGCACCGCGACCTGCCCGACCTATGTGCTTCTGGGCGACGAACTCGACAGTCCGCGCGGGCGCATCTATCTGATCAAGGACATGCTGGAGAAGGGACGCGCTGCCGATGCGCGCACGGTCAAGCATGTCGACAGGTGCCTCTCATGCCTGTCCTGCATGACGACGTGCCCGTCGGGCGTCAACTACATGCATCTGGTCGACCATGCGCGCGCGCATATCGAGGCGACCTATGTGCGGCCGTGGCACGAACGCTTGCTGCGCCGCGTGCTCGCGGTCGTGCTGCCGCATCCGATGCGTTTCCGCGTGGCCCTTGTCGGCGCTTTGCTCGCACGGCCCTTGAAGGGGCTCTTGCCGCAGACGGGGCCGCTCGCACGCCTGCGCGCGATGCTCGAAATGGCGCCGACAGCGATCCCGTCGCCGTCGCAGATCGGCAACGCGCGGATTTTCCCGGCGCAAGGCGAAACCAAAATGCGCGTGGCCTTGCTGCAAGGCTGCGCGCAGCAAGTGTTGGCGCCGCAGATCAACGAAGCCACGGTGCGCGTACTTACACGTTTGGGCTGTGAGGTCGCGATCGCCCCCGGTTCGGGCTGCTGCGGCGCGCTCATGCACCACATGGGCAATGTCGATGCGAGCCACGTCTCGGCGGCGGCCAATATCCGCGCCTGGATGGGAATGTGGGGCGGGCGCGGGCCGGACGCCATCGTGGTCAACGCGTCGGGCTGCGGCACCACGGTCAAGGATTACGGCTTCATGTTCCGCGACGACGTGCAGCTGAAGGAAATGGCGGAAACCGTGTCGAGCCGGGCGCGCGACATTTCCGAGATTCTGCGCGATCTCAAACCGGCCGCCAAAGCGCCCGAGCCTTTGGTCGTCGCGTACCATTCGGCCTGCTCGCTGCAACACGGGCAGAAGCTGGGTACGGTGCCGCGCAAGCTGCTTGCCGATGCGGGCTTTGCGGTGCGCGATCCGGCCGAGGCGCATCTGTGCTGCGGCTCGGCCGGCACCTACAATATTATGCAGCCGGAAATCGCACGCCAATTGCAGGCCCGCAAAGTCGCCAATCTCGCGGCGACGGGGGCGGCACTGGTGGCGGCAGGCAATATCGGCTGCATGGCGCAGATCGCGGCTGCCGCCGATATTCCGGTCGTCCACACGGTCGAATTGATGGATTGGGCGACCGGCGGCCCGAAGCCTGCCGCGCTAAGCCAGTAGACGCGCTTCCAGGCGTGCCAGCGCGCCCGCGAAGACGCGCCCGTCTTCGGCCGCGCGCGCAAGAACGACGGCACCCTGGATCGCGGCGATCGCATCGAAGGCTTCGGTGCGCGCCGCCGCCGCGCCCCGCCCTTTGAGCACCAGCACGCGCGCCAGCGCTTCGGTCCAGAGCTGGAAATGTTTGCGCAAAGCGGGCGCGAACATCGTCTGGGTTTCGTCGGCCGCAAACAGCGCGAACGCGCACACGCGCTTGCCGCCTTTGTGGTGCGCTTCGATCGCGCGGCACATCTCGCGGATCGCCTCGGCCGGCGGGCCTGGATGGCGCAGCGGGCCCAGCACCGCGCGCTCGAACCAGGCGTCGGTGTCGGCCAAAACCGCTTCGGCCATCTCGGCTTTGCCGCCCGGAAAGAAATAATAGAGGCTGCCCTTGCCAAGCCCCGTTGCGGCCGCGATCGCCGCAAGGCTCGTTCCTTCGTACCCGTGCCGCCGGAAGATTTCGGCAAGCTTGGGCAGCAGGTCGGCGCGCTCGGAAACTTGCTTTACCATATGGTACAATCTTAACCGAACGGTCCACAAAAGCAACAGGATTCGCGCCGGCGGGCGGTTCGCGACAGATCCGAACTGCGCGAATTTTGCCGTCAGTTCAAGCGCTTGGACTGTAGAAAAGCGGCCATTGACCGCCCGCATTGGCGTTGCGTAGAGGCTGTGGCATTCGTCTTCTGCCCTCGAGGAAAACGCCGATGCCCACGCGCAAAACCCCGCCAGGTGCGACCGCCGCGCTGGCCTTGTCGGACGGCGCCATTTTCTGGGGCAAGGGGGTCGGCGCCGCCGCCAAGAAAACCGGCGAGGTGTGTTTCAACACCTCGATCACGGGCTACCAGGAAATTCTGACCGACCCGTCCTATGCGGGCCAGATCGTGACCTTCACCTTTCCGCATATCGGCAATGTCGGCACCAACCCCGAGGATATCGAAACGCTCGCGCCCGCCGTACGCGGTCTCGTGCTGCGCGCCGACATCACGCAGCCGTCGAATTTCCGCTCCAACCAGACGCTCGATGCGTGGCTGAAGGCGCACGGCATTCCCGGCATTTGCGGCGTCGATACGCGCGCCCTCGCGCGCCATATCCGCGACCGGGGCGCTCCCAACGGCACGCTTGTGCACGCGCCCGACGGCAAACTCGACGCCGCCGCGTTGCTGGCCGAAGCGGCCGCCTGGCCGGGGCTCGAAGGCATGGATCTCGCGAAGGAAGTCACCGCGCGCCAGAGCTATGCGTGGGACGAAACCGCCTGGACGCTCGGCAAGGGCTACGGCAAGCTCGAAAAACCGCGCTTCCATGTGGTGGCGATCGACTACGGCGCCAAGCGCAATATCCTGCGCTGCTTGGCGCAAGCGGGCTGCCGCGTGACCGTGGTGCCCGCCTCGGCCACGGCCGAGGATGTCTTGCGCCACAAACCCGACGGCGTGTTTTTGTCGAACGGCCCCGGCGATCCGGCGGCGACGGGCGCGTATGCGGTGCCGACGATCAAGGCGCTGCTCGACAAACGCGTGCCGATTTTCGGCATCTGTTTGGGCCACCAGTTGCTGGCCTTGGCGCTGGGCGCCAAGACGACCAAACTTCATCTGGGCCATCGCGGCGCCAACCATCCGGTGCAGGATCTGGAAACCGGCAAGGTCGAGATCACGAGCCAGAACCACGGTTTTGCGGTGGTCCCCGAAACGCTGCCGCCGTCGGCGAAAGTCACGCATATTTCGCTGTTCGACAAGACCAACGAAGGGTTGCGCTGCCTCGACCGCCCGGCCTTCTCGGTCCAGTACCACCCGGAAGCCAGCCCCGGCCCGCAGGACGCGCATTATCTGTTCGAACGGTTTGTGGCGCTGATGGGGAAAACGGCGTGAGCGGCACCCCCCGCCCTAACCCTCCCCCGCAAGGGGGGAGGGGACAAGCTCCCTTAGCTCCCTCCCCCCTTGCGGGGGAGGGTTGGGGCGGGGGGCAGTGCAAGCGCGCTGTAAATCGCCTCGAGCACGCCGTCGGTATTGCCGAGAATTTCGTGGTTCCAGAAGCGCAGCGTGCGGAAGCCTTGCGCCGCGAACCACGCGTCGCGGCGGGCATCGTGGCAGCTGTCGGCGTGCTGGTCGCCATCGGCTTCGACGATCAAGCGTGCCTCCAGACACGCGAAGTCGGCGATGTAGGCGCCGACCCGCATCTGGCGCCGCCAGCGAAATCCCGCGACCGCGCGGCGCCGCAGATGCCGCCAAAGGCATTTCTCCGCCTCGGTCAAGTTCGCGCGCAGGCGTCGCGCAAAGTCGCGCTGTTCCATGCCGTCTAGTTTATCGCTGCAACCTTCGGATTGGCAATAAAACCATGCCCAAACGTACCGACATCAAATCGATTCTCATCATCGGCGCCGGGCCCATCGTCATCGGGCAGGCCTGCGAGTTCGACTATTCGGGCACCCAAGCCTGCCGCGCCCTCAAGGAAGAGGGCTACCGAATCGTGCTGGTCAATTCGAACCCGGCCACGATCATGACCGATCCGTCGCTGGCGGACGCGACCTACGTCGAACCGATCGTGCCCGACATCGTCGAGAAGATCATCGCCAAGGAACGTCCCGACGCGCTGCTGCCCACCATGGGCGGGCAGACCGCGCTCAACACGGCGATGGCGCTCGCGGATTCCGGCGTGCTCGAAAAATACGGCGTCGAGCTGATCGGCGCCAACCGCGACGCGATCGACAAGGCCGAAGACCGGCTGCGCTTTCGCGACGCCATGACGAAGATCGGCCTCGAAAGCCCCAAATCCGTGCTCGTCAAAAGCATGGACGACGCGAAAGCGGCGCTCGATACGGTGGGCCTGCCCGCCATCGTCCGGCCGTCCTTCACGATGGGCGGGACGGGCGGCGGCATCGCCTACAATGTCGACGAGTACGAGCAGATCGTGTTCGGCGCTTTGCGCGCGAGCCCCGTGGGCTCGACGCTGGTCGAAGAAAGCGTGCTGGGCTGGAAAGAATTCGAGATGGAGGTCGTGCGCGACCGCAACGACAATTGCATCGTCGTCTGCTCGATCGAAAACATCGACCCGATGGGCATCCATACCGGCGACAGCGTGACGGTCGCCCCGGCCCTGACGCTCACCGACAAGGAATACCAGATCATGCGCAACGCCTCGATCGCGACGTTGCGCGAGATCGGCGTGGATACCGGCGGGTCGAACGTGCAGTACGCGATCGACCCCAAGACCGGCCGCATGGTGGTGATCGAGATGAACCCGCGCGTGTCGCGCTCGTCGGCGCTCGCGTCCAAAGCCACGGGTTTCCCCATCGCCAAGATCGCGGCCAAGCTGGCCGTGGGCTACACGCTCGACGAACTGCAGAACGACATCACGGGCACGACGCCCGCTTCGTTCGAACCGACGATCGACTATGTCGTCGTCAAAATGCCGCGCTTCACCTTCGAAAAATTTCCGGGCACGCCGCAATTGCTGTCGACGTCGATGAAGTCGGTCGGCGAGGCGATGGCGATCGGGCGCAACTTCCAGGAGGCGCTGCAGAAAGCGCTGCGCTCGATGGAGACGGGATTGTCGGGCCTCGACGAGATCGACATCCCCGACGACGACGCGGGCAAAATCCGCGAGGCGATCGTGGCCGCCCTCGCGCGGCCCTCGCCCGACCGGCTGCTGGTGATCGCCCAGGCCCTGCGCTTCGGCTTCGGCGTCGAGGAAATCTGCCGCATCTCCAGCTTCGATCCGTGGTTCGTGCGCCAGGTCGAAGAACTGGTCGGCGAAGAAGCCGCGATCGAAGCCAAGGGCTTGCCCAAGGATGCGGCCGGCTGGACGCGCCTCAAGCAAATGGGTTTCGGCGACGCGAAGCTCGGCCAGCTCGCCAAGAAGAGCGAGGCGGACGTGGCGGCGGCGCGCCGAGCGCTCGGCGTCGTGCCCGTGTTCAAGCGCATCGACACGTGCGCGGCCGAGTTCGCGAGCCGGACGCCCTATCTCTATTCGAGCTACGAGACGCCCGCCTTCGGCGCCGCGCAGAGCGAGGACGAAGCCACCGACCGCACCAAGGTCGTCATTCTTGGCGGCGGTCCCAACCGCATCGGCCAGGGGATCGAGTTCGACTATTGCTGCGTGCACGCGGTCTACGCGCTGCGCGAGGCGGGGTTCGAGACGATCATGGTCAACTGCAATCCCGAGACCGTATCGACCGACTACGACACGGCCGACCGGCTCTATTTCGAGCCGCTGACGCCCGAAACCGTGGTCGAAATCGTGCGCCGCGAGCAGACCAACGGCAAGGTGCTGGGCGTGATCTGCCAGTTCGGCGGCCAGACGCCGCTGGGGCTTGCACACGCGCTCGCGGCTGCCGGCATTCCCATCCTGGGCACCACGCCCGACGCGATCGATCTGGCCGAAGACCGCCAGCGTTTCGCCAAACTGCTCTCGAAGCTCGGGCTCGAACAGCCCGCCTCCGGCACGGCGTTTTCGGCGGCCGAGGCCGAACAGGTCGCGGCAACCATCGGCTATCCCGTGCTGCTGCGCCCGAGCTACGTTCTGGGCGGGCGCGCGATGAAGATCGTGCACTCGGTCGACCAGTTGCGCGGTTTCGTCGCGGAGGCGGTGCGCGTGTCGGGCAAACATCCCGTGCTGATCGACAGCTATCTGCAGGACGCGGTCGAGGTCGACGTCGACGCGGTGGCCGATGCCGACGGCGTGCATGTCGCGGGCATCATGGAGCATATCGAGGAGGCGGGCATCCATTCGGGCGACAGCGCGTGCTCGCTGCCGCCCTATTCGCTGCCAAAGAAAATTCTCGACGAGGTCGAACGCCAGACGGCGGCGCTGGCCTTGGGGCTCGGCGTGGTCGGCCTGATGAACGTGCAGTTCGCGGTCAAGGACGGGCGCGTCTATGTGCTCGAGGTCAATCCGCGCGCCTCGCGCACGGTGCCGTTCGTCGCCAAGGCCACCGGGGTGGCGATCGCCAAGATCGCCGCGCGCGTGATGGCGGGCGAGAGCCTGGCGAGCTTCAAGCTCAAGAAGCGCAAGCTCGACCATGTCGCGGTCAAGGAGGCCGTGTTCCCGTTCGCGCGCTTCCCCGGCTCCGACACGATCCTGGGACCCGAGATGAAATCGACCGGCGAAGTCATGGGCATCGACGCCGATTTCGGCCACGCTTTTGCCAAGGCGCAGATCGGCGCGTCGCAAAAACTGCCGGTCGCGGGCACGCTGTTCGTCTCCGTGCGCGATGCCGACAAAAAAGCGATCCTGGTATCGGTTCGCAAACTTGCGGCGATGGGGTTCGGGATCCTGGCGACCGGCGGCACGGCCGCGTTCTTGCGCAAGAACGGGCTCGACGTCGCGCTCGTCAACAAGGTGCTGGAAGGGCGCCCGCATATCGTGGACGCGATCAAATCGAACAAGGTTCACCTTGTGTTCAATACGACGGAGGGCGCCCAAGCGGTTTCCGACTCGTTCAGCCTGCGCCACGCCGCTTTGATGGGCGGAATTGCGTATTACACGACCGTTTCGGGCGCGCGGGCAGCGGCCGAGGCGATCGCCGCGATGCGCGCGGGCAGTCTTGAAGTTGCGCCCCTGCAAGCGTACTTTAAGGGCGCCTTCTGACGGCGATCCCCCCAAAAGCGGGTCTTGTTCGGCGGCTCGGTCGCACAGGACCGGCCGGTGCAGGGCAGTTTTGACGGTAGGAAAGTCGGCGGACGCAGCTTACAGAAACGACAGGGCACGGACCGGCAAGTGATGGACAAGATTCCGATGACGCGCGAGGGCTTCGAGCGCCTCGAAGCCGAACTGCGAAACCTCAAATCGGTCGAACGGCCGGCCGTGATCCGCGCGATCGCCGAAGCGCGCGACCATGGCGATCTTTCGGAAAACGCCGAATACCACGCCGCGCGCGAGCGCCAGTCTTTCATCGAAGGGCGCATCGGCGAGCTGGAGGACAAGGTCAGCCGCGGCGAGATCATCGACGTGGCGTCGCTGTCGGGCAAGCAGATCAAGTTCGGCGCCAAGGTGACGCTGGCCGACGTCGATACCGACGAAGAGACGACCTACCAGATCGTCGGCGCCGACGAAGCGGACGTCGAAAAGGGCCGCATCTCGATCACCTCGCCTTTGTCGCGCGCCCTGATCAACAAGCAGGCGGGCGACATGGTCGAAGTGACGACGCCGCGGGGCTCCAAAGCCTACGAAATCATGAAGGTGCGTTTCAAATAGACCGGCCGCTTGCGTTCGGGAACGCGCGCGCGTATATCGGGTCCGTGCGGGGCCATCGGCAGTCGCCCCGCAATCTGCGCAAAGACGATGTGTCGTCCAAGCACTGCCTTTCGGCGATCCGCGCTGCGGATCGTTCCGGGAGGAGCTGGACATGACGCCCAAATATTCGCTCAAACCGCTCGCCGCCAAGCCCGAATCCTATCCGGGCTTCAGCGAAAAAATCGTCGCGAGCCACTACGCCAACAACTATGCGGGCGCGGTCAAACGCCTCAACGCGATCGATGCGAGGCTCGTCGCCCTGGCGCCCGACGCGCCGGGCTTCGAGGTGAACGGCCTCAAGCGCGAGGAGCAGAGCGCGTACAATTCGATGCTGCTGCACGAGATCTATTTCGAAGCGCTGGCACCGGCAACGCGGCTGCCCGCCGATCTGGCGGCGGCGATCGACGCCGATTTCGGCTCGTTCGAAAACTGGAAAAGCCGGTTTGTCGGCTGTGCCAAGGCGCTCGCGGGCGGCTCGGGCTGGGTCGTGCTGGTGCGCGAAAATCGCGGCGGGCGCCTGGCGATCCAATGGGGGAGCGACCATTCGATGGGTTTTGCGGGCGCCACGCCCGTCTTGGCGCTCGACATGTACGAACACGCCTACCATCAAGATTACGGCGCCAATGCCGCCGCCTATGTCGACGCGTTCATGGCGACGATCGACTGGACCTGCGCCGCGCGGCGCTGGCGCGGCGAGGCGGCCCGCAAAAATCCGCACGCCGTGGCGCTCGATGCGCTCGACGGGTTCGCGGGCGTTTTTGTCGACGCGCGGCGCGGGCCGGCCTTCGATGCCGCCCCCGACACGCTGCCGGGCGCCGTGCGCGTGGATCCGGCGGCCCCGGACGGCGCCAAAGCGGGGCTTGCGAAGGAAAAGCCGGTCGTCGTCTATTGCGTCTACGGTTTTTCGTTCAGCCAGGACACGGCCGCGTCGTTGCGCCAGCAAGGCTACGATGCGCGCTATCTGGATACGGGCATCGTCGGCTGGCGCACGATGGGCCTGCCGGTTGCAGCCAAAGGATGACACGCATGCAGGACACCCCGAAATTCGCGCAAGCGCTCGCCTATTGGTTCAAGCTCGGCTGCCTGTCGTTCGGCGGGCCGGCGGGGCAGATCGCCATGATGCAGCACGATCTGGTCGACGGGCGCGGCTGGATCGGCCAGCGCAGTTTCCTGCGCGGCCTGTCGTTCGCCACGCTGCTGCCCGGTCCCGAAGCGCAGCAGCTTGCGACCTATATCGGCTGGCGCCTGCACGGCCCCTGGGGCGGCGTTGCGGCGGGCACGCTGTTCGTCGTGCCGGGCGCTTTGTGCATGCTGGCCTTGTCCTATGTCGCGGCCGTGCACGGCGATTCGGGCTTCGTGGGCGCTTTGTTCGACGGGCTGAAGCCCGTGGTCGTGGCGGTCGTGCTGCATGCGGTGTGGCGCATCGGCAAAAAAGCGCTGCAGACCTGGCAGGCGGCGGCGCTGGCGGCGGCGGCCTTCATTGCGATCCATTTTGCCGGCATCGGGTTCCCGTGGGTGGTGGCGGCGGCGGCGCTGGCGGGCGTGCTGTCGGTGCGCGGCGGCGACGCCTCGCCGTTTGCCGCCGGCGGCCACGCGGCGCCGGGGGCAGGCGAAAGCGACGCGCCGCAAACGCTGCCTGCAAACCCGGTCGTCCGGTTCTTGAAACTGGGCGCGCTGTTTGCCGCGCTGTGGGCGGTTCCGGTCGGGCTCGTGCTGCAGACCATGGGCACGCAGCCCTTCGCGGACGTGGCGGCCCTGTTCACCAAGGCGGCGTTCGTGACGTTCGGCGGCGCCTATGCCGTGCTGCCTTACGTTGCGGACGCGGCCGTCAATGCCTATGCGTGGCTCACGCCCGGCGACATGCTGAACGGCCTGGCGCTGGCCGAAACGACGCCGGGGCCGCTCATTCTGGTGCTGCAATATGTCGGCTTCTTTGCGGGCTGGAACGGCGCCGCCAGCGACCCGCTGGCGGCCGCGACCGTGGCGGCCTTGCTGGCGACCTACGTGACGTTCCTGCCGAGCTTCCTGTTCATTCTGGCGGGCGCGCCCTATGTCGAGGGCCTGCACGAAAACAAAGCCGCGTCGGCGGCCTTGGGCGCGATCACGGCGGCGGTGGTCGGCGTGATCTTGAATCTCGGCGTGTTTCTGGGCCAGGCCGTGTTCCTGCCGGCCGCGGGCGTCGATTGGGTCGCGATCGGCGTGGCGCTCGCGGCGCTCGGATTGCTGGTGCGCGCGGGCCTGGCGATCCACTGGCTGGTCGTCGCGGGTGCGGCGTTCGGCGCCGCGCGCTATCTTGCGGGGCTATGAGCAAACGCTTCCGGCGCCGCGTCGAAGATTTCGTCTGTTCCCAGTGCAACCGCGCCGTGTCGGGCGACGGCTACACCAACCATTGCCCGCGCTGTTTGTGGTCGCGCCATGTCGATATCGATCCGGGCGACCGCGCCGCCGCGTGCCGGGGCGCGATGCGGCCCGTTTCGGTCGAACCCGCGCGCGAGGGCTGGACGCTCGTGCATGAATGCGAAGCGTGCGGCGCCGTGCGGCGCTGCAAATCGGCCGCCGGCGACGATCGCGACGCGATCCTGGCCGTGGCGCGCGAAGCGGCGCGCGCGCGTTTCAGATGAAGAACAGAAACGTCACCAGCACGAAGCACGGGACGAGGAAAATCCCGGCCCAGACCATGTAGCCGAAGAAGCTCGGCATTTTCACGCCCGACTGTTCGGCGATGGCCTTGACCATGAAATTGGGCGCGTTGCCGATATACGAATTGGCGCCCATGAACACCGCGCCGGCCGAAATGGCGGCCAGCGTCGCGGCCAGCGGCCCCATCAGTTCGACCGGATCGCCGCTGGCCAGGTTGAAGAACACCAGATAGGTGGGCGCGTTGTCGAGGAAGCTCGACAGGATCCCGGTCATCCAGAAATACATCGCCACGTTGGGCTGGCCGTCGGGCCGCGCGACGAGCTGGACCAGGCCCGCAAACGCCCCGTCGGTGCCGCTGCGCAGCATGGCGATGACGGGCACGATCGTCACGAAAATGCCGAAGAACAGTTTTCCCACTTCCAGGATCGGAGCCCACGAAAAATCGTTGGCCTCGCGCAGGGCTTTGGGCGTGACCTTCATCGACAGCGCGGCAAGGCCCAGCAGCAGCGCGTCGCGCACCAGCCCTTCGAGCGGCAGATCGACGCCCAGAACCTTGAACGCGATGCCGGGCTTCCACGCGCCCGACAGCAGCACCGCGCCGACCACGCCGCCCAGCAATACAAGATTGATTTGGCCCTCGAGGCGCACGCGCGAGTCGGGCGTGGGATCGGGTTTGGGCGCCAGGTGCGTGTCGAAGCGGTAGTAGTAGCTGTCGACCAGATAGAACGCGACCAGCAGCAGCACCGTCATGACCATCATCGGCAGGAACAGGTGGACCGTCGGCCAGAAAAAATCGACGCCCTTGAGGAAGCCCAAAAACAGCGGCGGATCGCCGAGCGGCGTCAGGCTGCCGCCCACATTGGCGACCAGGAAGATGAAAAAGACCACGACATGCGCGTTGTGGCGCCGGTTGTCGTTGGCGCGCAGCACCGGGCGAATCATCAGCATCGCGGCGCCCGTGGTGCCCGTGACGCTCGCGATGGCCGTGCCGATGGCGAGCAGCCCCGTGTTCGTCGCGGCACTGCCGTGGATATTGCCGCGCACAAGCACGCCGCCCGCGACCGTAAACAGCGTGCCGATCAGGATCAGGAACGGCAGATATTCGCCCAGCATCACGTGCGCCGTGGTCTCCACGACCGCCGCGAACGGCGCGATCGCGGCGAACGGCACCAGAAACGCGAGCGCCCAGCCCAGCGCGATCTTGCCGTAATGGTGGTGCCACAGGCTTGGGGCAGCGAGCGGCAGAACGGCGATCGACAGCAAGATGCCGACGAACGGCACGGCCCACGCCAAGCCAAGGCTTGCGCCGTCGAGCCCTTCGGCGGCCCAGGCCGGATTGGCAAGCAGCATGGACGCAACGACATATCCGGCAATGCGCATCGACCCGAACTCCCGCCCGTATTTTTTTCGAAGCTAGCGGAAGTAGACGAGCGTGACGAGCGCAAAAAGCGGCAGCAGAAACGCGCACGACCACAGCAGGAAGCCGAAAAAGCTCGGCATTTTTATGCCGCCCTTTTCGGCGACGGCCTTGACCATGAAATTGGGCGCGTTGCCGATATAGGTCAGCGCCCCCATGAACACCGCGCCGCAGGAAACCGCCAGCAGCGTGGTCGCCAGCGGCCCCATCAAGGTTTCGGGGTCGCCGCCCGCAAGGTTGAAAAACAGCAGATAGGTCGGCGCATTGTCGAGGAACCCCGACAGCACGCCCGTGATCCAGAAATACATCGGATTGTCGGGCCGTCCGTCGCTGTTGAGCAGCGCGATGAGGCCGCCAAGCGCCCCGTCCCGGCCCGCACGGATGATCGCGAGCACCGGCACGATGGTCACGAAAATGCCGACGAACAGCTTGGCGACTTCCGCGATCGGCTCCCAGCTGAAGCCGTTGGCGCGGCGGCTGTCCTTGTCGGTCCAAACCAGCGACGCCCAGGCGAGGACCAGCAGCAGCGCCGAGCGCACGATGCTTTCGAGCTCCACGGGCGTGTAGTAGATCTCGACCGGCCGCTCGGGCCGCCATACGCCCGACATCAGCACGGCCGCGACCACGCCCGCCAGCAGCAGCAGATTGATTTTGCCTTCGACCGCGAACGCCTCGCCCGCAGCTTCGGGCGGCGCCGCCTCGCGGCGGTAGAAATAGCTGTCGAGCGCGTAGAATGCCGCCAGCAGCGGGACCGCGACCAGCAGCATGGGCCCGAGCATTGCCTTTGTGGTCCAGAAAAAATCGACGCCTTCCAGGAAGCCGATGAACAGCGGCGGATCGCCGAGCGGCGTCAGGCTGCCGCCGATATTGCCGACAAGGAAAATGAAAAACACGAAGACGTGCACGTTCTTTTTGCGCCAGGAATTGGCGCGCAGCATCGGCTGGATCAGCAGCATGCACGCGCCCGTGGTGCCCATTACGCTGGCGATGGCGGTGCCGAAAGCCAGCATGCCGGTGTTGAGCGCGGGCGTGCCCACCAGATCGCCGCGCAGCCGCACGCCGCACGCCACGACATAGAGCGCGAACAGCATCACGATGAACGGAACATACTCGAGCAGCATCGTGTGCAGAAATTCGTAGAGCGCCACGTCGGCGCCGAAGATCGCCGCGCACGGCGCCAAAAACGCGGCCGCGCAGGCCACCGCGAATTTGCCGTAATGCGCATGCCACAGATGCGCCGCCAGCAACGGCCCCAACGCAATGCCAAGCAAAATCGCGACGAACGGCAGCGCCCAAACGAGGCCCAACAAATCGCCCGCAAGTTTGGGCGCATCGGCGGCGGCGGCGAGGGCGGGGACAGCGGCGAAGACAAACGCGATCGCAAGAATCGGAATTTTCATGTGCGACAATATGCCCGCCCGAACGGCGAAAGCCAAGCCATTGAAGCCGCCGCGGCGCGCGGCCATACTCTGAATCGTCGTTGTATTTTACGTTCGCGAGTCGCTGTTCCATGACCACGCTCGACCTCGTCCGTCTCAATCTTCTGTCGCCGATGGTGCTTTCGTTCGCGTTGGGCGCGATCGCGCATTTCGCGCGCAGCGACCTCAAATTTCCCGACCAGATCTACAGCGCGCTGTCGATCTATCTGCTGTTTGCGATCGGCCTCAAAGGCGGCGTGGCGCTGTCTGTCGCGCCGTTCGGCACGGTCTTCGCGGCGCTCGTTGCGGGCTTCGTGCTCGGCACCGCGATCCCGCTCTGGTCGTTCCAGATCCTGACCCGCTTGGGAAAATTCGATGCGGCGAACGCGGCGGCGATCGCGGCGCATTACGGTTCGGTTTCGGCCGTCACGTTCATTGCCGCGACCGCCTATCTGCAGTCGGCCAATCTGCCGGCCGAAGGTTTCATGCCGGCCGTGCTGGCGGTGATGGAAGTGCCCGCCATCGTGGTGGCGCTGCTGCTCGCCAAGCTCAAGGGCGCGGCCGAAGGCGACTGGCGGGAAGCGCTGCCCGAGGTGCTGGCGGGCAAAAGCATCGTGCTGCTCGTCGGCGGTCTGCTGATCGGGTATTTGGCGGGGCCGGTGGGCTACAAATCGGTCGCGCCCTTTTTCGCCGATCCGTTCCAGGGCGCTTTGTGCCTGTTCCTTCTCGATATGGGTCTGGTCGCGGCGCGCCGGCTGGGCGATTTCAGGCAGGTCGGAAAATTTCTGATCGCGTTTGCCATCGTCATGCCCGCGCTGCACGGGCTGCTGGGCGTGTTCGTGGGCCACGAAATCGGGCTGTCGACGGGCGGTGCGACCATATTGGGCGTGCTGGCGGCGAGCGCCTCCTATATAGCGGCGCCCGCGGCCGTGCGCATCGCGTTGCCCGAAGCCAATCCTGGGTTCTATCTCACCGCGTCGCTGGCGATTACGTTTCCGTTCAATCTGGTGGTCGGATTGCCGCTCTATTTCGCGTTCGCGCAAATGCTGAAAGGGTGATGCCGTGACCGTGGCGCTCAAACTGATCACCGTCGTCGCCGAGGAAGTGATTGCGCCCAAAATCGCCGAGGACATGGCCAGGCTCGGCGCCTCGGGCTACACGATGTGCGAGGCGCACGGGCAGGGCTCGCGCGGCAAGCGCATGGGGCGCGTGGGCGAAGTCAATCTGCGCATCGAGGCGGTGGTGAGCCAAGCCGTCGCCGACGCGATTCTAAAACGCCTGGCCGAGCATTATTTCCCGCGCTACGCGACCATCGCGTGGGTCGGCGACGTTGCGGTCATGCGCGGCGAGAAATACGTCTAGCGCGACGCCCGGTCCCGGCGGCACGCTTCGGCCGCCGACAGGGGGTCGATCGCGTGCGCGAAAATCGGCGTCGCTTGGCCGCGTGCGGCTGCGAAAACCTGGCCGATCGAATCGCTGTCCGCCCCGCGCGCCAGATCGATGCGCCGCGGCTTCTCCAGCACGCGCCCGTCGGCGCCGATGCGCATCTCGATGCCCCACCAGCCCTGCACGGTCGGCCCCGGCACGCCGTAGCGCCGGTCGGTCAAGCGCACCACGGTCGATCCGTCGCTTGCCTCGGCGATCGACGGCCAGGTTTCGCCCATCGCGAACCACGCGAACAGCTTGCCTTCCTCGGTGCCGAGCGCCGTGCCGATGGCCGCATGCGCGGGCCGCTGGAAACAGTGCCACGCGATGGCGCCGGGCTGGTCTGTCGTGGCGAAGCCGACGCGCGCGCCGTCGCCGTCGTCGACCACGATGCGCCGCAGCCAGGGCTGGAAGATGGTCGTGTAGACCCGCACGTCGGCGGCCGCCACGCCCTCGGCCGCAAGCTGCGCGCGCGCGCGCGTCTCGACCTTCTGGTTGTGCGACATGCCGTAGAACAGATACGCCGTCGTCGCGAACAGGCCGGCCGCGACCAGCACGAAGGACGCCGCCGCGCGCGGCCGCGCCAAAGCCGCCGCCAGCACGGCCAGCAGCGGCAGCGTGTAGCCGGGATCGATGATGCCAAGCCCGGCTGCGGCAAACCGCGTGGCATCGAACGGCGCCAGCAGCTGCGTGCCGTAGATCGTGAAAAAATCGAGCAGCGGATGCGTGACCAGCCCGAAGAAAAACAGCCCGATCCAGGCCGGCAGCGCGTCGTGGCTGCCGGTCGGCTCGTAGGGCCTGGTGCGCGCATGGATGCGCCACACGATCCAGCCCAGCAGCGGCCCCATGACCGCGCCGAAAAACAGCCCGTGCGAGAGGCCGCGATGGTGGCGCCAGCTGCCCCAGTCGTCGGACAGCGCCAGCACGGCATTGTCGAGATCGGGGATTGTCCCGGCCAGCGCGCCGAAACCGATCGCCGCGCGCCCGAATTTGCGTCCTGCCGCAAGATACCCGACGGCCGCGCCCAAGGCGGCTTGCGAAAACGAATCCAAGACGGCTCCTCGAGAGGTGTCGCAAAGAGACGCGAAGCTAGCGCAATCCGGCGAATTTTCAAGCGGGCTCGTGCGCGCGGTTGCCAAATCGCGGACAAGTTGCCACAGTTTGGCCTGGAGTTTGCTTGCTCCGGGCCGTAATTTCGCTGCGGGAGAAAAACGCATGTCGGCACCAGCCGCATTCGACGAAATGAAGGCCGAAAACGGCGCGGTGCGGGCCGCGTACGAAGGGCTGTCGAACTGGCTCGAGCGCATGCCCGCAAGCCAGACCGATGCCAAACGGCGCGAAGCGGATCTGCTGTTCCGGCGCTTGGGGATAACGTTCGCGGTCTACGGCGAAGGCGGCGATCCCGAACGCCTGATCCCCTTCGATCTCATTCCGCGCGTCATCACGGGCAGCGAATGGCAGGCCCTGTCCGAAGGGCTCGTGCAGCGCGTCAAGGCGCTGAACGCGTTTCTGTACGACGTCTATCACGGCATGGACATCGTGCGCGCGGGCAAGATCCCCAAGGAACTGGTGGTCGGCAACGCGCAGTACCGGCCCGAAATGGTCGGCGTGGAACTGCCGGGCAACGTGTACACGCATATCGCGGGCATCGACGTGGTGCGCGTGTCGGAAAACCAGTTCTACGTGCTGGAGGACAACGCGCGCACGCCGTCGGGCGTGTCCTACATGCTGGAAAACCGCGAAGCGATGATGCGGCTGTTTCCCGAGCTGTTCGGCTACAACCGCGTGCAGCCCGTGGGCCACTATCCCGACGAACTTCTCAAGTCGCTGCGCTCGCTGCCGCCCAAAAACTGCCCCAACAAGGACGAGCCGACCGTCGTGGTGATGACGCCCGGCGCCTACAACTCCGCCTATTTCGAGCACGTGTTCCTGGCCGAGCAGATGGGCGTCGAACTCGTCGAAGGCCAGGACATGTTCGTCGACGACGACGTCGTCTATATGCGCACGGTCGCGGGGCCCAAGCGCATCGACACGATCTACCGGCGGCTCGACGACGCGTTCATCGACCCCGCCGCCTTCAATCCCAAAAGCGTGCTCGGCGTGCGCGGGCTGTTCGAGGCCTACCGCAAGGGCAACGTCAATCTTGCCAACGCCGTGGGCACGGGCGTCGCCGACGACAAATCGGTCTATACCTACGTGCCCGACATGGTGCGCTTCTATCTGGGCGAGGAGCCCAAACTTGCCAACGTGCCGACCTACAAGCTGCGCAACCCGGACGACCTCAAATACACGCTCGAGCATCTGGGCGAGCTGGTCGTCAAGGAAGTGCACGGCTCGGGCGGCTACGGCATGCTGGTCGGCCCCAAATCGACGGCGGCCGAAATCGAGGAGTTCCGCCTGCGCATTCTGGCCGATCCCGGCAACTACATCGCCCAGCCCACGCTGGCGCTGTCGACCTGCCCGACCTTCGTCGACCAGGGCGTGGCGCCGCGCCATGTCGACCTTCGGCCCTATCTGCTGGTCGGCACGGACGTGAAGCTGGTGCCGGGCGGGCTCACGCGCGTCGCCTTGCGCGAGGGCTCGCTCGTGGTCAACTCCTCGCAGGGAGGCGGCACCAAAGACACCTGGGTGCTGGAGGAATAGCGATGCTTTCGCGCGCCGCCGATTCGCTCTACTGGATGTCGCGCTACATGGAGCGCGCGGAAAACATGGCGCGTCTGCTCGACGTGTCGTACCGCATGTCGCTGACCGCGACCGACGCGTTCTCGCAGCACACGCAGTGGGAACCCGCGCTGGTGGTGGCGGGCTGCGAGGCGCCGTTCCGCAAGACCGGCAAGAAGGCGGACGCGCGCAACGTGATCGAGTTTCTGGCGCTCGACGCCGACAACCCGTCCTCGATCCGCGCGGCCCTGTGGTCGGCGCGCGAAAACGCGCGCGCCATGCGCACCCAGATCACGACCGAGATGTGGGAAGCGCTGAACGCCACCTGGCTGGAGATGCGCGGCCTCGACTACGCGCGCATCGAAGCGATGGGCCTGCGCGTGTTTTTCGACTGGGTCAAGGAGCGCAGCCATCTGTTCCGGGGCGTGGGCTACGGCACGATGACGCGCGACGCCGCCTACCATTTCGTGCGCGTGGGCACGTTTCTCGAGCGCGCCGACGCGACCGCGCGCCTGCTCGACGTCAAGTACCACGTGCTGCTGCCCTCCACGCGCGACGTGGGCGGGGCGGTCGACTACTACCAATGGGGCGCGCTGCTGCGCTCGGTTTCGGCCTTCCAGGCCTACCGGCGGCTCTATCGCGACGCGATCGTCCCCCGGCGCGTCGCCGAACTGCTGGTGCTGCGCGAGGACATGCCGCGCTCGCTTCGCTCGTGCTTTCGCGAGCTCGCGCGCCTGCTCGACGATCTGCGCGAGATGTTCGCGCGCGACTACGTCTCGGCGCGCCTGGCCGACCAGATGTACAACCGCCTGCGCTTCGAGACGATCGACAACGTCAACAGGCAGGGCCTGCACGAGTTCCTGACCGAAGTCGTGGAGAACAACGCCGAAATCGGCAAGGCGATCGCCGAAGATTTCGGCTTGGATTTTTAGGCGTTCGGGAGCGAAGTTCCAATGACATACGGCGTGGGTTTGCTGCTCGAGGACGGTCTCGTCCTGTGTTCGGATTCGCGCACCCATGCGGGCGTGGACCATGTGGCGATCTTCAACAAGATGCATGTGTGGGAGAATTCCGGCGAGCGCTGCATGGTGCTGCTGACGGCGGGCAACCTTGCCGTGTCGCAGTCGGTCGTCAATCTGCTGGCCGAGGGCATGGGCAAGGAGCGCGCCGAGACGCTCGCCAACGTGCCCTCGATGTTCGAGGCGGCGCGCCTCGTCGGGCGGGCGGTGCGCGAGATCTACGATCTCGACGCCGAGCGCCTCAAGGAACAGGGCGCGGAGTTTTCGATCTCGCTGATCCTGGGCGGCCAGATCAAGGGGCGGCGGCTGCGCCTGTTCCAGGTCTATTCGGCCGGCAATTTCATCGAAGCCTCGCCCGAAACGCCCTATTTCCAGATCGGCGAAACCAAATACGGCAAGCCGATTCTCGACCGCGTGGTGATGGGCAAGACCACGCTCAACGAAGCCGCCAAATGCGCGCTGATCTCGATGGATTCGACGCTGCGCTCCAACGTGTCGGTGGGCTTGCCGGTCGACATCGCCATCCAGCGCCGCGACGAATGCCGCATCGCCGTGCGCCGGCGTCTCGACGAAAAGGACGTCTATCTTTCCGACATTCGCCGCCGCTGGTCGGAGGGCCTGCGCTCCGTCTTCCAGACCGTTCCCGACCCGGACTGGAAAGTCTAGGCGCGTGCTGACCGACTGGTATTTCTACGCGCTGGCCGTGCCGGCGTTTCTGATCGTGGGCATTTCGAAGGCCGGGTTCGGCGGCGGCATCGGCTCGATGGGCGTGCCGCTGATGGCGCTGGCCATCCCCGTGCCGCAGGCCGCCGCCATCATGCTGCCCTTGCTGGTCGCGATGGACGCGATCGGCCTCGGCAAATACCGCAAGCTCTACGCGCGCGGCCACATGGCGATCCTGCTGACGGGCGCCGTGCTCGGCATCGCGGTCGGATTCGCGACCTTCACGCTGCTCGACGAAAACTGGACGCGCGTGATGATCGGCGCCATCGCGGTCGCCTACACGCTCAAGGACTGGCTGTTCGCCTATTTCGGACGCCCGGCCGAAGCCCAGGGCCCCAGCTGGCCCAAGGGCGTTTTCTGGTCGGGCCTGTCGGGCATCACCAGTTTCGTGGCCAACGCCGGCGGCCCGCCTTTGCAGGTCTATCTGCTGCCGCTGCGGCTCGACAAGACCACGTTCGTTGCCACCAACCTCGTCTATTTCGCCTGCATCAACGCGATGAAACTGGGGCCGTTCGCGTATCTGGGGCTGTTCAGCTTCGAAAATCTTGCGACCAGCCTCGTGCTGCTGCCGCTCGCCCCCATCGGCATGGCGATGGGTTTCTGGCTGCACAAGCGCATTCCCGAAAAGCCGTTTTTTTTCTGGTGCAACGTGTTCCTGTTCGTCACGGGGCTGAAGCTGCTGTGGGACGGCGCGTCGGCCCTGGCGGCTTGAGGCGGCCGTTATTTTAGGTCTAAAGTATCTCCGGTTTGGACAGGAGGGGCGAGGGCCATGAAAATCGTCAGCATCGGCGGCGGACCGGCGGGACTGTATTTTTCGATCCTGGCCAAAAAGGCGGACCCGTCGCGCGACGTTCTGGTCGTCGAGCGCAACCGCCCGGACGATACGTTCGGTTTCGGCGTCGTGTTCTCGGACGAAACGCTCGGCAATTTCGCCGACGCGGATCCCGAGAGCTATGCCGAGATCGCGAAAAGTTTTTCGCACTGGACCGACATCGACATCCATTACGGCGGGGAAGTCGTGACTTCGTCGGGGCACGGATTTTCGGGCCTCGCGCGCGTCAAGCTGCTGCAGATTCTGCAGCGCCGCGCGGCGGCGCTTGGCGTGCGCCTGAAGTTCGAGTCCGAGGCTGCCGATCCGTCCGATTTTCCGGACGCCGATCTGATTCTGGCCGCCGACGGCGTCAATTCGGGCATCCGCGCCAAATACGCCGCGCGCGTCAAGCCGCAGATCGACTGGCGGCGCAACAAGTTCGTATGGCTCGGCACCACGCGCCCGCATCCGGCCTTCACGTTCCATTTCAAGCCGCATGCGGCGGGGCTGTTTCGCGTGCATGCGTACCAGTACGACGGATCGAACTCGACCTTCATCGTCGAATGCACCGAGGAATCCTGGCAGCGCGCCGGCCTCGACCGGGCCAGCGAAGCCGAGACGATCGCGTTCTGCGAAAAGCTGTTTGCCGACGAACTGGCGGGCCACCGGCTCGTCGCCAACCGGTCGATCTGGCGCACGTTTCCGACGGTGCGTTGCGAAAACTGGGCCTTCGACAATGTCGTGCTGATGGGCGATGCCGTCCACACCGCGCATTTTTCCATCGGCTCGGGCACCAAACTTGCGATGGAAGACGCGATCGCGCTTGCAGGCGCCATCGGCCGCCACAAAAACGTGCCTGACGCCCTGGCCGCCTACCAGGCCGAGCGGCGCCCGCAGACCGACGCGATCCAGCGCGCGGCGCAAGTCAGCCTCGAATGGTTCGAGGAAACCGAGCGCTATGCCGGAAAACTGGCGCCGCTCGAATTCGCCATGTCGATGCTGACGCGCTCGATGCGCATCACGCACGCGAATTTGAAACTTCGCGATCCCGCTTTGGTCGCCAAGGTCGATGCGGCGTTCGCCGCCAAAGCCGGCGCGCCTGCCGCGACGCCGCCGATGTTCGTGCCGTTCAAGCTGCGCGGGCTGACGCTCGCCAACCGCATCGTGGTGTCGCCCATGTGCCAGTACTCGGCCGAAGACGGGCTCGCCAACGACTGGCATCTCGTGCATCTGGGCAGCCGGGCGCTGGGCGGGGCGGGCCTCGTGATGACCGAGATGACCGACGTCAGCGAAACGGGCCGCATCACGCCGGGGTGTGCTGGGCTCTACGCGCCGGCGCATGCGGCTGCCTGGAAACGCGTCGTCGATTTCGTGCATGCGAACTCGGCCGCCAAGGTCGGAGTCCAGCTCGCGCATGCGGGCCGCAAAGGCTCGACCCGCAAAGCCTGGGAGGGCATCGACAAGCCGTTGGCGCACGGCAACTGGCCGTTGCTGTCGGCATCGGCGCTGCCCTACAAAAAAGACAGCCAAACGCCCAAGGCGATGGACCGCGCCGACATGGACGCGGTCAAAGCCGATTTTGCGCGCGCGACGAAGCTCGCGATCGAAGCCGGGTTCGATCTCGTCGAAATCCACATGGCGCACGGCTATCTGCTCGCGAGTTTCCTGTCGCCGCTCGCCAACGTCCGCAGCGACGACTATGGCGGCAGCGTCGAAAACCGGATGCGCTTTCCCCTCGAAGTGCTCGATGCGGTGCGCGGCGTGTGGCCGGAAGACCGGCCGATCGCGGTGCGCATTTCCGCGGTCGACTGGAAGGACGGCGGCAACACGCCGCACGATGCCGTCGAAATCGCCAAACGCCTGAAAGCGCATGGCGCCGACATTGTCGACGTGTCGGCGGGCCAGACGGTCGACGACGGCAAACCCGCCTATGGCCGCCTGTTCCAGACGCCGTTCTCGGACCGCATCCGCTTCGAGGCCGACGTGCCGACCATGACGGTCGGGAATATTTCGTCGTGGGCCGATTGCAACACGATCCTGGCCGCCGGGCGCGCGGATCTGTGCGTGCTGGCGCGCGCGCACCTGTTCGATCCCTACTGGACGCGCCACGCGGCCTACGAGCAGGGCTACGACCTGCCCTGGCCACCACAGTACGGGTCGGCACGCAGCTTCACGCCCCGCGAGAGCAAGTAGGGCACGATTCAGACGGTGGCGAGCACGGCATCGGGCCGCGGATAGCCCTGGCGCTGGATGCGCTCGACGATGCGGCGCTTGACGCCGTCGCTGCTGGCCTTCCATTCGCGAATTTCGGCGACGCTGCGCCCGCAGCCGATGCATATGCGCGCGGCGTCGAGCTTGCACACATTCACGCAAGGTGAGTCGACGGACATGGCGCCTCAGTAAACCCCCGCCACGCGCGCGCGCTGGCGCACGAGGCCCAGCACCGTGCGGCAGATCGGCATGGCGTGGCCCGTGAGTTCGCCGATTTCGATGCCGAAGCGCGTTCGGAGGGTCTTGGTTTTCGGTATCATGCCGTTTGCTGTCTTTGCCGATATGCCCGTCGTAACGGGTGGCGCGTATCCGTGCCGACTCCGCCACGACCATACAAGGCGGGACCTGCAGATGCTCGCAAAATCTCGTTTCTTGTTGTCCAGTCGCAGTCACCTGCATATATTTAAACCTCTGGCCGTAGGGACTCAGGAGAATGCTCGGTGGATAAAGTCGATGATTTTGCATTGGCATGGCTTCGGGACTGCTACGCATCCGAAAATGCGCGTAAAGACGCGATTTTTGAGACGGTCAGCGTTCCGATGTCAGGTTTAACAACTTTAGGCGCAGTTCAAGCATTTTGGATTGCGGGTTTCACTGCGCTGGCGCCCAAGTGGCAGGCTTTGGGGAAAACCTACTTGCTTGATGGGGGCCCCGCTATCCTCAAGGGTTTTGCGAACGCGATGACGATCTATGGGCCGGTCTGGGTCGAAGTCACGTTGGGGATTGTCTTTGCAATCTCTCCGATATTGCTTGGCGTTTGGTTTCTTGTTCTCTCATCCAGAAAACTGATGAAAGTGGCGTCCGGCAACAAATATGCGTTGGCTGCCCCGCCGCAGGCTTTTGGAGAGTTTGTTGAGCAAACCAAAGAGGCTGGCAAAATGAAGAATATACCTAAAAATGAAATATTGATGGAAGTTAAGCGATACCTGATGGACGACTTGACCCGCGCGACAAATTTCAACATTGAAGCCAGCGAAACGCGGCTGATTCATCGAAAAGAATGTTTCGAATGGATGATGCGAAGTGCCGTGGCAACGTTGGTTGGTTTAGCGTTTTTGGCGCTTGCAGTGTTCGGGACGACTTGAGCGCAATGGAATATTGTGGCAGAGTGTGCCTATGGAAAAAGAGCCTGCTGTCGATCGTCAGACGCTTGCACCCCAAGAGCCTCCCCGTGCTGGAGAGGTTCGCAACGACTCGCCCTCGCAACGGAAGCAGCCGACTTGGGCGCCAAAACAGCCCGAAATGCGCTTTGTCGTCGAAGGAACCACGACGTCTTCGGGGTCTTTGCCCAAGCGGCGATAGGTGCCTAATACACGCCCGCCACGCGCGCGCGCTGGCGCACGAGGCCCAGCACCGTGCGGCAGATCGGCATGGCGTGGCCCGTGAGCTCGCCCATCTCGACGACCGCGCCCAGCAGCGCGTCGATTTCCATCGGCTTTCGGGCTTCCAGATCCTGCAGCATCGAAGTTTTGTGCGCGCCCACTTCGCCCGCACCGTCGATGCGCTGTTCGATGTCGATGCCGAACTTGATACCAAGCGCCTCGCCCACTTCTTGCGCTTCGGCCATCATCGCGCGCGCCACGTCGCGGCTTTCGCTCGAACCGGCAATCACGTCGAGCGTCGCGCCCGTCAGCGCCGAAATCGGATTGAAGGTGAGGTTGCCCCAGAGTTTCACCCACATATCGTCGCGAATTTTGGGGCGCACCGGCGCCTTGAGACCGCCCGCGATCATCAGCTCGCCCAAGCGGGCAATGCGCGCGCTCTTGCTGCCGTCGGGTTCGCCCAGCGCGAAGCGGTTCGAATAGGTGTGCTCGATCGTGCCGGGCGCCAGGATGTTGGCCGCCGGATAGACGATGCAGCCGATCGCGCGTTCGGGCGCCAGCGCGGTCCACAGGCGGCCGTCGGGATCGACCGATTTGAGCCTGGCGCCGTCGTGCGGGCCGCCATGTTTGTAGAAATACCAGTAGGGCACGCCGTTCATCGCGGTGACGATCGCGGTTTCGGGCGCCAGCAGTTTTTCGATCTGCGGGGCGGCCGCGATCAGGCCGTGCGCCTTGAGCGCCACGATGACAAAATCCTGCGGCCCCGCTTCGACGGGATCGTCGGTGAACACGGCGTCGCGGATCACGGTCTCGCTGCCTTCGGAAATCAGCTTGATCCCGTTTTCTTTCATCGCGGCCAGATGCGCGCCGCGCGCAAAGAACGTCACACGCGCGCCGGCCTTCGCCATCATCACGCCCATATAGCCGCCGATGGCGCCGGCCCCGAAAATCAAGATGCGGCTCATTTGCCCAACCCCAGTTTCTCGGCCAAGCCGATGCGTTGCAGTTTGCCGGTGGCGCCCTTCGGTATTTCCGCGAGGAACACGATCTTGCGCGGCACTTTGAAGTCGGCGAGGCGCGTCGCGGCAAAGTCGCGAATGTCGCGCTCGCTTGCGGCCATGCCTTCGCGCAGCACGATGGCGGCCCCCACTTCTTCGCCCAGCTTGTCGTGCGGAATCGCGAACGTGACCACCTGCTGGACCGCCGGATGGTCCATGACGATTTCGTCGACCTCGAGCGGGCTGACTTTTTCGCCGCCGCGATTGATGATTTCCTTGAGCCGCCCGGTGATGCGCAGATAGCCGCCCGCGTCGAGCGTGCCCTGGTCGCCGGTGCGGAACCACCCGTTCGCGAACCCTTTGAGGTTGGCGTCCGGGTTGGCCTCGTAGCCTTTGGTGACGTTGGGGCCGCGAATGACCACTTCCCCCAGCGCGTCGGCGCCCAGCATGTTGCCGGCCTCGTCCATGATGCCCACTTCGGGACCCGCCGCGATGCCGACCGAGCCTGCCTTGCGTTCGCGCGGCGGCAGCGGGTTCGAGGCCATCTGGTGGGCGGCTTCCGTCATGCCGTAGCTTTCGATGACGGGGCACTTGAACGTTTCCTCGAGCGCCAGCATCACTTGCGGCGGCAGCGAAGCCGAGGACGAGCGGATCAATCGCAGCTTCGATTTCGCGAGGCTTTCCTTGTTGCGCTCGGCGCGCGCCAGGATCGCCTGGTGCATGGTCGGCACGGCCGTGTACCAGCTCGGCGCCACGTCGTCGAGCCAGCCGAAAAATTTGAGCGCGTTGAAACCCGGCGTGCACACGGTCTGCCCGCCCGCCGCCAGCGACGCGAGCACGGCCGCGATCAACCCGTGGATGTGGAACAGCGGCATGATGTTGAGGCAGCGGTCGCCGGCTTCGAGTTCCAGCGTGGCGCCGATATGCCGGGCCGAGGCGCAGACATTGGCGTGCGACAGCGGCACGATCTTGGGCCGCGACGTGGTGCCCGACGTGTGCAGAATCAGCGCCACGTCGTCGGCCTGCGCAAATCCGCCATGGGCGGGCGTGCCCGCAAGCGCGGCTTCCAGCCGGTAGGCGCCCGCCCCCGCATCGCGCGCGGGCACGAGTTCGATCAACGGCACCCCGAGCTTGAGAGCGGCCGCGCGCGCGGGCGTTTCGTCGCCCTGCTGCACGATCACGGCTTTCGATTTGAGATCGGCGATATAGAATTCGAATTCTTCCTGGCGATAGGCGGGATTGAGCGGCGCTGTCGTGGCGCCGGCCGCGACGCACAAAAACGCCGCCGCCATTTCGGGACCGTTGGGCAGCACGATCGCCACGCGGTCGTTGCGCCCGATGCCCATTTTGTTGAGCGTCGCGACCGTGTCGGCCGCCAAGGCGCGCAGCGCTTTGAAATCGAGTGCTGGCGCCTCGGGCGCGCCCAACGCCGCGCTTGCGTCGGCGCCTTGCTGCAGCAATTCCCACATTGTCGAAAACGCCATCGTGCGAGCCCTCTTGCCAAAAACACCCTCGTACCGAAAACAGGGGTCTCGATAGCAGGTCGCACGGCGCTTTTCTAGACGCGCAAACCGCCCAAATTTTGTTCCGCATTGCGAATCGTTTGGGCGTAAGCGGCGGTCGCCACGCGCCAGTTTTCGAAATGCGCCCCGCGCCCCAATCGTTCTTGGGCGATGCGCTGGGTGGCAAAGGCCGTGGCCGCGGGGGCACGTCCGCTTTCGCCGACCAGTTCGTCGGCAAAGCTGCGCCCGCGCCTGGCGGTGCGGCCATAGGCTTCGGCGGCGGCGGTGGCATCGCGGGCGGGCGAAAATTCGTCCGAAAATGCGCCGGAACTGTCGTTTCGTGGCGCCGTTCGGCGCCAATTGGCCGAGCTATCGACGCGCGGATCCTCGCCCCGACGCGCGGCGGGTGGCGGCAGCAAAACAAGGTTCGGGGCGGCGACCATAAATTATACTAAAATTATTGCTAAATCCAAATCAAGCGGAATCTCGGATTAATTTAAAATTTTTGGTAAATTGACTGTTTTAATTTTGAGCCCGGGCGCCTAAAATTGGCAAAGCCTGCCGGGTCGGCGTATCGTGAGGGTCGATCATTTCAGTTCGACGTGCCGTAGGGGGATTTCACGATGTCAGCTGCACCAATGCCGGTCGATCCCAACAATCTCGACGCTTTGTGGATGCCGTTCACGGCGAACCGGCAATTCAAGCGCAAGCCGCGCCTGCTGTCGCGCGCCGAGGGCATGTATTACTGGACGCCCGACAATCGCCGGATCCTGGACGGCACGGCAGGGCTGTGGTGCGTCAATGCCGGCCATGGCCGCAAATCGATCGTCGAGGCCATCCAAAAACAGGCCGCGACGATGGATTTTGCGCCCGGCTTCCAGATGGGCCATCCGATTTCGTTCGAGTTCGCGGCGCGCCTGCAAGCGATGCTGCCCGGCGATTTGAACAGCGTGTTCTTCACCAATTCGGGCTCGGAGTCGGTCGATACCGCGCTCAAAATCGCGCTCGCCTACCACCGGGTGCGCGGCGAAGGCCAGCGCGTGCGCCTGATCGGGCGCGAGCGCGGCTATCACGGCGTGGGTTTTGGCGGCATTTCGGTGGGCGGCATCGGCGCCAACCGCAAGCAATTCGGCCTGCAACTGCCCTATGCCGACCATATGCCGCATACCCACGACCTGCAGCGCAACGCCTATTCCAAAGGCCAGCCCGAATTCGGCGCCGAGCTTGCCGACCGGCTGGAAGGGCTGCTGGCGCTGCACGATCCCTCGACCGTCGCGGCCGTGATCGTCGAGCCGCTGGCGGGGTCGACCGGCGTGCTGGTGCCGCCCAAAGGGTATCTCGAAAAGCTGCGCGCGATCTGCAGCAAGCACGGCATTCTGCTGATTTTCGACGAGGTCATCACCGGCTTCGGGCGCCTGGGGGCCAGTTTCGCGGCCGAGTATTTCGGCGTGATGCCGGATCTTATGACCGTGGCCAAGGGCATCACCAACGCGGCCGTGCCGATGGGCGCGGTGTTCGCCACCAAAGCGATCCACGACGCGTTCATGCAAGGGCCCGAGGGCGGGATCGAGCTTTTCCACGGCTACACCTATTCGGGCCATCCGCTGGCGTGCGCGGCGGGGCTTGCCACGCTCGACGTCTATCGCGACGAACGCCTGTTCGAGCGCGCGGCCGAACTGGCGCCCTATTGGGAAGCGACGCTGCACCAGCTCAAGGGCACGCGCCACGTGATCGACATCCGCAATCTGGGGTTGGTCGCGGGCATCGAACTCGAGCCGCGCGCGGGTGCGCCGACCGCGCGCGCCTACGACGTGCTGGTCGACTGTTTCGACCAGGGCCTGCTCGTGCGCACCACGGGCGACATCGTAGCGCTGTCGCCGCCGCTGATCGTCGAGAAAAGCCAGATCGACCAGATCGCCGACATGGTCTCGACCGCCCTGAAGCGGGTCGCCTGATGCCATTGTCTGCCGCCGAACTTGCGGCTCTGGCGCTCGATGCGGCGGGCGATGCCGCCTACGAATGGGATCTGGCGGCCGACGCGATCGCCTGGTGCGGGCGCTCGGAGCACGTGTTCGGCACGCGCGCGGAATTTCCGGCCTCCGGCCAGACGTTCCAAAGCCGCGTCTATGCCGAAGACCTGCCCCAGCGCCTCAAGGCGCTGTCGGCGCATTTCGTCGACCGCATCGCCTACGATCTCGACTACCGCATTCGCGGCGACGGCGGCGCTTTGATCTGGGTCCACGATCGCGGCCGCGCGACCTTCTCCGAAGACGGCAAGCCGCTGAAGCTGGTCGGCACGCTGCGCGCCATCACCACGCGCAAGGAGAAGGAAACGCGGCTCGAATATCTTGCCAACTACGATCCGCTGACGGGCCATTTCAACGCCGCGCGCCTGCGCGAATCGCTCGACCACGCGATCGAATATGCCGTGCGCTACAAGGCGCCGGGCGCCTTCTTGCTGATCGGCGTCGACAATCTTTCGGCGATCAACGACGCGTTCGGGTGGGCCACGGCCGACGCGCTGCTGGTGGGCATCGGCCAGCGGCTGGAGCGCAGCTTGCGCGCCTCCGACACGATCGGGCGCGCGGGCGGCGACCGGTTCGGGCTCGTGCTGGCCCAGTGCCCGGAATCCGAAATTGGCCTCGCCGCCGACCGGTTGCTGACGGCCGTGCGCTCGGCGCCGATCGAAACGCCGGACGGGCCCCTGCATGTCACGGCCTCGGCGGGCGCCGTGCTGTTTCTCGAACAGGGCCCCTCGGCCGTCGAAGTGATGGCGCGCGCGGAATCGGCCCTGCACGAAGCCAAGCGCGCGGGCCGCAACCGCTACGCGATATTCTCGGCAAGCCCGGCGCAACGCGAACTTCACCAGCGTCTGGTCGCGATATCGTCGGACGTGCAGGCCGCGCTCAAGGACGAGCGCCTGGTCTTCGCCTTCCAGCCCATCGTGGACGCCAACACGCATGCGGTCGACCACTACGAATGTCTGATCCGCCTGCAGCGCATGGACGGCACGATCGCGCCGGCGGGCTCGTTCATTCCGGTCGTGGAGCAGACGGGGCTCATGCGCCTGCTCGACCGGCGCGTGCTCGAAATGGCGCTGGGCGAACTGACGCGCTGGCCGGACGTCAAGCTCGCGATCAATATCTCGGGCCTGACGGCGGGCGACCCGTCGTGGCTGCGCGCACTTTCGGGCACGCTCAAAACGCGCCCCGATCTGGCGAGACGCCTGACGGTCGAGATCACCGAAACGGTGGCGATCCAGGATATCGACGAGACGGCGAAGTTCGTGGCGCAGGTGCGCGAACTCGGGTGCCGCGTGTCGCTCGACGATTTCGGCGCGGGCTATACGAGCTTCCGCAACCTCAAAGCGATCGCGGTCGACAGCGTCAAGATCGACGGCAGTTTCGTGCGCGGCGTCGCCAGCAACGTCGACAACCAGCTTTTTATCCGCACGCTGTTGGGCCTCGCCGAAGGATTCGGGCTGGAGACCGTGGCCGAGTGCGTGGAAAGCACCCAGGAAGCCCAGCATCTGGCGCGCAAGGGCGTCAAACTCTTGCAGGGCTATCTGTTCGGCGTGCCGTCGGTCGAACGCCCGTGGCTGGCGGGCCTCGGTCTCGACCAGATCGGCGCCGATATGCCGCGCCCGTCTTTGACCGTGATCGCGGGCAAGCGCGAGAGCTAAAACCTCACCCGCATTTCGAATAGCCGCAGCTCGAACAGCTGTCGCAGCCTTCCTGGCGGATCAGCGTCGGCGCCTGGCATTTGGGGCAGGTGCGCGCCCCCGGCAGACGCGCCGGGCCTGCGTTCACGCTGCCCGACGATACCGTCTGCGCAAACAGATTGGCGACCGCGCTCGTGGCTTGCGAGGGCGGGGCCAGTTCGTGCGCCACGACCGCGACGGCGGCCGCTTGTTCGGCCATCGGGTCGGCGGCGAGCGCTTCGCCCGCGCGCAGGAAGCCGATCTGCACCATGTGGCGTTCGATCACTTCGCCGATCGCGGCCAGCAGCGAGGGCACATAGCGCCCGTTCATCCATTGGCCGCCGCGCGGATCGAACACGGCTTTCAGTTCCTCGACCACGAACGAAACGTCGCCGCCGCGCCGGAACACGGCCGAAATCATGCGCGTGAGCGCCACCGTCCACGCGTAATGCTCGGTGTTTTTCGAGTTGATGAACACCTCGAACGGGCGGCGGCGGCCGTCGGTAACCGTGTCGTTGATGGTGATGTAGAGCGCGTGCTCGGCCTCGGCCCATTTGATCTTGTAGGTCTGGCCCGGCAGCGCCTCGGGCCGGTCGAGCGGGCGCGTCATGTAGACGACGCCGCCCGCCTCGAACGGATCGGCCGCGCGCGGCTGCGCCTTGCCGAGCGGAAGATTCTGCTGCACGGGCGCAAGCTTTTTCTTGTCGTCTTTTTTGACCGCCAGCACCGAGCCCGTCACGTCGTTGGGCCGGTAGGTCGTGCAGCCCTTGCAGCCGAGCGCGTAGGCCTGGGCGTAGATGTCCTTGAACGCCTCGAAGGAAATGTCTTCGGGGCAGTTGATGGTCTTGGAGATCGACGCGTCGACGTATTTCTGCACGGCCGCCTGCATCACCACATGCTCGGACGGCACGAGGCGCTGCGCGTCGACGAAATAGCCCGGCAGTTCGGCATTGTCGCCGTGCAAACGCTTGTAGAGCCGGTACGCGTAGTCGCTGACTTCTTCCTGGCGGCGCGTGCCGTCGGGCATCAGCACGGTGCGCATGTAGCTGTACGAAAAAATCGGTTCGAGCCCCGACGACACGTTGTCGGCCATCAGCGAGATCGTGCCGGTGGGCGCGATCGAGGTGAGCAGCGCGTTGCGGATGCCGTGCTCGGATATGCGCGCGCGAAGATTTTCGTCGAGCGCCCGGATCGTCGGGCCCGCCAGATACTTGTCGCGATCGTAGAGCGGGAAGGGACCTTTTTCGCGCGCGAGTTCGACCGACGCGCCGTAGGCCGCGTCCTGGATCAGGCGCATCCAGCGCTCGGTCGCGGCGACGGCCGCGTCGGTGCCGTAGCGCAGTTTGCACATGGCGAGCGCGTCGGCGAGCCCCGTGACGCCAAGCCCGATGCGCCGTTTGGCTTCGGCTTCGGCCTGCTGTTCGGGCAGCGGGAATCGCGACACGTCGGTGACGTTGTCCATCATGCGCACGGCCAGCGGCACGATGCGCTGGAGTTCGGCCTCGTCGAGGCGGGCTTCGGCGCCGAACGGGTCGGCGACGAACGCCGCCAGATTGAGCGAGCCCAGCAGGCACGCGCCATAGGGCGGCAGCGGCTGTTCACCACACGGATTGGTAGCAGAAATTTCTTCGGCATACCAAAGATTGTTGGACCGGTTGATGCGGTCGACGAAGATCACGCCGGGTTCGGCGTAGGCGTAGGTCGCGCGCATGATCTTTTCCCACAGCTCGCGCGCGCGCAACGTTCTGTAGTGCGTGCCGCCGAACACGAGCTGCCAGGGCGCGTCCTCCTTGACCGCCGCCATGAACGCGTCGGTGACGAGGACCGAGAGGTTGAACATGCGCAGCCGGCCGGGTTCGCGCTTGGCTTCGACAAAGGCCTCGATGTCGGGATGGTCGCAGCGCAAGGTCGCCATCATGGCGCCGCGCCGGCTGCCCGCCGACATGATCGTGCGGCACATCGCGTCCCACACGTCCATGAAGGTGAGCGGGCCGGAGGCGTCCGCGCCCACGCCTTTTACGGCGGCGCCCTTGGGCCGCAGGGTCGAGAAATCGTAGCCGATGCCGCCGCCCTGCTGCATGGTCAGCGCCGCCTCGCGCAGATGCGCGAAGATGCCGCCCATGTCGTCGGGCACCGTGCCCATCACGAAGCAGTTGAACAGCGTCACGCTGCGCGCGGTTCCGGCCCCCGCCACGATGCGCCCGGCCGGGATGAATTTGAACCCGTCGAGCGCTTCGTAGAACCGCGCCCGCCAAGTCTCGGGATCCGCCTCGCACGCGGCCAGGGCGGTTGCCACGCGCATCCACGTGTCTTCGATCGACTTGTCGATGGGCGCGCCATCGGGAGTCTTGAAGCGGTATTTCATGTCCCAGATTTGCTGGGAGATGGCGGCGATGGGACGCATGGGCGGATGCGCTTTCGACTGAAGAAGCTCTTGTGCCCGCGCACTCTAATCGCGTCGGCGGCCTGCTTCAATCGATATGTTCCGCATATGTTTCCACAACCGTCAGACCCACAAGATATTGTGGGTAAGCGGCTTTTGGACTTATCCCCAGGACTCACACACGGCGGTTTCGGCGCAGTTACTCGGTCTTGTCTTCGACCAAGTCGGCCAGCGTGCGCGTCATGTATTCGATTTTGAAATTGGGCAGCCGGTAGGCCCAGCCGGCGGTGCGCGCGTTGAGGGTTTCGGCTTCTTTCGCGACGTCCTCGGCGGATTTGAGCTTGTCGCTCTCGACGCGCGGCTCCGTCGTTTGGGCGGCAAAGCGCACCCACAGGTCGGCACCGTCGCGCGCGAAGTCGGCGCGCACGGCGAGGCCGTCGAAGGTGCGGTATTCGGCATGGTCGCCCGTCGTGCCGAAGACGAGCCCCTCGGCCTTGCGCGCGTCTTCGAGATCGAGACCTTCCAGCGCGCTTGCGACCAGATTGACGTCGAAGGCCGACTTGATCTTTTTGTCCTCGGGCAGCGGCGCAAGCGCAAAATCTTCGTCGTCGGGTTTGGCGCGCGACACCTCGATCGCCGTGCCGTCGGCGGCGACTACGCGCGCGAAGGCCATGCGCTCGCGCGCCACGTCGGCCAGGCGCCGCTGCAGCCATTTGGCCGGCTCGCGCTCGACCTGGACGCGGCCCTGGGCGAGCCAGACCTGGTCTTCGCCCGCGCGGCGCACGAAGGTGCCGTCGCCGGCCGTGCCCTGGCGGCCGAAGCGCGTGCGCCCGACCAGCAGGCTTGCCAACGCCTGGTCCTGCGCGCCGAACAGCGACACGCGCGTGGCTTTCTGGTCGGCGCCGGCACCGTCCAGATCGATATCGCCGTGCAGCGCCGGATTGGCGGTGCGCGCCTCGAGGATGCGCAAGCCCGCAAGCTCGAGCGCCAAGCGCCGCACCTGGTCGAACTCGACCGGATAGCCCGCCTTCGACGGCAGGGTCCAGGTGCCGTCGGCCGCGCGCTGCAGGGCGAAGGAAACGCCATTGCGCTCGATCTCGACGCGCGCCAGCCCGTCGATGCGCGCGGCCAAGGCGGGCAGCACCGGCTGGTTGCGGAATCGGTCCTGGTCGGCGGGCGCATTGCGCTGCTGGGCCGCGTAGAACGCGCCGCCGCCCGCGATCAGCGTCAGGCCGGCCAGCAGAACAAGGGTTTTCGAGCGCATGGCGATTTCCTCGGGCGGCTCAGGCGCTGCGGCGGCGCTGGCGCACAAACGCGAGCAGGATCGCCGCAAACGCGACGCCCGCCGGCACGGCGCCGATATTGACCACCTTGGCGCTGGTCTGCACGGCTTCGATGTCGCGGCGCAGTTCGCGCTGCACGTCGCGCAGCTCGCGCCGCACGCCCAGCAGCTCGGCGCGGAAGCGCTCGATCTCGCTTTGCTGGTCGGATGTCAGGATCGAGCGCGCGGCATCCTCGCCGCGAGGTCCCCCGCGCCCCTGCAAATCCGCGAGGCGCTTTTCGGTCTCGCGCAGTTTTTCGGTCAGTTCGCGCTCCTTGGCGCGAAACCGCTCCTCGGCATCGCGCTGGATGTCGGCCAGCAGCGTGAAGGGGCGCTGCGACAGGCCGCGCCCGCGCAAGCCGATCAGGTCCGACGAGCCGAGCAGATTGTCGACCGCGTTGACGACGAAGTCGCCGTTGTAGGCGGCGGGCGTCGCCACGCGCTGGCCGAAAAAATCCTGCACCTGCACCCAGAAACGGTCTTCGAGCATGTCGGTATCGGCGACGACGATCACGTTGATCGCGCCGTTCGACTGCGCCAAATGCGCGTTCGCGAGGGCGGGCGCGCCCTCGGCAGGGGCGGGCGCCTGTTCGAACGCCGATTTGACGGCGCCGCGCAGGCGCGCGGCCAGCACCAGCGAATTGCCCGAGGGTTTGAAATTGGCGAGCAACGCGGCCGGGTCGGGCTGCAGGCGGATTTCGTCGGCGGCGATTTCCTGGCTCTGCAAGCTCGTGCGCACCAGCGGCTCGAACGACGTGGCGGCGCCGTCTTTTTTGGCAAGGATCCCGGCCGACGCCATCTGCAGCACGCTCGCTTCGCCGAGCAGCACGTCGCTGCGCTCGAAATTCGCCTCGCGCAGGCTCAGCCACAGAACGTAATCGACCGAGCGCAGGCGCGCCTCCGTCCCCGCATTGACGCGCCGTGCCGCCGCGCGGTCGCCCGCCAATTTGTCGTCCGCCATCGCGATGCCCCAGGCATCGAACAGTTTGGCGAGGTTCGAGCCGTTGGGCATGCCCATCGCGGCCTGCCCGCCGCGCGCCAGTTCCGATTCCGAGAACGGATCGACGAACACCAGCGCGCGCCCGCCGCGCAGCACGAACTGGTCGATCGCATAGAGCGTGCGCTCGGGCAGATTCTTGGGATGCACCACCATCAGCACGCCGATCTCGGCGGGGATTTCGGCGGCCTCGCGCGCCACGGGGCGGATGTCGAAAAACTGCCCGAGCTGGGTATAGACGGCCCAGGGCGGGCTCGGCTGGCCGCGCCCGCGAAATTCGCCTTCCATCGGCAGCGACGAAAGCAGCCCGACCTGCGGTTTCTTCGTCACCGAAAGATTGTAGACGGCCTTGGTCAGATCGTATTCGAGGAAACGTTCGCGCTCGGGCTGGAAGAACGCGATGGTTTCCTCGCGATCGGCGCCGTTGGTGCCCGCGAGGCCGAAATACACCGTCTCGCCCTGCTGGTTGAGCGGCACGCCCTGCAGGCCGAAGGCGACCGCGCGGTCTTCCTCGTCGGAGAAAGGCGGCGGGTCGACGATTTCGAGCCGCAGCTTGCCGCGCGAATTGTTGCGGTATTCCTCGAGCATTTCGCGCACGCGCTGGGCGTACACGCCGTAGCTCGGCACTTCGCGCCCGAGCCGCTCGGAATAGTAGAAGCGCAGCACGATCGGGTCCTCGATCTTGGCGAGGATCGCTTTGGTGCCGTGGCTCAGCGTGAACAGCTTGTCGGCCGTCAGATCGAGGCGCGCGCTGGGCAGCAGCAGGTTGGCGAGCATGTTCGCGGCCACGAACAAAGCGGCCGCCAGCGCGATCCCAGCGCCCGTCAGTGCCGCGCGGTTTGCGGATTTGTCGGCCATCGGTCTAGCCCGCCTTTTTCATGTCGACGATTGCCGCGTTGATGAACAGGCACGCGGCAACCAGCGACACGAAATAGACCGCGTCGCGCAGATCGATCACGCCGCGCTGGATCGCGTTGAAGTGCGTGAGGAAGCTGAAGCTCGCGATCGCGTCGACCAGCACGCCCGGCGCCCAGCCCGAAAAGAACGACAGCACGATCGGCGTGCCGGCCACGGTGAACACGAAACACACCGCCGCCGAAATCACGAACGACACGACCTGGCTTTTGGTGGTCGCCGACACGGCCGAGCCGATGGCAAGGTACCCCGCGCTCATCATCGCCGAGCCGACATAGCTCGCCAGCACGATGCCGTTGTCGGGGTCGCCCAGATTGTTGACCGTGATCCAGATCGGAAAGGTGAGGGCGAGGGCGATGATCGTGAAGGCCCATGCCGCCAGGAACTTGCCGAGCACCGCTTCGCCGATGGAAATCGGCAGCGTCAAAAACAGCTCGATCGTGCCCGAGCGGCGTTCTTCCGACCACAGCCGCATCGAAATGGCGGGGATCAGGAACAGATAGAGCCACGGATGGAACGAAAAAAACGCCTGCAGATCGGCCTGCCCGCGTTCGAAAAAATTTCCGAGATAGAAAGTGAAGGCGCTCGCCATGACCAGGAACACGGTCAGAAAAACGTAGGCGACGGGGGTGGCGAAATAGCCGCCCAATTCGCGCCTGAAAATGAACCACACATTGCGCATCGGATCAGGCCGCCCGGTTGCCGGTTGTGATGTCGCGGAACACTTCGTCGAGGCGCCCGCGCTCCTCGCGGATTTCGTCGACGCGGATGCCGGTGCCGCGCACGATGGCGCCAAGTTCGGCCAGCATGGGTTTTCCGGCGTTGGGGAAGGCGGTCAGCATGGCAAGCCCGTCTTCGCCTGCCACGCGCTCGAAACCGCCGACGCCGTCATGGGCGGACAGCGCCCGCTGCAGCGCCGCCATGTCGGCCTGGTCGGCCACGATCGACACGGCATAGTGCCAGCGCGAGCGCCGCTCCAGCGCTTCGGGCGTGCCGTCGGCCAGCACGCGGCCCTTGGCGATGACGACCGCGCGCGTGCAGATCGCGTCGACCTCTTCCAGAATATGCGTCGAGATCACGATCGCCTTGTCCGCCGCCATGCTGCGGATCAGTTTTCGAACCTCGTGCTTTTGGTTGGGATCGAGCCCGTCGGTCGGCTCGTCCAGAATCAGCACCTGGGGGTCGTGCAGCAGCGCTTGGGCAAGGCCCACGCGCCGCTTGAATCCCTTGGAGAGCGTGTCGATCGGCTGGTGCAAAATGCCGCCAAGCTGCGTGCGCTCGACCGCTTCGGCCACGCGCTTGGCGCGCGCGATGCCGTCGAAGCCGCGAATGGCGGCGATAAAATCGAGGAAGCTCGCGGCGTTCATGTCGGGGTAGGCGGGCGCGCCCTCGGGCAAATAGCCCGTTTTTTGTTTGGCTTTGATCGGATCGGCCTCGACATCGAAGCCGCATACGCGCGCGGTCCCGGCGGTGGGGGCAAGGAAGCCCGCGACCATTTTCATGGTCGTGGATTTGCCCGCCCCGTTGGGGCCCAAAAACCCGAGCACTTCGCCCCGCGCCACCGAAAACGACACGTCTTCGACCGCGCGGATCTGCCCGAAATATTTTTTGAGGCCCTGGATTTCGATCATTGGTGCCGACGCCATGGGGGATCCGCTGCAAGGCTTGCCTGTTCGCTCCTCCATTTAGGCGAATTGCGGCGGAATGCAAGATTTTCCGCCCTGCTTTTGCCGGGGCCGGCGAATTCGCGTAGAATCGCCGCACCATGCCCGCATCCCGCCAAGTCGACGATTATCGCGCGCTGACCGGCTCCGAAAAGGCGGCCATTTTGCTGCTGGCCGTGGGCGAGGACAGCGCGACCAAAATCTTCGCCATGATGGACGACGAGGAGATCAAGGAACTCTCCCTCGTCATGGCGGGTTTGGGCGCGGTCAACGCCAACGTGATCGAGCAATTGATCGGCGATTTTGCCGCCCAGATGGGCCAAAGCACCGGCGTCGCCGGCACGATGGAGGGCACCGAGCGGTTTTTGGACAAGGCGCTCGGCAAGCGCGCGGGCGGCATCCTCGAAGACATTCGGGGGCCGCGCGGGCGCACGATCTGGGACAAGCTCGCCTACGTGCCCGAGACGATGCTGGCGGCGTATCTGCGCGGCGAGTATCCGCAGACGGCGGCGGTCGTGCTCTCGAAACTGCAGCCCGCCTATGCCGCCAAGGTTCTCCAGCAGCTCAACGACAATTTCGCCATGGAAGTCGTCACCCGCATGCTGCGCCTGGAGGCCGTGCCCAAGGACGTGCTCGACGAGGTCGAGACGATCCTGCGCAACGAATTCATGAGCAACGTCGCCAAATCGCCGCGCAAGAACAGCCACGAGGCGATCGCCGACATTTTCAACGCGCTGGAGCCGCAGACCGAGCGGCGCTTTTTGGGCGCCATCGAAGAGCGCAGTCCCGACATGGCGCAAAAAGTGCGCGAAAGCATGTTCAAGTTCGAGGATCTGGCGCGCCTCGCGCCCGCGGGCGTGCAGACGCTGCTGCGCGCGATCGACAAGGGGCGCCTGGCGCTCGCCCTCAAGGGCGCGCCGGACGCCGTGCGCGCGCTGTTCCTCGCCAACATGTCGGAACGCGCGGGCCGGCTGCTGTCGGACGACATGGAGCAGCTCGGCCCCGTGCGCGTCAAAGACGTGTCGGATGCCCAGCGCGCGGTGATCGAGCTTGCCAAGGATCTCGCCGCCAAAGGCGAGATCGTGCTGGGCACGCGCGCGGGCGACGACGATCTGGTGTTCTGAAAGGACACGCGATGAAACTGGGCTATGCGATCCTCTACGTCCCCGACGTCGCGGCGGCGGTCGAATTCTACGAAAAATGCTTCTCGCTGCGCCGTCGCTTCGTGCACGAGAGCGGCCAGTACGCGGAAATGGAAACCGGCGCCACCGCGCTTGCCTTTGCCGCCGAAACCCTGGTGCAAGCCAACGGCGTCGCGTTCGTGCCGAACGCGCGTGCGGGCAAACCGGCGGGCATCGAGATCGGACTGGTGAGCGACGACCCGCGCAGCGCCTACGCGCACGCGCTCGCCAACGGCGCGCTCGGCGTCAAGCCGGTCGAAGCGAAGCCGTGGGGCCAATTGGTCGGCTATGTGCGCGACTTGAACGGCTGCCTGGTCGAAATCTGCTCGCCCGTCGGGTAGCCTAGAACCGGCGCAGCAGGCGTTCCAGATAGTCGCGCTCGACGGTCGGGCGGTTGCGCTCGCCCAGGCGCCGGATCAGCTCGTCGAGAATCTCCTGCGAGCGCAGCAACTGGCCCTCGCCCACCTGCGGCACGCGCTGGAACGTGTCCGACATCGTGCCGTTGGCGCCGTCGGGCCCGCGGCCCAGCGGATCGCGGTTCTCGTCCTGCGCCTGGTTGAACGCGTCGTCGCCCGCACCCTCGCCCTCGGCCTGGCCGAAGCGTTCCATCATCTGGCGCATCGCCTCGCGCGCGGCGCTGCGCATCTGGTCGAGCGCGCTCATTTGCGGCGGCAAGGCGCGCGAAGGGGCGCCGCGCTGCAGCTGGCCTTGCGCGTCGCGCATCGAACGTTCCGCGCGCCCGAACCCTTCGGGCACGCGGCCCATCATGTCGCCAAGCTGGCCCATCAGGTCGGCGAGCGCGCCGCGCAGCGCTTCCTGCTCGGCCGCGTCGTCGCCCTCGCCTTCGCCTTCGCCCTGGCCTTGTCCCTGGCCCTGCTGGCCCTGGCCTTGCTGGCCTTGTTGTCCTTGCTGGCCGGGACGGAACTGGCCCGGGCGGTTTTGCTGCGAACGGCGGAAGGTGCGGTCGATCAGCGCCTGCTGGCGGCGCATCATCTCCTGCAGGCTCTTCATCATTTCCTGGGCCTGGCCGTCGCCGGGCTGGCCTTGCTGGTTGCCCTCGCGCTGGGCCTGCTGGACGCGCATGTTTTCGAGCATCTGCTGCAGGCGCGACAGCATTTCGCGCGCCGTTTCGCGCGCGCCCGTGCGCGCCATCTGGCGGGCCTGGTCGAGCAGTTTTTGCAGGTCCTGGCGGTCCATGCGCTGGGCGTTGCGGTCGGGGGGCTGGCGCTGGCTGTCGGGATTGCGCAGCGCCTGTTCCATCATCGCGCGCAGATGCCGGTCGATGGCGGCCTGCAATTCGCGCATCAATTGTTCGATTTCGGCGTCGGGCGCGTTGTTGGCGAGCGCGTCCTGCAGGCGCTCCATCAGCGCGCGCAGTTCGCGCTCGGTGCCCGACAGGCGGCCGTCCTCGATGCGCAAGGCCGTTTCCCACACGATCCCCTGCACGTCGTCGAGCACGGCGGCCTGGTTTTCGGGCGTCGCCTGCGTCAAGCGCAGCGCGGAAATGCGCAAGCCCAAAAACACGGTATGGTCGTCGGCGTATTGCGCGGGGTTGAGCGCGATGGCGGCGAGCGCCCGCGCCACATGCGGGCGCATGTCGGGGCTGCCGATCAGCAGCTTGCGCTGCTCGATCAAGGCGCGCGCGACCGGATGTTCGAACAGGCGCTCGGGCAGCACCCAGTCGAGCGTTTCCGAAACCCCCGTCTGGCCGTTTTCGTCGCTCGCTTTCAAGGTCACGCGCACGCCAAGCCCGGCCCAGGGATGGGACGTAAGATCGTGCAGGCTGACGGCCGTGCTGTCCTTGGCGCGCACGCCCGACAATGGCAGCGCCAGATCGATGGGCGCGCCCGGGGCCGGTTTGGCATCGTCCGGGCGGCGGATTTCGGCGACCACGCCCGCCAGCCCGTAATCGTCGCGCGCGCGGTACTCCATGCGCGCGGCGGCGCGCGGATTGCGCTGCGGCGGGGCGATGAACTCGACTGTCGGGGGCGCATCGGGGATCAGGCGCAGCGGCCACGAGGCGAGCGTGCCCGTGCCCTGTTCGACCGTCAGACGCTGGCCGTCTTTGAGCTCGGCTGCCACGCGCCAGCCTTGCAAGGGGGGGGCATTTGCAGCAAGGGCCGCGTTCGGCACCGCTTCCATCGGCGCAAAGGCCTGCACGGCCGTATCGACCACCAGCTTGGGCTGGCCTTTGCCGCCTGCAACCTGGGCGATCACTTGGCTGCCCACGGGCACGGCGATTTCGGCCGCATCCAGGCGCGGCAGCACGGGCGGCAGCCCCGTATAGGCGGGCGGCGTAATCCACAGATCGAGCGTGCCGGGCAGGGCCGCGAGCGTTTCGCTGCCCGGCGTCAGGGCGCGCGCAAAATTCTGCCGCGCGCGGTCGCCGCCGACCGCGATCGCGACGATCAGCGTCAATCCCAGCACCAGGCGCAGGGCGCGCGGGTCGCGCGCGACCATGCCCGGATGCGGCCACCCTGCGCGCAGCGCTGCCAGCATGGCGGCCATCCGGCGCCGATGGGCCGCCCACAAAGCCGCCGACATCGGATCGTCGGTGGCGGGCGGCAGGCGGTCGTCGAGGGCGGCAAGCGGGCGATGGACAAGGCCGCTCGCGGTTTCGACGCGCCGGCGCGCCGCTGCCGCGTCGGGCAGGCGAAAGGCCGTGCGCGCCCGCCACACGGCCAAGCCCAGCGCCGCCGCGAACCCGGCCAGCGCCAGCCCGTGCAGCGCCCAATGCAAACGCGGCAAAAGATCGAGCAGGGCGACGGCGCAGAACGCCGTCAAAACAGCAAAAACCGGCCATAAAGCGGGCCAAACACGCTCGAAGGCCAAAGCCAGCCGCGCCCGCCACAACAGGACAGGAATCCGGGCGGAAGCCGGGTTTTCGAGAGGCGGTTGCGGCGTTTGCAGCATCGTCACCCCAGAGACTTTGGATCGAAATGCCGACCGGGCAATACCGACCGTGCGAGTCCGATCCTTGCAACAATCATGCGCAGGGGTCGAACGCGGTGTCTACCGTCGCGTAGGCCGGGACGCAGGCGAGGTAACTATATACCGCAATTCTTACGTCGAGGTTTTTGCCAGCACGGACAGCGCCCGGTCGATGTCGAAATCGTCGTCGAGAATGTCGGCGGCTGCAAACGGGCAGGCATCGGGGATTGCCGCCTCGCGGCCCATGTCTTTGAGACGGCGTGCGGCGTCCTTGCGGCCAAGTTTCCAGGCGCGCGCAATGTCGATACGCTGTGCCATGCTCCGGTCGAACAGGTTCATCGCCTGGCCGTGGAAATTGTAGCACTCGGATATCCAATGCGCGCGGTCGGGCGCGTCTGCCAGAAAATGGAGCTTGAGCAGATGCGCAAACAGCTGCATCAGCAGCGAATTGACCGCCCGGATTTGCGAGATGCCCAAATCTTCGATCTCCTCCGCCACATGCTCGATATCGAGCTTGTTGCCGGCAACGTTGCGCGGCAAGGCGCGCAGAATCTGCGCCTGTTCCTGCGTCCAGGCGAAAAAATCGTCGTCGTAAGCAGGCTGTGCGCGCGACATGGTGGCGCTCCCCGGATCCGTTGCGCCCGAATTATAGGCCGATCGGACGGTCAAATCCGCTTTTTTCCGGCACTCTGCCACGGCGCCAGCGCGTCTTGCGCGATGAGGTCGGCGAGCGTCTGGCGGGCGCGCACGGGGGCGTGGTTCCTGCCCTTCACGAGCACTTCGGCCGCCAGGGGCCTGGCATTGTAGGTCGAGGACATGACCGCGCCATACGCCCCCGCCTGGCGCACGGCGACCAGGTCGCCTGCCGCCAAAGGCGGCATTTCGCGGTCGTGCGCGAAGAAGTCGCCCGATTCGCAGACCGGCCCGACCACGTCGTAGAGCCGCTTTTTGCCCGGCCGCGGTTTGGCCACGGGCTCGATCGGCATCCAGGCTTCGTAGAGCGTCGGGCGGATCAGATCGTTCATCGCGGCATCGAGAATGGCAAAACTCTTGGCCGAGCCTTGTTTGACATACTCGACCTTGGCGACGAGCGCGCCCGCATCCGCCACCAGCCAGCGCCCCGGCTCGACGATGAGGTCGAGCCCGAGCCCTTTCACGGCCGCGCGCACGGCCGCCGCATACGCTTCGAGGTCGGGCGGCGTTTCGTTGCGGTAGACCACGCCAAGCCCGCCGCCAAAATCGATGCGCTTCAGCGCGTGGCCCTGCTGGCGCAGGGCGCCGGCCACGTCCGCCATGCGCCGGAACGCCGCGCGGTAGGGCGTCACGTCGGTGATCTGGCTGCCGATATGCGTCGAAATCGCTTCGATCGCGATGCCCTTCAGTTTGCGCGCCTGGCGTGCAAGGTCCATCGCGTGCGCGATTTCGATGCCGAATTTGTTTTCGCTCTTGCCGGTCGTGATTTTTTTGTGCGTCTTGGCGTCGACGTTCGGGTTCACGCGCAAGGCGACGCGCGCCACCGTGCGCATGCCCCGGGCCACGGCCGAGAGGCGCGCCAGTTCCTCGCCCGATTCGACGTTGAATTGCAGAATGCCGGTCTCGAGGGCCAGCGCCATTTCGTCGGCCGTTTTGCCGACGCCCGCGAAGACGATCTTGTCCGGCGGAACGCCCGCTTGCAGCGCGCGCAGCAATTCGCCCGCCGACACGATATCGGCGCCCGCCCCCAGTTTCGCGAAGGTCGCGATCACGGCCTGGTTCGAATTGGCCTTGAGCGCGTAGCAGATCGTGGGCTTAAGGTCCTTGAGGCTGGCGGCGAAGCGCTTGTAGCGCGCTTCGAGCACCGACTGGCTGTAGAGCCAGACGGGCGTGCCGTAAATTTGGGCGAGCTTGGCGACCGCCACGCCGTCGCACTGGAGGGCGGCGTTCTTGCGCGCAAAACCGATCGTCATGGCGTCGTTCTCGGAATGAAGGTGTCGTCGATACCGGGGGCGGGGGCGGGTGCGGGTGCAGCCGGGCGCGGCGCGCCGCCGCCCGGATAGGCGCGCGGATAGCGCGGATCGGCGTCGGCGGGCGCTTCGGGATTGCCCTTGCGTCCGCACCCGGCCACCGTTGCCGCCAGGGCGAGCGCCAGAACGACGGCCAGCAGTTTTTTCACAAGAACCTCCGGCGCGCGGCCGCCGCCGCTTTTTTGACGTTGGCGGGGGCCGTGCCGCCGAAACTCTTGCGGCTGGCGACCGAATTCTCGACGCCGAGCACCGAAAACACCGACTTGTCGATGCGCGCTTCGACCAGCCGCATGTCGGCCAACGGGAGTTCGGAAATGTCGCAGCCTTTTTCTTCGGCCATGCGCACGATGCGCCCCGTCGCGTGGTGGGCTTCGCGAAACGGCATGCCCAGTTCGCGCACCAGCCAGTCGGCCAAATCGGTTGCGGTCGTAAAGCCCGCACTGGCCGCCGCCTTCATGCGCGCTTCGTCGATCATGATGTCGTCGACCATGCCGGTCATGGCGCCGATGCCCAGCATCAGGGCGTCGGCGGCGGCAAAGCAGCGCGCTTTGTCTTCCTGCATGTCCTTGGAATAGGTCAGCGGCAAACCTTTCATCACGGTCGCAAGCCCGACAAACGAGCCGAGCAGCCGCCCGGTCGAAGCGCGCACCAGTTCGGCCGCGTCGGGATTGCGCTTTTGCGGCATGATGGACGAACCCGTCGTCCACGCGTCCGACAGGCGCGCGAAGCCGAATTGCGGCCCGGTCCAGAACACGATTTCTTCGGCCAGGCGCGACAGATGGATGGAAGCGATCGCGGCCGCCGCCAGAAATTCGAGCGCGAAGTCGCGGTCCGCCACGCTGTCGAGCGAATTGGCCGTCGGCCGCGCGAAGCCCAGTTCCTTGGCCGTAAAATCGCGGTCGATAGGGAACGACGTGCCGGCCAAGGCGGCAGCGCCCAGCGGGCTTTCGTTCATGCGGCGGCGCGCGTCGGCAAAGCGCGCGCGGTCGCGCCCGGCCATTTCCACATAGGCCATCAGATGGTGGCCGAAGGTCACGGGCTGGGCGGGCTGCAGATGCGTGAAGCCCGGCATCGCGGCGCTTGCGTGCTGTTCGGCGCGCGCGATCAAAGCGCGCTGGAATTCCCGCAAGGCCGCGTCGGCGCGATCGCACGCCCCGCGCACCCACATTTTGAAATCGAGCGCCACCTGGTCGTTGCGCGAGCGCGCCACATGCAGGCGCTTGGCGGGCTCGCCGATCAATTCGGCCAGCCGCGCTTCGACATTCATGTGGATGTCTTCGAGTTCGGTCTTGAACACGAATTCGCCCTGCTCGATTTCGCGGCGCACTTCCTCGAGCCCGCGCACGATCGCCGCCACGTCCTTGGCCGACAGAATCTTGGTGCGCGCGAGCATTTTGGCGTGCGCGGCGGAGCCCGCGATATCCTCGGCATAGAGCCGCTTGTCGACGTCGATCGACGCGTTGATCTTCTGCATGATCGCGTCGGGCGCCATGCCAAAGCGCCCGCCCCACATGGCGTTGGCCGGCTTTTTCGGACTGGATTTCTTTGTCGGACGCGACATGACGACCTATATTGGCAGCATGGAAACGAGAAAACCGAACCGGCGCAGCGTGCTGGGCGCAAGTTTGGCGCTGGGGCTCGGCGCGAACCTAACGCTTGGCGTCCAAGGATCAAGTGTTTTCGCCCAAAGCGCCGGGTTCGCGGGCAAGCTCGGGCCGTTCAAGGCGGCGCCATCGCCTGTCCCCGCGCCCGAAATCGCCTTCCAAGACGCCGACGGCAAAGCGCTGTCGCTGGCCGATTTTCGCGGCCGCGTGGTGGTGCTGAACTATTGGGCCACCTGGTGCCAGCCTTGCGTTGCGGAAATGCCCTCGCTCGACCGCCTGCAGGCCCAAATGGGCGCACGCGGCGTTTCGGTCGTGGCCATTTCGGTCGATCGCGGGGGCTTGCGCCAGGTGGCGCCGTTTTTCGCCGCCAACGCGCTCCACCACTTGGCCGTCTATCTCGATCCGCAGGGCGCGTCGATGCGTGCACTCGCCATTCGCGGCCTGCCGACGACGATCGTGATCGACGGCCAAGGGCGCGAGCGCGGCCGGCTGGAGGGCGAAGCCGCGTGGGACAGCCCGGCCGCCGAACGCCTGCTGCTTCAGTATCTGTCCAAAAACACGATCTGAAGCTGGTTGGCGCCCGCAGGCGGGTTGGCCAAATGGCTTTGGAACATCGCCTCGGCGCCGGGTTCCAGGCGCGCGATTTCGGCGGCAAAATCCCACGACGCCACGTCGGCGCCTGCCGCATCGCGCAGAATGGCGCGCATCTGCGGCACCGCGCGCGCCAGGTCGGTCGCGTTGCGCACGCGCCCCGTGATCACCAAAGCGGGCGCGCCGTCCTGGGTCCCGCGAATGGCCGCGGGCGCCACAAGCTCCAGCCCTTCGCCCGGCAGCGGCACCGGGAATTGCAGCGCCTGGTAGACGGCGCGCGATTCGGGGAAGCGGGCCATGATTTCGCTTTGCCCGAAAACGCCGACGCCGATCGCCGAGACCGTCAGCGCGAACAGCAGCCAGCCGATCGCGGCGGCGATCGAGCGGCGCGGCGCGGACGCTTTGGGCTCGTCCTTGTCCATGCCGCCCATTTTGAGGGATGCCGGCATCGGGTCGGCGGTTTCCACCGCCATCGCGTCGACCGTCTCCATCGTGCGCTTGAAGCTTTGCGGCGTCAGGTCCGGCTCTTCGTCGGGGAACATCGGCCCCGCCATCGGTTCCGCCATCGCCATCGGCTGGGGCGCCGGCGGCGGGGGCATCGGTGCCGGGGGCGGCGGCGCGGGAGATTCGTATCGGCCTTGGTCGGGACGGCCTTGCTCGAAACGGCCGGGCGCTGCGGGCATGTCGAGCGGATTTTCCCCGTCCAGCGCCTTGCGCATGCGCTTGGCGGTTTTGGGGAAACGCGGATTTACTTCGAGGATCGCCTGGCGCGGACGTTGGTGCCAGCTATGCCCGCACGTGCCGCAACGCACCGTGCGGCCGCTGTCGCCGAGCACTTCGTCGGGCACGCGAAAGCGCGTGGCGCAAGTGGGACATCCCAAAATCATAAAGCGTTTATAGGGCCGTAGGGCGCGCGGGGGCAAGCTTGCGCGCGCTTGGCCCCGCGTGCCAGCATCGGACCCGAAAATGATCGTCTTCCAAAAAGTGGGCTTGCGCTACGGCTTGGGGCCCGAAGTGCTGCGCGATGTCAGCTTCGCGCTGCAGCCGGGCAGTTTCCATTTTCTGACCGGCGCGTCGGGGGCGGGCAAATCTTCGTTGCTGTCGCTGCTGTATTTGGCGCGCTTGCCGAGCCGGGGCAGCGTGCACATGTTCGGGCGCGACGTGGCGCGCATGGCAAGGCGCGATTTGCCGGGCTTGCGCCGCCGCATCGGCACGGTGTTCCAGGATTTCCGCCTGCTCGACCATCTGTCGGTCATCGACAATGTGGCGCTGCCCTTGCGCGTGCAGGGCGCCGAGGAAGCGCAGCTGCGCGAGCACGCGGCCGAATTGCTGGTCTGGGTCGGTTTGGGCGACCATCTGCAGGCGCTGCCGCCGACCTTGTCGGGCGGACAGAAACAGCGCGTGGCGATCGCGCGCGCGGTCATCGGGCGCCCCAAGCTGCTGATCGCGGACGAGCCCACCGGCAACGTCGACGACCGCATCGCGCTGCGCTTGATGCGGCTGTTCGAGGAGCTCAACCGGCTGGGGACCACCATCGTGGTGGCGACGCACAATCTGCAGCTTGTGCGCGAATCGCGCCATCCCGAGCTGCGCCTGGACGCGGGTGCCCTGGTGCAGACCGCGAAGGCGGCCTGAGGCGATGGCGCGCTTCGGCTTCGGGCGCGGCGACGAACTTGCCCTCGAGCGCGACCGCGAGCGGCGCTGGATCGCGGCCGTGGTCGCGGCGCTGGCGTTTCTGGCCACGCTGGCGCTGGGGCTGGCGCTGGCGCTGTCGGGCACGGCGCAGCGCTGGCAGGCAAGTTTTGCGGGCACGCTGACGCTCGAACTGCCTGCGGGCGCCGATCCCGCACCCGCCTTGGCGGTGCTGCGGGCCGAGCGCGCGATCGCGAGCGCCGCCCCCTTGCCGCGTGCCGCGGCCGAGGCGCTGCTGGCCCCGTGGCTTGGCGCCGACAATCTGGCCGACCTGCCGATCCCGCTTTTGATCGATATTCGAACTTTCCCGGGCGCGACGCTCGATCTGCAGGCGTTGGCGCGGCGCCTGGAAGCCGCCGTGCCCGGCGCCGATCTCGACGACCATAGCCGCTGGCTTGCGGGGTTTCTGGCGCTGGCGCGCGCGGCCAGCCTTGTTGCCGCCATCGTGCTTGCGGCCGTCGCGGTCGCCGCTGCCAGCTGCGTTGCGTTCGCGACGCGCGCGGGCCTTGCCATGCATCGCGAGGCGGTCGACCTGCTGCATCTCGTCGGCGCGCCCGACGGCTATATCGCGGTGCAGTTCGCGCGTGCGGCCATGCGCCTGGCGTTTGCCGGGGCGGCGCTCGGGGGCCTTGGGGCGGCGAGCGTGCTGGTGCTGGCCCATGCGGTGGCCGGGGCAAGCGCCGACCTCGCATTTCCGCTGCCCGCCTTGCGGCCAAGCGACTGGCTGTCGCTGGCGGCGGTGCCGGTCGCGGCGACGATCGTTGCCGCCGCTGCCGCCTACGGGACAGTGATGCGCAATCTTGCGCGCATCCTGTAGAATCGCGGGCCATGGCGCGACTCGTCCTCCTCGATCGCGACGGCGTTCTCAACGTCGATCGCCCCGACTATGTCAAACATCCGGGCGAGCTCGTGCTGCTGCCGGGTGCGGCGGCGGCCGTCGCGCGCCTCAATGCCGCGGGCCTCAAGGTCGCCGTATGCACCAACCAGTCGGCGATCGGTCGCGGCATTTTCGACGAAGCGATGCTGGCACGCATCCACGACAAACTGCGTGGCGATCTCGCGCGCGAACGCGCGTCGCTCGACGCCATTTTCCATTGCCCCGATGCGCCCCCTTTCGACTCCGGGGGCCCCGTCTCCGCCTGCCGCAAACCGGCGCCCGGCATGCTGATCGCAGCGCTCCAACGCTTTGGCGCCGCCGCCGGCCAAACGCCTTTTGTCGGCGACAGCCTGACCGATCTCCAGGCGGCGGCGGCGCTCGGCTGTCCGCGCCATCTGGTGCGCACCGGGCACGGCGCCAAAACGCAAGGCGGCGGCCTGCCCGAAACCGTGCTGCCCGTTGCTGTCCATGCCGACCTTGCTGCGGCGGTTGCCGCATTGTTGGCCTGATGGGCGGGCCGTGGTTCGCGCGGTTTGTCGCTGCCGTCGTGGCGCTCGCCGTCGCCTATTTCGGCGGGCTGTGGTGGTTCGCGGCCGGCATTCCGCGCGAAGGCCCCGTCGATCTGCGCGGCGCCGACGCGATCGTCGTGCTGACGGGCGGCCAATTGCGCTTGCGCGAAGGGCTGCGGCTGCTGGCCGAAGGGCGCGGCAAAAAACTGCTCGTGTCGGGCGTCGCGCGCGGCGTCGAGCTTGCCGATCTGCTGCGCGCCCAGCGCCACGAGGCGGGCGGCGTCGAATGCTGCGTCGAGCTCGGCTACGACGCGGATTCGACCCAGGGCAACGCGCGCGAGGCCGCCGCCTTCGCCGCGCGCGAGAATTTTTCGAGCCTGCGCCTCGTCACCGCCAACTACCATATGCGCCGCGCGCTGCTGGAATTCCGCCGCGCGATGCCGGACGTGGCGATCGTGCCCCACAGCGTCTATCCCGAAAATTTCCGCGTCGAAAACTGGTGGCGCTGGCCCGGCACCTACGCGCTGCTGCAGGCCGAGTACCACAAATATGTCGGCGCGCTGCTGCGGCCGTATCTGCCCCTGGGCGAGGCGGGACCATGACCGGCGCGCGTTCGTTCGTGTTCAATGTCTGGTTCTTCGGCGCGACCGCGCTGCTGCTGCTCGCCTCGCTGCCCTGCCAGTTCATGGACCGGCGCGGCGTGCATTTCATCGCCCGGCTGTGGGCGCGCACCGTCTCGTTCGGGCTGAAGAATATCTGCAACCTCGATTACCGCGTGGTCGGGCGCACCGATCTGCTCAAAGGCCCCGCCCTGGTCGCGAGCAAACACCAGTCGGCCTGGGACACGATCATCTTCTACGCGTTCTGCGACGATCCGACCTACGTGATGAAAAAGGAATTGCTGTCGATCCCGCTCTATGGCTGGCACGCGCGCAAACAGAAGATGATCCCCGTCGACCGCAAAGGCGGCGGCGCCGCCTTGAAGCGCATGCTGGCGATGGCGGCGGAGGCGATCGCGGAACGCCGCCAGATCGTCATCTTCCCGCAGGGCACGCGCACGCCCGTGCGCTCGGATGCGGCCGACTGGCCCTACCATCCCGGCGTCATGGCGCTCTACGGCAAGCTCGACCTGCCGTGCGTGCCGGTGGCGCTGGATTCCGGGCTGTTCTGGGGGCGGCGCAGCTTCGCCAAAAAGCCCGGCACCATCACGGTCGAAGTGCTCGACCCGATCCCGGCCGGCCTCAAGCGCGCCGATTTCATGCGCGAGCTGGAAACGCGCATCGAGGCGGCGACGCATCGCCTGGAAGCCCGGCACGCGACAAGCGACGACGCGCGATGACGCTGTCGTCGCGCAAGCTGCGTCTCGTCTCGGGCCTCGTGCTGTTCGCGTATGTCGCGTTCCATCTTGCCAACCATGCGATGGCGAATATTTCGCTGGCGGCGGCCGACCGCTATGCCTCGGCCATGTTCGCGGTCGTCGGATGGCCGCCCGTGCGCTGGATCCTGTACGGGGCGCTCGCCGCGCATTTCGCGCTGTCGCTTGCAGCCGTCTATCGGCGGCGCGATCTTGGCAGTCTGTCGCGAAGCGAAATCGGCCAGCTTGTCGCGGGCCTGCTGGTCGTCCCGATCCTCGTGGCGCACGTGGTGCCGGTGCGCTTTGGGCCGTTGCTGTTCGGTATGCTTCCGACGCACGTGACGGTGGTGCTCGCGACGACCGAATTTTCGGCCATGCCCGGCGTCGCGATGACGCTGGCGGTCCTGCTGGTGTGGCTGCATGGCTGCCTGGGCGTGCATTTTTGGCTGCGTTTGAAGCCGGGCTATGCCGTCTGGCAGCCCTGGCTGACGGGCGCCGCCGTTGCGCTGGGCGTGCTCGCCTTGACGGGCTATCTGGCGGCGGCGCGCGAAGCCGCCGCCTTGTTCGACGATCCGGCGTGGCGGGCGGGCATGGCCCAGCGCTTCCGCCTGCCCGATGCCGAGGGCAGCGCGCGTCTCGAGCGCATCCAGGGCGCGGTGCTGGCTTTCTGGGCGCTCGCGATCGGCGCGACGTTCGGCGCGCGGCGTGTGCGCGACTGGCGCGCCCATCGGCGCGGGCGCGCGGGCATCGCGTATCCGGGCGACGTGTCGGTGGCGGTTGCGTTCGGAACGTCGCTGCTGGAGGCGAGCCGCCAGGGCCGCATCCCGCATGCCTCCGTGTGCGGCGGGCGCGGGCGCTGTTCCACATGCCGCGTGCGCGTCGAGCGGGGGGCTGCGAACCTCTCGCCCGCCGCGCCCGACGAACTGGCCGTGCTCAAACGCGTGGCGGCCCCCGACAGCGTGCGCCTTGCCTGCCAGGCGCGCGCGTTTGGCGACGTCGCGATCGTGCCGATGCTGCCGGCCTCGATCGGCGTCCAGGGCCATGCGCTGCGCCGCGAGCGCGAAACGGCGGGCATGGAAAAATCCATCGCCGTCATGTTCGCCGATCTGCGCGGCTTCACCGCGCTGTCGGAGGGCAAACTGCCCTTCGACGTGGTCTTTCTGCTCAACCGCTATTTTGCCGAGATGGGGGCCGCCATCGAAGCCTCGGGCGGACGCATCGACAAGTTCGTGGGCGACGGCATCGTCGCCCTGTTCGGCGTGGAAACCGGCGCTGGCGACGGCACGCGCCGGGCGATCGCGGGCGCGCGCGCGATGATCGCAAGGCTCGCGGCCCTCAACGCAGCGCTCGCCCACGATCTGCCCGAACCCTTGCGCATCGGCATCGGCATCCATACCGGGCCCGCCATCGTGGGCGAAATGGGCTACAGCCAGGCGCGCCAATTCACCGCCATCGGCGACACGGTCAACACCGCCAGCCGGCTCGAAGCGCTCACCAAAAAATACGACGCGCAATTGCTGGTTTCGAGCGATGCCGCGGCGGCCAGCGGGCTCGACCTGTCGGCGTTTCCCGAGGACACGACCGACATTCGCGGCCGCCAGGGCACGCTTGGCGTGCGCATCGTCAAGGACGCGATGGAACTGCCGGCACCCGATTGACGGCGGCTAGCGAATATCGGGCGGCGCTTCGCCCGTGTCGATCCATCTGCGGATCGCATGCATCGTTTCGCGCTCGCGTCCGGCAAGTCCGTGCGCGCCGCGCGCTTCGCAGTCGGGACCGCGCGCGTCGGGCGACAGTCCCGTCACGGTCACGAGCGGCAGATTGCCGATGCGCCCGCGAACGGCGCCGTAGGGCGTCGCCCCGCACGCGTCGTCGCGATGGTGGACAAAAAGCTGCGGAATCCTGGCGGCCTGCCAGTCGGTGTCGGCCATCGCGTTGTTGCGCGCGAAATTCGACGTGCCGCCGATGGTGCCGACATGCACGGCGCCCGCAAGATCGGGCAGGGTACGCGCCAGATACGATGTCGAGACCGTGCCGTAGCTGTGCCCAACCGCATAGACCCGCGCGAAGGGCCGCGTTTGGCGCGCGGCCGCCACCAGGGCCGCGATGTCGGCCGCGTGCAGCGGCGAGTGGCGGTAGTCGGCCTTGCAGCCTTTTTCCCATTGGTCGTTCGGGCAATCGACCAGCAAGGTGGCGACGCCTTCCTGCGTCAAATGGCGGCGCGCGCGCACCAGCGTGTTGCCCGCAAGCGTGCGTACGACCGCGCCGGCCGCAGGCTCGAAGCGCAGAATGCCGGGCGAACCCGGAAACAGCAGAACCAGCGTGTCGGCCGCCGTGCCGATGCGAATATTGAGCAGGCCCGCAATTTCGGCCCCGCGCGCGAGCTTGGCCGTCACCAGCGTCGGCGCGAGCCCCTCGCTGGCGGCGGGGCCTTCTTGGGCTTGTGCGGGCGTTGCAAGCAGCAGGACGCCGAGCACGACGGCCCGCAATTTCATTTGGGCGCGCGTTTGGCGTCGATCGGCACGCCGGGCTGGTTTTTGGTCGTGCGGATGGTCAGCGCCGATTTGACGTTGCTGACATTGGGCGCGGCCGTCAGCTGCGTGGTCAGGAATTTTTCGTAGGCGTCCCAATCCTGCGCCACGACTTTGATCAGGAAGTCGGTTTCGCCGGTCAGCATATGGCATTCGCGCACCATCGGCAGCGACGCCATGATCGCCTGGAAGGCGCGCAAATCGGCGTCGGCCTGGCTTTTGAGGCTGACAAACGCGAACACCGTCACCCCGAAGCCCAGCGCGTGCGGGTCGATATCGGCATGGTAGCCGCGAATGACCTTGGCTTCCTCCAGCACGCGCACGCGGCGCAGGCAGGGCGGCGCCGAAACGCCTGCCCGGGTCGCCAATTCGACATTGGTCATGCGGCCGTCATTCTGCAGATCGTGGAGAATCTGACGATCGACATCGTCGAGTTTATGGCCGCGCATTGTTTTTGGTCCTAATTCTGGCTGATCTTGAAATATTATTATCAATACGGCCGCCAGCGCAAGACGTATAGTCCCGCCCGCAATGGCTAATTCCCCCAAAACCGCGTGGATTGTCAGTCCGGGCCAAGTCGGCATGAAGGCGCAGTGCCGGGGCATCGCCGAAGCCTTGGGCCTCGCATTCGAGTTCAAGGACGTCCGGTTCCGCGCGCCCTATGCCTGGCTGCCGGAACCGGCTTTGACGTTCGGCAACCCGCTCGCGATGCTGACGCAAGGCAGCCCCAGCCTCGCCAAGCCCTGGCCCGACATGGCGATCACGCTGGGCTCGCGCTGCGCGCCCATCGGCATCGCCCTGAAACGCCAAAGCGGCGGCCAGGTGTTTGCGCTGCATGTGCAGCGCCCGGCCGTGCCGGTTGCATGGCTCGATGCGGTGGTCGCCCCGTGGCACGACCGGGTGGCGGGCGCCAACGTGATCGAGACGGTCGCGGCGCTGCACCATGTGACGCCCGAAAAACTCGCCGCCGCCGCCGCGCACTGGGCGCCGGTTTTCGCGCCCCTCAAGCGTCCGCTGATCGCGGTCGTGCTCGGCGGATCGAACGGCTGGCGGCGTTTCCAGATGACCCAAGCCGCGATCGCCAATCTTGCGGGCGGCCTTCGCCAGCTCGCCGCCGCAGGTTGCGGATTGGCGCTCACGCCCTCGCGCCGCACCGACCCGCCCGCGCGCGAAACCATGCTGGATACGGTGCGCGCTTTGGGCGGGTATGCCTGGGACGGGACGGGCGAAAACCCGTATTTCGGCCTGCTGGCGCTGGCCGACGGGATCGTCGTGACCGAGGATTCGGTGTCGATGACGAGCGAGGCCCTGTCGACCGGCAAGCCCGTCTATGTGGCGGCGCTCGAAGGCCGTTCGGGCCGCATTGCGGCCTTCCAGGCGCAAATGCAGGCCAAGGGTTTGACGCGGCCGTTTGCGGGCGCCTTCGAACGCTGGTCCTACACCCCGCCCGACGACACCGCCCGCACCGCGCGCCTGCTGCGCGAGAGATTCGGGTGGCAGGGGGCACCATTCGCCGCAGAACGGATATGAAAACGTTTACATAAGCGTCATCGCTCTGTCAGATTCGCCCGGTAAGACGGCGCGGATGAATGCGCGCCCTCAACCCACCATTCGCGATGTCGCTGCCAAAGCGGGCGTGTCGATCGCGACCGTGTCGCGCAGTTTGAATGCAACCGGGCTCGCCAGCGTCGATACGGCCGAGCGGGTTCGCCGGGCCGCGCAGGAGCTGGGGTTCAAGCCCAATCCGGCGGGCCGCGCGCTGAAAACGGCGCGCAGCCACGTGATCGGCGTGATGGTGCCGTCGTTGCGCAATCCTGTCTTCGCCGAAGCGGTGGAGGGGATCGAAGCGGCGGCGAACGCGGCGGGCTACGGGGTTGTCGTCGCGTCGTGCGGCTATGCGCGCGAACGCGAAATCGAAATCGTCGAAGGCCTGGTCGGGCGGCGCGTCGACGGGTTGATTTTGACCGTGGCGCAAGCCGCCAGCGCCGATGCGCTGGCGCGCCTGGCGCCCGCGTCGATGCCGTTCGCCCTGCTGTACAACGAGGTCGCGCCGGCCGGGGCGCGCGCCGTCGCGATCGACAATCTGGCGGCGGGCCGTGCGGCGGCCCAAGCACTGGTTGCATGCGGGCATCGGCGACTGGCGATGGTGGCGGGCGATTTTTCGGCGTCCGACCGCCAGGCGCCGCGCCGCGACGGATTTCTTGCGGGCGCACGCGAAGCGGGTCTTGCGCCGCCGCCGGTTCTCAGCACGCATTTTGGCGCGCCGCGCTTGGGCGCGGAATTTGGCGCGTTGTTCGCCGGTCCCGATCGGCCCACGGGCTTGCTGTGCGCAACCGACATGCTGGCCTTCGAAGCCATCCGCGCGCTCAAAACACGCGGTCTCGACGTGCCGCGCGACGTTTCGGTCGTCGGTTTCGACGGCATCGATATCGGCGCGCTGGTGTCGCCGTCGCTTGCCACGATCGTCCAGCCCAACGCCGCAATGGGCGAAGCCGCGTTCGCCTTCGTCGAAAACCGCATCGAGGGCCGCGCGGACGGCGAACGGCCAAGCGTGCTGCCTTTCCATTTCCGACCCGGCGAGTCGCTCGGACCCGCCCCAACCGCAGGAGAGACCCGATGAAACGTCGCGATTTTATGGCCGCATCGGCCGCACTGGCCGCTGTCGGCGCATCCGGCCCCGCTGCTGCCCAGCAGGCGCGGGCCGTGTGCTACAACTGCCCGCCCGAATGGGCCGACTGGGGCGGCATGCTGCGCTTGATGCAGCAGCGTTTGACGGTGGCCGTGCCGCCGGACAACAAGAATTCCGGCCAGTCGCTGGCCGCCCTGATCGCCGAGCGCGCCGCGCCGGTGGCCGATTTTGTCTATCTGGGCGGCCAGGTCGGACCGCAAGCCAAAACGGCCGGCGTTCTGGCGCCGCACAAGGCGCAAGGGTTCGATCGCATTCCCGCCAGCCTCAAGGATCCCGAAGGCTATTGGTTTACGATCCACTCGGGCACGCTGGGCCTGTTCGTCAACACGGCCGCCCTGCGCGGCGCGCCGATCCCGCAGCGCTGGCAGGATCTGCACGATCCGCGCTATCGCGGCATGATCGGGTATCTCGATCCGACCTCGGCCGCCGTGGGCCAAGTGGGCGTGATCGCGATCAACCTCGCCCTTGGCGGCACCTACCAGAATCTCGATCCGGCGATCGCCTATTTCAAACGGCTGCAGGCCAACCAGCCGATCGTGCCCAAACAGACCGCGTATGCGCGCGTTCTGTCGGGCGAAATCCCGATCCTGCTCGACTACGATTTCAACGCCTACCGCGCGCAGCATGTCGACAAGGCGCCCGCACGCTTTGTCATCCCCCAGGAAGGGACCCAGACGCTTCCCTATGTGGTGGGGCTGGTCCGCAACGGGCCCAATCCGGCCAACGGACGGCGCGCGCTCGATTTCCTGCTGTCGGAAGAAGGCCAGCGCCATTGGGCCAACGCCTTCCTGCGCCCGGTCTTCCCCGAGGCGATGACGAGCGAAGCCAAGTCGCGTTTCCTCCCCGACGCCGAGTACGCGCGCGCGACGCCGCTCGACGTGAACGCGCTCGCCGACGCCGCGCGCGCCATTGCCGAACGCTACCAGCGCGAAGTGGGATGATCTGCGGTACCGCCGGACGGGCGCATGCCGTGCGCCCGTCCTGCTCGTCTTGAAAGCGACCATGCGACAATCGCGCGACACGTTCCTGTTGGCAGCGCTTGCGGCGCCCGCCGCGATCGTCTTTGCGGCGTTCTTTTTGCTGCCGCTCGCGCGCCTTTTCCAGATCGGCGCCGAGGGTCCCGAGGGACTTGCGGGCTATGCGCGCATCGTCACCGATCCGCGCCATCTCGACGCGCTGGTGGCGACCGTGCTGCTCTCCGCCGCCGTCACGGTCGTCACGCTGCTGGTGTCGGGGTTTGCGGGCGTGTTTTTGTCGCGCAACCGCTTCCCCGGCCGGGCCACGTTGGTCGCATTGCTGACATTGCCGCTGGCGTTTCCGGGCGTGGTGATCGGGTTCATGGTCATCATGCTGGCCGGGCGCCAGGGCCTGATTCCCGATGCCACCGACGCGCTCTTCGGAACGCGCGTCGTGTTCGCCTACTCGATGGCGGGGCTGTTCATGGGCTATGTCTATTTTTCGATCCCGCGCACGATCCTGACCGTGATGGCGGCGGCCGAAAAACTCGATCCCAGTCTGGAGGAGGCGGCGCGCGCGCTTGGCGCCGGGCCCGCGCGCGTGGTGCGCGACGTGCTGCTGCCGGGCCTGAAGCCGGCCCTGCTGTCGGCGGGCGCGATCTGCTTCGCGACCTCGATGGGCGCCTTCGGCACGGCCTTCACGCTGGCCACGCGCATCAACGTGCTGCCGATGGTGATCTATACCGAATTCACGCTGCAGGCGAACATCGCGGGCGCGGCGGCGCTGTCGTTCGTGCTGGGCGCCGCGACGTGGCTTGTTCTGGCGCTGGCGCGCCAGGCGGCGGGCTCGAGCGTGGCGGCGGCGGCGTGAGGCGCCGCGGCCCCCTGTTCTGGGCGCAGCTCGGTTTTGCGCTGCTGGTCTGCGGCTTTTTGATCGTGCCCGTTTTCATGTCGGCGCTTGCGGGCGTGACGGCGAACTATTTCGTCGGCGTCTCCAGCGGCCTTACCGGGCGCTGGGTTGCGCAGGTATGGGACGGCTACGCGCCGACCGTCTTCCTGTCGGTCAAGATCGCGCTGGCCTGCCTTGCCTGCACCTTGGCGCTGGGGGTGCCGCTGGCCTACGTGCTGGCGCGGCGCGGCGGTCCGGTTGCGCGCACGCTCGAAGAAATGCTGATGATGCCGGTGGCCGTGCCCGGCATCGCCACGGCGCTCGGGCTTATCGTCGTCTATGGCGGCGTTCCGGGGATGCGCGCGACGTGGGGGTTCATCCTGGTCGGCCATGTGCTGTTTACGCTGCCCTTCATGGTTCGCGCCACGCTCGCCACGATGAACGCGATCGATCTGCGCACGCTCGAAGAAGCCGGGCGCGCGCTGGGCGCGGGGTTCGTGCGCCGCTTTTTCGGCATCGTCTTGCCCAACGCGGCGCCGGGCATTCTGGCGGGCGCACTGATGGTCGTCACGCTGTCGTTGGGCGAGTTCAACATGACGTTGCTGCTGCACACGCCCTTCACGCGCACCTTGCCGGTCGGGCTTGCCGACGCCTATGCCAGCCTGCGCATCGAGGTGGGCAGCGCCTACACGCTGGTCTTTCTCGCGATGATCGTCCCGCTGCTGGTCGCCATGCAATGGGCGGCGGCGCGCGGCGGCGCCAAGACACCGGGAGGTTCCAAACCGTGAGCGTTGCCATCGCCCTGCGCGGATGCGCCAAAACCTTTGCCGACGGAACGCGCGCCCTGCATCCGCTCGATCTCGACGTGCGTGCGGGCGAAACGCTGGCGGTCCTCGGGCCGTCGGGCTGCGGCAAGACGACCACGCTGCGCATCATCGCCGGACTCGACTTTCCCGACCGAGGCGGGCGCGTGCTGTTCGGCGGCGAGGACGTGACCGACCTGCCCATCGAAAAGCGCAATGTCGGCATGGTGTTCCAGAGCTACGCGCTGTTCCCCAACATGAACGTGGCCCAGAACGTCGCCTACGGCCTCAAGGTGCGGCGTCTGGCGCCCCAGGCCATCCGCGCCCGCGTCGACGAAATGCTGGCGCTGACGGGGCTGGCCGAGTTTGCCGGCCGGGCCGTCGACCAGCTTTCCGGCGGCCAGCGCCAGCGCGTGGCATTGGCGCGCGCCATCGCGCCGGCGCCGCGCATTTTGCTGCTCGACGAACCGCTGACGGCGCTCGACGCGAAACTGCGCGACCGGCTGCGCGCGGATATCGACGCGCTGCTGCGCGGCCTGGGCATCACGGCCGTCTATGTCACGCACGACCAGGCGGAGGCGATGGCGCTGGGCGACCGCGTGGCGGTGATGGACAAAGGGCGGCTGGCGCAGATCGGGGCGCCGCGCGAAATCTACGAACGGCCCGCCAGCGAATTTGTCGCGGGCTTCGTTGGCACGGCCAACCGGCTGGACGGCCGGCTGTTCCGGCCCGAGGCGGTGCGCCTCGATCCCGCTGGCGCGTATGTCGGAAAAATCGCGTCGGCATTTTTTCTGGGCGACCGGCGCCGCTTGGTCATAGACACGGCGCAGGCTTCGGGCATCGTCGCGGACGTGCCTGCCGACACCGACGCGGCGCCCGGGGCTGCAGTGCGTTTTGCCGTCGACCGCTTCGTCGATATTGCGCCTGCGAAGGCCTGACATGCTCGTCGCCCAAATCACCGATCCCCATGTGCTGGCGCAAGGCGAGACGTTTCGCGGCCGCATCGATACGGCCGCATGGCTTGCGCGCGCGGTGGACGCGATCAACGGCTTTCGTCCCGCGATCGGGTGCGTGCTGCTGACTGGCGATTGCGTGGATGCGGGGTTGCCCGCGCAATACGCCAATCTGGCGGGCGTGCTGGCGCGCCTGCGCATGCCGCTGCTGGCAGTGCCGGGCAACCACGATGCGCGCGCGCCCTTTCTGGCCGCGTTCCCGGCCGTCGCGGCGCGGGTCGGCGATTTTCCGTTCGTGCAGTATGTCGCCGACGAATTTCCCGTCCGCCTTGTGGGCCTCGACACGCTGGACGAAGGCGCGCCCGGCGGCCGGCTGTGCGAACGGCGCTTGGACTGGCTCGACGCGACGCTCGCCGCCGACGCCCGCAAGCCGACGGTCGTTTTCATGCACCACCCGCCTTTTGCGTGCGGCATCGCGGGCATGGACGCGCAGCGTTTGGCCGCGCCCGAAAAACTCGCCGCGATCCTGGCGCGCCGTTCGAATATCGAGCGCGTGGTGGCGGGCCATCTGCACCGCGCGATCGAAGTGCGTTTCGCGGGCACCATCGCCGCCACGGCGCCTGCCACGGCCCACCAGGTCGGATTGGCATTGTCGTCCGAAACGCCGTTCGGCTTCACGCTGGAGCCGCCGGGATTCCGCGTGCTGCGCTGGTCGCCGACGGACGGCATGACCAGCCATCTGGCAACGCACGCCCCGTTCGACGGGCCGTTCGATTGGGACGATGGCAGCGGCTTAATTTCATAGTTCCTTTTTTCCTTCGGTCACAGGCGCGACAAAATTGGCTGGGGATAACGCCGTCCGCGCCTTTCCAACGCTTGGGCATGCCTGCTAGGCTTGCGCGAAACGCATAGCCCGAGCCTGGGCCCGCCGATGGGGAAGCCGCGATGCCGCAGACACACCGCACCAAAATGCTGATCATCGGCTCGGGTCCCGCCGGCTACACGGCGGCGATCTATGCCACGCGCGCAAGCCTCGCCCCGCTGCTGGTGCGCGGCATGCAGCCGGGCGGGCAATTGTCCATCACCACCGACGTCGAAAACTATCCGGGCTTCGAGACCGCGATCCAGGGCCCGTGGCTGATGGAGCAGATGTACAAGCAGTGCGAGCATATCGGCACGCTGATTCTGGAAGACCTGATCGTCAAGATCGACCTCTCCAAGCGGCCGTTCGTGGCGACCGGGGATGCGGGCGATACCTACATCGCCGACACCGTGGTGATCTGCACCGGCGCCCAGGCGCGCTGGCTCGGCCTGGAATCGGAGACCAAATATCGCGGGGCGGGGGTTTCGGCCTGCGCCACCTGCGACGGATTTTTCTTTCGCGGCAAGAACGTGGCCGTGGTCGGCGGCGGCAACACGGCGGTCGAGGAGGCGCTCTATCTCACCAACCACGCCGCCAAGGTCACGCTGATCCATCGCCGCGACGCGCTGCGCGCCGAAAAAATGCTGCAGGCCCGCCTGCTCAAACATCCCAAAATCGAAATCGCGTGGAATTCGGCGGTCGAGGAGGTGCAGGGCAGCGGCACGCCCGCCTCCGTCTCGGGGCTCGTACTCAAAAACCTCGTCACCGGCGAGCGCCGCAATCTTGCGGTCGACGGGCTGTTCGTGGCGATCGGCCATGTGCCGGCGACCGAAATCTTCAAGGGCCAGCTCGACATGGACGACGAGGGCTATATCCGCACCAAGCCCGATTCGACCGCGACCGGCATTCCCGGCGTCTATGCGGCGGGCGACGTGAAGGACAAAATCTTCCGCCAAGCGGTGACGGCGGCCGGCATGGGCTGCATGGCCGCCCTCGAAGCCGAGAAGTTTCTGGCGCACCACGAAGCGCACGCCCAAGCGGCCGAATAGGAAGCCACGATGTCCGCCATGGATTGGGACAAGCTGCGCATTTTCCACGCGGTCGCCGCGGCCGGGTCCTTCACCCATGCGGGCGAAAAACTCAATCTGAGCCAGTCGGCGGTCAGCCGCCAGATTTCGGCGCTCGAAGAATCGGTGCGCGCCGCGCTGTTCCATCGCCACGCGCGCGGGCTGATTTTGACCGAGCAGGGCGAGCTGCTGTTCAACACCGTGCGCGACGTGTTCGACAAGCTCGCCTTGGTCGAGGCCCAGCTTTCCGAAACCAAAGAGCGCCCGTCGGGCCTGCTGCGCGTCACCACGACGGTGGCGTTCGGGTCGGTATGGCTGGCACCTCGCTTGCGCGAGTTTTGCGAACTCTATCCCGACATGCAGTTCAGCATGCGCGTGGACGACCGCGAGCTCGATTTGGGGATGCGCGAGGCCGATTGCGCCATCCGCATGCACCCGCCGCGCCAGGCCGATCTGATCCAGCGCCATCTTCTGTCGGTGCATGTGCATGTGTTCGCCTCGGAGGCGTATCTTGCCAAACACGGCACGCCCAAGACCGCCGCCGATCTCGACGCGCACCGCCTGATCGTCTATGGCGACGATCCCAATCCGCCCTTTCCCAACGTCAACTGGCTGCTCGATGTCGGGACCTCGGGCGGGAAAAAACGCACCCCCGCTTTGATGGTCAACAATATCTCGGCCATCCTGCGCGCGGTCGAAAACGGCATCGGCATCGCCGCCTTCCCGGACTATGTCGCCCAGCAAAGCAGCGCCATCGTCCAGATCCTGCCGAGCCTCGAAGGGCCCACTTACGAGGCATATTTTGTCTATCCCGAGGAGCTGCGCAGCTCCAAACGCATCGCCGTTTTCCGCGACTACCTGGTCCAAAAGGTCGGGGAATCGCAGTTTTAGCGGCAAAAATCATAGGCATGCGAACGGTTCATGCCTCGTATGCGATCTTTGCCATTTTTTAAGGCATTTATGGGACTATCTATAGGCGGTCGGCATTGTTCAGTCGATCGAGCCGAGTTTCTCGGCGGGCTCCGGCCTTCGCGGTCGGAGCGGGTCCTCCCGGACCCGGCGCCCCCCAGGGGCGCGAAGCCTCCCTGTTCAACTCGCCCGGTGCTTCGCGCACCGGGCGTTTTTTTGCGGTAAAAGTCGCGTAACTACGCGCGCCGTCGCCCCGAACAGTCGGTACCATGACCGATCCTGCAAAATCGCACCCGAATCGGCGCTTTGTCGTTGCGGCCCTCGCGTTGGCGGGGCTGGGCGCCGGGACCTTTGCGGTGTGGCGGCGGCCCTTGGCCCAAAAACCGCCGGGCAGCGTCAACGCGACCGACGGACTCGCCATTCAAGGCTTCGATCCGGTCGCGTATTTTGCCGATGGACGGCCGCGCCGCGGCGTTGCCGCCCATTTCGTGGATTGGCAGGGCGCGCGCTGGCTGTTCGCCTCGCCCGCCAACCGCGACGCGTTTGCCGCCGACCCCGAACGCTACGCGCCCGCCTATGGCGGGTTCTGCGCCTACGGCGTTGCCAGCGGCTACAAGGTCGCGATCGACCCCGACGCCTGGGCGATCGTCGAGGGCAAACTCTATCTCAACTATTCGAAATCCGTGCAGCGCAGCTGGCAGACGGACATCAAAGGCTACATCGCCAAAGCCGACGGGCGTTGGCCCGCGCTCAAATAAGCCGGCGCTCAAACCAGTTCCAGCGCCCAGTCCTCGGCGACCAGATCCTTGCCGAAATGCCGCACGCGTATGCTAGCGGTTTTCTCGAACCCGAACGCGACATAGAGTTTGCGGGCAGCCGCCAGCATCGAATAGGTCGACAGCACGATGCGCCGATGGCCGGTGCGGCGCGCGAACCCGACGCATTCGGCAACCATCCGTTTGGCCAAACCCTGGCCGCGCGCGGATCGTTCGATGTAGAACGTGCGCAGGCGCGCCTGCTCGGGCGAATCGCGCATGCACAAAATCGCGCCGACGATCTCGCCGCCGCGCTCGGCGATCCAGCAGCGCTCGTGTTCGGCGTCGCGCCGCTGGCCGAATTTGGCCAGGATCGCGGCCACCTCGCCCTCGAACGACGCGTCCCACCCGTATTCTTCGGCATAGAGCGCGCCGTGGCGCGACACGATCCAGCCCAAATCGCCGGGCCTGGGCCCGCGCAGCACGAACGGGATGCTTGCGGGCGCATCGAGGATATTTTCGGCCGTCGCCAAGGCGCCGACCAGGCGGCGGCGCCTGTCGCGCCCGAGCGGGGCCAGCAGCGCGCCGATTTCGGCCCGCGACGCGGCTTCGATTTTGGCGAACGCGGTTTTTCCCTTTTGCGTCAGCGCCAGCGCTTGGCGACGTCTGTCGCCCGCGACCGCCGCGCGGCGCAGCAAACCCCGGCGCTGGAAGCCCGCCAGGATGCGGCTCATATAGCCCGGATCGACGCCCAAATCCGCGCACAGCGCGCCCGCCGTCGGCGCCTGCCGGCCGGCAATTTCGAAAAGCGCGCGCGCCTCGGCCAGCGAAAATTTGCTGCCATAGAGATGCTTGCGCAGCGCGCCCGTGCGCCGGGTGAGCAGCCGCACGAAGCGGCGCACGGAATCGATGTCGGCGACGGGCGTTCGGGCCATGGCGCAGCGTCCCCAAGATCGTTGCTTTTGTCAACGATCGCGACACCCGAACGGCCGACCGTCCGCTAGAATCCGAACATATGGTCGAGGCTGAAGCGGCCGTCGGGACTTGCGAGCCCGTGATAGCCGAACAGGCGGCAGGTGCGGTCGCGGACCAGCACGTAGCCGCCCTTTGCTGCGCGCGCGAGATCGGCGCTCGAAAAAAATTCGCTCGCGCGCCACAGACGCGACCCCGAGCACGCGATCGCCAGTTTGGCGTCGGCCAGTTTGGCGCCGCCGGCATCGTGGAGTTCGAGATGCGTGTCCGACGCCGCGTGCCATTTCGTCGACGCCGGATAGATCAGATGGCACAGCGCGTCGAGCCCGTCGTGCCCCAGGCGCAAAAACAGGCGCGTGGTCAGGCCCGGCGGGCGGCCGATATAGGATTGCGGCTCGTTCTTGAAGACCAGCGCGGTGTTGAAAATATGGCTGCCGAAACTGGTTTCGGCCGCGTGCGCGACGCCGTTCTTGCGCGCGTACCGGAACAGCGCATGCAGCCAGCCGTCGCCCAAGCCGCCGTCGCGAAAATCGTAGCCGAGCTCGACATGGCCGTAGCCGCTTTTGAGGGCGACGTCGCCGGTCTCGACCGGGCCAAGCTCGCCGCGATTTTTGTTCCCCAAAAACCGCTCGCCGGCCGGCGTGCCGTCGGCATCGTAGAAGCGCGCGACCAGCGGAAGGGTCGCTTGGCCGCGCGCCATGGGCGTCGGCAGCGCCACGCTCGAAAACTCGGCCTGCGGCAGAATGGGAGCGGCAAGGATAAAACCCTTGCCGAAATCCTTGGCCAAGGTCGCGATCGCGGGATCGCCGTCGAGGTCGGTGCGCTCGACATTGGCGTGCGCGATATGGCGTTTGCCGCCGGCGCGCACGATCTCGTAGCGCGGCCGCACGACGTATTTGCCCGCATCCATTTCGATCTGCTGCGGCCAGGAAAGGCCCGGCAGCAGATCGCCCATGTCGATCTCGCGCATGCCGAAGGCGGGCACGGGCGCGCGCATCGCGACCCATTTGTCGTCGCCCATTGCGGAAAACCGCACGCCGTCGGCCGGGATCGCGCACGGGTGGCAATTTTGCACCCACACGCGCACGCGCTCGCCCGTTGCGGGCGCCGGGATGCCCGCATAGTAGTCGGCCGGCCACGGATTGGCGTCGTGCGTGCAGGTGAGTTCCTCGGCCCCGAAACTGTCGAGCGCGTATTTGAGCACGTCGTGGCCCTGGATGCCGACCATGTGCACGAAGAGCTGGCCGTCGAACGCGGCGAGCTTGAAGCGGGCGCGAACCTCGCGGCTGTCGACGACGAAGGCGGCCACGGCATCGGGCAGGCTTTCGTCCCAGCTTGCCAGTTCGTTGCCGTCGGCATCCAGCAGCAGCAGCCAGGCCCGCACGCCGCGCGCGCCGTAGCCGGACCAGTAATTGGCCGTCACCATGCGCGAATGGCGCGTCGCATCGTCGCGAAACAGCACGAGGTTGGTGACGAAATTGTAGGTCGACAGATAGCGCTTGGGGTCGGTCAGCAGCCGGTCGGGGATGCGCAGCGCGTCGAGCGAGCGGACCGCGACGCCCGCGGGCAGCCACGCGGCGATCTGCGCTGCCAGCGGGTCGGCGTCGAACGCCGCGACCAGCACGCATGCGGCACCCGATGCGCCGATATCGGCCACCGAGCGCACGTCGAAATTCGCGACGCGGGTGCCGATATGGCGATGGTCGCGCCCGTAGAGGCCGACGATGTCGACGGCCGAAAAATCGTGGAGCGCCGTCAGCGTGGCGAAAGCGCCGAACGGGTCGTAGACGGCAACGCGGCCCGCCTGGGCCAGCGCTTCGACCAGCGCCAGCGCGCGCGCGCGGGCCAGCGGATGGCCGATCGCGCGAAAGGTCGCGTCGCCGCCGACGCGATTGTCGAAGGTTTCGATCGGCAGCGCGCGGCGGGCAGGCGGGCGGGCAGTATCGTCCATGCCCGTCTTTTACGCGGGCGCGCGCCGTCCGGGAAGTCCCTTGGCGGCTAGGCCCACAGCCGCTCGTTCTGGCGGTTCTCGTAGAGGCTTGCCACGAAATCGCCGTAGCCGTTGAAGAGCTGCGAGGGCACGCGCCGGCCGCTCTGGCCGATCAGCTCTTCGCTTGCCTGGCTCCAGCGCGGGTGGGCGACGCGCGGATTGACGTTGGCCCAGAAGCCGTATTCTTTCTCGCCCAGTTCCAGCCAGAAGGTTTTCGGGCGCTGCTCGGTGAATTTGAAGCGCACCAGCGACTTCACCGACTTGAATCCGTATTTCCACGGCACGACCAGGCGCAAGGGCGCGCCGTTCTGGCGCGGCATCGGCTTGCCGTAAATGCCGGTCGCGATGAACGCAAGCTCGTTCGTCGCCTCGTCGAGCGCCAGGCCCTCGGTATAGGGCCACGGATACCAGCTTGCGCGCTGGCCCGACGCCACGCTCGGCATCTGGAAGGTTTCCATCTGCAGATACTTGGCCGACGACAGCGGCTTGCACCATTCGACGAAGCTGGCGAGCGTGAAGCCGGTCCACGGCACCGTCATCGCCCAGGCTTCCACGCAGCGGAAGCGGTAGACGCGCTCTTCGAGCTTCATCGCCTTGAAAATATCGTCGACGTCGACCGTGCGCGGCTTTTCGACCAGACCCTCGATATGGACCTGCCAGGGCCGGATCGGCAGGCGCTGGGCCGCTTGCCAGATGTTTTTCGACGTGCCGAACTCGTAAAAATTGTTGTACGTCGTGGCGATCTTTTCGTCCGTCAGATCGCGATCCGCGCGGTAGCGCATGTTGCGCATGGCGGGGTAGAGGGGAGCGCTCGGATCCTCGGTCGCCGGGCCTTGCGCCCACGCGCCCGGCGCCGCGGCGCCGACCGCAAGGCCGGCCCCCGCTGCCAGAATATGGCGGCGCGACCAGGCGGCTTCGCCGGTCGTTTCGCGTTCCGGGATTTCCCAGCCGCGCGGTTTCTTGATCAGCATAGGGACAGCTCCTAAATGGCGCCGTTGCGCACTTTGCGGCGCAACGTGTCGACCGTGGCGCGGATTTGCGCCATGTGCGGGTTGGCGGCCAAAGCGCGCTCGAAGGCGGCCAGCGCCGCGTTTTCGTCGTTGCGCGCCTGGGCGATCAGGCCGAGGCCCGACAGCGCGCCAAAATGGCGCGGCTCGAGCGCCAGCACTTTTTCGGCGTCGGCCTTCGATTCCTCGAGCCGACCGAGCTGGAAAAGGATCGTCGCGCGCCGGTTCCAGCCCTCGGCATAGTCGGGTTTGAGATGGACGATCGCGTCGAACAGCGCGAAGGCGCCCAGCCGGTCGCCGCGCGCCTCGGCCGCGAGGGCCAGTTGCATCAAGGATTGCGACCCCGAATCGGGCGCATCGAGCCAGATCTGCCAGATCGAATGTTCGATGCGTTTGGCGTCGGCCGGGTCTTCGGCCGCTTGCAGGCGTTCGAACAGCCGGTCGAGCCGCGCATCGGCGGCCAGGGCGGCGGGCGCTGCAAAGGCCAGCAGCAGGGCAGTTGCGACGATCCCCAGAAGCTGTTTCATGCCTGCCAGCATGCGGCCTGCGACCTTTCTTGTAAAGCGCGCGACAACCGCGTACGCACTGCTTTGCTTTTCGCGCCGGTCTGGCGCAAAGTTACGCCGCGCTTTCGAACCCGGCCCAAACCCGACTTGGATCACCGATGACGCCCGCCGCTTTTTTTGCCCGCGACTATTCCGGCGCCCGCGCGCTTTTTCTGGAGGCGGCGAAGCCCCATGCCGCGCGCTATCGCGCGCTGCGCCATCCGCTGCGCGGGCCGTTGGGCGAGCATCTGTTCTGCGACGCGTTGTGGGTCGGGCCGGCCGACGCCAAACGCGTGCTCGTGACGATCTCGTCGACGCACGGCATCGAAGGCTTTTGCGGGTCGGGCGCGCAGACCGGCTGGTTCGCGTCGGGCGAGTTTCGCGAACTGCCCCCGCGCGTGGCGCAGCTGCATATCCATGCGGTCAATCCGCACGGTTTCGCGTGGCTGCGCCGCGTCAACGAAGACAATGTCGATTTGAACCGCAATTTCGTGACCCATCTGGGGCCGTATCCCGAAAATCGCGGCTACGAAACCCTGGCCGCCGCCCTCAATCCGGCCGACTGGTCGCCGGGCGCGCAGGCGGCCGCCAAAGCCGAACTCGATGCCTATGCCGAGCGCCACGGCATGGCCGCGTGGCAGGCCGCCATTTCGGGCGGCCAATACACGCATCCCGACGGCATCTTTTTCGGCGGCCACGCGCCGACCTGGTCGCACCGCGTTCTGGCGACGCTGTTTCGCGACTGGCTGGCGCGCGCCGAACACGTGGCGATCGTCGATTTCCACACGGGGCTGGGCCCGCGCGGCTACGGCGAACTGATCTGGGCGCTGCCGACCGGCCATGGCGGCTTCGAGCGCGCCCAGGAATGGTACGGCCCCGACGTGACCTCGACCGATCTTGGCACCTCGACCTCGGCCCCGCTCAGCGGCACGAACGGCGAGGGTTTCGTGCGCTTCCTGCCTGGCGCGCGTCTGACCGCCATCGCCCTCGAATACGGCACGATCGATCTTGCCAGCGTGCTCGACGCGGTGCGCGCCGACAATTGGCTGCACAATCACGGCGATCTGGCGGGCGAGGATTCGCGGCGCATCAAACAGCAGATGCGCGAGGCGTTCGCGCCCGGCGACGCGCCGTGGCGCGAGGCCGTGTGGATTCGCGCCGAAGAAATCCTGCGCAAGACCGGCTTCGGTCTTGCGGCGGCCTGAACCGTTTTTCGAAGGAATCCCGGATGTCGTTGCGCGCGCGTTTCACCGAAGCCATGAAAGACGCCATGCGGGCCAAGGACCAGGTGCGTCTGGAGGCCATCCGCATGGCGATGGCCGAGACGAAAAAGCGCGACATCGACGCGCGCGCGACCGGCAACATGGACGGGATCGGCGACGCCGACATCCAGTCGATGCTGCAGAAGATGATCGCCAGCCGCCGCGACTCGATCGTTCTCTACAACCAGGGCAACCGGCCCGAACTCGCCGCCAAAGAGGCGGCCGAGATCGCGGTGCTCGAAGCGTTTTTGCCGCAGCAAATGTCGCAGGCCGACATCGAAGCCGCCGCCAAAGCCGCGATCGCCGAGGCGGGCGCCGCCTCGATCCGCGACATGGGCAAGGCGATGGCGATCCTCAAAGCCAAATTCGCCGGCCAGATGGATCTGGGTGCCGCGTCGGCGACGGTCAAAAAACTGCTCGGCGGATGAGGGCGCGGGGATGGCCTTCCCGCCCGCCTTTCTGGAGGAACTGCGCGCCCGCCTGACGCTCTCGTCGGTCGTGGGTCGGCGCGTGAAGCTCGTCAAAGCGGGGCGCGAATACAAAGCGTGCTGCCCGTTCCACAACGAAAAATCGCCGAGCTTCTACGTCAACGACGACAAGAACTTTTTCCACTGTTTCGGCTGCGGCGCGCATGGCGACGTGATCGGCTTCGCGATGCGCGCCGACCATCTGGCGTTCCCCGAAGCGGTCGAAAAACTTGCGGGCGAAGCCGGGCTCGAGGTGCCGCGCCTGACGCCGCAAGAACGCCAGCAGGCCGAACGCGCCAAGAGCCTGGGCGATGCGGTCGAGGCCGCGTGCGCGTGGTTCCAGGAACAGCTTTTTGCGCCCGTCGGCAAAGCGGCGCTGGCGTATTTGCGCGGGCGCGGGCTTGCCGACGACACGATCGAACGTTTCCGCCTGGGCTTCGCGCCCGACGGTCGCGCCAATCTGCAGGCGGCGTTGAAGGCCAAGGGATTCGAGGCCGCGCAGCTTGCGGAAGCGGGCCTTACGGGCACGCCCGACGACGGGCGCGCGCCCTTCGATTTCTTCCGCAACCGCGCGATGTTCCCGATCACCGACCGGCGCGGGCGCGTGATCGCGTTCGGCGGCCGCGTGATGGACGATTCGAAGCCCAAATACCTCAACAGCCGCGACACGCCCCTGTTCCACAAGCGCGACAATCTCTACGCGCTCGACAAAGCGCGCTTGGCGATCGGCGCCAAAAAAGCCAAGGCCATCGTGGCGGAGGGCTATATGGACGTGATCGCCCTGCATCAGGCGGGCTTTGGCGGCGCGGTTGCGCCCCTTGGCACGGCCCTGACCGAGGGCCAGCTGGCGGCTTTGTGGAAAATCGATCCCGAGCCGACCGTGTGTCTCGACGGCGATGCGGCCGGCCAGCGCGCGGCGCAAAAATCGGCCGACATGGCGCTGGCGCTGCTCAAGCCCGGCTTTACGCTGCGTTTTGCCACGCTGCCTGCGGGCGAGGACCCCGACAGTCTGGTCAGCCGTGCAGGCAGCGACACGTTCCAACGCGTGCTCGACAAAAATATCGGCATTGCCGAGATCGTCTGGCAGGCCGAAATCGCGGGCCGCACGATCGACAGCCCCGACCGCCGGGCGGCGCTGGAAGGCGCCTTGCGCGAGCGGCTCGCCAAAATCGCCGATCCGACCGTGCGGCGCGCCTACGAAAGCGACTGGATCTATACGCGCCTGCGCGCGCTGGGCCGAACACAAGCGGGCGGGCGCGCGCCACGCAAGCCATGGAGCCCCAAAGCGCCTGCGGGTCCGCTTTTGAGCACCAGCGGCCTGCGCGCCACGGGCGATGTGGGTCTGCTGCTGCGTCGCCAGGCCCAGATTCTGCTCGCGACCGCCCTCAATCATCCCGAATTGCTGGTCGAAGAAGCCGAAACGCTCGCCCAAATCGATCTTTCCGACCGCAATCTCAACCGAATCCGCAGCGAAGTGCTGAATTACGCACATACCGCGTCGGACACCGAGACTCCGCTTGACACTGGCGCTCTGATTGACCACTTATCCGGTCTGGGATTGGGCGACGAGGCTTTGCGGCTGACAAACCCAACCCTCTACGAACACGGGGCTTTTGCCGATCCGTCCGCTTCCATCGAAGCGGCCAGAAGCGGCTTTGGCCATCTTTTGGCGCTGTTTTTGCGCCGCCGGATGGAAGACGAGCTGCGCTTCAGCCAGCGCGACTTGGCTTCCAACCCGTCGGCAGCGAACCTCGCCAAGGTCGAGGGTCAGACGGCCGACCTGCGCGCACAGGCGGCCGGCATGACCCCCGACGACGATCCCTGACGGTCGGCGCTGGCCGCGTTTGGCGCCGTTCCATCGAATTTTACGTGTCCCACGAGGCAGCTCTATGTCGACCAAGGTCAAGCCCGTCCCCGCCGTTCCGCCGCGCGAGGAGGTTCCAGACGGGCCGCTGATGGACGCGATGGCCGCCTTGGTCAAAAAGATGATCGCGCGCGGGCGCGAGCGCGGCTACGTCACCTACGACGAAATCAACGCCGTGCTGCCGCCCGACCAGGTGTCGTCCGAGCAGATCGAGGACACGCTCGCCCTGCTGAGCGAGCAGGGCATCAACGTCGTCGAAAACGAAGAAGCCGACGACGACGAAAACGCCGCCGCCGCCAACGGCGAGGGCGGCGATCCGGCCGCGCCCAAAGCGCCCGTGCCGGCGCGCGTCGGCGGCGAAGAGGCCGAAGAAGAGGAAGAAGAAGGCAAGCGCGGCAATATCGACGCCGACTCGATCGGGCGCACCGACGACCCCGTGCGCATGTATCTGCGCGAGATGGGCTCGATCGAACTGCTGAGCCGCGAGGGCGAAATCGCCATCGCCAAGCGCATCGAGGCGGGCCGCGAGAAAATGATCTCGGCGCTGTGCGAAAGCCCGCTGACCATGCGCGCGGTCGTCCATTGGCGCGACGCGCTGGTCGAAGGCAAGATGCTGCTGCGCGACGTGATCGATCTCGACGCCACCAACGGCGGCGGCCCCGGCGGGGCCGGACCCGGCGCCTTGGGGCCGGGCGGCGTGCCCGCCACGGTCGAAGCGCCGCCGCCGCGCCCGGCGGCCGAAAACGACGACGCGGAACCCGCCGAGGGCGCGGAAGGCGAGGGCGCGGTCGCGTCCGACGCCGACGGGCAGGAAGAAAACGTCTCGCTCTCGGCGCTCGAGCAGCAGCTCAAGCCCGAAGTGCTGGAGCGGCTGGAGAAGCTGGCGGGCGTCTACAAGCGCCTGTACCGGATGCAGGAAAAGCGCATGGAAGCGCTGCTGGCCGGCAAGCAGTTCAGCCCGGTTTCCGAGAAGCACTACCAGAAGCTGAAGCAGGATCTGATCGCGCAGCTGGCCGACGTGCATCTCAACAACACGCGCATCGAACAGCTGATGGGCCAGCTCTACGATCTCAACCGCAAGCTGCTGACGGCCGAAGGGCGCCTGCTGCGCTACGCCGAGGAGAGCGGCGTCAAGCGCGACGAGTTCCTCTCCAAATATTCGGGCAAGGAAGTCGATCCGCGCTGGTACGGGCGCGTGAGCCGCCTGACCGGCAAGGGCTGGAAGAAGTTCACGACCAAGTACAAGAACGAAATCGCCCAGCTGCGCAAGGACGTGTCGGAAATCTCCGAGCGTTCGGGCCTGCCGACCGGCGAGTTCAAGAAGACCGTGAGCCAGGTCCAGCAGGGCGAACGCGAAGCCGCGCGCGCCAAGAAGGAAATGGTCGAGGCCAATCTGCGTCTCGTGATTTCGATCGCCAAGAAATACACGAACCGGGGATTGCAGTTCCTGGACCTGATCCAGGAAGGCAATATCGGCCTGATGAAGGCGGTCGACAAGTTCGAGTACCGCCGCGGCTACAAATTCAGCACCTACGCGACCTGGTGGATCCGCCAGGCGATCACGCGCTCGATCGCCGACCAGGCGCGCACGATCCGCATTCCCGTGCACATGATCGAGACGATCAACAAGCTCGTGCGCACCAGCCGCCAGATCCTGCACGAGATCGGCCGCGAACCCACGCCCGAGGAACTGGCCGAAAAGCTCGGCATGCCTTTGGAAAAGGTGCGCAAGGTCCTCAAGATCGCCAAGGAGCCGATCAGCCTGGAGACGCCGATCGGCGACGAGGAAGATTCGCATCTGGGCGACTTCATCGAGGACAAAAACGCGGTGCTGCCGGTGGATGCCGCGATCCAGGCCAATCTGCGCGAGACGACCACGCGCGTGCTGGCCACGCTGACGCCGCGCGAGGAACGCGTGCTGCGCATGCGCTTCGGGATCGGCATGAACACCGACCACACGCTCGAAGAGGTGGGCCAGCAATTCAACGTGACGCGCGAGCGCATCCGCCAGATCGAAGCGAAGGCGTTGCGCAAGCTCAAGCACCCGAGCCGCTCGCGCAAGCTGCGCAGCTTCCTCGACACGTAAAGAAAGCGTCGAAAAAGCAGTTTTCGCGATCGGCGAAGCTTTGACTTTTGTGTCATATCTGACTAGTCTGACTAGTCAGATAGGAGTCGGCCGATGAAATGGCAATTGCAGACCGCGAAGGCGAAATTCAGCGAAATGATGCGCATGGCGGCGTCGGAAGGCCCGCAGATCGTGACCTATCGCGGCGCGGATGCGGCGGTGCTGCTGTCGGCGGCCGCTTACCGGGACTTGGTCGCGGCAAACCCGAATTTCGTCGATTGGTTGCGCGCGGCGCCGAAATTGGACGACGACATCGTCGATGCGATCAACGACCGTCGGGTCGATCCGGAACGCGCGGTCGATTTTTGAATTTCCTGCTCGATACCAATGTCGTGTCGGCCTTGAGCCGCCCGAAGCGCGACGTGCGCACGATGCAGTGGCTCGATCGCGCCGACCCGGCGACGCTCCATATCAGCGTGCTGACGGTCGGCGAGCTTGAAAAAGGCGTGGCGCTGGCGCGGCGCCGCGAAGCGGCAATGGGTGCGGCGTTGGGCGACTGGCTCGCGTCCGTGCATCTGCGTTTTGCCGATCGTGTGCTGGGCGTGGATTTGGCCGTCGCCCAAACATGGGGGCGGCTCGCAGCGGCGCGACCGCTGCCTGTCGTCGACGCGCTGCTTGCGGCGACCGCAATTTCGCACGGCATGGTTCTGGTCACGCGCAACGTGCGCGACATCGCCGACACGGGCGTGTCCTATCTCGACCCGTGGGCGGCGTGAGGGGACGCGGCACGTCTGTCCCCGGCCGCAACGTCAGAGCAGCGAGCCCTGGTCGGCTTTGGGCTTTGAGCCGCCGCGCGGTTTGGCGGCCGCCTCGCCCGCGATCGTGGCACCTACTGTGCCGTCGGCAAACGCGAGCGTCACGCCCAGTCCCGGTTTGGCCTTGGCGGCAGAGACGATCGGTTTGCCGTCGGCATCGGCCACCAGCGCGAAGCCGCGTTCGAGCACGCGCCGGTACGAAACGCTGTCGAGCAGTTTTTCGAGCGCCGCGATTTTTGCGCCGCGCGCCGCCACGTCGCGCGCGAGCGCGGCATGCCCGCGTTCGAGAATGTCGCGAAGCCGCGCGGTTTCGCGCGCGGCCGACGTCGAAAGCGCCCTGCCTTGCGCGTCCAGTCCGGCGCCGATGCGCAGCAATTGGCCGCGCGCGCGCTCGAGCTGCGTCTTGGGATCGGGCAGGCGCGCGCCCAATTCCAGCGTGCGGCGGCGGCGCGAATCGAGCAACGCGCCGATCGCGAGTTTGAGGCGCTCGCCGCGCTCGTCGAGGCGCTGGCCGCGCTCTTCGAGCAGACGTTTGGGATCGCCCAGCAGCCGCGCGGCATTGGCGAGCCTGGTACGGCTCTCCTCGAAACTGCGCGCGAGGCCCGCTTCGAGCGAGGCGGCATTGCGCGCCAGCCGCGCGACCAGTTCCTGGCGCACGGGCACGACCATTTCGGCGGCGGCCGTGGGCGTGGGCGCGCGCCGGTCGGCGGCGAAATCGATCAGCGTCGTGTCGGTTTCGTGCCCCACCGCCGAGACCAGCGGAATGGCGCTGGCGGCGGCTGCGCGCACGACGGCTTCCTCGTTGAACGCCATCAGATCTTCGAGGCTGCCGCCGCCGCGCGCCACGATCAGCACGTCCGGGCGCGGCACGCTGCCGCCTTGCTCCAGCGCGTTGAAACCCCGGATTGCGGCGGCGATCTGCTCGCCCGCTCCTTCGCCCTGCACCGCCACGGGCCACACCAGCACATGGCGCGGAAAACGGTCGGCAAGCCGGTGCAGAATGTCGCGGATCACGGCGCCGGTGGGCGAGGTGACGACGCCGATGACGCGCGGCAAAAACGGCAGCGCCCGTTTGCGCGCCGGATCGAACAGGCCTTCGGCGGCCAGGCGCTTTTTGCGGTCTTCGATCAGCTTGAGCAAGGCGCCTTGGCCCGCCAGCTCCATGCGCTCGACCACGATCTGGTATTTCGAGCGCCCGGGATATGTCGTAAGCCTGCCGGTCGCGACCACTTCCATGCCGTCTTCGGGGCGCAACGCCAGCCGGCCGGCCGATCCGCGCCAGCACACGCCGTCGATGGCGGCGTCGGCATCCTTGAGCGCGAAATAGAGATGGCCCGAGCTGTGGCGTTTGAAGCCCGAAATTTCGCCGCGCACGCGCACGATCTCGAAATTGTCCTCGACCGTGCGCTTGACGGCTTGCGACAATTCGGAGACCGAATATTCCGGCAGGTTGCCCGGCAGATTGTGGGATATCGCGTCGGTTGGCATCGCCGCTCTTTATGCTACAAGGCGGGCACGTTGGGTAGCGGGCAAAGGTCGGAAACATGCGGATTTTGGTCGTGGGATCGGGCGGACGCGAACATGCGCTGTGCCGGGCGATCGCGGCGTCGCCCTTGTGCGCCAAGCTGTTTTGCGCGCCGGGCAATGCGGGCATCGCGGCCGAGGCGCAGTGCGTCGCGATTGCCGCCGACGATCTCGACGGCCTGGTCGCGTTTGCGCGCGGCGAAAAGATCGACTTTGTCGTCGTCGGTCCCGAGGGCCCGCTCGTGGCGGGGCTTGTGGACAGGCTTGCGGGCGTCGGCATCAAGGCGTTCGGGCCGAACGCGGCTGCCGCGCGCCTCGAAGGCTCCAAAGGTTTCATGAAGGATTTTTGCGCGCGGCACGGCGTGCCGACGGCCGCCTACAAACGGTTTTCGGCGCGCGACGCGGCGGTCGCCTATGCGCTGTCGCAAACCTTGCCGCTCGTCGTCAAAGCCGACGGCTTGGCCGCCGGCAAGGGCGTCGCGATCGCCGCCACGCACGACGAAGCAGTGGCCGCCATCGACGACGCGATGACACAAAAGCGCTTCGGCGATGCGGGCCAAGCTCTGGTGATCGAAGAATTTTTGCAGGGCGCGGAAGCCAGTTTCTTCGCGCTGTGCGACGGCACCAACGCGCGCGCCTTGGCCGCAGCGCAGGACCACAAACGCGTCGGCGACGGCGATACCGGCCCCAATACGGGCGGCATGGGCGCCTATTCGCCGACGCCTATGGTCGATGCGGCGATGGAAGAGCGCGTGCTCGACGAAATCGTTCTTCCGACCTTGCGCGGCATGGCGGCCGAAGGCGCGCCCTTCAAAGGCGTGCTGTTTGCGGGCCTGATGATCGGCGCGCACGGCCCCAAACTGATCGAGTTCAACGTGCGCTTCGGCGATCCCGAATGCCAGACGCTGCTCGCCCGTCTCGACTCCGATCTGCTGCCCGCGCTGATCGCGTCGTGCGACGGCGGGCTCGACCGGCTGGATTTGCGCTGGCGCGCCGAAACCGCGCTCTGCGTCGTCATGGCCGCCAAAGGCTATCCCGATGCGCCCGAGAAGGGCACCGAAATTCGCGGCCTGGACGCTGCGGCACGCGTCGAAAACGCGACGATTTTCCATGCCGGCACGAGCACCCAGGATGGCCGCATCCTGGCCAATGGCGGGCGCGTGCTGGGGATCGTCGGCACGGGTGCGACCGCCGCTGCGGCCCAGAAAACCGCCTATGCGGCGGTCGACGCGATCGACTGGCCCGGCGGTTTCTGCCGGCGCGATATCGGCTGGCAGATCGTCGGCAAACCATGAGCTTCGTCTACGACCCGGCCGAACCGCCCGCACCCGGCACGCTGCTGGAACTGCAGCCCGGCCTGTTCTGGGTGCGCATGCCGCTGCCGTTTGCACCCGATCATATCAATCTTTGGTTAGTTGCGGACGGCGACGGAAAATTTGCCATCGTCGATACCGGGCTGCATCGCGAGGATACCAAGGCGCATTGGCTGGCGGCGATCGGCCCGCGCAAAATCAGCCGCGTGGTGTGCACGCATTTCCATCCCGACCATATGGGGCTGGCGGCGTGGCTGTGCGCGCATTTCGGCGTCGAATTGTGGACGACGCTGGGCGAGTACTACACCGCGCGCGCGGTGCATGCCCAAGGCAACGCGGCCGACATCGCGCACAAGGTCGCGTTCTATGCGGCCAACGGCGTTGCCAGCGACGCGCTCGGCCAGTTCGCCAATCCGCAGAGCATCTACCGGCGCGGCGTGCCCGACTTGCCGCCCTTCTATCGCCGCATCCAGGGCGGCCAGCCCTTCGCGATCGGCGCCGACGCCTGGACGCCGATCGTCGGGCGCGGCCATTGCCCGGAACATGCGTGTTTGCATGCGCCCGCGCGCAATGTGCTGATCGGCGGCGACATCTTGCTGCCGCGCATCACGCCCAATATCGGCGTGTGGCCGGGCGAACCGCTGGCCGATCCGCTGCGCGAATATCTGGCCTGTCTCGACGGGTTTTCGGGCCTTGCGGACGACGTGCTGGTGCTGCCCGCGCACGGCCAGCCCTATCGCGGGGTGCAGGCGCGCATCGCCGATATTCGCGCCCACCACGAGGAACGCCTGGCCAAACTCGAAGCCGCGTTCGCGTCGGCGCCCACGGGCCTCAGCGCCGTCGACTGTTTCGCGCTGCTGTTCAGGCGCGAGATCGGCCCGCACAATGTGGGGTTGGCGGTGGGCGAGGCGCTCGCCCATCTGCATCTGCTCGAAAGCCGCGGCCGTGCCCGACGCACGCGCGACGAAGCGGGCGTGTGGCGGTTTGGCGCCGCAGGCTAGACCATGCGCAGGCTGCCCAAGGGCGGCTCTTCCAGAATGTCGACGAGCGTGCCGATCGCGCGCGCGAGCGCCGCATCCTCGGCCGGCGCCACGAGCGCCAAGCGCACCGCATGCGGCACGGGGGCGCGGCCGATGGCGAACGCGTTGGCGGGGGCCACGCCCACGCCGCGTTTGCGCGCGACGTCGGTGAATTCCTCGCGCCGCCACGGCTCGGGCAGTTTGAGCCAGATTTGCGTGGCGCTGGGCTGGCCGACAAATTCCTGGCGCGCCAGCAGCCGGCTCGCCATTTTCTGGCGCTGTTCGGCATGCGCCTTCTGCCAGTTCGCGGCTTTGGCGGCGTCGCCGCTGCGGATCAGGCGCGTGCCGAGTTCGGCCGTGATCGGCGTCGTCATGTAGCTCGACGCGCGAATGGCGGCCGAGATGCGCGCCATGATCGGCTCGGGCGCATAGACATAGCCAAGCCGCAATCCGGGCGCCACGCTCTTGGAAAGCGACGTCAAAAACACGCCGATTTCGGGCGCCAGGGCGGCCAGCGGCGTGTTGCCCTCGTCGAGGAAGCCGTAAATGTCGTCCTCGATCATCGCCACGTTGTAGCGGCGGCAGATGTCGGCGATCGCCTTGCGCCGGTCGAGCGGCATCAGGCTCGTCGTCGGATTCTGGAAGGTCGGCACCGTATAGAGCGCTTTGGGCGCGTGCTGGCGGCAGGCGGCTTCGAGCGCGTCGGGCACCAGCCCGTTTTCGTCGAGATCGACGCCGACCAGGCGCACGCCCAGGAGATTGGCGATCGATTTCATGCCGTAGAAGGTGAGCGCCTCGGTCAGCACCACGTCGCCCGGCCGCGCGATCGCCGCGATCGACAGCATCATGCCGTTCTGGCCGCCGGTGACGACCGCGACGCGCGCGGGATTGGCCGGCAATCCGCGCCGCGCGATCCACTCCGCCCCCGCCTCGCGGTGCGCGGCCACGCCGCAATTGGGCACGTAGCCCAGCAGCGGCGCCAGATCGCTTTGCGCCATCTCGCCCATATGGCGCTGGATCATCTGCGCGACCGGCCCCGTGACGGCCGGCAGGTTGCGCGACAGGTCCACGTAATCGTCGGTTGTCGGCGCGCCCGACGGCATCGCCGCCGTCAGCGGATCGCCGATGCGCTCGCGGATGAACGTGCCGCGCCCGACCTCGCCCGCGATCAGCCCGCGCCGCTCGGCCTCGGCATAGGCGCGCGTGACGGTGCCCACCGTCACATGCAACTTCCAGGCGAGCTCGCGGTGCGTGGGCAGGCGGTCGCCCGCTTTGAGACGGCCTGCCGAAATATCGGCGGCCAGTTGGTCGGCCACCGCCAAATAGCGCGGGCCGGTGCGTTCGGCGATGCTGGGGAGCCAATTTGTCATGGTGACAATGTATTGATTGACCCCGCATTGTGTCAATGCGAAGTTCTTCGTGCGAACAATATTGATGACATTTCGCTGTCATTCCGGAGCAAGAGGAGGTTTGTATGGGTACAATACAGCAAATCGGCCCCGCCGGGGCCGGTCCGATCGAACAAGCCGTCGTCGAAACGCGCACCGCCCTGATTGCGGCCGTGCGCAATGTCGATCGCTTTTTGCTGGTTGTTGTCCGTACGCTCTTCAAATGGCAGGAACGCGCGCAGCAACGCAAACAATTGGCCGAAATGGGCGACCATCTGCGCGCGGATATGGGCTTGACGCGCGCCGATGCGTGGCGCGAAGCCGAAAAGCCGTTCTGGATCAAGTAACGCGCCGATGCTGATGGCGGGTTTGCCGATCGCGGCCTTTGCCGCGGCGGCGTGGTGGTGGCCGCGTTTGCCCCATCGCGCCGCTGCGGCGGGCGCGTGCGCGGCGTTCGCCGCCGCCTTGGCAACGGGGCAGAGCGCCGCCGCGCTCGACGCGATTCTGCGCACCTTTTGGATTGCGGGTCCGATGGCGCTGGTGATTGTCGCGGGCATGGTGCTGCGCGATGCGGCCCCGCCCGGCGCCACGGTCGATGCCGCGTCGATGGCCGATGCGCGCGCGCAGCATCGCAAGCTCTATACGGCGTGTTTTCTGCTCGGGCCGTTTTTCGAATGCGCGGTCGGCTTCGGCATCGGCACGGTGCTGGCGCTGCCCTTCATTCTCGCGGCCGGGCGCCAAGGCCTGACGGCGGTGGCACTGGGCATGCTCGCGCAAAGTTTTGTGCCGTGGGGCGCTTTGGCGATCGGCACGATGGCGGCGGCGTCGATCGCGGGCCTCGATCCGCTGGCGCTCGGGATTGCGGCGGCTGACTCGACGGCCTTCCTGCTGCCCGCGTTTTTGCTGGTTTTTTGGCGGCTGCTGCGCGACACGCGCGTGCCCGCAGTGCAGTATCTCGAAGACGCGCTGTGGCTCGCCGCCACCTGGCTTGCGGTGCGCCTGGCGAGCGAAATTCTCACGCCCGACATTGCGGGCTTGGCCGCGATCGGCGCCGTGCTGGCGGCGCGCGGTTTTCTGGACGGCGCCAGGGCCGATGCCGCGCTGTGGCGCCGTTTCTGGCCCTATCTGCTGCTCGTCCCGCTGCTTGCAACCGTGCGTCTGGTTCCGGCCGCGGGCGAAACGCTGCAAAGCTGGCGCTTTGCGACGGCGGCCGATTTGGCGCCCTTCGCGCCGCTGCATCACGCCTCGTTCTGGCTCGGCCTGGTGGCGTTTGCCGCGTGCGGCGCGGCCGGACAAAATCCGCTGCGCATGACGGCCCGCGCCGCGTGGACCGCGCGCACGGCGCTGCTGGCGGGCACCGCCTTCGTGCTGTTCGGCGAAATGCTGGCGCGGCCGGGGTTTGCGGGCGAACTGGTGGGCGCGGCCGAACAAAGCCTGGGGGCGGGCGCGCTCGCCGTCGCACCCCTGCTGGCGGCGTTCGGCGGCGCCATGACCGGTTCGGCCCTGGCGGCGAACGCGCTGGCGCTGCCGTTGACGCTGCCGCTGTGGGAGGGCGACGCGCTCGGCGGCACCGGCCTGCAAACGGCGGTTGCAGCGGCGTTTACGGCGCTGTCGCCCGCGCGCGTGGCGCTGGCGGCGGCGCTGGTCGGGCTCGCGGGCGGGCTGGGGGCCGCGTACCGCGCGCTCGTGCCGCTGTTCGCGGCGCTGTGCGTCGCGTCCGCAATTGCTTTTGCCGTCGAAAGGATCTGACCCGCCATGTACATCCCCGGCCCGTTTGCCAGCCCGCACGATGAAGCGACCCTGTCGCTGGTCGAAAAATACGGCTTCGGCCAGCTCGTCACGCATGGCAGCGACGGGCTGATCGCCTCGCATCTGCCCCTGCAGCTCGACCGCGCGCGCAACGTGCTGGTCGGGCATCTGGCGGGTCCCAATCCGCAGACCGACCATCTGGCGCATGCCGCCAAACACGGCACGCAGGTGCTGGCGATGTTCGAAGGTCCGCACGGCTACGTGTCGCCAAGCTGGTACATGCCCACGAACAAATCGGTGCCGACCTGGAACTACACGGCCGCCCATGTCTACGGCGTGCCGAGGCTCGTCACCGCCAAGCCCGATCTGCGCAAGCTCGTGCACGATCTGGCGGCGCAGTACGAAACGCTGGGCTGGCATATCGACCGCCAGGATCCGGCCTATATCGACGCGATGCTGGGCGGCATCGTGGGTTTCGAAATCGCCGTCGCGCGCATCGAGGGCAAGTTCAAGCTCTCGCAGAACCGCAGCGCCGGCGACCGCGCGCGCGTGATCGACGCGTTGGCGGCCGAGGGCAATGCGGACCTTGCCGACACGATGCGTCTGCACGCCAAGAAAGAGGCTTGAGCCATGCGCCTTCCCCTCTACCAGATCGACGCCTTCGCCGACCGCGTGTTCGCGGGCAATCCCGCCGCCGTGGTGCCGCTCGCGCGATGGCTGCCGGACGAAACGATGCAGGCGATCGCGGCCGAGAACAATCTGGCCGAGACCGCGTTTTTCGTGCCCGAAGGCGACGGGTTCGATCTGCGCTGGTTCACGCCGACGGTCGAAATTCCGCTCTGCGGGCACGCGACGCTCGCCAGCGCCTTCGTGCTGATGACGATCCTGGAGCCGCAGCGCACTGCGGTGCGCTTTGGCAGCAAGTCCGGCCCGCTGTCGGTCGTGCGCAAGGGCGATCTGTTCGAACTCGATTTTCCCGCGCGCACGCTGGAGCCCGCCGCCGACGCCGACGCGATCGCGGCGGCGCTGGGCGGAAAACCTGCGGGCGTATGGCGCTCGGCCAATTTCAACATGGCCCTGTACGAAAGTGCGGCCGAAATTCGCGCGCTCAAGCCCGACCTGCGCCGCCTGGCGGCGACGGCGCTCGGCTGTTCGATCGCGACGGCGCCGGGCGACCAAGGCGCCGACTTCGTGTCCCGCTTCTTCGGTCCGGGCGTCGGCATCGACGAGGACCCGGTCACGGGCTCGGCGCATTGCACGCTCGTGCCCTATTGGGCCAAGCGCCTGGGCAAGGCGAAACTCGTCGCGCGCCAGGTAAGCCCGCGCGGCGGCACGCTCTATTGCGAGGATGCGGGCGCGCGCACGCGCATGGCGGGCGAGGGACGGCTCTATCTCGAAGGTTCCATCCATATCTGAACCGGGAGCCGGACCGATGCGCCTGCCGCTCTACCAAGTCGATGCGTTCGCCGACCGCGCGTTCGCGGGCAATCCCGCCGCCGTGGTGCCGCTCGACCATTGGTTGCCGGACGCGACGCTGCAGGCGATCGCCGCCGAAAACAATTTGTCCGAGACGGCGTTTTTCGTGCCGCAGGACGGGGACTTCGCTCTGCGCTGGTTCACGCCCAAGATCGAGGTGGCGCTGTGCGGCCACGCGACGCTCGCCAGCGCCTTCGTGATCATGGCGATTCGCGAGCCCGAACGCTCGGCGGTGCGCTTCCACACCAAGTCGGGCGCGCTCGCGGCGATTCGCGCGGGCGATCTCTATTCGCTCGATTTCCCCGCGCGCGGCCTGGAAGCGGCCGGCGACCCCGATGCGGTCGCGGCCGCGCTGGGCGGCAGGCCCGTGTCGGTGTCGCTGTCGGTCGACCGCTACATGGCGCTCTACGAGTCCGCCCGCGAGGTGCAAGCGCTCAAGCCCGATCTCGAAAAACTGCTGGCAACCCGGCAGGGACGCGCGATCGCGACGGCGCCCGGCGACGGCACGTGCGATTTTGTGTCGCGCTATTTCACGCCGATCGCGGGCATCGGCGAGGACCCCGTGACCGGGTCGGCGCATTGCACGCTCGTGCCCTATTGGGCCAAGCGTCTGGGCAAGCGTAAATTGCTCGCCCGCCAAATCAGCAAGCGCGGCGGCACGCTGCAGTGCGAGGACGCCGGCGCCCGCACGGTCATGGCCGGCCAGGCGCGGCTCTATCTGGAAGGAATCGTCCATGTCTGACGCCGCGACGATTCGCCCGGCGCAGGGTCTTGCCGACATGGCCGTTGTCGCGACGCTGTTCCGCGAATACCAGGTCGGGCTCGGCGTGTCGCTGTGCTTCCAGAATTTCGACGCGGAACTTGCCGGTCTTCCGGGCGCCTATGCCGAACCCGCAGGCTGCATCCTGCTGGCCGAGCGCGGCGGCACGGCGCTTGGCGCGGTTGCGCTGCGCCCCCTCGACCGGGAGACCGGCGAGATGAAGCGGCTCTATCTGCGCGACGGCGCGCGCGGCGCCGGCCTCGGGCGCAGGCTTGCGGCCGAGATTATGCGTGCGGCGCGCACACGCGGCTACCGGCGCATGCGGCTCGACACGCTCCCCCGGCTCGACGCGGCGATCGCGCTCTACGCCCGGCTCGGGTTTCGCGCGATCGCGCCCTACAACGACAATCCGCTGCCGGGCGTGCTGTATTTCGAGGCCGAGCTATGAGCGTGTGGACGCGCGACGATTCGTATTTCGTTTCCGACGAGCGCGCGCGGCTCGATCTCGACCGCGTCCATCGCTGGATCGCGGTCGAATCCTACTGGGCGCAGGGCATCCCGCGCGAATTGTTCGAGCGCTCGGTCGCGGGCGCGCTGTGTTTTGGCATCTACGCCGCGAACGAAGGCCAGGTGGGCTTCGCGCGCTGCATCAGCGACCGCGCGACGTTCGGGTATCTGGGCGACGTCTATGTCGACAAGGCGCATCGCGGCAAGGGCCTGTCGAAATTCCTGGTCGCCACGATCCTGGCGCATCCCGACTTGCAGGGTTTCCGGCGCTGGAGCCTGGTGACGAGCGACGCGCACGGGCTCTATGCCAAATTCGGCTTCGCGCCCGTGGCCGAACCGCACCGCCACATGGAAAAGCGGACGATCCATGCTTACGTTTGAAGCGCTCGTCTCGCTCGCGGTGTTTTCGCTCGTGACGTCGGGCACGCCGGGACCCAACAACCTGATGTTGCTGGCGTCGGGCGTGAATTTCGGCTTCAAGCGCACGATCCCGCACATGCTGGGCATCGGCATCGGCTTTGCCGCGATGATCGCGGCCGTGGGGCTCGGGCTCGGCACGCTGTTCGAAGCCCTGCCCTGGCTGCACGGCGCGATCAAGATCGCGGGCATCGTCTACATGCTGTTCCTGGCCTGGAAGATCGCCAATTCCGGCGAAATCGGCGACGGCACCGCCAAGGCGCGGCCGATGACGTTTCTGGCGGCCGCCGCCTTCCAATGGGTCAATCCCAAAGCCTGGGCAATGGCCTTGTCGGCGCTGGCGGCCTATACGCGGCCTGACGCGTTCGTGGAGAGCGTGCTGGTCGTCGCGGCGGTCTTTGGCCTTGTCAATTTGCCGACGGTTTCGAGCTGGGCCTTGTTCGGTGTGGGCTTGCGCCGCTTCCTGTCGGACCCCAAAACGGTCCGCATCTTCAACTGGAGCTGCGCCGCCCTGCTCGTGGCCTCGCTGGTGCCGATGCTGGGCGGTTGAGCGCCGTATCTACGATAAACTTAAGGCATGGCGCGATCCTGACGGCCGAAGGCCAGCGTTACCTTGCCGCAGCCGCCCAAAACGAATCGAGCGACGACGCCGGTCAGCCATCGTCGTCGGATACGGAAACGCAGGTCGCCGCACTGCCGCTTGCGCTTCAGGCGTTGCCGGCGTTGGGCGCTGCCGGTGCGGCCATTCTGGGCGGTGCCGCGACCAAAACGATCCTCGACCAAACAGCCAAACCGAACCAAATGCCGGGAAGCCCGCCGCCCTTGGAGCCGCACGACGCGTCCAAAACAGGGAACATCGGCGGCAGCGAAATCCCTTCGCCCAGTCTGCCCGACCATACCGGCCACGACACGCCGCGCCCCTCGGGTCCGCTCACGCTCGAAAACATCCCTGCCGTCTTGCCGGAGGTGCGCGAGGAGATCAACGGCACGCTGGCCCAGCACATCGTCGAACGAAGCTACGGCGACGGCTCGGAAGACCGGCGCGGCAGCGAAGCCACGCTGCTCGGCAACAAGATTCTGGCCGAGCAGTGCAAGGCGGCGCTCGACGCGTCGAATATCGCAGGCATCGTCGAGCATGTCGGCGGTGCATCGAAGGACGGGAAGGATGGCGAGTATCGAAAGGAACTGACGGTCGAAACAAAAGACGGAAACCGTCGACCCGACTACACGATGCAGGATACATCGACACCGGACGGCTCCTCCGGGCATGTCAACACGGCTTCGACACGGGTCGATGGTTCGCTGACGGGCCGAGAACAAAGAGCGCGCGACGCTATCGCCGGAGAAGTCGGCGACGAACTAATCCAAACGATCCCCAAATATCGCGAGGGTGACGATCCGGTCGAGTATGCCAAGACCGCCCGTGCCGCTTGCGACAAGGTCGTCGGTGCGCTGGAAAAGCTGCTTCTTGAAGGAGGCGGTCGCCGCAACTAGAGTTGCGTCATGGATATGAAGACACTTCTCTGGGAGGGGCCGCATCCGGCGGTTCCTCCCAATATGGGCCACGATTTGACCGTGTTGTGGACGAACGAAGATTGGGAAACGTTCATGCGATCGGTGCGTGCTGCGTTCCCGAATGCAATGTTTCTGGTCGATCTCATCGGCACCCAGGATAGCAGCGCCGAAAAACCAGAACTCCGAATCGTCGATCGGTTCGTGGGTCGAGAGCCGATTCGCAGAATAAAACTGTTGTTCCCGGATCCCGATTGGCGGCCAAAATACATTCAAGTCCCGAACAGTCGAGGGAAACTTGATTGGATGTTGGACCAATACTGGTCGCCGCGAATCTGGTTTATGGGACTGTTCGAAGAACCGGGATCGAGCGACTGGATGGGGATGGCTGAAGACAGGCCGGTTGAACGATGGTACTCGCGCAGCATCAACACGTCCTACCGGCGGCAAATCGATCGCGAGAAGACGACCCAAGCTAAAGTGCTGAACCTTGCACGCAAGATCGGCCGCAGACTTGTTGCGGTCCGATGGCCGTCGTTGGCGGATTATTTTGCAGGAAACGGCACCGTTAAAAAATTCTGGCCGCAAGGCGAATCGGTTTTCGCGTCCGAAGCCGTAATCCGCTGGTACAGAGAAGATCGGTACAGAGCTCTTGGCCTCAACGTGCTGCGAAGCAACAAAGCAGCTTTCTCCTGCCTGCCCCCCGAAGACGTGCCCGACCATTTTTGGGGCGACGTCAAAAAACCCAAATGGGTCGCCGAGGCCGTCGAAAAATATCGCGCGAAACCCTGAAAAACCCGCCGCAAGTTTCGGGTGGAAGGGCCGGCGGCAGGCGCCTATCTTCCAGCCCATGAACGACTATTCCCGCATCGAAAAAGCCCTTGGCTATCTCTCGGCCCATATCGACGAACAGCCCGATCTCGACCGCGTGGCGGCCGAGATCGGACTTTCGCCGTTCCATTTCCAGCGCCTGTTCGTGCGCTGGGTGGGCGTCAGCCCCAAAAAATTCTTGCAGTATCTGAGCCTGGGCCGCGCCAAGGAATGTCTGGCGCAGGCCGGCAGCGTGCTGGAGGCGGCCTATGCGGCCGGGCTGTCGGGGCCGGGGCGGCTGCACGATCTGTTCGTGGCGCACGAAGCGCTGACGCCCGGCGAATACAAATCGCGCGGCGCCGGGCTCGAGATCGTCTATGGCTGGGCGCGCTCGCCGTTCGGCGACGCGCTGGTCATGGCGAGTGCGCGCGGCGTGTGCGGATTGGCGTTCGCCGCGGCCGACACGGCCGCACGCGCCGAGACTCTGGCCGACATGCAGGGCCGCTGGCCGGCCGCGCGCTACCGCGAAGACGCGGCCGCCGTCGCGACGATCGCAGCCCACCTGTTCGACGCCAAAGGCAGCGGGAAGCTGCGTCTCGTGCTGTACGGCTCGTCGTGGCAGATCAAAGTGTGGGAAGCGCTGCTCGCCATTCCGCCGGGCCAGCTCGTCTCCTACGACGACATTGCCGCCATCGTCGGCGCCAAGCGCGCCAGCCGCGCCGTGGGCACCGCCGTCGGCGCCAATCCGATTTCGTGGCTGGTGCCCTGCCATCGCGTGATCCGCAAATCGGGCGCGATCAGCCACTACCATTGGGGGCGGCCGCGCAAACTTGCGATGATCGGCTGGGAAGCCGCGCACGCGGAACTGGCGGGCGAAGCGCGCCCCGGCTAGGATCGCGCGCCATGAAAACCAACTGCTACCTCGACGATCTCGAACCCGGCGACCGCTTCGAAAGCGGCGGCTATACGTTTACCGAATCCGGCATCGTGGATTTTGCGTTTCTCTACGATCCGCAGCCTTTCCATATCGACCGGCCGGCGGCGGAGGCTTCGCATTTTGGCGGGCTGATCGCCTCGGGCTTCCAGACGCTCGCGGTCGCGTTCCGCTTGATGTACCAGACCGGCTTCGTGCGCGACGCCTCGATGGGCGGCCCCGGCATGGACGAATTGCGCTGGCTCAAGCCCGTGCGCCCCGGCGACACGCTGCGCTGCCGCGCCGAAGTGCTCGAGGCCGTGCCGTCGCGCTCGAAACCCGATCGCGGCATCTTGAAACTCGCGATGACCGCGCTCAACCAGGCGGACGAGGCCGTGATGACCGTGACTTTCATCATCCTTTTGAAACGCCGGGCGCCATGAGCGGCGATTTCCGTTTGCGCGACGCCGAAATCGGCGACGCAGCGACCGTGCTGCATTTTATCCGCGAACTTGCGGTCTACGAAAAGCTCGGGCACGCGGTCGATGCGAGCGAAGAGTCGCTGCGCCGCTGGATGTTCGGACCCGACGCGGTTGCCGAAGCGATCCTGGCCGAATTGCGCGACGGCACGGGCGGTTTCAGGCCCGTCGGCTTCGCGCTGTTCTACCGCAGTTTTTCGACCTTCATGGGCAGCCCGGGCCTGTATCTGGAAGATCTGTTCGTCGACGAAGCGGCGCGCGGGCTGGGGCTCGGCAAGGCGCTGATCGTGGCGGGCGCCAAGCGCTGCGTTTTGCGCGGCTACCGCAAATACCATTGGCAGGTGCTCGACTGGAACAAACCGTCGCGCGATTTCTACCGGGCGATGGGCGCCAGCGAAAGCGCGCAATGGCTCAATGTGCGCATCGACGACGCGGCGCTGGCCGCGCTCGCCGCGAAATAGCCCGTCCGCGTCGGCGTCAGCCGGGCCGGATGTCGAGCGCGGCGCCTTCGTCGGCGCGCTGCAAGACCGCCAGCAGGTCGCCAAGCGCCAGCGCCACGCAGCCCGCCGTCGGCGCGTAGTCGGCGCGCGCGACATGCAGGAAGATGGCGCTGCCCAACCCCGCGACCGGCGGCGCGTCGTTGTAGCCGAGCGGCACGACGATGTCGTACACGCCGTCGTCGCGCGCCAGACGTTCGGGATGGTCGCGGCGTTTGGTGCGGATCAAGCGGTTGTAGTGCGCCGATTCGGGATCGTCCTCCCACGCCATGTCGGCCTCGATGGGCCGAAACCAGTCGCGCAGTTTTTCGGGCAGCGCCAGACGGTCGGCGCGGTAGAAACCGCCGCGCAACGCGAAGCGCCCGGCGGGCGTGGCGCCGTCGCCCTCGCGCTTGCGCGCGGCCGCGACGATCCCCGAGCGGCCCAGCGCGCACGCAAACGCGCTGCTGCCGAGCGCGAACGTGCCCCGCGCGCCGATGCCCGTGACGATCATGGGACGAATCTAGGGCCATCGATTTAACGGTTGCAAGCGCGCGCGCGAATCCTTAGGTTCCGCCCCGGGCCAGGACCTCCCAACGGGTCCCGGCTCTTCTGAAAGGAAGAGCTACAGATGACAAAGAGCAAACCGAGCGTACGCCCCGCGTGCGCGAATTTCTCGTCCGGCCCTTGCGCCAAGCGCCCCGGCTGGTCCCTCGACACCCTCAAAGACGCGGCCCTCGGCCGTTCGCATCGCTCCAAGCTCGGCAAGGCGAAACTCGCCGACGCGATCGAACGCACGCGCAAAGTGCTCGGCATTCCGGCCGACTACCGGATCGGCATCGTGCCCGCGTCGGACACGGGCGCCTTCGAAATGGCGATGTGGTCGCTGTTGGGCGCGCGCGGCGCCGATCTGCTGACATTCGAATCGTTCGGCGCGGGCTGGGTGACCGATGCGGTCAAGCAGCTCAAGCTCAAGGATTCGCGCACGCTGGACGCGGCCTACGGCGCCTTGCCGGATCTGGCCGCCGTAAATTTCGACAACGACGTGGTGTTCACCTGGAACGGCACCACCTCGGGCGTGCGCGTGCCCGACGGCGACTGGATCGCGTCCGACCGCAAGGGCCTGACGATCTGCGATGCGACCTCGGCGGCGTTCGCCATGCGTCTGCCGTGGGACAAGCTCGATGTCACGACCTGGTCGTGGCAAAAAGTGCTGGGCGGCGAAGGCCAGCACGGCATGCTGGTGCTGAGCCCGCGCGCGGTCGAGCGGCTTACGACCTACACGCCGCCCTGGCCGATGCCCAAAATCTTCCGCCTCACCCAAGGCGGCAAGTTGATCGAAGGCGTGTTCAAGGGGGAGACGATCAACACGCCCTCGATGCTCGCGGTCGAAGACGCGCTCGACGGCCTGATATGGGCCGAAAAGATCGGCGGGCTCGAAGCACTCGTCGCGCGCTCGGAGAAAAACCTCGCGGCGATCGAAGCCTGGGCCGCGAGAACGCCGTGGGTCGGGTTCCTTGCGGCCGACAAGGCGATCCGCTCCTGCACGTCGGTCTGCTTGGTGATCCAAGACCCGGACGTGGCCAAGCTCGACGCCGAAGCCAAAGCCGCCTTCTCGAAAAAGATGGTGGCGTTGCTCGAGGCCGAGAAAGTCGCTTTCGACATCGACGCCTATCGCGACGCGCCGCCGGGCTTGCGCATCTGGGCGGGTGCGACCGTCGAAACCGCCGATCTGGAAGCCCTGTTCGGCTGGCTCGACTGGGCCTTCGCCGAAGCCAAAGCCTCGCTCGCGAACCGATAAAGCACCGTCGCCCTCGGGCTCGACCCGAGGGTCTCCTCGAAGGAACCCGCCATGGCCAAAGTTCTGATCTCCGACGCTCTCAGCCCGCGTGCCGTCGATATTTTCAAGGCGCGCGGCGTCGAAACCGACATGAAAGTCGGCCTCAAGCCCGACGAACTCGCCGCGATCATCGGCAATTACGACGGGCTCGCGATCCGCTCGGCCACCAAAGTGACCAAGGAAATCCTGGCCGCCGCCCCGCATCTCAAGGTCATCGGGCGGGCAGGCATCGGCGTCGACAATGTGGACGTGCCCGCCGCCACCGCGCGCGGCGTCGTGGTGATGAACACGCCGTTCGGCAATTCGATCACCACGGCCGAACACGCGATCGCGCTGATGTTGGCGCTGGCCCGCCAGTTGCCCAGCGCCGACCGCTCGACCCAGGCCGGCAAGTGGGAGAAGAACCGCTTCATGGGCGTGGAGATCTCGGGCAAGACGCTCGGCCTGATCGGTGCGGGCAATATCGGCTCGATCGTCGCCGACCGCGCGATCGGCCTCAAGATGAAGGTCGTCGCGTTCGACCCGTTCCTGGCACCCGAACGCGCGCAGGCGCTGGGCATCGAGAAGGTCGATCTCGACACGCTGCTGGCGCGCGCCGACTTCATCACGCTGCACACGCCCATGACCGAGCAGACCAAGAATCTGATCGACGCCAAGGCGCTCGCCAAAACCAAAAAGGGCGTGCGCATCGTCAATTGCGCGCGCGGCGGCCTGATCGTCGAAGAAGATCTGAAAGCAGCCCTCGACAGCGGCCAGGTTGCGGGCGCCGCCCTCGACGTGTTCCTGACCGAGCCCGCAAAGGAAAACCCGCTGTTCGGGCGCGACGACGTGATCTGCACGCCGCATCTGGGCGCGTCCACCGGCGAGGCGCAGGAAAACGTGGCGCTGCAAGTGGCCGAGCAAATGTCGGACTTTTTGCTCACGGGCGCCGTCGCCAACGCCGTCAACATGCCGTCGGTTTCGGCCGAAGACGCGCCCAAGCTCAAGCCCTACATGCAGCTCGCGACCAACCTCGGTTCGTATCTTGGCCAGTTGCAGGACGAAAACGTCACCTCGATTTCGATCGAATACGAGGGCGCGGTTTCCGCGCTCAACACCAAGCCTTTGACGGCGTGCGTGCTGGCGGGGTTTCTGGGCGCGCAGCTTGAAAGCGTCAACTCGGTATCGGCCCCGGCCGTCGCGCGCGAACGCGGCATTGCTGTGACCGAAGCGCGCCACGACCGCGCGTCGGACTATCCCACGCTCATCCGCGTGACGGTGACGAGCCAGGGCCAGACGCGCAAGATCGGCGGTTCGCTGTTCGGCAACGCCAAGCCGCGCATCGTCGACATCGCCGAAGTGCCGCTGGAAGCCGAGTTCATGCCGCACATGCTGTATGTGCGCAACCAGGACAAGCCGGGTTTCATCGGCTCGATCGGGCGGCTGTTCGGCGACGCGGGCATCAACATCGCCTCGCTCAATCTGGGCCGCCAGACGCGCGGCGGCGAAGCGATCTGTCTGATCGCTGTCGACCAGCCGATCGGCGAGGCGATCCTGGGCAAAATCCGAGCGCTGCCCCAGGTGCTGCGCGCGCGCGCGCTGCGGTTTTAGGGAGCGGGTTTGCCTATTTGTGTATATGGCTGTAATATACAGTCATGATTGATTGGAGTCTGATTGGCGGGTTCGATTGGGATAACGGCAACGCGCGAAAGAGCAGCGACAAACATTCTGTTTCGCAGGCCGAGGCCGAGCAAGTGTTTTTCAACCGGCCTTTGCTGGTTGTTGATGACGCGCGGCATTCGCAAGTCGAAGTTCGGTTTCACGCATACGGTCGGTCGAACAACGGGCGGTATCTGCATGTGAGTTTTACGCTTCGTGGCCGCGGCGCGTTGCTCCGCATCGTCTCGGCGCGCGACATGCACCGCAAGGAAAGGAAATTCTATGCGCAAACGCCTTAAGCCTGTGCCGAAATTCGCGACCGAGGCGGCCGAGCGCGCATTTTGGGAGCGGGCCGACTCGAGCGACTATGTCGATTTTTCGAGAGCGGTTCGCGTCGAAATGCCCAATCTCAAACCGTCGACGACGGCGATTTCGCTGCGTCTGCCCGTCGCTTTGCTCGACAGCATCAAGATTGCCGCCAATCGGCGCGACATGCCTTACCAGTCGCTGATCAAATCTTGGCTTGCCGACCGCGCGAAGGTCGAACGGTAGAGCGAAGTCTAGGATCGCGCGGCAAACGCCGGCCTGTCCGACATTTTGCGGCGCAGCGGGCGGTCCTCGGTAAAGATGTTGCGGCATTTGAATTCGGCAGGACTGTGATGCACCTGCCATTCTTTCATCGCGGCCGTTGGCGCCGTGCCCGAAAAGACGGGTTCGAGCGCGATGCGTTTTTCCCCGAACGCCCAGGCCGGCGGCGGGCGGCGCAAATATTGGCGCGCCAGATAGTCCGCGACCGCCGCCAAAAGCGCGTCGGTATTGCGCACGCCCGTATCGCCGGGTTCGTCGGCCAGTTCGGCGTAGGCCGCCGCCGTATCGGGGGCCGCGTAGAAGCCGTCGAGAAATTCGGCGAGCGCTTTGTCGAGCGGCTCGCCCGACGCCACGCGCTCAGCCGTTTTTGCGAGCGTAGGCGGGCGCATCGTGCGACCTTTCGTGCCAGATGTGTTTGAGCAGAAACCGCTGCTTGTCCGCGTCGGCGCCCGATCTTGGGAAGTATTTTGCGAGCACCGCCAGCGCCTGGTCGGGTGTCGCGAGCCCCAGCGTCTTGGCGAGGTTCAAGATGTCGGCGGTCTCCTGTGGACCTTTGGCCGGATCCGCGACGCGGATCGCCTTGAGTTTGAGGGCGAGCAGATATTCGGCCGTCGGTACGTAGACTTTGAGTCCGCCGCCGCTCGCGTTGCGCGGGAAGGTTCCAAAGTACACATGGTCCCGGTCCGTGTCGGCAAGCGCGCTGAGATGGACCGAGACCGCTTCGTTGAGCCAGTCGGAAGACCAGCCGTTGCGTGCCGCGATCGCCGCCACGCGCGCGGCCAGCCAGTCGGGCCAAGGCCGCTCGATTTCGGCGATATCTACGTCTTCCGACGCGTAGCGAAAATTGCTCGCCAGCATCAGCTCGGAGCCGCCATAGACCGCGATTTCGAGCGTACGCCCATGCGCGATCGCGGCCGCGCCCAAATCGTCGAAGGCTGCCGGCAACTGGTCGCGGTCGATTTGTTTTGCGGGTCCAAACATCGTTCGACCAAACATACACCGGATGGCGCTGCGGCAGAAAAGCCTTGTTCGAAAGTCTCCGGCCAATCTGGGACAAATCGCAAACGCGAGGTTTTGCGGTTTGGCTCGCGGCGCCAAAATGGGCTACAAGCAGGCGCCGATCGCGCCGTTTTTGAGGACTCGATGAACGAACTCGTCACCCGCGCCTTGCTGCCTGCGGGCCTGCGCGACGCGCTGCCGCCCGAAGCCGACCAGGAAGCCGAAACGGTGTGGCGCGTGACGCAAGTCTTCGCCCGCTACGGCTATGCGCGCGTCAAGCCGCCGATGGTCGAGTTCGAAGAATCGCTGCTGGCGGGCAGCCAGGCCGGCATGTCGCGCCATTGTTTCCGGCTCATGGATCCCGACAGCCAGCGCATGATGGCGCTGCGCGCCGACATGACGCCGCAGGTGGCGCGCATCGCGGTCACGCGCCTTGGCGGCGAACCGCGGCCGCTGCGCCTGTCCTATGCGGGGCAGGTGCTGCGCGTGAAGGGCGACGGGCTGCGCCCCGAACGCCAGTTCGGCCAGGTGGGCGCCGAGCTGATCGGCTCGGACGAACCTGCGGCCGACGCCGAGATGATCGCGATGTCGGCGGCGGCCTTGGCGGCCGTCGGGGCCGCGCGAATCTCGATCGATCTGACGATCCCGTATCTCGTGCCCGCGATCATCGGCTGGAGCCAGGTGCCGCCCGACATCGCGGCGATTCTGCGCGCCGCCCTCGACCGCAAGGATGCGGGCGAAGTCGCGGCCCACGGCGGCAGGGTCGGCGCGCTGCTGGCCGATCTGTGCGCTGCCAGCGGCCCCGCAAATGCGGCGCTGGCGAAACTCGAAAAACTCGATCTGCCGCCGACCGCGCGCAAGGAAGTGCAGCGCCTGCGCGACGCCGTGCGTCTCGTCGCGGCGGCGCAGCCGGATCTGGACCTGACGGTCGACACGGTCGAACGGCGCGGCTTCGAATACCAGAAGGGCCTGTCCTTCACGATCTTCGCGCGCGGCGTGCGCGGCGAATTGGGGCGCGGCGGGCGCTATCTTGCGGGCGAGGATCTGATGGAAGGGGCGGGCGAAACCGCCACCGGCATGACCCTGTTCACCGACACGGTGCTGCGCGCGATTCCGTTCCCGCAAACCGAGCCGCGCGTCTACGCGCCGTTCGGCACGCCCGCCGACGCGGTGCGCGCGATGCGCTTGCAGGGGCAGCGCGTGCTCGAAGGTTTTTCGGCCCTTGCCGACCCGGTCGCCGAAGCGCGGCGCCTGGGCTGCAGCCACATCGTCCGCGACGGCACATGCGCGGCGCTCGGGGAAAAAACGCCATGACCAACGTGACAGTCGTCGGCTCGCAATGGGGCGACGAAGGCAAAGGCAAGATCGTCGACTGGCTCAGCGAGCGCGCGGAAATCGTCGTGCGCTTCCAGGGCGGCCACAACGCGGGACATACGCTGGTTGTGGACGGCGTCACCTACAAGCTTTCGCTGCTGCCGTCGGGCGTCGTGCGGCCGGGGAAGCTCGGCATCATCGGCAACGGCGTGGTCGTCGATCCGTGGCATCTGATGAAGGAGATCGCCGCGATCCGCGCCAAGGGCGTCGACGTGGGTCCCGACAATCTGCGCGTCGCGGAAAACGCCACGCTGATCCTGCCGCTGCATGCCGAAATCGACCGGCTGCGCGAGGAAGCGCGCGGCCTTTCCAAGATCGGCACGACCGGGCGCGGCATCGGGCCCGCCTACGAAGACAAGGTCGCGCGCCGCGCGATCCGTCTTTGCGACCTCGCCGATCCCGCGACGCTCGCGGCCAAGCTCGACGAGCTTTTGCGCCACCACGACGCGCTGCACAAGGGCCTGGGTTTCCCGCCCGTCGACCGCACGGCGCTGGAACAAGCGCTCGCCGACATCGCGCCCCAATTGCTGCCCTATGCCGATCCGGTCTGGCCGTTCCTGGACGAGGCCGTGCGCAAGGGCAGACGCATCCTGTTCGAGGGTGCTCAAGGCGCCTTGCTCGACGTGGACCACGGCACCTATCCGTTCGTCACCTCGTCGAACACGGTGGCGGCGCAGGCGGCAACCGGAGCGGGTGTGGGGCCGCATGCGGCGGGCTTCGTGCTGGGCATTACCAAGGCGTACACCACGCGCGTCGGCTCGGGTCCGTTCCCGACGGAGCTGACCGACGCGGTCGGGCAGGGACTGGGCGAACGCGGCCACGAATTCGGCACCGTCACGGGCCGTCCGCGCCGCTGCGGCTGGTTCGACGCGGTGCTGGTGCGCCAAAGCATCCGCGTGGGCGGCATTCGCGGCATCGCGCTCACCAAGCTCGACGTGCTCGACGGCATGGACGAGCTCAAAGTGTGCGTCGCCTACGATATCGACGGACGGCGCTACGACCGCCTGCCCGCCGCCCAGCATCTGCAGGCGCTGGCAACGCCGATCTACGAGACGATGCGCGGCTGGAAGGAATCGACGCGCGGGGCGCGCAGCTGGGCCGAACTGCCGGCGGCGGCGGTCAAATACATCGTGCGCATCGAGGAGCTGATCGGCTGCCGCGTGGCGATGCTCTCGACGAGCCCCGAACGCAACGACACGATCCTGACCGAAGACCCGTTCGCGGGGTAGGGGCGCCGGGCGCCTGCGTCAGGCAACCTTGCGTTTTGCAGGCACCGCTTTTCCGGCTTTCCTCGGCGTCAGTTCGAACCCGAGGGCGCGCGCGACGGTCCCGAGAGCGGCCGCAATATAGGCCGCATTCCCGCTCGCGAACGCGTCGCGGAGCAGCTCGGCCTGGCCGCGTCGGCTCTGCAAATGTTCGGCCGGGTCGAACGGCAGCGTTTTCGTCATTTGGAAGTCTCCGTTTCCGATGCCCGCGCTCGGTGCCATGCGTTTGTTGCCGCTCACTTTGCGATTCCCAAAAACACGGCCAAACAACGCTCGACCTCTACGAGTGTATCGGCGTCGATGCGCCCGATCGTCGGCCCGACTTTGTCGCGCCTCACCGTCATCGTTTTGTCGACCATCACTTGCGAAGGTTTGAGCAAGCCGTTCTCTGCGCTGGGCTGGACGGCGACGCGTAGCAACGGTGCATCAACAAGCGTGCCGGTCATGGGCAGGACGGTTACGGTGGCGTGCGCGCCGAACTGGTCGGCTTGAATGACCAAAGCGGGGCGCGGTTTTCCGAACTCGCCTTGCATGACGATCGTGACAAGTTCGCCGCGCCTCATTCTGTCCAGCCGTCGATGTCTGCTAGGGCTTCGTCCATGAACTTGTGCATAGCCGCGTCGGCGTTGTCGGCCTTGGCAACGAGATGGCATTGCCGACGGCATTCGTGCGCAAAGTTGGGGCGGCGCGTGTCCGGCACCCAAATTTGAACGGGGCGCAGTCCTGCTTTGCGCAGTTCGTCGCGGTGCTTTCTCACGCGTGCGCTGACGTTGGCAGTTCCCATGCGAGCCTCCTATGTTACATGTAACTTTACGATAGCCACCATGTTACATGCAACATATTTGATCGATGGCAAGGTTCGGCTAAATATCCTAATTAACGAATTGTGAATCATTTTGCGCTAGCATCGATGTTCGATTCCGACCGGCTTTGTCGCAACAAAGCCGCGCGGAGGGGGCACCGTCGCGATGGCCGAACCGGCAAATATCGAAGCACCGCCTGTCAAGGAAGCGCCGCCGCCGTCCGTCAACGGACCCAGCGTCGAGCTTGGCAACCGCTTCCATATCTATCCCAACATGCCGGTCCCCGACATGTCGACCGCCTCCGTGCGCGCGTTTTCCGCGGTCGATTCGCGCGACGAAGGCATGCCGCGCGTCGCCCTCGTCTGCAGCAACGATCTGCTGCCGCGCCTGGAGATGGCCAAGGCGCTCAAGGGCATCGACCGGCCCGGCATGCTGCGCCTCTACGATTTCGATCTGGTCAACTGGCCCGGCACCAAGGGCAAGCGCCCGGCGCTGATCTACGATTTCCCGGAAGGCGGCCCGCTCTGGTCGGGCAAGGCGCCGCGCGACAGCTGGCCCGCGACCAAGATCGTCAGCCATATCGTGACGCCGCTGTCGGTGGCGCTCGGCGAGTATTTTTTGCGCAACGCCACGCACCGCTCGATCCGGCCGCAGAATCTGTTCTGGCTCGACGAGCGGCGCACGCGCGCGGTGCTCGGCCCCTGCCTGCAGGTGCCCGCCGCCTACGACCAGCCGCCCGCGTTCGAACCGCTCGTGGGCGCCATGGCCGATCCCGAGGCGCGCGGCGACGGCACGCGCGCCGACGACATGTTCGCGCTCGGCATGACGATCCTGGCCTTCGCGCAAGGCTCGATGCCGGGCGCGGGCCTCGATCCCGACGAGGCGATCTACCGGCGCATCGACACCAACTCCTTCGACGCGCTGGCCGATCTCAGCAAGCTGCCCGCGACCCTGATGGAGATGATGCGCGGCCTCACCAACGACTGGGAGCCCGACCGCTGGACGATCGACCATCTGCGCGGCTGGCTCGAGGGCAAGCGCCAGCAGATTCCCCCGACGGCCCCGCAGATGCCGCGCGCCGCCCAGGGCTACAAATTTCTCAAGCGCGACCACAAGAATCCGCGCTCGCTCGCCCACGCGATGGGCCGCAATTTCGAGCAGGCCGCCAAGGAGCTGCGCAGCGGCGCCATTCCGATGTGGCTGCGCACGTCCCTCGGCGACCAGAAATTGTATGACCGCGTGATGGCGGCGGTCAACGAGCCGACCGGCGATCCCAACGCCACCTACAACGACGCGACCGTGGTGGCGCGCGCCTGCGCCGTGCTCGACCCGATGGCGCCCGTGCGCTTTCGCGGCCACTCCGTCACGGCCGACGGGCTCGGCCCGGCGCTTGCCGCCGCCATGCGCAAGCCCGGCAACGGGCCCGTCTTCGCCGACATGATCCGCTCGCGCGTGCTGGGGGCGTGGGCGCATTTCCACAAGCTGGCGGGCGGCAAGAAACTGCCCGCCAACAACGTGCTCGACAGCATCGGGCGCTGGATCGACGATCCCGCCCCCGGCAACGGCATCGAGCGGTGCCTGTACGAACTCAACCCGAACTTGCCGTGTTTTTCGGAAGTGGCCTCGGGCATGTGGGTCTCGGAACCCTCGCACGTGCTCGAAGCGCTCGAAGCCTCGGCCGGGGCCGACCGCAAGCCGGTCGACCGGCATCTGGCGGCCTTTCTTACGTCGCATGCCGGCGCCAACTCGACCCAGATCAAGGCGCTGATGAATCCCGAAACGGTCGACGCCTATGGCGGCCTTGCGGTCGTCAAGCTGATGGCCGATCTGCAGGAAAAGCACGGCCCCGCCTCGGTGCCGCGCCTGACGGCGTGGTGCGCGGGGCTCGTGCGCCAGTTCGTCGATTCGCTGCACAATCTGCCGTTGCGCACGCTGCAGCTCGAGCAGCTCAACAAGGTGTCGGAGGAGGGCAGCCTTGCCAAGCTGCTCGAACTCGTCGACAACGAGAAGATGCGCGACGCCGACATGCGGGCGTTCGAGACCGCCAAGGAGTCGTACATCGCGGCCGATTTCGAAATCGGCGAGCTTCGCACCGGCGCCAAGATCCGCACGACGCTGGCAACCCACGCCGGCAAGGAAGCCGCCGCCCTCACGGCCGCGAGCCTGTCGGGCGTGGTCGGCATCGGCGCCCTGATCCTGCGGGTTCTGTGATGGCGCGCCCCCCCAAACCCAGATCGAAATCCAAAAAGCTCGACGAGCGCAGCCCGATGGTGCTGGCAACGGCGGGCGTCGGCGTGCTGTCGATCGTGGGCTGGCTCGGCTACAGCGTGCCGTGGCTGTGCATGTTCGTGATCGGCGGGTTCCTGCCGGCCATCGCGGCGTTTTTGAGCGACTCCGCGCGCCAGAAATTCGACGCGATCGCGGTCGGCACGCTCAGCGCGGGCGCCATGCTGCCCTTCGTGCTCGACGGCCTGGCGAGCGCGGGGCGCAACGGCGGGCGCGACATTCTGGCCAATCCCTACGCGTGGATTTCGGTCTATGCGGCGGCGATGTTCGCCTACGCGCTGTGCTGGCTGTTTCCGATTCTGTTCAACGCCGCCTACGAGAACCGCGCCCAGGCGCGCATCCGCCTGCTCGAGCGGCGCAAGATCCAGCTCGAAGCCGAATGGGGCGAGTCGATCAAGGGCGATCCCGACAAGCTGCCGATGTAGGCGCGCGTCTCAGCCACCGCCCGCCGCGCGGCGCTGGACGCTTTCTTCGGCCACGCTCGCCTTCACCGCGCGCTGCAGCTTTTCGAAGGCGCGCACCTCGATCTGGCGCACGCGCTCGCGGCTGATGGCGAATTTTTGCGACAGATCCTCGAGGGTCGCTGGCTCCTCGTTCAGGCGCCGCGCCACCAGGATCGCGCGCTCGCGCGGGTTGAGCTGGCCCAGCGCCTTTTCGAGCAGCTTGTGGCGGCGCTTGGATTCCTGGCTGTCGGCCAGCTTGGTTTCCTGGCTGTCGGCCGGATCGACGAGCCAGTCCTGCCATTCGCCTTCCGCGTCGCCGCGCACGGGCGCGTTCAGCGAATTGTCGGGCGCCGCCAGGCGCCGGTTCATCTGGATCACGTCCTGCTCGGGCACGGCGAGTTCGGTTGCGATCTTCGCCACGATCTCGGGCTTCAGATCGCCCTCGTCGAGCTGGCGCAACTGGCCCTTGATCTTGCGCAGGTTGAAAAACAGCTTTTTCTGCGCCGCCGTCGTGCCCATTTTGACGAGCGACCAGGAATGCAGGATGTATTCCTGGATCGAAGCGCGGATCCACCACATCGCGTAGGTCGCCAGGCGAAAGCCGCGCTCGGGCTCGAAGCGCTTGACCGCCTGCATCATGCCGACATTGCCTTCCGAGATCAGCTCGGCCACCGGCAGGCCGTAGCCGCGATAGCCCATCGCGATCTTGGCGACGAGCCGCAGATGGGACGTCACCAGGCGATGGGCGGCGGCCGCGTCTTCGCGTTCACGCCAGGCTTTTGCCAGCATGTACTCTTCGTCCTGCTCGAGCATCGGAAACTTGCGTATCTCCTGGAGATAGCGCTGCAAGTTTCCGTCCGAGCCGGGCGCTGGAATGTATGCCGGCAACCCCTTGCCCCCCGACGCGACCGCGAATTTCCCCGATCGGCATTCTACGCCGGACGCAAGCCGCTGCCTAGCGCGGCCGCAGCCTTGCGCAAGCGGGCCGCCAAATCGCCGAGGTCGGTCGCGTAGCCGCGCTCGAAACGCAGCGCGCGGCCGTCGTGCGGATGCGCAAAACCGAGCACGAACGCGTCGAGCGCCTGGCGCCCGAACGCCGCCAATTCGCCGTCCACGGCATGCGCGCGGGCCGCCGCCTTGCGTCCGTAGATACCGTCGCCTGCCAGCGGGCAGCCGATCGCGGTCAGATGCACGCGGATCTGGTGCGTGCGGCCGGTCGCCAGCCGGCATTCGACGAGCGCCGCGCGGTCGCAAAACCGTTCGAGCGTGCGGTAATGCGTCAGCGCCTTTTTGCCGCCGCTGCGCACGATCGCCATGCGCTTGCGGTTGCCGGGATCGCGCCCGATGGCGCCTTCGATGTCGCCTTCGGCCGGGCGCGGAATGCCGCGCACGATCGCGGCATACAGGCGTTCGACCGAATGTTCGGCGAACTGCGCGGCCAGATGGCGGTGCGCCTGGTCGGTCTTGGCCGCGACCATCAGGCCGCTCGTGTCCTTGTCGAGCCGGTGGACGATGCCCGGCCGCTCGACGCCGCCGATACCCGACAGCGAGCCGGCGCAATGCGCAAGCAGCGCGTTCACCAGCGTGCCGTCGGGATTGCCGGGGGCAGGATGCACGACGAGGCCCGCCGGCTTGTCGACCACGATCAGATGCGCGTCCTCGTACACCACGTCGAGCGCGATCTTCTGGGCCTGCTGGCGCGCGGGCGTGGCGTCGGGCAGGGCCAGAACCAGTTCTTCGCCCGCTTTGACCTTGCGCGCGGGCTCCGTTATCGGTGTACCCTCGATGCGCACGCGGCCTTCTTCGATCAGCGCCTTGAGGCGGCTGCGCGAAAAGCCCTGACGGTGCAAAAGGGCGAGCGCGCGGTCGAGCCGTTCGCCCGCCAGATCGTCGGGCACGGTTGCGGCGAAGATTTCCGGGGTATCGTCCATCCCCTGCTTGGTACCCGACACGAGGTTCTAAATCCACCCATGCGCGCGTTGAAAGCCGTTGTCTGGTCGCTGGGCGCGCTGTGCGTCGCGGCCTTTTGCGTACTGGTCTATCTGGTCGTGGCGCGCGTGGGCGCCAGAAACGCGGCCGAATTGCCCGCGCAAACGGCGGCGCCGCCGTTGGCGGGCCTGCGCTGGAACGATCTGTCGCTGGGCCAGCCGGCGGGCACGCGCATCGTGTCGCTCGTGCCGACGGGCGCCTATCTGGCGGTGCAGATCGAACGGCCGGGCGGGATCGGCGCCATTTTGATTGTCGATCCGGCCAGCGGCCAGATTCGCGGCCGCATCGAAACGGGAGCCGCCGCGCCATGAATTTCGCCTCCGACAACACCGCCCCCGTCCATCCCAAAATCTTCGCGGCCCTCGCGGCCGCCAATGACGGCCACGCCATGGCCTACGGCAACGATGCGATCGCCAAGCGGCTGGAGCAGCGTTTTGCCGATCTGTTCGAGCGGCCCTGCGCCGTGTTCCCGGTCGCGACCGGCACGGCCGCCAACGCCCTGTCGTTGGCCGCGATGTGCCCGCCCTGGGGGTCGATCTATTGCCATCCGCAGGCGCATATCGACGACGACGAATGCGGCGCGCCCGAATTCTACACGGGCGGCGCCAAACTGGTCGGCGTCGATGGCGCGAACGGCAAACTGACGGCGCGGGCGCTGGACGCGGCGCTCGGCGGGGCGGGCACGCACGGCGTCCACCATGTGCAACCTTCGGCCGTGTCGCTGACCAACGCGACCGAAGCCGGCACCGTCTACGGCGTCGCCGAGATTTCCGCCGTCGCCGAGGTCGCGCGCCGCCACAGGCTCGGACTCCATCTGGACGGCGCGCGCTTCGCCAACGCGCTTGTCCACCAGAATGTTTCGCCCGCCGACGCCACATGGCGCGCGGGCGTGGACATTCTGTCGTTCGGCGCCACCAAAAACGGCTGCATGGCGGCCGAAGCGATCGTGGTGTTCGACCCCGCTTTGGCCGAAACCCTCGCCTTCCGGCGCAAACGCGCGGGCCATCTGTTTTCGAAAATGCGCTATCTGGCAGCGCAGCTCGACGCCTATCTGGCAGACGATCTGTGGCTCGACATGGCGCGCCATGCCAATGCGCTGGCCAAGCGCCTGTCGGCGGGGCTGGCCGCTTTGCCCGGCGCCAGGCTCGCCCATCCGGTCGAGGCCAACGAAATCTTTATCGACCTTCCCGAAGCGGCCGTTGCGGCGCTGGAAAAAGCGGGCTTCGTCGTCTATCGCTGGAACGGCCCCGGCACCACGCTGCTGCGCCTGGTGGTGTCGTGGTCGTCGATCCAAAACGATGCGGACAGGCTGGTCGCCACGGCCAGAGCCGCTTTGCCAACCGGTTAGGAGACGCCCATGGCTCGCGTGCGCGACATCGAAGCGGAAGATCTTTCGGGCGAGGCGCGTCTGGTCTACGAGCGCGTCCAGTCCGCCTACGGGCCGTTCGGCAACATGCTGCGCGTGTTCGCGCATCGCCCGCCCGCACTCGAACATATATTCGGGCTGCTGCTGCGCTCGGCCGCCGACGCGGTGATCTCCAAACGCCATCTGGAGATCGCGCTGCTGACCGCATCCAAAGCGGCCGCGTGCCATTACTGCGTGTCGCACCACGAGCCGCGTCTGGTCGAGCAGGGCATCTGCGAGGACACGGCCGCGCGCATTCTGGAGCCGGACGTGCCGGGCCTCGACGACACCGACCGGCTGGTGCGCGACTACGCGCTGCAAGTCACGCGCGAGCCAGGGCGCGTCTCCGGCGCTTTGTTCCAAAGGCTGCGCGCGCGTTTCAGCGAGGAACAGATCGTCGAGATCACGTTGCGCACGGCCTTGTGCGCGTTTTTCAGCCGGTTCAACGAAGCGCTCGACATCCGCGTCGAAGACGAGATGCTGGCGCCCGAACTACTGGCGCCGCAAACGCATTCGTAGGACCAGCAGCGGGACAAGCGCCACGACCCCGATCGCAAACGCGATCCACAAAGTGGCATCGAACCCCGCCGTCTCGAAGCCGATCGCGAACACGAAGGGCGCGCCCGCACTCAAGACCGTGCGAATGGCCGCAAGCCTGCCCAAGCGCGCGGCATAGCCTTCGCCGCCGAACAGCGCCAAAGGCACCGTGCCGCGCACGATGCTGGACAGGCCCTGGCCGATGCCCGTCGCCGCCGCAAACAGCGCGCCCGCAACGAAAGCGGGGAGGGGAAGCATCAAGGCGCCCAGGGCCAGCGGCAGCGCCGCGCCCGACACGAGCGCCACCTGCAGCGGATGCAGATGGCGCCAGAACAGCGCGTCGACCAGCCGGATCGCCACTTGCGCCGGGCCCATCACCATCGAGACGACAAAGGCCGCCTCGCCCAGATCGAGTGCCTGCAGCACGGGCACCATATGCACGCCCATCGCCGCGATCAGAACGCCGCTCAACGCGAAACTGGTCGCGACCGCCCAGAAGGCGAAGCGGGCCGCATCGGCGGACAATTGGGCGGGTGCTGGGGCGGGCGGGGCAGCACCCGCCGCCGTCGCGTTGGCCGCCAGCTTTTTGGCGTAGCGCCCGATCCACGCATGCAACGGAAATGCGACCGACAGATGCAGCACTGCGAACAGCGCGACCGTCCAGCGCCAGTCGACCGTCTGCACAAGCCAGCCCGTCAGCGGCCAGAACAGCGTCGAAGCGAACCCCGCGATCAGCGTCAGGCGCGTGATCGAAGCGCGCGCCTTGGCGCCGCCAAGCAACGCCAGCGTGGCGAAGGCCGCATCGTAGCAGACCGCCGCCGCGACGATTTCGCACAGCACGGTCAGCGCCGCGAAGACGGCAAAATTGGGCGCAAGGGCCAGCGCCGCAAGCACGCCCGCAGCGGCAAGGCTGCCCGCCGCCATCACGCGCGGCGCGCCCAGCCGGTCCATCGCGCGGCCCAGGCGCGGCGCGAACATGCCGCCCGCCAGAATGCCGACCGAGAACACCGCAAACAGCGCCGACGGCGCCACGTCGAACGCGGCGGCAACCGCCGGTACCAGAATCGGGTAGGCGTAGTAGAGCGTGCCGTAGCCCAGGATCTGGGTCGCGCCGAGCGCCGCGACCACGGGGGCAAGCTGCCGGTCCTGGCTCAACGCGGCCGCACCGTCTGGCCGTCTTCTTTGACGAAGCTCGCGGGTTTGCGCGCCAGAATTTCGGCGACGGTCTCCGACGGCCGCGCGAGTCGGGCGCCCAGCGGCGTCACCACGATCGGCCGGTTGACCAGCACGGGATGTTCCAGCATCGCGTCGAGAATCCGGGCGTCGTCGGTGCCGGGATCGAGCAGACCCAGTTCGGCGGCTGGCGTGCCTTTTTCGCGCAGAATGTCGCGCGGCGTGCAGTCCAATTTTCCGAGCAGATCGACGAGCGTTTCGCGCGTCCAGCCGGTTTTCAGATATTCGACGACTGCGGGCGCGTAGCCTGCCGCCTGGACCATGGCCAGCGCGTTGCGCGACGTGCCGCAGGCGGGATTGTGGTAGAAAACGATCGGGAACGGCTCTTCCATCCTGTCTAGACCTTAGGCTTGGCGGATGCCAGGAGCCAGCCGAAAAATCCGGCGGCCGCCAGCGCGCCGAAAAACTGCGCCGCCACGAACAGCGGCACGCTTGGCGGCGCTATGCCCGCAAACGTGTCGCTCAAGGACCGCGCGAAGGTGACGGCGGGATTGGCGAACGAGGTCGAGGCCGTGAACCAATAGGCCGACGTGATGTAGAGCCCGACCAGCGTGGGGATCGCGTCGGCGCGAAACCGCAGCCCGCCCAGGATCGTCGCGAGCAGCCCGAAAGTGGCGACCGCCTCGGCCAGACCCTGCGCCGGGCCCTCGCGCATTTTGCCCGACACTTGCAGGATCGGTTCGGCGAACATCGCATGCGCGAGCCACACGCCGGCCACGGCGCCCGCAACCTGCACGGCCGCGTAGACCAGCGCGTCGCTCCGCGCAATTTCGCCGCGCAGCGCGAATACCAGCGTGACGGCGGGATTGAAATGCGCGCCCGAAATCGGCCCGAAGACCGTGATCAGCACGACCAATCCCGCCCCCGTCGCCAGCGTGTTGCCCAGCAGCGCGATCGCGTCGTTGCCGCCCGACAGCCGCGCGCCCATGATGCCCGAGCCGATCACGACCGCGAGCAGCAGGGCGGTGCCGAGGAACTCGGCGACGTATTTTTTGGCGGGCGCGAACTTCATGCGTCAGGCCGGCGCGTGGGTCTGGCCGAGTTCGTCGATCTCGCGCTGGATTTCGAGCTTCGACAAGGTCGCCAGCGGCAGCGCCGCGAAAATGCGGATGCGCCGCTCGATCATGCGATAGACGTCGGCCGTGAAGGCGGCCTTCTCGGCATCGGTACCCGACGCGCTCGAAGGATCGGGGAAACCCCAATGCGCCGTCATCGGCTGGCCCGGCCAGACGGGGCAGACTTCGCCCGCCGCCTGGTCGCACACCGTGAACACGAAATTCATCCGTGGCGCGCCGGGCAGCGCGAACTCGTCCCACGCTTTCGAGCGGAAGCCCTGCATGTCGAAGCCCGATTTGGCCAGCAGGCTTGCGACAAACGGATTGATCTTGCCGCTCGGCTGGCTGCCGGCGCTGAAGGCCTGGAAGCGGTCGCCGCCGAAGCGGTTCAGCAGCGCTTCGGCCATCACGCTGCGCGCGGAATTGTGGGTGCACAGAAACAGCACGTTTTTGCGGGTGTCGGCCATGGGTGCCTCCTAGCAGCACGCGGTTTTGGCGGTTTCGGTTTTCGGCCCGCAGCACGCGGCTGCGGGTGCCGGAACGGTTTCGAGTTTGCGCGGCGCGCTGTAGGTCGTGCTCGCGCCGTGGGTGCGGAAGGCTTCCCAGCGGATGCCCGACGGATCGACGGTCCAGGCTTTGTCGGATTCCGCGTAGCAGCAGCTCGCAGCGCCCTTGTCGTAGGTCGCGTGGCCCGCCGCTTCCAGGCGGCCGGACAGCGCGTCGAGTTCGGCCGTCTCGTCCACCTGGATGCCCAGATGGTCGAGCCCGGGCGCCGCCCCGCGCGCCGAGATCGCGAAATTGACGCGCGGCTCGTCGAGCATCCATTTCGCGTAGTCGGGTTTGGCGACGCTGGGCGAAGCGCCGAACAGATCGGCGTAGAATTTCGTCGCGACGGCGAGGTCGTCGACGCTGACATGGATATGCATGCGTTTCATGCGCGGGCTCCTGCTCGCTTGGGGTTGGAAATTTGCGGCGCGCACGCCGCCGGGTTGCCGGCGCAGCAATTTTCGGTGAGGTAGCCGACCAGCGCGTTCATCGCCGCGAAATCGGCGGCGTAGCGCACGGCGCGCCCGTCGCGCGCGGGCGTCGCCAGGCCCGCTTGCGTCAGGTCGCGCAGATGGAACGACAAAGTCGGCGGCGGCACGTCGAGCTTGCGCGCCAAATCGCCCGCCCCCACGCCCGCGGGCCCCGCCTGCACCAGGGCCCGGAATATCTGCAGCCGCGTTTCGTGCGCAAGGGCGCCGAGGGCGGATATTGCCTCTGTCATTTCCATAGTTCTAGAAATATCGAATCAATTGATCGCTGTCAAGGGGGCGCTTCCCACCCGCCGCCCAGCGCCTGGAACAAAGCGACCATCGCCTGGTAGTAGCCCAGACGCGCTTGGGCCAGCGCGTCGAGGGCGGTGAAATAGCTGCGCTGGGTGTCGCGCAGCGTGACCGAATCGATCGAGCCGACGCGATACTGCGCTTGCGCCGCTTCGAAGCCGATGCGCGAGGCCTCGGTCGCGGCATTCTGCGCGTCGAGCTGTTCGCGCGTGCGCCGGATGCCCGAGAGCGCCGTCTCGACATCGGCAAAGGCCTGCACGACCGTTTTCTGGTAGGTCGCGGCCAGTTCTTCGAAACGGGCCTGCTGCAGGCGTTGCGCGCCTTCCAGGCGCCCGCCCGCGAATATCGGCGCGGTCAAACCGCTCGCGAGCGAAAAAATCTGCGACGTGGGATCGAGCATGCGCGCAAGGTCGCCCGACTGGTATCCGGCACTGCCCGTGAGGCTGAGGCTCGGGAAGCGCGCGGCCAGCGCGTTTTCGATGTCGGCGTTGGCGGCGACGAGCCGCGCCTCGGCCGCCGCGATGTCGGGCCGACGGCGCAGCAGTTCGGACGGCAAGCCCGCGCCGATGCGCGGCGCTTGCAGCGTGCCGAGCGCGACCGGCCGGATCTCGAAGCGCGGGGCCGCGCCCAGCAGCACGCCCAACGCCCCGTATTGCTGGCCGAACTGGCGTTCGAGCGCCGCGATCGACGCGCGCTGGCCTTCGACGATGCTGATCTGCGGCGCGATGTCGATGAGGCTGGCGGTGCCCACCGCCTCGCGCGCGCGGATGGCGGCCAGGATGCCCTCGGCGTCGGCCAGCGACTGGCGCGCATAGTCGAGCCGCTCGCCGAACCCCAGCAACTGGAAATACGCCGTCGCCACGTTTGCAACCGTCGTCAGCGCCACGGTCGCGCGGTCGAACCGGCTGGCGGCGAGCGCGGCTTCGGCGGCATCGGCGGCCGCGCGGTTTTTGCCCCAGAAATCCAGCTCGTAGCTCGCCTGGAGCTGCATGTCGTAGCGGCTCGACCACACGGGCCTCGGCACGGTGCCCGCGCGCGTCGTGGCGCCCGTCGGCGCGCTCTGCTGGCGCGCGGCGTTGGCCTCGGCGCCGACGCTCGGCAGCGACGCGGCGCCCGACACTTGCGCCTGCGCGATCGCCTGGCGGATGCGCGCTTCGGCCGCCGCCAGATCGAAATTGGCCTCCTGCGCCGTCGCGACCAGCCGGTCGAGATCGCTCGAGCCGAACTGCGTCCACCAGTCCGGTTCGGGCCATACGCGCTCGATCGCGGGATCGGGCGTTGCGGGCGGCGGGCTCGGCGTTGCGGGGGCCGCACGAAAAAACGCCGGCAGTTCGACGATCGGGCGCAGATAGTCGATCTTCGCCAGATCGCAACCGCCCAGAAAAACCGCGACGGCGCCCAGGACCGAAATCTTTTTCATTCGGCGGGACCCGGAATGGGCGCCAGTTTGCGCGTTCCGCGCAGCGCCAGATAGATCGCGGGCGTCGTGAACAGCGTCAGAATCTGGCTGGCCGCCAGCCCGCCGATGATGGCGATGCCCAGCGGCTCGCGCAGTTCGGCACCCGCCCCGCCGCCGATCGCGAGCGGCACGGCGCCCAGCATCGCCGTCAGCGTCGTCATCAGGATCGGGCGCAAGCGTGCCCGGCACGCGGCCAGAATGGCCCGGTCGGCGGCGAGCCCCTCGTTGCGCTCGGCGACGAGCGCGAAATCGACGATCATGATGGCGTTTTTCATCACGATCCCCATCAGCAGGATGATGCCGATCACGCTGACGAGGCTCAAATTGGTGCCCGTGGCGAGGTTGGCGAGCAACGCGCCCATGCCCGCCGACGGGATGGTGGAGAGGATCGTCACCGCCTGCGTCCAGCTTTCGTAGAGAATGCCGAGCACCAGATAGATCGCGATCAGCGAGGCCGCGATCAGCAGCGGCACGCCCTGGTCCTGCTGGCGGCTGATGCGCGCGAAGCCTGCGGGCTCCACGCGCATGCCGCCCGGCATGCCAAGGCCCGCCGCCACGTCGCGCACGCGCTGCAGCGCGTCGTTGAGCGCGGCACCCTCCGGCAAGTTGAAACTGACGGTCGAGGACGGAAACTGCCCGTCATGCGCGATGCTGATCGGCGTCTGGCCGATCTCGATTTTCGCGACGGCCGACAGCGGGATCGGCGCGCCGCCGGGCCCTTTGACAAATATCCGCGCGAGGTCGCCGGGGCCGCGCTGCTGGTCGGGCAGCGCTTCGAGCACTACGCGGTACTGGTTGCGCTCGCGATACATCGTCGAAACCGGGCGCTGGGCGAAGGCGTTGGCGAGCGCGGCCGCGATTTCGGCGGGCTGCACGCCCATGCGCGCGGCCGCGTCCCGGTCGACGGCAACGCGCGCTTCCAGGCCCGCGCGTTCCATGTCGCTCGACACGTCCTGGAATCCCGGTTCCTGCTGCAGCGCGCGCACGAGGACGGGAACCCAGACGCCAAGATCGCCTGCCGACGGACCCAGCAGCGCCACCTGGAATTGCGCGCGTCCGCCGCGTCCGCCGAACTGGATGTCCTGCTCGGCCGACAAAAACACCTGCACGCCCTCGAGCCTGGCCAGCTGCGGGCGCAGCCGCGCGATCACCTGGTCGACCGACACGCCGCGTTCGGCGCGCGGTTTGAGGGCAATGAACATCTGCCCCGTATTGGCCGCGCTGAAAAATCCGCCGCCCGTGATGCCGCCCACGCTCGCGACCGCCGGATCCGCGCGCACGACGGCCACGGCCGCGTCCATGCGCTGCGTCATCGCGCGGAACGACGTGTCGGGCGAAGCGCGCGCGAAGGCGCGCATCAGGCCCGTATCCTGCTGCGGCACGAAGCCGCCTTTGGGCGCCGCGACATAGAGCTGCACGGTCGCGGCCATGGCGAGCAGCGTTGCCAGCACCGCCAGGCGCCGCCAGCGCAGCACGAATTCCAGCGCGCGCATATAGGCCGATGCGAGGCCCGCGAACCCGCGCTCGAACAGCTGCCCGAAGCGCGCGGTGCGGTCCGCGCCCCTGCCCAGGCGCGCGCAGATCATCGGCGTCAAGGTGAGCGACACCGCGCCCGAGACCAGAATGGCGAGCGACAAAGCGAGCGCGAATTCGCGGATAAAGCGCCCCTGCAGGCCCGACATGAACAGCAGCGGAATCAGCACCGCGATCAGCGCCAGCGTCATCGAGACGACCGTGAAGCCGATTTCGCCGGCACCCGCGACGGCGGCATCGAAGGCGGACAGGCCGCGCTCGCGATGGCGCTGGATGTTTTCGATCACCACGATCGCGTCGTCCACGACGAAGCCCACGGAAATCGTCAGCGCCATCAACGACAGATTGTTGAGGCTGAAGCCCAGCCACCACATGCCCGCAAACGTCGCGGCCAGCGACAAAGGCACGGCGACGCACGCCGCCAGCGTCGCCGCCATGCGGCGCAAGAACAGCCCCACCACGGCCACGACCAGCGTCACCGACACGGCCAGCGTGAACTGCACGTCGCGCACCGACGCGCGGATCGTCGCGGTCTGGTCGAAGATCGGCGCCACGTCGATGCCCGGCGGCATCCAGCGCTGCAGTTCGGGCAGGATCGCGCGCACGCGGTCCACGGTTTCGATCACGTTGGCGCCGGGCTGGCGCAGAATCTGGACCAGCACCGCGCGCCGGTCGCCGTACCAGGCCGCCTGGCGCTCGTTTTCCACGCCCGCAAACACGTTGGCAACGTCGCCCAGCCGCACCGTGCGGCCGTTGGCGGCGCGCAGCGGCAGGGCGCGGTAGTCGTCCGCGGTGCGCAGCGCGTCGTCGACCGAAATCGTCAGATGGCCGTCGGGCGTGTCGATGCGCCCGGTCGGCTGGTCGACATTCGCGGCCGCGATCGCCAGGCGCACATCGTCGAGCGACAATCCCATTGCGGCCAGGCGCTGCGTGTCGGCCTGCACGCGGATCGCGGGTTTTTCCGCGCCCATCACGTTGGCCTGCGCCACGCCGTCGATCTGCGCCAGGCGCTGCGCCAGGATCGTGTCGGCCGCATCGAAAATCGCCTGCGTGCCCATCGATGCCGAGGTCAGCGCCAGGATCAGCACCGGGCGCTGGTTGGGATTGGCTTTGCGGTAGACGGGCGGCTGCGGCAGGCCTGCGGGCAGATCGGGGATGGCGGCGTTGATCGCGGCCTGCACGTCCTTGGCGGCATCGGCCGGGCGGCGCGACGCGTCGAATTGCAGCACGATGGTGGCGCTGCCGAGCGCGCTGGTGCTCGTCATTTCGTTGACGCCCGAAATCGTGCCCAGATGCCGTTCGAGCGTGGCGGTGATCGTGGCGGCCATCGTTTCGGGATCGGTGCCGGGCTGGTTGGCGCGCACGAACACGACCGGCAGGTCCGTGTTCGGCAAAGGCGCCACGGGCAGGTCGAAATACGCGACCAGGCCCGCCAGAAACAGCCCGAGCGCGAGCAGGCTCGTACCGATCGGGCGGCGGATGAAGGGCGTGGAGAACGCCATCGCTACGACACGCGCGGTTCGAGCGGTGCGGCGCGAAAGCGCGCCTTCGCCCGTTCGAACGCCAGATAGATGACGGGCGTGGTGTAGAGCGTGAGCAATTGCGAGAGCAGCAGGCCGCCGACGATCGAAATGCCGAGCGGATTGCGCAGCTCCGACCCGGTGCCGCTTTCGATCGCGAGCGGCAGCGCGCCCAGCAGCGCCGCCATCGTGGTCATCATGATCGGCCGGTAGCGCAAGCGGCACGCCTCGCGGATCGCGACCGCCGGCGATTTGCCCTCGTTGCGTTCGGCGTCGAGCGCGAAATCGATCATCATGATCGCGTTCTTCTTCACGATGCCCATCAGCAGCACGATGCCGATAAGGCCGATCAGCGACAGATCCAGGCCCGCCAGCCACAGCGCCAGCAGCGCGCCGATACCCGCCGACGGCAGCGTCGAGAGGATGGTCGCGGGATGGATCAGGCTCTCGTAGAGCACGCCAAGGCTGATATAGATCACCACGATCGCCGCCAGGATGAGCCAGGGCTGGCTTGCAAGCGCTCGCTCGAACTCCGCCGCATCGCCCGCAAACGCGCCGGTGATCGAGGCCGGCAGCGCCAGTTCGCGCTCGGCCGAAACGATTTCTTCGAGCGCCCGGTCGAGGCTGGCGCCGGGCGCCAGATCGAAGCTTACCGTCACCGACGGAAACTGCGCCTGGCGGTTGATCGCAAGGGGTGCGGCCATGCGCTCGATGCGCGCGATCGCGGCGATGGGCACTTGGGCGCCGTTGGCGCCGGGCACGCGCAACGTGCCCACGGTGGCCGGATCGCTCTGCAGTTCGGGCGCCAGTTCCATCACCACGCGATACTGGTTGGTCTGGGCGTAGATGGTCGAAACCTGGCGCTGGCCGAAGGCGCTGTAGAGCGTGTCGTCGAACGCCTGCATGCCCACGCCCAGGCGCGCGGCCGCATCGCGGTCGACGGTCAGGCGCAACTGGCGCGCGTCCGTCTGCTGGTCGGTTGCGACGTCGCGCAAGGCCGGCGCCTGGCGCAGCCGGTCGACCAGCACGGGCGCCCACGCGGCAAGCTCGGCGCTGTCGGGACCCGAGAGCGTGTACTGGTAGAGCGTGCGGCTGGCTCTGGCGCCGATCTGGATGTCCTGCACGGCCTGCAGATGGATTTCGGCCGGCAGCACGCCCAGGCTGGCGCGCAGGCGCAAGGCGATCTTTGCGGCCGAAGCGTCGCGCTCGCCGCGCGGTTTGAGGACGATCGTCAGGCGCACCGTGTTGCCGGTCCCCGCCGACGTGCCGGCCCCGGCAAACCCCGCCACGCGCGCGACGTCGGGGTCCCGCAGCGCAAGTTCGGCCGCCTGCACCTGCAGCGCCGCCATGCGCGCGAAACTGGCATCCTGTTCGGCATCGAGCGTCGCCACGATCGCGCCCGTATCCTGCTGCGGCAGGAACCCTTTGGGCATCCACACATAGAGCGCCACCGTCGCCGCCAGCGAGGCGAACGCGACCAGCAGCACGAGGCGCTGGCGCGCCAGCGCCCAGTCGAGCGACGCCATGTAGGCATCGAGCGTCGACTGGAAGCCGCGTTCGAGCCAGCGTGCCAGGCGGCTTTCCTTCTCCGCGCCCTTCGCTTTCAGAAGGCGCGCGCACATCATCGGCGTCAAGGTCAGCGACACGAAGGCCGACGCGATTACCGCGATCGACAGGGTGACGGCGAATTCGCGGAACAGCCGCCCGACGATGCCGGTCATGAACAGCATCGGGATGAAGACCGCGACCAGCGACACGGTCAGCCCCACGATCGTGAAGCCGATCTGGGACGCGCCCTTGTAGGCGGCGGCAAGCGGGCTTTCGCCTTCTTCGATGCGGCGCACGACGTTTTCGATCATCACGATCGCGTCGTCCACCACGAAGCCGGTCGCGAGCGTGAGCGCCATCAACGACAGATTGTCGAGGCTGAAACCGCACAGCGCCATCGCCCCGAAGGTCGCCAGGAGCGACACGGGCAGGGCCACGGCCGGAATGGCGGTGGCCCGCCAGCTTCGCAAAAACACGAAGATCACGAGCACGACAAGGGCCGTCGCCAGCGCCAGCGTGAACTGCACGTCGGCCACGCTCGCGCGGATCGTCTGGGTGCGGTCGGCGACGACGGCGATCGCGATGCCGGGGGGAATCGCGCGCTCGAGTTCGGGGAGCGCGCGCTTGATGCGCTCGGCCGTGTCGACGACATTGGCGCCGGGCTGGCGCTGGATTTCCAGCAGCACGGCGGGTTTGCCGTCGACGGTCGCCAGCACCTTGCTGTTCTCCAGCCCTTCGACGATCTCGGCCACGTCGCGCAGGCGCACGGGCGCGCCGTTGCGATAGACCACGATCACGTCGCGATACTGGGCGGGGTCCGTGATCTGGTCGTTGGCGGTGATGGTGAAAGCCTGGGCGGGCCCGTCGAAACTGCCTTTCGCCTGTTTGGCGTTGGCCCGGCCCAGCACCGCGCGCACGTCTTCGAGCCCCAGGCCGTAGGCGTTCAAGCGCCGGGGATCGATCTGGATGCGCACGGCGGGTTTCTGGTCGCCCTGCACGCTGACGCGCCCGACGCCCGAAATCTGGCTGAGCTTTTGCGCGAGCACGCTGTCGGCCGCGTCGCTGATGCGCACGATGGGCAGCGTGTCGGACGAAAGCGCCAGGATCAGGATCGGCGGATCGGCGGGATTGACCTTCGCATAGACCGGCGGATAGGGCAGGTTGCGCGGCAAAAATCCGCCCGCCACGTTGATCGCGGCCTGCACGTCCTGCGCCGCGTCGTCGATATTGCGGCCGAGCAAGAACTGCAGCGCGATGGCGCTCGTCCCGTAGCTCGATGTCGAGGTCATCGTCGCAAGCCCGGCGATCTGGCCAAGCTGGCGTTCGAGCGGGGCGGTGACGAGCGCCGCGATCGTCTCGGGATCGGCGCCGGGCAGGCGCGTGGCAACTTGGATCGTCGGGAAATCGACCTCTGGCAGCGCCGAGACCGGCAAGGCGCGATAGCCAAGGATGCCCGCCAGCACGGCCGCCAGCGTCAGCAGCGTCGTGGCGATCGGCCGCGCGATGAAGGGCGCGCTGATTTTCATCGCCGCCGCGTCACGACGGCGGACGCGGGCCGCCGGGCCCGCCGCCGCCGCGTCGCGGTCCGGGTTCGCTCTCGCCCGCGAGCGATACGGTCGCGCCGTTGCGCAGCCGGTCCTGCCCGCCCAGAATCACGCGCTCGCCCGCCGCAAGGCTGCCCGCGACGGCCGCAATTTCGCCTTCCAATTGCAGCGGACGGATGGCGCGCATTTCGGCGACCAGGCCCGCCCCCACCACGAACGCGAACGGCCCGTCGGGGCCGTACTGCACGGCCGCCGCCGGAATCAGAAGCGCGTTCCGGATCGTGCCCAGGCGCAGGCGCACATTGGCAAAGCCGCCCGGCCACAGCTCCAGCGCCTCGTTGGGGAACACGGCTTTGAGCTTGAGCGTGCCGGTCGCGGAATCGATCTGGTTGTCGACGAATTCGACGCGGCCCGTGTCGAGCGCCGTGCCGTCGGCGCGCAGCGCGCGCGCTTCCAGGCGTTCGCCCGCGCGCATTTTCGCGTTGATTTCGGCCAGGCGCTGCTGGGGCAGCGCGAAGACGATGGCGATGGGCTGCAATTGCGTGATCGTCACGATGCCCGTGGGATCGTTGGCGCGCACCATGTTGCCCGCATCGACCGCCCGCAAGCCCAGCCGCCCCGAAATCGGCGCCGTCACGTTGGTGTGCGACAGCAAAATGCGCGCGGCCGCGATCGCGGCGTCGTCGGATTTGAGCAGCGCTTCGAACTGGGCCACTTGGGCGCGCGTGGTGTCGTATTGCTGGCGGCTGGCGAAATTCTGCTGGATCAGGGCGCCGTAGCGTTCCAGATCGCGCCGGGCATTTTCGAGCTGGGCCAGATCCTGGGCGCGCTTGGCGACCGCCTGGTCGAGCTGGGCCTGGTAGGTGCGCGGATCGATCTGGGCCAGCAGATCGCCTTCCTTGACGTCCTGCCCCTCGCGAAAGGCGATGCGCACGAGCTGCCCGTCGACGCGGCTCGCCACGACGACCGAATTGTAGGCCTGCACGGTGCCAAGCGCATCGAGCGTGACCGCAAGGTCCCCGACGCGCGCGGTCGCGACGCGCACGACCGGGGCCGGGGGCGCGCGGCGCGGCTGCGCGGCCGCTTCGGCTGCCGCAGGCGGCTTGGCCCACGGCACCGCGCCGTCCTTCGCAACCCACCACCCGCCGCCCGCAAGGGCCGCTAATCCGATCGTCCATAGCCATCGTCTGGCCCGCATGTGCCGCCAACTTTCCTGTCCAAACGCGTCCGCCAACCAGTCTAGCGCAATCGCCGGGCAAACCGAGCCTTGTCGCGTTCCAGAATGTGACAAAGGCGGGCACTCGAATACCGCCTCTCGACGGGGCTCGCATTTGGCGCGGATTTCGCTAACATCCGGGTCTTGATTCGATCCTTCGTCTTTCGGGAGCATTCCATGCGTTTTGCCGCCGTTCTTGCCGCCCTCGCGTTCGTTCCGGGAACTGCCTTTGCCCATACGGGCTTCCATTTCGACACCGGATTCGCCGGCGGCTTTGCGCATCCGCTGCTGGGGATCGACCATGTGCTTGCCATGTTGGGCGTCGGCATTTTGGCCTGGCAGATCGGCGGGCGGGCTTTGTGGGCGGTGCCGGTCGCGTTCCTGGCCATGATGGCGGCAGGCGGTCTGGCCGGGTTTGCCGCGCTCGACCTGCCGTTCGTCGAATTTGGCATCGCGCTGTCGATCGTGGCGGTCGGTGCGGCCATCGCCGTGCGCCGAGCGCTGCCCGTGGCGCTGGCGGCGTGCCTCGTCGGGTTCTTCGCGACGTTCCACGGCTTTGCCCACGGCGCCGAAGTGCCGGGCGATGCGGGCGCGCTTGGCTATATGGCGGGCTTCCTGGTCGCGAGCGCGGCATTGCATGGCGCCGGTCTTGGCATCGGCCGTCTGGCCGAAAATCTGCGCCCGACGGCGCTGCGCGTCGGCGGGGCGGGGCTGGCGCTCGCCGGGCTTGCTTTGCTGGTCGGCGTGTGAGGCAAGCGATAGGCTTGCGGAATACTTACACTATTAAGTAGAAGATTCTTCAAGTTCTCGTGCAAGTTCGCGGATGCCGATCGCCTCGACCCCCTCGGCGATCGGATAGCGATCGTCGGCCGCGTGAACGGCAAAGGCGCGTTCGGGCGCCAAGTCCCGGTACGCTTGATGGAAGCCGCGGCCGAGCTTGGCGCCGAGCCCGCGTTTGATTTCGACGATCCATCGGCGCCCGTCTTTGCGCTCGATCACGAGATCGACCTCGGCGCCGGCCGCCGTGCGATAGAAGCTTGCGTTGGCGCGCCAAGGCGTCGCCGCAGGCGGCGCACCAGCAGCAGATCGCACAGCAGATCGATGTAGCGCGTCGTCGATTGCGTGCTGATGTCCAGCCCGCGCCCGAGCCGCGCGGCGTTCGGCATGGTGCCTTGGCTGTGCGCCAGCATCGTCCACAGCCGCTCCATCGTCGCCGCCGGCACGCGCGGGCCGAACATCGGAACGTCCCGCTCCAGATATGTTCGGACAAAATCTTTGCGCAACGCCAGGCTCTCGGCATCGCTGTCGGCCAGAAACGAGTCGGGGAAACCGCCGCGCAGCCACAGGCGATCGCGCGCGGCGCGATCCCGCCCGATTATGCTTGTAATTAATCCAAATGATGGAAGGAATACAAGGATACTTGTCGGCATGCCGCCATCTGTCCCAGATTTTCGTGTCTCGCCCAGGGTGTGCAATGCACCGAAACGCACCTTATTGCACCGTAGGATAAAGGTGCGATCAATGTTAATATGGTGCGATGTACGAATCCGAAAACCCATTGTCGTTTCAGCCGAGTGCCAAGCTCGAGCAGGCGCTGAAAAGGACGCAAGCCGAGCTCGAGCGCTTGGCACGGGAACTCGACGGCGTCGATCCGCAGGAGCGCGCGTGGCTGCAACGCTGGGCGTTGATCAGCACGATCGGCGCTTCGACGCGCATCGAGAATGCGGCGCTGACCGATGCCGAGATCGAGTGGGTGGACACGACATTGACCGAGGACGGACGACCCTCGGCCTTCGAAGCGCGCAAGACCGCGATCCTCGACAAATTGTCGCAGGAGCGCGAGCGCAGCATCGAGGAAGTGGTCGGCTGTCGCGAGCTGTTGTCGCTCGTCTACGTCCAGGCCGATGCGATGTTGCCGCTGACGGAGACGATCGTGCGCGGCCTGCACAATGAACTGATGCGGCACTATCCGGCGGCCGAGCGCTATGCCGGCCGCTACAAATCGAGCTCGAACCAGGTCGTGTCGGTCAATTACGAGACGGGCGAACGGCGGGTCGTTCTCGATCCTACGCCGCCGGGCCCGCAAACCGAAGCCGCCATGCGCGAGCTGGTGGTCTGGTACAATGCGGCGATCAAAGCGCATCCTTGGCCGCTGCTGGTCGCCAGCGAATTCGTGTTCCGCTTTCTGGCGATCCACCCGTTCCAGGACGGCAACGGCCGCCTCGGCCGCGCGTTGTTCCTGCTGGCGCTGATGCACGGGGACGACCCGGCGCTGCAGCGCATGGTGCGTTTCGTCTCGGTCGACCGGCAGATCGAACGGCATCGCGCGCTCTATTATTCGACGTTGCAGCAAGCCTCGAACGGCGCCTTCCGCGCCGAACCGCGCGACTACCGGCTCGAGCCGCTTGCGTGGTTTTTCCTCAAGATGCTGGACCAAGCGCTGGGCGGTATGGGCGCGCTGCGCGACCGCTATGCGGCCCTGCAACGTCTGTCGGAAAGTGCCGTCCGCGTGCTCGCCTGCTTCCGTTCGGCGCCGGAGAAACGCCTGACGCCTGCAGACCTCATGGCGGAAACCGGCCTGGTGCGGCGCACCGTCCAGAACGCGCTGGTTGCGCTTCTGAAGGCCAGCCTCGTCCAGCGCCTCGGCGCCGGTCGCGGTACCCGCTACCAGTTGATTTTCTGAGCGATGCCGGTTCGGCGTGAGCGGTGTTCCGAGCGCACGGTCGATGACCGAGACGCTCGTCGCCGCAACAACAGGTCGGCGATGCGGTTGACCGGGTGGCGTTGCTGAGCGGCGTGCCGTCGGAGCGGCTCATTGATGGGGTATAGTGTCGCCAAAATTCTTGATTAAGTATAGTTTCTCCTAAATGGCAAACCGAAGCTGGCGAGGTCAAGAATGGCGACGATTGATTTCAGAGCAGATCCTAGGTTCTCAAGTTGGTTCGCATTGGCGGACGAGTTGCTGAAGTTTTCCACCGAGGTGATGTTGACCTCTGAGGTCAAGCTGTTCGACAATCCAAAGCTGCTATCGTGGTGCGCATTCGCACAGTGTCGTGAGACGTTCGAGTCTACTTTGTGGCTCGCTGAGCGCGGAAAGGTAAACGACGTTCGCTCCCTCGCTAGGACCGCTTCGGAGCGAGCAATCGCCATTCGCGCGATTAACAAGGACGGGCAGTTCTTCGAAAAAATGGCTTCTGACTTCCGAGCAAAGCGGAAGATCATGGCGGCGAAGCTCCGGGAGGGCCAGCGGGCCGACTGGCTGAACGCGGAGAACACCAAAAAAGTGGATGAGTTCTTACAGTCTCTCGCTAACGAGACAACCGACAGCCTGAAATGGGAAGTGATCGCCCGGGAAAACGAAATCGATGACCTTTATCAAGTTGTCTACAGGCCATTAAGCAACGATGGCGTACATTGCACATTGGACAGCCTTCAGCGGCACGTTGTCAAAGATGAGCATGGCCGAGTGAAAGAACTGCGTTACGGCCCAAATGACGAAGGAATGGACGACGCGCTGCGTGCCTCATGTACTGCGATGATGTTCGCCCTCCACGGTATGTGCGATGCCTTCCCACGCCCCGGCGGAGACGAGAAGATGAGGTCACTGCTGGCGCAGTACGAGAAGCTCGACGACACACCGGAATCGACGGGTAGGCATACCAGCAAATAAGCCCCCCAAATTCGGTCGGTTTGCGGTGGATCTCGTTCCATTTACTCGCTCGAGTGGACTGCACCCCTGTGTTGAGACACAGCTAACTGATTGACACGTCAATAGTGCCATGGTTTTGCCGGTTCCTGGAAGAGAGGCGACGTTCGGCTTCGAACTCCGTCGGCGGCTTGTATCCGAGTGCGGAGTGTAGGCGCTCCGTATTGTATGATGCTTCGTGCCGACAAGTGCCTTCCATAATCGATACTGGCATATTGGACGCCGCAGTCGCTGTGATGGATGAGCGTGCCAGGCGCCGGGTTGCGGGCATCGAGCGCCCTGCCGAGTGCGTCGAGCGCAAACCAGTCGGGCGCGCCCGGTCTCCCTGCCGTCAAGCCCGGGCATGATGAAGGAAAGCGGCGTTTTTAGGTATAACTACATTGTTCTTGTATTATTCTAACAAAAATGCTTCACTTCCGCCATCGCCTTCCGGGGCGTGCGCTGTTTGACAAGTGAAGAAGATTTGGCTGTCACCTGAAATCGTCGGCGCGGTTACATGCCAGCGATTTCAACGGGATAAATAGGCGACGGTCGCCGGTCGTCGCCAGTCGTCGCCTATTTCAGGCAAAGGGTCGGATCGCCACCCCGGCTTCGTCCAAGCGGCGGCGGACGGCTTTGGCCATCGCAACGGCGCCCGGCGAGTCGCCGTGGATGCAAACCGTGTCGATGCCAAGGGAAAGTTTCTTGCCCGTCACGCTGACGATCGCCCGCGCTTCGACCATCGCCAGCACGCGGTCTGCGACTGTCGCCGGGTCGTGCAAAACGGCGCCCGGCTTTTTGCGCGAAACCAGCGTGCCGTCGTCCTCGTAGGCGCGGTCGGCATAGATCTCGCGCGCGAGCTTGAGGTTCGCTTTTTCGCCCGCGCGTTCGAGGGCGGTGAGCGGGATCACGACAAAAACGAGGTCGGGATCGACCGCCTTGATCGCGGCGGCGAGGGCGCCCGCCATCGTGTCGTCCACGCAGGCCATGTTCGACAGCGCGCCGTGCGCCTTGACGTGGGTCACGCGGTGGCCCGCGAAGCTCGCCACCGCCTGCAAGGCGCCGATCTGGTACGCCACCAGATTTTCGATCTCGCGCGCGGCCAGGCCCTGCACGGGGCGACGCCCGAAACCCTGCAGGTCGCAAAATCCGGGATGCGCGCCGATGGCGACGCCGCGCGCCTTGGCGCGTTCGACCGTGGCGCGCATATGGTCGGGATCGCCCGCGTGGAAGCCGCAGGCCACGTTGGCGCTGGTCACGATATCCAGCATCGCGCCGTCGTCGCCCATGGTCCAGGGGCCGAAACTTTCGCCCAAATCGCTGTTGAGGTCGATCGGCATGGCGAGTCTCCGTCAGGGGTTCGGGGCGAGCGCGTCGACCGCGTCGCCCGCAAGGTTGGCGCCCAGCAGCGTTTCGCTGGACGGAAATCCGCGCGCCACGATCTGGCGGGACGCGGGCAAGGCCGCAAGCTGGCGGCGCCAGCCGCGCGCGATTTCCTGCGCCGCTTCGATTCCGACCGCTTCGAAGCGCACGGCGGCGCCCGCCGGCGTTTGCGCGAAGCGCCCGAGATCGGCCGAGACGATCGCGGCGATTTTGGGATAGCCGCCGGTCGTGCCCCGGTCGGCCATCAGCACCAGCGGCTGGCCGTCGCCGGGCACTTGGATCTGGCCGAGCGCGATGCCGTCCGACACGATGTTGTGGCCGCGCGCGGCTTCGATCTTGGGGCCGAGCAGGCGGTAGCCCATGCGGTCGGAAGCGGGCGAGATTTGCCAGTCGGCGGCAAAAAACCGGTCGAGCGCCGCGTCGCCGAAATAGTCGTCCTGGGGTCCCGGCACCACGCGGATCGGCGCGGTGCTGGGGGCGGGGAGCGGCAACCGAAAGTCGCAGGCGCCCGCAAGGGCCGCGGCAACGTGCAGACGGTCGCCGGCTTTCAAGGGTCGCGGCAGCGGGCTGCCAAGGTCGGCGCGCGCATGCACCGAAAAACTGCCGAACATCGGCGTGCCCGCGATGCCGCCCGCGATCGCCAGCGTCGTGAACGTTCCGCCGCGCGCCGCCTGCAAGCGCAGCGTCGTGCCCGACGCCAGGACGAAGCTTTCGCCCATCGCGACCGCGCGTCCGCCCATGTCGGCGGCGCGGGCGGCACCGGCAAGGGCCACTCGGATATCGCCCTCGGCGGCCGAAAAGCGCGCGGGGAACGGGCCGATTTCGATCGCGGGCGCCAGCGCGTCGTTGCCGACCAAAGCGTTGGCGGTCGCGAGCGCCGTTGGGTCCATCGCCCCGGCCGACGACAGGCCAAAGCGCAGATACCCGAAGCGCCCGCCGTCCTGCACGGAGGTTGCAGGCCCCGCTTCGTCGACGGCCAGAATGCTCATGCGCCCGCCAACCGCGCGACCGGCTCGCCGCGCTCGGCCGCGCGCTCGAGGGCGGCCCATTCGCTGGCGGCAATCTCGAAAAACCGCACGCCGTCGCCCGGTTCCATCAAAAACATCGGCGTGCGCGCGGGATGGAAATTTCGCATCGGCGTGCGGCCCAGCACGTGCCAGCCGCTGGGCGCCGCCTGGCACTGCACGCAGGCCTGTACGCCGCCGATCATGATGGCGCCGGGCGGCGTCACGGCACGCGGGGCCGCGCGCCGTGGCGTGGCGATGCTCTGGTCGAGCCCGCCCAGATACGCAAAACCCGGCGTGAAGCCGATCATGTAGATGCGGTAATCGCTGGCCGCATGGCGTTTTGCGACCTCGCCCGCCGACAGGCCGTGTGCAGCCGCGACGTCCTCGAGATCGAACCCCATCTCGCCGCCGTACACGACCGGGATATGCCACACGCGGCCCGAGGCCGCTTGCGGTTCGGCATCGGCCGCCAGCGCGCGCAGCGCCGCGCACAGTTCGCCGTAGAGGATCGCCAGCGGATCGTACTGCACGAACAAGGCGCGGTAGGTCGGGATCGTTTCGACCACGCCCGCAATCTTGGCGCCGGCCACCGCGCGGTCGAGCCCCAGCACGGCGGCGTTGAGGTCGGGGTCGACCGTATCGCCGAACTCGACCGTCAGGGCGGCGTCGCCGCAGGGCCGGATGCGCACAGCGCAAGCAGGGGCGGAACCAAGGATCGTCATCGCGGGTCCAAGCAAACCACGACTTCGCCCGGCCGTCCAATCGGATCGCGCGATCCCGACCGATAACGGGGGCTAATCGTTTTTGGCGGCGTAGGCGGCGGCGACTTCGACCGCGAGGGCCGCCACGCTGTGCGCCGCGCGGTCGTCGGCGGTGCGCGGCCAGCTCGCGCTGAATGCCAGATCGGGCAGCACGGCATCGCTCGGGACTATCCTGAGTTTGCGGCGGCGCAACTCCTCGCCCACGATCGCGGGCGGGATCGCCGCGATGCCGATGCCGTCGACCGCCATCCGCACGACCGGGGCGAGCGAGGCGGAGGCGTGCAGGCGCAAGGTCGCGGGCTCGGCGTCGGCGAACAGTTCGCGGATCGCGATATAGGGCTGGGTGCGGCGCGAAAACGTGATGATCGGCCAGGCCGCCAGATCCTGCAGCCTGATGCGCCCGGGCGGCAGTTTGAGGCGCGGGCTCGCCACAAACGCCAGCGGAAACGATCCCAGAGCGCGATTGCGGATCGACGGCGCGCTGAGCGGGCCCAGCAAAAACGCCAGATCGAGTTTCTGCGCCACCAGCCGTTCGCGCAGATTGGGCGAGATATCGACCTCGATCTCCAGCGCCAGGCGCGGATGGCTTTGGGCCACGCGCTCGATCAAACGCGGCAGCCATGTATGCACGATCGTCTCGGCCACGCCCAGGCGCAAGACGCCGCCAAGCGCCTGGCCGCTGGCGATCGCGGCGCGCATCTGGGCATGGAGCCCCAAGATGCGCGTGGCGTAGTCGAGCAGCACGCGGCCTTTTTCGGTCGGGCGGATCGCGCGCGGCTGCCGGTTTACCAGCTTCGCGCCGAACGCCGCCTCCAGTCCCGCAATGCGCTGGGAGATGGCGGGCTGGGTGGTGTTCAGCTTGGCGGCGGCGCCGCGAAAACTGCCCAGATTCGCGACCCAAACGAAAGTTTCGAGGCTTTTGAAATCGACCATGGCGGCTCCGATTCGATAAAGCCAGCTTATCGCAACAAATCCGAAATGGCGATTGGACTCCGCCGCGTCGCAATGCTGATATTGGCGGGAAGGAAAAAACCGATGGCCCGTGCCGACGAACTGCCCGCCGATCTGCGCCGCCGCTGCCGGGCCAATGCCTATGACGGGCCGACCTCGGGGCTGGCGGCGGGCTATGTGCAGGCCAATCTGGCGATTCTGCCCGCCGATCTGGCGGACGCGTTTTTGCTGTTCTGCCAGCGCAATCCCAAACCCTGCCCGCTGGTCGGCGTGGGCGAACCGGGCGAGCCGTTCATTCGCGGCCTGGGCGCCGATCTCGATCTGCGCACCGATCTGCCGCGCTACCGGGTGTGGAAAGACGGCGCGCTCGTCGAATCCCCGACCGACATTTCGAAATGGTGGCGCGACGATCTGGTGGCGTTCGCGCTCGGCTGTTCGCACTCGTTCGAAGAAGCCTTGCTCGAAGACGGGCTCAAGATCCGCCATATCGACCGCGCCGCGACCGTGCCGATGTTCCGCACCAATATCGCCTGCGCGCCCGCAGGGCCGTTCGCGGGGCCGCTCGTGGTATCGATGCGCTCGTTCAAGGCCGCCGACGCCATTCGCGCGGTGCAGATCACGACCCGCTTTCCCGCGGTCCACGGCGCGCCCGTGCATTTGGGGCGGCCCGATCTGATCGGCATCGCCGATATCCAAAAGCCCGACTGGGGCGATGCGATGCCGGTCCCCGACGACGAGGTGCCGCTGTTCTGGGCCTGCGGCGTCACGCCGCAAGCCGTGATCGCGGCGGCAAAACCGGCCTTCGCGATTACCCATGCGCCGGGCCGCATGCTCGTGACCGATACGCGCAACAGCCATCTGTCGATCCTGTAAGCCCGGAGCCCCGCCGCGCATGAACGCTTCGAAAAAACTCCTGCCGCAAGAACCCTGGCCCCAGCGTCTGTCGCGGATCTTCGCGTGGATCGCGGGCGCGTTCATCCTGTTCGGCTGTGCGGGCCTTATCGGCATCGACGTCGCCACGCGCGCGCTGCTGGGGCGCGGCACGGTCGCAAGTTTCGAACTGTCCGGCTACGCGTTCGCCTGCGCGATCGGCCTTGGGCTTGCGTTTGCCGTCACGTCCAAATCGCATATCCGGGTCGATATCCTGCTCGAAATTCTGCCGCAGCGTCTGCGCATCGTCTGCCACCTGTTGGCGGCGATGTCGCTGTCGTTGGTCGCGCTCGCGCTCGCCTGGTATTGCTGGGGCACGTTGTCGCAATCGATCGCGATGGACGCAAAATCGATTTCGACATTGCAAGTGCCGATGGCGATTCCCCAGTCGATCTGGTTCGTCGGCATTTTGTGGTTCGCCGGGATTGCCGCGATCGTGCCCGTGCAGGCGGCCCTGCTGCTGTTCGCGGGCGATCGCGACGGCTTCGAAGCGCTGGTCGGCAATCTTCGTGTCGCCGAAGAAATCGAACAGACCGGCAGCGGCGCAAAGGACCGAGCGCCATGATCGCCACCGCATTCGTTCTGCTGGCCCTGTTCGTGGCGATCGGTCTGCCGGTCGCGGCCGCCCTCGGGCTCATGGGCTATGTGCTGTCCGAGAGCTACGCCTTTTTCCCGATGACCGGGGCGCTTGGCGAGCTTTCGTGGAACTCGTCGACCGATTTTATCCTGATCGCAGCCCCCATGTTCGTCATGATGGGCGAACTCATGCATCGCTCGGGCGTCAGCGAAAAACTGTTCAACGCGCTGACCCCCTGGTTCGAACGCGTGCCCGGCCGCTTGGTCCACACCAACATCGCGGCCAGCGCGATCTTCGCCGCGACGTCCGGCTCGTCCGTCGCGACGGCCGCCACGATCGGCACGGTCGCGATCCCCAATATGGACAAAGGCGGCTACAATCGGCCGCTGTTTTTGGGCTCGATCGCTGCGGGCGGCACGCTCGGCATTCTGATCCCGCCCTCGATCAACATGATCATCTATGCCGTGATGACCGATACGTCCGTGCGCGATCTCTACGCGGCCGGGCTGATCCCGGGATTCATGCTGGCGGGGCTGTTTTCGCTGATGGTGGTGGGCGCGGCCCTGCTGCGCCCGGCGTGGGCGGGTCCGCCGGTCGCCGAAGAATCGCCGTGGGCCGCGCGCCTCGCGGGGCTCGTGCATCTGCTGCCGCCTTTGGCGCTGTTCTTCGTCGTGGTCGGATCGATCTATGTGGGCATCGCGACGCCGACCGAGGCCGCCGCGCTCGGGCTGCTCGCCACGCTGGCGCTGGTCGCGGCCAACCGGCAGCTCACGCTCGAAGTGCTGGTCCGCGCCTTCGAAGGCACGGTGCGCACGACCTGCATGGTCATGCTGATCGTGATCGCGGCGTTTTTCCTCAATCTCGTGATGGTGTCCATCGGCCTCATCAAGGCCGTGACCGACAGCGTGCTGGCGCTCGGCTGGTCGCCGGTCGCGATGCTGCTGGCGATCGTCGCTTTCTATCTGGTCCTGGGCTGCTTCATGGAAACGCTGTCGATGATGATCGCGACGACGCCCGTGGTGGTGCCGGTGATCGTGGCGCTCGGCTACGATCCGGTGTGGTGGGGCATCGTGTTCGTGATCCTGATCGAAGCCGCGCTGATCACGCCGCCGGTCGGGCTCAATCTCTATGTCGTGCAGGCGGTGCGCGGGCGCGGCTCGTTCGCCGAAGTGTGCGCGGGCGCGCTGCCGTTCGTGGGCATGATGCTGGTGATGATAGCGCTGCTGATACTCTTCCCCCAGATCGCCCTGTGGCTGCCCGGGGTCGTCAATCCGAAGGCGGGCGTGTAGGCTCGCCGTCATTCTCCAGAAAAGGAAGGAACGCAAGGATGCGCAAAACAATTCTGGCCATGGGCTTCGCGCTGGCGGCGATGCCGGCATTCGCCCAGCCGCTGCCCGCCACCCAGTTCAACGTGGTCGGCAGCATCGGGAACCTCTCGATGTACACGAACCGCGAAGTGCCGTTCTGGAACGAAACGCTGCCGCGCGTTTCGAACGGCGCGATCCGGGCGCAGGTGAAACCCTTCACCGAGCTCGGCTTCCGCGGTCCCGAAATTTTCCGCCTCGTGTCGAACGGCACGCTGCAGTTCGCCACGACCGTGCTGAACTACAATTCGGGCGAAGTGCCGATGAACGAGGCGGCCGATCTGGTCGGGCTCGTGGGCTCGGTCGAGGAACTGCAGCGCACGGCCGAAGCGCTGCGCGCCTCCTACGCCGACTTCCTCGAAAAGCGCCACGGCATCAAGCTGCTCGGCTTCGGCACCTACCAGGCGCAGGTCGTCTATTGCCGCGACGCCTTCGTGAATATCGCCGATCTTCGCGGGCGCAAGGTGCGCGCCTCCGGCGCCTCGCAGCAGGCGTTCGTCTCGCACCTGGGCGGCGCGCCCATCACGCTCGCCTTCGCCGAAGTGCAGGCGGCGCTCGCCAGCGGCGTGATCGACTGCGCGATCACCGGCGCGTTGTCGGGCTTCCGCTCGAAATGGTACGAGTCTGCGAAATTCATTTCGCCGATGCCGATCAATTTCGGCCTGGCGGCGCAGCTGGCCAATCTGCGCTGGTGGAACACGCTCGACCGGCGCGTGCAGACGCTGCTCGAAGCCCAGCTCAAGGAACTCGAAACCTCGATCTTCGAGCAGGCGCGCACCGAAACCCAGACCGGCCTCGACTGCAACACCGGCTCGCCGCGCTGCCCCGAACCCACGCCCGCGACGATGCGCCTGGTGCCCGTCACGGCCGCCGACGAAGCGCTGCGCAAGGACGCTCTGCAAAAAGCGATCCTGCCCGCCTTCGCCCAGCGCTGCGGGGCCGAGTGCGTGACGAACTGGAACGCGACGGTCGGCCGCTCCGTGGGCGTGCAGATCGCGCCGTGACACGCGCGCAAGCGACGCCGCTCGAAGCGGCGTCGTTCGTCTCGTTTCCCTGGAAGAACGGCCGCGGTGTCACGACCGACATCGCGGCCGCCTACCGTGCGGGAACTGCGCCCGGCGACTGGGCGGGCACGATCTGGCGTCTGGGCCGCACGTCGATTCCGACGCCGGGTCCGTTTTCCGATCTCGCGGGGTTCGATCGCTGCCAGCTCGTCTTGCGCGGACGCGGATTGCATCTGCGCGGGCCCGCCGGTTTCGAGCGCACGCTGGCGTTGCCCGATATTCCGGTGCGCTATCCCGGCGAGGGCCCGATCGACGCCGATCTCGCCGACGGCCCGGTCGAAGTCTTGAACCTGATCGCGCTGCGCACAGCGGCGGAAATCGATCTTGCGGTCGCGCGCGCAGGTGCTGCGCAAACGCTGTCGGCCGGCATCCATATTCTCTACGCGCCGTCGGAGCCGGTATCGCTCGAGGCGGGCGCTGGCGAATACTCGATCGAACCCGGCGACGCGCTGCGTCTCGACGCCGCCGAGGCGTTCGAACTCGTCGCGACGAGCGGGCGCTTGATGTGCGCGTCGGTCTATTTGCGGTAGTCAGCCCTTCAGCGTCGGCGCCTGCGTGTGGAACGGCACCTCGCGTTCGAAGGCTGCGCCCAGCGCGAACAGCGTGGCTTCGTCGAAGGCGCGGCCCGCGATCTGCAATCCCAACGGCAAGCCGTTGCGGTCGAAGCGCATCGGCACCGACAACGAGGGCAACCCCATCGCGTTGAACGGGCGCGACAGGCGCGTCATGCGGCCCAAGAACGCCGGCATCAGCGGCCCGTCGCCGACGTCGCCTTCCGCAATCGTCGGGATCGGCGTATCGAGCGCCGGCACCAGCAACGCGTCGACCTTGTCGAAAATTTCTTCGTTGAAGCGGGCCAGCATGGCGGCCCGGATGCGCTGCGCGTCGATATAGGCCACGCCCGGCACGCCCAGGCCCGACAGCAGACGCGCGCGCACCTGCGGCGAATACTCGTCGAGGCGCGTTTCCATCCACGGGCGGTGCGCGGCCGCCGCTTCGCACGCGGTCGTCAAAGCGCCCGCCGCGTTGACGGCATCGAGGTCGGGCACCTTCACGCGAACGATCTGGACGCCCAGTTTTTCGAAAATTTCGACGGCGCTGTCCCACGCGTCGGCGACGTCCGAATCCAGATCGGCGTCGAAATAGCCTTGCGGAATTCCGAGCCTGATTCCGCGCACCGGACGCTGGCACGCCGCTTCGTAGTCGGCCACGGGCACGTTCGCGGCCGTATGGTCGTTTTCGTCGGGGCCAGCGATGACGGAAAAGACGCGCGCGCAATCGTGCACGGTGCGGGTCAGCGGGCCGACCGTGTCCATGGTCCAGGACAGCGTCATTGCGCCATGGCGGCTCACGCGGCCCCAGGTCGGTTTGATGCCGACCAAGCCGTTGCACAAAGCCGGCATGCGGATCGAACCGCCAGTGTCGGAGCCAAGGGCCGCAAACGCCAGGCGTGCCGCGACGGCAGCACCCGAACCCGAGGACGAGCCGCCGGTGATGTAGTCCGTGTTCCAGGGATTGCGCGCATGGCCGAAATGGTAGTTGTGGCCCGTGGGGCCGAACGCAAATTCGGCCATGTTGAGCGTGCCAAGATCGACCGCCCCGGCCGCATCGAGGCGCGCCAGGGCCGTCGCCGTCGTTTCTGCTTTCCAGTGGCGGCGAATCTGCGAGCCGCAGGTCGCGATACGCCCCTTGCGGTAATACATGTCCTTGTGCGCGAGCGGCACGCCGTGCAGCTTGGCCGTCCCCGGCTTGGCGTCGGCGGCTTTTGCGGCGGCCAGCGCGGTTTCGGCATCGAGCGCGATGAACGCCGCGATCGTCGGCTGCCATTTGGCGATGCGCGCGACCAGCGCGTTCGTGATTTCGACGCTCGAGATTTCGCGCGCTTTGATGGCGTCGGCCATCTCGACGAGCGTCGCGTGCGTGGGATCGGCGGGAAGCCTGCTCATTTCGCACCGCGCGCGAGATTGCGGGCGAGGTTCGAGGGTTCGGTATCGAACGGCAAGGACTGCGCTGCGACGGTCGCGATGGCGGGCGCCATTTGGGCGGCGATGCGCTTCGCCTGTTCGCCCGTCACCGAGAAATTCAGCAACGCGGCCATGTGGGCCGCGATATGTTCGTCGAGCTTGGCCATGCGGCTCCTCCGGTCAGAGACCGAAGGAGCTTAGCAAAGCCCGGGCCCGAATACGAAGCGCCGCGTTCAGGCCGCGCGACGCTGGGGCTGGTTTTCGCCCGGCATGTCGAGGCGCGGGATCGTCTGGCGGATCAGCCGTTCGATGTCGCGCAGGAACGCGCGCTCGCTGGGGTCGCACAGCGAGATCGCCATGCCTTCCGCGCCCGCGCGCGCCGTGCGGCCGATGCGGTGCACGTAGCTTTCCGGAACGTTGGGCAGGTCGTAGTTGATCACATGGCCGACCGCGTCCACGTCGATGCCGCGCGCGGCAATGTCGGTCGCGACCAGCACGCGGCACTGGCCGTTGCGGAACGCGGCCAGGGCGCGCTCGCGCTGGCCCTGGCTTTTGTTGCCGTGGATGGCGTTGGCCGGAATGCCGCCTTTTTCCAGATACTCGGCCACCTTGTCGGCGCCGCGCTTGGTGCGCGCGAAGACCAGCGTGCGCGTGGTGGCGATCTTGGTGAGGATTTCGGACAGGATCGCGCGCTTGCGGGCACCGTCGCACAGCACGACGCGCTGTTCGACGCGGTCGGCGGTTTTGGCGACGGGCGTGACCTGCACGCGCGCGGGGTTGCGCAGCAATTCGCCGGCCAGATTGCCGATTTCCTTGGGCATCGTTGCCGAGAAAAACAGGTTCTGGCGGTTCTGCGGCAGCAGCGCCACGATCTTGCGGATGTCGCGCATGAAACCGAGATCGAGCATCTGGTCGGCTTCGTCGAGCACGAAAATCTCGGTCTTGTCGAGCTTCAAAGTGCCCTGCTGGATATGGTCGAGCAAGCGCCCCGGCGTCGCCACGACGATGTCGACGCCGCTTTGCAGCTGGCGCGCCTGGGGGCCGAACGAGACGCCGCCATACACGACCGCGCCGCGCACCGGCAGCGTGCGGCCATAGGTCTTGAAGCTGTCGGCAATCTGGCTCGCCAGTTCGCGCGTCGGCGAAAGCACCAGCACGCGCGTCAGGCTGCGGCCCAGGCGCACCTGGTTGGCGACCAGGCGGTGCAGGATCGGCAGCGCGAAGGCGGCCGTCTTGCCGGTGCCGGTCTGCGCGATGCCGAGCAGATCGCGGCCCGCGAGCACGTCGGGGATCGCCTGAAGCTGGATGGGCGTGGGCGTCGTGTAGCCCTCGGCCTTGACGGCGGCGAGCAGGGCGGGGTGCAGCTTGAGTTGGTCGAAGGCGGTTTGGATTTGGGGGACGTTCTGGTTCGTTTCGGTCGGTTGGGTCACGTGGTTCTCGTTTTCAAAAAATCAGCAACAACTCGCGCGCAAGGCCGGTCCGACCGGTCGCGCGAAGGCGGGGCTACGGGTTTTGCGAACGCCCGTGCGTGTCCGGGCGAGGTGTATTTGAAACCGAGGGCGGGTCGCGATCCCAATTTGACGTCGAAAGTCGCGCTCACGCAGGCCGTCGGCCATAGGCTGCCGAAGGCAGCGCGGGCAGATGTATGCGCGCTGCAGCGCAATATGTCAAGCGATCGCGGCGGCAGGGGCGCGTCTATCCCTTGATGAGGGTGCCCACACCCTTGTCGGTGAAAATTTCGAGCAGCGTCGCATGGCGCACGCGCCCGTCGAGAATGATGGCGCCCGCGACGCCCCCGTCGACCGCCAGCAGGCAGGTTTCGACCTTCGGGATCATGCCGCCCGAAATCGTGCCGTCGGCGATCAGGGCGCGCACTTGGGCGGCCGTCAGTTCCGGCATCAGCTGCTTGTTTTTGTCGAGCACGCCTTTGACGTCGGTCAGCAGCAGCAGGCGCTCGGCCTTCATGGCCGCGGCGATCGCCCCTGCGACCGTGTCGGCATTGATGTTGTAGGTCGCCCCGTCGCGCCCGATGCCGATGGGGGCGACGACCGGAATGATGTCGGATTTCTCGAAACTCTCGAGGAACGAGGGGTCGATCTCTTCGGGTTCGCCCACGAACCCCAGATCGAGCACGCGCTCGATATGCGAGTCGGGATCCTTCTTGGTGCGGGTGACTTTGCGCGCGACCAGGAAATTGGCGTCCTTGCCCGAAAGCCCGACCGCCCGCCCGCCCGCCTTGTTGATCGCGGCGACGATCTGTTTGTTGATCGTGCCCGAGAGCACCATCTCGACGATCTCGACGGTCGCAGCGTCGGTCACGCGCAAGCCGTCGACGAATTCGCTTTTGACCTTGAGGCGTTCGAGCATCGCGCCGATCTGCGGCCCGCCGCCATGCACCACGATCGGGTTCATGCCGACCTGCTTCATCAGCACGATGTCGCGCGCGAAATCGCCCGCGATCTTCTCGTCGCCCATCGCATGGCCGCCGTATTTCACGACGATGTTTTCGCCGTTGTACTGGCGCATATAGGGCAGCGCTTGCGACAGGATGCGGGCGATGGTCTGCGGATCGTCGTCGAAACTGTCCATGGGCGGTTTCCGTCGTTGCGGGGAACGGTTCGCTTCTTAGCAGGGCACGGCGAGGGCGGCTAGCTCGGCCCGCAGATTTTCGATGCCCGTGGCTTTTTCCGAGGAGGTCGGCAGGATGACGGGGTGCGCGCCCAGGCGCCCTTCAAGCTCGCCGCCGGTTGCTTGGATGCGCTGGGCCAAACCCGCCGCGCCCAGCGCGTCGCACTTGGTCAGCACCACCTGGTAGACCACGGCCGAGCGGTCGAGAATGTCGAACAAGGCGCGGTCGAGATCCTTGAGGCCGTGGCGCGAATCGACCAGCACGAGCGCGCGGCGCAAGGTCGGCCGGCCTTTGAGATAGCGCAGCATCAGATCGCTCCACACGGCCTTGGTGGCCTTGGAGACGGCGGCATAGCCGTAGCCCGGCATGTCGACCAGCGAGAGGCGCTGGCCGAGCGCGAAAAAATTGAGCTGCTGCGTGCGGCCGGGATGGCGCGAGACGCGCGCCATGCGCCCGTGGCCGACAAGCGCGTTGAGCAGGCTCGATTTGCCGACATTCGAGCGCCCGGCCAGCGCGATCTCGGGCAGCCTGGGTTCGGGCACGGCTTCGAGCGTGGCGGCGCCCGCCACGAATTCGCATGGCCCCACGAACAGCTTGCGCGCCGCTTCGATCGCTTCTGGCGAGAAGGCGGGCGGCGAGAAGGCGGGCGCGTTCACGCCTTCGCCCGTTCCTTCTTGGACGGTTCCTTGGGGCCGGGCGGCGCCTTTTCGATGCCGCGCATGATGATCCATTGCTGGGCGATCGACAGCGTGTTGTTGACCGCCCAGTAGATCACGAGCCCGGCCGGGAACGAGGCCAGCATGATCGTGAACACGAAGGGCAGCGCCAGGAACATCTTGGCCTGGATCGGATCGACGGGCTGCGGGTTGAGCTTCTGCTGGATGTACATCGTGGCGCCCATGATCAGCGGCCACACGCCGATTTCCAGGATCGCCGGCACGTCCCACGGGATCAGCCCGAACAGGTTGAACAGCGACGTCGGATCGTGCGCCGAAAGGTCCTGGATCCAGCCGAAGAACGGCGCGTGGCGCATTTCGATCGTCACGAACAGCACCTTGTAGAGCGCGAAGAAGACCGGGATCTGGATCAGAATCGGCAGGCAGCCCGCGAGCGGATTGGCGCCCGAGCGCTTGTAGAGCTGCATCATCTCCTGGCTCATGCGCTGGCGGTCTTCGCCGTATTTTTCCTTGAGCTTCTCCATTTCGGGCTGGAGCAGCTTCATCTTCGCCATCGCGCGGTAGGATTTGTTGGCGAGCGGGAAGAACAGCGCCTTGACGAAAATCGTGAACAGAATGATCGCGACGCCGAAATTGCCGACGGCCGCGTAGATCCATTCGAGCGCCACGAACATCGGCTTGGTCAGCCAGTAGAACCAGCCGAAATCGATCGCGCGGTCGAACAGCGGGATCGCGTAGCGGTCGCCGTACGCGTCGAGCAGGCGCACTTCCTTGGCGCCCGCAAACAGGCGCGTGGAATGCGCGGCGGTCTGGCCGGGGGCGAGCGTCTGGGCCGGCGTCAGATAGTCGACCTGGTAGCGGTCCATGCCGCCGACCAGCGCGTGCGCGAAGCGCGCGGCAATCTCGACATTCTGTTCGGGCACCAGCGCCACGAGCCAGTATTTGTCGACCACGCCGATCCAGCCGCCGCGCGTGGGGAACGGCATCTGCCGCTTTTCGCGCACGTCCTGGTAGCTCGGCTCTTTCAGGGTATCGTTGAAAACGCCGATCGGGCCTTCGTGCAGAATGTAGTAGCCGCCCAGCGTCGGCGTGCCCACGCGGCTCGCCAGCGAATAGCCGTGCAGGGCCACGGGCGCCGTGCCCGTGTTGGTCGCGCGCTGCTCGATGCGGAAAAAATAGTCCTCGTCGAGCGAGATTTTGCGCTCGAAGCGCAGGCCCTGGCCGTTGTCCCAGGCGAGCGTCACGGGATTGCCGGGCGACAGCGCGGTGCGATCGGCCGTCCACAGCGTATCGGCATCGGGCAGCGCCAAAGCGCCCGACGCCGATACCCAGCCGAACTCGGCAAAATACGGGTCGGCGGCGCCCAGCGGCGAGAGCAGCACGACGGGCGGCGAATCCTTTTCGACGCTCTGGCGGTACTTGGTCAGTTTCAGATCGTCGATGCGCCCGCCGCGCAACGCGATCGAGCCCGAGACGACGGGCGTTTCGATCGTCACGCGCGCGTCGCGCGCCAGGATCGTCGCGCGGTCGGGATTGGCTTGGGCGGCCAGGCTTGCGGCAAGGTTCCCGGGGGCGGGCGGGGCGCCCGGCGTCAGAACCGTCGCGCCCGGAATGCCGGGGGAGACGGGCGGCGCCGCCTGTTCGGCCGAAGCCCGCCGTTCGGCTTCGAGTGCGCGCTCGCGCTGCGCGCGCGGCTGGTTCCAGAAGAACTCGAAGCCGAGTACGATCACGATCGACAGGACGATCGCGACGACAAGATTTTTTTGGTCGAATTGCTGCATGGCGACGGGGCTGCTTCTTTTCAAAAACGCGGCAAATCGCCGGACCGCGGCGGAACGGGGTCGAAACCGAAGCCGCCCCACGGGTGGCACCGGCACATGCGTTTGGCTGCCAGGACGGCGCCCGCGACCGCGCCGTGCGTTTGCAACGCCTCGCGCGCATAGTCCGAACAGCTCGGCAGATAGCGGCAATTGGCGCCCAGCAGCGGGCGAAGCGTCCATTGGTAGACGACCACCAACGAATCGAGTACACGCGCGATCATCGCGGCGCACCCGAAAGATTCCGGGCCGCGTCTTCGAAAGACGCGATCAGCTGCAAAAACGGCGTGTCGCCGGTTTCGGCGCGCGCGATCGCGACATAGTCGCTGCCCGCGAGGCCCAGGCGCGGCAAGACGGCGCGCGCCGCTTCGCGCAGGCGCCGACGCGCGCGATTGCGCACGACCGCATTGCCGATTTTTTTGGTCGCCGTGAAGCCGATGCCGATGGCAGGGTCGCCGTCGTCGCGCGATCGGATCTGCAGCACTATGCCCATACGCGCGCATTTGCGGCGCGTGGCTGCGACGGCCAGAAACTGGCTGCGCGCGACAAGTCGCTTTAGTAACGCGTGGGGCATGGCTTCCTTAAATAACCCCCGGCGCGCGCGCGGGGCTAGGCCGAGAGACGCTTGCGGCCCTTGGCGCGACGGCGTTGCAGAACCTTGCGGCCGCCGACCGTTTCCATGCGCGCCCGGAAACCGTGCCGCCGCTTGCGGATGAGCTTGCTGGGCTGATATGTGCGCTTCACGACGCTATCTCCGAATTCCAAAATCCTCGAAAACGAGCGCGGGTTATACAGACCCGCCGGGCGCCCGTCAATCGAGGCATTTTGCGTTCTTTTTCAGTCCATTGTTTGCCCGGCGCAAGCCGAAACCTGTAACGTCGCAGGTGCGCTGCCCGAATTGGACCCCCGCATGACCCGTTTCGCCCCCCTTGTGCTGATTGCCGCCGCCGTCGCGCTCGCCTTTGCGCTCGGCCTCGATCGGTATTTGAGCTTCGAGGCGCTCGCGGAAAACCGCACCCACCTTCTCGCATGGGCAGCCGAAAACCGCAGCATGGCGATTTTGGTCTATGTTAGCATCTATATCGTCGTGGTGGCGTGCTCGCTGCCGGGCGGGGCGGTCGCGACGCTGACGGGTGGGTTCCTGTTCGGCACGCTGTTGGGCGGAACGCTTGCCGTGATTGGCGCGACCGTCGGCGCGACGCTGCTGTTTTTGGCCGCGCGCACGGCGCTCGGCGATTTCCTGCGCGCCAAAGCCGGGCCGTCGTTGGCGGCGTTCGAGGCGGGGTTCCGCGAGAACGCGCTCTCGTATCTGCTGGTGCTGCGATTGGTGCCGGCGTTTCCGTTTTTTCTGGTCAATTTGGCGCCGGCATTTCTGGGCGTGAAGCTCGGCACCTATATTGCGGGGACGTTGCTGGGCATTGTGCCCGCAACCTTCGTGTTCGCGTCGATCGGGGCGGGACTTGGGGCCGTGTTCGATCGCGGCGAGCAGCCGGATCTGGCGCTGGTCGCGAGCCCGGCTGTGGTGCTGCCGCTGCTGGGGCTTGCGGCGCTTGCCTTGATCCCGGTGGCCGTGCGCTATTGGCGCAAACGGAGTGCGCGATGAGCGAGACGATCAAGGCCGACATTTGCGTGATCGGCGGCGGTTCGGGCGGCCTGTCGGTGGCTGCAGGGGCCGCCCAGCTCGGCCTCAAAATCGTGCTGGTCGAAGCGCACAAGATGGGCGGCGACTGCCTCAATTACGGCTGCGTGCCGTCGAAGGCGCTGATCGCGGCGGCGGCATCGGTCAAGGCGGCGGCGGGGGCGGCGCGCTTCGGACTGCAAAGCGGCGGACTCGTCGACTATGCCGCCGTGCGCGACCATGTGCGCGCCGTGATCGCCAAAATCGCGCCCATGGACTCGGTCGCGCGTTTCGAAGGGTTGGGCGTCAAAGTGGTCGAAGCGCGCGCCAAGTTCGTCGGCGCGCATGCGGTCGAGGCGGGGGGGACGCGCATCGAAGCGCGCAAATTCGTGGTCGCCACGGGCAGCCGCGCGGCCGTGCCGCCGATCCCGGGACTGGACGGCGTCGCGTTTCTCACCAACGAAACGATTTTCGACCTGGACGAGAAGCCAGCGCACCTGGTCGTGGTCGGGGCGGGCCCGATCGGCTGCGAACTGGCGCAGGCGCATGCGCGGCTCGGCGCCAAAGTCACGCTGCTCGAAGCCCAGACCATGCTGCCCAAAGACGATCCGGCGGCCGTCGCGGTGGTGCGCGAAAGCATGCTGGCGGACGGCGTCGCGCTGCGCGAGCGGGCGCGCATCGTGCGCGTCGAACGCCACGCGGTCGGCACGGTCGTGGTGGTCGACGACGGCAAAGGCGGCGAGGAAGGGCTGGCCTGCTCGCATCTTCTGATCGCCGCCGGGCGCCGCGCCAATATCGAGAATCTGGGCCTCGATGCGGCGGGCATCGTGAGCGACGGCCGCGCGATCCCGGTCGACGAACGCCTGCGCACCAGCAACCGCGACGTGATGGCGATCGGCGACGTTGCCAGTGTCGCGGGGGCGGGCAGTTTGCAGTTCACGCATGTGGCGGGCTGGCATGCGGGGCTTGTCATCCGCAATCTGTGTTTCCGCATGCCCGCGAAGGCCGATGCCGGCGCCATTCCGTGGGTGACCTACACGGCGCCCGAATTGGCGCAAGTGGGCCTGACCGAAGCGGCGGCCAAGCAAGCGGGGCTTGCCGTCGAAACGGCGCAGTGGCCGTTCCATGAAAACGACCGCGCGACGGCGACGGGCGAAACGCATGGCTTCGTCAAGCTCGTGCTCGCGGGCGGGCGCGTGAGGGGCGCGACGATCGTGGGCGCGCATGCGGGCGATCTGATCGCGCCGTGGGTGCTGGCCGTCGGCCAGCGCCTGAAGGTTTCGACGATGGCGGGCGCGGTCATGCCGTATCCCACGATGGCCGAAGCCGGCAAGCGGGCGGCGGGCGCCTATTTTGCGCCGCGCCTGTTTTCGGCGCGCACAAAAAAGCTCGTGCGTTTCCTGTTCGACCTGCCGTTCTGACGGGGCCCTCATGCGCCGTCTGGCTCTCGCAATGCTGGGGTTGTTGATGCTGACAGGTTCGCTTGCCGCAGCGCCTGCGGCCGATGCGTGGCGCTTTTGGGAAGCGCACGACGCCGCTTCGGCAAAAACGCTCGACCATGCGCCGTGGACGCGGCTGCTCCAATCCTACCGCGTGCCCGGCGCCGACGGCGTGGCGCGCTTTGCGTATGGCCGCGTGAGTCCGGCCGATCGTGCGGCGCTGCAGGCCTATTTGGCGGCGCTGCAGGCGGTCGCGGTGCGCGGGCTCGCGCGGCCCGAACAGATGGCCTATTGGATCAATCTCTACAACGCCCAGACGGTCGAAACGGTGCTCGCGCACTATCCGGTCGCCTCGATCCGCGACATCCGCATTTCGCCGGGCCTGTTTTCGAGCGGGCCGTGGGGCCGCAAGCTGCTGCGCGTCGAAGGCCAGGACTTGTCGCTCGACGATATCGAACACCGCATCCTGCGCCCGCTGTGGCGCGATCCGCGCATCCACTACGCGGTCAATTGCGCGTCGATCGGCTGCCCCGATCTGGCGCCGCAGGCTTTTGCGGCCGCAACGCTCGAAGCCGATCTCGAACGGGCGGCGCGCGGGTTCGTCTCCCATCCGCGCGCGGTGCGCGTCGAACAGGGACGCCTTGTGCTGTCGTCGATCTTCGACTGGTTCAAGGAGGATTTCGGCGATCTGCGCGCCCATTTGCTGCGATACGCGCAAGGCGAAGCGGCCGCTGCGTTGGCGGGCGGCGCTGCCATCGCCTCCTACCGGTACGATTGGGCGCTCAACGATTTGCGCCCCTAGAGCGTCGGCCTACATATCCTCCAGATTGCCCGCGGGGCGCCGCGCCTCGTAGTCGTAGACGGCCAGCTGTTTGCGCAGCGGCGAAGCGCGCACGCCTTCCGCATGCAGAAGGGCGGCCTGGCGCTCGACGCCGCCGGGCAGCTTTGGATTGAGGAAACCGCCTTTGCGCAGCACGCGCCACCACGGCGTGAGCGCGTCGGGGGAAACGCCGTGCGCGCGACGCTCTTCGGCCGCCCGCGCGCACATGTTGGCGAAAATCGCCGTCGATACGGGGCACGCGACGGCGACTTTGTGCCGTCGCGCCAGCGCGTCGCGCAAACCGTCCAGGGTTACGACCTCGCCCGGCTTCGTCTTTCGGATCAGCGCGTCGATTTCGGCCGGGCTGGAAACCACCATCGCCCCGCCCTTCGCTTCGGCATAGCCCGGCGCGCCGGGCGGGATCGTGTGGACGATATGCGGCTGGCGCCCGCTTCGAAGATGTTCGATCGCCGACTTCTTTTTCGCCATGTGCCGCACCTCCGCTTCGCGGGAAATCCCACGACCGGTAACGCGCGCGGATGCGGCACGCAATAAGACGCGTTTGTTCGGCGTTCGTATTCCCGCCGCGCGGGGCCGTACGAGCCCCCTTCAGGGCAGCGTCGCACCGCCGGGAATGCGCGCAACTGCCGCGTCGATATCGAAATCTTCGCCCAGCAGCGCATCGAGCTCGAACGGGCACGTCTCGGGCGGGCCGGCCGCGATGCCGATTTCGGCCAGGGCACGCAACGCCGTCCGCCGCCCGAGCTTCCACGCCCGCGCCAGATTGATCGCTTGGCGCATGCTCGGCTTGTAGGTTTCAAGCGCCTGGCCTTGGAAATTTTCGATTTCGTCGATCCAATGCGGCCGCGCGCTCGAGGCTGCGGCAAAACGCAGCTTCAGCAAATGCGCGAAGATCTGGCGCAGCAAAGACTCGATTTCGCGAACGTCGCGCCTGCCCAAATCTTCGATCTCCTCGGCAACATGCGCGACATCGACGCGATTGCCGAGCAATCCTGGCGCAAGCGCGCGCAAAGCCTGCGCTTGCGTCTGCGTCCAGGCATAGAAATCCTCGTCGTAGCGCGGGTCGATGGCGGCATCCGGCATGGATCGAAAATACCATCGAACCGCGTTCGCTTCAACGGCGGCCGTCAGCGCATGCGCACGCTCGTATAGTCCTGGAACCAGTTTTGCGCCTGCACGAAGCCGTCCACGCGCGCGGAATAGGCGCGCGGGTTGAGATCGTGCACCACGAACAAAGCCGCCGCCTCGTCGACCAGCACGGTATGCAGCTTGGCCATCGCCGCGTCCTGTTCGGCCGGGGTGAAGCCCTGGCGGATGTCGACCAGCGCCTTGTCGACGGCCGGGCTGCTGTAGTAGCCCCAATTGACGCCGCGCGGATTGACGAGCGCGCTGTCGTAGATGACCCAGCCCACCGTCGGCTCGATGGTCGGGATCGCGATATTGATCGCGTGCGCGCCCGCCTGCTGCGGCGCCTTGGATCCTGCGCGCATCATGCCGATGATGGTGCCGAAATCGACCACTTCGAACGAAACGTCGATATAGATCGCGCGCAGATTCTCCTGCAGATATTCGTTCATCGGCAGGGGCAGCATCTGGCCGCCGCCGCCCGAGGCCACGATCGCCTTGACGGCACAGCGTTTGGCGGGACCGTAGCCCGCTTCGGCCATCAGTTTTTTGGCGGCTTCCAAGTCGGTCTTGATGTCGAAAGCGGGTTTTCCGAACCACGGGCTGGTCGGCGAAACCTTGCCCTTGGCGGGTGCGGCCGAGCCCGCGAGCAGCGCCACCATGCCCGCCCGGTCGACCGCAAGATTGGCGGCCTTGCGCACGCGCACATCGTGGAAGGGCGAGTCCGGCTGCACGTTCAAACGCCACGCCCAGACATGCGGATAGATGTTGGTATCGACCTTCATGTTGGCGCGTTTGAGCGACTCGATCGCGTCGGGCGGCACGGTTTCGATCATGTCGACCTGGCCCGACCGCAACGCGGCGACGCGCGCATTGGCATCGCCGATGGGCACCAGCACGGTGCGCTGCGTCTTGGGCACGCGGGCTTTGTCCCAATAGCCCTGGAACGCTTCGAGCTCGACGCGTTCGCGCGCGGCAAACGCCGTCACCCGGTAGGGGCCCGTACCCGACGGGCGCTCGGCGAAACGCTGCCAGTCGCCGCCCAAATCGCGCCACTGCTTGGGGCTGGCCACCATCAGGAACGAGGTTTCGAAGATGAACATGCCGTTGGGCTCGGTCGTGACGATGGCCACGGTGTGGGCGTCGATTTTCTCGTAGGACGCGACCGAGGACAGGCGCGAGCGGATAAGCCCGACGCGCGGGGCGTGGAACTGCGGCGCCTGGGTGTTGAAGACCGATTCCAGATTCCAGATCAGCGCGTCGGCGTCGAAATCCGAACCGTCGTGGAATTTGACGCCCTGGCGCAGCGCGAACACCCAGCGCTTCTTGTCGGCCCCCTCGACGCGCCACGACGTCGCCAAACCGGGTACGAGGCCCGAGGCCTTGTCGCGGCTCGACATGTCCCACAGCGTCAGCGCGTCGAACACCAGATAGCCGCCAAAGCGCAAGCCTTCGAAGCCCGCATCCGGCCCCGCCCACAGGCGCGGAATGTCGTTGAGCGACATGGCGATGCGCAAGGGCGGCTGGGCGGTTTGGGCCGCGAGCGGGAAATTGGCGAGCGTGCCCGCCGCCAATGCCGTTCCGATCGCCTGGCGGCGGCTGACGGGCGTTTTTGAAACCGACATGGGCGATCCTCCGGGGCAAAGTTGACGGCCCCGGACGTTCAAGGATCGTGCCAGCAGCGCCTCAATCCAGCGCGACCAGCAGCGCCTTCAAATAGGCGCTTTCGGGCAATTGCGGATGCAGCGGGTGGTCGGATGCCGCGCCCGCAAAGCGCAGCACGCGGCCAACGCGGCCGGCCTCGCCAAGCCCGCGCGCCGTTTCCTCCAGGAAATTGGCGTTTTCGACATTGTGCGAGCACGAGGCGGCCAGCAAAAATCCGCCCGGCGCCACCAGCTCGGCCGCGAGCTTGGCGATCTTGCGGTAGCCTTTGAGCGCCGTCGGCACGTCCTTGCGCGATTTGGCGAAGGCGGGCGGGTCGGCAATCACCACGTCGAACTTGGCGCCCGCTTGGCCCAGATTGGCGGCGTGGTCGAAAATCTCGGCCTTGTCGAAACGGCATTTGGCCAAAACGCCGTTGGCGTCGGCCGCGCGCCGGGCAAGGTCGAGCGCGCCTTGCGCGCGGTCGACGAACGTCACTTGGGCGGCACCGGCCAGCGCCGCCTGCACGCCAAAGCCGCCGCCATAGCAGTAAAGATCGAGCACGCGGGCGCCTGCCGAAATTTTTGCCACCGCCCGTCGGTTGTCGCGCTGGTCGTAGAACCAGCCGGTCTTTTGGCCCGCGATCGGGTCGGCAAAAAACGCGGCGCCGTTTTCGACGAGCGGCACCGCGCCGTCGAGCGCGCCCGCGACGATCTCGGTCGTCTGCGCCAAGCCTTCGAGGGCGCGCGCCCCGCTCTCGTCGCGCAGCAGGATCGTCTTGGGGGCCAGCACGGCCTCGATCGCCGCGCGCAGCGCGGGCCACAGCAGATCGACGCCCGCGGCATTGCGCTGGACGACCAGCGTGTCGGCAAAACGGTCGATCACGAGGCCCGGGAACCCGTCGGCCTCGGCATGCACGAGCCGGTAATGGCCGCCGGGATAGAGCCGTTCGCGCAAGGCAACGGCCGCTTGGAGCCGTTTGGCGCACCAGTGCGCGTCGACGCTCGCGCGCGGATCGCGATCGAGCATGCGCGCGGCGATCAGCGTGTGCGGGTTGAAAAACGCGAGCCCCAGCGCTTCGCCGTGGCTGGTCGCCACGCGCACGAGCGTGCCGCGCGCCAGCGCCTTGGCGCTGTTGTCCATCTGGATTTCGTTGGAGAAAATCCACGGATGGCCCAAGCGCACGCGCTTGTGGCGCTGCGCTTGAAGGCGGATTTCCGGCAGCGAGCCGGCGTGCGGCATGCGTTCCATGACGGGCTTTCTGTTGTGCGTCGGGAAAAAAGGCGGGCGATCAGTCGCCCAAGGCTTCGCCTTCGCGGCGCGGATCGGCGCCGCCGACCAGCTGCATGCGGCCCTGGCGGCGCACGATCTGGATGCCGTGCAGGCCGCTTGCGTGCGCCACGAAGGAAACTTCGTGGCCCATGGCGCGAAGCTCGCCCGCAAGCGGGCCCAGATTCGTATCGCGTTCGAGTTCGGTCGGGCCGTTGAGGCTGAGCGCGTGCGGCAGCGAGATCGCGCGCTGCATGTCGAGCCCCCAATCGAGCGTGGCGACCAGCGTGCGCGCCACATAGGGGATGATGCGAGCACCCCCCGGCGAACCCAGCGCCATCACCAGCCGGTTTTCGCGGTCGAGCACCAATGTGGGCGCCATCGAACTGCGCGGCCGTTTGCCGGGCTCGACGCGGTTGATGTTGGGAACGTCGCCGTCGCGCGGGCGCAGCGCGAAGTCGGTCATCTGGTTGTTGAGCAGGAAGCCGCGCACCATCACGCGGCTGCCGAAAGCCTGCTCGATCGACGACGTCATCGCGACCGCGTTGCCGGCCGCGTCGACGATCGAAAAATGCGACGTGGCCGGTATCTCGCTTGCGGTGTCGGGCGCGCGCAGGGCCGTGCGCAGCAGCCGGCCCGCGTCGGCACGGCCCATGCTGCGCTCGGGATTGACGAGCTTGGCGCGCTGGGCGAGGTAGCGCCGGTCGAGCAGACGGTCGAGCGGCACCTGCTCGAAATCCATGTCGGCGAGATAGCGCGCGCGGTCGGCAAAGGCCAGCCGCTCGGCTTCGGTCAGGACATGCACGGATGCCAGCGTGTTGGCGCCCAGCGCCCGCAAGTCGAATTTTTCGGCCACGCCCAAAATCTGCGCGATCGCGACGCCGCCCGACGATGGCGGACCCATGCCGCACACCTTGAACTGGCGGTAGGCGCCGCACACCGGTTCGCGCTTGACGGCCTTGTAGGATTTGAGATCGTCGATCGACAGGCCGTTGGCCGCACCCGCTTCGCGCACGGCCTTGGCCATCGCGCGCGCCATGCCGCCGTTATAGAAGGCGTTGGCGCCGCCATTGGCGATCACGCGCAAAGTCTCGGCAAGCTCTGGATTGGCAAGTCGGCTGCCGACCGCCTTGGGGTTGCCGTCGGCGTCGAAGAAATAGTCGCGCGCGGCCGGGAATTCCTTGAGCTGCGGCGTCTCGCCGATCAGCTGGTGCAGGCGCGGCGAGATCGCGAAGCCTTCGGCCGCCATGCGCATCGCGGGCTCGAACAGCCGCAGCCATGGCAGGCGGCCGTGGTTTTCGTGCGCGAGCGCCAGCATGCGCACGACGCCGGGCACGCCGACCGCCTGGCCGCCCATCGCAGCTTGCGCGAAGGACAGCGGCTTGCCCTCGGCGTCCAAAAACATGTCGCTGGTGGCGCCCGCAGGCGCGGTCTCGCGCCCGTCATAGGTTTCGACCTTGCGCGTTTCGGCCGTGTAATGGACCAGGAACGCGCCGCCGCCGACGCCCGAGCTTTGCGGCTCGACGAGCGTCAGCACCATCTGCACGGCGATCGCGGCGTCGATCGCGCTGCCGCCCTGGCGCAGGATCTGGCGCCCGACTTCCGCCGCAAGCGGGTTGGCGGCAACGACCATGTGGCGCTCGGCGGCGACGGCGGCACGCGGTGCGGCCGCAGGCGATGCGGATTCGGGTTGCGCGCGCGGCGTTTGCGCCTGCGCCGTTCCAACGCCTGCCGGTGCAAAGCCTGCGGTTGCAAGGCCGAAGAACAGCGACGCGACCGCCGCCGCGCCCAGGATCGGGCGCAGGCTCCAAATCGGGGCGGCGGCGGGCGCGGTCGGCATTGTTCGGGTCGTTTCGCTTTTGCAGCATGGCGGCCCGTTGGTCCGGCCGGTGCGGCAAGGAATTTAGGCGCCTCCGGCCCGGTTGGGCAAGAGAGGAGTGGCGCCCCGCCCGATTATTTGGCCCGCCTAGCGCAAATGCGCGACCTGTTCGTTGCTGAGGCGGCGATACGAAATCGTGGCACCGCGCGCTTCGAACGCCAATGCTGCCCAACTGCCGTCGTCGGCATAGCCGATTTCGGCCTCCAAATCGCCCGTCACACGGTACTTGGTGACCGCCAGCAGGCGCCCGTCGGCTTCGACGCTGGCCTTGCCGATCCGATTGTTGGCGGTCGTGGCCATCTTGCCGCTCTGCGTGTCGAGCAGCGCCGTGCGTTCCAGCTTGGCGCGGTTCCAGTAGCTGCTGGGGATCGTATCGGCGGGGGCTAGGTAGCTGCCGCCGCTGCCCGATACTGCCAGCCCGCCCGCGTCGGCTTTGGCTGCGACCTGCGTGCGCGTGCCGTTGTCGTCGGTCGTGGCTTCAAGAGCGACCAGCCGATGCCCGTCCCAGGTTTCGCTCGAACGGTGCGTGTAGCGATAGACGGTCACGAAGGCAAAGCGCACCGCCATGTCGATGGCGATCTCGATGCGCCGCGTGCTGCCCTCTTCGCGGATCGCCACGCGATGCGTGCCGATCGGGCTGCCCTGGCGCAAGACTTCGAACGTCAAGGTCTGGTCGGCCGCCGCCGGGGTGGCAAAGCCCATCGCAAAGACGGCAAAAAGCGCTGCTCCGTGTTTCATGCTGCGGTTTACGCGGCCGGCCGCCGAACGGTTCACTTAAATCGCTGCATTTGCGTCGGGCGCAGGGCGGCCGACTATTTGGGCGCCACGATCGGGCGCACGAATTGCGGCTCCGTGTCCCACGGGAACATGATCCAGGTATCCTGGCTCACTTCGGTCACATAGGTATCGACGAGCGGTTTGCCCGCGGGCTTGGCATAGACCGTGGCCAGATGCGCCCCCGGCAGCATCGCGCGCACGATCTTGGCGGTAGAGCCGGTATCGACCAGATCGTCGATGATGAGCCAGCGCGGACCCGCAGCATCGTCGACCGTGGTGGCGGCCAGCGGCTTCAAGACGTTCGACGCGTCGCCGATCTGCTGGCCCTGGTAGGTCGCGATCGACACGGTATCGACGATGCGCAGCTCCAGCTCGCGCGCGATGATTCCCGCCGGGATCAGGCCGCCGCGCGTCACGGCCACGATGCCCCGCCACGGCCCGCCCGCTACCAGTTTCCACGCCAGCGCCTTGCAGTCGCGATGCAGCTCCTGCCACGAGACGGTGAACATTTTTCGGTAGGTTTCGTCGGCGCTCGACATGGGCGACTCCGGTTCGCAAGCCTTCGCCTTCATGCCGTGGGGCTGCGCGCGATGCAAGCGGCAGCGGACGCTGCCGTCAAGCGGGCCGAAGGGCGGCGAGCAGGTCTTTGCGTCCGAAAGGCTTCTGCAGCACCGCATCGGCGCCCAGTTTCGCGGCCATCGTCAAGAACGTCTTGCCCGACAGCGACGAGCCGCCGCCGGACATCGCGACGATCCGAAGATGCGGATGCTTCGAACGCAGCTTGCGGATGACCTCGATCCCGTCGGTCGCCGGCATGATCAAATCGGTGAGCACGACGTCGAAAGTTCCGGCGGCGGCGGCGGCCAATCCGGCGGCAGCGTCGGTCTCGCCGACGAATTCGATGCCTTCGCCCGCCAGGAATTCGCCGATCAGCCGAAGCACCGCGCCGTCGTCGTCGATGCCAAGAACGCGCATCATCTGCCGACATTCGGCAGAAGACACGCCGATCCCGCTCCGCCGCCAATATGCCGAAAAGTCATTGCGCACTCCGCGAGATATCGCCGTCCGAAGTCGAGCAACAGCCAATGGTTTGAGAATAAGATTCAAAAATACTGCGGGGTCGGCAAATTGTCCACTATAATTGGAGATAAATAGACCGCACGCCGTCGAAGTCGCGCTGCAGAGGAGAAACGCGCATGTCCGCCATTTTGGACTGGCTGTTCGACACAAACCCTCTCGTTCCGCACGGCGTTTGTCTGCTATGGCGACCCGATCTGATCTGGACGCACGCGATCGCCGACTCGCTGACGGCGGCGGCGTATCTTTCGATACCGTTTCTGCTTGTCCAACTCGTTCACATGCGACGCGACATGCCGTTCTCCGGCACTTTCGTGCTGTTCGGGCTTTTCATCTTTTTCTGCGGCATGACCCATGTGCTTGGGGTTGTTACCTTCTGGCAGCCCGTCTACGGCCTGCAGGCGGCCGTGAAGGTCGCGACGGCGTTCGCTTCGATTTCGACGGCTTTGGTGCTCTGGCGGAACTTTCCGACTGTCTTGGCGTTGCCGAGTCCGGCGCAGCTTCGGCGCGTCAACGACGCGCTGACGGCCGAAATCGACGTCCGGCGCCGCGCGGAGGCGGCGTATCGCGACCTCAATGTCGCGCTCGAAGAGCGGGTGCGCGAGCGCGCGGGCGAGCTCGAGCGCGCCAATGCCGAATTGCGCGCGGAAATCGCCAGGCGCCGCCTGACCGAGGCCCGGCACGAGACGGAGAACGCGCGCTACCGCGCCATCGTGAACACGGCCGCCGACGCGATCGTCGTCACCGACGAGGCGGGCGTACTGCACGATTTCAATCCGGCGGCCGAGCGCATCTTCGGCTACCGGGCGGAGGAAGTCGTCGGGCGCCCGATCGGGATGCTGATTTCCGAGCCGAACCCGGAGGCGGACCCTGTGCAGAGACTGGGACAGGAGCGCGAAATCGCCGGACGGCGCAAGGACGGTACGGCGGTGACGCTCGAACTGTCGATCGCCCGGTGGCGGGCCGCAGGACCCGACGGCGGAAATTTCCTCACCGGCATCATGCGCGACGCGACCAAGCGCCGCGAGGCCGAGGCGCAGCTTCGGCAGGCCCAGAAAATGGAAGCGGTGGGGCGGATGACCGGCGGCGTCGCCCACGATTTCAACAATCTTCTGGTCGTCATCTCGGGCAATATCGAGCTTCTCGAAGAGGAACTGGGCGAGCGCGACGCGCGCTTGAAACGTTTTGCCCGCGAAGCGCTGGCCGCCGCGCGACGCGGCGCCGACTTGACCCAAAGGCTGCTGGCGTTTTCGCGCCGACAGCCCCTTGCGCCCAAGACCGTCGACGTCAACGCGCTGCTGACGGGCATGGTCCCGATGCTCGAGCGCGTGCTCGGCGAGACGGTCGCCGTGCGGACGGCGCTGGCCGACGGGTACGTCGCCGCCACGGCCGATCCCTCGCAGCTCGAACAGGCGATCATGAACGTCGCGATCAACGCGCGCGACGCGATGCCCGCCGGCGGCACGCTGGAGATCGCGACCGGGATCGCGACTTTTGCCGACACCGATGCGCCGCCCGGCGGCCTGCCCGCAGGCGAATACGCCGTCGTCACCATCGCCGACACGGGCACCGGCATGTCGCCCGACGTGCTGGCGCGGGCGTGCGAGCCGTTTTTCACGACCAAGGATGTCGGCAAGGGCAGCGGCCTTGGTCTCAGCATGGTCGACGGTTTCGTCCGGCAGTCGCGCGGACGGCTCGCGCTCGACAGCAAATCGGGCGCCGGAACGGTCGTCGCACTCCATCTGCCGCGCGCGTCGGCGCCTGCCGAAACGCACGACCGCCGGGACGAGGCGCCGCCGCCGCCGTTGCCGCAGCGTCGCGGCGCGACGGTACTCGTGGTCGAAGACGACGAACAGGTTCGCGCGCTCGCCGTGACGCTGATCGAAGGGCTCGGATACGCGTGCATTACCGCCGCCGACGGGCCGCAAGCGCTGGCAGCCGTCGCGGGCGGTGCGCCGATCGACCTGCTGATGACCGACGTCGTCATGCCGGGCGGGCTCGATGGCTGGCAATTGGCGCGCGAGTTTCGCCGCATCCGCCCCGGAATCCCGGTGCTCTATGTTTCGGGCTATACCGATGCGTTCCGCAACCGGGACGGACAGCTCGAACCGGGCGAATATCTGCTCGCCAAACCCTACGCGAAATCGGACATTCTGCGCGCGCTGCAAAGCGCGCTCGACGGCGCCGACAAGGGGCCCTAGACGCCGGGGCGTTTGGCGGGCAGGATCTGCACGCCCGCGATGCGCCAGCTGCCGTCGCTTTGGCGGGCCATGTGGTAGAGCGCCACGCCGGCACTGCCATCCTGCCCGTCGAACTCGACGAGCTGCGCGACCAGCCCGCCTTCTTCTTTGGCGGGGCCAAAGACGTAGCTGCGCGGCCGGTAGATCATGCTGTAGCCCTGGCGCACCATGGCTATGAATCGCTCGGGCCCGCCGAACAGCGACTGGATCGAGGCGTCGGCAAACGCAAAGGCGGCTTGCGCGTCGTCGGCGCGAAACGCCGCGATCTGGCGTTCAATCGTGTGGCGGATCGCGGCTTCGTCGCCGACGCCCGGCGCTTGCGCGTGGACCGCAAAACCTGCCAGCAGTACGGCCAGGAAAACCAAAAAGCCTTTGCTCATCGCCGCAGCACCCCTTTAAACAAGAGTGGTTCGCCCCTCGCATAAAGGCAAGTCCCATGCTCAGCACGCCCCGCGGCTATCGCGGAATGGTCACCGCCCCGCACCATCTGGCTGCCCAGGCCGGGCGCGACGTGCTGGCCGAGGGCGGCAACGCGATCGAAGCCATGCTGGCGATGGCGGCCGCCATCCCGGTCGTCTATCCGCATATGAACGCGATCGGCGGCGACGGATTCTGGCTTGTCGATGCGGGCGACGGCAGGCCCGTGGCCGGCATCGATGCGTGCGGGGCGGCGGCCCAATGCCTGTCGCCGGCCTGGTACAAAAAACAGGGCCACGCGGCGATCCCGTCGCGCGGACCCTTGGCGGCCAACACGGTGGCGGGCACCGTGTCGGGCTGGGGGGCGGCGTTCGAACTTTCCAAAACCCTGGGCGGCAAATTGCCGCTAAGCCGCCTGGTGGAGCCCGGCGCCTTCTACGCCGAAAACGGCTTCCCCGCGAGCGCCAGCCAGGCCCGGTTCACGGCCGACAAACGCGCCGAGTGCCGCGTCGCCCCCGGCTTCGAGAAGGCGTTTTTGCCGGACGGCAAAGTGCCCGCCGTCGGCAGTCGGTTCGTGCAGGCGGCGCTGGGCGAAACCTTGCGCCGGATCGGGCGCGAGGGCACGGAGAGTTTCTACCGCGGCAAGCTGGCCGAAGCGATCGCGGCCGACCTCAAACGCGCGGGCGCGCCCGTGGTCCTCGACGACTACAGGCGCCACAAGGCGAAGATCGTCACGCCCCTGACCGTGCAGGTGCCGGGCGCCCGGCTCTACAACATGACGCCGCCCACGCAGGGCCTGGCGGCCCTGCTGATCCTGGCGCTGTTCGGCCGCTTCAAGCCCGCGCAAGGCGACGGCGTCGAATTCGTGCATGCTTTGGTAGAAGCCACTAAACTCGCCTTTCGCGTGCGCGACAAGCACGTGAAGGACCCGGCCTATATGGCGGTCGACGCGCAGGCGCTGCTGGCCGATGCGCGCATCGCCAAGCTGGCGGCGCAGTTCGATCCGCATCTGGCGGCGCCCTGGCCGCAAGCGCCGCAAAAGGGCGACACGATCTGGATGGGCGCGATCGACGCGCAAGGGCGCATGGCGAGCTTCATCCAGTCGATCTATTGGGAGTTCGGCTCGGGCGTGGTGGGCGACGAGACGGGCATTCTGTTCCAGAATCGCGGCACGTCGTTCAGCCTGGAGAAGGGCGCTGCGCAGGAACTGGCGGCGGGGCGCAAACCGTTCCACACGCTGAACCCGGCGATGGCGCATTTTGGCGACGGGCGGCGCATGGTCTACGGCACGATGGGCGGCGACGGCCAGCCGCAAACACAGGCGGCAATTTTTTCGCGCTACGCCTATTACGGGTACAGCCCCCAGGAGGCGGTCACGGCGCCGCGCTGGCTGTTGGGCCGTACCTGGGGCACGGAAACGACCAAACTTCGCATCGAAAGCCGCATGGCGCCGGGGATCGTCGCGGCGCTCAAGGGCATGGGCCACGACCTGGAATTGCTGCCCGATTTCACCGACCTGATGGGCCATGCCGGCATGGTGGTGCGCACGCCCGCAAGCGACGGCGGCCCGGCCTTGCTGGAAGGCGCCACCGACCCGCGCAGCGACGGCCAGGTCGGCGTCGTTTAAGAATCGTCGCCGGGGCGGCGCTTCGGGTCGCCTTCAGCGCACGAACAGATGCACTTCGTTGTTCTGAGCCTGGGTCGAGGTCGTCGAGGACAGCGTCATGCGCTGGGCGGGCAAGCCCATATTGCCAAGGCTGCGCATCACGCCTTCCGCCTGGCGGCGCGCGGCCGTTGCCGCCAAGGCCGCCTGGCTTTGGCCGCCGCGCGTCGGCGCGACTGCGACCAGATCGAAATTCGCGGTCGGGCTGCGCTCCAGCGCGCGGCTCACGGCCGTATAGAGCGCCTGTTCGTAGGACGGATTCGCGCGGTCGAAGCGGATCACCACCAGCGGACGCCGGCCCGTCGCCCCGCTTGCGGGGTTTGCCGCCTGGGGCTGGCCGCCCGGCGCCACGCCCAGCACGGCCGGGCTGCCGTCGGCGGGCGCCACGTTCGTAAAGGCACGGTTGTTGAGCCCCGAACCGAACAGCTCGCCGTTGCGAATCGCCAGCGACAGCGCCGTCAGGTTCGAACGCTCGCGGCTCGCGTAGGTCGATTGGCGGTTGATGTCTTCGTTGAGTTCGTTGAGCAGGCGGTCGATCGACACGACCGTGCGGTTCACTTCGTCCTCGACCTGGGCCAATTGGCGGTGGTCGTCTTCGACGGCGCCGCTCAGCGAATAGGCCGCGCGCGTCGAGTCGAGCAGGAAGGCCGCCATCGCCGCGTCGCCCGCGGCCTGGCTCGACAATTGCGCCAGACGGCCGATCTCGGCCGACAGACGGTCGAGTTCGCTGGCGGCCTGGTTCCATTGCGCCTGCAAAATCGGGTTGCCGGGCGTGGTGCCCACCTGCAACCGGGTGTTGATGCCCGCCACCAGCGTGAAATAGCGCTGCGCGGTGCCGACCGTGTCGGCGCGCATCTGCTGGATGGCGCCCGAGCGCGTCTGCACGGCGCCCTGCAGATTCTGCAATTCGGTGCGCATCGCTTGCGCGCGGATGCCCACGGCCGTCTGCTGGCCGCCGGGCAAGCGGCCCGTATCGGGCGTGTCGATGGCGCCGCTCGTGCGCGCGGGCACGAAGACGGGCGATCCTTGCGCGGACGCGCCCGCTTGCGCCTGGCGCTCGGCCGACGAGGGCGGAATTTCCTGGCGCACGCCGGGGGGCGCTCCCGCCGGGGCTCCATCCGACAGCGACGGCCACAAGGCTTCGGAAACCATGTTGCAGCCCGCCAGCGGCACGCCCATCGCGAGCAAGAGGCCGAATTTACGAAGCTGTGCGAACCGATCGGTCATTGTGCGGGCTCGTTCGGAGAAGGTGTGATACGGAACTTGCCTGCGAAAGATTTACGCAAGCCAACGTTTACGCAAACGCTCGGCCCAGCGACATTGCAGTCGCTTGGCCGGGCGCTTGGCCGGGATCGACTTAAGCGGCGGATCGTAACCAAGCCATCGCATCGGCACAAGGCCGATTTTATCCCGGTTTTCCACAGCCTTAGTCGCGGGTTTTGCGCCGCTTCGAACCGGCGATGCGCGACCGCGATTATGGCTTGCGCCGTCACCGGGGTTCGACTAGTGTCCGCCGCCGTTTCCCGACGGGCGATGTTTTCCGCCCGCCCGGAAACGACGGCTTGCGCGGCCGTAGCTCAACTGGATAGAGCATCAGACTACGAATCTGGAGGTTAGGGGTTCGAATCCCTTCGGCCGCGCCATTTCTTTCCATCGATGGTCGATTTGTTTGGCCCGCAACGCGGCCGCAGCCAAAGGATTCGGCAGCGGCCCATTTTTGTGGTAGCCTGATCTTGCAATTCGAACCGGCGACGGGTTGCGCAAACGTCGGAAAGCCGGAAACGCGAGACGGGGAGGTGTCCAAAAACGACATGACTCCACCCAAGCACGTCTGAGCACCGGTCCCAACGGAACGTCGATCGCGCGTTCGGCGCGAGACCTTCCGGGCCGGCCCTTCGATCGGGCGCGACGCAACCGCCCGTTTTGCCACCCGACCGACGCTGTCGGACGCTGATTTTGTGCCGATGTGTCGGGAGACAAGCCCAAGATGCCCATGCGCGACCCGGGGCGCGATGCCGCCCTGCCGCCAACGCCCTTGGATTTGCAGCCCGACAACGCGGTGCGCCAGCATCCGGCACGAACCGGCAGGCCTGTCGATCGCCTGCCACGGCCCGATCCGCAAGTCCGGTCCAGGAATTGCGGCGGCCAAACCAAAGTGGGCCCCGCCAAAGCCCGTCTTCGCCCCGCTGGGCGGACGGGCGGCGGGGCCTCGATTTTCGAGAATTTGATCTGGGAGATCGTTTTCAAATTTTTTGCCGTCTGCGCCGCTGACGCTGACCCAGTTCATTGCTATTTCACGGATGTCGCTGCTGCGTGCAGCAATCCTCGAAGATGGAGATAAATATGCCGACAGATCCCACGTCCAAACCGACCTCCGCGGCGTCGATGACATCGCAGGACGCGGCTCGTATTCAGAGCGCTACCGCAAAGGCGAGCGGTGGCCAAGTTCCGAAAGGAAGCTTCTCAAGCCGTGCCACCAGCGCGGCGGCGAAGAACGGCACGTAGCGTTTAGGGGCGGAAGCAAATGTTTCCGCCCCGATCGCAACAAATTGGGGGCGGGACCAACATCTTTTCGATATTGCTGAAATGTCACGAACGCGCGAGCAGATCAGATAAAATCTTAATCCGATGCGACACAAGGAGTATCGAAAGCGCCGACGAGGCGATTGTTCCGCTGCATGGAATTGCTTGAGAGAAATTGGATCGCTTCTGTGTTGAAAAAAACCCCAAAACCGAAGCCGCCCTATCCGATGCTTGGCGAAGTATGCAGTCTATTGGCCGACGCATTTGGAACGAAGAAGGACACGCCTGTTTCGGCGAAGAAAAAACTCGACCGGTTGGCGCGCGACGGGGACTATAATTGGGCTCTGCGCCCAAAGATTGTCGAAGAATTTCTGGTCAAACCGCTCGGCAAACTCGATGCCGAATTTGCGGAGTTCGTCGGAAAATTCGCCAATCATCTGCTCGATGAACACGTTCGTTTGCTTTTGAAGGTTTCACTCGACGCAATGTCGAGAGAAGAAGCGGCGCCGATTTTGATCGAACACATGTACGCAGCGGGTGTCGCGGCTTTTCTGATAAAGCTGCACGAGCAATTCGGCGGTCCCGGTCTGGGCGATTTTTTCCGGCAAAATGCTGAGCCGGTCGATGTCGCTTTTAAATGGTTGGAGGCATCTCTTGAGTTTCAAGTGTCTGCGACGGTATTCACGGATGACAAACAGGAGCGCGACGACATAGGCCGGTGGCGTCGTGGCGATACGATCCCGGATTTTTTCCGTTCGATCCTGCCTTTGGAGCGCAAGATTTCGACAAAACGCCCGGATTTGGGACCGAAAGCTCGTTCGTTCGCCATATGGCTTTTAACGGCGCGCGCACTTGCCTGGTTCGATCGGGAAGCGCGCGCTGCTAATTTCGGATCTTTGCTTGACCGCGTGCGACGCCACATTCTTTTGAACTGTCCAAGCCTCGATATTGGAAAAATACTTTCAACTGTAAACTCTGAGACGGGAAAACAGACTCCGGAAGTCGTACTTTGTGGCAGGTCACTTATCAACGGTCTGAACCCGACACGTTCTAAAAATGCCGGAGAGCAGGCGACTACATTTGCTGAACTCGACCGCTTCGCGGAGTTGCTAAAAAAGCACGATATGGATGGAAGAGCAGGGTACATGCTCGATTGGTGCAGGGGTCGTTGGCACATACTCTCGCGCAAAGAGGAGTGCGCGCTTGAATTCTACGAAAGTGCGGTGCAGCGAGCGCTATATCGAATAGGTTTGGAGCAACAGACGCTTCTGCGCGAGGCCCTTTCTCTCGCAGCGCATCTTGGGAAAAAGCCTGCGGTCAAGAGGCTGGCCCACTTCGCTCGAGCGCTGGGACTTTTCCAGGATGTTCTACCGACCGTTCCGGAAGTGCATGATGTTTTGTCTGATGAGCAGGTTCGGAAACTTGCTTTGGCATTTGATGTAATTTTTCCTTTCAACGCGCGGTTTCCGGAGGCTCCGTTACCGCAATGAGATATTTTTGAAGACAATTACGGATACGACCCGATTTTTGTCGGAAGCTGCCCTCATGGCTGAACTTTCCAAAACGGGCGCGGCCGTGCTATAACGCAAGCGTTCGGCGAGAAACGCCGCAATTTTCGAGCGAGACCCAGAATGGCCAGTTCGATCGGTTCGGGTACCACCGTTTTAGCCTCGGTTCCGGCGCGCCTGGATTTGGCGCATGGCGTCGCAGGCTTTGTCGCCGCGTTCAACAATTCGCGCTGGACCGCCACAAGCTTCTTCGACGGCCCGAATGTCAACGCGCCCGATCTGGTCGAGTTCGGCCAGGGCAAGACGTACGACTTTTTTGCGTGACGCCCCGGCGATTTTTTGCGCGATGTCTGCCGCCCCAATTTTTCCGCAATTGACAGCGGAATAGAGCAACCCCCTCCGGCTTTGTCCTTGCGACGGCGGCATGGTGCCGCCGCGCTGAAAACCGGAGAAATCCAATGAAGAAGTTTGCCGCCCTTGCCCTGGCCCTGACGCTTGCCGTGCCGGGCGCCGCGTTCGCCCAGACGCCCCAGGCGCAGCCGGCGACCAAACCCGCCGCGACCGCACCTGCGGTTGCGCAAGCGCCCAAGCCCGCCGACGCCAAAAAGACCGAAACCGGCGCGCACACCAATGCGCCGACGGCCGGCAAGGAGCAGCCGAAGAAAAACTAAGTACGCAGGTACCGTTCCCGCCGCGCCGCCGGTCCAAGCGACCGCGCGCGGCGGGGATTGTTTTGGTACCAATAGGTACAATTTGTTTCGTCCAAGCCCCTTGATTGGCGCCGCACTTCGCCCTTAAGTAACGCGACACACGCGACGTGTCGAATCGGGGGCGAGGGGAAAATGGGGCAATTGTCGGAAAAAGCCGCGCTGTTCGCGGCCGGTGCAGCCGTGTTCGCGTTCGTATCCGCAGCGCCGGCTTTGGTGCTTGCGCAAGGCGGGCCGCCGCAAGCGCCGCCCGTGACGGTCGCCAAACCCGTCGTCAAGGAAATCGTCGAGCAGGACGAATATACCGGGCGCTTCGAAGCGGCCGAAACGGTCGAATTGCGCGCGCGCGTGTCGGGCTATCTGGAAGCCGTGCGCTTCCGCGACGGCCAGATCGTGCGCGAGGGCGATCTTCTGTTCGCCATCGACAAGCGCCTCTACCAGGCGACGCTGGCGCGCACGCAGGCGGCCGTCAGTGCCGCCCAGACGCGCGTCGATTTTGCCAGGCTCGATTTCGAACGTTTCGAGCGGCTGGCGCGCACGGGCTCGGCGCCCGAACGCCAGCTCGAACAGGCGCGCCAGACCTTCCAGCAGGCCCAGGCCGACATCGCGGCCCTGCGCGCCGAACAGGAGACCGCGCGCCTCAATCTGGGATTCACCGAAATTCGCAGCCCGCTCGCGGGCCGCATCGGGCGCAAGCTCGTTTCGGAAGGCAATCTGGTGGCGGCCGACCAGACGGTTCTGGCGACGGTCGTGGCGACCGATCCGATCCATTTCAATTTCGACATCGACGAGCGTTCGTACATCGCCTACACGCGCCGCGTGCAGGCGGGCGAGCAGCAATCGGGGCGCGCCGGGGCGGGCTTCGACGTGCAGGCGGGTCTGCTCGACGAGCGCGATCTGCCGCGCACGGGGCGGCTCGAATTTCTCGACAACCGCATCGACCCGGCCTCGGGCACGATGCGCGCGCGCGCGACCTTCGCCAACAAGGACGGGCTGCTGACGCCGGGGCTGTTCGGGCGCATCCGCGTGCCGGGCTCCAACGCCTACAAGGCCGTGCTGGTCCCCGACGAAGCCATCGCCGCCGACCAGGACCGGCGTTTTGTCTGGGTGGTCGCCGACGACGGCACGGTTGCCGTGCGCCTGGTCCGGCCGGGCCCGCGCATCGACGGCTACCGCATCGTGCGCAACGGGCTGGACGGCAGCGAGCGCATCGTGGTCGCGGGCCTGCAGCGCGTGCGGCCCGGCGGGCGCGTCGCGGCCCAGCAAATCGAACTTCCCCCCTCGCGCTAGGCGCGGCCCCCCGTCGTCAGGAACAGCCCGCCATGCGCTTCACGCATTTTTTCGTCGACCACCCGATCTTCGCCTCGGTGCTGTCGATCGTCATGGTCATTCTGGGCGCGGTCGCGTTCCAGGCGCTGCCCGTCAGCGAGTATCCCGAAATCGCGCCCCCCACGATCGTGGTGCGCGCGGCCTATCCGGGCGCCGACGCGCAGACCGTGGCCGCGACCGTGGCAACCCCGCTCGAGCAGGAAATCAACGGCGTCGAGGACATGCTTTACATGTCGTCCTACGCGACGGCCGACGGCGCAATGGCGCTGACCATCACCTTCAAGGCGGGCACCGATCTCGACAATGCGAGCGTGCTGGTGCAGAACCGCGTGGCGATCGCCACGCCCCGCCTGCCCGAAGAAGTGCGCAGGCTCGGCATCACCACCCAGAAAAGCTCGCCCGACCTCATGATGGTCGTGCACATGCTGTCGCCCGACGAAAGCTACGACCAGCTCTACATTTCAAACTACGCGCTGCTGCGCGTGCGCGACCAGCTGCTGCGCATCGAGGGCGTGGGCGATCTGATCGTGTTCGGCGCGCGCGAGTACGCCGTGCGCATCTGGATGGATCCCGACAAGCTGGCGGGCTACGGGCTTTCGGCCAGCGACGTGGTGCGCGCTCTTCGCGAGCAGAACGTGCAGGTTTCGGGCGGGGCGCTCGGTACGCCGCCGGCCGACGCCAACACGGCGTTCCAGATCGCGGTCACGACGCAAGGCCGCTTCGAGGATCTGCGCCAGTTCCGCGACGTGATCGTGCGCAATTCGGGCAACGGGCGTCTGGTGCGCGTGGGCGACGTCGCGCGCCTGGAGCTGGGCGCCAAGGACTACGTCACCAATTCCTACCTCAACGGCAAGCCCGCCGTGGCGCTGGCGATCTTCCAGCGCCCGGGCTCCAACGCGCTGGCGACGTCGGCGGCCGTCCTCGGGCGCATGGCCGAGCTCAAGCGCGACTTTCCCGTCGGCGTCGACTACCAGGTCGTCTACAATCCGACCGAGTTCATCCAGGAATCGATCAAGGCGGTCTACGCCACGCTGATCGAGGCGATTTTGCTGGTGGCGCTCGTGGTGCTGGTCTTCCTGCAGAGCTGGCGCGCGGCGCTCATCCCGATTCTGGCGATCCCGGTTTCGCTGATCGGCACGTTCGCGGTGCTGCTCCAGTTCGGCTTTTCGCTGAACGTCCTGACGCTGTTCGGCATGGTGCTTGCGATCGGCATCGTGGTCGACGACGCGATCGTGGTCGTGGAAAACGTCGAGCGCAACATCGCGGCCGGCATGAGCCCGCGCGACGCCGCGCACGAAACCATGGACGAGGTCGGCACCGCCGTCATCGCCATCGCGATCGTGCTGTCGGCCGTGTTCATCCCGTCGGCCTTCGTGCCGGGGCTGCAGGGCCAGTTCTACCGGCAGTTCGCAGCGACCATCGCGGTCGCGACCGTGCTGTCGGCCTTCAATTCGCTGACGCTGTCGCCGGCCTTGGCGGCGATCCTGCTCAAAAAACACGATCCCGGCCACGCGCCGCGCAATCCGATCGCGCGCCTGGGCAGCGGGTTCGCGCGGATTTTCAACCGCAGTTTCGACAAGATGGGCGACGGCTATGCGCGCTCGACCGGATTTTTCGTGCGCCGCAAAAGCCTCATGCTGCTGGTCTATGCGGGGCTGGGGGCGGCGACCGTGTGGATCGGCAACGCCGTGCCGACCGGCTTCATTCCCCCGCTCGACCGCGGCTATCTGATCGTGGCGATCCAGTTGCCGGACGGCGCGTCGCTCGAGCGCACGGATGCGGTCGTCAAGCGCGCGAGCGAAATCATGCAGGCGACGCCCGGCGTCAAGGATGCGGTCGCCTTCGCCGGATTTTCGGGCGCCACTTTCACCAACGCGCCCAACGCGGCGGTGATTTTCGCGGGCCTCCAGCCGTTTTCCGAGCGCGTGCCGCAGGGATTGACCTCGACCCAGATCGTCGGCCAGCTGTTCGGGCGGTTGCAGCAGATCCAGGAAGCCTTCATCCTGGCCATCCCGCCGCCGTCGGTGCCGGGCATCGGTTCGCTTGGCGGCGTCAAGCTGCAGTTGCAGGAGCGCAGCGGCAACGAACTCGGGCGCGTGCTGGGGGCGGCGAACCAGCTGATCGGCCAATTGCGCCAGACGCCGGGTCTGGTCGGCGTGTTCACCAGCTTCTCGGCCAGCACGCCGCAGATCTATCTCGATATCGACCGCACCAAGGCGCAGATTCTGAACGTGCCGATCGGCAATATTTTCGAGACGCTGCAGTTCAATCTGGGCACGGCCTATGTCAACGACTTCAACGCGTTCGGACGCGTCTACCAGGTGCGCGCCCAGGCCGATCGCGAGTTTCGCCTGACCCCCGACGACATCCAGCGCTTGCGCGTGCGCTCGGCGACCGGCGCGCTCGTGCCCCTTGGCACGTTGGTCGAGATCCGCGACACCACGGGCGCCGATCTCGTGCAGCGCTACAACGCCTATATCTCCGTGCCGATCCAGGCTTCCGCAGCGCCGGGCGTCACCTCCAGCCAGGCGATCGCGCTGATCGAAAAAGTCGCCAGCGAAACGCTGCCGCCCGGCATCGGACTCGAATGGACCGAACTTGCCTACCAGGAGAAGCTGACCGGCAACACGGCGACATACATCTTCATTCTGGCGGTGGTGTTCGTGTTTTTGGCCCTGGCGGCGCAGTACGAAAGCTGGGGCATGCCGTTCGCGATCGTGCTGATCGTGCCGATGAGCGTGCTCTCCGCGCTCGCGGGCGTGATGGTGCGCGGGCTCGACAACAACATCCTGGTGCAGGTCGGGCTGATCGTGCTCGTGGGGCTTGCGGCCAAAAACGCGATCCTGATCGTCGAATTCGCGCGCCAGCTCGAAGACGAAGGCAAGGATACGGTCGCGGCCGTGGTCGAAGCCTGCCGCTTGCGGCTGCGCCCCATTTTGATGACGGCTTTTGCCTTCATCCTGGGCGTGGTGCCGCTGGTGATCGCCACGGGGCCGGGGGCGGAAATGCGCCAGGCGCTGGGCACGGCCGTGTTTTCGGGCATGCTGGGCGTCACGCTGTTCGGCCTGTTCCTGACGCCGGTCTTCTATGTGGTGGTGCGCGACCTTTCCCGCCGCCGCAAAAAGACGCCCGCACCCGCGCACGACTAGCCGTACCCGAAATCCGGCGGGCATTGCGCGCATCCGTGCGATGGGCTATCGAGTGTGCCGTTCCTGCAACGAACGGGGCGTAGGCGCGCGTATGGCCAGCGAGTACCGGTGCATTTTGTTCACGTGGCGGGACATACGCGAAGCGCTGGTGGCGTTCCAGCGGCGGCGCGGCATCGCGGTGCCGGTGCGCGATCCGGACAGTTTCGTGGTCGATCCCAACAAGCTCGATGTCGAGCTGAGCTACACCGAAAAGCCGCGCCCGCTGGTCTTCCGCTTCGACCGCGACACGGTGTCGGCCGCGCTGATCCTGCAATGCAAGGATCGCGGCATCCGCCTGCCGCTCAAATCCAAGAAACAGGTCTATCTGATCGAAGCGCGCCTGTCGCTGGTCGTCCACATCGCGGGACCGGAATCGGAAGAATTCCTCGCCTACGAACTGGTAAAGCGCATCGCATGAGCAAGCGCAAATCGGCTTTGCCCGACGGCATGTCGGAATACCGGCTGATCTTCTTCCGCGAAAGCGAGATGGTGCAGGCGATCGGCGCTTTCGCGCGCCTGCAGAAAAAGCCGCTGCCGGTGGGCATGATCCTGCGCATGGTGTTCGACGAAGACCAGATGACCATGACGCTGCATCTGGAGCGCGATTCGGGCGGCCGGGTCGAGCAGACCTACACGGCGTCGGAAATCGCCGCGGCGCTGATCGGCTACTGCAAAAACGCGCGCATTCCGCTGCCGCGCGCGGCCAACAAGGAACTGCGCATCGTGGCCAACCGCCCGGCGTTCCTGATCCGCGAACACGGCACGGGTCTTGGCGCCGACGACGCGCTGGTCGATTTCAAGGACTGACTTGCACGCGCGCATCTCCCTCGAGGACACGCCGCTGTTCGCCGATCCGTCGGGCGCTTTGTACTGGCCCCAACGCCGCACGCTGGTGCTGGCCGAACCCGATCTGGCGCCGCGCGCCAATATGGCCAAACTCCAGCTGCTGGCGCGCCGCTACGCGCCCGCGCGCGTCGTGTGCCTGGGACCCGTTCGGGGGCCGCTCCCGCCCGGCTGGATCGTGCTGGCGGACGGCGGGGCGATCGGCGAAGACAGGCTCGTTTTGCGCCATCTTCCCGCTGCGGGCGACGCGCTGGCGCCGGGCGAAATCGTCGGCGGTCTGCGCCCGCATGCGGCGCTGGAAACGCGGCACGGGCACCGCACGGGTCCGTGTTTCGCGCTCGACGGGCGCCGCATGGCGATGCCGGCGTTCGGCGCGCAAGCGGGCGGCATCCAAGCGGGCGGCGGGGACGTGCGGTCGCCCGCCCTCGTGCGGCTGTTCGGGCGCGCGCGCGTGCGCGTCCTGCTGCTGGGCGCGGACCGCCTGCAGCTTGTCGCGCGCGACCGGCTGGTGCCGATAGCGCGCGTCAATCGGCCAGCGTGAAGACGCGCACGCTTTCTTTGCGGCCGCGCAAGACAACGTCGCCGACCGCTCGAAACGCAAAGCCGGCACCGTCCGCCGCCGCGCGCGTCGCGGCGCTCAGCAAAATGCGCGTGCCGTAGGTTTTGTTGAGATCCTGCAGCCGCGCGGCGGCGTTCACCGCGTCGCCCAGCAGCGTGTAGCTCAGCCGGTCGTCGGTGCCGATCGTGCCGCCGACGACGGGCCCCGTATTGATGCCGATGCGCGTGGCCAGCGGCGTGCCGTCGGGCGCGCGGAAATCGGCCAGCACCTGCCGGATTTCGCGCGCGGCCGCGACGGCGCGGGCGGCATGGCCGTCGAGCGGCAAGGGAAGGTTGAAACTGGCGAACAGGCCGTCGCCGGTAAAACTGTTGACCACGCCGCCGTGCCGGCGGATCGGGGCCACGACCAGCGGCAGATAGGCATTGAGCAGCCGGATGATGTCCGCAGGGGCGAGCCGCTCCGACAATGCGGTAAAACCCTGGATGTCGGTGAATATCAGCGTCGCTTCCGAGGTACGCCCCTCGATCCGACCGTTGGCGAGGCTGCCCACAAGCTGCGCCGCGACGCTTTCGTCGACGAATTTGCCGAAGGTTTCGCGCAGCCGCTCGCGCTCGCGCAGGCCCTCGAGCATGCGGTTGAAACGCCCGGTCAGCGCGCCGATTTCCTCGTTCGAGGTGACGGGCAAGCGCACGCCAAGATCGCCCGCCGCCGCCGCCCGCATGCCCGCATCCAGCCGCCGCAGCGGTCGGCCCAGCGTGCCCGCCGCCCAGAACAGCAGCGCCAGAACCCCGAAAAGCGAAGTCGACAGGTCGATATAGATTTCCGCCGCCAGCCGGTCGCCCGAGTAGGAGGCAAGGTCGGTCGCAACCAGCGCCAGCGGCGCGAGCGCCGCAAAAACCAGCGCGTAGCCCAGTTTCAGCCCGAAGCGGCCGAAAAACAGACCGAGATTTTCGCCGGTTTCCTCGAATATTCGCGCGCACAGCCGCTCCAAATAGTCGCTGGCCAGGAAATAGACGACGACGAACATGAAACCGCCCGAGACCAAAATCGTCATGGCCGCGTCGAGCGCGCCCAAACGTTGCTCGAACGGCACGTCTTCGAACAGGGCGGCGCCGTCGAACAGCAAGGGCGGCACCAGCCGCAGCACGACCGCGACCAGATAGAGCGTGCCCGCCGCGATCGCCGAGCGCAGCGGCAATTGCGTCAGCGCGCGCTCCATAAGCGCCATGCCGCCGCCGCGACGAAGATTTTCGCCGATCGGCGCATAGAGACGGCGCGCGGCGACATGCAGGCCCGCCAGCAGCAGCACAAGACCGGTCGCAAGGTTGCGCTCGTGCAGGCCCGGAATGTCGGCCACGAGCGTGATGACGAGCGCGATCGCCGCATCGAGCAAAAACGGCACCGCCATGATCGCGTAGTAGCGGCGCTCGACATGCTTCCAGGCGGCTTCGCGCGCGGGCTCCATGCGCCATGTTCGCCCGCACGGCGCGCGCTCGCAAGCATGGCCTGGCCGCGCGTGGCGTATGGAAATACCCCAATTAAACGCGCGATATGATCCAAGATGCGCATCCGCGCGTAGAGCCCTGTAGAAACGCGTGCAGAACCCCTCGAACGAACCGGTTTGTCGATCCTCCATGCCAGCGGCGCCGATCCTTGTCTGGTTTCGTCAGGACCTGCGTCTGACCGACAATCCGGCCTTGCTGGCGGCTTGCGCCGCGGGCGTGCCGGTCATCCCGGTCTATATCCGCGATACCCAAAACGAGGGCGCTTGGGCGCCGGGGGCGGCGTCCGATTGGTGGCTGCACCATTCGCTTGCCGCGTTGGCGCTGGATCTTGAAAAGCGCGGCAGCCGGCTGGTGCTGCAAAGCGGCGCCAGCGCGCAGGCGCTGGACCGATTGATCGCCGAAACCGGCGCGTCGGCCGTCTATTGGAACCGGCGCTACGAACCTGCCGCAGTCGCCCGCGACACGGCGATCAAACAAGCGCTCGAGGCGCGCGGGCTTGGCGCCAAAAGTTTCAACGCGGCGCTGCTGTTCGAGCCGTGGACGATCCGCAACAAATCGGGCGAACCCTATCGCGTCTTCACGCAGTTCTGGAAAACCTGCTTGGCGAGCGAGCCGCCGCCGCTGCCGGTCCCGGCCCCCAAGAATTTCGAAAAACCGGCCGCCTGGCCGACATCGGACGAATTGGCGTCGTGGCGCTTGCTGCCGACCAAGCCCAATTGGGCTGCAGGCTGGGACAAAATCTGGCAGCCCGGGGAAGCTGGCGCTGCCAAACGCCTCGACTGGTTTTTGGCCAACGCCGTGGCCGCCTACAAAGAAGACCGCAACCGGCCCGACCTCGACGCCACCTCGCGCCTGTCGGCGCATCTGCATTTTGGCGAGATCGGGCCGCGCCAATGTTTCCATGCCGCGCGCGCGGCGGCGGGCGACGCCAAAGGCGCCACGCATTTCCTGTCCGAACTGGGCTGGCGCGAATTCAGCCACCAGCTGCTGTTCCAGCGCCCCGATCTGCCCGAGCAGGCGTTGCGCGCCGATTTTCGCGCCTTCCCGTGGGCGGACGATGCCAAAAAGCTGCGCGTCTGGCAGCTGGGCCGGACCGGCTATCCCATCGTCGATGCGGGCATGCGCGAGCTGTGGCAGACCGGCTACATGCACAATCGCGTGCGCATGATCGTGGCCTCGTTCCTGGTGAAGCACCTGCTGCTGCCCTGGCAGCGCGGGCAGGAATGGTTCTGGGACACGCTGGTGGATGCGGACCTCGCCAACAATTCGGCAAGCTGGCAGTGGGTGGCGGGCTGCGGCGCGGATGCGGCGCCCTATTTCCGCATTTTCAACCCGATCCTGCAGGGCGCCAAATTCGATCCCGACGGCGCCTATACGCGCCGCTTCGTCCCCGAACTCGCGAATCTCGCGACCGCCCATCTGTTCGCCCCGTGGGAGGCGCCCGCGCTGGAACTGAAAGCGGCCGGCATCGAGCTTGGCAAAACCTACCCCAAGCCGATGGTCGACCATACGGCCGCGCGCGACAGGGCGCTGGCGGCGTTCCAATCCTTGAAAGAGACCGCCTAAATGGACATCGCCGTTGTCGGTGCGGGCATTTCGGGTTTGGGCGCTGCGTGGCTGCTGGCCAAGCGCCATCGCGTGACGCTCTTCGAGAAGCAGGACCGGCTGGGCGGCCATACCAACACCGTGCTGGCCGATGCCAGAGCCCTCGACGGCACCAGGCGCACGCTGCCCGTCGATACCGGCTTCATCGTCTACAACGATGCCACCTATCCCGATCTGATCGCGCTGTTCGCGCATCTGGGCGTGGCGGCGCGCGTCTCCGACATGTCGTTTGCGGCGTCGATCGATCGCGGGCGCGTCGAATATTCGGGCGGCACGCTGGGCGGGCTGTTCGCGCAGCGGCGCAACGTGCTGCGGCCCAGCCATTGGCGCATGCTGGCCGACTGCCTGCGCTTTTTCCGCGAGGCGACGGCGCTGTGCGCGGCCGATTCGACGGACCCGCGCAGCCTCGGCGCGTTTCTGGCCGAAGGCGGCTACAGCCAGGTGTTCGTGGACAACCATCTGCTGCCGATGGCGGCGGCGATCTGGTCGTGCCCGGCCAAAACGATGATGGATTTTCCGGCCGTCAGTCTCGCGCGGTTCTTCCGCAACCATGGGCTGTTGCAGATATTCGACCGGCCGCTGTGGCGCACGGTCGAGGGCGGCAGCAACAGCTACATCGCCAAACTGCTGGCCGATGCGGGCCCCGCCCTCGCGCACGCGAAGGGGGCCAGCGCCATCGACGCGGCGGGCTTGCGCGTTTGCGATGCCGACGGCGCGTGGCGCGGCTTCGATCGCATCGTATGCGCGAGCCATGCCGACGAAACGCTGGCGCTGCTGGGGGCGGGCGCGTCGGCGCAGGAGCGCGAATTGCTGGGCGCGTTCAAGTTCCAGTCCAACCGCGCGGTGCTGCACCAGGATGCGGCCCAGATGCCCAAGCGCAAAGCCGCGTGGTCGAGCTGGAACTATCTGGCCGAGCGGCGCCGCGGCGCGATCGACGTGTGCGTGACCTACTGGATGAATCTGCTGCAGGGGCTCGATGCCGACGTGCCGCTGTTCGTCACGCTCAATCCGCTGGCGCCGCCCGATCCCGCCAAAGTTCTTGCCAGTTTCGACTACATGCACCCGGTGTTCGATGCGGGCGCCATGGCGGCGCAGGCACGGCTTGGCGAAATCCAGGGCCGGCGCGGTCTCTATTTTTGCGGGGCGTGGACGGGCTACGGCTTCCACGAAGATGGCTTGCGTTCGGGCCTGGATATTGCCGAAATGCTGGGCGCCGTGCGGCCCTGGCGCGATGCCGGGCGCAAGCTGGCGGCGGACTGAACGGAAACGCGATGCCCGAAACCTGCCTCTATTTCGGCACTGTGATGCATGCGCGGCTGCGGCCGTTCCGGCATCGTTTTGCCTACGGCGTGTTTTCGATGCTGGTCGATCTCGACGCGCTGCCGGAACTTGCCGCGCGCTCGCGGCTGTTCGGCTACAACGCGCCCGGCCTGTTTTCGTTTTTCGACGCCGACCACGGCGCGCGCGACGGCAGCCCGGCGCGCGCGTGGGTGCGCGGCCATTTGGCGCAAGCGGGCCTGGAGCCGGCGGGGGCGCGCATCTACGCGCTGTGTTTCCCGCGCGTGCTCGGCTACGTGTTCAATCCGATCACGGTCTATTTCTGCTACGAGGCCGGGGGGCGGCTGGCGGCGCTGCTCTACGAGGTCAAAAACACCTTCGGCGACCAGCACGGCTATCTGATCGCGGTGGACGGCGCGCATGTCGCGGGACGCCCCGTCGTGCAGCGCGCGACCAAGCGCTTCCACGTCTCGCCTTTCATCGACATGGCCAAGCTCTATCGCTTCCGCATCGACGCGCCGGAAGAAAAACTGGCGCTGCTGATCCGCGAAGACGCGGCCGACGGCGAGCTGCTGGTCGCAAGCCAGACGGCAAGGCGCGTCGCGTGGTCGGAGCGCAATCTGCTGCTGGCTTTCGCGCGCTACCCGCTGCTCACGCTCAAAGTCATGGGGGCGATCCATTGGGAAGCGCTGCGCCTGTGGCTCAAGGGCGCCAAATACCATCCGCGTCCGGCTCCTCCCGCCATCCAGGTCGAAACAGTTCCCCGCCATGCTGAAATCTGACATTCCCGGTCTTGCCCTTCGCACGCTGCTGGTCGCGGGTTCGCGCATCGAAGCGGGCCAGCTTTCCGTCACCTTGCCCGACCGCTCGGTGCGCGTGTTTGCGGGCCATCGGCCGGGACCGGTCGCGGCGCTTTCGATCCGCTCCAACAAGGCCGCGCGCCAGATTCTGTTCGGCGGCAATGTCGGGTTTGCCGAAGCCTATATGGATGGCGGCATCGACTCGCCCGACATGGCCGCGATGCTGGAACTGGCCGTGCTCAACGAAAACGCGATCGACGACATCCATTACGGCCGCGCCAGCAAGATCGCGCCCCTGATCGGCTATGTGCGCCGTCTGTGGCATTCGCTGCGCGCCAACACGCGCGCAGGCTCGCAGCGCAACATCGCCTACCATTACGATCTGGGGAACGCGTTCTACGAACGCTGGCTCGATCCGTCGATGGCGTATTCCTCGGCCGTCTATGCCGACGGCATCGCGGATCTGGAATCCGCCCAGCAGGCCAAGTTCGCCGCGATGGCGCGCATGCTCGACATTCGCCCGGGCCAGAAAGTGCTCGAGATCGGCTGCGGCTGGGGGTCGTTTGCGGCCTATCTTGCCAAGGAATTCCAGGCGCGCGTGACCGCCATCACGGTCAGCCGCGAGCAATTGGCCCACACCCAGGCCAAGGTGCAGGCCGAGGGTTTGGGCGACCTTGTGGAGACGCGGTTCGTCGACTATCGCGACGTCGAGGGGCGGTACGACCGCATCGCGTCGATCGAAATGTTCGAGGCGGTCGGCGAAAAATACTGGCCCGCCTATTTCGCCAAGCTGCGCGACAGCCTTCAGCCCGGCGGGCGCGCGGCCTTGCAGATCATCACCATCGCCGACCATTGTTTCGAGAGCTACCGTTCGGGCGTGGATTTCATCCAGCGCTATATTTTTCCGGGCGGCATGCTGCCGTCGCCCGCCGCCCTCAAGCGCGAATACGAAGCGGCGGGCCTTCGTCTCGACGGGCAGAGCTTCCACGGCGAAGACTACGCGCGCACGCTGGCCGAGTGGAATCGCCGCTTCCAGGCCGCCTGGCCCGACATTCGCCCGCTCGGCTTCGACGAGCGATTCAAGCGCATGTGGGAGTTCTACCTTGCCTATTGCGAAGCGGGCTTCCGCGGCCGCGCGACCGACGTGACGCAGGTGGCCCTTGTCCGACCGTGAGGCCGCAAGGCTGCCCACGAAGATTCTTGCGGCCTACGCGCTGCCGGCCTTGCCTGCGGCCATGCTGGGCCTGCCGCTGCTGATTTTCTTGCCGAGCTTCTATGCCCAAACCACGCCCCTGTCGCTGACCGCGATCGGCACGGTGCTGCTGCTGGCGCGTTTGTGGGATGTCGGCGTCGATCCCGCGATCGGTTTTTTGAGCGACCGCACGCGCACGCGTTTCGGGCGCCGCAAACCCTGGATGCTGGCGGCCCTGCCGCTGGTGCTGGCGGGCAGCTTCATGCTGTTCGATCCGCCCGACGACGCGAACGCCGCCTATCTGCTGGGCTGGCTGCTGGTCGTCTATTTGGGCTGGTCGATGGTGCAGATTCCGCACCAGGCCTGGGGCGCGGAACTGTCGGCCGACTATGCCGAGCGCAGCCGCATCGCGGCGTGGCGCGAAAGCCTGACCGTGGCGGGCGTGGCGATCGCGGCATCGTTGCCGGTCGTAAGCGTGCAGGCGGGATGGGTGCATCCCGGCGGTTCGGCCGAAGGCACGGCGCTTGGCATCCTGGCGTGGGGGTGCGCCGTGCTGCTGCCGCTGGCGGCATTCGCGCTGCTGCGCTTCGTCCCCGAACCCGCGCCGGTCGCGGGGCAGGCCGGTTTTTCGTTCAAAGACGGCTGGCGCCTGTTGGCCGTCAACCGGCCGTTCCAGCGGCTGGTGGTTGCGTATCTGGCCAACGGCGTTGCCAACGCCTTGCCGGCCACGTTGTTCCTGCTGTTTGCGGGCGACGTGTTGGGAGCGGGCGATCAGGCGGGCGCGTTTTTGCTGGTGTATTTCCTTGCCGCGATCGCCAGCGTGCCGCTGTGGCTGCGCGTCGCCAAATTGTGGGGCAAACATCGCAGCTGGTGTTTCTCGATGCTGGCGGCGTGCGGCGTGTTTGCGTTCGTGCCGTTTCTGGCGAACGGCGACATGGCCGCGTTCCTGGCGATCTGTCTGCTGACGGGCCTGTGCTTTGGCGCCGACCTGGCGCTGCCCGCCTCGATGCAGGCCGACGTCGTGGATATCGACACGCTGGGCGGCGGCGGGCAGCGCACGGGGCTCTATTTCGCGATCTGGTCGGTTGCGACCAAACTGGCGCTCGCTTTGGCGCCCGCCTTCGCGTTTCCGCTGCTCGATGCCGCCAATTTCGTGCATGGCGGGGCGGGCACCGAGGGGCATTTCGCGCTGGGCGTGCTCTATGCGTGGGTCCCGGTCGCCTTCAAGCTGGCGGCTGCCGCCTTGATCTGGAACTTCCCGCTCGACGCCGCGGCGCAGGCCGCGTTGCGTCGGCGCATCGCCGAAAGGTACCAATCCGCATGATCCGCAAAATTTTTCTCGCGCTGGCCGCGACGCTGGCGCTGACGGGGTGCAGTGGCATGAAGATCGAAGATTTCGCCGGCCGCACGCCGGAACTGAAAATCGACGCGTATTTCGAAGGCCGCACGCGCGCGTGGGGCATTTTCGAAGACCGCTTCGCCAATCTGCGGCGCGAATTCGCGGTCGACATCGTCGGCAAATGGGAAGGCGACGAGTTCGTGCTCGACGAGCATTTCGACTATGCCGACGGCGAGAAGGACAGGCGCGTCTGGCGGCTCAAAAAGACCGGCGAGAACACCTGGGAAGGCCGCACGCCGGACGCGATCGGCGTCGCGATCGGCAAGCAGGTCGGCAACGCCTTCAGCTTCAAATACGACATCAACCTCAAAATGGGCGGCCGGACCTTGGCCGTGCATTTCGACGACTGGATGTATTTGCAGCCCGACGGCGTGCTGCTCAACCGCGCTTACGTTTCGAAATGGGGCGTCGATATCGGCTCGGTCACGCTCGCCTTCAAGCGCGTGCCTTGAGGCGTTTGCGCACGAGCCCCACGAGCCAGCCCAGCACCGGCAGTTTGGCATAGAGCTGCTCGCCCGCATCCCAATGGTCGATATGGACCGCGATGCGGCCGTCGGCGGCGAAGCGGATTTCGCTCATGCCGGCGAACGCGAAGCCTGCCCCGTTGTCGTAGCGCCACAGCAAATAGGCGCCATTGGCGCCGCGCGCGCGGTCCTTGACCTGGAAGCGCGGCGTGCCGTGGTCGAACGCCATCGCCAGGCACGCGCGCATGGCCGCAACGCCGGTCACGTCGTTGAACGGATCCTTGAAGCGCACGTCGGGAACCACCAGCGCGTCCAGTTCGGCAAGATTGTCGCGCCGGATGTTTTCGAAGAACGCGATGTAGGCGTCGAGCTTGTCCATCACGCCCCCGTCATGCGGCGCACGATCCTGAAATAGAGCCCGTAGGGCAGCACGCGCAGCAGCTTCAGCAGGATCGCAAAACGGCGCGGAAAGACGATCTCGAAACGCGGACTTTGGAGCCCCGCGACAAACGCGTCGATCGCGTCGTCCACTTCCATCAGGAACGGCATCGGGAATTCGTTTTTGTCGGTCAGCGGCGTGCGCACGAACCCGGGATCGACGAGCTGCAATTTGATGCCGAGCGCGTCGCATTCGAGCTTCAGCCCCTCGCACATATTGATGAGGGCGGCCTTCGTGGCGCCGTAGGCCGCCGCCGTCGGCAAGCCCGAATAGCCCGCGACCGAGGCCACCACGGCGACGTGCCCGGCCTTGCGCTGGCGCATGGCGGCCAGTGCCGGCGCGAGCGCATTGACCGTGCCCATCAAATTGATCTCGACCAGTTTGCGGAACGGATCGACCGCAAAATCGGCGGCGCCCATCGGCAGATGCGTGCCGGCATTGAGCACGGCAAGCCCGATCGGGCCGATCTCGGCCTCGATCCACGCGACGGCCTGCTCGCACGCGTCCTTGTCGGTGGCATCGAGCGGCAAGGCGGTCAGATTGCCGCCCGCTTCGCGGGCAAGTTCGTCGAGCGCCGCCGCACTGCGCGCGGACGCCACGACGCGCTTGCCGTCTTGGGCCAAGCGCAAGGCGAGCGCGCGCCCGATGCCCGACGACGCCCCGGTGATCCACACGATCTCGGCCATGTCAGGCCTTCACGCGCAGCGTGCCGCGCCCGCCATCGACGCCCAGAATCTGGCCCGTCATCCAGCTTGCCTGCGGACCCAGCAAAAACGCGCCCAACTGCGCCGCATCTTCGGGCGCGCCGATGCGGCCCAGCGGATGCAGCGCGCCCATCGCCTTTTCCATGGCCGGGTTCGACAGCAAGGGGGCCGCCATCTTGCCGCGCGTAAGGCTGGGGGCGATGCAATTGACGCGAATGGCGGGCGCCAATTCGGCTGCCAGCGCCAGCGCCAGCCCTTCGACCCCGCCTTTGGCGGCCGAAATCACGCTGTGCAGCGGAAAGCCCTGGCGCACTGCCACGCTCGAAAACAGCAGCACGGCACCGCCCGCTTGCGCCAAGGCGGGTTGGGCGGCTTTGACCGCCAAGGCGGCGCCCAGCACGTTCAAGCGATAGGCGTCGAGAAAATCGTCGGCGCTGGCGCGTGCGAGCGGCCTCAAGACTATCGAACCCACGCACCAGGCAAGCCCGCCAAGGCCCGCATCGGTTCGGGCGTCCGCCACGGTGGCGGCGATGCTGGCTTCGTCGCGCGCGTCGAAAACGCTGACGGGCGCGCCAAGTTCGGCGCCCAAGGCGGCGGGATCGCGCGCCGCCAGATGGACGCGCCGTCCGGAAGCCGCCAGATTGCGGGCCAGCGCTTGGCCGATTCCGCCCGTGGCGCCGAAGATCAGAAGGGGTGCGTCCTGTGCCATATCAAAGAGATGGCGCGCCGGGCTGGAAAAACCAAGAATTTGGCGCTAGTATTTTTGCCATGGAAAAAGAACGTCGCAAATTTCTGGTTTTTGCCGCAGGGGCCGCGTCGGTCGCGAGCCTGCTGCCGCGTTCCGCGTCGGCGCTGCGCGTCGAAGATCTCGACATGCCGCGCCAGCGTTTGATGGTGCAGGCCTGCGAAACGCGCACGGCGCACGAAAAGCTTCTGGCGGAACTGACGGCCGAAATCGAGGGCCGCGGCGCGCCGCCCAACGATGCGCGCGCCCAGGCTGCCCAGTCGGATTGCCCGTTTTGCGGATGCCGCCTGTCGGCGTTCGATACGCTGCTGGACCAGCCCAAAAACTAGAATTAGTTTTCGCGCTTGCGCCCGGCATAGGTGCCGGTCTGCGGCCAGATCATTTCGAGGCCGATCGGCTGGTCGCCCGGCAGCTTGCGCAAAATGGCCTTGAGGCCGATCGCGTCCGCGTATCGCTCCGCCTCCGACTCCGCGTGGCCGCGAATGCGCCGGCGCGTGGCGCCGGGCAGGCGGTCGAAGGCCGTGCGCGCCAGTTCGAAATTGAACGGGCTTTCTTCGTCGGCGGCGGTGCGGATCGCGCGCGCCACGTGATGGTCGGGGCCGAGCAATTCGCCGACCGATTTCGACAGAATGAAAATCGCGCGCACGCGCTCGCGCGGGCGGGCGGCTTGGGTGCGCGGTGCGCTCTGGAAATCGGCCATCGGAACCTTCGCCTTGTCTGGCCGGTCCCGCGCGGGACCGGTCTAGTTGAGTTCGGCGCGAAGCTTCTGGCGCAACACGTCGATCGGCACGCGCCGACCGTCCATATTGGCGCACCAGAAGGTCCACCCGTTGCATGCCGGCGCGCCCATCACCGCCGCCCCCACCTGATGGATGGAGCCGCGATGGTCGCCCGACGCCGTCGAGGCGGAGAGCGTGCCGTCGGCCCGGATGCGCGCCGACCAGCGACCGGTAGCATCGCTCAAGACCTCGCCCGACCGCAAGAGCCCTCGTTCGACCAGCCAGCCGAACGGAATGCGCGGTTCTTCGCGTTTGGCGCGCACCGTCACGAAGTCCGGGTCGTCGGGCAGCGTCTCGCGGATGCGCGCCGACGCCGCTGCCGCATAGGTTTCGTCGCGCTCGAAGCCGATGAAGCGGCGCCCCAGGCGCTTGGCGACCGCGCCGGTCGTCCCGCTGCCGAAGAACGGATCGAGCACCGTTTCGCCCGGCCGCGAGGACGACACGATCGCGCGGTAGACGAGCGATTCGGGTTTTTGCGTCGGGTGCGCCTTTTTGCCGTCGGGACCTTTGAGGCGCTCGGGCCCGCCGCACACGGGGATCAGCCAGTCCGAGCGCATCTGCAGCTCTTCGTTGAGCGCCTTCATGGCTTCGTAGTTGAAGGTGTATTTGGCTTTCTCCGAACGCGCGGCCCAGATCATGGTTTCGTGCGCGTTGGTGAAGCGGCGGCCGCGAAAATTGGGCATCGGATTGGTTTTGCGCCAGACGATGTCGTTGAGGATCCAGAACCCCAGATCCTGCAGCATGGCGCCCACGCGGAAGATGTTGTGGTAGCTGCCGATCACCCAGATGGCGCCGTCGGGCTTCAGGGCGCGGCGCGCGGCCACCAGCCAGGCGCGGCTGAAATCGTCGTAGGCCCTGAAATCGCCGATCTGGTCCCAGGCATCGTCGACCGCGTCGACCTTGGAATTGTTCGGGCGGTGCAGCGCGCCCTTCAGCATCAGATTGTAGGGCGGATCGGCGAACACCAGATCGACCGAGCCCTCGGGCAATTGGTGCATCTGCGACACGCAGTCGCCGATGCCGATGGTCCCTTCCGGGAATTCGATGCGCGCTTTTTCGGTCATGGCGCGCATCCTGAGTCATCGGGGATTCGGCCGTCAACAGATAAACGAATCAGAGACTTAGTTGGCGCTGGGCCAGGGGCGCGAAACTCAATCGGTGGTGGGGGGTGGGGCCCAGAGCCACAATGGATTCGAGATGGATCGCCGCGCCGTAGCCTTTGTTGGAGGCCCACCCGTAGCCGGGATAGCGCCGATCCAAAAGTTTCATGATTTTGTCGCGCACGACCTTGGCCAGAATGGAGGCGGCGGCAACCGACAGCGACTTGCCGTCGCCGCCGACGAGGCCCGCCACGCGGCACGGCCAGTCGCGCGGCAGCTGGTTGCCGTCGATCAGCGCCGCGTCCGGCACGAAGCGCAGATGCGCCAGCGCCCGGCGCATGGCAAGATGCGTGGCGCCGAGGATGTTGAGCGCGTCGATTTCCCGCACGCTGGCGGCGCCGATGCCGAAGGCGAGCGTGCCGACATGGCGCTGCACGAACAGTTCTTCGAACGCCTTGTCGCGCCGCGCTTGCGTGAGCTTCTTGGAATCGTCGAGCAGGCCCGCGAGCGCCTTTGGCAGCGCCGTGCCCGCGAAGACGACGGCGGCGGCGACGACCGGGCCTGCGAGCGGCCCGCGCCCGGCCTCGTCGATGCCCGCGACCCGTCCGCCCAGTTTGCGTTCGTAGGTGAGGTCGGGCACCTGGATCCTCGCATTGGCCCGCAGCGACGGCGCAAGACTGTGGCGGAGGGGATGAGATTCGAACTCACGATGGGGTTTCCCCCATACACGCTTTCCAAGCGAGCGCCTTAAACCACTCGGCCACCCCTCCGCCGGGCGCGGAAGGCCGGGTCTATAGCAAACCCGGGCGCCTGCGTCCAACGCTCGCGCATTCGGGGCAAATGCATTAACCTTGACTCCAACCCGCTTTTGGAGAGCCGCTTTTGGTCCTGCTGCGCATTTTCGGATGGATGCTGATCGCGGCCGCCCTGTGGTTCGGCGGGCAGGATTTTTTCGCTTCGATCGCGGCGGGCGGCCTCGAATTCGCCCCTGTCGGCCAGATCTGGGCCGATATCGACCGCGAATCGCTGCTGCTGGTCGAACCCGGCATCGTGCGCCATGTCCACCCCGCTTTGTGGGAGTGGGTCGTCTTCCCGCTGCTGCAGGCGCCCGCAAGCCTGGTGGCGCTTGTCTTTGGCCTGGCGCTGGCTTGGCTGGCGGGCGGGGCCACGCCGCGCCGCCGCCGCCGTCCGGGTTGGCGCTGAGCGCTAGTCGTCGCGCGCTTTGAGGGCTGCCAGGAACGCCGATTGCGGGATTTCGACCTGGCCGAACTGGCGCATGCGCTTTTTGCCTTCTTTTTGCTTGTCGAGCAGCTTGCGTTTGCGCGAGACGTCGCCGCCATAGCATTTCGACAGCACGTCCTTGCGCAGCGCCGAAATGGTTTCGCGCGCCACGATCTTGCCGCCGATCGCGGCCTGGATCGGGATCACGAACATCTGGCGCGGGATCAGTTCCTTGAGCTTCACGCACAAGGCCCGCCCGCGGCTTTCGGCCTGCGTGCGGTGGACGATGATGGCCAGCGCGTCCACCGGTTCGGCATTGACGAGGATCGACAGGCGCACGAGCTCGTCCTCGCGGTAGTCGGTCATCTGGTAGTCGAAACTGGCGTAGCCGCGGCTGACCGACTTCAGCCGGTCGTAGAAATCGAACACCACTTCGTTGAGCGGCAGGTCGTACACGACCATCGCGCGGCTGCCCACATAGGTGAGGTTCTGCTGGATGCCGCGCCGGTCCTGGCAGAGCTTGATGATCGCGCCCAGATGCTCGTCCGGCACCAGGATGGTCGCCTTGATGCGCGGCTCCTCGATATGGTCGATGCGCACGGCATCGGGCATGTCGGCGGGATTGTGCATGTCCATCGCGGTGCCGTCGGTCAAATGTATTTTGTACACGACCGACGGCGCTGTCGCGATCAGATCGAGATCGAATTCCCGCGACAGGCGCTCCTGCACGATTTCCAGATGCAGCAGGCCCAGAAATCCGCAGCGGAAACCGAAGCCCAGTGCTGCCGAACTTTCGGGCTCGTAGACGAAGCTGGCGTCGTTGAGGCGCAGCTTGCCCAGGCTCTCGCGCAGATGTTCGAACTGCGCGGGATCCACCGGGAACATGCCGCACCACACCACGGGCAGCGACGGCTTGAAGCCCGCAAGCGGGGCGGCGGCGCGGCGGCGTTCCTCGGTGAGGGTATCGCCGATCGCCACGTCCGCGACCGACTTGATGCCCGCGGTCACGAACCCGATTTCGCCGGGGCCCAGCGCCGGGAAGTCCTTGAGCTTGGGCGCGAACACGCCCACGCGCTCCACGTCGTGGGTCGAGCCGCCGTTCATCATGCGGATCTTCATGCCCTTGGCGAGTTTTCCGTCCTTGATGCGGACCAGAAGCACAACCCCAAGATAGAGATCGTACCAGGCATCGACGAGCAGTGCTTTGAGGGGGGCCGTCGCATCGCCGGTGGGCGGCGGCAGGCGCGTGACCAAGGCTTCGAGCACGAGGTCGATATTGAGCCCTGTCTTGGCCGAGATGGGCACGGCGTCGGACGCGTCGAGCCCGATCGTGTCCTCGATCTGCTTTTTGACGCGCTCCGTGTCGGCGGCCGGCAGATCGACTTTGTTGAGGACCGGCACGATTTCGTGGCCCGCGTCGATCGCCTGGTAGACGTTGGCGAGCGTCTGGGCCTCTACACCTTGGCTTGCATCCACGACCAGAATAGAACCTTCGCAGGCAGCCAGCGACCGGCTGACTTCGTAGGCGAAGTCCACGTGGCCGGGCGTGTCCATCAGGTTCAGCACGTAATCGACGCCGTCTTTGGCTTTGTAGTCGAGCCGCACGGTCTGGGCTTTGATGGTGATGCCGCGCTCGCGTTCGATGTCCATCGAATCGAGCATCTGCTCCTGCATGTCGCGCAGTTCGACCGCGCCGCAGGTTTGGATCAGCCGGTCGGCGAGCGTGGACTTGCCGTGGTCGATATGGGCGACGATCGAGAAATTGCGGATGCGCGAAAGTTCGGTCATGGCGCCTGATGCAAAAGGGGGCGAATTGGGACCCGGAACATAGGTGCCAACCCCGGTCGAGGCAACAGGCATGAAATCGACGACATCGGGCGACAATAGGCGACCGTCGCCTATTTATGCCGTTGATTTTGCTGGCATGTAACCGCGCCGACGAGGGCGGTTGCGCGCGCCAAACGGCCGCCGCCGAATTCGGTCGATATTCACTTGTCAAACAGCGCACGTTTTTGCAAACGATCCGAAATAGTACCAAAATCTTAAGAACATTGCAAGATCGAATCAATCGTCCAGCATTGGCATAGTTTGCCAATTCGACTAGAATCGGACCGACCCGACGGAGGATTGCCATGCCGACACGCAATATCAATCTGACCGACGCGCAAGACGCGTATATCGAAAAAATGGTGGCCAACGGCACGTACCAGAACGCCAGCGAAGCGATGCGCGACGCATTGCGCGCCCTGCAGCAGCGCGCCAGGGAAGACGAATTGAAGCTCGAAGCGTTGCGCGCTGCGATAAAGGCAGGACTGGACGATTACGCGCGCGGCGCGTTCGACACGGTCGATATCGATCGGATCGACACGTATCTTGAAAAGCTTGCGGCACCGGGACGCGCCAAGCGGTGAAACAGGTACGTCTCACGCAGTTGGCGCAAGACGACATTCGGAACATTCTCGATACCAGCGCCTCGATGCATGGGGAAGCGGCGAGCGGCCGTTACAGAGCGCTGCTGGGAAGCGCCTTTCGCCAGATTCAGGCCAATCCGATCGCGGCGCCGAGCGCGGCGTGCGACCGATTGGCGCCGGGGCTGCGCAGCCTGCATCTGGCGCGATGCCGGCGCACGCGCGGCAAAGGGCGCGTGGAAAATCCCGTGCATCTTGTTTTCTACCGTTTGGTATCGGCGGAAGCGATCTTGATCGTGCGCGTGCTGCACGAGCGGATGGAACTCGGTCGGCATCTGGCGAACTGGGGCAACACGCCGTAGCGCGCCCCCCGCAAAACCGCAACCGCGTGTGACCGGCGTCACTGCGGCGCCGCGATCGGCGGGCTAGTGTCGCCGCCATGAACGAATGGAAAGAAATCGCCGTCGCGTGGGGCATCGCCGTCGCCCTGCTGTTTGTCGGGATCGAAGTGGCCGAGATCGCGAGCGGCCAGCCGCCTGCAGCGCCCGCGCAGGCGGTGCTGCGCTTCGCCGAGGGGTTGCCCGGCAAGCCGGCCGATGCGCCGGCGTCCGACGACGATTTCAGATAGCGGGATCGAGGGTACGGCGCCCTTGGCGCCCCGCTTTCGCTCGGCTACAACAGGCGCTTCCGTACGCCGGAAGGGCCCGTAGTTCAGCGGTTAGAACCCGCCGCTCATAACGGTGTTGTCGCAGGTTCGAATCCTGCCGGGCCCACCGGTTTCGAGTGCCCCTACCCGTCGCCGGGGCCCGCTTCCATGAACGCGTCCAGGATCGCTGCGGCCATCTCCGCGCTCGGTCCGCCGGGGTCGCTCACATGCCAGGTGCCGGCCACGAAATCCGGCGTGCGGCGCACGACCGTCGCCACGCCCTTTACCGAAATGCGGCCCAGCGCCGCCCGGATATGCAGCGCGAACGCGAACGGACCGTCGGAATCGGGCGGCAGCGCCTGGCGGCCGTCCGGCGTTTTTGCCGCCACGCGAAAACCCGTGCGGCTCCAGTCCAAGCACGCATGCCCGTCGCGCTCGGGCGCGCCCGCAAGCGCCATCGTGCCGCGCGCCACCTCGAAACGCGGCTCGCGGCGGCGTTCGTGCGCGGGGGCGGGCGCGTGTTCGGGCTTGCTCATGCGTGCGGGGTCCAGTGCTGGTCGATCGGATAGTGGCGCGCCAGAAACCGGTAGAGATAGACGATCGCGCGCTCGGCCCTTGCCCCGCGCGCGGGCGCCAGATCGCGCCACAATTCGAGCTGCGCCTCCCAGACGCGGAATTCCTTGCGCAGCGCGTCGCGCGCCGCGCGCACGAAGGCGATCGCGCTCGGCAAATTCGGCAGCAAGTTCGCCGTCTCGCCGGTCTGGGCGTCGAGCTCCTCGAAACGCTGCGCGAATTTTTTGAGCGGCGGCGCCATCAGTGTCAGCGCGCGGCCGATCTCCTCGGCCGTCTTTTTGTCGGCGCGGTACTGGCGGTGCAACTCGCTCGCCTTGGCGCGCAGCCGCTCGATCCGGGCGAACTGCTCGCGCAGCGCCTCGATATAGGCAAGCTCCTTGGCCAGCGTCGCCACGCGCCCCAGCACCTCGCCCTTGCGCGACGGCGGCAGGCCCATGCGCTCGGCCAATTGCCCGAACGCCTCGCGCAGACGCGCCTTGGTCGCGGGGTCGGACGCCAGCCGCGCCAGTTCCCCCGGCGACAGCCGGTCGTCGTGGCTGCCGCCCATCCACGCGATCAAGGATTGCGAGATGCGCCCTTCGGATACCAGAAGATGGTGCGGCTCGATCTTCCACGACGCGGCGCCGTCCAGAATCTCCGACGGGACCTTGTCGCCCGGCGCCACTTGCGCGACATGCTCGAGCGCGCGGCGCACGAGTTCCAGCATCGCGGCGTCGCCGCTGCCGGCCGCAATGCCGAAGCCGGCCCCGAGCGCGTCCAGATCGATCGCCGCCACGACGTCGCCAAGATCGACCGCCAGGCACGGCCGGCCGTTCGCCTCGTCGATGCGGAAGACCGCGCCTTGCGCCTGGAACAGTTTGTGCTCGAAGGCAAAATGCGCGGGCGCGTCCGCGCCGCGCAGCAGGGCGGCGGCTTCGGGCGACATCTCGGCGGGTTTGGCAAGCGCGGCCATGGCGGTCCTTTTCCGCCCCCAGCAAACGCCCGAACCGGTTAATATATGCTGAACGGCAGGAGAGACCCGCATGTGGCAGCAAAGCGAAACCTATCCCGACGCGCGCGTCGAAACGCTCGATCCGCGCTTCGCCAAATACGCGCTGTTCCATGCGGCGGTCGAACGCCTCGCTACGGGCCTGCGCTGGGCCGAGGGGCCGGTGTGGTTCGGCGACCAGAATTGCGTGCTGTGGAGCGACATCCCCAACAACCGCATCCTGCGCCTGGATGCCGGCACCAACGCCGTGTCGGTGTTCCGCCAGCCGTCGAACAATTCCAACGGCCATGCGCGCGACCGCCAGGGGCGTCTGGTGTCGTGCGAGCATCTGACGCGCCGCGTGACGCGCACCGAACATGACGGCACCGTCACGGTCCTCGCCGACAATTTCCAGGGCAAGCGCCTGAACTCGCCCAACGACGTGGTGGTCAAGTCCGACGGCTCGATCTGGTTCAGCGATCCGGTCTTCGGCATCGGCGGCGACTACGAGGGCGCGCCCGGCGCCTCGCAGACGCCGATGGCGTTCTACAGGCTCGATCCCGCCAGCGGCGCGCTGGCGGTCGCGGCGGACGGCATCGACGGGCCGAACGGGCTGTGTTTTTCGCCCGACGAAAAGCGGCTCTACGTCGTCGAATCGGCGGCGCGGCCGCGCAATCTCTATGTCTACGACGTGGTCGGGGACGGCACGACGCTCGCCAACAAGCGGCGTTTCGCCGATTGCGGGGCGGGCACGCCCGACGGCATCCGCTGCGATATCGACGGCAATGTGTGGGCGGGCTGGGGCATGGTGCCGGGCCTCAATGGCGTGCGCGTCTTTGCGCCCGACGGCACGGCCATCGGCCATATCCATCTGCCCGAGCGCTGCGCCAATCTGTGTTTCGGCGGCGTCGCCAAAAACCGCCTGTTCATGGCGGCCAGCCAGTCGCTCTACGCGCTCTATGTCAATGTGCGCGGGGCCTGAAGCAGCCAGACGACCAGCGTGAGGCACCAGAACAGCGTGGCGAGGGCTGCGGCGTAGAGCGCGAAGTCGCGGAACGTGTCGTAGAGGGCGTTGGTGACGACGCGGTGCGCGTGCGATTCCGGCACGTCGAGGCGGCGCTGCAGCATCGCCCACACTTCGGTTGTCTTGTGCGAGCGGCTGCGCACGCGATCGGCCTTCAGCACCAGAATGGCCGTTGCGAGCGTGCAGCCGATCGCCGCGAGTTTGAAGGCCAGGACCGGCCACGCGATCAGGCTGAAACTGACCATCGACACGGCCAGCGCGCCGAAGCCGCACCCGCGCGCGACCGAAAGCCACGCCAAGGCACGAACACGCTCGATTTCGTCCATGAAAGGCCCCCCGACCCGATCCCGCGCAAAAAGCCTAGGCCACTCGGCGAGATTTGGCTAGAGGCCGAGCAGGCGCAGCACGGCGGGGGTCGAAACGAACAGGCAGCCGGCGATCCAGATCTGCATCGCGCGCTCGCTGGGCGCGGCCTGGCGGGTGAGACCCTCGTAGATTGCCGCCGCCACGCCGCCCGTCAGCAGCGTGCCCATGCCGAGCAGGAACGAGGCGCTGTAGAACACGACCTCGCGGGTCAGCGGCACGACCTCGGGCAGGTAGAACGGCACGAAAAAGGCGATCCAGGGCAGCCACGGCGACAGGGTGCCGTTGGCAAGGCTGACGGCAAGCGCGATCGCGAACAGGCTGCGCGGGTCCATCGCCTAGCTCCCGGCCGCGCTCGAGAGGGTGGGGGCAAGGCCGAGCTTGAACAGCACGAGCGAGCCCGCAAGCCGCACGAGGCCGAGCCAGAAAAACGCGATCAGCGGCAGCCACAGCGCGCGCACGTAAAGGGGTGTCACGAAGCGCATCGCCGCCACGACCCAATCGGTCAGCAGCCGGAACCAGCGCCAGATATAGTTGGGCGAGTCCATCGGCAGAATGTTGCCGAGCATGAAGCGGCCGATGCACGTCCATTGGACGATCGCGATGCCGTACACGAACAGCCAGAAGACCGGATAGTCGAAGACGAAATTGGAGGGGCCCGCCATGGGCAAAGCCTCTACCCGATTTTGCGGAATTCCGAAAGAGAAAGGGCGGGATCTTGCGATCCCGCCCCTCCGTTCTTTGCCGTTTCAGGCAATGCGACGGCGCTCAGTGCGCGGGCGCTTCGCCGTCGGCCATCTTCACCGTGCCCGTGGGGATGCGGATCGAGTCGATGAAGTCCTGCATTTCCTGCGGCGGCGGCGTGGTGAGCTTGGAGACGACGATCGTCGCCAAGAACGCTGCCGGGATGCCGAAAATGCCGACCGAGATCGAGTTCAACCCGAACGGCCACGCCACCTGGCGACCGCGCGCGGACACCAGCGTGGTGCTGTCGCCCAGGACCGACTTCAGCCACGGACCGTAGAACTCCGACGAAAGCAGCATGAACATGCACACGCCGAAGCCCGCGAGCATGCCGGCCAGCACGCCCGGCTTGTTCGTGCCCTTCCACCACACGCCGAGGACCAGACCTGCGAACAGGCCCGACGCGGCGATGGAGAAGGCCCAGGCGACCAGGAACAGGATGTCTGCCCCCAAGCTGCCCGCAACATACGCGCCCATCAAAGCGAGCACCACGAGCAGCACGCGCGAGATCATCATCCGCTTTGCCGTTTCGGCCTTGGGATCGATGACCTTGTAGTACACGTCGTGCGACATGGCGTTCGACATGGCGAGCAGCAGGCCGTCGGCGGTCGAGAGCGCTGCCGCAAGGCCGCCCGCAGCCACCAGACCCGCGATCACGTAGGGCAAACCGGCGATTTCCGGCGTTGCCAGCACGATCGCGTCCCCTTGGATGCGGAATTCGGCAAGCTGCACGATGCCGTCGCGGTTGGCGTCGTTCACCGCCACCAGACCGATCCGCGTCCATTCCGCCACCCAGGCCGGCAGCGACGCGATCGGCTGGCCGATCACGTTCTGGTAGACCTCGAGCTTCGCGAACGCCGCATAGGCCGGCGCCGTGAAGTACAGCAGATAGATGAAGAAGATCGACCAGCCGACCGAGGCACGCGCTTCGCGCACGGTGGGCGTGGTGAAGTAGCGCATCAGGATGTGCGGCAGCGACGCCGTCCCGATCATCAAGCAGAAGGCCAACGCGAAGAAGTTGACCATGCGCATGAACTCGTACTCGCCGCGCGCGTTCGAGAACGGGTTGGTGTGCGCGTTCAGGATGCCGAGGGTCTTTTCGAGCGCCGCGACCTTTTCGAGCGCCTGGCCGTACATCAACTGCGGGATCGGAACGCCCGTGACTTCGGCCGACAGGATCGTGACCGGGATCAGGTACGCGACGATCAGGATGATGTACTGGGCAACCTGGGTCCAGGTCACCGCCTTCATGCCGCCCATCATCGAGCACAGCAGGATGCCGACGAGACCCGCATAGACCGCGAGCTGGAAGGGCAGGCCCAGGAAGCGCGAGGCGATGATGCCCACGCCCACGAGCTGGGCCACCATGTACACGAACGACGCCGTGACGAGCACGACGACCGCCAGCAGGCGGGCGGCATTGCCGCCGTAGCGGGCCCCGAAGAAGTCGGGAACCGTGTACTGGCCGAACTTGCGCAGGTAAGGCGCCATCAGCACCGCCACCAGCACGTAGCCGCCGGTCCAGCCGATGACGAACGCGTTCGCGTCGTACCCGCCCAGATACAGCGTGCCGGCCATGCCGATGAACGAGGCTGCCGACATCCAGTCCGACGCCGTCGCCATGCCGTTGTAGAAGGCCGGAACCGACCGGCCCGCGACGTAGTATTCTGTAAGCTGGCCCGTGCGCGACAGGAAGCCGATGACCGCGTAGACGGTCAGCGTGCCTGCGACGAACATGTAGCCGAGATAGACGTTCGGCACGCCCGCAAATTCGAGGATGCCGATCAGTATGGTGAAGCCCACAAAGCAACCGGTGTAGATCGCGTAGATCCGCCCCAGATTGTTGAGGAACCCACCTTCCATTTTCATAGCCATGGCTGTGCGCTCCTTATTCTTCTTCGACGCCGAATTCGCGATCGATGTCGTTCTGGGCCGCAGAGCTCCAGAAGCACAGAATCACGTAGCCGGTAATGGAACCTTGCGCGACGAACCAGAAGCCGAGCGGGAAGCCCAGGATCGAGATCGAGTTCAGTTCGCGCGCGAAGATATGGACGACGAAGCTCAGGAAGAACCAGATCGCCATCGAGACCCACATCAAAGTGGAGGTCTTGGCCCAATGGGCCTTGGCTTCTTCCGGAGTGAGCTGCTTTGCAGCCATGGGGGGATCCTCTCTCGTTTAGGTGCGCTTTGGCAGGCCGAACGTCGGCTGCCGGTGGATTTGGCCTGGTGCGTTGCGCGCCGGTGCCCCACGAACGACGGAGCGCGCCCTGGTTCCAGGCGAAGTTGTTGCGAGGTTTGGGAGCGAAAAGAGCGGGGGCAACCTCCGGACGGCGCTTGCATTTCGAGTCTTGTTCTACAAGCTACATCGCGTGTATCACGTTCGAGCGAATCGCCGCAAGTCCCTTGAACACCGGAAAATATCGTGCATTTGACCGCTGCGGTACGGAATTACTTTGCGGATACGTGGCGACGCTGGACGGCGGCGGCGCTCGCCGACCGCGAGTCGCTCAAAATTTTCGTCTACGAGCGGGCCTCGCTGCTCGCCCAGCGCACGTCGCGGGAATTTTGCCGCAATTCGCTGGGGCATTACGGCCAGTCCGCCTTTGCCGATGCCGAATTCCAGGCGGCCTTGCTTGTCTGCCGGTGGGAGTCGTTCGTGACGGTGCTGGCCGACATGCTGCTGGTGCTCGAAGGCGAGTTGCGCACGCCCGGCACGCTCGACGACCGCCGTCTGGTGCCGGGCCTGGTGCAGGTCTATGCCGAGATTTTGGCCCAGCACGAACCGCCCGACCAGCGGCCCCAGGGCTGGGGTCCCGATATCGCGACGTTCGAAGAACGTCTGCTGGCCGCGATCGCCAAACCGCCGCGCCCGGCCCAGAAAATCGCCATCCGCTCGGCCAAACGCATGTTCGAAACCCTGCCGGTCAAATCGGGCGTGCACGATGCCGACTACCAGGCCGTGTCGGGCGGGGTCAAATTCGGCATGGTGTCGTATTTGCAGGACCTACGCCCCATGCTGCAGGCGCCGCAATTGCGTGCGGCCCTCGGCGGCTGATGGCAAGCCGCACGGCCCTCGAACTGTTTTTGGGCCGGGCCAGCGACGCGCTCGACACGGTTCCCATCGTGTCGGTCGATCTGCCGATCGCCGCAGCGGTCGAAAAACTGGCGGGGTCGGTTGCCTCCGCCGTGCTCGCGGTCGATGAAGAGGGCCGGCTTGCGGGCCTGCTGACCGAGCGCGACGTTGTCGCGCGCGTCGCTTTTAGGGCCGACCCGGCCGCACCCGTCGCGCGATTTATGACGCCCAACCCGGTCGCGGTGTCGGCGGACGAGCATCTCTACCGCATCGTCGCAAGGCTGCGCCGGCGCGGCTGGCGGCACATGCCGGTCGTCGACGCACAGGGCCGGCCGCTGGGGCTGGTCGCGCGCGCGGGCGCGTTGGCGGCGGCGGGTGCGCGCGTGCTGCGGGAACTCGATATTCTGGGCGGGCTCGAAACCGCGCTTGCCGACCATCGCGCGGCCAAGGGCGCGCAGATCGAGCTGGCGCAGGCGCTGCTCGACGACGGGCTGGCGGCGCCCGACATCCAGCGCGTGGTGACCGAAATCAACCGCGACATCCATCGCCAGGTGCTGGAAACGCATCTGGCCGAACTGGGGCCGCCGCCGGTCGCTTTCACGCTGCTGATCATGGGATCGGGCGGGCGCGGCGAGAGTTTCCTTGCCCCCGACCAGGATCACGGGCTGATGCTGCGGGACTATCCCGACGACGCCCACAACGCGATCGATCCCTATTTCGTCGAGCTTTCGGTGCGCTTCGCGCGCACGCTGGAAAGCGTGGGGTTCGCCCTGTGCAAGGGCAACGTCATGTCCGAAAACCCGGTCTGGCGCAAAACCGCGTCGCAATGGGAAGAACAGGTCGCGGCCTGGATCGGCCGGCGCACGCAGGCCGCCCTGCTGACGGCCGACATCTTCTTCGATTTCGAGCCGATCTGGGGCGATCCCGCGCCCGCCGTGCGGCTGCGCGCCAAGGTGGCCGAAGCGCTCAAGCGCTATCCCGGGTTCGCGCAGGCGATGCTGGGCGAGGATCGCCGCCTCAAAGTGGCGCTCGGCCTGTTCGGGCGGCTCGCGACGCTGGGCTCGGGCGAACATGCGGGCGAGATCGACCTCAAGCTCAACGGCACGATGCCGCTGGTGGCCAATGTGCGCCTGCGCGCGCTCGCCAACGGCGTGCTGGCGACCGGCACGCGCGAACGGCTCGACGCGCTCGCGCGCCTGGGCACGCTGCGCGCCGACGAGGCGGCAGCGCTTGGCGCCGCGTTCGAGACGGTCACGTTCTTTTTGCTGCGCGGCCAGCTGGCCGACGCGCGCCAGGGCAGGGCGCCCGACAATTTCGTGCGCCCGGACGAACTTTCCAAGCCCGAGCGCGCGCGCCTGACCGACGCGCTGCGCGCGATCGACCAGTTTGCCGCCGCCACGCGCGCCGAATTCACGGGCCGGCTGCTTGGCTGAGCAGATGCGCCGCGCGGCGCATGTCGAGCGCCATGTTGGAGGCGGCCGAAAGTTCCCCGTAGTTCGAAATGCCGCGCGCGGCGCATATCTCCAGCAGCTTCGCGAAAATCGCGGCCGTCGCGCGCGCGTCGTCGAGCGCGGAATGGCGCTGCCCCGCATCGACGCCCAGAAGTTTGCCGAGCGCGTCCAAGCTGTGGTCGGGCAGATCCGGGAACAGCCAGCGCGCGATCAGCAGCGTGTCGAACGGCGGATTGTCGAACGCGAAGCCGCCCGCTTGCGCCGCGCGGCGCACGAACGACAGATCGAACGCGGCATTGTGCGCGACCAGGATCGCGTCGTGCGCAAAATCCTTGAGCCGCCGGATCGCCTCGCCCGGCGTCGGCGCGCCCGCGACGGCCGCATCGTCGATGCCGTGGATGGCGATCGAGGCGGGAGGGATCGGGCGGCCGGGATCGACCAGCGTCGAAAACGTCTCGCCCGCCAGCACGCGCGCGCCGAGCGCGCGCACCGCGCCCACCGAAACGATCTGGTCGCCCGAAATATCGAGCCCGGTCGTCTCCAGGTCGAACACGCAATAGGCGAGCGCCGACAAAGGCCGCTCGGCGACGGCGGCCGGGACCGCGCGCAGACGCACCAGATCGAAATCGTAGAATTCGGGCCGGGCGGGAAAACGCCGGGCGGGCGCGGCGCTTTTGCCGACGCTCAAGGTCAGCGCATAGACATGGCCGCGCGCGGCGTCGCCGATCCAGGCAATTTGCGCCCCGAACGGGCCGCGCCCGTCGCGCAGACGCAACGCGGTATCGGCATGGCCGTGCTGGCGCGCCGCCGCGAACGCCGTCGCGGCATCGCCAAGATCGACCAGATTTCCGACGTCGCGCCGCAAGCCCACCAGCCCGCACGGTTCGAGCAGCGCGTGCGCGCGCGCGTTGCACAGCAGCAGCCGGAACTGTTCGTCGAGCACCATCACGGCTTCGCTGAGATCGTGCAGGATGGCTTCGAGCCATTGGCGGTCGTGGGCGATCTGGGTCTCGAGCTGGTCTGCGGCCGCGCGCGCCGCCGCCAATTGCGCGTCGGCAAAGCGCCCGCGCGCCGCCGCATCGGCACCGCTTTGGCGCATGCCGAACGCGATCGCCGCCAGCGCCGCTGCCAGCGCCAGCGCCGCGCACAGCACGACCGCGCCAAGCCCGGGCACGCGGCCGCCGCGCGCGAGGCTCCAATAGAGCCCGGCAAACAGCCCGACGCCGAGCGCGAAACCGAGCAGCAGCAGACGGGCGGGGATCGGCATGGCCTTCATGCGCCCGAGCCTAGCAAATTCTGCCGCCGACGGTCATGTTTGCGCACGCGACGGCCCGTGTTACCAAGTACCAATGACCCAAACCAATTCGTCGGGCGGCTGGACGCCCCTTCCCATTTCGGTGCTCACCGGCTTTCTTGGCAGCGGCAAGACCACGCTGCTGGCGAAATTGCTGCGCCATCCCGGCATGGCGCAGACGGCCGTCATCATCAACGAGTTCGGCGAAATCGGGCTCGACGATCTGCTGGTGCAGGGCGAATTGCTGAACCATATGGATCCGGGCGGCGCGACGCAGTTCGTGAAAATGAATTCGGGCTGCCTGTGCTGCACGGTGCGCGGCGATCTGGAAGTGGCGCTACGCGAGCTGTATCTCAAGCGCGTGCGCGGCCAGGTGCCCGAATTCAAGCGCGTGGTGATCGAAACCACGGGCTTGGCGGACCCTGCCCCCATCCTGCACACGCTGATGGACGACCCCGTGCTGGCGGCCTATTACCGGCTCGACGGCGTGGTGGCCACGGTCGATGCGGTCAATGCCGCGACCCAGCTTGGCGCGCAGTTCGAAAGCGTCAAACAAATCGCGGTCGCCGACCGCTTGATTTTGACCAAGACGGACATCGCCGATCCGGGGGCGGTCGCGTCGTTGCGCGCGCGTTTGGCCGCGATCAATCCGGCAGCGCCCGTGATCGTGGCGATACAAGGTGCAGCCGATCCGGCCGATTTGTTCGATGCCGGCCTCTACAATCCCGCGACCAAAACCGCCGACGTGCGCCGCTGGCTTGCCGAAGAAGCCTATGCGGCAAAACACGGCCACGACCATGCGCATGACCATGACCATGGCCATTCCCATGGCCATGCCCATGGGCACGCGCACGACCCGCTCGACGTCAACCGCCACGACGACCGTATTCGCGCGCATTGCCTGACGGTCGATGCGCCGATGGCGTGGGACGCGGTCGCAAGCTGGCTTGGCAGCTTGGCGCAGTCGCGCGGCGCCGATCTTCTGCGCATGAAAGGCATCGTGAATGTCGCGGGCGGGGACCAGCCGGTGGTTGTGCACGGGGTGCAGCATCTGTTCCATCCGCCCGCGCGACTGCCGGCGTGGCCGGACGGCGACCGGCGGTCGAAATTCGTGTTCATCACGCGCGACATCGCGCGTGCCGACCTCGAAAAAACCTTGGCCGCCTTCCAAAGCGACGCGGCAAGGCGCGCCCAGTTGGCGGGTTAGGCAGCGTTCTGGGCTGCGGCCCGGCGCCAGTTTCGCCGCGCTTTTTCGAGATCGTGCGCGGTCTGCAGATTGAGCCAGAATTCCGCCGACACGCCGAAGCGGCGCGACAGGCGCAGCGCGGTATCGGCCGTGATCGCCCGCGAGCCGCGCAGAATCTCGGTGATACGATTGGCAGGCACGTCGAGGTCGCGCGCCAAGGCGCGAGCGGAAAGGGCCATCGGCACCAAAAACTCTTCGCGCAAAATTTCGCCGGGCGCGACCGACGGCAGGCGCCGGCCCGTCGATTGCGCCGACAGATCGATTTTGCCGGCATCCAGTTCGTCGCGCGCGATCAAAGTGCTTTTCCTGGACATGAACCGGCTCCTCAATGGTAATCGACGATCTCGACTTCGTGCGCGGCGCCGTTTTGCCAAACGAAACAGAGGCGCCATTGGTCGTTTATCCGAATGCTGTGAAGTCCGGCGCGGTCGCCCCGCAGCGGCTCAAGCCGGTTGCTGGGCGGGATGCGCAGATCGTCGAGACCGATCGCGGCATCCAGCATCCGCAGCTTTCGGCGCGACGCGGCGAGGATGTCGGACGCAAAGCCCTTCGGGGCTTGTCCCGCAAAGACGAGCGCCGTGCGCTTGCATCGGAAGCTCTTGATCACAGGGTGTTACGTATCGCATAACGCACGGTACGTCAAGCATAACGGGGTCAGTGCAGCCGCCTAGGCGGGCGGTCCCACCAGGATGGCGGCGTCGGGCAGCGCTTCGAAGCGGGCGGGCAGATGCGCCACGATGTCGCCGTCGCCCTGCACGGGCTCGCCCGCAGGCCCGTCGATTTCGACCTTGCGCGCGGAGACGATGCGCACGTCCTCGCGCGTCGGCAGGCGGCCCAAGGCCAGCGCCAGCATGTAGCGCACTGTCGAAAAACGCCCCGCGCGCTTGAACAGCACGACCTGCAAATCGGGATTTTCCAGGCGCGCTTGCGGGGCCGCGACGAACCGGCCGCCGTAAAAATGGCCGTTGCACACCAACAGCGAGGCCGCTTGCATCGCGACGCCGTCCACGCGCAAATCGTACATTTTGTGCCGGTAGACGACGAGCTGGCGCAGCGTCTCCAGCACATAGGCGCCCTTGCCGACCAGACGCTTGAGCTTGCCCGACACGTCGCGCACCACGTGCGCATCGAAACCCACGCCCGCCATCATCGAAAAGCGGCGCCCGTTGACGGTGCCCAGGGTGACGGCGCGCGGCTGGCCGTCGAGGATCGCCGCCGCCACGCTGCGCGCCGAACTGCCGATGCCAAGCTCCGCCGCCAGCACGTTCGCCGTGCCCAGCGGCACGATGCCGAGCGCCGCCTTGCCGCCCGCGAGCCCGTTCAGCGCCTCGTTGATCGTGCCGTCGCCGCCTGCAACCACCAGACGCGCCGCGCCCGTCGCACCCGCCGCGCGCGCCAGCAATTCCGCGTCGCCGCGCGCCTTGGTCGGCTCCAGGCGCACCGACGCCGCGCGGGCTTCGAGCGCTTCGAGCACCAGCGACAGAAAACGGCGGCGGCGGCGCCCGGCGATCGGGTTGTAGACCACCAGCAACGGCGGCACCGGGACCGGTTCTTGTGACATCGGCGTGACGCTCCCGTGAATCTATGGAGAAATTCGACCGCAATGGAATATTCACTTAAGTTTGCTACCACAAAAACAATATACAGAAGATGAAATCCTGACGACATCCATATATGGGGTGGGCTTGTGGATCGTTTTGTGGACAAACAATTCCCGCTGGCGCCCGACGGTCTCGACCGCGGCGCGCTGCCGGACCCGGCGGGCGACGGCGACGCGCGGCGCTGGCGGGCGATCTTCCTGTCCGACATACATTTGGGCACGCGCGGCTGCAAAGCCGATTTCCTGCTCGATTTTCTGCGCCACAACGACAGCGACAAGCTCTATCTGGTCGGCGACATCGTCGATGGCTGGCGCTTGAAACAGAGCTGGTTCTGGCAGCAGTCGCACAACGACGTGGTGCAGAAGGTTCTGCGCAAGGCGCGCAAGGGCACCGACGTGGTCTATATCCCCGGCAACCACGACGAAATGCTGCGCGACTATCTGGACTTGCATTTTGGCGGAATCTTCGTGGCCGGCGACGCGGTCCACGAAACCGCCGACGGGCGCAAGCTGCTGGTCATCCACGGCGACGCGTTCGACGGCGTGGTGCGCTACGCGCGCTGGCTCGCGTTTCTGGGCGACCATGCCTACAATCTGGCGCTCTGGTCGAACGACTGGTTCAACCGCGCGCGTCGCGCGCTCGGGTTTCCCTACTGGTCGCTGTCGGCCTGGCTCAAGCACAAGGTCAAGAACGCGGTCAAATACATCGACGATTTCGAGATGGCGCTGGCCGGCGAAGCGCGCCGGCGCGGCCTGGACGGCGTGATCTGCGGCCATATCCACAAGGCCGAAATCCGCACGATCGACGGCATGCTCTACATGAACGACGGCGACTGGGTGGAAAGCTGCACGGCGCTGGTCGAAGACTGGGACGGCAGTTTCCAGATCGTCCATTGGGCCGAAATCCGCAAATTCGACATGATGGAGACCGTGCGATGAACGCAGCCCCCGCGTCCAAGGCGCTTCGCATTTCGATCGTCACCGACGCGTGGCGCCCGCAGGTCAACGGCGTGGTGCGCACGCTGACCGAAACCAAGCGCGAGCTCGAGCTTGCCGGCCACACGGTCGAGATGGTGGCGCCCGAACGTTTCTCGACGATCCCGTGCCCGACCTACCCGGAAATCCGCCTGTCGCTGGCGGGGGCGGGGAGCGTGGGCAAACTGATCGACGCGTTCGCGCCCGATGCCGTGCATATTGCAACCGAGGGACCGCTGGGATGGGCCGCGCGCAAGGCGTGCCTCAGGCGCGATCTGCCGTTCACGACCGCCTACCACACGCGCTTTCCCGAATATGTCGAGGCGCGCACGCATCTGCCGGTCGGCATCAGCTATTCGGTGCTGCGCCGCTTCCATGCGCCCGCCAGCCGCGTGATGGTGCCCACGCCCACGGTCAAGGCCGATCTCGACAAATGGGGTTTCAAGAACGTCGTGCTGTGGACGCGCGGCGTGGATCTGGAAATCTTCAAGCCGGGTCCGCGCGACCGGCTTGCGACCAAGCCGCCGATTTTCGTCTATGTCGGGCGCGTGGCGGTCGAAAAAAACGTCGAGGCGTTTCTGGCGCTCGATTTGCCGGGTTCCAAATGGGTGGTGGGCGAGGGACCGGCCATGGCCTCGCTCAAGGCCAAATATCCGAGCGTTTCGTATCTCGGTGTCTTGCAGCAGAAGGAACTCGCGAGCGTCTATGCCGCCGCCGACGTGTTCGTGTTTCCCTCGAAGACCGACACGTTCGGCCTGGTGCTGCTGGAGGCGATGGCCTGCGGCACGCCCGTGGCGGCTTTCCCGGTCACGGGCCCGCTCGATGTTTTGGGAGACGTTGCGCCCGACCAATCGGGCGGCGCCATGGACGAGGATTTGCGCGCCGCCTGCCTGCGCGCGCTCGAAATTCCGCGCGAACGCGCGCGGGCGCACGCGATGCGCTATAGCTGGGCCGAATGCGCGCGCCAATTCGCCGACCATCTGCGCCCGCGCAGCGTCGGCGGCCCGACTGCGGCGGCGGCGTAGCGACCGTCAGCTTGCGCGAAACACCGGCTGCGTTTCGATGCGGGCCGAATCGTCGATCTTGGCCAGCACGTCGTTGAGCCGGTCGATCGAGAAATTGCGCAGTTTAAAATTGACGATCTGCGACACTTGCGGCTGGGTAAGGCCGCAACGCTCGGCGAGCTCTGCTTGCGCGAGGCCGTGCGACAGCATGTAGCCGCGGACGAAGGCGGCCGCCTCGTGCTTGGCCTTCAGCGCTTCATGGTCCGGCGATTTCAGAAGATCGCGGAACAGATTTTCCGAACGTTTGAGCGGCGTCACGAACCTTGGTTTTGGTTACCGACCCGTCCACAGGCGCAATCTATACCAATACTGGAATGTCTGTTATACAACTTCGAAAGTTTATGCGGCTCGCTTTGTTCGGTCAACGGTACGCCGGTGATCGCGATCGAGGCGACGCTGCGCGCGATCAAGCGAATCAGGGAGACGATTCCAAAGGCTGATTAGCACCTTTAGCTCGATCATGTCGCTAAAGCGCCACTTTGGGCCGAATAGCAATCCAGTTACCTCCAAGATCGCTTGTCCGGTGTTTGTCGCTGGATCTACAAATCCGGCATTGCTGGCTCCCGCAATCAGTATGTTTCTGCTATTGCGCATCCGACTTAATCGAAACGTGATGCCTTTGCAGCCAGCATGAACATTATAGCTTGCCATGCGATAATAGGGTTGCATCGCTTGGTGGCCCACACTTTTTTCAAGATCGACAAAGCGCGGCTTCTTCATATTGAGATGTTTGGCGGCCCAACCGTACTCTGAACCGAATTGATCCCCGTATCTCTTTAGGGAATTCGCATATGCCCTTTGAACAGCGTCGATCTCCCTCTTTTGAACGGCAGGTGCGCCCGTTTCGACATGAAATGCGTTATACTTGTCCATTGCACGTTTGGCCTCAACAACTTCATGCGCAAGGTACATTTCAGCAAGCTCTTCGCCGTGTTCGGCAATGAGAGAGGTAACGATTCGAATCTCGTGGAGTGTTCGCCACCGTGCCATTGCGCCATCAGCAAATCCGTTTTCCATCAAGCAAATGATTTCAGCAGTGACCTGGCAAGCGCGCGCGTGAAGACTTAAAAGAACATAACGTAATGTCGCTAGCTTTTTTGATCGACGGCGCCAACGCTTCTCAATCTGGCCACCTAATTCAATCGATATTGTGTACATCATGCGAAGTATGTCGAATGCGTCACCCCATCGGGCTTCAAGATTGAAGCGGAATGCTTCCATGCGCGTTGCTTCGTAGTCTTTCTGGCTGGGCCAGTCCTTTTCCAGAGTTCGCAAGATATCTTTGCTGCAGTCATCGATAGAGTCGCGAATGATATCCGGGATTTTCACCCGACCAAACTCGTCGAGCTTGTTCGCAACCGTCTCTAAGTCGTCTGCAGTTAGGAGTATCACGGTATCTGGCTCATTGCCTTCGGCAGACGACCATGACGCCGAACCGGTCCCACTTTCAATCAACCAGCGAGCGAGAAACTTCGACGTCGAAACGGAAATCTTGGTACCGGCTGCTTGCGCTTTTTCCCGCAACATTTCGGCAAAAAACTGGCTGGGCGCCTCAGCAATTCCCTGGGCAATTGCTTTCGCGAATACTGCATTTAGGCTCGATATTTTTTTTCGGTTCTGTAACTTCATCGTTTCCGCCTACTTCGACGAGCTATTCAGAAACTGGAACGCTATGAATTCAATTGAAGGACGCAGTCAGTATCGATAACCGGAATACTCGTCAACGATTCTCTAGGCGCGTCTTGCGTCCAGGTAGCCAACGGCATCGGTCAAGCCTTGGATCGTCCGGATGCGGGCCAGCGGTGCTGCCCCAAGCGCTGCGTTGTCGTTCGCGAGCCATTCGCGCGCAACGCCGACATCACCGCCGACGATCGCGTCGAGCGAGCGGAGCAGGCGCACGAACAGCACGCCGAGTTCGTAGGCTTTGCTGGCGGGGTCGAGTTGGAGTTCTCCGCCGCGCAGGCGCTCGACGGATGCGGCGTCGACGCCGATCACGGCGGCAAGATCGCCGGGTGCAAGCGCCAGATGGTCGGCGGCTCGGACGACGGCCTTGGTGAGAACGGCGGCAGGGGACAAATCGCCCGCCAGCGCCGGATTTTCGCGCGACATGCTCTCCTCCGTGACTTGGCGTGACTATAGCAGATCGCGGGGCGACGCGGCGAGCCGCGCCGGTGCTTCAGAATAGCCCCCGCCGCCTCCGCGTTGTCGTTTCCAAGGAGGCAATACGATGCGCATTTTCGTCACTGCGGCGGTTTTTGCGGCTCTTGCGGGGCCTGCACCGGCCGAGACGCTCGTCCAGCGCGATGCGAAGGGGCGGCGTACGGGCACCATCCAGATCGAGGCGAGCGGGCGCCAGATCCTGCGCGATGCGCACGGGCGGCGCACCGGAACCATCGAACCGGACGGCCCGAGGCGCATGGTCGTGCGCGACGCACAAGGCCGCCGTATCGGCATGCAGGAGCGGCAGTAGCAGGTTCGGGACTAGTGCTTGATGCCGCACAGGTGGGATTGGAGTTTCTCTTCCCGGCTGGGCTGAAATCTGGCTAGACTCGTATTCGATTTAGTGTTGACTGGTTGTCTACCTGAGGCAAGTCGGCTGGCACAAATAGCTCGTTTTATCGAAAAGGAAGTGTCTTTGAGCGACTCTTCGCCGATTGGATCCTTTGGCAACATTGCTAAAGACTTGGCTCGCAATCCACTTGGTATAATCGCTCTGTTTATTGTGCTTGTGTACGGTTTGGCCGCGTTTGTCACGGGGACGACGACCTTCGCGCCGGGTGAACGAGCGCCATTGATTTGGTTCCTAGTTTTCTTCCCCGTCGCTGTGCTCCTTGTGTTTTCATGGCTCGTTAGTCAACACAGCGACAAACTCTTTGCCCCAAGCGATTTCAAGAAGGACGAGGACTTTCTACGCTGGAAGGAAACCGCCTTGCTGAATAGCGCGTCAAAGATTCGTGCAGCGGTGGCACTTACCGCCGCAGCCTCCTCAAAAGCGCCCGATGGCGTAGCCCAATTCCAAATTGATCAGATAGTAGAGACGATCCAAAGCACAACTGCGACATCGTCGGCTCAGAATAATGCAAAGACTCAAACGGATGGATGGAGAAACCATATACTTTGGGTGGACGATAATCCGCAGAATAATGAGTATGAGCGGCGAGCATTCGAGGCTGTGGGTATGCGCTTCACGCTCTCCGAGAGTACAACCGACGCACTGAAAATTCTTCACGAAACCAAGTTTGCTGCGATTATCTCGGACATGGGGCGTCGCGAGGGGCCACGCGAAGGATATGCTCTTCTTGACGCAATAAGAAAAAAGGGGATTCAAACTCCCCTCTACTTCTATGCGTCATCTCGGGCGCCGGAGCATATTGCTGAGACGATTGCCCACGACGGCCAAGGCTGTACAAATAACGCGCAAGAGCTATTCGCGCTTGTTACCGAGGCTGTCGTGTCTGGCAAATCGCCATAAGTACCGAGGCGTAGCGCCAGGACGAAAATGGTTTGGACCCTAGGACCGGAACCGGCCCAAGCGCATGGTCGCGCGCGACGCCCGTGGCCGACGCATCGGCATGCAGGAGCGTCGGTAGGCCGAAAAAATCTTAATGCTTCACGCCGCGCAGGCGCGCCTGCAGTTCCTGCTGGAAAGCGCCGCCGTCTTTGCGGGTTTTCGATTTCAGGAACTCGGAGATCACTTTTTGGGCGGCCGCCTTGTCGTAGACCTCGCCGCCCTCGACCACGCATTTGGCGCGTTCGAGCACTTTGGGGTCGAGTTTCAGGCGGATTTTATCGGCCTGGGCCGTGATCAGGCGCAGGCTCGCTTTGCGTTCGGGGGACGGCGGATTCGACATGCTTGAATCGTAACGCAAAACCCCCAAATTGGCCAGTGGAACGGCAGGGGCTGGCGGGGGGTTGCCAAGGGGCGCCCTTCGGTATATACCCCGCGCCGTTTTCGGAATTCCGACAAAGCGAGCCGTCCGAGCGATTCGGGCGGGCGGCTTCGCCGGTTTTTTCGGTTCCGAACCCTTTTTCCGGACCGGCGCGCGGCGCGCCGGGACGGCACTCTCCGACGGAGGCAGTCGTGCCCAGAACAATCGCGCTCGAGAAGATTCGCAATATCGGCATCACCGCGCATATCGACGCCGGCAAGACCACCACGACCGAGCGCATTCTCTATTACACGGGCAAGTCGCACAAGATCGGCGAAGTGCACGACGGCAACACCACGACCGACTACATGGCCCAGGAACGCGAGCGCGGAATCACCATCACGTCCGCCGCCGTGACGGCCGAATGGGAAGGCCACCGCATCAACGTGATCGACACGCCCGGCCACATCGATTTCAACATCGAAGTGAACCGCTCCTTGCGCGTGCTCGACGGCGCGGTCTTCGTCATTTGCGGCGTGGCCGGCGTGCAGCCGCAGTCGGAAACCAACTGGCGCCTGGCCGACCGCTACAACGTGCCGCGCGTCGTGTTCGTCAACAAGATGGACCGCACGGGCGCCGACTTCTACAAGGCCGTCGAATCGATGCACGAGAAGCTCGGCATCAAGACCGCGATCTGCCAATTGCCGATCGGCGCGGAAGGCGAGTTCAAGGGCATCGTCGACCTCGTGCTGATGAAGGGCGTGGTGTGGCAGGGCGACGAGCTCGGCGCCAAGTTCAACGACGTGCCCATTCCCGACGATCTGGTCGAGAAGGCCAAGGAATACCGCCAGCTTCTGCTCGACACCGTGCTCGGCATGGACGACGCGGCCATGGAAGAGTTCTACGAAAAGGGCGACGTGTCGGTCGAGATGCTCAAGCGCTGCATCAAGAAGGGCGCGGTCCTGGGCGAATTCCGCCCCGTGTTCTGCGGCTCGGCCTTCAAGAACAAGGGCGTGCAGACGCTGCTCGACGCGGTCGTGGACTATCTGCCCTCGCCCGCCGACGTGCGCGGCATGCGCGTGATCACCGAAGAGGGCGAGCCCGAGCGCTTCAAGCTCGCCAAGGACGAGGAGCCGTTCTCGGCCCTCGCCTTCAAGATGATCAACGACAAATACGGCAACCTTACCTTCGTGCGCGTCTATTCGGGCGTGCTGCGCTCGGGCGACACCGTGCTCAACACCACGAAGGACGGCAAGGAACGCATCGGCCGCATGTTCCAGATGCACGCTGACAAGCGCGATGAAATCAAGGAAGTCTATGCGGGCGACATCGCGGCGTTCGTGGGCCTGAAGGACACGACGACGGGCGACACGCTCGCGGCGCCCGAAGATCCCGTGATCCTCGAGCGCATGGCCTTCCCCGTGCCCGTCATCGACATCGCGGTCGAGCCCAAGACCAAGGACTCGGTCGAAAAGATGGCGCTCGGCCTGCAGAAGCTCGTGGCCGAAGACCCGAGCTTGCGCCTGAAAACCGACCACGAATCGGGCCAGACGATTCTGTCGGGCATGGGCGAGCTGCATCTGGAAATCATCGTCGACCGCTTGAAGCGCGAATACGGCGTGGAAGCCAATATCGGCTCGCCGCAGGTCGCCTATCGCGAGACGATCTCGAAGGCGCACACGGAAGTCTACACGCACAAGAAACAGTCGGGCGGTTCGGGCCAGTTCGCCGAAGTGAAAATCAAGTTCGAGCCGGTCGAGCGCAATGGCGGCGTGCAGTTCGAGGACGAGGTGGTCGGCGGCTCGATTCCGCGCGAATTCATCCCGGCCGTCGAGAAGGGCATCAAGGTGCAGTGCGAGCAGGGCGTGCTGGCGGGCTTCCCGACGGTCGATTTCCGCTACACGCTGCTCGAAGGCAAGTACCACGACGTCGACTCGTCGGCGCTGGCCTTCGAAATCGCCGGCAAGGCCTGCTTCCGCGAAGGCATGAAAAAGGCGGGGCCGATCATCCTCGAGCCGATCATGGACGTGGAAGTGACGACGCCCCCCGACCATGTCGGCGACGTGGTGGGCGACTTGAACCGCCGGCGCGGCATCATCCAGAGCCAGGACCAGATCGCGACGTCGGTCATCATCCGCAGCCACGTGCCGCTGTCGGAAATGTTCGGCTATATCTCGGATCTGCGTTCGATGTCGAAGGGCCGCGCGTCCTTCACGATGCAGTTCGACCATTACGAACCGGTGCCGCGCAACATCGCGGACGAAATCATGGCCAAGAACGCGGCCTGATTTTTCGTCGCCGTTCGACGAGGAAAACGGCGCGCCGGGAAACCGGTCGCGCCGTTTTTTTGGGGGCTACCCCGCGCGCTTGAATCGCGCCAGCAAGGGCGCCAGCGGGTTGGGCAGCGTTCCCAGGCGCGCCTGTACGCCCGCCATCGCCTTGGGGATCGCCATCACGTTGGCGATGCGCCGGTCGAGAAAGCGCCAAGTGTCGTCCTGGTTCTCCGACTTGTCCTCGAGCCAATAGAGCAGCGTCGACGAATACACCCCGGCCGCCAGGCCGCGCTTGGAATAGAAGTTGAAATCCGTCGCTTTGTCGCCGGCCAGGTACCAGACCGCATCGACCGTGCGCCATACGGTTTTCAGCGAGACGCCCACGCCCGTCGGCAAGGCCAGCACCGCGAGCGCGCGGCGCACCGCTTCGCGCTCGCCCGACAGCGGCTCGAGCCGGCGGCGGATGGCGGCCGCAACCTTCTCGCGCACTTTGAGGGCGGCGAAAGCCGGATCGTCCGCGCAGGCTTCGACCATCGCGCGGTCGGCCATGGCGCACCAATGCGCGATCGCCTCGACGGCACCGCCCGGAAACACGCGCAAGGCGGTCAGTTTGTCGTAGCCGGCTTCTTCGGCCGCGCGCGCCAGCACGGCGCCGGTCCAGCCGTCGAAGGCGATGTGCGGCAAAGCGGCTTGGCAGATTTGGTCGCGCGCAAGCTCGCGGTCGAAAGCCATGCTAGTTCTCCTGGCGTTTGCGCATTTCGTCGACGAAGCCGAGCTGGCCCAGATCGTCCATGCGCTGGGGATAGAGAATGCCGTCGAGATGGTCGCATTCGTGCTGCACCACGCGCGCATGGAAGCCCGCCACGGTGCGCTCGACAAGTTTGCCGTCCAGATCGACCCCGCGATAGCGCAAATGCGTGGGGCGCGTCACGCGCCCGGTGAGGCCCGGCACCGACAGGCAGCCCTCGAACGCGTCGTTGGTGGCCTCGCCCAGCGGCTCCAGCACCGGATTGACCAGCACGGTCAGATCGACGGGCGTGTCGCCCGCGATGCCCGTCGTGCGTTCGGGCCGCACGAAAAACACCACCACGCGCAACGGCACATGCACCTGGGGCGCGGCGAGGCCCGTGCCGGGCGCATCGACCATGGTGTCGACCATGTCCGCGACAAGCTGGCGGATGGCCGGGTCGGTCGGATCGTCGACCGGATCGGCGATGCGCGCCAAAATCGGATGGCCCATGCGGGCGATTTTCAGGATGGCCATGGCTGCCCCACCATATGGCACGCACCGACAGGGCTGAAAAGGGGGCCAATCGAGGCTTTGCAAGCCCGCAAACCCTATGATATAAGCCGCGGCTCAGTCGGTAACGGGCGGGTTTTGGAGTCGCTTTGCGGCCCCCCTCATTTCGCTCTAACCCCTTGAAACGGTTTTGGAAAGGAGCACGGATCCCGTGCAAGTCATCGTTCGCGACAACAATGTCGACCAGGCCCTGCGCGCGCTCAAGAAAAAGATGCAGCGCGAAGGCATTTTCCGGGAAATGAAGCTGCGCCGCCATTTCGAGAAGCCCTCGGAAAAGAAGGCGCGCGAGAAGGCCGAAGGCGTTCGCCGCCTGCGCAAGCTGCAGCGCAAGCGCCTGGAGCGCGAAGGCTTCTAGGCTTTCGGACAAATTTTCGAGCGTTTCGCGCCAAAGCCGCCGGGGGATGCCCCGGCGGCTTTTTGGCGTTCAGAGCGTTTCGACCGCATAGCCCTTGCGGCTTGCCTTGCGCGCAAACGCGGCATCGGCCGTGACAAGCGGGAGTTTGCGCGCCCGCGCGACCGCGAGGTAGGCGCAATCCTGCGCCGCATGATCAAGTTCGAGCGCGAGGGTCAATGTTGCCCGGCCGAGTTCGGGCGTGTCGAGCGCGAATTCGACGCCGATCAGGTGATCGTCAAATGCCTGCGCTGCCGCTTGCGCATCGAGATGTTTGGCCTTTGCGACGCGCCGGACAAGGTTGGCGAGTTCGATCCGCAATCCAGGCGGCACCACAATGCCGCCACGCGCGACGAGCGCGCGCGCCGCGTCACTGTCGGGTTCCAAGAACAGCAGCTTGCCAAAAATGCTGGCGTCGATGACGGACATTGACGATCCGGCTCAGCGCCGGTCGCGGTCTTCGCGCAGCATTTCGAGCACTGTGGGGCCTTTCCAAATCTTGCCCATGTCGGCGCGAATAGCATCGAGCCGTTCCAGCGCCGCGCGCCGGCGTTCTTTGAGGACGATTTCCTCGACCGCCTTGCGCACGAGTTCGGCCATCGAAACGCCGTCGTTCTTGGCGATCTTTTTCAGCGCCGCGACGGTTTCTTTGGGAAGTTTGCGCACGAGAATGTCGGGCATGGCGCTATCTCCGCAGTGATATCGCCTAAGCTATCACACGGAGATATCCGCCGTCAAAAACGCCCGCTTAATGCCCGCCGCTCATGGCTTTCACGATGTCTTCGACCACTTTCTTGGCGTCGCCGAACAGCATCATCGTGTTGTCGCGGAAGAACAGCTCGTTCTCGACGCCCGCGTAACCCGAGGCCATCGAGCGCTTGATGAACAGCACCGTCTTCGCCTTTTCGACGTCGAGGATCGGCATGCCGTAGATCGCGCTCTTGGGATCGGTCTTGGCGGCGGGATTGGTCACGTCGTTGGCGCCGATCACGAATGCCACGTCGGCTTGCGCGAAGTCGCGGTTGATGTCGTCGAGCTCGAAGACCTCGTCGTAGGGCACGTTGGCTTCGGCCAGCAGCACGTTCATGTGGCCCGGCATGCGGCCCGCCACGGGATGGATCGCGTAGCGCACCGTCACGCCCTCTTTCTTGAGCATGTCGCCCATTTCGCGCAAGGCGTGCTGGGCTTGCGCCACCGCCATGCCGTAGCCCGGCACGATGATGACCGACGCGGCGTTTTTCATGATGAACAGCGCGTCGTCTGCCGAGCCCTGCTTCACCGGGCGCGCTTCTTTGGCGGCACCGGCAGGGCCTGCGGCAGCGTCGGTGCCGAAACCGCCCAGGATCACGTTGAAGATCGAGCGGTTCATGCCCTTGCACATGACGTAGGACAGGATCGCGCCCGACGAGCCCACCAGCGCGCCCGTCACGATCAGCAGCGAGTTTTGCAGCGTGAAACCGATGCCGCACGCGGCCCAGCCCGAATAGCTGTTCAGCATCGAGACGACGACCGGCATGTCCGCGCCGCCGATCGGCAGGATCAGCAGGAAGCCCAGCGCGAACGACAGGAGCACGAGGCACCAGAACGCGGCGTGGCTGCCCGTCATCGACAGCCACACGATGTTGGCCGCGATCAGCACGCCCAAAAACGCGTTGAAGGCGTGCTGCATTTTGAACTGCAACGGCGCGCCCGACACGAGGCCCTGCAGCTTGGCGAACGCCACGATCGAGCCCGTGAACGTGATGGCGCCGATGGCCGTGCCCAGCGCCATTTCGACCAGGCTCGCGGCCTTGATGGCGCCCGGAATTCCGATGCCGAAACTTTGCGGCGAATAGAGCGTGGCCGCCGCCACGAACACCGCCGCCAAGCCGACCAGCGAGTGGAAGGCCGCAACAAGCTGCGGCAGCGCGGTCATTTCGATGCGCATGGCGACAAACGTGCCGATCGCGCCGCCGATGACGATGCCCGCCAGGATCAGCCCGAACGAGCTGGTCTGCGGCAAGGCGAGCGTGGTGAGGATCGCGACGGCCATGCCGACGATGCCCCACAGATTGCCCGCGCGCGCGCTTTCGGGGCTTGCCAAGCCCCGCAAGCTCATGATGAAGCACACGGACGCGAACAGATACAGAAGCGAAGCGGCATTGGCACCCATGATCTCGATCCCCTTCGCTTACTTCTGCTTCTTTTTGAATTTGGACAGCATGCGCTGGCTGACCACGAACCCGCCGAAAATATTGACCGAGGCCAGCACCACCGCAAGGAACCCCATCGCCTGGCTGAAGCCGACGGCCGACGCGCCCGCCGCCAGCAGCGCGCCCACGATGATGACCGAGCTGATCGCGTTGGTGACGGCCATCAGCGGCGAATGCAGTGCCGGCGTCACGCGCCAGACCACGTAGTAGCCCACGAAGGTCGACAGCACGAGCACGGTCAGGCCCATCGTCAGGGCGTCGGGCCCCGCGCCGCCGGCGGCTTCGGGCGCCATGGCGGCCTGCATGGCAAGCTCGCGGGCTTTGTTGGCGAGCGCTGCGGCGTCGGTCGCAAGCTGCGCGGCGCGGTCGAGGATCGGGGAATCGGCCATCGGTTGCGGTCTCCGTTAGGACGCGAAATTGGGATGCACGATCTGGCCCTCGCGGGTCAGCAGCGATCCTTTGACGATTTCGTCGGCGGGGTCGATCGCGAGCGTGCCGTCTTTGGCGACGATGAGTTTCAGGAACTCGGCGAGGTTGCGCGCATAGAGCGCCGACGCGTCGACCGCCACGCGCGAGGGCACGTTGGCATAGCCCACGATTTTCACCCCGTGCGAGACCACGATCTGGCCCGGCTGGCTGCCTTCGCAATTGCCGCCGTTTTCGACCGCAAGGTCCACCACGACCGAGCCCGGCTTCATCGAAGCGACCATCGCATCGCTGAGCAGGCGCGGCGCCGGGCGGCCGGGAATGAGCGCGGTGCAGATCACGACGTCCATCTTCTTGACCGTATCGGCGATCAAGGCGGCCTGTTTGGCCTTGTAGGCGTCGGACATTTCTTTGGCGTAGCCGCCGGACGTCTCGGCCTGGCGGGCTTCTTCGTCGTCGACGAACACGAACGTGGCGCCCAGGCTCTCGACTTGCTCCTTGGCGACCAGGCGCACGTCGGTCGCCGAGACCACCGCGCCCAAACGCCGCGCGGTCGCGATCGCCTGCAAGCCCGCAACGCCCGCTCCCATGACCATCACTTTGGCCGGGGCGACGGTGCCCGCCGCCGTCATCATCATCGGGAAGGCGCGCCCGAACTGTTCGGCCGCATCGATCACGGCCTTGTAGCCCGCAAGATTGGCCTGGCTCGACAAAACGTCCATCGACTGGGCGCGCGTGATGCGCGGCACAAGCTCCATGGCAAACGCCGTCACGCCCTGGGCCGCGAATGCCGCGACCTGGTCCTTGTTGCGATAGGGGTCGAGCTGGGAGACGACGACCGCGCCCTGTTTGAGGGCGGCGAGTTCGTCGGCGCCGTTGTTTTCGGCGGCCGTCAGCGGGCGGCCGACTTTGAGCAGGATGTCGGCTTGGGCCAGCAGCGTGGGCGCGTCGGCAACGATCTCGGCGCCGGCATCGAGATAGGCTTGGTCGGAAATTGCGGCCGAAACCCCGGCGCCCGCTTCGACCAGAAAGCTCAAGCCGAGCGGCTTCATGCGCTTGATCGAATCGGGCGTGGCGGCGACGCGCGCTTCGAAAGCGCGGCGTTCTTTGGGGATGGCAACCTTCATGCGCGTCTCCGGGACCAAGCTGTCGAAAAGAGGGGCACAATGCCAATGGCGAGGCGCTTTGCCAAGCGCGGAATTTGGGAAGAATGCCCTTTCGAAGCGGAATCCAGATTCCGCAGCGGACGGGCCGCTAAAACCAAAATCCGCTGCAGCTCACTCGTCGGTTTTTTCCCACGGCGCTTTGGTGCGCAAGAGGCGACGAAGTTTCTCGTTCGCAACCGGCGGTGCCGCGATCATCGCTTGAAGGGCCTCAAAGCTCTTCGCATCGACAAGGATTTTTGTTTGCCGAAGAAGCTGCAATTCCGCGCCCAAGTTGGGCTCGTTCGTTGATATTGCGATTGTCCCACCGTTGCCGCAACCGGCCAAACGGAAAAATTCGTCTTGCGCCCAGATTGACGCCGCCGGTGCCCTCTGGTTAGCTCCGCCCCGAGCTGCGGGTTGAACAGGGACGCGCTGCTTTGCCAAGGAACCGCCCGGAAGGTGCCAAAGGCGCTGCCGGGCGGTTCTGTTTTGGGGGAGAGGACGCCATGGCCGACAGATTTCCGCGCTTCGATACGCTCGCTCTCCATGCGGGCCAGCAGCCCGATCCCGCGACCGGCGCGCGCGCGGTGCCGATCTACCAGACCACGTCCTACGTTTTCAAAGACGTCGACCATGCGGCGTCGCTGTTCAATCTGGAACGCGCGGGCCACATCTATAGCCGTATCTCCAACCCGACCGTCGCCGTGCTGGAGGAGCGCATTGCGGCCCTCGAAGGCGGGGTGGGCGCTATCGCCACCGCGTCGGGCCAGGCGGCGCTGCATCTGGCCATCGTCACGTTGATGGGGCAGGGCGGGCATATTGTCGCGTCGTCGTCGATCTATGGCGGCTCGCACAACATGTTCATGCACACGCTGCCGCGCTTCGGCATCGCGACCAGCTTCGTCGATCCGCGCGACCCGGCGGCGTTTGCCAGCGCCATCCGTCCCGAAACGCGGCTGCTGTTCGGCGAGGTGCTCGGCAATCCGGGGCTCGAAGTGCTCGACGTTCCCGCCTTCGCCAAGGTCGCGCACGATGCCAAGCTGCCGCTCATGCTCGATTGCACTTTTTGCACGCCCTATTTGTTTCGCGCGTTCGAACACGGGGCCGACATCGTCATGCATTCGGCGACCAAATGGATCGGCGGGCATGGCGTTGCCATCGGCGGCGCGCTCGTCGATTCCGGGCGCTTCGATTGGGAAGAATCGGGCAGGTTTCCGACGCTGACCGAGCCCTATGCCGGCTATCACGGGCTCGATTTCGCCGAGGAGTTCGGCCCCAACGCCTTCATCATGCGCGCGCGCGCCGAGGGCTTGCGCGATTTCGGCGCGTGCCTGTCGCCGACCAACGCGTTTTATCTTCTGCAAGGGCTCGAAACCTTGCCCTTGCGCATGGCGCGCCATGTGGAAAACGCGCGGACGGTCGCAGCCTTCCTCGAAAAATCGCCCAATGTCGCGTGGGTCAACCATCCCGATCTGCCGAGCCATCGCGACCACGCGCTCGCCAAGCGCTTGCTGCCCAAGGGAGCGGGCTCGATCGTCGCGTTCGGCATCAAGGGCGACCGCGCGGCCGGCAAACGGTTTATCGAGGCGCTCAAACTGTTCAGCCATCTCGCCAATGTGGGCGACGCCAAATCGCTGGTGATCCACCCCGCTTCGACCACGCACCAGCAGATGGATGCGGCGTCGCTGAAGGCGGCGGGCATCGGCGAGGAAATGATCCGCCTGTCGATCGGGCTCGAAGATGCGGCCGATCTGGTCGACGATCTGACGGCCGCGCTCAAAGCGTCGGCAAAAGGCTAGGCCATGGATCTCGACATCGCAGGTGCCAAGATTTTTGCCGCGACCGGCGGCAGGGCCTTCGTGCCGGGCCAACCGAGCGTCGTGTTTTTGCACGGTGCGGGCATGGACCATACGGTGTGGACCTTGCAGACGCGCTGGTTCGCGCATCACGGCCGCAACGTGCTGGCGGTGGACCTGCCCGGCCACGGACGCTCGGACGGCGCAGCGCTGGAATCGATCGAAGCGATGGCCGATTTCGTGTCGGCCGTGCTCGACGCGGCGGGGGCTGCGGATGCCGCCCTGGTCGGCCATTCGATGGGCGCGCTTGTGGCGCTGGAAGCCGCATCGCGCCATGCGCCGCGCGTACGCGCATTGGGCCTGCTCGGCATCGCCGCGACCATGCCGGTCCATCCCAAATTGCTCGAAGCCGCCGCCGCCAACGATCCGGCGGCCGCCGCGATGATCGTCGACTGGGGGTTCGGCGCGCGCGCGCAGATCGGCGGTGCCACGGCGCCGGGCGCTTGGATGACGGGCGGCGGCGCGCAGTTGCTCGCGCGCAGCCGGCCCGGCGTGCTGGCAGCCGACCTTGGCGCGTGCAACGCCTATCAAGGCGCGGCAGCGGCCGCCGCCAAGCTGGCGTGCCCGACGCTCTATCTGTTGGGCGCCGGCGACCGTATGACGCCTGCCAAGGCAGCGCAGTCCCTGATTGCCACGACAAAAAATGCGGTCGCGACGATTCTGCCCGAGACGGGCCACATGGCAATGGTCGAGCGCCCCGACGCGGTGCTCGACGCGCTTGCCAAATTCGCCTGAAGGTCTAGCCTCGCGGAACGATGTTCTGCGAAACCCCCGCCGACGTCTTCGAGCCGCAAGCGCGCGCATTGCTGTTCCGCGTGGCGCAGAGCTATTTGGAACAGGCGCGCATCACGGCGACGGAACTCGCGTTCGATCCGCGCGAGCACCGCAAAATCCTCAACGCCACGACCAAGTTCCAGGAGTATCTGCAGCGCGTGGCGATTTTGCAGGGCCAGTCGTCGGCGAAGCCCGTGGCCGAACGCCTGCGCCAGGTGCTCGACAATGTCGATGCCGCCATGCGCCTGGCGGAGACCCAAGCGCGCCGCCAGCACGCGGGCGCCGCGCTCGATGCGGCGGCGCTCGACGCGCACGCGGCAAACGGCACGCTGGAGGCCGGGGTGGCGCTGGCGCTGGGGCTTGGCGCGCTGCCGCCGGGCGACTGGGCGGGGCGCGCGGCGCTGTGCGCGTCGCTGCTGTCGGGCGCGGAGGACGCGGTCGCGATCGGCCTGCTCGACCAGACGCTGGCCGAACTTTTGCGCATCAAGGCGTCGGCGGCCGTGCTGATCGGCCCCGGCGACGCGCTGGCTTTGGCGGTGCGCAGCTCGCTTGCGATCGCGGGCGACGGCGACGCGGCGCGCGCCAACAAAAGCGCCATCGTGGGCGAAATCGTGCGTCTCAAAACCAAGCACGCGCTGCCGGCGATCGACCGCGCGGCCGTGGAAATCCTCAACGCGGCGCTGGCGAGCCCCGCCAATCTTGCCGCGCGCGATCCGCTCGAAGAGCTCAAGACCACGCGCGATCTGCGCTTGAAGATCGCGGCCTCGCCGCTGCTGTCGGCCGACAAGGATCTGGCCGACAATCTCTCGCGCCGCATGTCGCGCATGGTGGTGCCCGAAAGCCTGGCGCCGCTGCTGGCGCGCGAACTGGGCATCGGGCGCAAATTGCTGGCGCTCGTGCGGCTGTGGCGCGACATCGACGACGCCAACGCGCGCCAGCATCTGGATTCGATGCTGCACATGCTGGTCGAATCGCGCGACTTCAAGGACGAGTTTTTCGCGCCAGGTCTGGCGCACGACGAAAAACGCGCGCTGGTGGCCGAGACCTACGAGGCGATCGAGGTGGCGGACATCGCGCCCGCGCGCAAGCAGCGCTACCGCGAAGCGGCGGCGCTGGCCTTCGCCGACCTTGGCCAAGTGCCGGGGCGCCGGCTGTCGCCGCGCATGGCGGCCGGGCCCGAAGACCGCGTGCAGCTGCAGGGACAGCGCGTGGCGCTGCGCAATTGGAGCGAGACGGGGCTGATGTTCGGGCCGTTTTCGGGCGTGCTGGTGCCGGGCCAGACGGTGCGCGCGACCGTGCTGCTGCGCAACGCCTATATCTCGGCCGGGTTCGAGGCGACGCTGGAGATCGTGCGCTTCGCCGACGGTCTGGTGGGCGCGCGCTATACCTGCGCCGATCCGCATATGCGCCAGCGCATCAAGGCGCATTTTGCCCAAGGGTGAGGATCAGGCGCCCGCGTGCGGCAGCACGTCGCCAAGCTCGGGCACGGCGCCGGTGCGCAGATACGCGAGCGCGTCGGCTGGGCCCAGGATCGCAAGGCGTCGGTCGGGCGTGGTTTTGACGCGCACGCGATTTTTCAGCACCGCGTCGGAGTGGACCGCGAAATCCTTCATGTTGTTCGTCACCAGAAGGTCGGCGGCGCCGGCCAGAGCGGCGTCGAGCACGCGCCCGTCTTCGGCGTCGATGCGCGGCGGCGCAAGGCGCCGATCGTGCGCGTCGTACGGCATTTGCACGGCGTCGCGCGTCGGCTGGAATCCGCCGCCTAGAACGATCGATGCCGCTTCGCGATAGGGTCCGACCAGCGCGATCGTCTCGATCCCGGCGACGAACCCCTCGGCGTCGATCGGCGCGGCGCCCAGGCGAACCAGGGCGCGCGCCAGCCGGTCGAGCATGCTGTGCGACACGACCAGTTGCACGCCGCCGGCGTGCCAACGGCCGCTCGCGACGATGTCGCAGATGGCTTGCGGGACGGTGCCGGTTTTGCCCGCAGCGACATTGAGGAATTGCCGGACCCAGACATTGAGGTCCAGACACACGCGGATGTCGCGCATCGGCGCTAGGCGCGCAGCGCCAGGTCCGTTGCGGCGGCAAGCGCCGCGTCCGAGCCGTCGCCGAGCATTTCGGGCTTGAGCGAAGCTGCCATTTTCCGTTGCAGGATACGCATGTGCGCCAGGGCCAGGACCCGCGTTACTTCGCGCGCCACGAATTGTCTGTCCTGCGGCTGGCCAAGATTGTCGATGCCCGCGAGCGCGCGGCGCGCCTCTTCGGACAAGGCTGCGTAGAATTTGATCGCGCGGCCGCTGAAATTGGCCTTTTTGACGCCGGTTGCGCGTGTAATCTCGTCGAGCGAAGCTGCGGTTTCGTCGTCAATGTACGCCGAAATCGATCGTCCAGCCATCGCCGCCTCCTGTTTCCATAGAAACTATAGAAATTGCGAGAGGCGCCGTCAATTCAGAACTTTGGATAGCGCGCCGCGTCGAAAAAACTCGTACCCGCCGCATAGGCGCGGCCCCGCCGCATGTCGGGCGGCGGGCCTTGCTCGAACGCGCCGTCGAACGTGAGTTCGAGCTGCACGCCCGAAGGATCGTAGACAAAGATCTGCCACAGCGTTGTGCCGGGCACCAAAAATTCGCGCCAGTCGAGTCCCGCCGCCGCAATCCGGGCCAAGGTCGCATGGTAGCCGACGGTCGCCAACGACACATGGTCGATCGCGGCCGTGCCTTGCGGCGCCTGGCCCGAGGGTCCAAGGGCCGGGCCGCCGGCATAGACATGGATGAAGGCGGGCGCGCCGGGCTGGGCCGTGCCAAGCCACGCGCCCGGATAGCCGAAATCGGGACGTTTATGTTCGACCAGCCCCAGGATGGATTTGTAGAACGCCAGCGTGGCGCCGAGGTCGGCAGTTTTGAGCGCGATATGGAGAAGCGACACCATGCGCCCACTTAAGCGCAGACCCGCGCGCCCGGCAAGGGCGCGCGGGGTTGGGCTTCAGGCGGCGTGCTGCGTCAGCACGGGCGCGCTTGCCGACGCCGTATCGATCGCGATGCGGCGCGGTTTCATCGCCTCGGGCACTTCGCGCGCGAGATCGACGAACAGCAGCCCGTTTTCGAGCTTGGCGCCCACCACGCGGACATAGTCCGCAAGCTGGAAACGGCGCTCGAAGCTGCGCTGGGCGATGCCGCGATGCAGATAGGCGGCGTTGGCGTCGCTCGCCTTCTTCTGGCCCGCGACGACCAGCAGCGCGTCCTGCTGCACCAGCGACAATTCGTCGCTGGCAAAGCCTGCGACCGCCATCGCGATGCGATAGTCGTTGTCGCCGGTCTTTTCGATGTTGTAGGGCGGGTAGCCCGCGTCGCCCGCATTGCGCGCCGATTCGTCGATCAGACGCGACAGCCGGTCGAAACCGATGGTGGACCGCAAAAACGGCGTGAAGTCGAACTGAGTCATGACCCTATCCTCCTGTGAGCGATGGGATTTTCCAAGGTTGCGCCGACGGCCCCGAACGGGCACCGCCGGTCGAAAAAGCAGATAGGTACGGCCAAATTCAGCGTCAAGCCCCGCCGCAAAAGTCGTTTGCGTTTTTTTGGGTTCGCGCCGATGATTTTGCGGCAAGGTGAAAGATATGGCAGCGATCGATAGCGAATTTGCCGGCGCCGAACGCGGGGCGCCCTTTTTTGGCCGGACCTTCGACGACACGATGGGGCTGCTGCTGTCGGCACGCCACTATGTTGCGAACATCCAGCCCGGCGAGTTCGCGCAGATCGAACCGGGCGAGCAGCTCTATTTGAACTGCGAGGCGCTGCGCTTGACCACGCAGCTTGCCCAAGTGATGGCCTGGCTGCTGGCCCAAAAGGCGGTCGCGGCGGGCGAACTGACGCCCGCCCAGGTACGCAGCGACGCCTATAGGCTGGGCGCGCATACCCAGTGCTTGGCCGATACCGATGCCAAAGTTGCCGCCAACAGTCCCAAACTTGCGGGCCTTCTGGCGCAAAGCCGGCGGCTGTTCGAGCGCGTCGCCCGTCTCGACCGCCAGCTCGACGCCTGAGCCCTCACTTCTTCGCGAACACGCCGGCCAACAACCCCGGCATGGCGATCGCCACGGTCGCCTCCTTACAAAGACGGTTGGGCAAGTTTGGCGAGGGCTGCCAGCACGTCGCCGGGGTCGGCGCGCAACCGGTAGTCGGGCTCGACATGCGCAAACGCGATGCGCCCGCCGCGCGCGACGACGTAGGTCGCCGGGATCGGCAGCGACCATTTGCCGTCGCCATTGTGCGCGGGCAGATCGTGGCCGAACTTTTGGTAGATCGCTTTGACCGCGGGCGACAATTCGAAGCGGATGGCGAGCGCGTCGGCGAGCCGGCCTTCGACGTCCGAAAGCACGTCGAACGCAAGGTCGTTTTTCTGCGCCGTATCGAGCGTGTGGTCGGGCGTTTCGGGCGAGACCGCGACCAAGCGCGCGCCCACCCGCTCGATTTCGGCCAGCCGCTGCTGGTAGGCGCGAAGCTCGAGGTTGCAATAGGGGCACCAGCCGCCGCGATAGAACACGACGACCAGCGGCCGCGCGTCGGCCATCGCCCCCAGATCGGCCGGGCGGCCGCGCTGGTCGGGCAAGGTCAGGCGCGGGAAGCCCGCGCCGACGGCGCCGGCATGGGTGGCGGGGCGGCCGCGGCGAAGGCCCGCGATGTCGTCGGCGATCGTGCCCGCGATGGCCGGGCCGACGCGCTCGAGCCAGGCGCTTTTGAACGCGTCGAGCTGGGCCGAAAGTTTTTCCATGGTCGTACTCCTGTCGAGGCGGGGTTCAGGCGGCGGCGCGGCGCGAGGGCGCGGTCCAGGCGGTCTGGGCCATGAACGCGTCGTTGGGCGTGCGCGCGATGTGGTTGACGTAGTTCGAGATCGTCTTGGTCGCGACGGCCAGCACCACTTCGAGCACGTTGCGCTTCGTGAAGCCCGCCGCCAGGAACGCATCCACGGCCGTATCGCCCACATTGCCGCGCTTGCGCACCACGTCGCTTGCGAAACCGTGCAGCGCTTCCAGGCGCGCATCGGCCAGGGTCCGGTTTTCGCGCAAGGCCACGATCGCGTCGGCGGAGAGGTTGGCCATCTTGGCCAGCACCGAGTGGCCCGCCATGCAGTACTCGCACTCGTTTTCATAGTTGATCGACAGGAATACGACCTGCTGCTCGGCCGCGCTCAGCGTCGTCTTGCCGACGAGCGCGAACAGCGTGTCGTAGCCTTCGAGCGTCTCGGGGCTTTCGGCCAGGATGCGATGCAGGTTGGGGACGAACTGCCACGCTTTTTCGACGGCGGCGAGTTTTTCGCCCGCTTGCGGCAGGGCAGTTGCTTGGGTGTGCAGGACGAATTCGGTCATGGCTTGCTCCGTTGGCGATCCGGCGCCCGATGCGTCGGTGGAACAACCATCGCTTATACGATCATCGTGCGGAACGAGGCTCGTTATGATATATATCATGCATATTTCGTATGAATGGAGCCAGGCATGGATATCGTCGAGCCGCTGCGCAGCTTCGTAAGAGTCTACGAAACCAAGAGTTTTTCGGCGCGCGCGCGCGAGGCGCGGACCAGCCAGCCGACCGTTTCGCGCCAGATTGCGGCCCTGGAACAGCGCTTGGGCGCGCGCCTGTTCGCGCGCAGCACGCGCGCCTTGACGCCGACCGACGAGGGTACGCTCTTCTATGCCTATGCCGTGCGCGCGCTCGAAGCGCTGGCCGAGGCGGAGGCGTCGCTCGCCAAGACCCAGAGCGGCGTTGCGGGCTTGCTGCGATTGGCTTGCCCCGTCGCGTTCGGGCGCCTGCATGTGGTGCCGCGCATGGCGGGCTTGCTGGCGCGCTATGCCGACCTCAGGCTCGATCTGGTGCTGTCGGACCAGTTTGTCGATCTGGTCGAAGAAGGCATCGATCTGGCGATCCGGGTGGGCGAGGTGACGTCGCCCGATCTGATCGCCCAGCGCATCGGCGAGACGCGCCGCGTGACGGTCGCGAGCCCTGGCTATCTGGCGCGGCACGGCACGCCCGCGACGCCGGGCGATCTTAAGCGCCACGATTGCATCGTCTATACGCGCCTGGCGACGGGCGCGCGCTGGCATTTCGGTGGACCCGGCGGGCCGCATGCGATCGACGTCGATGGGCGGTTTCGGGCCAACAATTCCGAAGCGGTGCGCGAGGCGGTGCTGGCGGGCCTCGGCATCGGCGTCGTGCCCGTGTGGCTGCTCGCGGACGAGGTCGAAAGCGGGCGCGTGGCGATCCTGCTCGAGGAATACGAGCCGGCCCGCCTGCCTATGTATGCGGTCCACCCGTCGCGCCGCTACGTGCCGATGAAGCTGCGCGCGAGCGTCGAATTCCTGCAGAGCGAATTTCGCCTCGACCCGGTCTTGAGCGGCTATCGGCGCTAGGCGTCGGCGGCGATTTGGGCAGCGTACATGGTCGCGGCCATGCGCGCGGTGGCGAGCAGTTCGTCGACGCCCCAATGGTCGGCCGCGTCTTCGCCGTACTGGGCGGCGACGACAAACCCGTTGCTGGCGACGAGAAAATCGGCGGGCAGCCCGTCGATGCCGTGGCTGTCGGCGAAGCGGAATTTGCCGGCCGCGACGCCGCGCAGCCCGTCGCGCACGACGCGCCAGCTCGACAGAAACTTCCAGCCGCGCTCGACGCCGAACCTGCGGTAATGCGCGCGCGCGACGTCGCCCACCAGATCGAACGGCAGATCGGGATCGAAGCTGCGGATCTCGTCGGCCGTCGAATGGAAAAACATCACTTCGCGGATGTTGGCGGCGGCGATTTGCGCCGCCCGGCGCCGGAAGGCGGCGACATGCAGATTGCAGATCGGGCAGCCGATCCAGCGCCGGAACTGGAAATGGGTGAACGCAAAACCCGGATGCGGCAAATCGAGGCGCGCGCCGTCGATCGTTTCGACGCCGACTTGCGCGATACGGTCGCCGAAACGAATCTTCATGGGACCGGTCCCCGCGCCGGAACCGGCGTCGCCCGATATCCTACTTCTTTGCGGGCGCTGCCTTCTTGGCGGGCGCTGCGGCAGGCGCTGCGGCCTTGGGCGCCGACGGTGCTGCCGTGGCCTTGCCGACGGGCGAGGGGCCCGTGGGGCCGGCCTTGAGGCCAATCGTGGCGAAGCGCTTGTTGAACTTGGCGACCTGGCCGCCCGTGTCGAGCATGCGCTGCTGGCCGGTCCAGGCCGGATGCGTCTTGGGATCGATGTCCAGGCGCAGCGTGTCGCCGGCCTTGCCCATCGTCGAGCGCGTCTTGAAGCTGGTGCCGTCCGTCATGACGACGTTGATTTCGTGGTAGTCGGGATGGGTATTGGCCTTCATCGGGCACTCCGGAATGGGCGGCAGATTTCGGCGCGTCGCCGGAATCAGGACGCGCGCTTATACAGAGTTGCGGGAGCTTGCGCAAGGAGACCCCGCCAGCCCCCTCGACCTTTGCGGGCGGGCATGCTAAATCCCCGTCCGAATTGGGCTTTTTAGGGACCGCGAACGCGCATGGACGAATCCGATTTTGCCCGCATGGCCGACAGGGCGCTTGGCGAACTGGCGCACGCGCTGGAAGCCGCCCTCGATGCCGACGACCCGGATATCGACTTGGCGGGCGGAATCCTGACGCTCGTGCTGGCCGACAAGCGCAAATTCATCCTCAACAAACACGCGCCCACGCGCCAATTGTGGCTCTCCTCGCCGGTATCGGGCGCCTCGCACTACGCGTTCGACCAAGCGACGCAAAGCTGGCGCTCGACGCGCGGCCCGCAAATTCTGGCCGACCAGTTGGCCCAAGACATTGCCGTCGCCGTCGGACATCCGGTCGCGATCGGCTAGACTGGCACCCGCACCCATGGCCGATCCCCGCTCCACCGCCGCCTCCGCCCCGCGCCCGACCAGCCGCAATTTCCGCATTCTGGTGCGGCTCGCGGGATTCGTTGCGCCCTACAAGCTGCGCTTGGCGGGGGCGGCGATCGCGCTCACGCTCGCGGCCGGGTCGGTGCTGGGACTGGGCAGCGCGTTGCGCTGGCTTATCGATGCGGGCTTTGCCAGCGGCGATGCCGATCTGCTCGATGCGGCGCTGGTCGGGCTCGTGGGGTTCGTGCTGCTGCTGGCGGGGGCGACCTACGCGCGCTCGTATCTGGTGACGTGGCTTGGCGAGCGCGTGACGGCCGATCTGCGCAAGGCCGTGTTCGCGCGCACGCTGCGCCTGTCGCCGGCATTTTTCGAAGCGACGCGCACGGGCGAAGTGCTCTCGCGCCTGACCGCCGACACGACCGCGATCCAGACCATCGTCGGGTCGACCGCGTCGATGGCGCTGCGCAATGTTTTGCTGCTGGTCGGCGGCATCGCGATGATGGCGATCACCTCGCCCACGCTTACCGCCATGGCGCTGCTGGTGGTCCCGCTGGTGGTCGCCCCGATCGTTGTCTTCGGGCGCAAGGTGCGCGCGCTCAGCCGCGAAAGCCAGGACCGGCTCGGCGACGTGGGCGCCGATATCGACGAGACCTTGAACGCGGTGCGCACGGTGCAGGCCTTCAACCGCGAGGACGCCGACGGCGCCAAGTTCGACGCGCGCGTCGAGGACGCGTTTGCGGCCAATGCAAGGCGCGCGGCCGCGCGCTCGGCGATGATCGGGCTCGTGATGCTGCTGGTGTTCGGCGCGGTCGGCTTCGTGCTGTGGATCGGCGGGCACGGCGCCGTGAAGGGCGAGATCACGGTCGGCCAATTGAGCGCGTTTGTGTTCTACGCGATCGTGGTGGCAAGCGCGTTCGGCGCCATCTCGGAATTCATGGCCGACATGCAGCGGGCGGCGGGCGCCTCCGAGCGGCTTTTCGAAATTCTCGACACGAAATCCGACATCGCGGCGCCCGCGTCGCCCGCGATTTTCCCCGCGACGCGCGGCGGGGCGGCCGCGTTCGAGAACGTCACGTTCCGCTATCCCTCGGCGCCCGAGCGCGCGGCGCTCGAAGATCTGTCGTTCGACGTCAAGCAGGGCGAGACGGTGGCGCTGGTCGGCCCGTCGGGGGCGGGCAAAACCAGCGTGTTCCAGTTGCTGCTGCGCTTCTACGATCCGCAAGCCGGGCGCGTGCGGCTCGACGGCGTCGATCTTGCGGGCGCGGACCCGTCGCAGGCGCGCGCGCGCATCGGGCTGGTGGCGCAGGAACCCACGATCTTCGCCGCCGACGTGATCGAGAATATCCGCTACGGGCGCATCGGCGCGTCGGATGCCGACGTGATGGCGGCGGCGCGCGCGGCCTATGTCGACGAATTCGCCGAACGCCTGCCGCAGGGCTGGAAGACGTATCTGGGCGAGCGCGGCGTGAAACTCTCGGGCGGCCAGCGCCAGCGCATCGCGATCGCGCGCGCGCTCGTGCGCGATCCGCCGCTGCTGTTGCTCGACGAAGCGACCAGCGCGCTCGACGCCCAAAGCGAGCGCTACGTTCAGGCCGCGCTCGAAAAACTGGGCCAGGGGCGCACCGTGCTGGCGATCGCGCACCGCCTGGCGACCGTGGTGCGCGCCGACCGCCTGATCGTGCTCGACCGCGGCCGCAAAATCGCCGAAGGTCCGCATGCGCGCCTGGTCGCCGAAGGCGGGCTCTATGCCAGGCTCGCCGCCCTGCAATTCGATGTGGGCCAGCTCGACGGGGCGAAGCTCGACGGGGGCGCGCCGCCCAAACTGGAAGAGGCCCGCACATGAAAATTTCGCGCTTTGTCCTCGCCGGCCTGGCGCTGGCGATCGCCGCCTGTTCGAGCGGCCCGCCGCCGATCCAGGCGCGCCTGCAAGTGCTGCGCGCGACCGAAGTGCTGTCGGACCAGGATTTTGCCGTGCCCGTCGACGGCGGCCTCACCACGCTGCTGCCGGTCTACGCGAACGTCAAACTGGTCGATACGCACCCCGGCATCAAACGCGCGACGATCGCGATCCAGACCCCGGCGCGCGACGCGTTCGCGGTGTTCGACACGCTGAAGACGGCGCTGGGGGCGGCGGCGGCCGAGGGCGGCGACACGGCGTTGCTGGTGCCGCAGTTCTTGAGCCAGCAGGATATCGACCGCCACCAGCTCGGCCCCGATTTCGCGCGCTGGACGGTCGACGGCTGGATGGCGGGCGTGGGCACGCGCACGGTGTCGCTGCGCGATGCGGGCGTGCCGGTCTCCTCGTTCGCGGCGCTCGACGCGCTGCTGCTCTATCTCTCGGACCGCGCGCAATTTCCCGACCTCGTCGAAATCGCGCTGGTCGGCCACAGCACCAGCGGCCGGCTCGTGCAGCTCTATGCCGCGACCGCCAAGGGGTTGGGGGCGCCGCGCGCGTCGGGCATTCGCGTGCGCCATGTGGTGGCATCGCCCGAAAGCCATCTCTATTTCGACGACCGGCGCTTCGCGCGCCCCGACCAGCCGCTGCTGCCCTTCGAGCGCGAACGCTGCCAGAGCTACCAGCAATGGCCCTACGGCACGGTGCTGGCGCCCGCCTATGCGGCGGGGCAGCTGGGGCGCGACTTGGCGGCGCAGTATGCGGCGGCGGACATGCTGCTGGTGCGCGCCGAGCGCGACGGCGAGCCGGCCGATCGCGGCTGCGAGGCGATGGCGCAGGGCCGCACGCGCGCCGAGCGGATCGACAACCATCTGCGCTACATGGCGCAGTTTTTGGGCAGCGCGCCCGCGGGCGTGCGCGCCAGCGTGGCGCGCGGCGCGGATGCCAGCCTGCGCGGCATGTTCGCCTCGCAATGCCTTCGCGAAATCCTGGCGGGCGCGCCGGGCTGCTAAGGCCCGCCTTCGGCGCGGTAGCCGATGCCCGTAACGGTTTCGATCAGGCGCGGCTCGGTCGGATCGGCTTCGATCTTCTGCCGCAACTGGCCGATGAAGACGCGCAGATACGCGACGTCCTCGACATGGGCGGGACCCCAGACCTGCGCCAGGATCTGGCGATGCGTCAGCACCCGCCCCGCGTTGCGCGCCAGCAAGGCCAGAAGCTCGAATTGTTTGGGCGTGAGCTTGAGCGTTTCGCCCGCGCGATCGACGCGGTGCGCGTCGATGTCGATCGCGAGCGGGCCCAGTTCGAGATTGCGCGCCGTCGCCTGCGCCGCCGAATTTGCGCGCCGGCACGCCCGCACGCGCGCAAGCAACTCGCCGATGCCAAACGGCTTGGCGACAAAATCGTTGGCGCCCATGTCGAGCGCTTCGATTTTTTTGGCTTCGTCGTCCTGCGCGGAAAGCACGATGATCGGCAGCGCCGATGTTTGCCGGACCTGGCCGATCAGCGTCGTGCCGTCGATGTCGGGCAGACCGAGATCGACGATCGCCAGATCGAACGCCGTGCCCGAGATCGCATGGAGCGCCGCGCGAGCGGTGGCGGCGGACGTCACGGCGTAGCCCGCAGCCTCCAGCGCGTGGCGCAGAAAGCGCTGGATCTGCGGCTCGTCGTCCACCACCAGGATCGTCGCCTTGTTCATGGCGCCCGGGACCGTTCCGGTGCCGGAAGGAGAATTTCGATGCGGGTGCCGCGCCCGTCCGGCAGCGTTGGCCCCGTCGCCGCGACCGTGCCGCCCAAGGCCTGCACGATGCCGCGCGCGATCGTCAGACCCAGGCCCGTGCCGGCCGGCCCGTCTTCGTCGGTTCGGCAGAACGGCTCGAACACGCGCTCGCGGTCTGCCGCCGCAATGCCGGGGCCTTCGTCGTCGATGCGGATGCGCAGGCTCGAATCCGCGCGCGCGATCGCGACGCGAACCGTGCCTCGGGACGGCGAGAATTTTGCGGCGTTCTCGAGAACGTTGAAGATCGCCTGTTCCAGCATCGACGCGTCGGCACGGATCGGCTGCAGATCCCGGTCGCGAACGAGCGAAAAAGGCGTCTCCGGAAAGACGCGGCGCGCGCGCGCCACGGCGCTTTGCGTCGCGTCGGCCGCGTCGGTCCACTCCAGGCGCAGATCGAGCCCCGCCTTGAGCCGCGTCATATGCAGCAGGTTGGCGACGTAGCGCGCCAGGCGCTGGGACTCCTCTTCGACCATTGCCGCCAGATCGGCGCGCGCGTCCGGCGCCAGCGTGCCGTCGAAGGCGCGCAAGCTCGACGCCGCGCCCACGATCGTCGCGAGCGGCGTTTTGAGGTCGTGCGAAAGCGAAGCCAGCAGAGCCGAACGCACGTTCGCGGTTTCGGCCTGCGCGCGCGCGGCAAGCGCTTCCTGCGCAAGGCCCAGCCGCGCCACGGCGAGCGCCCCTTGCTGCAGCATGGCGTCGAAAATCGCTTCGCTTGCGCCGGGCGCGGCCGAATTGGCGGGTCGGAAGCCGACGACGGAGACGTCCTTTTGCAGCGGCGCGAACGCGAAGTCGCTGCCGGTCCATCCCGGTTCGGCGCGCGTCTCGCGCGTGCCGCGCCGAAACGCGCGCTCGGCTGCCTGCAGCTCGGCCGTCGAAAGTTCGACATCCGCAGGCGCGCGCCGCGCGATGCCAAGGGTGCCGTCGGTCGCCTTGAGCAGCACGGCAGCGCCGGTCGCGGCGCCCAAATGCGCGACCATCAGGCTTTCGATCGCTTGGATGCCGTCGGCACCGCCAAGCTCGGCCGTGAAGGCCTGCAGCCGCTCCAGCATGGCCGCGCGCGCCGCAGCCGCAGTTGCCGCCGCGCGCACCCGACCGCCCAAGAATCCCGTAAGCGTGCCCGCAAACAGCAGCACCGCCAGCAGCAGCACGTCCTCCGCGCTGGCGACGCGAAACGTATAGACCGGTTCGACGAACAGAAAATTGAAGGCGAAGAAGGCGCCCGCAGAAGCGGCGATTCCCGCCAGCAAGCCAAAGCGCATCGACGCGACCAGCACGCCCACCAAAAACAGCAGCGGCAGGCTCGCAGCCGGCAGCAGCGGCTTGGCGAGCCATGCCACGAGGGTCGCCGTCGCCACGCAGGCGCCTGCGCCGGCCAGGACTGGCAGTTGTAGCCTCTTGTGTCGCGTCGGGCCGACCATGGAACGTGTGTGCGTCGGCGGAGGCGTGCTTGTCCACCGTCTTTACGCGTTCTTTATCTCGAAGGCGGCGATGCCGCATCGAATCTTTATGCGCTTCGCGCGATCTTTCGCCTCGTTTCGCCTCTGTTGCAAGGACAAGGAACGCCATGCGCACCGCTCTCGATACGCCCCCCGCAACCGCCGTGCGGACCCCCGCAAATGCCGGTTTCTGGGGGTTGACCCTCGGCTCCGTCGGCGTCGTGTACGGCGATATCGGCACGTCGCCGCTCTACGCGTTCCGCGAAGCGACGCTCGCGGCAACCCAAGCGCGCGGCGTTGCCGATGCCGCGATGCTGCGCGCCGACGTGCTGGGCTTGCTGTCGTTGATTTTGTGGGCGCTCACGCTCGTCGTGACGCTCAAATATGTCGTCGTGCTGCTGCGCGCCGACAATCGCGGCGAGGGCGGCATGCTTTCGTTGGTCGCGCTTGCCCAACGCGCCCTCGGGCGCGCGACGCCGCTCGTATTCCTGGCCGGGGCCGCAGGGGCGGCCCTGTTCTACGGCGACGCGATCATCACGCCGGCGATTTCGGTGCTGTCGGCCGTCGAAGGTCTGAAGCTGATCGCGCCCGGGTTCGATGCCTATGTCGTGCCGATCACGCTGGCGATCATCGCGGCGCTGTTTTGGGTGCAAAGCCGCGGCACCGGCGTCGTGGCCGGTTGGTTCGGGCCGATCACGCTGGTTTGGTTCGCGGCATTGGCGGTCGGCGGGCTGATCCACATCGTCGACGATCCGCGCATTCTGGCGGCGGCCAATCCCGCGCATGCGCTCGGGTTTCTGTCGCGCAATGGCGGGCTCGGCCTGATCGTCCTGGGGGCGGTCTTTTTGGCCGTTACGGGTGCGGAGGCGCTGTATGCCGATCTCGGCCATTTCGGCCGCCGTCCGATCCAGGCCGCGTGGCTTCTCGCCGCTTTTCCGGGGCTGGCGTTGAACTATCTGGGCCAGGGCGTGTTGGTGCTGCGCGATCCAGAAGCGCTCTCCAATCCATTTTTCCTGCTCTACCCCGATTGGGCGCTGGTGCCTATGGTCGTTCTCGCGACGATGGCCACGATCATCGCAAGCCAGGCCGTCATTACGGGCGCGTTTTCGCTGACGCGCCAGGCCATGCAGCTCAAACTGCTGCCGCGCTTGCGCGTGCTGCACACGTCGGATGCGCAGGCGGGCCAGATCTACATGCCCGTCGTCAACGCGATGCTACTTTTGGGTGTCGTCGGGCTGGTGCTGGCGTTCGGTTCGTCCTCGGCGCTCGCCACCGCGTACGGCATTGCGGTGACGGGAACGATGGTGTTCACAAGCCTGCTGGCGATCGTCGTCGTCCGGCACGGCTGGCGCTGGCCGTTGTGGCGCGTGGCGGCCTTGTTTGCGCCCTTGGTTGCCATCGACGTCGTATTTCTTGGAGCGAACATGCTGAAGATTCTGGAAGGCGGCTATGTGCCGTTGCTCGTCGCGGTTCTGATCGTTGTCGTCATGCGAACCTGGGCCAAGGGCACGGCGATGCTGGCTGCCAAGGACAGCCAGTCCGCGATCCCGCTTGCCGACATGCTGGCCATGCTCGAGCGCCGCCCGCCGATCGAGATACCGGGTACGGCCGTGTATCTGACGGCGCGCCCGGACCTTGCGCCCGTCGCCTTGATGCACAGCCTCAAACATTTCAAAACACTGCATGCGCACAATGTGGTCCTGACCGTGGTGACTGCGGACGTTCCGCGCGTGCCCGATCACGAGCGTGTCGCGCTGCGCCCGATCGGACGGAATTTTTCGGCCGTCTCCTTGAGCTTTGGATACATGGACGAGCCCAACGTGCCCAAGGCGTTGGCGCTGTGCGGGCCGCTTGGCTGGAGTTTCGACGCGCTGTCGACGTCGTTTCTGGTGTCGCGGCGCGCGCTCAAGCCGGCCGCCGCAAGCGACATGCCGGCATGGCAGGTGCGCCTTTTCATGCTGCTGAGCCGCAACGCGGCCGGCGCCACGGACTATTTCCAGATTCCGGCAAGCCGCGTCGTCGAAATCGGAACCCAGGTCAATCTTTAGCCCGCCACGACCAGCGCCCAATATCGCTCCTTGCGCGCGAGGCCGTGGCGGTCGAGCGTCGGCAGTTCCAAATTCGAGCGGTGCGGCGGCGATGCGATCCACAGATCCAACGCCGCCAGTTCGTCGGCGGCGCCCACCGCCAAATTCTCCGCGACGATGCGGTAGGCGACGCCCGACGCGTCCGCGCGCGCGCGCAAATCGCGCCCGCCAGCGTCGCGATGGTCGAGCCGGCCGCGCGCCGCATTGTCGTCGGCGATAGACTGGGCCAAGGCCGCGAGCGCTGCGTCGCTTCGCGTCGGCGCGAGGCGCGCCTCGCGCCGAAACCGCGCGAAGGCGGCGTCGAATTCGGGCGCTCGCGCGGCTGCGCGTGCCAGCGGCGCTGCGACTAGCCCCGCCAGCACCAGGCGCCGCTTCATCGGTTGGTGAGACGCAGCTCGATGCGCCGGTTGCGCCGCCAGCCCACTTCGTCGTCGCGCTCGTCGATGGGCTGGAACTCGGCCATGCCGGCCGCCTGCAAGCGCTCGGCCGGCAGGCCGTTGGCCATCAAAAAGCGCACGACCGAAATCGCGCGCGCCGACGACAATTCCCAGTTCGACGGAAACTCGCGCGTCGCGATGGGCCGCCGGTCCGTGTGGCCCGTCACCTGCAGCACCCAGTCGATCTCCTTGGGGATGCGCGCCGTGGTCTCGCGCAGCACGTCGGCCAGACGCTGCAATTGGCGCCCGCCGTCGAGTTCGATCGCGGACGCGCCCGAGGCGAACAGCACCTCCGACTGGAACACGAAACGGTCGCCGACGATGCGCACTTCCGCGCGGTCGCCAAGCGCCTGGCGCAGCCGTCCGAAAAACTCCGAACGGTAGCGGTTGAGCTCCTCCACGCGGCTCGCGAGCGCCAGGTTCAAGCGCCGCCCCAGATCGACGATCTGGGCCTGCGCTTCGGCCGATTTGTTTTCCGAGTCCGCGAGGATCGCTTCGAGGCGGCGCAGCTGTTCGCGCAGCTCCGCCGTCTGGCGGTTGAGCAGCGAAATCTGCGCCTGCGCTTCCTGGGAGACGCGCCGCTCGCTGGCCACGGTCCCTTCGGCGGTCGCCAGGCGGCGCTCCATTTCCAGGCGCATCGAGGCCAGCGCTTCGAGCTCGCGCAACTGCATGGCGACCTTGGCGCGGTCGGCTTCGATCGTCCGGTTGGCGTCTTCGAGCGCTTTGGCGCGCTCGGCCGAGAGGCCCTGCAGCGCGGCCGCGTCGGTCTTGAGTTTGTCGTTCTCGGCGAGCGTGGCTTGCAGTTCGGACATCACGTTTTCGAAGCTCGCGCGGATGTCCTGGGTCTGGCGGCGTTCGAGCGCCAGCGTGGCGGCAAGTTCGGAAAGCTGCGTGGCGGCGCGCGCCAGCTGGTCGTCGCGCCCGGCGATCACGTCTTTGAGATAGAACTGGAAGACCGCGAACACCATCATCACGAACACGACCGCGATGACGAGCGTGGCCAGCGCGTCCACGAAGCCCGGCCATACGTCGATCGTGCGCGCCTGCCGGCGCGAGCCGCCGCGCATTTTGCTCCTAGCTCCGCTGGTCTTCGGCGAGGTTGGCGATGGTGCGCGCCAACAGCCGGATTTCGTTGCGGATGTCCTGGGTCATCTGCAGCCGGCCCGCACCCGATTCGTCGACCATGCGCGCGAGCGCCATGTCCATGTTGCGGATATGCGCGCGGGTCGCGTCGTCCATTGCCGCCCCGCCGCCGCTGCGCGGCGCCTCGGCCAGTTTGACGAGCGCCGTGCGCAGCTCGATCTGGCCCTCGGCCAGCTTCAAAAGCAACTGCTGTTCGGCCTTCATCTGGTCGGCGAGCGCGCCCAATTTGTCGACCAGCTGCATGTTGGCGCCGGCCGCGTTCGCGCGCCCGTCTTCCGAGCGCGCCATCGTGCGTTGCAAATTTTCGAGATTGTCGGCCGTGGTCTCGAGCAGCGCCTGGATGTAGGCGGGCACCGTTTCGCCGCCGCCGTCGCCGCCGATGGCGCCCGACGAGAGCCGCGTCTGCGCCGACAGCCATTCTTCGAGATCGTTGTAGAACCGGTTCTGCGCCTGGCCCGCCTGCAGATCGCAGAACCCGAGCACGATCGAGCTTGCCAGCCCGAACAGCGACGTGCCGAACGCCGTGCCCATGCCCGCGAGCGGCGCCTTGAGGCCGTTCTGCAGATCGGCGAACAGCGCGGCCGTGTCGGTCGATGCCGACAGGGTCGAGATCACGCCGCCGACGGCCGCGACCGTCTGCAGCAGGCCCCAGAACGTGCCGAGCAGGCCCAAAAAGATCAGCAGCCCCACCAGATAGCGCGACAGATCGCGGCTTTCGTCCATGCGGCTGCCGATCGAATCGAGCAGCGAGCGCGTCGAGGTCGGCGACAGGCTGAAGCGCCCGGTGCGCTCGCCCAGCATTTTGGCCATCGGGGCCAGCAAACGCGGCGGCGTTTCGTTCGACAAAGAAGGCCGGTTGGCGCGGAACTTGTCGATCCACGCGATCTCGGCATTGAGCGACACGATCTGGCGGAAATTGAACAGGATGCCGAGCGCCAGCACGCCCAGAATCGTGCCGTTGAGCGCAAGATGGTGCTGGAAGGCGGCGGCGATGCCGTCGAACAGCAGATAGACGACGCCGCCCACGGCCGCCAGAAACAGCAAGGTTCGAACCAGAAAGCGCGTCGGGCGGCCGATCGTTTCGTCCATGCGCGCTGCCAAACCTCCGATGCGGACGAGCTAGCGGCGAACCATCAGCAGGTCGACGCGGTCGGGCGGCCCGTCGCTTGCCCGGCCCATCGCGCGCACGTCGATGCGCGTCGACGCGATCCCCTGTTCGATCAGGTAGCCGCGCACCGCCAAGGCGCGCGACAGCGACAGTCGGCGCGCCTGGCCGCCCTGGTCGTCGCCGCCCGAAGCGAAAGCCTGCAGCTGCAGACGTGTGGCCGCATCGCGGTTCATCTCGCCGATCACCGGTGCGAGCGCCGTACGCGCTTCGCCCGCCAGTTCGGCGGAGCCCGCGGCAAAGCTCAAGCGCCCCAGCGGATCCGTTGCCGCGCGCGCGGCGGGCGTCGCCGCCGCGACTTGCGGGGCCGGGGCGGGTGCGGGGGCAGGTGCGGCTGCAACCGGTGCGGGTGCCGCTGTAGGTGCCGCTGCGGGTGCCGGGGCGGGCGCGATCGCTTGCGGTGCTCGCAAGGTGCTGGCCGACGGTGCGGGCGGCGGCGCGCTTGCCATCGCGATCGGCGCGGGCGCCGATGCGGGTGCAGGCGGCGGCGGGGCGCTTGGCGCGGTCGTCGAGTTCAAGACCGGGGCTTGGGGGCGGCCCGATGGTTGCCCGGCGGCCGCAGCGCTCGCGGGCGGCGGCTGGGTTGCGCGCGCCGCGTCGCCCAGCGGATTGGCCGGCGTTGCGGGCACGGGCACGGATGTGGAGGGCGGCGCCGAACCGAAGGTCGGCGGCTGCGGCGGCGGCACGAAATTGCCCGCCGGTGCGCTGGCGGCGGCGGTCGTCGGCGGCACCAGGGGCGCGCGCGTGACGGGCGAGGTCGGGGCCGACGCCAGCGGCGCCGGGGCGCGGCCGACCGGGGGCGGGGCCAGCGTCGTGCTGCCGCGCGGCGCGCGCAGCTGCGGCGCGTCGATGCCGGGCTGGTTCATCTCGTCGAGCACCGACCAATCGACCTCGACGCTGGGCCTGGGTTGGCGCAATTGCTGTTGGGCTGCGACCGGCAGGACGCCTGCCCACAAAACGACGGCAGCCAGGGCCGTTCCGGCGAAAAATTTTGCTCTCATGATAGAGCCGACATTACGCCGAAGCGGCGGGCGCGAACAACCGCCTTATGCGCCAACCGCGCCCGATCCGGCTGTGGAAAACTACGCGGCCTTCGCTTGGCGCAGCAACGCGGCCAAGGGCTCGAAAAGTTTGGCATTTCCGGCCACGACATTGCCCGTTGCCAGCGCGTCGGCCCCGCCATCGAGGTCGCCGACAAAGCCGCCCGCTTCCTTGATCAGCAAAATACCGGCCGCGATATCCCATTTATTGAGGCCGATCTCGAAAAACCCGTCGAGTCGCCCGGCCGCCACATAGGCCAGATCGAGCGCCGCAGCGCCGGCCCGGCGCACGCCTGCTGTCTGGGCGATCGTGGCTTCCAGCAGTTTCAAATAGGCCGGATGGTCGCCGCGACCGCGAAACGGAATGCCCGTGCCGATCAACGCCTCGCCCATGTCGCGCCGGCCCGACACGCGCAAGCGCCGGTCGTTCAAGAACGCACCGCGCCCTTTTTCGGCGTAGTAAAGCTCGTCCGTGACCGGGTTGAAGACCATCGCGGCCAGCAGCTCGTCCTTGTGCGCGAGCGCCATCGAGATGGCAAAATGCGGGATCGAATGCAGGGAATTCGTCGTGCCGTCCAGCGGATCGACGATCCAGCAATGGTCGGGATCTTTGCCGACGACGGCGCCGCCTTCTTCGAGCAAAAACGAATAGCCGGGCCGCGCTTTTTCAAGCTCGCTGCGCAGCGTGCGCTCGGCGCCCAGATCGGCGGTCGAGACGAAATCGCTGGGTCCCTTGACCGAGACTTGCAGATGCTCGACCTCGCCGAAATCGCGCACGAGATTGCGCCCGGCCTTGCGGGCCGCGCGTTCCATCACGTTGTAGAGCGCTGAGCGGGCGCTAGGTCGCATTGGCGGGGCGCATCTAGTCTTTGGCGCGCTCGACATAGGCGCGCTCGGCGATGTTGACCACCACGCGTTCGCCTGCGGCCACGAAGGGCGGCACGCCGATCTTCACGCCATTGTCGAGCAGCGCGGGCTTGTAGGACGAGGACGCCGTCTGGCCCTTCACCACCGCATCCGCCTCGACGATCGTGCAGATCGCCGTCACCGGCAGTTCGACGCCGACCGGAATGCCTTCGATGAACTGCACGGCCACGACCATGTTGTCGGTCAGGAACGCCGCCGGATCGCCGATCATTTCTTCCGAAAGGGCGACCTGTTCGTAGGACTGGTTGTCCATGAACGTGAATTGTTCGCCGTCCTTGTAGAGATATTGCAGGTTCTTTTCTTCGACGCGCAGCAATTCGCAGGTTTCGTCGGACCGGAACTTCATGTTGGATTTGGTGCCGGTCTTGACGTCGCGCACTTCGATCTGGTTGAACGCGCCGCCTTTGCCGGGGCTGACGATATTGTGCTTGATCACGCGCCACATCTTGCCGTCGACTTCGATGACGTTGCCCGCACGGATGGCGCTGCCGATGATCTTCATTCTAATATCCGCCGATAAGGTCTGGGGATTGGAAGGGGGCGGGAACCTAACGTGACGGGGCCCGCTTGGCAACCCTCCAGACCCGGGCGACGTCAGAGAGGCAATATGGGCTGGTTTCCGGTTCCGCGCGAGATTCCCACCACGGTCTATGCAAGCCTGCCGCAAAGTTTGCGCGATCCCCGGCGTACGGCCTGGGCCGATGCCAACAAAGGCGGGCAGGCGGTCGACAGTTTCCTCGAAGGGCCGTGTTTTGCGCCCGACGGCACGCTTTATCTCGTCGACATTCCGTTCGGGCGCATTCTTGCGGTAGCACCCGGCGGCGCATGGCGCGTGGTCGCCAAGTACGAGGGCTGGCCCAACGGGCTCAAAATCCGCGCCGACGGGAAGCTGCTGGTCGCCGACTACAAAAACGGCCTGGTCGCGATCGATCCCGCGACGGGCGAGGTGTCGGGCGTGCTTTCAACGCAGCATAGCGAGAGCTTCAAGGGCCTCAACGACCTCGCCTTGGCCAGCGACGGCGCGGTGTGGTTCACCGACCAGGGCCAGACCGGCCTGCACGATCCCACGGGCCGCGTCTATCGCTTGGGGCGCGACGGCGCGCTGTCGCGCATCCTCGCCAACTGCCCGAGCCCCAACGGTCTGGCGTTCAACAAAGCGGGCTCGCATCTCTATGTGGCGCTGACGCGCGCGGCGCAGATCTGGCGCGTCAATGCCGACACCAATGCGCTCGGCGCCAAGACGCAGCTTTTCGCGCAATTGCCCGGCGGCATCTCCGGCCCCGACGGTCTGGTCGTCGACGGCCAGGACCGTCTGGTCGTCTGCGATCCCGGGCAGGGGTGCGCGTGGGTGCTGGCCCCCCACGGCCAGCCGCTGTTTCGCCTGACGAGCTGCGCTGGCCGCGCGATCACCAATGCGGCGCTGGCGGACGACGGCCGCACGTTGCTGATGACCGATTCCGACACGGGCCAGATTCTGGCGGCGGAACTCCCGGCGTGATCGAACTTTTTGTCGCGGCGTTTTTTCTGGGTTTGCTGTTCAACGCGGTGCCGGGCGCCGTGTTCGCCGAAACCTTGCGGCGCGGTTTGCGCGGCGGCTTTGGCCCGGCCTTTGCGGTGCAGGTCGGCTCGCTGGTCGGCGATTTTACCTGGGCGGTGCTGGGGCTTGCCGGGGCCGGCGCCCTGTTTGCGCTGCCGCAGGTCGAAACGCCGCTCGCACTCGCCGGTGCCGCGCTGCTGCTGTGGCTTGCCTGGCAGAGTTTTCGCGACGGCATGGGCCCGGTGCCGGCCTTCGATCCCGCCGGCGCAACCGATCGCTCGGCGCTTGCGGTGGGGGCGGCAATGTCGCTTTCCAACCCGATGAACGTGACCTATTGGGCAGGTTTGGGCGGCACCATCGCCGTGCTTGGCGACGGCGCGCACGGGCCGACCGCGTTTGCCGTGTTCCTGTCGGGTTTCATGGTCTCGTCGCTGCTATGGTGCTTCGTGTGCGCGGGCCTGGTCGCCGCCACGCGCCGCTATGTGGGGCCGGTCCTGTGGAAGGCGATCAATTTTGCGTGCGCCGCCGGGCTTGCGGCATTTGGCGTGCTGGTGGTCTTACGGGTCCTGGATTAGGCGCGGCCGTCAGATCATCCGGCGGCGCAGCCACGCGCTGATGCGCTCGACCGCGATCACAAGCGCAAAGATCGCGATGATGATCGTCGAAGCCTCGGTGTAGCGGAACAGCTCCATCGAGACCTGCAGCTCGATCCCGATGCCGCCCGCCCCGACAAGCCCCAAGACGACCGAGGAGCGCGTCGCCTTTTCGAGCGCGAACAGCGACGTGTTGACCATCGAGGGCATCGACGCGGGCAGGACCGCCGCCGCGATGATCGACACGCGCCCGGCGCCGATGGCGCGCAGCGCCTCCTGCGGGTTGCGGTCGGCTTCCTCCATCGCCTCGGCGAAAAAGCGCCCGCAAAATCCGATCTTGTCGATCATGATCGCAAGCGTGCCCGCGAACGGCCCCAAGCCCACCGCGACCACGAACACCAAGGCCCAGACCAGATCCGGCACGGTGCGGAACAGCGCGACGAGCGCCCGCGCGCTATGGTAGAAAATCGGGTGCGGCGTCAGGTGGCGCGTCGCCAGGATCGCCAGCGGCAGACTCAGCAGCACGCCCGCCGCCGTTCCCACCAGCGCCATCTGGAAGGTTTCCAGCAGCGCCCAGCCGACCTTGGCCAGGCGCGCGGGCGAGGGGGGAAACATCTCCGCGACGATCCGCCCGATATTGGGAATGCCTTGGACGAATTCCGCGGCCGAAAATCCGGTCCCGCGCAGCGCCGACACCAGCAGCGCCGCCGCCGCGACCCACAGCGCGAAGCCGACCAGACCCGGCCGATCGAAACGGCGCGGCAGCGCCGGGGCCGCGCGCTCAGCCATAGAGTCCGCGCAAATCTTCGGCCCGCAGGCTGCCGGTCGGCGCGTCGATTTCGACGCGGCCCGCGCGCAGCGCCACCACGCGGTCCGAGCGTTCGAGCGCGTGCGCGAGATTGTGGGTGGTGTAGACGAAGGTCAGACCCTCGCGCCGGTTGAGATCGGCGAACAGCGCCATGACGTCTTCGCCCGCCGTCGGGTCGAGACTGGCCGCCGGTTCGTCGGCGAAGACCATCTCGGCCTTCTGCATCAAGGCGCGCGCCACCGCCACGCGCTGGGACTGGCCGCCCGAAAGCCGGTCGGCGCGCCGCTCGGCAAGCCCCGCCAGCCCGACGCGCGCAAGGCACGCCATCGCTTCTGCGCGCACGGCATCGGGCGCCAGCGACTGCGACCACAGCAGCGGCGAATCGCGGCGGCCCAGCGCGCCGTGGACCACGTTCGACAGCGCGCTCAGGCGCGGCACCAGATTGTGGCGCTGGAACACGAAACCGACCCGCGCGCGCGCCTGGCGCAAGACGGCCGGCGACGCGCCGACGAGTTCGCGGCCCAGCAGAGCGATCGAGCCCGCATCGGGTTCCACCAGCCGCAAGCAGCAGCGCAGCAGCGTCGATTTGCCCGCCCCGTTGGCGCCGAGCAGTGCCACCGCCTCGCCTTTGCGCACGCCGAAGGCGATTTCGGAGAGCACGGGGCTGTCGGCACCGAAGCGTTTCGACAGGCCCGCCACTTCCAGAACGGGCGCCGCCGGACGGCCCGCAGCGGCAGGCGCCGTCGCAGGCCGCGCGGCCGCCAGCAGCATCGGACTAGTTGCCGACAAATTCGCCGAACTGGGTCTGGCCGATCGTGCGGTACATCTTGCGCACGTAGTTGTAGTCCGCGTCGCGGATCGAGGGGACCCACGACATGCCCTTGAACTTCACGTTCTCGCCCTCGCCCGCAAGGATCGCCTTCGTCATTTCGGCCGCGTTGTCGGCGATCCCCTTGCGCAGGCGCTGGACGACCGCCGCATCGACATGGGCGCCCGCCAGGATCAGATCGAGCGGCAGGTCGCGCCCGCGCGCCAGCACGAAATAGGGCGTCGCCGGATCGCGTTCGACCAGGCGCTGGAAGTCGTTGTAGTTCATGCCCATCGCCGCGATGTCGCCGCGTTTGAGCGCTTCGAACCCGACATTGGCCGACACGTGCGTGGCCTGGATGTCGTCGCGCGGATTGAGGCCGAGATCGGCTAGCACCTGCATGGGCCCCAGATGGCGCGAGGTCGATCCGATCGACCCGAACGCGACCTTCTTGCCCTTGAGCTCGCCGACTTCCGTGATGCCGCTGTCGGCGCGCACGACGACGTTGGCGTAGTAGTCGGCGCGCTGCAGCGCGATGACCGGCACGGCGTTGGTGCGCGTGCGGAAGACGACGTATTCGGCCGGACCCGTGAAAACCAGATCGACGCGCTTCGCGTTCATCGCCTCGACGGCGGCCGTGCGGTTGGTGACGGCGAAGAACGCGAGTTTGAGGCCCGTTTTCGATTCGAGCGCTTTTTGGAACGGACCCCATTCGCGCTGCAGATTTTCGAGGCCGACCACGTCGGTGACGGCAAAACGCAGTTCGGCGGGGGCTTGCGCGAGGGCGGGCGCTTGGAACGCCGCAAGGGCGGCGAGCGCGAGGAAATGGCGGCGGAACATGCGGGACCTCCCGTGGGTGCGTGGGTCGAACCCGAACGGTGGCGCTCGCGCATGTCGCGCGCGCGATGTTTGCATGAAGCTTTTGTGACTTGGCTGCGGCGGCTATCCGGATGCTGGGTTAGGTTTCGGTCCAGTCCTCGATCGCAAGATTGGGGACGCGCTTGAATGCGCGGTCGTTGGTGACGAGCACGCAGCCGCTCGCCAGCGCGTGCGCCGCGATCATCAGGTCGAACGCTTCGAGCGGCGTTCCCCGGCGCTGCAATTCGGCGCGCAGGCTGCCGAACAGATCGGCCGCCGTGCGATCCCACGGCAGGACTTCGACAGTTTCGACAAACAAAGACGCGCGAGAGCCGCTTTCTGACGCAGGTGCTTTTTGAGTGCAGGATGACGGCCCTTGATCGCAATGCTGGAAATGGTCGTGTCCAGCATGTAGCCGGGCCGGATCATTCGAACAGTTTTCGGTCTCGCAACTTGGGCTGATCGCGCTCAACCATAAAATCTTTGCTCTCGTTCCGACATTTGCGCGCGAGCTTGAAAAAAGCCTCCCGATCGCGCGGCTTGCGCGACAAAACAACGTCCCCGGTGGCCGCATCGCGTCGGATGAAGACTTCCGTCTGGTCGAAACGGAACTCCGCAGGCAGGCGAACCGCCTGGCTGCGGCCGTTCATGAAGATTTTCGCCGTCTTCGTCACGGAAGCCTTTACCCCGCCGTATGCGCCTTGATCGCCGCAGCGAACGCTTCCATCGCGGCTGCCGGGCCCTTGGGATGGCTCCATACGGCGTCGCTGACCGCCAGGAAATCGGCGCCGGCCGCCACCAGCGGGCCGCAATTTTCGGGTGTGATGCCACCGATCGCCACGCACGGCACCGTGATCGTCGCGGCCCAATCTTCGATCAGATCGACCGTCGCTTCGCCCTTCGGCTTTTCCTTCGTCTTCGACGCGAAAAACGCGCCGAACGCCACGTAGTCCGCGCCGCCGTCGGCCGCCTCGAACCCCAAATCCATCGAGTCATGGCAGGTCACGCCCACGATACGGTCTTTGCCGACCACCAGGCGCGCCTGGGCCAGCGTGCCGTCTTCCTGGCCGATATGCACGCCGTCGCAATCGAGCTTCCTCGCAAGATCGGGGCGGTCGTTGATCAGGAACGCCACATTGTGCTTGTGAACGATCGGCATCAGCGCCTTGACCGCTTTGGCGATCGCGGCGTCCGAGGCGCCCTTCAACCGCAGCTGGAAGCTCGCGACATCGCCCGCCGCCAAGGCGACGTCGAGCAGCGGCGCGAACTTCGCCGGATCGAGTTCCGGCGGCGAGAGCAGATAGAGTGCCGTGCGTGCGGACAAACGGGCGGTCCTCAGTTCTTGTAGATGTCGACGATTTTGCCGAGCAGCGACAGCGCGTCCTCGCGTTTGCGCTGGAAGGCGTTGCGCCCGATGATCGAACCCGACGCGCCGCCGTCGCGCAGCGCCGTCACTTCGGCCAGCAGCGCCGCCTCGTCCTTCGCCTCGCCGCCCGAGAACACCACCAGGCGGCGGCCGTTGAAGCAGCTCTGCACCACATGCGCGATGCGCTTGTCGAGCGTCGAAATGTCGACATTCGCTTTTTCGTAGGCCGCCTTGGCTTCGGGCTGCCACAAAACGCCGGTCGGCGGCTTCACCTTGATGATGTGCGCGCCCAGCAGCGCCGCCAGATGGGCGGCATAGGCGGTGACGTCGAGCGCGGTCTCGCCCGCCTTGTCGAGCTTGCCGCCGCGCGGATAGCTCCACATGACGGTGGCGATGCCCACCGCCTTGGCTTCTTCGGAAAGTTCGCGGATTTCTTCCATCATCGCGAACTGGTCTTCGGCGCCCGGATAGATCGTAAAGCCGATCGCCGAGCAGCCCAGACGCAGCGCGTCGCCCACCGACGCGGTCACGGCCTGGTCCTTGATCGTCGCAAGGCTGTTGGACGAGTTCATCTTGAGGATCGTCGGGATCGCGCCCGCGAACGTGTCGGCGCCGGCTTCGAGCGGACCCAAGGGTGCTGCGTAGGCCGAGCAGCCCGCGTCGATCGCGAGCTGGTAATGGTAGTGCGGATCGTAGGCGTCGGGGTTGGGCGCGAAGGAGCGCGCGGGGCCGTGCTCGAACCCCTGGTCGACCGGCAGGATCACGAGCTTGCCCGTGCCGCCCAGTTTGCCGTTCATCAGAATGCGCGCGAGATTCGTCTTGGTGCCGGGATTGTCGCTTTCGTAATGGGCCAAAATCTTCCGGACTTTTTGGGTGACTTTCACGGCGCCGCACTCCTGATTGGGGGAGGATGATGGAAGGGCTTCTAGCCCGCGTCGGCCCCCCTTGTCGAGAGGGCCAAAGCGCCGCATGATCGCCGCCCCTTTACGCAAGGAAACGCCCCATGCTGCTGCATCTGCAAACCTGGCCCGAGGTCGAAACCTATCTCAAAACCAAGACCGCGATCATCGTGCCGATCGGCTCGACCGAGCAGCACGGCCCCACGGGCCTGATCGGCACCGACGCGATCTGCGGCGAGGCGGTGGGGCGCAAGCTGGGCGAGGCGACGAACACGCTGGTGGCGCCCACCATTGCGGTCGGCATGGCGCAGCACCATCTGGCGTTCGCGGGTTCGATGACGCTGCGCCCGTCGACGCTGATCGCGGTCGTCAAAGACAATGTCGAAAGCCTGGCGCGGCACGGGTTTTCGCATTTCTATTTCGTCAACGGGCATGGCGGCAATGTGGCGCCCTTCAGCGCGGCGTTTTCGGAAATCTACGCCGAGGCGTCGCTGATGCGCGCCTCCAACCGGCCCACCGTGCGCTGCCGCCTGCGCAACTGGTACGATTCGGGCCGCGTCAAAGAAATCAGCCGCGAACTCTATGCGGGCGCGGAGGGCAGCCATGCGACGCCATCCGAAGTGTCGCTGACCTGGGCCGTCTATCCGCAGGCCGTGCGCAAGATGAAGCTCGATCCCGAGATCGCGCCGCGCGGCGAATTCAGCGACGCCAACGACTATCGCCGCAATTTCCCCGACGGGCGCATCGGCTCGAACCCGAACCTTGCGTCGATCGAAGCGGGCCAACGTTTGTGGGATGCGGCGGTCGCCGACCTTGCGGTCGATCTGGCCGAATTCGTCAAGACGGCGGCGTGAGGGCGCGCGCCGTGGTATAAAGGCCGTCGATTTTCCCCCGCAAAAAGGTGGATCCGCCATGACCAAAGACGAAAAAAAGATGATCGGCGATTTGTTCGCCCGCATCGCGGGCAACCAGGAACCCGCCGCGCAGAAGGATCGCGAAGCCGACGCCTTCATTCGCGACGCGATCCAGCGCGATCCGGGCGCCGCCTACACGCTCGTGCAAATGGCGCTGGTGCAGGAGCACGCGCTGAAACTGGCCGACGCGCGCATCCGCGAACTCGAAGCGACGCTTGGCCCCGTCAACAGCGCGCCCGCCCCGGCGCCCGCCAAAGCGAGCTTCCTCGACGGCCTGCTGCCAAATTCGCCGTGGGCGCGAAAATCGGCGATGCCGGCCGCCGCTGCGCGGCCGATGGTTCGACCCGGCGCCTTTGGCGGCGCGCCGAACCAAGCCGCCGCGCCGCAGGGCGGCTCGTTTTTGCGCTCGGCCTTTGCGACGGCCGCAGGCGTTGCGGGCGGCCTGATGCTGTTCGAAGCGGTGCGCGGGCTGATGGCGGGTTCGGGCGGCGGCGCGTTCCAGGAAACGGCGCAAGTCGCCCAAACGCCGCCGGCCCCCGTCGAAACCGCCCAGACCTACGACGCGCCCGCCGAGCAAGGCTACCAGGATCCGGGCTACCAGGATGTCGCGAGCTACGACGATGGCGGGTCCGATTTCGGCGGGTCCGATTTTGGCGGCGGCAGCGACTTCTCTTGAAGCGTGTGTTCTTCCCTTCGCCATTCCCGATTTGCGTTCGCCGCGCCCGCTGGTAGCATCGCGACATGATCCCGGCATCGCAACGCGTCTCGGCTTCGGATTTTTTCGCCATCGTGGGCGGGATCGCCGAAAAATGCGAGCTGGTCGATGGCGAGGTCGTGATGATGGCAGGCGCCAACCGGCGCCACGACACGATCGTCGTCAACATGCTGGCGGCCCTGCACGGGCTGCTGCGCGGCAAGCCGTGCCGGCCGTTTTCGAGCGACACGTTCGTTTCGGTTTCCGAGACGACCAAACGGCTGCCGGACCTCGGCGTCGACTGCGGCGGTCGCGACGACGCGTCGCTTGTCGCCGACAGGCCCGTGCTCGTCGTCGAAGTGCTGTCGCCTTCGACGGCGGATTTCGACCGCACCCGCAAGCTCGACGAATATCGCGGCGTCGCGTCGCTGCGCCATATTCTGGTCGTCGATACGCAAACGCCGAGTCTGATGGTGCACGACCGCGCCGACAACCGCGCTTGGGCGACGCGCACCCTCGCCGGATTGGACGGCGTCGTCGATCTGCCCGGCATCGACGTGCGGCTGCCGCTGGCGCTCGTTTTTGAAGGGCTCGAATTCGCGCCGCGGCCACGACTGGTTGTGCCGACCGCACCCTAGGCGGTTCCTACGGCAACGCGTCCTTGTAGCGGTGGACCTGCCCGGCCGGATCGGCGACCGTGCCGTCGTCGGCGAGGTAACGCGGGCCGACCGGCACCTTTCCCGCACCGCCCGGAATGTCCAGCACGTAGACCGGCTGCGCTATGCCCGACAGACGGCCGCGAAGGCTGCGCATCAGGCGCTGGCCCGTCGCGATATCGGTGCGCAGATGCGCCGTGCCCGGCGCCTTGTCGGCATGGTGCAGGTAATAGGGCTTGATGCGGTTCCGCGTCATCGTGCGGAACAGCGCGTCGAGCGTGTCGGCATCGTCGTTGACGCCCTTCAGCAGCACGGTCTGGCCCAGCAGCGGAATGCCCGCGTCCGCAAGCCGCGCGCAGGCCGCGATGGCGGCTTGCGAAAACTCGTTGGCGTGGTTCGCGTGCACCGCAAGCCATACGGGCTTCGCGGCTTTGAGCGCGGCGACAAGGCCGGAATCGATGCGCGAAGGCTCCGCGACCGGCACGCGGCTATGGATGCGCAGCCAGTCGATATGCGGGATCGCGGCCAGCCGCGCGACGATGTCGCCAAGGCGCCGCGCACTCAGCACCAGCGGATCGCCGCCGGTCAAAATCGCCTCGCGAATGGCGGGCGTGGCGGCGATATACGCGATCGCGGCCTCGAGTTCGCCCGCGTCGAGCGCTGCACCGCCCGGTCCAACCATCTCGCGCCGAAAACAAAAACGGCAATAGACCGCGCAGGCATGCGTGGGTTTCAGCAAAGCGCGGTCCTTGTAGCGATGCACGATACCCTTGACCGGCGAATGCGCGTCGTCGCCGACCGGGTCCGCATCCTCGTCGGCGCCGACGTCGAGTTCGCGCAGGTCCGGCACATATTGGCGCTTGATCGGATCGTTTGGGTCCGACGCGTCGATCGTGTTGAGCACGTCGGGCGTGATGGCGATGGCGTAGCGTTCGGCCACCGCCGCGATGGCGGGGTCGCTTGCAAGCCCTTCGCGCAGCAGCGCGCGGGCGTCGCGCAAGGTCGGGCGTTTGGCGCCGTCCATCAGGCCGGCCCCGAATCGCCGAAGCCCGCGAGCGCCACGGGCGCCCAGATCACGTCCTCGATGTTTGCGGCGCCCGTTGCCAGCATCACGAGACGGTCGAATCCGAGCGCGATGCCGGCCGATTCCGGCAAGCCGTGTTCGAGCGCCGCCATAAAATCGTCGTCGATCGGATAGCGCTCGCGATAGAGCTTGGCTTTCAGCGCCTGGTCGGCTTCGAAACGGCGGCGCTGTTCGGCCGCGTCGGTCAGCTCCCCGAAGGCGTTGGCGAGTTCGAGGCCGCACACATACAGCTCGAAACGCTCCGCGACGCGCCCGTCGCCGGTCTTGGCCCGGGCGAGCGCCGCCATCGCGATCGGATAGTCGGTAAGGAAAGTCGGGCGTTCCTGGCCGAGCTTGGGTTCGATAAATTCGAAAAACAACCGGAAGAAAAAATCGTCCCAGCGGTCGCCGTCGTGCGGCACGTGGCCGAGCGGGCGCGCGGCCGCCGCCAGCCGGTCAAGCGCGCGCGGCCCGTCCTCCGGCTTGAGCGGATCGGGGCTGGCGGCCAGTATGTCGAGTCCGCAATGGCGCGCGAAGGCCTCGGCCACCGACAGCCGCTCGAACGGCGCCGACGGATCGGCCCACGAATCGCCGCGCCGGAAACGCTGGATGCCGGCGGCGGCGGCGGCGGCGCGCAGCAGATATTCGCAATCCTGCATCAGCGCGCCGGTGTCGGCGCCCGCGCGGTACCATTCCAGCATCGCGAATTCGGGATGGTGCGTCGCCGAGCGTTCGGCGTTGCGAAAGCAGCGCGCCAACTGCCACAGGCGCGGCACGCCGGCGGCCAGCAGCTTCTTCATCGCAAATTCGGGGCTCGTGTGCAGATACAGCCGCCGCGCCAGCCGCTCGCCCGGATCGCGCAGCACGGTCTGGAACGCCATCAGATGCGGCTCCAAGCCCGGCGACACCTGCAAGGCCGGGGTTTCGACCTCGTCGAATTTTTCGCCCTCGAAATAGCCGCGCAACGCCCGCAGCACGTTCTGGCGCACGCGCAGATTGTCGCGTTTTTTGGCAAACCGGTCGGGCCGCCACCAGGCGCGGCCCGCGTCAGCCACGAAACTGCGCCCCGCAGCGCGCCGCCAGGGCCGCGACCGCCTGCGCATGCGGCCCGTCATAGGCGATGGCATCGAGGTCGGCGCGCAGCGCTTCGAAGGCCAGCGCCGTGTCGGCGCCGCAATCGAGCACGATGTTTTCGAGCGCGTCGGGAAATTCGAGCGCCAGCAGATCGGCGATCTCCGCGCACCACGCGACGCCCGCGGCCGCGGGCGCAATCAGCACCGCGCGGCTTCCCGAGGCGGCGGCACGGGCCAGGGCTGCGCGCGCGTCGGCCAAACCTTGGATGCGAATTCCGCCCATGGCCGAAAGCTACGCCAAGACCGCCCGCTGGGGCAATGCCTCAGCCGAGCTTGGCCATCGCGACGGCCGTGTCCGACATGCGGTTGGAGAAACCCCATTCGTTGTCGTACCAGCTCAGCACGCGCACGAAATTGCCGTCGATCACCTGCGTTTGCGTAAGGTCGAAGGTCGAGCTGGCCGGATTGTGGTTGAAATCCATCGAGACGAGTTCCTCGCTGGTCGTCTCGAGGATGCCCTTGAGCGCGCCCTGGCTTGCCGCAATCACGGCCGCGTTGACGTCTTCGGCGGTCGTGTCGCGCTTGGCGAGGAACTTGAAATCGATCACCGACACGTTGGGCGTCGGCACGCGGATCGAGGTGCCGTCGAGCTTGCCCTTGAGTTCGGGCAGCACCAGGCCCACGGCCTTGGCCGCGCCCGTCGAGGTCGGGATCATCGAGAGCGCTGCCCCGCGCGCGCGGCGCAGATCCTTGTGCAGCGTGTCGACCGTGCTCTGGTCGCCCGTATAGGCATGGATCGTGGTCATGAAGCCTTTTTCGATCCCGAACGCGTTGTTGAGCACGAAGGCGACGGGCGCCAGGCAGTTCGTCGTGCAGCTTGCGTTCGACACGATCGTGTGCGCGGCCGACAGCTTGTCGTGGTTGACGCCGTAGACGACGGTGAGATCCACGCCGTCGGCAGGCGCCGAGATCAGCACCTTCTTGGCGCCCGCTTCGATATGCTTGGCGGCCTGCTCGCGCTTCGTGAAAATGCCGGTGCATTCCATCACGATGTCGACGCCCAGTTCCTTCCACGGCAGCTTGGCGGGATCGCGCTCGGCCGTGACCTTGATACGGCCTTGGCCCACATCCATCCAATCCTCGCCCGTCGCGATCGCGTGCGGATAGAGGCCGTGCACGCTGTCGTGCTTCAGCAGATGCGCGTTCGCCTTGACCGGCCCCAGATCGTTGATGCCCACGACCTGCAAATCGGTGCGGCCCCGTTCGGCCAAAGCGCGCAGCACCAGGCGCCCGATACGCCCAAAACCGTTGATTGCGATTTTAACAGCCATGATCGTGTCTCCTTCAGATCGCTTTCTTCGCGGCAGCGGCAACCGCGTCGGCCGTGATGCCGAAATGTTTGAACAGAACCGGGGCCGGGGCCGACGCGCCGAAACCCGCCATGCCGACAAACGCGCCCTTGCCGACGATGTATTTCTCCCAGCCGAAGGCGAGCCCCGCTTCGCACACGATGCGCGGGCACCGCGACGGCCCCAGCACTTCCTTGCGATACTTGGCGGTCTGTTTGTCGAAGGCTTCCTGGCACGGCATCGAGACAACCGCCGCGCGAATGCCCTCGGCCGCCAGCAGCTTGCGCGCGTCCATTGCGATGCTCACTTCCGAGCCTGTGGCGATCAGCGTGGCCTGGCGCTCGCCGCCCTCGGCTTCGGCAAGCACGTAGCCGCCTTTGGCCGAAAGGTTTTCGGGCGTGTAGAGGGCGCGCAGCGTCGGCAAATTCTGGCGCGTGAGGCAGAGCAGCGTGGGGCCGTCGTCGCGCGCGATGGCGATCTGCCAGGCTTCCAGCGTTTCGACCGCATCGGCCGGGCGCAGCGTCCACAGATTGGGGATCGCGCGCATCGCGGCCAGATGTTCGACCGGCTGGTGCGTCGGTCCGTCTTCGCCCAGGCCGATCGAATCGTGCGTCATCACATAGATCGCGCGCTGGCCCATCAGCGCAGAGAGGCGGATCGACGGACGGCAATAGTCGGTGAACACGAAGAACGTGCCGCCATACGGGATCAGGCCGCGATGCAGGGCGATGCCGTTCATCGCGGCGGCCATCGCGTGTTCGCGCACGCCGTAATGGATGTAGCTGCCCGCGAACGATCCGGCCTTCACGATGCCCTGCGCCTTGGCCTTGGTGTTGTTCGAGCCGGTCAGATCGGCCGAGCCGCCGACCAGTTCGGGCACGAGGCCCGCCAGCAGATCGAGCGCGTTTTGCGAGGCGATGCGCGTGGCGATGGCGGGCTTGTCGGCCGAAAGTTTTTCTTTGAAGGCGGCGCACGCTTCAAGCCAGCCTTTGGGCAGCTTGCCGTCCATCGTGCGTTTGAATTCGGCCTTGGCGGCGGGCTCGAGCTTGGCCACGCGCCGTTCCCACGCGCCGCGCTTGGCGGCACCGGCTGCACCCGCTTGGCGCCACTCGGCCAAAATATCGGCCGGGATTTCGAACGGCGCATGCGCCCACCCCAGACGCGCGCGCGCGCCCGCAATTTCGCCCGCCCCCAAGGGCGCACCGTGGCTGCCCGCGGTGCCGGCCTTGGTGGGCGCGCCATACCCGATGGTTGTTTTGCACGCGATCAGCGTCGGCCGGTCGCTGGACTTGGCGGCGCTCAATGCCGCGTCGATCGCGGCGGGATCGTGGCCGTCGATGGCAACCGCGTTCCAGCCGCAGGCCTTGAACCGCGCGACCTGGTCGTCGGAGACGGTGAGGTCGGTCGATCCGTCGATCGAAATCGCGTTGTCGTCGAACAGCACGACCAGTTTCGACAGGCGCAGATGGCCCGCGAGCGAAATCGCTTCGTGGCTGATGCCTTCCATCAGGCAGCCGTCGCCCGCGATCGCATAGGTATGGTGGTCGACGGCCGCATCGCCGAAGCGCGCGGCCAGCATGCGCTCGGCCAAAGCCATGCCGACCGCGTTGGCGAGCCCCTGGCCCAGCGGCCCGGGGGTGGTCTCGATGCCGTCGGCATGGCCGTATTCGGGGTGGCCTGCGGTGCGCGCACCCAACTGGCGAAAGTTTTTGATCTCGTCGAGCGTCATGTCGGCGAAACCGGTCAGATGCAAAAGCGCATAGAGCAGCATCGAGCCGTGCCCGGCCGACAGCACGAAGCGGTCGCGGTCGGGCCAGTGCGGGGCCGTCGGATCGAATTTGAGATGCTTGGTCCACAACACGGTCGCCACGTCCGCCATGCCCATCGGCATGCCCGGATGGCCCGATTTCGCCTGCTCGACCGCATCCATCGCCAGGGCGCGAATGGCGTTGGCAAGGCGCGCGTGCGCGGGCGATTGTTTTTCGCTCAAGGGCAGGGGGGCCGATGTCGGTTTCGTATCGGGGGCAGCGCTCATGGGCGGCGGTTCTTCCGGGCTCGAGATCGCAAAATCGCGCGGAACATGACGCCCGCGGCAGGGCGCGTCAACCCTGTGTCAAGAAGGGCCCGTGCCAAAAAGGGGCATTGGCGCGACTCGGCAACGCCGCTTAAGGTGCGGCAAAACCGCGTCGAACTCGATTCCGGAAAGCCTGCGACCGCCATGCAAACGCCGCCCATCGAACGCCTTGCCGCCGCCGTGCAACGCCTGGAAGCCGCCCTGGAGGCGCGCGTGCAGTCCGAGTCGGGCTTGCGCGGCGAACTCGCGGCGGCATCCAAACGCGCGCACGCGGCCGAAGCGGCGCTTGCCGCCCTGAAGGCCGAGTACGACGCGCTGTCCGGCCTCGCCGACCAGGTCGAAGCGCGCCTGGACAAGGCGATCGACAAGCTCAAAGCCGCGACGGTCTGAGGGAGGCGGGCGTCATGAGCCAGATACTTGTTCGCGTTAACGGCCGCGACTATCCGATCGTGTGCGACGACGGCAGGGAAAACCGCTTCGCCGCCATCGGCAATTATGTCGACGAAAAAGTGCGCGAAGTGGTGGCGCAAGTGGGCCAGGCGGGCGACGCGCGCCTGATGCTGCTGGCGGCGCTCAATCTGGGCGAAGAATTGGCGAACGCCTACGACACGCTCGAAGACCTGCGCGGCCAGCCGCCGCGCACGGTCGTCGATCCGGCCCTGGTGGCTGAAGCGGAAGCCGCGCGCGACCAGGCGGTCGCGGCGCGCATCGAAGCGGCGGATGCCAAGGACGCCGCGCTCAAATCCTACGGCCAGGCCAAGGCGTCGGACGAAGCGCGCGCGCGCGCCGAGGCCGCCACGCAAAGCTGGATCTCGAAAGCCGAAGATCTGGCGCGGCGTTTGGGCGAACTCGAACGCCAAATCCCGCCGCTCGAAACCCAGGCTTTGCGTGCGGCCGATCTGGCGGCGGAACTGGCCGACGTTTCGGCGCGCGCCGAAGACGCCGACAGCCGCGCCATCGAGGCGCAGGCGCGCGCGGGCACCGCCGAATACGAACTCGCCGGCGCGCGCACGAAGATCGCGGCGCTGGAAGCCGCGTTGAGGGCGGCCGAGACGCGCCTTGCGGCGGCCGAAGCGCAGATCGCCGAAGCCCAAACGCGCTTCGAAGCCGCCGCCGCGCACGCGGTCGCGAAGGAACAGGCGCTGGCGGCGGCCGAAACCGAGCGCGCCGAATTCGATCCGCTGCTGGCACGCATCGAAACGCTGGTCGCGCAGGCGGAGAATACGGCGGCGGCATAAAAGAAGTATGCGGACATCGTTCCGTAAGGAAATTAATTTCCTTGTGGTAAAATCGGTTACCGGATATGTTCTTGTTTCAATCGATCTATTCCAGATCGATCCTAAACAGGAGCAGTGTCGTGACAAGATTCTCTTTCGACCTCGAAGACGACGCTACAAAGTTTTCGGCAACCGATTGGTTTTCTTTGGAAAATACAGTCGGTCTGGGCCGCTCGAACAATCGCCACGATATCTACAAAGTCGAAAGCTTGCTCGCCAATACGGGCGATCTCGATACGTCGCACACCGATGGCCCGACCGGGTTCGGGCTCTACACGGTGGACGAGGCCGTGCGCAAATTCCAAGACCGCAACGGTTTGAAGGTCGATGGCTGGCTGCGGCCCGACGGCCCGACGATCGGCAAACTCAAGGAACAGCTGGGCAGCACGCTTGCAGGGTACCTAGCCCCGTCGATCGAACAGCTCGAAGCGCACCGCGCGGCGGTCCAAAAGGGCGAGCCCGGTTTGCTGAACATGAAACTGCCGGATGTGTCGCTCAAGCCGATCTCGATCGTGCCCGACCAAAAGACGCACGGCTCGAACGAATCTTGGGTCAACTGGCTTGCCCAAAATCGCGGCGGCTTCGACGAAGCGCCCGCGATGCTGGCGACCTACATCAAGAATTTCGGCATGGAGGGCGTCGCGAACGCGCGCGACTTCGTCGCGCAGTGGGACGCGCAGAAACCCGGCGACGGTAAAAACGCGATCCGCGCGATCCTTTCGCACCTGCCCGACGACGCCACGCGCCGCGCGTTTGTCGGCGGCGAATTGCCCCCCGGCCCGCCCATCGGCACGCTGAAGCCCGAAGCGGTTCCGCAAATGCTCGAAGCCGACGACGAACCGTTGGTCGAGCGCAACTGGATCTACAATCCCGAGACCGGCATGGCGCGTTTGGCCGACGACCAGCCGCAAACGATCCAAGTCGCGCAAGCGCGCACGACCATGACCGACGCCGTCAATGACGGCGCGCTGCAAGGCGACGAACCGCCCCCTCAGGTGGCGCAGGCGACCACGACCAGTCGGGCACCTTCGATCTTACCGCCGCGTGCGCCTCTTTCGCAAAGCCCGACACCGATCGGCAGCGACCAGAACGCGCCGCCGCCGGAGCTTCCGGAGAACAAGACAAAGCTGCTGGGCAACCAAGCCGGTCGCGAGCGATACGCCGTGTTCGAACGCGCACTCGATGCGCTGCCCGACAAGGGCAGCAACGAAGCCGCCGTCTATCGAGATATGTACGTCCAAGAAGGCGGAGACTGGATCAATGCGGCCAACCGCTCTTCGACGGGGCTCACAAACACCGAACTCGCGAAGATCATCGACAAAGGCATGCTGCCCGGCATCGCCCCCGGCACGAAATCGGAAGACCTGCCGACCGACCGCAAGCCCGAAGCGATCCGGGGCTATTTCGATCTGGCACTGCCGCATGCGGGCGGACACAAAGCGATTGCCGCGATCGAAGACCAGCAGACAGCCACGGCTTTCGGCGCCGCGATCGTCATGCATGGCGGCACGCAAGGGTCGAGAGCAATCCAACGCTCGATCATCGCGGCAACGGGCGAGCCGAGCGATCCGAGGGACCAAGAGGCCTTCACGGACGGAAAAATGGGCGGAATTACGATTGGTCGGTTGAATACGGTCGCCGCAGACCCCGAAAAAAAGGCCGCCTTCCTGAATGCTCTTGCGGACGAACGCATTGCGATGCTCAAAACTTTGCGGGAAAGTCGCAACGAGAATGTCGCTGCTGGCGAAATCGAAAACATCAACCGCCATCGCCCAAAGTAAGCCTTCAAAGTCCGACCGTACGTGCCTGCTTCCACCCCATTGGTTTGGCCGCCGATGGGGTGGCAAGAGCCCTACCTGACGCGCGCCGTGAGATCGATTTCAATGACATTATAGAGCCCGGTCGAAGGGCTAAAAACGCGAAGCGTTCTTGGCGCAGCCTGCATGACAATGCCAGCGGCATTCGGGCCCTGCGGGTTGTAGGGACCGGGGGGACCGAATTGATTCCAATACGTCCCCAGCACCGCTATTCCGGTCGGGCCCCCCTCGAAAACACGATAGTCGAAGAAGACCGAGCCGGTGCGTTTCTCGATGTGCCATTCGGCGTCGCGTTGCCAGATGCGGCAAACGAACCACTGATAGGCAATCACGTGAAGTTTCGGATCGATATAAATCGTCCTGCACCGCCATTGGCCGGCCCAGCGCTGCTGGATGGTCGTCTGCGACGCCGACGATTTCAGCGCGCGAAGTGCGGTACGTTCGAAATTGTAGAATTTACGGTCCTCCAAGGCCTCCGCGCGCGCAACAAACTCGTCGAACTGCGTCTCCCAGCCCTCGATGCGCGCGCGATCCTGCGGGCTTGCGATCGAGCGCCAGTCGCGCGCGGCCGGATCGGCGACCTGAGCGCGAACGCCCGAAATGCTGCCGACAACCAAAAGTGCAGCGACGAGCGTGGCAACGATCTGCATCCCGAAAAGATCGCACACGCCCAAATTCGGGTCAAAGCCCGCGGATCGGAAACCGCAGCGCTTCGATCCAGCACCGGAATCGCCCTCAAATAAGCGCAATTTTTTGTTAATTTCGGTTAATCCACCCGCTCAAATGCCCTTGAGAACAAAGGGTGTTCGAGCAAAAACAGTGGCTTAACCCATTGACGCCCATATACACCCATGATATCCCATATTGTCCCAGGGCCTCTCAATTGCGTTTCGCAAGGCAGGTTTGGGACCGTGTGAAAAAGCGAATTTCTCCCGCTTTTCAAGACGTTGCCGGGTCGGAGAGCGCGCGGGATCGAAGCAGCGGACGATGGCCAAAACCACGTTCAAATCGACCTACAGGTTCAAAATCGACCGGAAGGGGCGCGTCTCCATCCCGGCCGATTTTCGCACCGTGCTCGCGGCCAAGGGCGAGGAAGAGCTCAATGTGCTCCCCTGGGCCGGGCCGGTCGCGCGCGTTATCGGCGACGACGTGCTGGCGCGCATCGGCGCCAATGCCGATCCGCTGGCCGCCTTCTCGGCCAAACCGCTCGACGAAGCCGCGATGCGCGCGGCCGACCTTATCGCCCTGTCGCTCGATGCCGAGGGCCGCGTGATGCTGCCCGAACGCCTGATCGCGCATTGCAAGCTCTCGGAGACCGTCGCCTTCGCGGGCCGCAACACGTTTTTCGAAATCTGGAACCCCGAGGCGCTCGACGAGTTCCAGGCCCAGTGGCATGCAACCCAAGGGGTGCCGCGCTGATGGACGCCGGCCTCGCGCACGTGCCGGTGATGCGCGCCGAAGCGACGGCGGCGCTGCAGCCGCGCGACGGCGCGGTCTATGTCGACGCCACGTTCGGCGCGGGCGGCTACACGAAAACCCTGCTCGATGCGGCCGCGTGCCGGGTGATCGCGATCGACCGCGATCCCGCCGCCGTCGCGCGCGCGGCCCCCTTGCGCCAAACCTACGGTACACGCCTGACGGTGGTCGAAGGGCGCTTCGGCGAGCTCGACCGGTTCGTCGAGGAAGCGGGCTACGCCGCCGTCGACGGCGTGGCGCTCGACCTTGGCGTGTCCTCGCCGCAGATCGACGATCCCGCGCGCGGTTTCTCCTTCCGCTTCGACGGGCCGCTCGACATGCGCATGGCGGCGAGCGGGTCCACGGCCGCCGACATCGTCAACGGGTGGGACGAGTCGGATCTGGCCGATGCGATCTACGGGCTTGGCGAGGAGCGCCATTCGCGCCGCGTGGCGCGCGCCATCGTGGCCGCGCGCAAGACCGCCCCGATCCGGCGCACGTTCGAGCTTGCGCGCATCGTGCGCGGCGCCGTGCCGCGCAGCAAGGACGGCATCGATCCCGCCACGCGCACCTTCCAGGCCCTGCGCATCGCGACCAACGACGAGCTTGGCGAACTTGCCCGGGGCCTCGTTGCGGCCGAGCGCATTCTGGCGCCGGGCGGACGCCTGGCAGTGGTCTCGTTCCATTCGCTCGAAGATCGCGCGGTCAAACGCTTCTTGAAGCAGCGCGCGGGCGAAACCGACCGCGGCTCGCGCCATCTGCCGGGCGCCAAGGCGGCGATGGCGGCAAGTTTTCGCCTGGTTTCGCGCAAGGGCATCCGGCCCGGCGCCGCCGAAATCGCGCACAACCCGCGCGCGCGCTCTGCCACGCTGCGCGTCGCCGAACGCACGGCGGCGCCCGTTTGGGCAGACGGGGCGGCGGCATGATCCGGCTGGCGACCTTGCTGTGGATCGCGATCGCGGGCGCCATGGGCTACGGGCTCTACCAGCTCAAGCACGAGGTGATGGCGCTCGATGCCGAACTGGGGCGGCTCAACCGCCAGATCGTGCGCGAGCAGGAGAATATCCACGTGCTGCGCGCCGAATGGGCCTACACCAACCAGCCGCAGCGCCTGCAGGCCCTGGCCGAACGCCATCTGGATCTGGCGCCCATGACGCCGCGCCAGTTCGGCCGGCTCGACAGCCTGCCCGCGATGCCGGTGCCAGCACCCGTTGCAACTGGTCCGCTGCCGGCGGCCGCCGCCCGCCCGGGGGTGCCGCGCTGATGGCGACGCGCCTTTCCGACATCGTGCGCGCGATCCCCGCGCGTCTGCGCTTCCAGGGCTCGGCCGCGCAGGCGCTCGATACCGCGCGCCATCGCCTGGTGATCGGCGGGATGCTGTTTGCGGTCGCCTTCGCCGTGGTCGCCGGGCGGCTGATCGACGTGACGCTGTTCACCCAAGCGCGCGAGCCGCGCGTCGCGCGCGTGCCCAACACCGGGCCGCTCGAACTCTCGCGCGCCGACATCGTCGACCGCAACGGCGTGCTGCTGGCAACCTCGCTCGTCACGCAGTCGCTCTATGCCAATCCCAAACTGGTCGCCAATCCCGAGGCGACGGCAAGGCGCCTGGCGGGCGTGCTGCCCGGGCTCGACGAAAAGACCGTGCGCGACCGGCTCGCCTCCGACCAGCGCAGCTTCGTGTGGATCCGCCGCTCGCTCACGCCGCGCCAGCAATACGAAGTCAACCGCCTGGGCGTGCCGGGGCTGTTTTTCCAGCGCGAGGAACGCCGCGTGTATCCGCACGGCGTGCTGGCGAGCCACGTTGTGGGCTTCTCCGATCTCGACAATCGCGGCCTTGCGGGCGCCGAACAGGCGTTCGACGAACGCCTCAAGGCCGACCGCGAGCCCGTGAAGCTCGCCATCGACATCCGCGCCCAGCACGTGCTGCGCGAGGAGATCAAGCGAACGGTCGACGAATTCAAGGCGATCGGCGGCATGGGCGTGCTGCTCGACGTGGCGACCGGCGAGACGCTCGCCATGGTCTCGCTGCCCGATTTCGATTCGAACGCGCCAGGCCTGGCCGACGACGATTCGCGCTTCAACCGCAACACGCTCGGCACCTACGAGATGGGCTCGACCTTCAAGATGTTCACGGCCGCCATGGGGTTCGATGCCGGCGCCGTGCGCATGGCCGACAGCTGGGACGCGAGCCGGCCCTACACGGTCGGGCGTTTCACCATCTCCGATTTCCGCGGCAAGAACCGCTGGCTGACCACGCCCGAGGTTTTCATCTACTCGTCCAACCTGGGCGCGCTGCGCATGGTCCAGCGCATCGGCGTCGAACGCCAGCGCGATTTCATGGATCGCGTCGGCTTCCTGCGCCCGTCGCCCGTCGAACTGCCCGAAAATTCGCACCCGATCGTGCCCAAGCCCTGGCGCGAGATCAATGCGCTGACCATCGCCTACGGCCACGGCATCACCGTGTCGCCCATGCAGCTTGTAGCGGCATCGGCCGCGAGCGTGGGCGGCGGCATCCTGCGCCCGACGACGATCCTGGCGCGCGATCCGGATGCGCCGGTCCCCGGCCAGCGCGTGATGAGCGCCGCCGCCTCCGCCCAGCTCAACCAGCTCATGCGCCTCAATGTCGAGCGCGGTTCGGGCCGCTCGGCGGAAGTGGCGGGCTATTTTGTCGGCGGCAAAACCGGCACGGCCGAAAAAATCCAGCGCGGCGGCTACAAGAAGAACGCGCGCATTTCCTCGTTCGTCGCCTCGTTCCCGGCGCACGATCCCAAATACGTGCTGCTGGTGATGGTCGACGAGCCGCAGGCCAAGCGCGATACCGGCGCCTACGCGACGGGCGGCGTCGTTGCCGCCCCGGCGGCCGGGCGCATCATCGCGCGCGTGGCGCCGTTGCTGGGCGTCGCGCCCGTGCGCGAACCGCCCGCCCCCCCTTTGCAGCCGCTGCTTGCGGCGCTCGAAACGCGGTAGGGGGGCGATGCGCTTGAGCCAGCTCCTCGACGGCGAAATGCTTCTGCGCAACGCCGCCGGCCGCGACCCGGAAATTGCGGGATTGAGCGCCGATTCGCGCCTCGCCGCGCGCGGCTTCCTGTTCGCGGCCCTGCCCGGCGCCAAGCAGGACGGGCGCGGCTTCGTGGGCGAAGCGTTGCGCGCCGGCGCGTCCGCCATTCTGGCCGCGCCCGGGCTCGATCTGCCGGCCGGCATTCCCTTCGTCGAAGCCGCCAACCCGCGCCGCGCGTTCGCCTGCGCCGCCGCGCGCTTTGCGGGCGCGCAGCCGCGCATCGTCGCCGCCGTCACGGGCACCAGCGGCAAAACGTCGGTCGCCAGTTTCGCGCGCCAGTTGTGGCAGGCGACGGGCAGGCAAGCCGCCAGCCTCGGCACGCTCGGCATGGTCGCGCCCCACAAGACGCGCAGCGGCGCCCTCACCACGCCCGATCCCGTGGCGCTGCACGCGGACTTGGCCGAGCTCAAAGCGGCGGGCATCGAGCATGTCGCGATGGAAGCCTCCAGCCACGGACTCGACCAATGCCGGCTCGACGGCGTCCGGCTCGCGGCGGCGGCCTTCACCAATCTCAGCCGCGACCATCTCGACTACCACGCCACGATGGCGGCGTATTTCGCGGCCAAGCGGCGGCTTTTCGACACGCTGCTGCCGCCGGGCGCCGTCGCCGTGCTCAATGCCGACATCCCCGAATACGAGGCGCTGCGCGCGGTCTGCGAGCAGCGCCACCATCGCGTGCTGAGCTTCGGGCGCGCGGGCGCCGACCTCAGGCTCGTCTCGGCCGAACCGGTGCCGCAGGGCCAGCGCCTGGTCGTGGAGGCGCACGGCGTGTCGCGCACGCTGGCGCTGCCGCTGGCGGGCACGTTCCAGGCCATGAACATGCTGGCGGCGCTGGGCCTCGCCATCGCCGGCGGCGTGCCGCCCTTTGCGGCGCTCGACGCCGTCGCAGCACTCGAAGGCGTGCCCGGCCGCCTGCAGCTGGCGGGCACCACCAAAGCGGGTGCCGCCGTCTATGTCGACTACGCGCACAAGCCCGACGCGCTTGCGACCGTGCTGGCAGCGCTGCGTCCGCACGTCGCGGGCCGCCTGGTCGTGGTGTTCGGCTGCGGCGGCGACCGCGACGTCGGCAAACGCCCGATCATGGGCAAGATCGCCGTCGAATATGCCGACCGCGCGATCGTCACCGACGACAATCCGCGCTCGGAAGATCCGGCATCCATCCGCAAAGCGATTCTGGCGGCAGCGCCGGGCGCCGTCGAAATCGCGCCGCGCGAGGACGCGATCCGCGCGGCCGTCTCCGAGCTTGCGGCGGGCGACGTTCTGGTGATCGCGGGCAAGGGCCACGAGCAGGGCCAGATCGTCGGCGACACGGTGCTGCCCTTCGACGATTTGGCGCAGGCGCAAGCAGCCTTGGCAGGTGCGGCATGAGCGCGCTGTGGACCGCGTCCGACGCGATCGCCGCCACCAAGGGCCAGGCGCTTGGCGGCACGGCGTGGCAGGCGCACGGCATTTCGATCGACACGCGCACGCTTGCCAAGGGCGATCTCTTCGTGGCGCTCAAGGGCGATGCCAATGACGGCCACGCGCATGTCGCCGACGCCTTTGCCAAGGGTGCCGCCGCGGCGCTCGTCTCGCATGCGATGGAGCACGGGCCCGGCATTCTTGTGCCCGATACGCTTGCGGCCCTGGGCGCGCTCGGCATCGCCGCGCGCCTGCGCTGCGACGCGCGCCGCATCGCGGTGACCGGATCGGTCGGCAAGACCGGCACCAAGGAAGCGCTGGCCCACGCGCTGGCGGGGCAGGGGCCGACGCATGCGGCCGTGGCGTCGTTCAACAACCATATCGGCGTGCCGATCACGCTCGCGCGCCTGCCGCAGGCCAGCCGCTACGGCGTGTTCGAAATCGGCATGAACCATGCGGGCGAGATCGCGCCGCTTGCGCATCTCGTGCGCCCGCATGTGGCGATGGTGACGACGGTCGAAGCCGTGCATGTCCAGAACTTCGCCGACGGCATTGCGGGCGTCGCCGCCGCCAAGGCCGAAATCTTCGCGGCCGGCGGCGAGACCGCCGTGCTGCCGCGCGACAATCCGTTTTTCGATTTCCTTGCCGCGCGCGCCAAAGCGAGCGGCGTTTCGCGCGTCGTGTCGTTCGGCCTGCACCCGGATGCCGACGCGCGCCTGCTCGATTGGCAGCCCGAAGCGCCGGGCAGCCGCGCGCAGATCGACCTTGCGGGCGAAAGGCTCGGCTTCGCGATCGGCGCGCCCGGCAAACATTGGGCGCTGAATCTGACCGGCGCGCTGCTCGCGCTTGCGGCGCTCGGCGCAGACGCAAAAGCGGCGGCAAAAACATTCGCGGCCATCGCGGCTCCCAAAGGTCGCGGCGCGCAATATCGCGTGGCGCGCGCCGACGGTGCGCAGTTTTTGCTGGTCGACGACAGCTACAACGCGTCGCCGCCGTCGATGCGCGCCTCGTTTGCCGTGCTGTCGGGGATCGCGGCCAAGCGCCGCGTGGCGGTGCTGGGCGACATGCTCGAACTCGGGCCCCAGGCGCCTCGGCTGCACGAAAATCTGATGCCCGCCATCTTGGAAGCGGGCATCGCACGCGTCTATTGCTGCGGCCCCAACATGAAAATCCTCTACGACGCGCTGCCTGCAAGTTTGCGCGGCGCGCACGCGCCCGATTCCGCGTCGCTCGAACCCGTCGTGCTTGCCGCGATCGAAACGGGCGACGCGGTCGTCGTCAAAGGTTCCTTGGGGAGCCGAATGGGCCGCATCGTTGCGGCTTTGCTGGCGTCCGGCGCCGTCTCCTCGGGCGAAAGGTAGCGCACCGCCATGTTCTTCAACCTGCTCGTCCCGTTCGCCGACGAATTTTCGTTCCTGAACGTGTTCCGCTATCTGACGTTCCGCTCGGGCGGCGCGGTGATGACCGCGCTGCTGATCTCGTTCCTGTTCGGCGAGCGCATTATCGGCTGGCTCAAATCCAAGCAGCCCGAGCCGCCGATCCGCGAGGACACGCCCGAGCGCCACGCGCTGACCAAAAAGGGCACGCCCACGATGGGCGGCGTTCTGATCCTGCTGTCGCTGGGCGTCTCCACCTTGCTGTGGGCGGACCTCTCCAACGGCTATGTGTGGGCCGTGCTGCTGGTGACGCTCGGCTTCGGCGCGATCGGTTTCTACGACGACTATCTGAAGCTCACCAAAAAGAACTCGAAGGGCTTGGCCGGGCGCTGGAAGCTTGTACTGCAGACCGCGATTTCGCTCGTCGCCGTGGCGTGGATCGTCGCGCTGACGCGCGAGCCGCTCGACACGCAAGTGGCCGTGCCCTTCCTCAAGGATTTCCTCGTCAATCTTGGCTGGTTCTTTTTCCCGTTCGCGATTTTCGTGATGGTCGGCTCGTCGAACGCGGTCAATCTCACCGACGGGCTCGACGGCCTCGCCATCGTGCCCGTGATGATCGCGGCGGGCTGTTTTGCGGCTTTCGCCTACGTGGCCGGCAACGCGATTTTCGCCAACTATCTGCTGATCCACCATGTGCCCGGCTCGGGCGAGCTTGCGGTCGTGTGCGCGGCCATCGTCGGCGCCTCGCTCGGCTTCCTGTGGTTCAACGCGCCGCCCGCGATGGTGTTCATGGGCGACACGGGCTCGCTGTCGATGGGCGGAGCGCTCGGTTCGGTCGCGGTCGTCACCAAAAACGAACTGACGCTCGCCATCGTCGGCGGGCTGTTCGTGGTCGAAGCCGTGTCGGTGATCGTGCAGGTCGCGTCGTTCAAGCTCACGGGCAAGCGCGTGTTCCGCATGGCGCCCTTGCACCATCATTTCGAGAAAAAGGGCTGGGCCGAGCCCACCATCGTGATCCGGTTCTGGATCATCGCCTCCATCCTGGCGCTCGCGGGTCTCGCGACGCTGAAGCTCCGGTGAGGCGATGATCGAAATCTATCCTTTCGCGGGCTATCCGGTGGGCGTGCTGGGCCTCGGCAAGTCGGGTCTCGCGACGGCGCGTGCGCTGATGGCCTCGGGTGCGGACGTCTGGGCGTGGGACGACAACGAAGACCGGCGCGCGCAAGCGCGCGCGGCCGATGTGCCGCTCGTCGATCTCCACACGGCCGATCTTCGCGAGCTCACCACGCTGGTCATCTCGCCCGGCATTCCGCACACGCACCCCGCACCCCATCCGGTCGCCGCCCGCGCCAAAGCCGAAAAACTCGAGCTGATTTGCGACATCGAGCTGCTCGTGCGCGCGCAGCGCGAGGCGGCGTATATCGGCGTCACCGGCACCAACGGCAAATCGACGACGACCGCGCTGGTGGGCCATGTGCTGCGCGCGGCCGGGCGCGACGTGCAGGTCGGCGGCAATATCGGCACGGCCGCGCTCACGCTGGAGCCGCTCGGCAGCCAGGGCGCGTTCGTGCTGGAAATGTCGAGCTACCAGCTCGAACTCGTGCCCACGGCCGTGTTCGACATTGCGGTGTTCTTGAACGTCTCGCCCGACCATCTCGACCGCCATGGCGGCATGGCGGGCTATATCGCGGCCAAGAAAACCATCTTCCAGCGCCAGACGCGTCCGCGCGCGGCCATCGTGGGCGTCGACGATGCGCCCAGCGCCGCGATCCATGCCGATCTGGTCGCGCAGGACGACCAGATCGTGGTCGCGATTTCGGGTGCCGGCAAAATCGCGCGCGGCGTCTATGCCGATGCCGGCACGCTCTACGATGCGCGCGACGGCAAGCCGCAGGCGATCTGCGATCTTGCCGCGTGCAAGACATTGCCCGGCGCGCACAACCACCAGAACGCGGCCGCCGCCGCCGCCGTCGCGCTGCAACTGGGCGTGCCCGCCGCTTCGATCGCGGCCGCGCTCGAAAGCTTCCCGGGCCTCGCGCATCGCCAGGAGCGCGTCGGCGAAATCGGCGGGATCGTCTTCGTCAACGACAGCAAAGCGACCAACGCCGACGCGGCGGCGCGCGCGCTCGGCTGCTACCCGACGATCTATTGGATCGCGGGCGGCCAAGCCAAAGACGGCGGCATCGAGAGTTTGCGCGGCTATTTCGGGCGCATCGCCAAAGCCTATCTGATCGGCGCCGCCGCCAACGATTTCGCGCGCACGCTGGCGGACGTGCCGCACGAGATTGCGGGCGATCTCGACACGGCCGTGGCCAACGCCTTTGCCGACGCCAGGCGCGATGCGAAGCCGAATGCGGTCGTGCTGCTGTCGCCCGCCTGCGCCTCGTGGGACCAGTTCAAGAGCTTCGAGCATCGCGGCGAGCGTTTCCGCGACCGCGTCGCCGCCCTGCAGACGGGGGCGGCCGCATGAATTTCGCGCGCGCCGACAATTCCATCATGGCTCGCTGGTGGTGGACGGTCGACAAATGGCTGCTGCTGGCGCTCGCCATTCTGATCGGCACGGGCGCCGTGCTGATTATGGCGGCGTCGCCCGCCGTCGCCTCGCGCGTCGGGCTCGACATGTTCCATTTCGTGCGCAAGCAGCTCCAGTTGCTGCCGGTGGCAGCGCTTCTTCTGGTCGGCGTGTCGATGCTGGAGCCGCGCCAGGTACGCGCCTTGGCGCTGGCGGGTTTCGTTGCGAGCCTCGCGTTCGTGGCGCTCACCTTTTTCTTGGGCACCGAGATCAAGGGCGCCAAACGCTGGATCAGCCTGCCGGGTTTCTCGCTGCAGCCGTCGGAGTTTTTGAAGCCCACTTTTGCGGTCGTGGCGGCCTGGCTGTTCGCGCTGTCGCGCAAAAAAGAGGGCTTCCCGGGCGACGCGATCGCGATCCTGCTCTACGGCCTCGCGATGGGCTTGCTGCTGCTGCAGCCCGATATCGGCATGGCGTTCGTGGTGACGTGCGTGTGGTTCGCGCAGTTTTTCCTGGCGGGTTTGCGCATGTTCTGGGTCGCGGGCCTGTTGGGGGCGGGGGGCGGTGCGGGCGTGCTGCTCTATATGTTCTTCCCGCATTTCGAAAGCCGCGTGGACCGCTTCCTCGACCCGGCCTCGGGCGACACGTTCCAGGTCACGATGGCGATGGAAGCCTTCATGAACGGGGGCCTTGCGGGCCGGGGTCCCGGCGAAGGCCGCGCCAAGGGCCTGCTGCCCGACGCGCATTCCGACTTCATCTTCGCGGTCGCCGCCGAAGAGTTCGGCCTGGTCCTGTGCCTGATCGTGGTGGCGCTCTACGCGTTCGTGGTGCTGCGCAGCTTCGCGCGCGCGCTGCAGGAGAGCGATCTGTTCGTGCTGCTGGCGGTCGCGGGCCTCAGCGTGCAGTTCGGCGTGCAGGCGCTCGTCAATATGGGTTCGACGCTGCATCTCATTCCGACCAAGGGCATGACGCTGCCGTTCGTCAGCTACGGCGGCTCGTCGCTGCTGGCGGTCGCGCTCGGCATGGGATTCGTTCTGGCGCTTAGCCGCAAACGCTTCGGCACGGGGGACACGCTATGAGCGCGCCCTTGGTCGTGCTGGCAGCGGGCGGAACGGGCGGGCACGTGTTTCCGGCCGAAGCGCTGGCGGGCGCGCTTGCCAGGCGCGGGTTTCGTCTGGCGCTTGTCACCGACGATCGGGGGACTGGCTATGGCGGCGCGCTTGGCGACATCGAAACGCATCGCCTGCCGATCCGCAAAATGACCGGCAAAATCTGGCAGCGTCTGCGGGGCGCCTTCAGCCTGCTGCCCGGCTTCTTTGCCGCGCGAAAACTGCTCGGCACGCTGAAGCCCGACGCGGTCGTGGGGTTCGGCGGCTATCCCAGCCTGCCGACGATGGTCGCGGCCCGTCGGCGCTGGCGCACCGCGCTGCACGAGCAGAACGCGATCCTGGGCCGGGTCAACCGCCTGGTGGCCGGCAGCGTGGACGCGGTGGCGACGTCGTTCGTCGGCACCAAGGGCGTCGGCGCGAACGCGCAGCATGTCGGCAATCCGGTGCGCGCGAACGTGCAGGCCTTGCGGGATGCCGAATTCGAAATTCCGCACGAAAAATTCCGCCTGCTCGTGACCGGCGGCAGCCAGGGCGCGTCTGTGTTCGGGCGCGCGGTGCCGGCGGCCCTGGCGCTGCTGTCGCCCGAGCAGCGCCGGCGCATCGAACTGGTCCAGCAGACGCGTGCCGAGGATCGCGACGCGGTCGAAAGCCGCTACCGCACGCTTGGCCTGCAGGCCGAAACGGCGCCCTTCTTTGCCGATCTGCCGCAGCGCATGGCAAACGCGCATCTGGTCGTGGCGCGCGCGGGCGCGTCGACCGTTGCCGAGCTTGCCTGTATCGGGCGGCCGTCGCTGCTCGTGCCCTATCCGCACGCGACCGACGACCACCAGACCGCCAACGCCAAAGCGCTCGCCGATGCGGGCGCGGCGTGGCTGGTGCCGGAGAGCGAATTTTCGGCCGCCGACTTGGCGGCGCGGCTGGCAGCGTTGCTGGCCGATCCAGCGCCGCTTGGCGCCATGGCGAAGGCCGCGCACGCGTTCGGCAAACCCGATGCGGCCGAAAAACTGGCCGATCTGGTGCAGCGTCTGGCGGAGGCAAAACCATGAGGGCGCTTCCGCTCGATATCGGCACCATCCATTTCGTCGGCATCGGCGGGATCGGCATGAGCGGCATCGCCGAAATCCTGCACAATCTTGGCTACAAGGTGCAGGGCTCCGACCAGTCGGACAGCGCCAATGTCAAACGGCTGGCGAGCCTCGGCATCGGCGTCGCCATCGGCCATCGCGCCGAAAATCTGGGCGACGCCGAAGTCGTGGTCGTCTCGACCGCCGTCAAACCCGACAATCCCGAAGTGCGCGGCGCGCGCGAGCGCCTCGTGCCGGTCGTGCGGCGCGCGGAGATGCTGGCCGAACTCATGCGCCTCAAATGGGCGATCGCGATCGCAGGGACCCACGGCAAGACCACCACCACAAGCCTGGTGGCGGGCGTGCTCGAGGCGGCGCAGTTCGATCCCACCATCATCAACGGCGGCATCCTGAACGCCTACGGCACCAATGCGCGCCTGGGCTCGGGCGACTGGATGGTCGTCGAAGCCGACGAGAGCGACGGCACCTTCATCAAGCTGCCCGCGACCATCGCCGTCGTCACCAACATGGACCCCGAGCATCTCGACTATTGGGGCACGTTCGAGGCGGCGAAAAAAGGCTACCAGACGTTCGTGTCGAACATCCCGTTCTACGGCTTCGCCGCCATGTGCATCGACCATCCCGAAGTGCAGGCGCTGATCGCGAGCACGCAGGACCGCAAGATTCTGGCCTACGGTTTCTCGCCGCAGGCGGACGTGCGCGCGCTCAACATGCGTCTCGACGCGTCGGGCGGGCATTTCGACGTGCAGCTCTCGGGCCGCGCCGGGCCCGAACGCCAGCTCAAGAACATGCATCTGCCGCTCGTCGGCCAGCACAATGTTCAAAACTCTCTCGCTGCCATCGCGGTGGCCGTCGAAATGGGCATCGACGAAGCCACGATCCGCAAGGGCCTGGCCGGCATCAAGGGCGTCAAGCGCCGCTTTACGCGCACGGGCATCGGGGCGGGCATCGCGGTCATCGACGATTACGGCCACCATCCGGTGGAAATCGCGGCCGTGCTGAAGGCGGCGCGCAGCGCCACCAGTGCGGGCGTGATCGCGGTCGTGCAGCCGCACCGCTACACGCGTCTCAAATCGCTGTTCGAGGAATTCTGCACCTGCTTCAACGACGCCGACGCCGTGATCGTCGCCGACGTCTATGCCGCGGGCGAAGCGCCGATCGAAGGCGCTTCGAAGGACGCGCTCGTCGAAGGCTTGCGCAACCACGGCCACCGCAAGGTCCTGGCCCTCGAAAGCCCGGCGACGCTCGCGGCCACGGTGCGCGAATTGGCCCGCCAAGGCGACATGGTCGTGTGCCTGGGGGCGGGCACAATCACGCACTGGGCCTACGCGCTGCCCGACGAATTGGAAGCGCTGGAGGGCCGCAAATGATGGCCCAAACGCGCCCCCTGCAACTGGCCGACCGTTTGCCCAAGGTTCGCGGCAGCTACCGGGCCAATGTCAATCTGGGGCAGTACACGTGGTTTCGCGTCGGCGGCCCTGCGGAAATTCTGTTCCGCCCCGCGGATGCCGACGATTTGGCCGTCTTCATGGCCGCCAAACCCGCCGACGTGCCCGTGACGGTGCTGGGCGTGGGCTCCAACGTCCTGGTGCGCGACGGCGGCATTCCGGGGGTCGCGATCCGGCTCGGCAAAGGGTTCGCCGATATCGCGCGCGACGGCAATATCCTGCGCGTCGGCGCGGCGTGCCTCGATCTCAATGTCGCGTTGCAGGCGCGCGACTGGGGCCTGGGCGGGCTCGAATTTCTGTCGGGCATACCCGGCACGATCGGCGGCGCCTTGCGCATGAACGCGGGGGCCTACGGGCGCGAGATGAAAGACGCCACGCTCGCGGTCGAAGCGATCGACGCGGCCGGCAGGCAGCAATACGCGACCAACGGCGCGATGTGCTTCTCGTACCGGCATACGGGCATGCCCGCCGACTGGATCTTCGTTGCGGCCGAACTCAAGACCGAGCCAGGCGACCCGGCGGAAATTTCGGCGCGCATGGCCGAAATCCAGTCGAGCCGCGAAGCGGCGCAACCCATCCGCACGCGCACCGGCGGTTCGACCTTCGCCAACCCGGCCGACGCAAGAGCAGGCGGAGCCAAAGCGTGGGAACTGATCGACGCGGCCGGCTGCCGGGGCCTCGCGCGCGGCGGGGCGATGGTCTCGGAAAAGCACTGCAATTTTTTGATCAACACGGGCAGCGCCACCGCCGCCGATCTCGAAGCGCTGGGCGAGGAGGTGCGCGCGCGCGTTTTCGCCAAGTTCGGCGTCGCGCTTGCGTGGGAGATCAAGCGCCTGGGCATCGAACTGGGGGGACCGGCATGACGCGGGTTTTGCTGCTCAAGGGCGGATTGTCGAGCGAGCGCGAGGTCAGTCTCGTCTCCGGCGCCGAGTGCGCGAAGGCCTTGCGCGGCAAGGGCTACGCCGTCGACGAACACGATTTCGCGTCGCTCGAAGGCCTGGTCGCGGCGCTGGCGACCAAGCCCGACGCGGTGTTCAACGCGCTGCACGGTCGCTATGCCGAAGACGGCACCATCCAGGGCATTCTCGACATCGCCGGCATTCCCTACACGCATTCGGGTTTGCTCGCTTCGGCGGTGGCGATGGACAAGCCGATGGCGCGCAAGATTTTTACGCGCCACGGCCTGCCCGTCGCCGAAGGCGGCGTGTTCCATCGCGACGAAGTTCTTTCGGGCCGCGCGATGGCGCTGCCGTTTGTCATGAAGCCGACCAACGAAGGCTCGAGCGTGGGCGTCAAGATCGTGCTCGAAGCGGCCGACCTTGCGGCGCTCGCAAGCGAACCTTGGCCGTTCGACGACGAGGTGCTCGTCGAACGCTACGTGCCGGGCCGCGAACTGACGGTGGCCGTGCTCGGCGCCAACGGTTCGGCCAAAGCGCTGGGCGCGCTCGAAATCCGCCCCAACAACGGCTTCTACGACTACGCCGCCAAATACACCGACGGCAGAGCCATCCATCTGTGCCCGGCGCCGATCGCGCCCGAAGCCTATGCGCAAGCGCTCGACATCGCGCTCGAAGCGCATCGCGCTTTGGGCTGCCGGGGCGTCAGCCGCGCCGATCTGCGCTACGACGACACGGCGGGCGAACCCGGCCGATTGTGCCTGCTCGAAGTCAACACCCAGCCCGGCATGACGCCCTTGTCGTTGGTGCCCGAAATCGCGGCCGCCGCCGGCATTCCGTTTGCCGATCTGTGCGCGGGCCTGGTCGAACAGGCGCGCCACGACGGTCCCGTTCGAAAGTCCGCCCCATGAATCTGCGCCGCCCCAAAACCAAAAAGCCCTCGCGCCGTTTCGGCTGGCGCCGCGTGCTGTCGTGGAACCCGTCGCCGCTGGCGCTGAAGGCGGGCGCCGTGCTGCTGGTCGCGGGCGCGCTTTGCGGCGGCGGCGTGTGGGCGTGGAACAATGGCGGCGCGCAGGCGCTGGCCGATCTTGGCGCCGACCTCGAACGCGCCGCCTACCAGGCGAGTGCGAGCGCCGGCCTTGCGGTGCGCGACGTGCTGGTCGAAGGCCGCGTGCATACCGACCCGCGCGATCTGCGCGCCGTCCTCGATGCGCGCCGGGGCGCCGCCATCCTTGCTTTCGATCCCTACGCCGCCAAGGCCGAGCTCGAGCAATTGCCGTGGGTGCGGCGGGCCACGGTCGAGCGGCGCCTGCCGGACACGATTTTCGTGCGGCTCGAGGAGCGCATCCCGCTCGCCTTGTGGCAGCGCCAGGGCCGCTTCGTCGTGATCGATTCCGAGGGCCGGGAAATCGCGGGCACCGAGCCCGCGCACTTCCCCGATCTTTTGGTTGTGGTCGGCGACGACGCGCCGGGCGCGGCCGGGTCCTTGATCGCGCTGCTGGAAACCGAACCCGACATGCTGAAGCGCGTGACGGCGGCCGTGCGCGTCGGCGCGCGGCGCTGGAATCTGCGCCTGGACAACGGCGTCGACGTGAACCTGCCCGAGACCAATGCGGGCGCCGCCTACGAGCGCCTCGCCCAGCTCGTGCGCGACAACGGCCTGATCGACCGCAACCTGGTCGCGGTCGATCTGCGCCTGCCGGACCGCCTGATCCTGCGCGTGGGCAAAGACGCTGCGCCTGCCGCTCAACCCCAACCGGCGCAACTTGTGCGCCGGCCCAACCGTCCCACGTAAGGAGCGCCGATTTTGGCCAAGAGCAAACGCAAATCGCGCAGCGGCCTGGTCGCCGTGCTCGACCTCGGCTCGACCAAGGTTTCGTGCTTCGTCGCGAAGGCCGAGGCCGAGGGCCAAGCGCGCGTCGTCGGCATCGGCCATCAGATCAGCCGCGGCGTCAAGGCGGGCGCCATCGTCGACCTGGACGAGGCCGAACATTCGATCCTGTCGGCCGTGTCGGCGGCCGAGCAGATGGCGGGCGAAACGCTCAAGAGCGTGGTCGTGAACCTGGTCGGCGGCCAGCCGCTGTCGCGCACCGTGCCCGTCGAAGTGGCGATTTCGGGCCACGAAATCGGCGACAACGATCTGCGCAAGGTGATCGACCAGGCGCGCCAGACCCAGACGGCGCCGGAGCGCCGCCTGATCCACCAGATCCCGGTCGGCTTCACGATCGACGGCAGCCGCGGCATCCGCGATCCGCGCGGCATGTGCGGCGAGCGGCTGGGCGTGAAGATGCACATGGTCACGGCCTCGGCCGCGTCGGTGCGCAACCTCGAAAACATCGTCGCGCGCTGCCATCTGGAAGTCGAAGACGCGGTGATGCCGGCCTACGCGGCCGGCCTTGCGTGCCTCGTCGAGGACGAGATGGATCTGGGCGCCTGCGTCGTCGACATGGGCGGCGGCACCACGTCGATCGCGGTGTTCTTCGACGGGCACTGCGTGTTCGCCGACACGATCGCGGTCGGCGGCGCGCACGTGACGAACGACATCGCGCGCGGCCTGTCGACGCCGCTCGCGCACGCCGAGCGCATGAAGACGCTGCACGGCAGCTGCATTCCCTCGCCCTCGGACGAGCGCGAAATCATCGACGTGCCGCTGGTCGGCGAAGAAGAGCACGCCCAGGCCAACCACGTGCCCAAATCCATCCTGACCGGGATCGTGGCGCCGCGTCTGGAAGAAACGTTCGAAATGGTGCGCCAGCGCCTCGAAGCCTCGGGCTTCGATCGCGTTGCGGGGCGCCGCGTCGTGCTGACCGGCGGGGCTTCGCAACTGCAGGGCGTGCGCGAACTGGCCGCCATGGTTCTCGACAAGCAAGTGCGGATGGGCAAGCCCATTCGCCTTTCAGGATTGGCCGACCAGACCGGCGGGCCCGCTTTTGCGGCGTGCGCGGGGCTGGTCGCTTTCGCCCTTGCCAAAGGCACCGAATCGCTGCGACCTGACGCCGCCCCGGCACCGGGGGTGGGACTGTTTGGCCGCTTCGGAATGTGGCTGCGGGAAAACATGTGATGCCCAAAGCCGTCCACCAACCCAGCAATCGCACCCTTGCCCAACGGAGGTAACGACCATGCCCATCACTCTTGGAACCATCCCCGGCGAACTCAAGCCGCGCATCACCGTCGTGGGTGTTGGCGGCGCCGGCGGCAATGCCGTCAACAACATGATCCGCGCGCGGCTCGAAGGCGTCGAGTTCGTCGTCGCCAACACCGACGCGCAGGCGCTCGGCCAGTCGATCGCGGAGCGCAAACTTCAGCTTGGCGTGGGCGTCACCCAGGGGTTGGGTGCGGGCTCCAGGCCCGATGTCGGGCGCGTCGCCGCCGAAGAATCGATGGGCGATCTGCTCGAGCATATCCAGGGCTCCCACATGGTGTTCGTGGCGGCGGGCATGGGCGGGGGCACGGGAACCGGCGCCGCCCCGGTGATTGCGCGCGCGTGCCGCGAGCACGGCATCCTGACGGTCGGCGTGGTGACGAAGCCCTTCCATTTCGAAGGCACGCACCGCATGAAACTTGCGGAAGCGGGCATCGAAGAGCTGCAGCAGACGGTCGACACGCTCATCATCATCCCGAACCAGAATCTGTTCCGGGTGGCCAACGAGCGCACGACCTTCGCCGACGCCTTCAAGATGGCCGACGACGTGCTCTATTCGGGCGTGCGCGGCGTCACCGACCTCATGGTCATGCCGGGCCTCATCAATCTCGACTTCGCCGACATCCGCTCGGTGATGGGCGAGATGGGCAAGGCCATGATGGGCACGGGCGAAGCCGAAGGCGACAGCCGCGCGATCGACGCTGCGCAAAAGGCGATCTCCAACCCGCTGCTCGACGACGTGTCGATGAAGGGCGCCAAGGGCGTGCTCATCAACATCACGGGCGGCATGGACATGACGCTGTTCGAAGTCGACGAAGCGGCCAACCGCATCCGCGACGAAGTCGATCCCGAAGCCAATATCATCTTCGGCTCGACCTTCGACGAAAGCCTCAACGGCCGCATGCGCGTGTCGGTCGTGGCGACCGGCATCGATGCCGCCGCCGCCGTCCAGCCCAAGCCGCAGACGACCGTGGTGAGCTTTGCAAGGCCGGCCGCCCGTCCGGTGCTGGGCGCGCCCGCCGCACCGGCCCCGATGGCGACCACGGCACCGGCCGCCGTTGCGGCCGCGACGACCATTCCGCCGATGCCCGCTTACGTGCCCGCCACCGTCGCCAGCCAGCCGGTTCAGCAAACGGCGACGGCCCTGAAGATCGAACCGGCGCCGCTGCCGACCCTCGAACTGGCACAGTACGCGGAACCGGCGCCCGCCCCGGCACCGGCCCCGGTCGCCGAAGCCTATATCCCGCCCAAGGCGATCGAAGTGGCGCAAGCGGCAGCGGCGCCCGCCAATCCGTTTGCCGAAGCCGAGATGGTCAACGCCGCCAAGACGACGGCGCCCGCTGCCAAGCCCGCACCGCGCAAAGTCTCGCTGTTCGAACGCATGACCCGCTCGGGCCAGGCACGGACCGAGGCGTCGGCCCAAACGCCGGAACCCGTGCGCAGCCAGCCCACGCTGGCAGCACCGATGGGCAGCTTGACGCTGCCCGCACAACCGGCGGCGGCCCCGATCGCGGCCCCGGCGGCGCAACCGGCGGCGAGCCAGCCGCGTCTGGGCGGGCTCGATCCCTCGGATCGGATCCAGACCAAATCCGAAGACGACCTCTTGGAAATCCCGGCTTTCTTGCGTCGCCAGGCCAATTAAGAGGCACCCCTGTATCCCGTTTGCAACAAGTCGCAATAAAAGGTGACTTGAGGCTCCCCGGTGGGTCTTGTACCTAGCGGGGAGCCTCAAGCGGTTTTCGAGGGTCGGAGTCGCCGGGAAGAAGGATCGCGCTGCCCGCGTTGTGCAGCGGACAGGTTCCTTTCGGCACAGGAGTTTGAATTGCTGGGCAAACGCTCGAACAAGCCGCGGCCGATCGCGCAGCGCACCCTGAAGGGGCCGATCGCCTGCACGGGCACGGGGCTGCATTCCGGGCGCAAGGTGCTGATGCAGCTTTTGCCGGCCCCGCCCAACCACGGCATCGTCTTCCGTCGCCGCGACATCGCGGGGGCGGCGGGCGTGCTCAAGGCCGATTTTCGCAATGTGCGCGACACGCGTCTGTGCTCGATGCTGATCAACGAAGCGGGCACGCGCATCGGCACGGTCGAGCATCTGATGGCGGCGCTGTACGGCGCCGAGATCGACAATCTGATCGTCGAGGTCGATGCCGACGAAGTGCCGGTCATGGACGGCTCGTCGGCGCCGTTTTTGTTTCTGATCGAGTGCGCGGGCACGATCGAGCAGGCCGCGACGCGCCGCGCCATCGAAATCCTGGCGCCCCTGTCGATCCAGGACGGCGAAGCGGCGCTGGAGCTGCGTCCCGGCAAAGGCTTCACGGCCGAATTCGAGATCGATTTCGACAGCGACGCGATCGGCCGCCAGCGGCTGGACGTGGCGCTCGACCCGGCCGCCTTCCGCCAGGAAATCGCGCGCGCGCGCACCTTCGGCTTCGAACACGAAGTCGCCCAGTTGCGCGCGATGGGCTTGGCGCGCGGCGGCTCGCTCGACAATGCGGTGGTGATTTCGGGCAGCCGCATCCTCAACGAAGACGGCCTGCGCTTCGAGGACGAGTTCGTGCGCCACAAGATGCTCGACCTGGTCGGCGATCTTTATCTGGCGGGCGGGCCGCTGCTGGGCCATGTGCGCGCCAAGCGTACCGGCCATCGCCACAACAATGCCGCGTTGCACGCGCTGCTGGGCAACCCAAGCGCCTGGCGCTGGACCGACGTGACGGCCGAAACCTATCGCGCGCTTCCCGCACCCGTGTTGGGCCGCGCCGCCGACTGACCCCGGCGCAACGCGGGGCTTAAAAAACGGCGGCCGATGCGCTATACAAGAGCAATGCTGCCGCGTCCTTCCTGCCGTCCGATTCGGGCCTTCCTCGCCGCCGTCCTCGCGGCGTCGCTGCTCGTCGCGTGCGGCGAGAAGGAAGAGCCCTATGTCGAAAAGCCCGTCGAGGAGCTTTACAACGCGGCCGTCAACGCGATGGCGTCGGGCAACTATGTGCGCGCCGCCCGCCAGTTCGACGAGGTCGAGCGCCAGCACCCCTATTCGGTGTGGGCGACGCGCGCCCAGCTGCAGGGCGCCTACGCGCACTACCAGAACAACAAATACGACGAGGCGATCGTCGCCCTCGACCGGTTCATCCAGCTGAACCCGTCCAACCGCGACGTCGGCTACGCCTATTATCTGAAGGCTTTGTGCTACTACGAGCAGATCACCGACGTGGCGCGCGACGCGCGCATGACCGAAGACGCGCTGCAGGCGCTGCAGGAGGTCGTGCGCCGCTTCCCCGAGAGCACCTATGCGCGCGACGCGCGCGTCAAGATCGACCTTACCTACGACCATTTGGCCGGCAAGGAGATGGAGGTCGGGCGGTTCTACCAGCGGCGCGGCCAGGCGCTGGCGGCGATCAACCGGTTCCGGCTGGTGATCGACAAATTCCAGACCACCAGCCATGTGCCCGAAGCCTTGCACCGGCTGACCGAAAGCTACATGTCGCTCGGGCTTATCGACGAGGCGCGCCGCGTGACCGCCGTGCTTGGCCACAATTATCCGGGCAGCGAGTGGTACCGCGACTCCTTTGCATTGGTCGGTACCGGCGAGCTTCCCCGCGAAGAGCGACCCGGCGTCGTCAACCGCACGCTCAACGCGCTCAATCCGCTCAACCTGTTTTAGCAGGATGCAACGACCATGAAGCTCGCTCGAAAAGCGCTTGTCGAACAAACCATGATCGCGCCGCCGACGCTGGCGCTCGTGAGCCGCTTCCCAGGGCGCGATTCTCCGGCTACATCGATGGCCATGCTGGCTGGCCTCTCCATCCGCGATTTTGTGCTTGTCGATCGGCTCGACCTTGCCTTCGCGCGCGGCCTGTCGGCGCTGACCGGCGAAACGGGGGCCGGCAAATCGATCCTGCTCGATGCGCTGGGTTTGGCGCTGGGCGGGCGCGCGGAAGCGGGCGCGGTGCGCAAAGGCGCGCAAGCCGCCGCCGTCTCGGCCAGTTTCGAGATCGATGCGGGCCATCCGGTTTTGGCGCTGCTGGCCGAGCAGGGGCTGGAGCCGCCCGAGGCGGGCGCGCCGCTGATCTTGCGCCGCGTGCTGTCGGCCGACGGGCGCAGCCGGGCCTTTGCCAACGACCAGGCCTGCTCGGTCGGACTGCTGCGCCAATTGGGGAACATGCTGGTCGAAATCCACGGCCAGTTCGACACGCACGGCCTGTTCGATGCCGCGACCCATGCGGATTTGCTCGATTCTTGGGCGGGCCTCGGCAAAGACGCCGCCGTCTTGGCCCAAAAATTTTCGCAGTGGGCGGCCGCGCGCGACGCGCTTGCCGAAGCCCACGCCGCGATCGCCCAGGCCCGGCTGGAAGAAGACTATCTGCGCCATGCGCTGGCCGAGCTCGACGCGCTCGCCCCGGAAGCGGGCGAGGAGCAGAACCTCGCCGAAAAGCGCGCGATCCTGCAGGCGCGCGAAAAGCTCGCCGGCGCCCTGGCCGATGCCAAAAGCGAGATGGACGGCCAGCGCGGCGTCGAGACGTCTTTGCGCGCCGCCCAGCGCGCGCTCGAACGGGTCGCGGCCCACGCGGGCGAGCGTTTCGACAAGGCGATCGCGGCGCTCGACCGCGCCGCCAGCGAAGCCATGGACGCCGCCGCCGAAATCGAAGCCGCAGGCGAGGCTTTGTCGGAGGGCGGATACGATCTGGAAAAAACCGAAGAACGGCTGTTTGCGCTGCGCGCGCTGGCCCGCAAGCACCGCACGAGCGTCGACGAACTTGCGGCCCTGCGTGCCGACATGGCGGCAAAACTCGCGGCGCTCGACGACGGCGAAACGGGCTTGAAAAAACAAGCCCAGGAAGCCGCAGCAGCCAAGGCGGCCTTCGTTGCGGCCGGCAAGGCGCTTTCGCTCGCCCGCCAGACTGCGGCCGCCAAACTCGACAAGGCGGTCGCCAAAGAATTGCCGCCGCTCAAGCTCGAAAAAGCGAAATTCCGCACGCGCATCGCCCCCAAGCCCGAAAGCGATTGGGGCCCTGGCGGGCTCGATGCGATCGCTTTCGAGGTCGCGACAAACCCCGGCAGCGAGCCCGGCGCCTTGGCCAAGATCGCCTCGGGCGGCGAGCTTGCGCGCTTCATGCTCGCCCTCAAAGTGGTGCTCGCCAAGGCGGACGCCAAACGCGGGCTCGTCCCCGTTTTGGTGTTCGACGAGGTCGATGCCGGCATTGGCGGCGCGGTCGCGGCGGCCGTGGGCGAGCGCCTGGCGCGCCTGGCAAGCGACGCGCAAGTGCTGGTCGTCACGCACAGCCCGCAAGTGGCGGCCAAGGCCGACACGCATCTGCGCGTCGCCAAAATCGCCACCGCGAAATCGGCCGCCACCACGGTCGGCATTCTGCCCGCCGCCGAGCGGCGCGAGGAGATCGCGCGCATGCTGGCGGGCGCCACCGTGACCGACGCGGCCAGAGCCGCCGCCGACGCGCTGCTCGCCGGAACGGGCTGATGCCGCCTTCGAAAAAGAAAGATTTTTCCGCGATCGCGCCCGAAAATCTTACCAAGGCGCAAGCGAAGGCCGAGCTTGAACGGCTCGCCAAAGCGCTGGCAAAGCTCGATCTCGCCTACCACGCCAAGGATTCGCCGCTGGCCGACGATGCCGCGTACGACCGGCTCAAACGCCGCAATGCCGAAATCGAAAAACGCTTCGGCGAATTGAAACGCAGCGACTCGCCCAGCGACAAAGTGGGCGCGCCTGCGGCTGCGGGTTTTGCCAAAATCCGCCACGACGCCCCGATGCTCTCGCTCGACAACGCGTTTGCCGATGCCGACGTGGTCGAGTTCGGCCAGAAAATCCGCCGCTTTCTCGACATGGACGGCGGCCCGATCGCCTATTCGGGCGAACCCAAAATCGACGGGCTGTCGATTTCGCTGCTCTACGAAGGCGGAAAATTCGTGCGTGCCGCGACGCGCGGCGACGGCGAGGAGGGCGAAGACGTTTCCGCCAACGTCGCGACGATCGGCGAGGTGCCAGCGATCCTCCTGGGCCAAGCGCCGCCGCGCATCGAAGTGCGCGGCGAGATCTACATGACCAAAGCCGATTTCCTGGCGATGAACGAGAAGCAGGCGGCGGCGGGCGACAAGGTCTTTGCCAATCCGCGCAACGCGGCGGCGGGCTCGCTGCGCCAGCTCGACGCGAGCGTGACGAAAAACCGGCCGCTGCGTTTCTACGCCTACGCGCTTGGCGCCTACGAAGGGCCAACCATCGGCACGCAAAGCGAGCTGCTGGAAAAACTTGCGGCGTGGGGCTTCGTCGTCAACGAACGCGCGCGGCGCTGCGCCGACGAGGCGGCGTTGCTCGCCTACTATGCCGAGATCGGCCGGATGCGGGCCGCCTTGCCCTACGACATCGACGGCGTGGTCTACAAGGTCGACCGTTTCGATCTGCAGCGCCGGCTGGGCTTCGTTGCGCGCAGCCCGCGCTGGGCGATCGCCCACAAGTTTCCCGCCGAACGGGCCGAGACGATTCTGACGCGGATCGATATCCAGGTCGGCCGCACCGGCGCTTTGACGCCGGTTGCCATCCTGGAGCCGGTCAATGTCGGCGGCGTGCTTGTGTCGCGCGCCACCTTGCACAACGAGGACGAAATCGAACGCAAGGGCGTGCAGGAAGGCGACCGGGTCGTCGTGCAGCGCGCGGGCGACGTGATCCCGCAGATCGTCGAAGCCGCGCGCACGGCGAACTCCAAAAAATACGAATTTCCGCAGCGCTGCCCGGTCTGCGGTTCGCTTGCCGTGCGGCCTGCGGGCGAAGCGATCCGGCGCTGCACGGGCGGGCTCAAATGCGATGCCCAGATCGTCGAACGGCTGCGGCATCTGGTATCGCGCGGCGCCTTCGATATCGAGGGTTTGGGCGAAAAAAACATCGAGGAGTTTTTTGCGCTCGGCTGGATCAAGCAGCCGGCCGACCTGTTCCGGCTGGAAAAACACCGCGACGAACTTTCCAAGCGCGAGGGCTGGGGCGAAAAATCGGTCGAACGCCTGTTCGCCGCCATCGACGCCCGCCGCAGCGTGCCGCTCGAACGGTTCGTCTACGGCCTCGGCATCCGCCAGGTCGGCGAAGCGACGGCCCGGCTGCTCGCGAGCCACTACGGCACGCTGCGACACTGGACGGACGCGATGGACAAGGCGGCCGCCGAGCTCGCCGCGTTCGCAGGCGAAAAACGCAAACCCGAACTGGTCGGCGAGGCATGGAAAGAATTGGTCGCGATCGACCAGATCGGCGACGCGGTTGCAAGCGACATCGCCGGCTTCTTCGGCGAGCGGCACAATCGCGACGCGCTTTTCGATTTGGCCGGCCTTGTCGAAGCCAGGCCGTTCGAGAAGCCGGCCGCGACCAACGCGGCCGTCGCGGGCAAGACGATCGTGTTTACGGGCAGCCTCGCGACCATGAGCCGCGACGAGGCCAAAGCGGGCGCGTTGCGGCTGGGCGCCAAGGTGGCGGGCGCGGTTTCCAAAAAGACCAATCTGGTCGTGGCCGGCCCGGGTGCGGGTTCCAAACTGGCCGAGGCCGAAAAATACGGCGTCGAGGTGATCGACGAGGCGGCGTGGCGAACGCTCGCCGGGCTCGACTAGGCCGTGCCGGGCGTCACCACCAGAGGGCCCGACGGCACGATGCTGACCGTGCATGTCTATGCGGGCGAAGAACTGGGCGAGGACTACGCTCTCGCCGACATTGTCGAGGCCTTCGCCCTCGGCACGCTCGACGGCGACGGCGTTTTGGCGCTGACGCGAAAGGAGCTTCGCGATCTTGCCAACTTCGCCAACGCCTATTCCTTCGACCATCCCGAGGGCTTTGTCGAGATGTGCCTCGACATCGCCCGCGCGGCCGCCGCCCTGCCGGGCGAGCGGCTGGCGTTCCGGGCCGATTTCTAGAGCGGGGCGGTTGCCCGCGACAGCCAATCGCGGACGGTATCGTCCACGAGCGGCCCGATCTCGGCAGCGACCCGCGCATGGTAGGCATCGAGCCAGGCGCGCTCGCCAGCGTCGAGCAGGCGGGCATCGACCAGATTGCGGTCGATGGGGGCAAGCGTCAGGGTCTCGAAACCGAGCATCGGGCGTTCGCCGCCCGCGATCGGCGGCAGTTCGGCGACCGCCACGAGATTTTCGATGCGGATGCCGTAGGCGCCGGTCTTGTAGTAGCCGGGTTCGTTGGAGACGACCATTCCCGGTTGCAACGCCACGCTGTTGGGCATCTTGGCGACGCGCTGCGGGCCTTCGTGGACCGACAAAAACGCGCCGACGCCGTGGCCCGTGCCGTGGTCGTAGTCGAGCCCGACTTCCCACAGCGCGAGCCTTGCGAGCACGTCGAGCTGCGAGCCCGAGGTGCCTTTGGGGAAGCGCGCCCGGGCGAGCGCGATATGGCCCTTGAGCACGCGCGTGAATCGCTCGCTTGGTTCGGCGCCGACATCGCCCACGGCCACGGTGCGCGTGATGTCGGTGGTGCCGTCTTCGTACTGGCCGCCGGAATCGACCAGATAGACCATGCCGGGTTCGAGGCGGCGCGCGGTCTCGGGCGTGGCGCGGTAATGCACGATCGCGCCGTTGGGACCGGCACCCGAGATGGTGTCGAAGCTCGTGTCGCGCAGCACGCCGCTCGCTTTGCGGAATTCGAGCAGCTTGTCGGCGAGCGCGATTTCGTCGTAGCGCCCGGTCGGCGCCTCGCGCGCGAGCCAGGCGAGAAACTTCGTCACGGCCGCGCCGTCGCGCAGATGCGCTGCGCGAATGCCGGCCAGCTCCTGCGGATTTTTGCACGCTTTGGGCAACGCGCAGGGGCACATGTCGCGCGTCAGCACGGCGCCGGCCTGCGCCAAACGCTGGTCGATCCAGGCCGCGGCGGTGAGCCGGTCGGTCAGCACGCGCGCTTTGCCCGCCCCCAACGCGTCGAGCGCGTCGCCAAGGTCGGCAGGCGGGCGCACGCGCACGCGGTTGCCAAGCTCGGCCCGCAAGGCGGGCGAGAGCTTGAGCGGCTCCATGAACAGCTCGAGCGGTTTGGCATCGTCCGCCGGCACGACCGCAAAACCGAGCGCCACGGGCGTGTGCGGCACGTCGGCGCCGCGCAGATTGAGCAGCCACGCGAGGCTGTCGGGCGCCGAGACGATCGCCGCGTCGAGCCGTTCGGCACGCAGCTTGGCCGCGATTTCGGCGCGTTTGTCGGCGGCTGATTTGCCCGCAAAAGAGAGCTTGTGCGGCATTGCGGGCGCGAGCGGCGCCAAGGGCTGCGAGGTCCATACCGCATCGACCGGATTTTGCGCGACGGCGACGAGCTCGGCGCCCGCCTTGGCGCAGGCCTGGCGCAAGCGCTCGGCCGAATCGGTCGAATGCAGCCAGGGATCGTAGCCGATGCGCTGGCCCGCCTCGACATTGGCGGCAAGCCAGTCGGCGGGCGGGCATTCGACCAGATGGCAATAGGCGAACAGCGCGCCGTCCACTTGGGTCTGCACCTGCAGCGTGTAGCGCCCGTCGACGAACATCGCGGCTTTGCCGGCGAGCACGACGCACGCCCCCGCCGAGCCCGCGAAGTCGGTCAGCCACCGCAGCCGCTCGGCGCGCGGGCTGACATATTCGCCCTGGTGCTCGTCGCCGCGCGGCAGCACGAAACCGTCGAGTTTCTGGCGCACAAGCTCGGCGCGAAGCGCGGCGACGCGCGCGCGCGACCACGCGGTCGGGCCGGGCAGGGTTGCGGCGATTTCGCCCTTCAGCGCGTCGAGCTGGGCTGCCAAAGCGGGCGAGGGCGCGCTTGCAACCAAGGCGTGCCAGGCGCGCGCGTCGAAAGCGGCGGGTGCCGCCAGCACGCCCGCGACGAGCCGGCGCACCGCCGCGACGTCCAATAGCGCATCGTGTTTGGTCAAAAGACGCGCAAGCGCGTCGTCGCCCTGATAGTCCATGCGGCACACCGATATTTTGGAGGGGGAAGAGGCCATGGTTGAGGGGCGCAGAATATCGGCGCTTCGCCCCACCCAAGCCATGCAAGTTTGAACAAAATATGGCGAGCGATATGCTTTGGACGCATTGCTGCATCGCAATATTGACCCATTTCAAACGGTAAATTGGAGCCTAAATTCAGTTTGTTCGTTGACGAACAGTTTGGGAGCCCGATTGGCGGGTTCGGTTCGCCGCGAAAATGGAGAATATAGTCATGTCCGCGCTTAAGCTTTCGTCCGCCGCCCAAAATGGATTTTCGGGCAATCCGGTGGAGTTGGCTCTCGATGCCCGCACGCTGCGCAGCCGCGCATTTGCCGCGTTCGCCGCCGGCGCGATCGCGACCGCCTATGGCGCCGTTGCGGGCTTGGTGGCGCGCCTTCGCGCCTGGAACGAACGCCGCATGACGTTTGCCGAGCTCGACGCGCTCGACGACCGCATCCTGGCGGATATCGGCCTGAGCCGGGCGGAAATCGACCAGGTGGCGGCCGGGCATTACGTGCGCGACGGCCACGATTTCCGCCGCCACACGGCCGCCACGCTGCGCGAAGCGGCCAACCAGGATCGCGGCCGCTACGCGGCCTGACGACACCGCAATCCGATCGGCGAAAACGGCAGCCTTTGTCCAAAGGCTGCCGTTTTTGTTTCTGCGCGCGTGCGTGCGGCCCGCCCCGCGAAAATTTGCTTTTGCCTGGCATTATGGCTATAAACTTAGTCTAGTTTGATTGCGGGAAATCCGGTGCGCACTGTCAACATCCATTATGCCAAGACCCATCTGTCGCGGCTTATCGAACAAGCCGCGCAGGGCGAAGCGTTTGTGATTGCCAAGGCCGGCGTGCCGTTGGTTGCCGTGACGGCCTTGGCGGCCCCCGCAGCTCCCAAACGCCAGCGCATCGGCTTTATGGCCGGCGAAATCGACGTGCCGACCGATTTCGACAAAATGGGCGCCGCTGCCATCGAAAAACTGTTCGACGGCGTTTGATGCGCCTGCTGCTCGACACGCAGATCGTGTTGTGGGCCGCAGCCGGTTCGCAGCGGCTGAGCCAGACAGCGCGCGCGCTGATCGAAGATCCGGCCAACGATCTGGTTTTCAGTGCGGCGAGCATTTGGGAGGTCGCCATCAAGAGCGCCCTGGGGCGCCCGGATTTCGCGCTCGATGCGGCGCGGTTGCGTACGCGGCTGCTTGCGAGTTTCTACAGCGAACTTGCGATCGACGGCGCGCACGCGGCGCTGGCCGCAGCGCTGCCGCCCCTGCACAAGGACCCGTTCGACCGCATGCTGGTTGCCCAAGCGGTGCAGGAGAACCTGACGCTGCTGACGGCGGATGCGGACCTCCAGCGGTACGCAGGCCCCATACGCGCGGTGTAGAAAACGCCAGACGGTCTGTAAGCCGGGTTCTGTTCCGCGCCCGACGAAGGGCACGGCGACGACCATTCCTCTGGGATGCCTGTTGCCAGGCACCTCGCGCGACCGACCCGGGCGGCGGTCCGGAAATCGACGGCAACGCGCCGAAACGCGCTGCGTGCCGCCCCTATTTGGTCTTGCTCCAGGTGGGGTTTGCCGTGCCGTCCGCGTTGCCGCGTCCGCGGTGGGCTCTTACCCCACCCTTTCAACCTTGCCGCGGGCCGAAACCCGGTTGGCGGTTTGCTTTCTGTTGCACTGTCCCTGGGGTTGCCCCCGCCGGGCGTTACCCGGCACCTTTATTTCCGTGGAGCCCGGACTTTCCTCGAAACGAAGCTCGCACCCCGTCCCGCGGCCGTCCGACCGTCTGGCCCGCGCTAGATGCGCCTCGGCGCCGGGAACGTCAAGCCGGCTTCAGCGTTTTTTGCGCCGCCGACCCTTGGGCTTCATCTTCTGCGGCGGCTTGCCGGCATGCTCGGCCCGAATGAGATGCGCGATATAGCCCGACCGCGTCATGCCAAGACCCGTCGAGCGCCTGTCCGCCATCTTCACGATGCTTTCGTCCATGCTGATATTGAGCCGCACCACGCGGCCGACAATCTCGCACGGGATCAGCAAACGGGCGACGAGCTGCGGATGGGATTCGCGATTTGCATCGTCGAAACTTCGCGGGCGCGGAATTTCCGCATTTTTTTCGGAAAGCATCTCAAGATGTTTGGCAACGGCGGCGATCGCGTTGCGAACGGCGTCGTGCTGGGTCTTGCCGCTCGCTTTGCAGCCCGGCAAATCGACAACCGACACGCCAAAACCGCCCTCTTTTGCGTAAATCATCGCCGGATAGAGGTTCATGAGGCTCGCTTTCCTGCCGATTGCCTATAATAGCATTTCTTATCATCGGCAGCGAAAGCGTGTCTAGCCTTTTGTCAGTTCGCGCATCGCGCGGGCGCGCGCTTGGGTTTCGCCGTCGAGCCGTCCGTCGCAGCGCCAGGGGCGAAACCGGCGCTGGAACGCGGCCAGCGCAAATTCGCTCGCTTCGTCGAGCACGCCGGTCGCTTCGATTTCGTATCCGATCGCCGCGAGGTCGTGCTGGACGTTCGCAACGGCTTCGTCGCGGTCGCCGCGCGCGAAAACGCGTATCGAGCGCCGCCGCCGCGCGACATGGCCGGGCCAGTAGCCGAGGCCCGCTTGCGCCAATCGTTCCCAGGGAAAAAGTTCGCCCGGGTCCATTTTGCGCCGGGGCGCGATATCGCTATGGCCGACCAGGTCGCGCCCCTGAATTCCGTGGCGCGCAAAAATTTCTGCGCAAAGCGCGACAGTCGCCTCGATTTGCAAATTGCAAAAAGGCCGGTAGCCGCAACGATGGCCCGGATTCTGGATTTCGATGCCGATCGAGCGCGCGTTGATGTCGCGAAAGCCGCGCCAATACGCGACGCCCGCATGCCAGGCGCGTTTGGACTCGTCGACCAGGCGGTAGACCGTGCCGTCTTCGTCGACGACATAATGCGCGCTGACCCGTTTGGCGGGATCGAGCAGGTAGAAAAACGTCTCGTCGAGCGTGGTCGTGTCGGTGTAGTGCAGCACCAGAATTTCGGGCGCTTGGCCCGGCGGCCGGTCGTCGAAATTGGGCGACGGGCGGTCGACGAATGCGGTCATGGCGCGGTCCTGCGGCGCTGCAGCGTGATGGCGCCGACGCCTGCGACCGTCGCCGCCACGCCCGCCGCCGTGCGCCAGCCGAACGGATCGCCCATCATCAAGACGCCTGCCAGCACGCCGAAAATCGGGATCAGCAGCGAATAGGGCATCACCTGGCCGACGGCATAGCGCCGCAGCAGCCGGTACCACATCCAATAGGTCACGATCGTGACCAGGCAAGCCATATAGGCAACGCCCGTCCAGGCCCAAGCGCTGGCCCCGGCGATCGCGGCGATTTGCCCGGTCTCGATCGCGGCGGAGGCGAGCAGCAATTGCGGCGCGGCAAACAGCGCCATATAGGCATTGAGCGCGAAACCGTCGACATGGCCAAGCGCCTTCATCTGGAAATTGGCAACCGCCCACACGAAGCTTGCAACCAGAATGAGGGCGATATGGAAGGCGTCGGCGCCGCCGATCCGGGGTTCCCCCAGCGCCAGCCAAATGCCGAAAAACGCCAGCGCCATGCCGATCCACTGGCGCGGGCTCGGCCATTCCTTGAGGAACGCGGCGGCGATGACCACCGTGAACGGCACCTGGCTTTGCACCAGGATCGAGGCCAGCCCCGCATCGGTGCCCGCCAGCCCCGAAAACATCGTGCCGAAATGCACGAGCCCCAGCGTGAAGGATAGCAGCGCGATGCGCTTCAAATCCGCCCACGGCGTTCCAACGAACGGCACCAGCAGCAAGGCGACCAGCGAAAACCGCAAGCCCATCGTCAGCACCGCAGGCAGTTCCGCCAGCGCCCATTTGCCGACGACAAAATTGAGGCCCCAAACGGCCGCAACGAACACCGCCAGCAGCGAGTCGCGCGGGCTCATGCCCAGCCCCGCTGTTTGCGCAGGCTCGCCCACGCCACGTTGATGCGCGCCAGGCGCTCGTTGGCGAGCACGACAAATTCCGCGGGCATGCCCTCGCCGGTCAGACGGTCGGGATGGTGCGTGCGCACGAGTTCGCGCCATTTGGCGCGCGCCTCGGCTTCGCTTGCGTCGGGCGCCAGGCCCAGCACCGTAAAGGGGTTTGCGGCGGCGGGATCGCGCTGGATTTCGGCGACCGCCGCAAACGCCGCGCTGGAGACGCCGAAGATGCGCGCGACCTCGGCCAGGAACGCGGTTTCCGCCGCCGTGACCTCGCCGTTGGCGCGGGCGATATGGAACAGGCAGTCGAGCAATTCCTCGAGGGCGGGCGCGCCCGGCGGGAACAAGGCCGCAAGCTGCTTCGCATAGGCCTCGAACCCGGCGCTCGAGCGCGTGGCGAGGTCGAATACGCGCTCGACATTGGCGCGCTCGGCCGGATCGAAGCGAAACAGCGTTGCGAACGCGGCTTTCTCGCGTGCGCAGACCGCGCCGTCGGCCTTGGCCATTTTGGCCGCGAGCGCCACGGTCGCGATCGTGAAGGCGATTTCCTTGTCCGGCGGCCCGACGGCAGACTTGGCAACATGGGCAAGCACATGGCCTGCCGCCGCCCCCAGCAAGGCGCCCAGCGGCCCGCCCAGCGCAAAACCCGCCGTGCCGCCGATCAAACTGCCCCATACCGACATCGTGCCCCGCCCCGCAACAGTACCGCCGCCCCCCGACTTCGTATAACAGATGTGGCCGACAAGCAAAAAACGGGAGCAGGCATCCATGAAACGCTATCGCATCGCCGCCATACCGGGCGACGGCATCGGCAAAGAAGTGGTGCCCGCAGGCTTGCGCGCGCTCGAGGCGCTCGCCCAGCGCAGCGGCTTCGCGCTCGAGACGACCGTTTTCGATTGGGGCTGCGACTACTACAAACGCCACGGCGCCATGATGGCGGCCGACGGGTTGGCCCGGCTCAAACCGTTCGACGCGATCTATTTCGGCGCCGTCGGCATGCCCGACGTGCCCGACCACGTCACCTTGTGGGGCTTGCGGCTGGCGATCTGCCAGCCCTTCGACCAGTACGCCAATGTGCGCCCGGTGCGCCTGCTGCCGGGCATCGTGTCGCCGCTCGCGAACCTGGCGCCCGACGCGCTCGATTGGGTCATCGTGCGGGAAAACTCGGAGGGCGAGTATGCGGGCCAGGGCGGGCGCACGCACAAGGGCCTGCCCGAGGAAGTCGCGACCGAAACCTCGATTTTCACGCGCGCGGGTGTCACGCGCATCATGCGCTTCGCGTTCGCGCTGGCGCGCAGCCGCAAACGCAAGCGTCTGACCGTCGTCACCAAGTCGAACGCGCAGCGCCACGGCATGGTGCTGTGGGACGAAATCGCGCGCGAAGCGGCCGCCGAATTCCCGGACGTCGAATGGGACAAGGAACTGGTCGACGCCATGACCGTGCGCATGGTGCGCAAGCCAGCCTCGATCGACACGGTCGTGGCGACCAACCTGCATGCCGACATTCTGTCCGACCTTGCCGCCGCCTTGGGCGGTTCGATCGGCATCGCGCCCACGGCCAATCTCAATCCCGAGCGCCGCTTCCCCTCGATGTTCGAACCGATCCACGGCTCGGCCTTCGACATCATGGGCAAAGGCATCGCCAACCCGATCGGCACTTTCTGGTCGGGGGCGATGATGCTCGAACATTTGGGCGAGGGCGCGGCGGCCGCCCGCCTGATGGCGGCGATCGCGCGCGTGACGGCCGATCCCGCATGCCACACGCCGGATTTGGGCGGCACGGCGACGACGCAGTCCGTGACCGACGCGCTGGTCGACGCGATCGCGGGCGGAAATTGGTAGATCCCAAACTCATGTCGTTCGACGTGTTCGGCACGTTGCTCGACGTGCGCGCGGGATCGTACGCGGCGTTCCAATCGATCCTCGATGCGTGCGGCGCGTCCCATCTCGACGTCAAAGAATTCTGGGAAGATTGGGAGCACCGCAACATCGCGCAATACTGGCAGCCCTATCGCGGCTACCGCGCGATCTGCCGGGATTCGCTTGCGCAGTCTTTTGCAAGATACGGCATCGCGGGCGATCCCGATCTGATCGAGCGCTATTTCGCCGCCTTCGGCGATTTTCCGCTCTATGGCGATGTCGAACGGTGTCTGGCCGGTTTCAAGACGCGGGCCCGGCTCGCCGTCGTCTCGAATATCGACGACGATCTGCTCGCGGCCACGCGCCTGCCTGCCATGTTCGATCTTGTCTGCACGGCCGAGCGCGCCAAAGGCTACAAACCCGACGGCACGCTGTTTCGCTATCTGCTGGCGAACGCGGGTGCCGCGCTCGGCGACATCCTGCATGCGGGCCAGTCGCAATTCACCGACATGGTCGGCGCCAAGCCGCTGGGCCTGGCTGTCGCGTGGGTCAACCGGCGCGGCGTCGCGCTGTCGCGCGAAGTTCCCGAACCCGACTGGACCGTGGGCGACCTCGACGACGTCGCGGGCCTGCTTTCGCGAAGGGTGGAAAAACCCGGCCAAGCGTGTTAGCACCGACGACCGACAAAAAACGAACAGGGACGCCCTCTTTGACGACTGAACCGGAAACCCTCGCGCCGCCGTTGCTGTCGGTCGAAGACCTGCATGTGCATTTCGTAACCTCGCGCGGCGTGGTGCGCGCGGTCGAAGGCGTGTCGTACCAGATCCGCCCGGGCGAAGTGCTGGCGATCGTGGGGGAGTCGGGCTGCGGCAAGTCGGTCTCCTCGCTTGCGGTCATGCGCTTGCTCGCCAAGCCTGCGGGCCGCGTGGTGCACGGGCGCATCCTGTTCGAGGGCGTCAATCTGCTGGACCTGTCGGACGAGGAAATGCGCGAGCGGCGCGGCCGCGACATCGCGATGATTTTCCAGGAGCCGATGACGTCGCTGAACCCGGTTCTGCCCATCGGCCTGCAGATCATGGAGCCGCTGTTCATCCATCTGAAGATGGACGAGGCGCAAGCGCGCGCGCGCGCGGTCGAACTGCTGAAAATGGTCGGCATCACCGATCCCGAACGGCGCCTGGACCAGTACCCGCACCAGTTTTCGGGCGGCATGCGCCAGCGCGTGATGATCGCGATCGGGCTTGCCTGCAACCCGAAGCTCATCATCGCCGACGAGCCCACGACCGCCCTCGACGTGACGATCCAGGCGCAGATTCTGGAACTGATGAAAGAACTTTCGCGCAAGCTCAATATCGCGCTGATCGTCATCACGCACAATCTGGGCGTGGTCGCGCGCTATGCCGACCGCGTCAACGTGATGTACGCCGCGCGCGTGGTCGAGCAGGGCAGCGCCGATCAGGTGTTCCTCGCCCCGCGCCACCCCTACGCGATGGGCCTGATGCGCTCGGTGCCGCGCCTCGACCGGCCGCGCGGCCTCAAGCTCGAAACCATCGAAGGATTGCCGCCCAATCTGCTCGACCCGCCCAAGGGCTGCCGCTTTGCCGCGCGCTGCGCCTTCAAGGCCGACATGTGCGCGAACGATCCAGCACTGGTCGAAATCGAGCCCGGGCATTTTTCGGCCTGCTTGCGCGCGCCCGAACTGGCGGCGGGCACGCTGGCGCCGGCGGCGCCCGTGCGCGTCGATGCCGGTTCGCGCGTCGCCAAGGACAAGCCGCCGCTGCTGGAAGTGACCGGCCTCAAAAAATTCTTCACCGTGGCGCGCAAAGGCGGGCTGTTTTCGAACGCGACCAGCCAGGTGCGCGCGGTCAACGACGTGTCTTTCAGGATCGCTCCGGGCGAAACCTTGGGCCTTGTGGGCGAGTCGGGCTGCGGCAAGACCACGATCGGCCGGCTCGTGCTGCGGCTCGAAAATCCGACCGAAGGTTCGATCCGGTTCAAGGGCGAAGACATCGCCGCCAAAAGCCTGAACGAGCTTCGCGACATCCGGCGCAAAATCCAGGTGATTTTCCAGGACCCGTACAGCTCGCTCAATCCGCGCATGACGATCGGCCAGATCATCGCCGAGCCGCTGACGGTCTACAAAATCGTGCCCAACGCGAAGGCTGCGGCCGAACGCGTCGCCGAACTTCTGGTGCAGGTCGGACTGTTCGCCTACATGGCCGAGCGCTATCCGCACGAAATGTCGGGCGGCCAGCGCCAGCGTGTGGGCATCGCGCGCGCGCTGGCGATGGAGCCCGAATTCATCGTCTGCGACGAGCCCGTGTCGGCGCTCGACGTGTCGATCCAGGGCCAGATCATCAATCTGCTGGAAACGCTGCAGCACAAGCTGAACCTGACCTATCTGTTCATCGCGCACGATCTGGCGGTGGTGCGGCATATCTCCGACCGCGTCGTCGTCATGTATCTGGGGCGACTGATGGAAATGGCGGACGGCGACGCGCTCTATGCCGAGCCGCTGCACCCCTACACGAAGGCCCTGCTCGACGCGGCCCCCGTGCCCGACCCGTCGGTCGAGCGCGCGCGCGCGCCAAGGGCGCTCGTCGGCGAAACGCCGTCGCCGCTCAACCCGCCCGCAGGCTGCGTCTTCCACACGCGCTGCCCGCTGGCCGACGGCGACTGCAAAAAGACCGTCCCCGAACCGCGCGAGGTCAAACCGGGCCATTTCGTCGCCTGCATCAAAGTGTAGACCGCTTGACGCCCCGCTTGCGGGCGTATTCCATGGATCCCAACGCCCCTGCGGACAAGGGCACCCCCCCGAAAGCCCGCCGCACCCACACAAGGAGGAACGCCACGATGAGCTATTTTCGTTTGATTGCGGCCGGCATCGCCGCAGCAGGTCTGGCCGTCGCCAGCCCTGCCGAGGCCCAAGCGCCCAAGCGCGGCGGCACGCTGACCTTCGCGATTTCGGCCGAAACGCCGCACTACGACTGCCACGCGTCCGACACGTTCGCGACGCTGCATTTCGTGTCGCCCTTCTATTCGACGCTGATGCAGTTCGATCTTTCCAAATATCCGGGCGTCAAAGGGGACCTCGCCGAAAGCTGGAATGTCGCGCCCGACCTTATGACCTACACCTTCAAGCTGCGCTCGAACGCCGTGTTCCATGACGGCACGCCGCTGACCTCGGCCGACGTCAAGGCGACGTACGAGCGTTTGCGCGCGCCGCCCACGGGCATCGTGTCCACGCGCATGGCGACGTTCGGCGATATCGGGGCGATCGAAACGCCCGACGCCACGACGGTGACCTTCAGGATGAAGGCGCCGAATCCGGCGATGATGGAGCATTTCGCGAGCCCGTGGAATTGCGTCTATTCGGCCGCCAAACTCGCCGCCGACGCGAACTTCCCGCGCACCAACATCATGGGCACGGGCGCGTTCCGCTTCGGCGAGCACGTCAAGGGCAGCCACGTGACGGGCACGCGCAACGAGCGCTATTTCGAACCCGGCAAACCCTATCTTGACGGGTTCCGCGGCGTGTTCATGAGCCAGCCCGCCGCGATGCTGAACGCGCTGCAGGGCGGGCAGGTGATGGCCGAATTCCGCGGCATCAGCCCGGCCGAGCGCGACCGCCTGGTCCAGGGCATGGGCGACAAGGTGCGCATCGAAGAATCGGGCTGGACGCTCAATCTGCTCGTCGTCTTCAACACCGAGAAGAAGCCCTTCGACGACGTGCGCGTGCGCCGCGCGCTCAACATGGCGATCGACCGCCGGGCGGGCGCGGCCGGCCTCGCGCGCCAGGCGACGCTGCGCGACGTGGGCGGTCTGGTGCGCCCCGGCTCGCCCTTCGCGATCAAGGACGAGGACCTTGCCAAAGTGCCGGGCTACGGGCGCGACATCGCGGCCGCGCGCGCCGAAGCGCGCCGCTTGCTGCAGCAGGCGGGCGTGCCCAACCTCGAGTTCGTGCTGCACAACCGCTCGACGCCGCAGCCCTACACGCCGGCCGGCATCTATCTTGTCGACCAATGGCGCCAGATCGGCGTCAAGGTCGAGCATCGCCAGTCGGAGACCTCGCCCTATCTTGCGGGCATGTCGAGCGGCAATTTCGACGTCGCGGTCGACTTCTCGAACCTGTTCATGGACGAACCGAGCCTGGGCCTTGCCAAGTACGTGTCGCTCGACCGGGCGCCGGAAAACCGCTCGCGTTCGGTCGACCGCGAACTCGACCGGCTCTACGATCTGCAGGCGCGCGAACGCGACCAGACCAAGCGCTACGATCTGATCCGCCAGTTCGAAGCGCGCATGTTCGACCAGGTCTACCAGGCGCCGCTGCTGTGGTGGCACCGCATCATCCCGACCAACAAGGCCGTGATGGGCTGGGAAATGTCGCCGAGCCACAATCTGGGACAGAACCTCGTCGGCGTCTGGCTCGACCAGTAAACAGCACGCTGCAGAAAGAAGCCGTCGCCGATGCTCGGATACCTTGCCAATCGCGCCCTCCTGATGATCCCGACCCTGGTCGGGGTCGCGATCCTGATCTTCTTCATGCTCAGGGTCGTGCCGGGGGACATTGTCGAGGTGAAACTGCGCGGCGACGGCGGCAGCGTGACCCAGGAAACCATCGAAAAAGAACGCGCGCGCCTGGGGCTCGACCAGCCCTTGGCCGTGCAGTTCGGCCAATGGATGGTGGGCCTCGCCACGCTCGATCTCGGCAATTCGATGTGGACCGACCGGCCGGTGGTCGAGGAAATCTCGTTGCGCCTCGAACTCACGCTGCAGGTCGCGGTGATGGCGACGGTCATCGCGATTCTGATCGCCATACCGCTTGGCACCTTGTCGGCCCTGTTCAAGGACACCTGGATCGACTACGCGATCCGCATCGTCACGATCGCGGGCCTGGCGGTGCCGAGTTTCTGGCTCGGCATGATCATCATTCTGGGGCTGCTCTATCTGTTCAACTGGCTGCCGCCGATCACCTACACGCCCTTCTACGTCGATCCGGTCGCCAATATCAGCCAGCTGATCTGGCCCGCCCTCGCGGTCGGCTACCGCTATTCGGCCGTCGTGGCGCGCATGGTGCGCTCGTCGATCGTCGAAGTGATGAAGGAAGACTATATCCGCACCGCGCGCGCCAAGGGCGTGTTCGAGAAGCTGGTCGTTTCGCGCCACGCGATGCGCAACGCCATGCTGCCCGCGATCACCGTCATCGGCCTGGAATTCGCGTTCCTCATCGGCGGCCTTGTCGTCACCGAACAGGTTTTCAACCTGAACGGCCTCGGGCGGCTGTTCGTGCAGGCGATCAGCCGCAACGATTTCACGCTGATCCAGTCGATCGTCATGCTCATTGCGGTCGTTTTCATCCTGTCCAACCTCGTGGTCGATCTTTTGTATGCGTGGCTCGATCCGCGCATCCGCTACGGGAGCAAGTGACATGGCGCCCGTTGCCCAGCCCGGCGTATCCCAACCGAGCGTCACCTACAATATTCGCAAGCGCCGCCCGGCGCTGGTCGAGTTCTGTTTGGCGCAGCCTTTGGGGGCCGTCTCGGGCGTTGCCATCCTCGTGATGCTGTTTGCGGGCATGTTCGCCGAGTTCGTCGCGCCCTACGATCCGCTGACGATCGATTTCGGCGCGATGCTGGCGGGTCCGTCGCCCGCCCATTGGATGGGCACCGACGCGTTCGGGCGCGATATCTTCAGCCGCGTGATCTACGGGGCGCGCACCGCGCTCACGATCGGGTTTTTCTCGTCGCTGATCGGCTGCACGATCGGCGCGATCGTGGGCGTGTCGTCGGCCTATTTCGGCGGGCGCACCGACACGATCGTGCAGCGTTTCATCGACGTGATGCTGGCCTTCCCGATTATCGTCCTTGCCCTCGTGGTGGTGGCGATGCTCGGGCGCAACCTCGTGGCCGGCGTGGACGTGAACCTGATCGTGGCGATCGCCATCCCGATCGTGCCGAAGGTGGCGCGCGTGGTGCGCTCGGCAGCGCTCTCGATCCGCGAGATGCCCTATATCGACGCGGCGCGCGCGGCCGGCTTCAGCCATACGCGCATCATCTTCCGCCATATGGTGCCCAACGTCTCGGCGCCGTTCCTGATCATGTTTACCGCCTTCATCGCGCAGGCGATTTTGCTCGAAGCGTCGCTGTCGTTTTTGGGCCTTGGCGTGACCGAGCCCACGCCCGCCTGGGGCCTGATGCTGTCGGGCAACGCGTCGGATTTCTACCGCGAGGCGCCCTGGATGATTCTGTTCCCGGGCCTCGCGATTTCGACGGCGGTGTTCGCCTTCAACCTGTTCGGCGACAGCCTGCGCGACTGGCTGGACCCCAAATTCAAGGTTTGACGGATGCGAATTTTAACAGACTCTTCTTCAATTTATAGATACTCTGATTTCTTACTATAAGCGTGCAATTCCTATTTGATACTATACTTGTCTAATTCGGAGAAATGCTCATGGTTTCGATTGTGACCGCGCAGCAACTGAAATGGGCAAAGAGTATTGATGTTCAGCTTCCACCTGGATTGTCTGAAGCTCAGGCAGCTTTGCTTATCAAGCATTCTATTAAAGAAAAGTTATCCGGCGAGCTTCAGAAGGACGCAAAACGACTCGTATATATTATACGTGTAACTGGAGCATTTGCAATTAGATACCCGAAGCAGACAACGTCGGCTATCTATATTGGTGAGGGTGATCCGGCAAACCGCCTGCTGGCTGGCCACTCCAAATGGTTGGCCAATTTGCTATCGACGATTAATCAATTTGGGCTTCGCATCGAGGTTGCCTCACCTCGGCGTCGAAAGACAACCAACTTCTACAAATGCGTCGAAGCAGATCTGATCGAGTTATTCTTCAAAAAATTTGGCGCGCTCCCACTATTCAACAAGCAGCGAGAGAAAAAGCATAGGGATAAATACGTTTATCGGAAGAATGTAAAATCTGCGATGTTGAAGAGGCTAAGTCTCGGGAAGGGTACGAAAATCAAGTGGTGCTTGCTGCCGTGGAGGGCGAATACTAAATTTTACGATGCATATAGTCGGGGCGTTGATTCGAAGTCTGGTTTTGCGTTGAAATGACGCACCCTAAATTCAAGGTTTGACGACGGGCCGCGTCGTCGTCTAAAAACGAAACATGGAAAACGCCGGTCTTTTTCGGTTGCGACGACGAGCGCAGGGCTTCGGCCATTGTGCGCGTTGATTCGTCGTCCGACCGGCTTTCCGTCTTACCCATAATTTAAGCTTGTCCGCCTCGGCAATCGCGCGCGTCGTTGTTCGACGTAACCGCTTTTCTGCGTGAGGATTCCATGTTCCATTTAACGACCGAACGGCCCGAAGACGGGCCTGCCATCGAAACTCTGCTCGACCGGGCCTTCGGGCCCGACCGGCACGCCAAAAACTCGTACCGCTATCGCGCCGATACCGCCCCGGTGCCGTCGCTGTCGCGCGTCGCACGCGCCGACAGCGACGGCCGTATCCTGGGTACTATCCGCTATTGGCCCGTGGCGATTGCGGGCCATGCAGCCCTGTTGCTCGGGCCCGTCGCGGCCGAGCCCGCCTTGAAGGGGCGCGGCATCGGCGTGGCGCTGATCCGCGACACGCTGGATGCCGCCGCCTGGATGAACGCGACCCGCATCGTGCTGGTGGGCGATATCGGCTACTACCGGCGCTTCGGCTTTGCGGCGGCAGCACCGATGGGCCTGTCGATGCCGGGCGAAAATCCGCAGCGGCTGCTGGCCTGCGCCTTGGCTCGCGATGCGTTTGTCGGCGTTGCAGGCGCCATCGACCGCTGGAGGTTGCCTCGCGGCGCTTGGCGCCGCGCGGCGTGACGCGCTAGCCTCTCCCCCATGACCGGCTGGCAATTCTGGATCGATCGCGGCGGCACTTTTACCGACATCGTCGCCAAGCGGCCCGACGGCAGCCTTGCCACGCACAAGCTGCTGTCGGAAAATCCCGAGCGCTACGACGATGCGGCGCTGCAGGGCATTCGCGATCTGCTCGGGCTCGGCGCAAACGCGAGCTTGGCGGGCCAGCCTATCGACGCGGTCAAGATGGGCACGACGGTGGCCACCAACGCGCTGTTGGAGCGCAAGGGCGCGCGCGTGGCGCTTGCCGTCACGGCCGGGTTCGCCGACCAATTGCGCATCGCGTACCAGAACCGGCCCAAACTGTTCGTGCGCCGCATCGAATTGCCCGAATTGCTGTACGAGGTCGCCGTCGAGATCGACGAGCGCATCGACGCGCATGGCGCCGTCTTGCGCGCGCTCGACGAAGCCAAGGCCGAAGCCGAACTGCGCCGCGTGTTCGCGACCGGCATCCGCGCGCTCGCGATCGTGCTGATGCACGGCTATCGCTACCCGGCGCACGAAACGATTTTGGGACAGATCGCGCGGCGCGTCGGGTTTTCGCAGATTTCGATCTCCCACGAGGTATCGCCGCTGATGAAAATCGTCGGGCGCGGCGACACCAGCGTCGTCGATGCCTACGTGTCGCCGATTTTGCGCGGCTATGTGGAGCGCGTCGCGGCGGCGCTGGGCGACACGCGATTGCTGTTCATGCAATCCAACGGCGGGCTTGTGGATGCGCGCCGCTTCCAGGGGAAAGACGCGATCCTCTCGGGCCCGGCGGGCGGCATCGTGGGCGCCGCGCGCACGGGCGAGGCGGCGGGTTTTTCCAGGATCATCGGCTTCGACATGGGCGGCACGTCGACGGACGTAGCACTCTACAACGGCGCCTACGAGCGCACGTTCGAGACCGTCGTCGCGGGCGTGCGCATGCGCGCGCCCATGATGAAGATCAATACCGTGGCGGCGGGCGGCGGATCGATCCTGCATTTCGACGGCACGCGCTTTCGCGTCGGCCCCGACAGTGCGGGCGCCAATCCGGGTCCCGCCTGCTACCGGCGCGGCGGGCCTTTGTGCGTTACCGACGCCAACGTCATGGTCGGCAAGATCGCGCCCGCCTTCTTCCCCAAACTGTTCGGCCCCGGCGGCGACCAGGCGCTGGATGCCGATATCGTGCGCGCCAAGTTTTCCGAGCTTGCCGGGCGCGTGTCGCAGGCGACCGGAAAAACAACGAGCGCGGAAGCCGTCGCCGACGGGTTCTTGAAGATCGCGGTCGAGAACATGGCCAACGCGATCAAACAGATTTCGATCCAGCGCGGCTACGACGTGCAGAGCTACGCGCTCAATTGTTTCGGCGGGGCGGGCGGGCAGTTCGCGTGCAAGGTCGCGGACGCGCTCGGCATGGCGAACGTGTTCGTGCATCCGTTTGCGGGCGTGCTGTCCGCCTACGGCATGGGCTTGGCCGACATGCGCGTGCTGCGCGAGAAGGCGATCGAAGCCAGGCTCGAGGAAAATTTGATGCCTGTCTTGGCGCAAATTCTCGATGCGCTGGCGCGCGAAGGGCAGGGCGAACTCGAACGCCAGGACGTGCCCGCATCCCGCATCGAAATCCAGCGCCGTCTGCATCTGAAATACGAGGGCACGGATTCCACGCTTCCCATCGCCCACGGCCCGCTGGCCGACATTGCGGCGGATTTCGCGACGGCCCACCGCCAGCGCTACGGCTTCACGCTGCCCGGCAAGGCGATCGTCGTCGAAGCGGCGGCGATCGAAGCCATCGGCCATGCCGACGCGATGCCCGACGCCGTGTTCGATGCCGCCCTCGCGCCGCCGCCTGCACCCGACGCGCTGTGCGAGATCTATACCGACGACGCCCCGCGCCAGGCGCCGGTCTATCGGCGCGAACGGCTTTTGCCCGGCATGCGGCTCGACGGTCCGGCGATCGTCGCCGACGCCAACGCCACCACGATCGTCGAGCCGGGCTGGCAAATGCGCGTCACCGCCCACGACCATCTGGTGCTGACGCGGACCGCAGCCGTCCAGCGCAGCCATGCGGCGGGCACGTCGGTCGATCCGGTGATGCTCGAAGTCTTCAACAATCTGTTCATGTCGATCGCCGAACAGATGGGCGTGGCGCTGCAAAACACCGCTTTCTCGGTCAACATCAAGGAGCGCCTGGATTTTTCCTGCGCGCTGTTCGACCGCAGCGGCAACCTGATCGCCAACGCGCCGCACATGCCGGTGCATCTGGGCTCGATGGGCGAGAGCGTGGCCGCCGTCACGCGCGCGCGCGAGGGCACGATGAAGCCCGGCGACGTCTACGTGCTCAACGCGCCCTACAATGGCGGCACGCATTTGCCGGACGTTACGGTCGTGATGCCGGTCTTCGACGAAGCGAAAGCCGAAATCCTGTTCTTCGTCGCGAGCCGCGGCCACCAGGCCGACATTGGCGGCTTGACGCCCGGCTCGATGCCGCCGGGCTCGACGAATGTCGAGGAAGAGGGCGTGCTGATCGACGATTTCCTGCTGGTCGAGCAAGGCCGCCTGCGCGAGCCGGAGATGGTGGCGCTGCTCGAAAGCGGACCCTATCCCGCGCGCAACCCGGCCCAAAATATCGGCGATCTCAAGGCGCAGATCGCGGCGTGCGAGAAGGGCGCGCAGGAACTGCGCAAGATGGTGCGCGATTTCGGGCTCGATGTCGTGCGCGCCTATATGCGGCACGTGCAGGACAATGCCGAGGAGCAGGTCCGCCGCGTGCTCGACGTGCTCAAGGACGGTGCGTTCGACTACAAGATGGACGACGGCGCCGTCGTTGCCGTGAAAATTACAATCGACCGCGCCGCGCGCAGCGCCGTGCTCGATTTTGCCGGCACCTCGGCGCAGCGTCCCAACAATTTCAACGCGCCCGCCGCCGTGTGCATGGCGGCGGTGCTCTATGTGTTCCGCACGCTGGTCGACGGCGACATTCCGATGAACGCGGGCGTGCTGAAGCCGCTCGACGTGCGCATCCCGGCGGGCTCGATGCTGCGCCCGCTCTATCCCGCAGCCGTGGTGGCGGGCAATGTCGAAACCTCGCAGACCGTCACCGACTGCATCTACGGCGCGCTCGGCGCCATGGCGGGCGCGCAAGGAACGATGAACAATTTTACGTTCGGCAATGCGCGCCACCAATATTACGAGACCGTCGCGGGCGGTTCGGGTGCCGGGCCGGATTTCGACGGCGCCGACGCCGTGCAGACGCACATGACCAATTCGCGCCTGACGGACCCCGAAGTGCTCGAATGGCGCTTTCCCGTGCGCGTCGAAAGTTTCGCCGTTCGGCGCGGCTCGGGCGGGGCGGGCCTGCGGCGCGGCGGCGACGGCGTCGTGCGCAAGATCCGCTTCCTCGAAGCCATGACCTGCGCGATCCTCGCCAACCGGCGCATCGTGCCGCCCTTCGGCCTCGAAGGCGGCGATGCCGGAAAACTCGGCCGCAACTGGGTCGAGCGCGCCGACGGCACGATCGACGAACGCGGTGCCACCGCCCAATGGCAGGTCGAACCGGGCGACATGTTCGTCGTCGAAACGCCGGGTGGCGGCGGGTTCGGCGCAAGGTAACATCGGGCGGCGGGCTCGCGAATCGCCCGCTAGGGCGACGTGCCCGTTGACAGGAAAAACCCATGCTCGATCTTCGCCAAAAAGTCGTTTTGCTGCTGCTGATTCCCCTCGCGGGGCTTGTGGCGCTCGCGGGCCAGCGCGCGTCCGACGAATGGACCGAACTGGCCGCCACGCAGCGCGTCGCCGATGTCGTCGATCTGGCCGGGCGCTTGGGGCCGACCTTGCACGAATTGCAGCGCGAGGCGGCGGCCGCCCAGGCGGCGATGGGCGATGCGGCCGCGCGCCCCGCCTTGCAGGTGCAGCGCGCCGCCACCGACGCCGCCAGCGCCCGGCTCTACGAAGTCGCCGACCGCATCACGCAGGACCGCTTCGGCAAACGGTTTGCCGACGCGTTCGCGCGCGCGGGCGAGGCGTTCGGCAATCTCGACGGACGGCGCGCCGAACTCGATGCGGGCCGCCTCGACGCGACGCAGGCCGCGCAGTATTTCGACGCCACGATGGCGCGCATGCTCGACGTGGTCGGCGAAGTGGGCAGTCTCGGCGCGGCGCCCGACATTGCCGCGCGCGTCAATGCCTACGTGTTTTTGCTGCGCGCCAAGGATGCGGCGGCGCGCGAGACGGCGTTTTTGGCGCGCTCGCTGACCGGCGGCGCGATGGCGGCGCCGGACCTTTCCAGCCTGCGCGGTTTTGCCGCCGAACAGGCGGTCTATGCGACGCTGTTCGCGTCGTTTGCCGAGGGCGCCGTGAAAAGCGCGGGCGAGGCCGCGCTGTCGGGCGCCGATGCCGCCGATATCGGCCAGCTGCGCGCGCAGCTGCTCGCGGGAACGCCCGTGCGCGCGGGCGACTGGCTGGTCGCGGCGAGCGCGCGCGCGCGCGCGGCCCAAGCGGCCGAAACCGCGTTGCTGGCCGACCTTGGCAAAGCCAACGCCGCCGCGATCGCGGCCAAGCAGCGCGCGCTGGCCGTCGGCCTAGCACTCGCCGTGGCGCTCGTGCTGGGCGCGGTCGGCTTGGGCGTGGGGCTACTGCTGTCGATCGTGCGGCCGTTGGCGCGTCTCAGCGAAACGATGAACCGGCTCGCGGGCGGCGAACTCGACGTGGAATTCGCCGAGGCCAAGCGCAGCGACGAGATCGGCCGCATCGGCCAGGCGGTCGAGCGTTTTCGCCAGGGGCTCAAAGCCGACCAACTGCGCCAGGCGGAGGCGCGCGAAGCCGAAATCGTGCGCGCCGCCGCCGAACGCCGCCGCACGCTCGAAGGGATCGGCGCCAATCTGGAATCGCGCGTGCGCGACGTGATCGAAAAAGTCGTCGCGGCCGCCAAATCCGGCCAGGGCACGGCCGCCCTTCTGGTGGCAGGATCGGCGCGCATCCGCCAGGGCTCGCAAGAAGCCGCCGCGTCCGCCGTGGAAGCGTCCGAGGCGGTGGGCGGTTTTGCCGCCGAGTGCGAGCGTCTTGCGGCCTCGATCCTGGAGGTGCGTGGCCAGGCCCAGCGTTCGGCCCAAAGCGTCGAGACGGCGGCCGATGCCGTGACGCGCACCGACCGCGAGACGGCCGCCCTCGCCCAAGCGGCGCAGAAAATCGGCGACGGGGCCAAGCTGATCGCCGAAATCGCGGGCCAGACCAATCTGCTGGCCCTCAACGCCACCATCGAGGCCGCGCGCGCGGGCGAGGCCGGCAAGGGATTCGCCGTGGTGGCGAGCGAGGTCAAATCGCTCGCCCAGCAGACCGCGCGCGCCACCGAAGATATCGGCCGCCAGATCGACGCGATCCGCACCGCGACGGGCCGCGTGGTCGAGACGATCGGCGACGTGCGCGGCGCGTTCGGCGAGGTCAAGCGCTATTCGGGCGCCATTTCGGACGCGGTCGAAAACCAGAACCAGTCGACGCTCGCCATCGCGGGCAATGTCGCGCGCACGGCCGAAACCACGCGCGGCGTCTCCGAACGCATGGCCGCCATCGTGGCGGACGCGGCCGACGCCGCGCGGCGCACGAGCGAGATCGAAGCCCAGTCGCGCGATTTGGCCGACCAGGCGGACCGGCTGCGCGCCGATGTGGGCGGCATCGTGTCCAACCTGCGCCAAGCGTAGCGAGACAATTGCGCGGCTGCATTCCGGGCGCGGACGGGCTATAGGCTCGCCATGACTTTGTCGGACGCATCTGCCGATACCGGCGTTGGCCGCCACGACCGGCCGCTGGCGGGAATCGCGTACATGTTCGCGGGCATGCTGGCGCTGTCGGCCATGGATGCCGTGTCGAAATTCGCGGTCGGGCAATTGCCGATCTTCCAGATCGTCGCGCTGCGCTCGGCCTATGTGCTGGCGATGCTGGTGCCGTACGCGTGGTTTCGCTACGGCGCCGCCGCGTTCAAGACCAAGCGTCCGTTTGCGCATCTGGGTCGCGCGGCGATCTCGCTGGTCTCGATGTACGGATTTTTGGAATCGTTGCGCCATCTGGAACTGGCGACCGCCATCGCGATCTGTTTCGTGGCGCCGCTGCTGATGACGGCCTTCTCGGTGGTGGTGCTGCGCGAGCGGGTCGGCGTGCATCGCTGGGCGGCGGTCGGCCTTGGCCTCGTGGGGGTGGGCATCATCGTGGGGCCGGAAGCGGCGAACGGGGCCATGTCGGTCGGCGCCTTGTGGGCGCTGGGGTCGGCCGCGCTCTACGCGCTTGGCATGACCATCGTGCGGCTGCTGTCGGCGACCGAAAGCGATTTTTCGATGATGTGGACGCAAGCCGCCTTCATGCTGGCGGCGGGGCTTGTGGCGGTGCCGTTTGTCGCGGTGCCGGTGCCGGATTTCATGTGGGCGACGGTCGCGGCCATGGCGGCGCTGCTGGTCGGCGGCCAGGCACTCAGTTTTCGCGCCATGCGTCTGGCGCCCGCGGGCGCGGTGGCGCCGTTCCAGTACACCGAACTGGTGTGGGCGGCGGCGCTTGGCTGGATTTTCTGGAACGAATGGCCGGCGGCGAATGTCTGGTGGGGCGCGCTTGTGGTGGTGGCGGCCGGGCTCTACACGATCTGGCGCGAACGCGTGCGCGCCCGCCAGGCGGTTGCAGCGGCGGCCCAAGCGGACTAACCTTCGCCATCCGAACCGGCAAGGAAGCCCCATGGCCAGCATTGCGCAGATCAAAGCCTCCAACCCTGTCGCGCGGGACGCGGCGATCGACGAGATCCGCGCGCTGATCGGCGAGCGGCTATCGACTGCAGGCGCCGTGCGCGAACAGCACGGGCGCGGCGAGGCGTATCACGTCTCGATCCCGCCCGACGCCGTCGCGTTCGTGGAAACCACGGCCGAGGTGTCGGCGATCGTCAAGATTTGCGCGCGCCACCGCCTGGCCGTGGTGCCGTTCGGCACGGGCACGTCGCTCGAAGGTCATACGGCGGCGCTGCATGGCGGCATCTGCATCGATTTGAGCCGCATGAACGCGATCCTGGCGGTCAATGTCGAGGATCTCGACGTGCGCGTGCAGCCCGGCGTCACGCGCAAACAGCTCAACGAGCATTTGCGCGACACGGGTCTGTTCTTTCCGATCGATCCGGGCGCCGACGCGTCGCTGGGCGGCATGACGGCGACGCGCGCGTCGGGCACCAACGCCGTGCGCTACGGCACGATGCGCGAAAACGTGCTGTCGCTCGAAGTGGTGCTGGCCGACGGGCGCATCGTGCGCACCGCCAGGCGCGCGCGCAAATCCTCGGCCGGCTACGATTTGACGCGCCTGTTCGTGGGCTCGGAAGGCACGCTTGGCGTGATCACGGAGATCACGCTCAAGCTCTACGGCATTCCCGAGGCGTCCAGCGTGGCGATGTGCACCTTCCCGAGCGTCAAGGGCGCGGTCGATACCACCATCGCCACGATCCAAGCGGGCATTCCCGTGGCGCGCATCGAGCTTGCCGACGGCGTGCAGATGGGCGCGATCGCGCGCTATTCCAAGCTCGATTTGGCGGCCGTGCCGACCTTGTGGCTCGAATTCCACGGCACCGCCGCCTCGGTCGCCGAGCAGGCGCAGATGGTCCAGACGATCGCGGCCGACAATGGCGGCGAAGATTTCAGATGGACGACGGACCCGGCCGAGCGCAAAAAAATCTGGCAGGCCCGCCACGATGCCGCCTACGCGGCCAAGGCCCTGCGGCCGGGCTGCCAAGTGTGGGCAACCGACGTGTGCGTGCCGATTTCGCGCCTGGCCGACTGCATCGTGGAAACCCAGAAGGATCTGGAAGCCACGCGCCTGCCGGCCCCCATCGTGGGCCATGTCGGCGACGGAAACTTCCATGTCGCGTTCGTACTCGACCCCGCGAAGCCCGAGGAAGTCGCCGAAGCCAACCGCATCAACGACCGCCTGGTCGCGCGCGCGCTTGCCATGGAAGGCACGTGCACCGGCGAGCATGGCGTTGGCTACGGCAAGATCGACTTCATGGACGACGAGCACGGCGCGGGCGTTGCGGTCATGCGCACGCTCAAAAAAGCGCTCGATCCCGACAACATCATGAATCCCGGCAAGGTCGTGCGGATGTGAGCCTTGCGCGCTACGTCATGCACGCGGCGTTGATCAGGCCGATGCCGAAGGCGAACGCGGCGTAGGAGACGGCCGTCGCCGTGCGCCCGGCTTCGATGTCGGCGGCAAGGCCCGGCTTCAAGGCGCGCGCGACGAAATAGACGCCAAGCTGCACGACCAGGGCGACCGCGCTCCACACCGCCATGTCGACCAGATTGAGGCTGCGCACGATCACGACGGAAAGCGGGATGGCAAAACCGAGCCCGGCCCCCGCAAGGCTGATCGCGGCGGCATTGTTGCCCTGGCGGATCAGCGCGAGTTCTTCCCACGGTGTTACGCGCGTGTAGATCCACAAAAACGCCGCCGCGTAGGCGAGGGCGGCCGCAAAAAACATCAGAAAATTCGGGATCGTTTCCAGATAGATCATGGCGGTCACCTGACGATGTGAGGAACGAAACGGGCGGCGCCGCCGACCCAGGCGCTCGTGTCGGCGCGCATGCCAAGGCCGGCGGGTTGCGAGGCGACCATCCAGGTCGAGGCCAGCAGATGCGCGTCGCCAAGCGTCGCCAGCGGCGCCATGGCCTGGAAGACGATCGGGCCGTCGCGCGCATCGGCGGGCGCGCCGTCGCCGCCGCTCTGCTTCGCGCCAAGCCCGTTCGCAAAAAGCCGCACGCCCGCGCCGTTGCGCCCCAACGCGGGCTTGGCGACGGCAGCGCCGCCGATGTCGCTGGCTTCCAGGCTGGCGGGCAGCAGGTTGGGATGGCCCTCGAACATTTCCCACAGCAGCGCCAGCATGCGCTTGTCGGCCAGCAGCATTTTCCAGGCGGGTTCGATCGTCTGCATCCGGGCGTCGGCCATGTGCGCGCCGAAATCGTCTTCCAGCAGCCACGCCCAGGGATAGAGCTTGAACAAAGTGCGGATCGGCCGGTCGGCGGCATCGAGGAAATCGGCGCCGTCCCAGCCGATCGCGTCGAGATCGAGACGCACCGCCTCGAACCCCGCCGCTTGCGCGGTTTCGGCCAGCAGATCGAGCGTCGCCGACGCCTCGCCGTCGTCGGCCGATCCGGCAAAATGGACCGGCAGGCGCGCAAGACCCATGGCGCGCCACGCGTCGACCAGCCGCGCTTCCAGTTCGTTCCATTGCAGGGCGCCGGGAAAATGGCGCGTTTTCCAGGCGGCTTGGTAGCGCTGGGCTTCGACCAGCGTCACGGGCGTCTCGGCATTGTATTCGACGAGCTTGGGCGCCGATCCCGGCACATAGGCAAGGTCGAAACGCCCGATCAGATTGCGTTGCTGGCTCTGCCAGCTGTCGGCCACCAGGCGCGCTGCCAGCGGCGACAGGCCGAAACGCGCGAACTCTTTGTTGGCGACCGTGCGCTCGACCGCTTCGAGGCACAGCCGTTCGAGTTCGAGGCTGGCATCGTGCAGCGCGTCGATTTCGGCGGTTTCGAAAACCAGGCCCTGGGATTCGTCGAGATACGGCGTGCCGTCGTCGTGCGCGCTGTCGAGGCCGAGCGTTTGGGCGAGCGGCGGCAGCGCCGTGGCATTCGGGGCGCGGATCCACTCCATGGATTTGGATCAGCCGCCGCCCGCGCGTCCGCCGCCCGCACCGCCAAAACCGCCGCGCTGCACGGGCGCCGAGGCGGCCCGGCGTTCCTGCACGGGCGCGCCTGCGGCCTGCTGGGGACCGCGCTGCGTTGCGGCGGCGGTTTGCCCGACCGCGCGCGGCGGCGGCATCAGCCTGTCGTCGAAGCGGCCCACCGGGCGCGCGCCCGAATAGGCGCGGTTGTTGGCGTCGCGATAGAGCGGCTGGGCGCTCATGCCGCCGCCGGCCAGACGCCCCATCATGTAGCCGGCCAGCAGCGGCATGAACCACGAGCCGCCCGCTTGCTGGACTTGCTGCTGGGCCTGGGTCGCGGCGGCCTGCGCTGTGTCGCCGGCACCCGCGACAAACTGTTCGGCCGTGGCGCGCGTATCGGTCACGATCTGGCAGTTGGCGGCGCCAAACCGTTCTTCGCAGGCCGCTTGGCTGGCGAAGGCGGGCGCCGTGCGCTGATGGGCGGTGCGCGCGTCGGCCAGGGCCTGGCGGCAGGCGCTTGCGTCCTGCTGGGCCGCGCACTGCGCCTCGTCGCGGATGAATTCCGACGCCACGTCGTTGTTTTCGTTGCACGCGGCCAGCGCCAAAGCGGCCACCGAGGCGAGCAGCAGGGTTTTGAGTTTGCGCATGCCACCAATGTAGCGATTGTCCGGCCCGATTCAATGGCCGGGTTCGCGGGTCCCGAACGTCATCCGTAGAACGCAAGCAGCACCAGTGCGACCGAGCCCAGCGCGATCCGGTACCACGCGAACGGCGCGAAGCCGTGGCGCGCAACGAAGCCCACCACCGTGCGGACCACGAGCAATGCCGCGACAAACGCGGTCACAAACCCCACCGCGATAATGTTGAAATCTTCGGCCCCAAGCAGATGGCGGTTTTTGTAGAGGTCGTAGACCGTGGCGCCCAGCATGGTCGGGATCGCCAAAAAGAACGAAAACTCGGTCGCGGTCTTGCGGTCGACGCCCATCAAAAGCGCGCCCATGATCGTCGCACCCGCGCGCGAGACGCCCGGGATCATCGCGACCACCTGGCACGCGCCGATCTTGAAGGCCATCAGCGGGCCGATCTGGTCGACCTCGTGGATGCGCGCCAGCGGCACGTTGCGCTCGATCCACAAAATCGCGACGCCGCCCGCAACCAATGCCACCGACACGACCCATGGATTGAACAGCACGCCTTTGATGAATCCGTGCAGCGTAAAGCCGAGCACGAGCGCCGGAATGAAAGCCAGAATCACGTTGCGCGCAAAGCGCCGGTCGGCGGGTTCGCTCGCCAGGCCCAGCGCCACGCCCAGCAGTTTGGCCCGATAGACCCACAAGATCGCCAGGATCGCGCCGAGCTGCACGGCGATTTCGAACGTGTGGCCGGGCGGGCCTTCGAAGCCGAGCAACGCGTTGCCCAGCAGCAAATGGCCCGTGGAGGAAACCGGAACGAACTCGGTCAAGCCTTCGACGATGCCGAGCAGAATCGCGTCGGCGTAGACTCCCCACCCCATCTCAGCTCCCCAAAACGGCGCTGCCAGCGCTGAACAGCCCGAACACCAGCGCCCCCACGACCGCGAACGCGAGCAGCCCCGCACTGTATCCCATAATCACGAGGCGCCCGTCGCGTTCGAGCAAGCCCACCGCCAGCAAGGCGAGCGCGATCGCGGGCGGCGGATTGCCAAGCGGAATGGGCGCTGCCAGCAGAATCGCGACCGGAATGCCGAACAGCCCGAGCAGGCGTTTGCCGACGCGCGAGGTGAGAGCGGGCAGGCGCGGCTTCACATAGGCCTCGAGCTTTTCGAGATACGGCAGGAACCGCCGCACGATCCCGGCATAGGCGGCGCGGTCGACCGTGCGGTCGAGCAGCTTTGCGGGCAGCCACGGTTTTTCGATGCCCAGCAGCAGCAGCAGGCAGAAAAACGCGATCGGCAAGCCGGTCAGGGCCGAGAAACCGGGAATCGAAAAGGGCAAAAAATTCGGCACGCACAGCAGCACGATCAGCGCGCCGAAGCCGCGCTCGCCCAATTGGTCGAGCATTTCGCGCAAGCTGATCGTGGCGCCGCGCGCGGGATCGAGCAGACGCAAAAACACCGCCGACAAAGCGTCGGCATCGGAACCGTGCGGGGCGGACATGGGGGCCTCGTTGCTGGAAGTTTAAGCCGCCGTCCCGCCCACGGTCAGGCGGTCGAGCAGCAGCGTGGGCTGGCCCACACCCACGGGCACGCCTTGGCCGTCTTTGCCGCAGGTGCCGATGCCCGGATCGAGCTTCATGTCGTTGCCGACCATCTTGACTTGCGTGAGCGCCTCGGGGCCCGCGCCGATCAGCATCGCGCCCTTCACGGCCGGGCCGATCTTGCCGTCTTCGATCAGATACGCCTCGGCCGCGTTGAACACGAATTTGCCCGACGTGATGTCGACCTGGCCGCCGCCGAAATTGACGGCGTACAGTCCCTTCTTGACCGATTTGATGATTTCGGCCGGGTCGTGGTTGCCCGCCGCCATCACCGTGTTGGTCATGCGCGGCATCGGATGGTGCGCGAAACTTTCGCGCCGCCCGTTGCCCGTGGGCTGCATGCCCATCAGGCGCGCATTCTGGCGGTCCTGCATGTAGCCCACCAGAATGCCGTCTTCGATCAGCACGGTGCGTTGGGTGGGCGTGCCCTCGTCGTCGACCGTGAGCGACCCGCGCCGGTCGGCGATGGTGCCGTCGTCCACGACCGTCACGCCGGGCGCCGCCACGCGCTGGCCCATCAGGCCCGAAAAGGCCGACGTCTTTTTGCGGTTGAAATCGCCTTCGAGCCCGTGGCCGATCGCCTCGTGCAGCAAAATGCCGGGCCAGCCCGGCCCCAGCACGACCTGCATTTCGCCGGCCGGAGCCGGGATCGAGTCGAGATTGACCAGCGCCTGGCGCACGGCTTCGTCCACGCCGTGCTGCCAGTTGGCAGGATCGACGACGGCGGAAAACGCGAAGCGGCCGCCCCAGCCGAACGAGCCCGTTTCCTGTCGGTCGCCCTTGCCGACCACGACCGACACGCCCAGGCGCACCAGCGGGCGTATGTCGGCCAGGCGCTGGCCGTCGGCGCGCAAGATCTGCACGGCCTGCCATTCGCCCGCGATCGAACACATCACTTGGCGCACGCGTTCGTCCTTGGCGCGCGCATAGGCGTCGATATCGGCGAGCAGCTTGGTCTTGTCGGCAAACGCCATCAGCTCCAGCGGATTGTCGTCGGCATAGAGCCTGGCATTGGTGCCGACGGGCCCCGCCGCCGCCGCTTGCCCCGAATAGCCCGCCTTGGCGGCGGCAACGGTGCGCGCCGCCCGCTGAATCGCATCGTGGCTCAAATCGGAGGCATGCGCGTAGGCCGCCGTCTCGCCCGCAATGGCGCGCAGGCCGAAACCTTGCGTGGTGTCGAAGGACGCGCTTTTGAGCTTGCCGTCGTCGAAGGCGAGGCTCTCGGACTGGCGGTATTCCAGATAGAGTTCGCCGTCGTCCATGCCGGCCAGCGCCTGCCTGGTCTGGGCCTCGGCTTTGGCAAGGTCGAGGCCGGCATCGGCAAAGAACAACGCGTCGGTGCGGTCGAGATGGCTCATGGCAAGATGGCTCATGGGGCGGGCGAACTCCGGCAAAAGGGCGTGTCCCCAGCAATGTAGGCGGTATCCGCGCTTCTAGCCAGTCCCGCCCGGATATTGCATAAACAAGGCGACCGGCCGTTTCTTCGAGGATTCGCCTGCATGGACCAATCCGCCGACCATCCGCTGCGCCTCGCACTCGCCAACGAGGTCCATGCGCGCCCGTTTCTGGCGCTGGCAGCGCCCGAGCGCGCCTCGCATCTGGCCATGACGTCGGGCGAGCAGGGGGCGGCAGCCGACCATGCCCATCTGACCGCCTTGTGCCAGCGCTACGGGGCGGCCTTTCCGCCGCCGGGCGCCAACCATTTTGTCGCCGAACTCGACGGCTATCGGCTCAAATGGGAACGCCATACCGAATTCTGCACCTGGACATTCTTGAAAGCGGGCGCCTTCGCGACACCCTTCGCGCAAAACGCCATCGACCTGGCGCCGCCCGAATGGGTTGCGGCCATTCCCGGCGAACGGCTGGTCGCCGTGCATGTCGCGATCCTGGCGCGCTCGGACGGCGATCCGACGCCCGAAGAACTGGGCGACTGGCTGCATGCCGACTATCTGGTCGGCAGCGTGGTCGCGGGGCGCGCGGCCACGGCGTGGACCGATTTCCGGCTGCACCCCGACGGGTTCGCGCGCATCGTCGTGCAGGACCACGGGCTGGGTACACGCCAAAGCGGGCGCTTGGTTCAGCGGCTGCTGGAAATCGAAACCTACCGCACCATGGCGATGCTGGCCTTGCCGATGGCGCGCGAAATCGGCCCCAAGATCGGCGCGGTCGACCGCGAATTGCTGGCGATCATGGACGCGATGCCGGGCGTCCAGCATCTGGCCGAACAGCGCGCGCTGCTCGACCGGCTCAGCAATCTTGCGGGCCGCATCGAGCAGGCGACGGCGGCGTCGGCGTTCCGCTTCGGTGCGGGCAACGCCTATGCGGAACTGGTCGGCCATCGCACGCAGGAATTGCGCGAGGAGCGCATCGAGGGCCTGCAGACCTACCGCGAATTTCTCGAGCGGCGTTTCGAGCCCGCCATGCACACCTGCCAGGCGACGGCGGAACGGTTGCGCCAGATGTCCGAGCGGCTGACGCGCGCGGTCGCCTTGCTGCGCACGCGCGTGGACCTCGCGGTCGAGGCGCAGAACCAGGAATTGCTGGGCTCGATGGACCGGCGCGCGCGCCTGCAGCTGCGCCTGCAGCAGACGGTCGAAGGACTGTCGGTCGCGGCGATCACGTACTATACGGTCGCGCTGTCGGCCTATGGCGCGCGCGCGCTCGAAGCGGCGGGCTTGCGCGTCGACAAGGATATCGCGACGGGCTTTGCCATTCCCGTCGTCGGCGTGGCGGTGTGGCTCGGCCTGCGCCGCTTCCGCCGGTCGCTCGAAAAAGACGAACGCAAATAGGGAAGATGCCAATGGCGCCCGCAAAAAAAACCGGCAAATGGGAAATGGGCCTCGAACGCAACGCGGCCAATTACGAACCGCTGTCGCCGGTCGGCTTCCTGGCGCGCACGGCCGCCGTGTGGCCCAAACGCACCGCGATCGTGCACGGCAAGATCAAGCGCAACTGGGCCCAGACCCATGCGCGCTGCAAACGCCTGGCCGGCGCGCTCGCCAAAGCGGGCGTCAGGCGCGGCGACACGGTGGCGTTGATGGCGCCCAACATCCCTGCCGCCTACGAGTGCGCGTTTGGCGTGCCGATGGCGGGCGCCGTGCTCAATGCCATGAATATTCGCCTGGACGCCGCCACGCTCGCCTTCCAGCTCGACCATGGCGAAACCAAGCTGCTGTTCGCCGACACCGAATTCGCGCCCGTGATTGCCGAGGCGTTGAAACTTGCCAAGCGCAAACCCGTGGTCGTCGATATCGCCGACCCCGAGGGACCCGGCGGCAAGCGCCTGGGCCGGATCGAGTACGAGGCGTTCCTTGCGGGCGGCGACGCGGATTTTGCGCCGCTCAAAATCCGCGACGAGTGGGACGCGCTCGCCCTCAACTACACTTCGGGCACCACGGGCGATCCCAAGGGCGTCGTCTACCACCATCGCGGCGCGTATCTCAACGCGGTCTCCAACACCATGGTGTGGAACCTCGCGCACCACCCGGTCTATTTGTGGACGCTGCCGATGTTCCACTGCAACGGCTGGTGCTTCCCGTGGACCATCGCGGCCCTGGCGGGCACCAATGTGTGCCTGCGCCGCATCGACGCGCCGAACATTTTTGCCGCCATCAAGGAACGCGCCGTCACGCATATGTGCGGCGCGCCGATCGTCATGAACATGCTGGTCAACGCGCCCGAAAGCCTGCGCCAGGATCCGGGCCATGTGGTCGAAATCATGACGGCGGCGGCCCCGCCGCCGGCCTCGGTCATCGAAAAAATGGAGCGCATGGGATTCCACATCACGCATGTCTACGGCCTTACCGAAGTCTACGGACCGGCCGTGGTGTGCGCGTGGCACGACGACTGGAACGCGCTGGCCCCGGCCGCGGCGGCGGCCAAAAAAGCGCGCCAGGGCGTACGCTATCCCATGCTCGAAGGGCTGATGGTGGCCGACGAGAAGACTCTGAAGCCCGTGCCGAGCGACGGCAAAACCATGGGCGAAGTTTTTATGCGCGGCAACATCGTGATGAAGGGCTATTTCAAGAATCCGCGCGCCACCAAGAAAGCCTTCAAGGGCGGCTGGTTCCGTACCGGCGATTTGGGCGTCATGCACGCCGACGGCTATGTGGAACTCAAGGACCGTTCGAAGGACATCATCATTTCGGGCGGCGAAAATATTTCGACCATCGAGGTCGAGAGCGCGCTCTACCGCCATCCCGATATTCTGGAGGCGGCCGTGGTCGCGCGGCCCGACGAAAAATGGGGCGAAACGCCGTGCGCGTTCGTCGCCCTCAAAGACGGGCGCACGCTTGCCGCCGCCGACGTGGTTGCCTTTGCCCGCCAGCATCTGGCACATTTCAAGGTGCCCAAGCATGTGGTGTTCGGTCCGCTGCCCAAAACCTCGACCGGCAAGATCCAAAAATTCCTGCTGCGCGAGCGCGCCAAGTCCCTCTAGCGCCGGAAGCCCTTCGCCCGATGGCCGACCAGTCGCGAAAATACCGCCCCGGCTCGATCGTCTTTCGCGAAGGCGAATCGGGCGACTATGCGTGCCTGGTCAAGTCGGGAAATATCGAACTGCTGAAACTGGCGACCCCCGATGTGCCGCCGTTCGCCACGTTGGCGCCGGGCCAAATGTTCGGCGAGCTGGCGCTGCTCGACGGCAGCCCGCGCATGGCGACCGCGCGCGCCAGCGCAGCGGGCGAGGTCGAACTGGTCATCGTCGACCGCGCCAGGTTCGTGTCGAAAATCTCCGGCCTCACGCCCACGCACCGCGAATTGTTCGAGTTTTTTGCGGGCTTTATCCGCGACACGCCGATCTGGTCGAAGCCCAAACCGATGGAGGCGCCGCCGCCGCCGGATTCGCGCGCCGTGCGCATCGCCCAGTTGATCCCCGCGATCGAAAATTCCGGCCGCATGAAGACCGGCGACATGTTCATCGACGTGATGGTGAAAATGCTGGTCCACTACGCCAAAAGGCGCCTGCCGCCGCCCGCCGCACCCGACATGTGAGCCGGGGTTCCGGCAAGACGGCGGAGCCGCCAAGGGCCGGGATCAGCCCGACATGCGGATCATTTCGTCTTTGAGGCGCAGCTTTTCTTTTTTGAGGGAGGCGACGATGGTCCCGTCGGGCATCGGCCGTGCCTCTTCATGGACGAGTTCGGATTCCAATTTGGCGTGTTTGGCTTGCAGCGAGCGGACGCGATCGGATTTTGGCATGTTCCCAACCTCCTTCGGCTATACAAGACAGCGGTTCCGTAACCGAACCGTCACAAGCCTATGCCTCGCCAAAGCGGGGCGCAAGCGTACGGGCGTACGCGACGCGCTCGAACGGTTGCATTTCGTTTGCGTTTGCCCGACAGAGCCTTGATTTCAAGGCGCTCGCGCGAGGGCGGAAATTATTTTTCCGACCGGCGCAGCGGTTTTACCGTTCGTTAAGAATTGCCGGAGATTGGCTTTGGCGTCGTCGAGCGGCCGGGCAGCGCTTGCGGGCAAAGGCGGGCTTGCGCGCATTTCAAGCAAGCGCAATTGCAGCTTTTCGGCGTCGCGTTCGGCGCGTTTGACGCGGGCGCGCAAGCGCTTGGCGCCCGCATCGGCTTCGAGGGGTTTGAGCGCGCGCCTGGCACGGCGCAACGGCGCCACGATGTCGGCTTGCCAGCGCGCGGCGATGCGCCGCCATTCGCGCGCCTGGGCGGCGCCCAGCACGCCGCGCCCGCTGGCGCCATGCCACAAGGCGGCCAGCAGCAGCGCCACGTCGGCATCGTGCCGGTCCTGCAATTCCAAAAACGCCGCCGCGACGCCGTCTTGCCCGTAGAGCCGCAGCGCGAAGGGCCACAAAGCGCGGTTTCGCCGCAGGCGCTTTGCTGCTACACTTGGATTCTTGTTTGGCATCGCTTTTTTCCGGCTCTGGCGTCGATGGACGATCCGCTGTTCGAAGAAATCCGCCGCCAGATCGCCGAGCTGCAAAGCGCGCACCGCGATCTGGACGACGTCATTGCCCGGCTTGGCGAGAGCAGCACGACCGACATGCTGCAGGTCCAGCGCCTGAAAAAGCGCAAGCTCGCCCTCAAAGACCAGATGGCGCGCCTGGAAAGCCAGCTGCTGCCCGACATTATCGCCTGAGGCTACGGCGCGCTGCGTTTGGCGTCGCGCTTGCGCTCGTACATTTCGCGGTCGGCGCTTTCCAGCAGCCGCGCGATGTCGTCGCCGCCGCGAAACGTATAGACGCCCCACGCCACCGACGGGCGGATCGACACGCTGCGCCAGTCGAGCGCGCTGTCCTCGACATGCTTGGCGAGGAAGGCGGCCTTCTCGTCGGCGAGCGGCTTGTCCATATAGGTCAAGATGACGCCGAATTCGTCGCCGCCCAGACGGCCGACCACGTCGGTGTCGCGCACGTTGGCCACCAGCACGCGCGCGATATGCGCCAGCAGCGCGTCGCCCGCCGCGTGGCCGTGCGTGTCGTTGACGTTCTTGAGGCCGTTGGCGTCGAAATAGACGAGGCTCGACGGCTGGTCGTAGCGCTCGGCAAAAGACTGCATGCGCCCGAGCTCGCGCACGAAGGCGCGGCGGTTGAAAACCGGAATGAGGCTGTCCTGGTCGGCGAGACGTTCGAGATGCGCGCTGCGCGCATGGGCCTGGGCCGCCTCGCGGCGCAGTTTGTCGACCTCGCCCATCAAGCGCATGATCGCGTCGCGAACTTTGGGCGTGAATTCGGCTTCGGGAATGCCCATCACTTGGGCGACATCGAGCGGCGAGCGCACGCCGCCCGCAGGTCCCCCGCCCGGGCGCGTCGGCGCATCGGTGCGGCGCGTGGGCGCTATGCCGCTGGGGCCTTGGGTTCGAGGAGGATCGCCGATTTTCATCCGCTTGCCGCAAAAACGCGCTTTCGAATCCGAGAAATAGCACAGAAATCCCGAAAATGGCGCATCGTTCTTCCCCTGGCGGGGGTTGGGAACCTATAGTGCCGCCTTTCGCGGGCGCCGCCGCAAGGAGAGCTTGGACGCATGGCCAGAAAGCCGCTGGTTGGAATCATCATGGGCAGCCAGTCGGACTGGGAAACCATGCGCCATGCCGCCGAGACGCTCGACCAGTTGGGCGTCGCCAACGAAACCAACATCGTCTCGGCGCATCGCACGCCCAAGCGTCTCTACGACTACGCCAGTGCCGCCGTCGGGCGCGGGCTTGCCTGCATCGTGGCGGGGGCGGGGGGTGCGGCCCATCTGCCGGGCATGGCGGCGGCGCTCACGCGCCTGCCGGTGTTCGGCGTGCCGGTCGAATCGCGCGCGCTCAAAGGGCTCGACTCGCTGCTGTCGATCGCCCAGATGCCGGCCGGCATTCCGGTCGGCACGCTCGCGATCGGCAAGGCGGGGGCGGTCAATGCGGGGCTGCTGGCGGCGGCGGTGATCGCGCTTGCCGATCCCAAGGTCGCGGCGGCGCTCGACAAATTCCGCGCCGCGCAAACCGCCAAAATCAAGCGCAAGCCCGCGCGATGAAAACCAAGCGACTGGCGCCGGGCGCGACGATCGGCATCCTTGGCAACGGCCAGCTTGGCCGCATGACCGCCTTGGCGGCGGCGCGCCTTGGCTATCGCACGCATTCCTTCGGGCCCGAGCCGGACGCACCGGCCGCGCATGTTTCGAACAAGGCGACCGTCGGCGCCTACACCGACGAAGCCGCGCTGGCGCGCTTTTTTGCGGCCTGCGACGTCGTGACGTACGAATTCGAAAACATCCCGGCTGCCGCCATCGCGTCGGTCGCGGCCAAGAGCAAAACGGCCCTGCATCCGTCCGCGAAGATTCTGGCCGTGTGCCAGGACCGCATCGCCGAAAAGACGTTCCTCAACCGCATCGGCGTCGCGACCGCGCCGTTCGCGCGCGTGCGCACGCGTGCCGATCTCGACCGGGCCCTGGCCGATATCGGCCGTCCGTCGGTTCTGAAGACCGCAACCATGGGCTATGACGGCAAGGGCCAGATCAAGATCGGCCCCAAAACGCCGCCAGGCGAGGCGTTCGCGGCGCTCGAAGGCGCGCCCGGCATTCTCGAAGGGTATGTCGATTTCGAGCGCGAAATTTCGGTGGTGATCGCGCGCGGCAAAACCGCCAAGGGCGCCCAAGTCGCGTGCTACGTGCCGGTCGAAAACCGCCACAAAAACCATATTCTCGACGAGACGATCGCGCCCGCGCGCCTTGCCCCAAGGCTCGCGCACGAGGCCGAGGCGATCGCGCACCATGTCGCGGCCAAGCTCGATCTGGTCGGCGTGCTGGCGGTCGAAATGTTCGCGACGCGCACGGGCCGCTTGCTGGTCAACGAACTGGCGCCGCGCCCGCACAATTCCGGCCATTGGACGATCGACGCGTGCCCGGCCAGCCAGTTCGAGCAGCTGGTGCGCGCGGTGGCGGGTTTGCCGCTGGGCAATGCCGAACGCCATTCCGACGCGCGCATGAAAAATCTGATCGGCGACGACGTGCGGGCGGTGCCGGAATTGCTGGGCGACGCGAACGCGATCGCGCATCTCTACGGCAAGGCCGAGCCGCGCCCGGGCCGCAAAATGGGCCATGTCACGTGGCTCAAGAAAAAGACGCGCAGCCGCCGCTAGCCGCGTTCCCACAAAACCGGAAACAGATCGCGGCGCGCATCCAGCTTCTCGCCGGTTTCGAGCCCGGCCTTGCGCAGCGTCTTGAACGTGCTGACGCCTTCGCGCCAACGCACGTCGTCGCCCGCAAAGCGCAGGGCCAGCGTGCGTCTGCGGCGCGTGGGGCTGGAATTTCCGGGCGCGCCATGGATCAGCCGACCGTGGAACAAGATCGCGTCGCCCGGCTGCAGCGCGAAGCGGCGGATGTCGAGCGTCGCGCGCAACGCGTCGATATCGGGACTTGGGGCGCGGGCGGAACGCGTGTAGCGCTGGGCGTCTTCGCCGCCCGCGCGGAACGGGGCGGGGCGGAAATCTTCGCCCCAGCGATGCGAGCCCGCGACATACTCGACCGCGCCGTTGTCGGCGTCGATTTCGTCGAGCGCCACATAGACCGTGCAGAACTGGTCGCCCGTCGCGGGCCAGTAGGAAAAATCCTGGTGCCAGGGCGTGGCGCGCGGCGTCAGCGGCTCCTTGGCGAAGATCTGGTCGTAGAACAGATGCACGCGCCGGGCATCCATCGCGATTCCGGCGGCCGCAGCGCATTCGGTTTCGAAAAAAGCCGCGCGAAAATCGGGATCGCGCTGCCACATGAACATGTCGCCAAAAAACCGCCCCGCATCGCCGGGCGCGTTGAACTCGATCGCGCGCTTGGCGGGCTTGGCCATCGCCCGGTCGACGGCCGCAGCCAAGCGCGCCACCATCGGCGCATCGACCAGCAAGCGCAAACACGCAACGCCGTCGCGCGCATACGCTTCCCGATCCAGGCCGAATTTTTCGCTGCACATGTTCTGGGCAAATCTTTCGAAATTGCTGCACTGCGAAATTGCGACGGCCGGACATATCGTGCTTGCTTGTGCAATCCACTCGATAGCAAACTTGCCCCGACAAAGAGGGGTGCAAACCCCCGATCCGACTCTGCGACACAAATTGGCAAACCAAGGGAGCAAACGCCATGACCAAAAAAACCCCCGCCGCGAAAAACGCCGCCGTCCCGAACCGGCGGCGCTTTCTGACGGCTGCGGCCGCCACCGCCGTTGCGGCCGGCGTTGCGGCCCCCAACACCGCCAAGGCGCAAGGACCGATCACCATGCGCTGGCAGAGCACCTGGCCCGCGCGCGACATTTTCCACGAATACGCCGTCGATTTTGCCAAAAAGGTCAACGACATGACCGGCGGCGATCTGCGGATCGAAGTGCTGCCTGCGGGCGCGGTCGTGCCGGCCTTCGGCCTGCTCGATGCCGTGTCGCGCGGCACGCTCGATGGCGGCCACGGCGTGCTCGTCTACCATTACGGCAAGCAGACGGCGCTGGCCCTCTGGGGCTCGGGCCCGGGCTACGCGATGGACGCCAACATGCTGCTGTCGTGGCACAAATACGGCGGCGGCCGCCAATTGCTGACCGAACTCTACGCCTCGATCGGCGCCAACGTGGTCTCGTACCCCTACGGCCCGATGCCGACCCAGCCGCTCGGCTGGTTCAAGAAAGCGATCACCAAGGTCGACGATCTTGCGGGCCTCAAATACCGCACGGTCGGCATTTCGATCGACGTTTTCACGGCGATGGGCGTTGCGGTCAACGCGTTGCCGGGCGGCGAAATCGTGTCGGCGATGGATCGCGGCCTGCTCGATGCGGCCGAATTCAACAACGCGTCGTCCGACCGCATCCTGGGTTTTGCGGACGTCTCCAAGATCTGCATGCTGCAGAGCTACCACCAGAACGCCGAGCAGTTCGAAATCATGTTCAACAAGGCGCGCTACGACGCCCTGCCGGACAAGATGAAGGCGATCATCGACAACGCGGTCGAAGCGGCGTCGGCCGACATGTCGTGGAAGGCGATCAACCGCTATTCGACCGACTATGCCGAGCTGCAGTCGGTCGACAAGGTTCGCTTCTTCAAGACGCCCGATCCGGTGCTCAAGCGCCAGCTCGAAGTCTATGACGAGGTGGTGACCAAAAAATCGGCCGAAAATCCGCTGTTCAAGAAAATCGTCGACTCGCAGATCGCCTTCGCGCGGCGCGCGACGAAATGGGAGCAGGACACGGTGGTCAACCGCCGCATGGCCTACGACCATTATTTCGGCCAGCGCGGCGTGCATCGTCGCGCCTAGACTGGGGCAGGACCGAGCGGCCAAACGCCCGCCGAGCGCGCAACTCGGCGGGCGTTTTCTTCGGGGGGTAGACGGCAGCAATGACGGTGCAGAAGTTTCTGTTCGCGATCGACGGCGTCAGCACATGGGTTGGCAAGGCGGCGGCATGGCTGGTCGTGGGCCTGATGCTGCTGGTGTGCGCGGAGGTCTTCAAGCGCTACATCCTCAACGCGCCCACGGCGTGGATCTTCGACGCCACCAACATGCTCTACGGCACCGCTTTCATGCTGTGCGGCGCCTACACGCTGGCCCAGAACGCGCACGTGCGCGGCGATTTCCTCTACAGCTCGATGCGCCCGCGCACCCAAGCGGCGCTCGACCTCGTGCTCTATTTCGTGTTTTTCTTTCCCGGCATCGCGGCCCTGCTCTATGCGGGCAGTTCGTTCGCCGAACTGAGCTGGCGCATCGGCGAGCATTCGAGCGTCACCGCCGACGGGCCGCCGGTCTACCATTTCAAGACCGTGATCCCGGTCGCGGGCGCGCTTGTACTCCTGCAGGGTCTGGCCGAAGTGGTGCGCTGCGCCGTGTGCCTCAAGACCGGGGAATGGCCGCAGCGCCTCAAGGACGTGACCGAGTCCGACGTCATCGCCGAGCAGCTCGAAGCCAGCGAGCATATCGACGCCAGCGAGCGCAAAATGGTTCTCGACAACGTGCAGCATATCGACGAAGCGGCCCGCCAACGCGGCCGCGGCGGGGAGTCCTGAAGCGACATGAGCGATCCCGCACTCGGGCTTCTGATGCTCGTCCTCATCGTGGTCGTGATCATGATGGGGTTTCCCACCGCCTTCACCCTGATGGGTCTCGGCATCCTGTTCGGCTTCGTCGCCTATTTCAAATCGGGCCAGGCGTGGACCGACAATCTGATTTTCGACCTGATGGTCCAGCGCACCTACGGCGCCATGACCAACGACGTGCTCATCTCGATCCCGCTGTTCGTGCTGATGGGCTACGTGATGGAGCGCGGCGCGCTGGTCGACCGGATGTTCTATTCGGTGCAGCTCGCCTTTCGCAACGTGCCGGCCGCCCTTGCGGTCGCAACCTTGATCGTGTGCACCTTCTGGGGCATCGCGAGCGGCCTGGTGGGCGCCGTCGTCGTGCTGATGGGCGTGATCGCCTTCAACCCGATGTTGCGCGCGGGCTACGACGTCAAGCTCGCCTCGGGCGTCATCACGGCCGGGGGCACGCTCGGCATTCTCATTCCGCCGTCGGTGATGATCATCGTCTACGCGGCCGTGGCCGGGCAGTCGGTGGTCAAGCTCTATGCGGCGGCGATGTTTCCGGGCTTTTTCCTGGCCTTCCTCTATCTCGTCTATATCTTGGGCTGGGCGCTGATCAATCCCCGGATCGCGCCGCCTTTGCCGCCCGAACAGACCAAAGTGCCCGTGCCGCAATGGGTCGAGCGCCTGTCGGCGGCCTATGCGCCCAACATGCCGCTGGCGCTCGCGCGCGCGCTTGCCTCGCCCGCCAAAGCGCGCGCGATAGAAGGCGCCGGAACGGGCGCGCTGCTGCAATATGTCGGCTACGCGCTGGTGCCGCTGCTGCTGGTCGGCGGCACGCTGGTGCTGGCGTGGTGGTACGTGATGGTCCACCAGCAATCCGACGCGCTCGTCGACTATTCCGGCGTGCTCGAACAGCTGGGCGACGTTTCCGACGAGCCGGACGCGCCGCAAACCCGCGGCCCGCCCGAAGGTTTCGTGCCGTGGTTTTCGATCGTCGCGGCGGCGGCGACCTATGTCCTGGCGCGCTACTACACGCGCATGACGGCCGAGCGGCTCGAGGTCGTGAAGCTGCTCACCACCTCGATCCTGCCGCTGGGGCTTTTGACCGCGATCGTGCTGGTCGTGATTCTGTTCGGCATCACGACCGCGACCGAATCGGCGGCCGTGGGGTCGGCGGGCGCCTTTTTGCTGGCGCTCTATTCGCGCACGCTCGATTTCAAGCGCACGAAGGAGGCCGTGTTCCTCACCGCCAAAACGACCGCGATGGTGTGCTGGCTGTTCGTGGGCTCGGCGCTGTTCTCGGGCGTGTTCGCGATTCTGGGCGGCCAGGCGCTGCTCGAAAGCTGGGTCCTGGCGCTGGACATGACGCCGTTCCAGTTCATGCTGTTCTCGCAGGCGATCATCTTCGTGCTCGGCTGGCCGCTCGAATGGACCGAAATCATCGTGATTTTCGTGCCGATCTTCCTGCCGCTGCTCAAGCATTTCGCCATCGACCCGATCCTGTGGGGCGTGCTGGTGTTCGTCAATCTGCAGGCGGCGTTCCTGTCGCCGCCGGTGGCGATGTCGGCCTTCTATCTGAAGGGCGTGGCGCCCAAGCACGTGACCATCAACCAGATCTTCGCGGGCATGATGCCCTACATGCTGATCGTCGTGCTGTGCATGGTGCTGATGTACACGTGGCCGGGCCTGACCTTGTGGCTGCCCGAATTTCTCTACGGACCCAAATGAAAAAAGCGCAGATCGCCGAAGCCGTGCAGATGCTCAAGCACGCGTTTTCGATCGGCATGATGCTGGAGCATCTGCCCGGCGAATGCCGGCCCAAGACCCTGGCCGACGCGTATGCGGTGCAGGCCGCACTCGTGCGCGATCTGGAAATCGACGCGGCCGGCTGGAAGATCGGCTGCACGAGCGCTGCCGCACGTGCGATCCTGAAGGCCGAGGGCCCGTTCGCGGGCCGCGTTCTGGCGCCGCGCTGTTTTGCGGGCGGAACGAGCATCCCCAACGACAGCTATCCGATGCGCGGCATCGAGGGCGAGTTCGCCTTCGCGTTGGGCAAGAACCTGAAGCCGCGCAAGAAGCCCTACAGCCTGGCCGAAGTGCAGGCGGCGGTCGAAGATCTGTACCCCGCGATCGAGATCGTCGACAGCCGCTACCAGGATTGGGGCAAGGTGACGCTGCCCGAAATCGTGTCCGACCTTGGCTCGAACGGCGCGCTGGTCGTCGGCGCGCCCGCCAAAAACTGGCGGCGGCGCGATTTGGCCAAACACGAAGTGACGGTGCGCGCAGGCCGCAAGATCGTCGGGCGCGGGACGGGCGGGGAGGCGCTCGGCCATCCGCTCGAAGCGCTGCGCTGGCTTGCCAACAATCCGGCTGTGCCCGAGGGCTTGCAGGCGGGCGAGATCGTGTCGACCGGCACCTGCACGGGCCTCTATCGGGCGCAGCCGGGCGAAAAAATCGTCGCCGATTTCGGCGCCTTCGGCACGGTCGAAGTCCGGTTCGTCTAGGCCCGGGGTTCGTTCAGGCCGGCGCCAGCGCCGCGTAGATTTCTTGGCCGCCGTCCCACATCATCTGCAGCGCCACGTACAGGATCAGCACGAAGCCGACATACGCGATCCAGCGGTGTTTTTGCAGCAGATTGGCAATGGCCACGGCCGCAGCGCCCATCAGCACGACCGAAATCGCCAGGCCGAAAATCAGCACATAAGGATGGTCGCGCGACGCGCCCGCCACCGCCAGCACGTTGTCGAGCGACATCGACACGTCGGCGACGATGATCTGGATCACGGCCTGGCGCAGCGTCTTGCGCGGCGCGCCGTCCGCCACCTCGCCGCCGCCCGCGTCCGCGCCCTCGGCCGCGCCTGCGGCAGCGCCCTCGGCCGTCGCGGCGTCCTGGTGGCTCTGCTCGCGGATTTCGCGCCACAGTTTGTAGGCGACCCACAGCAGCAGAACGCCGCCCGCAAACAAAAGGCCGACGATCGCCAGCAGCTGCGTGGTCACGCTCGCGAACGCGATGCGCAGCACCGTGGCTGCAACGATGCCGATCAGCAGCACCTTGTTGCGCTGTTCGGTCGGCAAACCCGCCGCCGCCATGCCGATGACCACGGCATTGTCGCCCGCCAGCACGAGGTCGATCATGATGACGGTGCCGAGCGCCACCATCGCTTCGGGCGTAATCCAGGACATGATTTCGGCAAACATCGTGCGGTTCGCTTTCGGGTAACGGGAACGGGCGCGGGCTCGATAACACGATCCGCAGGCAATTTGCCAGCTTTAGCTTGGCCGTGGCGGCGGCGCCCGGAATCGGCAAGGATGCGCGCATGAACAGCGCCAAAATCTGGCTCCTCGGCGCGGCCGTGCTGGCCGCCCTCTTATTCCTCGCCGCCAAGCCCGACCCGGCGGCCGAGGCCGAGCGCCTGGCACAGGCGCTGGCGCGCGCCAGCGGCCAGCCCGCGCGCGTGTCGGGGGCGGCCGAAATCGACTATGTCTGGCCGCTGCGTTTGCGCGTGCCGCGCATCGAGCTTGGGGCGCTCGGCACGCTCGAAGGCGTCGCGGCGCGCGGCGACACGCTGACGGCCGCAGGCGAAGTGCTCGGCCGCAAAGGCGACTTCAGCGCCGACGCGCAGGGCTGGCGCTTTGCGGGCGACGGGTTTTCGCTGTCGCGGGCGCGCGAGGGCACGGGCTGGCAGGCAGTTCTGCGGATGGCCGGGCGCGAGCTGAAAATCGCGGGTTCGGGCGCCGACATCGCGCTGGCGTGGGGCGATGTTGCGGCCAGCGGCACGCTCGGCTGGCAAGGCGCGGCGGTCGCGTTCGAAATCGTGTCGGCTGGATTGGCGGTCGCGGGCGTCTACGCGCCGCAGGAGGATGCGCTTGTCGGCCGGCTGTCGGGCGTTTTGGGCGCGCTTGGCGCGGTGGCGGGCGAATTTCGCGCGACTGCCGATCTGCTGGATGTCGCGGAATTCGCGCTGGCCGATGCCAAGGGCGCGTTTCGCGTCGAAGCGGGCCGCACGGCGATCGATCTGCGCCTGGAGACGGCCGACCTTGGCCGGCTCGGCGCTTTGGCGGGCGCGCTGCCGGCCGGCGATTTCGATCTGCGCGTGCGGCTTGGAAAACTTGCGTGGCGCACGGGCGAGGCCGAGGGGATCGTGCTGGCGGCCGCGCGCGAAGCCGGGCGCATCGCGATCGACGAGCTTGCCGTGCGCGCGATCGGCGGCGCCCAATTGCGCGTGCGCGACGGCACGCTCGATCTGCAGGCAGTCGATGCCGCGCGGTTTTTGCGTGTATTCGGCGTCGGCGTCGAGCGGCATTTGGGCGCGCTTGCGCTGCGCGGGCGCTTGGACGTCGAGGCGGACCGGTTGGCGCTGGCGCCGCTCGAATTGTCGCTGGGCGGCCAGCGCGCGACGGGCAGCCTGGCCTGGCGCGACGGCCGCTTGGCGGGCGAACTTGCGGGCGACCGCATCGATCTGGGACCGTTTTTTGGCAAGCCCGCAGCCCCGCCGCCCGAGCGCGGCCCGCTGCTGACGCGCAGCCAGGCCGCGCGCGCCGCCGCCGCCGCCCAGCCCCCGCCGCCAGGGCCCGGCGGCTGGGCGCGGGTGCCGATCCGGCTCGATCTTGCGGGCGGCGTGCCGCTCGATCTGCAACTGGCCGCGCGCACGCTGGTCTTCGAAAATCTGAGCCTGGCCGACGCCCAGCTTGTCGCCGCGTTCGAGGCCGACGGCATCCGGCTGGCGCGGCTGGTCGGCGGGTTCTGGGGCGGGCGGCTGGAAATGGCCGGGCGCGTCGCGCAAGCGCCGCAGCCGCGCCTGGCGTTCGACGTGGCGCTGGCCGACGCCGATCTGCGCCACCTGGCAGCGGCTTTTGGCTATGCGCGGCTGCTGCGCGGACCCCTGACGCTGGTCGGGCGCCTGGAGGCGAGCGGGCGCGATGCGGCCGAGATGGCGGCGACGCTGGCGGGCGAGCTGCGCATGGCGGCGCTGGCGGGCACGATCGAGGGCGCCGATCTGGCGGCGGTCGCCGAGCGCCTGGCGGCGGCGGGCAGTCGCGCGCCCGACTTGCTGGAGCTGGGCCGCATTCTGGCGCGCGGCGGGCGCAGCGATTTTCGCAATCTTGCGGGCACCTGGCGCATCGCCCAAGGCCGCGCGCGCACCGCCGACACGCGCCTGCTTTTGCCGCGTGCCGCACTCGATATCGGCGGCGAGGTCGATATCGCTGCCTGGCGGCTGGATTTGGCGCTGGCGCTTGGCGCCGCGTCCGGCGGTCCGCAAGCGGTGCTGTCGTTGGCGGGGCCGGTCGAACGGCCGCGCGTCAATTTTGCGGCGAAGCCGTCGGCCCCTTCGGCACGATAAGCGTGGGCGCGATCGGCGTGCCGGTCTGGGCGCTTGCCGAGGCGGTGTTTGCGGGCGCCGTGCGGGCGGCTTGCGCGGGGCGGGCAGGCGCGACCGTGGGGCCGCCCGGTGCGGGGCGGGCGGGCGCGTTGGGCCGAGCGGCCGCGGGTTCGTTGGCAAGGTTGGCGGGGGGGGTGCGCAGCGGGCGGCCGCGGCCTGCCAGAATCTGCTCGACCGATTCCAGCGCGTCGCGCGCCGGTTCGAAATTTTGCTGCGCTGCGCGCGCGAACCAGCCGCGCGCTTCGATCAGATCGGACGGCACGCCGTCGCCGCGCTCCCACAATACGCCGAGCTGGTACTGGGCGGGCGCGTAGCCCATCGCGGCGGCGCGCTCGTACCAGCGCTTGGCCTCCAGCACGTCGCGCTGGATGCCGCGCCCGGCGCGGTACATCTGTCCGATATTGAATTGCGACTCGACGTCGCCCGCCCGCGCCAGTCCATAAAAGCGGAACCACGCGGACTCGAAATCGCCGGCCGCGAACGCGGCCACGCCCTTTTCCCACTCCTGGTTCCGGTCGAACGCGGCGGCCGGCGAAACGAACGCCGCGAGCGCCAGCACCAGGCCAAACCAAGCGCCGCGCAGGCTTAAGCCTGCAGCGGATCGCCCGCGGGCGCCGTGCCGCCGGTCAGCGCCTGCAGCACATAGACGCGCAAGGCGCTCGACAGATTGACCGCCTCGTCCTTGGCCGCGCGCATCTTGTCGATCTCGGTCACGAGATCGTTGATCGACGCGTTGCGCTGGCGCGCGATGTCTTTCAATGCCGTCCAAAATTCCGGCTCCAGCGAGATGCTCGTACGATGCCCCGCGATCACCACGGAGCGTTTGCGAATCGAACCCGACATTTTGTGTCCCCCTATTTTACCCCAACGCGGTCTGCGTCCCCTAGTCCCCTGTAGGCTTCCCCAATTTCGGCCGTCCCCCGTGTCGCAATTCGACCGATATCCAAGACCATACCACGTTATTCGGCAGAAGGCCCAAGCATATCGAGCGGCTGGACCCAACGGTCGAAATCGGTTTCCGACACCAGACCCAACGAAACTGCCGCTTCTTTGGGCGAGATGCCTTGCGCGTGGGCTGCTTTGGCGATGCGCGAGGCCGCATCGTAGCCAATATGCGGATTGAGGGCCGTTACCAGCATCAAGGCGTTCGCCACATTGTGCGCGAGCCGGGCGGGATTGGCGACCATGCCCGACACGCAATGGTCGGCGAAACTCGCCGCCGCATCCCCCAGCAAGCGAATCGACTGCAGCAGATTGAGCGCGATGACCGGTTTGTAGACATTGAGCTGCAGATGGCCGCTCGCCCCGGCAAAGGTGATCGTCGCGTGGTTGCCGAACACTTGCGCGCAGACCATGGCGAGCGCCTCGGCCTGGGTGGGGTTGGTTTTGCCGGGCATGATCGACGAGCCCGGTTCGTTTTCGGGGAGCTGCAATTCGCCCAAGCCCGCGCGCGGGCCCGACGCCAGCAACCGCACGTCGTTGGCGATTTTGTGCAGGCCCGCGGCGATCGTGTTGAGCACGCCCGAACATTCGACCAGCGCGTCGTGCGCGGCCATCGCTTCGAACTTGTCGTCGGCCGGGGCGAAGGGCAGGCCCGACAGGGCGCCAAGTTCGCGCGCGAACTGGGCGGCGAAATCGCGATGCGTGTTGAGGCCGGTGCCCACGGCCGTGCCGCCCTGCGCCACGCGATAGAGGCGCGGCAGCATCTGCTCGATCCGGGCGAGCGCCAGTTCGACCTGGCGCGCCCAGGCGCCGATTTCCTGGCCCAGCGTCATCGGCACCGCATCCTGCAGATGCGTGCGGCCGAGCTTGAGCGTGCCGGCCGTCTCCGTCGCCTTGGCCTGCAACACCGTATGGAGCCGATCGAGGGCGGGGATCAGCGTGTCGTGGATTTCGGCGACGGCGGCGATATGCATTGCGGTCGGGAAGGAATCGTTCGACGACTGGCCGCGATTGACATGGTCGTTGGGATGCACGGGCGCGCGCGCGCCAAGGGCGGCCCCCAGCAATTCGTTGGCGCGGTTGGCGATCACTTCGTTGGCGTTCATGTTGGTCTGGGTGCCCGAGCCCGTCTGCCAGACCGCGAGCGGAAAATGCGGCGCCAGCGTGCCGTCGATGATCTCGTCGCACGCGCGCACGATCGGCTCCAGCAACTTTGCATCGAGCATGCCGAGCCTGGCGTTGGCGAGAGCGGCCGCTTTTTTCTGCACGCCAAAGGCGCGGATCAGGGCGGCCGGCATTTTCTCGTCGCCGATCTTGAAAAACGCCAGGCTGCGCTGGGTCTGCGCGCCCCAATAGCGGTCGCCCGGAACTTCGATCGCGCCGGCGGCGTCGCGTTCGGTGCGGGTGCGGGCGGGCGTGCCTTCCAAAGCTGGCTCCTGTGCTGGGGCGCCGATTAGGCTCCGCTTGCCGCCGTTTTTCAAGGGCGGGGGCGGCTGCGGCTTGCATGGCGGCCCAACAAACCGTAAAAAAGCCGCGACAACGAAAGTCCGATCCGAGCGACGATGGCCGAGAAAATCGATTTCAGCAAAGTGCGGTTTCTGATCGTCGATCCGAACGCGCTCGCCCTGCAGATGCTCAACGACATTCTGTCGATGCTGGGCGCCAACTACGTGCGCCGCGCGTCCGACTACGACAAGGCGATGGCGGTGCTGGCCGAAGGCGGCATCGACATCGTGATTTCCGAGCGCGACCTGACGCCAAAATCCGGCATCGACATGATCGATTTCATCCGCAGGGATCCGGCCTCGCGCGACCGCCTGCTGCCCGTGATCATTCTGACCGCGCGCTCGGAGGAGCCGTTCGTTGTCGAAGCGCGCGACCACGGCGCCAACGAATTCGTCGCCAAGCCCTACACGGTCGACTCGCTCTACAAACGCCTTGCCGCGATCATCGCCTTTCCGCGCCCCTACGTGAACGCGCCGTCCTATTTCGGGCCCGAGCGGCGGCGCAAGCAGACGCCGTTCAACGGCGCCGACCGGCGCGGTGTGGACCCCAACAGCAAGCCGAGCTAGACTGCATTTCGAAGGGGCAAAGCTGCGTGTCGGGTTCCAAAGTCCAAATCATCCAGCCGTCGGGCGACCTGCGCAGGCGCGCGGTCAATTTCAAGACGGGCGTGGGCGTCATTCTGTCGCCCCAGGAAACCCAGAAGCTGCAGAACGTCGTCGAGCAGAGCGGCGAGAAATTCGTGCGCGACATCGGCGCCACGCTGAAGAAGCTGCGCGAGGACATGGCCGAACTGCCCGAAGGCGCGCCGCCGACCCTGGCGCTGCTGCAGCGCGTGGCAGGCGAAGCGCTCGACATCAAAGGCCTCGGCGGCACGTTCAAGTTTCCGCTGCTCACCCAGCTCGGCAAGTCGCTGCACGACTACGTGACCCAGATCAAAGCGCCCAACCCGATGAACACCGTGCTCGTCGCCTACCATGTCGACGCGCTCTACGTGGTGCTCGCCCAGCGTATGACCGGGTTCGGCGGGCGCACCGAGTCCGAACTGCTCGCAGCCTTGCGTGCAGCTTGCGCAAAATACAAATAAAGCATGCAGGCGGGCGCCGCCGCGCCGAAAAAAAATCGCGTGCGGCCCCAATTTGCTCTTGCGTCGGTGGAGAATTGTGTTATTTAGCGATTCAGACGCCAATCGCACGTGCCCCAGGCCCACGAGGCAAGCGCTAAGAGGCAGGGCGGAGAGTTCGCGAAGAACTCTCACGCCTCTCGGTCCCAAGCGCTCGAGGTCAAGCAACGACGGTGACGCGTCCTTTTCGGTACGATCCGGTCGACAGTGGGCCGGTGAACCTTAGGGGATGTGACATGGTTGCGGCCAAGTTCGAGGCTTTGCGCCTTCCGATCAACGGATAACCGCTGCAGGGCGGTGCCGCGCTTGCCGGCATCGCCCGCTTCGGGGACGACGCTGCCCGGCATTTTGCCGCAGGCGGCGCCCGACGCGGCGCGTTTCGTTGCGGGAAGCTGATTTCCGTTTCTGTCGAACAACCGGTTTTCGACGTCGTTGGCCATTCGCATGGCCCCGTTGGACCGGACTTGCCTTTGCCTTGCGGGCGCTCGCCCGCAACCGGCAGGGCATCGGGAGCAGGCGTTGATGGAACTCTTGGATAAAAAGCATGCGGTCTATGGCGGGCGACTGCTGATCTTGGGCTTCGGCTCGATCGGGCAGGGCGTGCTGCCGCTGATCTTGCGCCATATCGACATGCCGGCTTCGAACATCTCGATCGTCACGGCCGAGCCGCGCGGGCGCGACGTTGCCGCCCAATACGGCGTCGATTTCGCCCAAATCCCCGTCACGCGCGAAAACTATCGCGCCGTGCTGGCGCCGCGTCTGGCGAAGGGCGACTTCCTGCTCAATCTGTCGGTCGACGTCTCGTCGGTCGCGCTGATCGAACTCGCCCAGGAATTGGGCGCGTTCTATCTCGACACCTGCATCGAGCCGTGGGTCGGGGGCTATACCGACCCGTCGCTGACGCCCTCGCAGCGCTCGAACTACGCGCTGCGCGAGTCCGCGCGCGCGTTGCGCGCCAAATATGCGGGCGGGCCGACGGCCGTGCTCACGCACGGCGCCAATCCGGGCCTCGTGTCGCATCTCGTCAAGGAAGCGCTGCTCGCCATCGCCAACGACACGGGCGCGCCCCAAGCGGCGCCCGCCACGCGCGAAGGCTGGGCGGGGCTTGCGCACAAGCTGAGCGTCAAGGTCGTGCATATTGCCGAGCGCGACACCCAGGTGGCCAGCCGCCCGAAGCAAGTCGGCGAATTCGTCAATACCTGGTCGATCGACGGCTTCGTCAGCGAAGGCTGCCAGCCCGCCGAACTCGGCTGGGGCAGCCACGAAAAGGCGCTGCCCGCCGACGGCCGCCGCCACGAATTCGGCTGCGATGCGGCGATCTATCTGCTGCGCCCGGGGGCGGGCACGCGCGTGCGCACCTGGACGCCGCTCGAAGGGCCGTTCCACGGCTTTCTGGTCACGCACAACGAAGCGATTTCGATCGCCGACTACTACACGCTCAAAAACGGCGACACGCTCGTCTATCGCCCGACCGTGCACTACGCCTACCACCCGTGCGACGACGCCGTGAAATCGGTGCACGAGATCGCGGGCAAGAACTGGCACATGCAGCCCGCCAAGCGCCTGATGATGGACGAAATCGTCTCCGGCATGGACGAACTGGGCGTGCTGCTGATGGGCCACGCCAAGGGCGCCTATTGGTACGGCTCGCGCCTGACGATCGAAGACGCGCGCAAGCTCGTGCCGCACAACAACGCGACGTCGCTGCAAGTGACCGTCGCGGTGCTGGCCGGGATCGTGTGGGCGCTCGAAAATCCGGCGGCGGGCCCCGTCGAGGCGGACGAGATGGACCATGCGCGCTGCATGGAAATCTGCCGCCCCTATCTGGGCGAAGTCGTGGGCAGCTATTCCGACTGGACGCCGTTGCAGGACCGCGAACGCCTGTTCCCCGAACAGGTCGACCGGTCCGACGCCTGGCAATTCGCCAACTTCCGCGTCGCCTGACGCATTCTCTGGAGAACTGGAGCATCTCGGGATGACCAACAGCAAAAAGATCCGCGATTTCATTGCCGAACGACGTCCGACCCCGTATGTCGTGATCGACCTCGATCTCGTGGCCGACAATTATCGCAAGCTCAAGGACGCGGTTCCGCAAGCGGGCATCTACTATGCCGTCAAGGCGAATCCGGCGCCCGAAATCCTGGACACGCTCGCCAAGCTGGGCTCTGCGTTCGACACCGCCTCGGTCGCCGAAATCGACATGGCGCTCAAGACCGGCGTGCCGGCCGAGCGCATCTCGTTCGGCAACACGATCAAGAAGCAGTCCGACATCGCGGCCGCCTATGCGCGCGGCGTGCGGCTGTTCGCGTTCGATTCGGAAGCCGAGCTCGAGAAGCTCTCGGCCGCCGCACCGGGCGCCAAAGTGTTCTGCCGCATCCTCACCTCGGGCGAAGGCGCCGACTGGCCGTTGTCGCGCAAATTCGGCTGCGATCCGGCGATGGCGCGCGAGCTTTTGATCGCGGCGGCGTCGAAGGGCGTGGTGCCGCACGGCGTGTCGTTCCATGTCGGCAGCCAGATGAAGGACCCCAACGCGTGGGACGCGGCCGTGGCGCAAGCCGCGTGGCTGTTCCGCGAATGCGAAGATGCGGGCGTGCAGCTCAACATGCTCAATATGGGCGGCGGCTTCCCGACCAAGTACCGCAAGGACATCCCGACGATGGGCAGCTACGGGGCCGCGATCCACGCAGCGCTCGCGCGCCATTTCGGCAACCGCGTGCCCGAGATCATCGTCGAGCCCGGCCGCCAGATGGTCGGCAATGCCGGCACGATCGACACCGAAGTGGTGCTCGTGTCGCGCAAGTCGAAGAGCGACACGCGGCGCTGGGTGTTCCTCGACATCGGCAAGTTCGGCGGCCTGGCCGAAACGATGGACGAAGCGATCCAGTATCCGATCGTGTCGGCCAAAAAAGGCGCAAAAGTCGAACGCGTGATCCTCGCGGGCCCGACCTGCGATTCGGCCGACGTGCTCTACGAAAAGGCCGACTACCGTTTGCCGGTCGATCTCGTGGCGGGCGACCGCCTGGAGATCCGCGCGACGGGCGCCTACACCACGACCTACTCGGCCGTCGCCTTCAACGGGTTCGACCCATTGAAGTGCTACTGCATCTGAGGCGGCGATGATCGAAATATCGTCCGAACTGCCGGAGCACGATCCGGCGGTCGAGAACTTGCTCGACCGCGCGTTCGGCGAATCGTGGCGCCACAAAACCTGCCACCGTCTGCGCCAGGGCCGCGCCCCGTTGCGGGGCGCGAGCCTGGTCGCGCGCACGCGCCGGCGCGTGCTCGGCACGGTGCGCTTCTGGCCCGTGCTGTTCGGGCGCAGCCAGGACGGGCTGATGCTCGGGCCCCTCGCGGTCGAGGGCGACGCGCGTTCGGGCGGGCTGGGCGCCCGGCTGGTCGAGGAAGGCTTGGCGTTTGCGCGCAGGCTCGGGCACAAGCGCGTCTTTTTGGTCGGCGATGCGGCCTACTATGCGCGCTTCGGCTTCGCGGCCGCGCACGCCAAAAAACTCGAACTGCCGGGGCCGGTCGATGCCACGCGCTTTTTGGGTCTCGAACTTGTGCCGGGCGCTTTTGCCGACACGTCCGGCCGCATTCAAGCGCTCGCCGCGTAGATTTTGAACGCGGCATCCTCGAACAGACGCTCGGCGCGCTTGAACATCGTGCCGAGCGCCTTTTCGTACGGCAGATGCCGGTTGGCGACCAGATAGAACCGCCCGCCCGGTTTCAGCGCCGCAGCCGCCACTTCCAAAAACCGCAGACCCAGCGCCCGGTCTTCGCCGATCGCGTCGTGGAAGGGCGGGTTCGCGAAAACGGCATCGTAGAGCTTTTCGCCGATGCCCGCCGTCACGTCGTGCCAATGCACGGCCGCGCGCATGCCGAGATTCGCTTTTGCGCAATCGACGGCCAGAAGGTCCGCTTCGAACGCGTCGAGCGCGGCGATGCCCGGCGCTTTTTCCAAAGCGCTTTTCGACAGGAACCCGAAGCCTGCGCCAAGATCGGCGACCCGTCCGGCCAGATCCGTCGGCAGCAAGGCCGCAAGTTTGGCCGAGCCCGCGTCGATACGATCCCACGCGAACACGCCGGGCGCGGAAACATACGCGCCGTCCAGAATCGCGCGCGGGGCCGCCGCTTGGCGCCAGTCGGAAAAATCGGCCCGGCCCGGCACCGCATCGAGGCGCCGCGCTTTGCCCTTGCTGGTTGCGCTCGTACCGATGCCGCGCGCGGCCAGGTCTTTGGCGTAGCGCGCGGGGCCCAGCGCGTTGGCGCCTGCGATGCGCAAACTGCCGCCGGGGGCGAGCAGCGATGCCGCCAACGCGATGGCGCCCAGATTGCGCTGGCGCTGGCGGCCCAAGCGCACAAAGGCGGCGGCGACGGGTTCGCCTGGCGTGCCGATGCGCAAGCCCTGCGCCGCCAGCCGGTCGCAGGCGGGTTTCCAATCCTGCAGGCACCATAGCCGGTCGGCAAGGCCAGCCAGGGCCGGATGCCGGTCGGCATTCAAAAACGCGATTCTGCCCGCAGGCAGCGGCGCGGCGAACAGCAGATCCAGATCGGCATCGGGCATTGCGTTTGCATCCTTGGCGGCGCAAACTAAAGCATCATGACCGTTCGCGCGATCCGCCAGTTTGCCGTCGACTATATCTCCCTCGAAGACCGCATTTTGCTGCGCCTTCGCATGGACCCCAACGACGAGGTCTACCGGCTGCTGATGACGCGCCGGTTCCTCGCGCTGTTCTGGGGCGCGCTCACGGGCCAATTGCACAAATCGCTGGTCGAGACCAAAAGCGCGGTGGCGCGCGATTTTCTGCTCGAAATGGCCGAGCAGCGCCACACCGCCAACGCCAATTTCAGCGCGCCCTTCGACGACCCGGCGGCGGCAAAGGCCGCGGCGGCGGCCTCGATCGACGGCAATCCCAACACGGTGCCCAACGCGCATCTGCTGTGGGCGTTCAACATTCTGCGCAACGCCGACAATACGACGGCGCTGACATTGACGTGCTGGGACCGGCTGCAATTGACGATCAATCTGGCCGACGACGGGCTGTTCGGGCTGATGAAATTGCTGCGCGATTGCGCCAAGGCGGCCGAGTGGGAAATCCCCATGGAATGGGGTTTGAACGTGCCGGGCGCCGCGCACCAATCGGGCGAACCGCGCCGCCTAAACTGACGCGCGCCATTTTTCGTAGCCCGATTTGCGCAATTCGCACGCCGGGCACGCGCCGCACCCGTAGCCCCAGGCATGGCGCTTGCTGCGGTCGCCCGCATAGCAACTGTGGCTCTCCTCGACGACGAGATCGACCAGGTCGGCCCCACCGAGCTTTTCGGCAAGCGCCCAGGTCGCGGCCTTGTCGATCCACATCAGCGGCGTTTCGACGACGAGGCGTTTGTCGAGTCCCAGCGACAGGGCCACTTGCAGGGCTTTGAGCGTGTCGTCGCGGCAATCGGGATAGCCCGAATAGTCGGTCTCGCACATGCCGCCGACGAGACGCTTCAGATCGCGCCGATAGGCGATCGCGGCGGCATACGCGAAAAACAGCAGATTGCGGCCGGGCACGAAACTGTTGGGCAGCCCGTTTTTTTCGTACGCGAACGCCGCCGCACGGGTGAGCGACGTGTTCGAAATCGCGGCCAAGCCTGTCATATCGACGGCATGGTCCTCGCCCAGTTTGGCGGCCCATTCGGGAAAGCGCTGGCGAATGCCGGCGAGCACTTTGAGCCGGCAGTCGAGTTCGACACGGTGCCGCTGCCCGTAATCGAACCCGACGGTTTCCACGCGCGCGAAATTGGCGAGCGCCCAGGCCAGGCACACGCTCGAATCCTGCCCGCCCGAAAACAGCACGAGCGCGCCGTCCGGCGACACGGCGTTCAGGCGACCTCGCGGTTGGCAAGCGCAGCCGTCTTCTCGCGCAGCCGGTAGGCTTCGTCGGAACACGGCGCAAAATTTGGGGGCCAGTCGGTTTCCAACCGGCAGAGCAGCCGGAACTGCAACGGCGCGTCCGGATTGACGCGGCGGACGCGAAATTCGACGCGCGACGGCGCCGATCCGTCGATACAGGCGCGCACGTCGCGTGCCAGCGGTCGCGGCACGTAGCCGAGCAGCAGCGACGGATCGGACGAGCGGATCGCCACCGCATCGGGATCGACCGGATTGCGAATGTCGTACATGGGAAACAGCGGCTCGCCGCCCGCCATCGTCGCAATGCGGGCGACCGCCGCCGGATCGACATGGCGCAGGCCGTGGCAGAAAAAACTGGTTTCGTAGCGGCCCGCTGCAGTCGGCGTCGGCGCCGGATAGAGAACGAGTTGGTCGGTGGCGCGCGTGCCGCCGGTGCGCGCTAGAATGTCGATGGGCTCGCTGGCTTCGTTGGCAATGTCTAGCCACTCCAGAAACTCGGCGCGTTCGGGGCGCGACTCGGAAAGAATGCGATTGGCAAAAAGCGGGAACAGAACCTTGGACCGGTATACTTCGTCGAGTTCGCCCATGCGCCCGAACGGCACGAACCCGGCATTCCGATCGGCGCCGCGCGTATAGCGGAACTCGAAATCGGCGCCGGGTTTGCTGAGCTGACCCACCGGCTGCCAGCGCCGCGACGTGGGGTTTTGCCAGAGCACGTAGAGAACGGTCATCGACGATTCTCCGGGTTTTCGAGCAGCGCGTTTTTGGTGGCGTCGAGGAAGGCCGCGACAAACTCTTTGGCAACGCCGCCCATCAGCAAAGACGGAACGCGGTCGAGTATGCGGTAAACCGCATTCCTGTCCACCGAATTCAATTTCTCGAGCCAGACCGCTCGGGCCGACCTTCTGGAAGCGGCGAAAACTTCGAACGCCTCGATGCAGTTCAGCGGTTTGCTCGACGCGGCGGACCTGTAGAGTGCCGAATTCGCCTTGAGCCCGTAGAATCCGACCGAGAATCGGGAATCTTTCGTCGCCAGCCGTTTGGCTTGGTCCGCGTCGCGCAGATGGCATCCAAGGCTCGATGCGTGATCGAAGGTCGGAGCCAGTGAAACGGTCGTGCGGCGATCGTTTAGCCGCACAATAAAACCCCAATTTTGGTCGTGCCGGTCGGTGTTGCCGATCCAGGCATCGAGCAACAGGTAGCCGACAAACACGTCGCCGCAATTTGCGATGCCGGGCGGCAGCGCGTGACCGGCGGGTGTCGCAAGACTGGGATCTTCGAGCACCGATCCAAGCAGCGAAATCGTGTGGCTCTTGCGTTTGAATTGGGGCTCGCGCCCGTAGCCGCGCACGACCTTTGTCAGGACCTCGTTGGCGAGAACGAGCCGATCGGGCGCCGGTGCGATATTCGCTGTCGAGATTCCCTCGATGCCCCGCCAGCGCGCGAAATCGTAGCTCGCGCGCGGAATATCGAGAAGACCGCACAGCTCGGCTGCAACTTTCTCGGCCCAGTTCTCGCCGGTGCCGTTGCGTCCTTCCTTGAACAGACGCGACGTTCCCTTGTCGTCGACATACCAGAATTTAGGCTTCGAGCCGAGCTGCTCGATCTCGTCACGCGCCGCGTCCGGCACTTCCAAGATTGGAAACACGGACATCGGCGTCCCGCCTCACCCCATCCATTTGGCGAAGAAGTCGTTGCCTTTGTCGTCGACGACGATGAAAGCGGGGAAATCGACCACGTCGATTTTCCAGATCGCTTCCATGCCCATCTCGGGATAGGCGATGCACTCGACCTTCTTGATGCAGTTTTCGGCCAGCAACGCGCCCTCGCCGCCGATCGAGCAGAGATAAAAACCGCCGTGCCTCTTGCACGCGTCCGTCACGGCGCGGCTGCGATTGCCTTTGGCCAGCATCACATGGCTGCCGCCGGCTGCCATGAATTGCTCGACGAAACTGTCCATGCGGCCCGCCGTCGTCGGCCCGAACGCGCCCGACGCGTAGCCCGCAGGCGTCTTGGCGGGGCCCGCATAGTAGATCGGATGGTTCTTGAAATAGTCGGGCAGCGGCTTGCCGGCCTCCAACTCGCTGCGCAGCTTGGCGTGCGCCAAATCGCGCGCGACGATCAGCGTGCCCGTCAGCATCACGCGCGTCGTGACCGGAAATTTCGCCAGCGTCGCGCGAATTTCGGCCATCGGCCGGTTCAAGTCGATCGCCACCGGATCGCCCGCCAGTTTCGACACGTCGATGTCGGGCAAATATTTGGCCGGATCGGTTTCGAGCTGTTCGAGGAACACGCCTTCGCGCGTGATTTTGCCGAGCGCCTGGCGGTCGGCCGAGCACGACACGCCCAAGGCGATCGGCAGGCTGGCGCCATGGCGCGGCAAGCGGATCACGCGCACGTCGTGGCAGAAATACTTGCCGCCGAACTGCGCGCCGATGCCGTTGGCCTGGGTGAGCTTGTGCACTTTGGCTTCGAGATCGCGGTCGCGGAACGCCTGGCCGAACCTGTTGCCCTGGGTCGGCAGATCGTCGAGATAGCGCGTGGTCGCAAGTTTGAGCGTCTTCATCGCCATTTCGGCCGACGTGCCGCCGATGACGACGGCGAGGTGGTAGGGCGGGCACGCCGCGGTGCCCAGCGTTTTGATCTTTTCGTCGAGGAATTTGAGCATGCCCGCCTCGGTCAGGCGCGCCGGCGTTTCCTGGAACAGGAACTGCTTGTTGGCCGAACCGCCGCCCTTGGCGACGTATAGAAAGTCGTATTCGTCGCCTTGCGTCGAATAGATGTCGATCTGCGCGGGCAGATTGTCGCCCGTGTTGGTTTCCTTGAACGTCTCGAGCGGCGCCACCATCGAATAGCGCAGATTGGTCTCGCCGTAGCTGCGCCACACGCCGCGCGCGATCGCCTCGGCATCGTCGTATCCGGTCCAGACCTGCTGGCCCTTTTTGCCCATCACGATCGCGTTGCCGGTGTCCTGGCACATCGGCAGCACGCGGCCCGCCGAAATGCACACGTTCTTGAGCAGGTCGTAGACGACGAATTTGTCGTTGGCCGACGCCTCGGGATCGTCGAGGATCGCGCGCATCTGGGCGAGATGCCCGGGCCGCAGCAAATGCGCGATATCCACGAACGCCTCGCGGGCCAGCAGCGTCAGCGCCTGCGCCTCCACTTTCAGAATGTCGCGCCCCTCGAATGTCGCCCGCGCGACAAAATCGCCCGTAAGTTTGCGCCACGGCGTTTGGGCATGCGCCGTCTCGATCATTTCGCGGAAGGCGAATTCGGCCATGGCGGTCTCTTGCGATTGGGGGCGGGGCTACTTCTTGCGGAACGCGTCGAGCGTGACGACGCGCGACGCGGTGTCGGCGGGCGCGTCGCTTTCCGGCGCTTTGGCGGCGGCTTCCGGCGCGGGCTCGATTTTTTTGATCGGGGCGGCGGCCTTGAGGCTCGCCACGTTGGCCGCCACATGCGGAAATTGCAGGCCGAACTGCACCGAGGGATCGACGAACGCCGTGATCGCGGCGAACGGCACGGTCAGTTTTTCGTGCACGCGGTCGAACGACAGCGTTACCGAAAACTGCGCCTCGGTGGATTCCAGATCCCAGAACTGGTGCTGCAGCACGATCGTCATTTCTTCGGGATGGCGCTGGCGCAAGCGCGCAGGGATATCGACGCCCGGAAAATCGGTGCGGAAGGTCAGATAAAAATGGTGCTCGCCGGGCAGGCCCGTGGCGGCCGCAACATTGAGCGCCTCGCGCACCACCGAGCGCAAGGCCGCTTCCATCATGCGGTCGTAGTGCATCTTGTCGTTCGCAGAGTCGGCCACGCGTTTCCCCGGTCGTTTCGCCCAGTCTAGCCGCAAATCGCGGGCTGGACAGGCGCTAAAGTGGGGGGGCTTCTGTTGCCCGGTGCCCCCCCGAACCGCGCTACAGGTTACCTGTCAAGGGGCCGTTAGGCCGCGAGACGAGCTTCCGAAGCGAGAGCCACGTTGTCGTTGGCATCTCTTGAATGGCCCGATAACGGCGGAACCATGCCGAGCGAAAGTCATGCCTTTACCCGCGCGTCGATCCTGGTTCGCCCCCATCGGGAAGATGGTGGAGGCGCCGGGCACTGCCCCCGGGTCCGCATCGGCTATTCCGCAAGCCGTTTATCGCCATAGCCGGTTGCCCGGCAGAACCGAATATAGGGTTTTTGCCTCGGCAGGGGAAGGGGCGGTAAAGTCGGGCGCCGAGACTCGATTCGAGCCTTTTCCAGTCGCGAAAGTCCTGCCATGCCGTCCTCGCTCTCGCCCGACCAGCTTGCCGAAATCGACGCCGCGCGCGCCCAAACCTCGCAAACGCGCCGCCCGACGGTGGCCGCGCTCGAAGAAATTCTCTACGCGGCGCTGCCGGTCCTCGACCACGGATTCGTGCGCGTGGTCGACTATTTCGGCGACGACGGCGCCATCGTGCAGGCGGCGCGCGTCTCCTACGGCAAAGGCACGAAAAAAGTTTCGGACGACCGCAATCTCGTTCGCTATCTGCTGCGCCATCGCCATTCCACGCCCTTCGAAATGTGCGAGATCAAGCTGCATGTGAAACTGCCGATTTTCGTGGCGCGCCAATGGATCCGCCACCGCACCGCCAACGTGAACGAGTATTCCGCGCGCTATTCGATCCTCGACCGCGAATTCTACGTGCCGGCGGCAGAACAGCTTGCCGCGCAGTCGCAGAGCAACCGCCAGGGCCGCGGCGCTCTGCTGGAAGGCAGCGCCGCCGAACAGGCGCTTGCCGCGATCGAGGGGCTGTCGAACGAGGCCTATGCGGTCTACGAAAAATTGCTGGGCGCCGACCCGGCCGCCGATCCGGGCGAGCCCGGCCTGGCGCGCGAACTGGCGCGCATGGTGCTGCCCACGAACTATTACACGCAATGGTATTGGAAAGTCGATCTCAGCAACCTTCTGCATTTTTTGAGCCTGCGCGCCGATTCGCACGCGCAATGGGAAATCCGCGTCTATGCCGAGGCGATTTGCGACATCGTCAAACGCTGGTGCCCGATGGCATTCGAAGCGTTCCAGGACTACCGCATGACGGGCACGGCCGTCTCGGGCCCGGCCATGGCGGTGATCAGGCGCCTGCTTGGCGGCGAACAGGTCGAGCAGGCCGCCTCGGGCCTCTCCAAACGCGAATGGACGGAATTGATGGAAACGCTGGGACGGTAGGGCGCATTCTTGCTCGATCTTGCGATTTGTGGCACGCTACTATTCATTGATAGCGGAGAGCGCGGCCATGAGTTCAGCCTTCCCGAACCAGACCGAGATGCGGGATGCGAAAATCGTCGCGTTGGCCGACGCTGCCGTTCGTGTTTTCGGATCTCGTGAAAATGCCGAACGCTGGCTCAACAATCCCGCGCTCGCGCTCGACGGGCTTAAGCCCATCGATTTGCTCAAAACGCCGCAAGGCTTCAAACGCGTCGCCGACGTGATCGGCCGCTTGGAATACGGCGTCTATACGTGACGCCGCTGCCGATCGTCGGCGCCAAGTTTGTCGCCTGGCGCATCGACCGCAGCGAACACGCGCCGACATGGGACAGCGGGATCGGCAGCCATCTGTTTGGCGGACGTTGGAGCCCGATCGGCTTCCATGCGGTCTACGCGTCGGTCGATCCATCGACGGCCGTTCTGGAACTTGCGGTGCATGTGCAATTTGAGGGTCTCGACAGCAGCCCCTACAGCCTCACGTCGTTCGAAATCCCGCAAACCGACGACATCCACATCGTCGAACCTGATGCGGTGCCCAATTTGAACTGGCTCGTTCCCGGCGCCGTCAGTGCCGGACAACAAAAATTCGGTGCCGATCTTATGGCCAAGCATCCGTTTGTCGCCGTTCCAAGCGTGGTCAGCAGCAACAGTTGGAACATCGTATTTTCGCCGACGCCTGCAGGCGGCCGATATCGACGTTTGGCGCAGGAACGACTGCGCATCGACGGGCGTCTCGTCCCCGCGGCACGTCGCGCCGGAGCATGAGCGCTACTGCGGCAGCGCGGGATTGCCGGGCTGGCGGCGCGGGGGCAGCGGCGGGGCGAGCGGTTGGGGCGGGGCGGCGTTGGGCGCCGGGGCCACCAACGCAGGCGCTGCCGCAACCGGCGCCGCGACCGGCGGGGGAGCTGCAACCGGGGCCGGCACGGGCAGCGCGCCGTCGCCCGATTGCGGCGTGCCGCGCGGCTGGCGCTGGGGTTGCGGGCGCGGCGCGGAATTTGCCGGGCCAGCACCGCCGCCGCCCGTGATCGAGGACGGGTTTTCCAGGCTGGCACCGGCCAGCGGCATCGGCGCACAGTACAGCCGTTGCGCGCGCGCCCAGTTGCAGAATTGGTTGACCTCGTTGCGGTCGGGAAAATCGCCCGCCAGCACGCGCACCCACGGCTCGCCGCGCACCAGGACCGGCACGAAATAGGGGCGCAGCTGCTGCAGTGCCGGCTGTTTGCGCACCAGCGCCTGCCAGGCGGCTTCCGCGCCCTCCATGGATTTGTGCGACTCCAGATGTCCGCCCATCACAAGATTGCCCGCCGGTGCGGGCGCGCGCGCGGCGCTGCGCTGCTGCGGGGCTTGCTGCTGCTGGAACTGCTGCTGCTGGCCTTGCTGGGGCATCTGGGCGATCTGCGCGGGCGGGCCTGCTTGCTGCTGCTGCGGGGCTTGCTGCTGCAGGGGATTGGGCGGCGGCGGCGGCGGCACGATATTGGCCGCGCGCGGATTGGGGCCTTGGTTCGCGCAGGCAGCGAGCGCGAGCACCGCAAGGGTCGCGAGCGTCCGGCGCACAAAAGCGAAGCTGGCGTCCTGATCCATGAATCCTCGACCTGTCCCGACTCGGGCCCTGTCGCGATTTTACCCGCCCGCCCGCGCAAGAGTCGAACCCCGTGTTACTGGATCACGATGCGCGGTCCGCCCGATGCCCCGCTTTTCAGGCCCGCTTCGACCTTTTCCCACACGCGTTTGGCGATCGCGCGGTAGCCAGCGCTGTGCGGACTTTCGGGCGCGCTCACCACGATGGGCTGGCCCGCATCGGAGGTCTCGCGGATCGCGATATGCAGCGGCACCTCGCCCAGGAACTCGACGCCCAGCTTGTCGGCTTCGCGACGCGCGCCGCCATGGCCGAAGATTTCCTCGCGATGGCCGCAATTCGAGCACAGATGGTAGCTCATGTTTTCGACGATGCCGAGCACGGGCACGTCGACCTTGCGGAACATGTTGAGGCCCTTGCGCGCGTCGAGCAGAGCGATGTCCTGCGGCGTCGAGACGATCACGGCGCCCGCAAGCGGCACGCGCTGCGCCATCGTGAGCTGCGCGTCGCCCGTGCCCGGCGGCATGTCGACGACCAGAATGTCGAGCTCGCCCCACGCGACGTCGCGCAGCATCTGCTCCAGCGCGCCCATCACCATCGGCCCGCGCCAGATCATCGGCGTGTCCTCGGGCACCAGGAAGCCCATCGACATGCATTTGACGCCGAAATTGGACATGGGTGCGAGCGTCTTGCCGTCGGGCGAATTGGGCCGGCCGGCGATGCCCATCATGCGCGGCTGCGAGGGGCCGTAGATGTCGGCATCCAGCATGCCCACCTTGAGACCCTGCAGCGAAAGTGCCAGCGCCAGGTTCGTCGCCGTCGTCGATTTGCCGACGCCGCCTTTGCCCGAGGCCACGGCCACGATGGCGCGCACGCCCGGCACCAGCTCCTTGCCGCCCGGCGCGTTGGGTCCGCCCGCAGGACCCGTGCCCGCTTGGCGCGGGGCTGCCGGCGCTGCGGATTTTTGCGCGGTCAGGACGGCCGTCACGCTCAAGACGCCCGGCACCGCTTCGGCGGCTTTTTCGGCCGCTTTGCGCAGCGGCTCCAAGGCGGGGCCGCGTTTGGCGTCGACCTCGAGCGAAAACGCCACATGCCCGTCTTTGACGATCAGCCCCTGCACCATGCCCAGCGCCACAATGTCCTGGCGGCGGTCGGGATCGGGAATCTTTTTCAACGCTTCGAGGATCTGGGCTTCCAAAGGCGCTTTTGCGGCGTTCACGTGAATTCCCGTCTTGATTTGAGGTAAACAAAGACCAAATAACCGGAGCACCAAACGCAGGCCTTGAAACGCGGGCCTTGGCCCCGTCGCGTCCGACGCTTATATAAGCCCTGGCTTCGCGCCGTCCAAGCACAGGACACGCGGTTCTCGCGACGAATAGAAGGAACAACAGCACAATGCCGTGGAATCAAGGTGGTGGCGGCGGTCCCTGGGGCGGCGGTCAGAAGCCCAACAATCCGTGGGGCAATCGCCCGGGCGGCAATAATGGCGGTGGCGGTGGCGGCGGCGGTCCGTTTGGCGGCGGCGGCAAGGGCCCCGATTTCGAAGACATTATCCGCCAAGGCCAGGCGCGCTTGCGCGAAGTGCTGCCAGGCGGCATGGGGGCGGGGCGCGGCGTGGCGCTGGGATTGCTGGCGCTGGTCGCGATGTGGCTGGTCACGGGGTTCTACCGCGTGGAGCCTGCCAATGTCGGCGTCGTGCTGCGCTTTGGCGAAATGGAGCGCATCACCTATCCGGGCCTCAATTGGCACGTGCCGTATCCGATCGAGTCGGTGATCCAGCCCAACGTCTTGCAGGTCAACCAGCTCAATGTCGGGTTCCGCGACGGCCAGGAAGCGCGCCGCGACCGCCAGATGCTCGACGAAAGCCTGATGCTGACGGGCGACGCGAACATCCTCGACGTGCGCTTTACCGTGCAATGGCGCATCCAGGACGCGGCCAAATTCCTGTTCAACATCGCGCAGCCCGAAGCCTCGGTCAAAGCCGTGGCGGAAGCGGGCATGCGCGAAGTGGTGGGCCAGACCACCGCCAACGCGATCTTCACCAACCGCAACGCGGTCGAAACGCGCGTGCGCACCACGATGCAGCAGATCCTCGATTTCTACGATGCCGGCATCGCGATCGAGCAGGTGCAGTTCCGCGCGGTCGAACCGCCGGCCCAGGTCATCGACGCGTTCCGCGACGTGCAGCGCGCCAACCAGGACCGCGAACGCGCGCGCAACGAAGGCGAAGCCTACCGCAACGACATCGTGCCGCGCGCGCGCGGCGAGGCCCAGCGCCTGATCCAGGAATCGGAAGGCTACCGCCAGCAGGTGGTGGCGCGCGCGCAAGGCGACATTGCGGGCTACGAAGCCCTGCTGGCCGCCTATGCTGCCGCCCCGGAAGTCACGCGCCAGCGCCTCTATCTGGAAATGATGGAAGCCGTGCTGCGCGGCAACCAGAAGGTCATCCTCGATCCGCAGGGCGGCGGTGCTGGCGGCGGCCAGGGCCAGAACGTGCTGCCGATCCTGCCGCTGACCGATCTGCTGCGCAGGCCCGCCGCCCCGGCGCCCGCAGCGCCGGCCGCGATGCCGGCCCAAACGCCGTCGGTTGCGACGCCCCAAGGAGCCGTTCGATGAACCAGACCAAACTTTACGTTGGCGTCGGCGCGCTCGTGCTGCTGGCGCTCGCCGCCAGCATGTCGTTCTTCACGGTGGCGCAGGACAAGCAGGCGCTCGTGCTGCAGTTCGGCGCGCCCGTGCGCGTGGTGAAAACGCCGGGCCTGCAGATGAAGATCCCGTTCGTGCAGAACGTGCTCTATTTCGAAAAGCGGCTGCTCGATTTCGACGACACGCCGCGCGAAATCGTGCTGGGCGACCAGAACCGCGTGGTGGTCGACGTGTTCGCGCGCTACCGCATCGTCGATCCGCTGGCGTTCTTCACGACCGCGCGCAACGAGTTCGGCATGCGCCAGCGCCTGGCCAACGCCGTGCAGTCGAACCTGCAGAACACGTTCGGCGGCGTGCCGCTGCAAGCGCTGCTGACCGAGCGGCGTTCGGACCTGATGCGCCAGATCACGACGGGCGTGGTCGGCGAGACGCGCAATTTCGGCATCGAAGTGGTGGACGTGCGCATCATGCGCGCGGACCTGCCGCCCGACAATTCGAACGCGATCTACGCGCGCATGCAGACCGAGCGCGAGCGCGAAGCGCGCCAGGCGCGCGCCGAAGGGGCCGAAACCTCGCAGCGCATCCGCGCCGAGGCCGACCGCGAGCGCACAGTGCTGCTGGCCGAAGCCCAGCGCCAGGCCTCCGTCACGCGCGCCCAGGGCGACCAGGAAGCGGCCGACATCTACGCGCGAACCTACAGCTCGAACGTCGAGTTCTTCGCGTTCTGGCGCTCGATGGAAGCCTATCGGCGCGCGATCGGCGACACGAACGCGACGATCGTGCTGTCGCCCGACAGCGAGTTCTTCCGCTATTTCCGCGAACGCGGCGTCAACGTGCCGACCCCCGCCAGGCGGTAGGGCAGGGGGGTTAGGAGCGACTTTTCCCCGCATCGAACGCGGCGACCAGCGTGCGGACGTCTTTGGTGAGCAGGTACATGGCATGCGGTTCCGTGCCCGGCAGCGTTTCGAACTCAAATTGGCGATAGAAGCGGGCTGCTTTGTCGTCGGTCGGATTGACGACAAGTGCGCGGACGCCGGATTTTTCGGCGATTTCAAGTTCGATGCGCATCGCTTGCAGCAGTAAAAGGCTTCCGAGCCCGCGCCCTTGGCGGCTACTTGCGACGGCAAGTCGCGCAAGCAGCAAAATCGGCACGGGCAGATTGCGCGCGAGCCCTTTGCGAATGCGCAGGGCCATGTCGTCGGGCAGCAGGCTGCCGTTGGCAAGCGTAACATAGCCCGCGACGCCGTTGTCCGTATCGACCGCCACGTATGTCGTGGCGGCATCGCTACGCTGGGCTTGCAGCGCGTGCCGTTGGAGCCAGCCGTCGAGAGTCGAGTTGCCGCTGTCGAACGTGCCCAGCGCGTCGTTTGCTTCGAGACGGCGGATGCGCATTCAGTTTTTGGACCGGGCCAAACGTTTCATGCGCGCGCGCGCGTCGACCATCCGGCGCGCGGGCAGTTCGGCTTTTCGAGCCAATGCGTCGAATGTTTTGCCGTCGATCGCGAACACGCGCCGGTCGAGCAATTCGATCTCGGCGGTTGTGCACGCGCTTTCAAGCACGAAATCGGTCACCGTCACGCCGCGGCTTGCGGCCGCCGCCCGAATCAGCGCGTCGCGGCGCGCGTCGATGCGAAAAGCAAGGCGTGTCGCTCTGGCGGCCATGGCATGTGTCCCATCTGTCGTAACGGTGTACGTACAAACTAGAACAATTGCCGCGCAACCCGCAAGGGTCGCGTCGCGCTCGACCTTCCCCTCGGCCGTCCGTAACAAGCGGAAACCGAAAATTCCGCGCTGTTGCCGCGATTTTGCCATTTTCGGCCCTATCTATAAGCGTATCGACCGTCCTGGCTGCCTTGGGGCATACTTGGGCGGTCTTCGAACCCGCTTTCCCTTCCCAGGAGCCGCCCCCGTGATCGTTCGAGCGCTTGCATCTGCCGCCCTGCTGTTCGCTTTGGCCCAGCCCGCTCCGGTGCACGCCCAAAGTCCCGCGCGCGCCAATACGCTGGCGCCCAATACGTTCGCCGACCTGGCCGAACGTCTGCTGCCCTCGGTCGTGAATATCCAGGTCGTCACCTCCCAGGCCGCCCAAGCCGGCCCCCCGGGTGCGGGCCCGCGGCCCCAGGCGCCAGGCACCCCCCAGCAGCGCCGCCCCGAAGCCCAGCCGCAATTTCCGCCGGGCTCGCCCTTCGAAGAATTTTTCCGCGACTTTTTCGATCGCCAGGGTCGCGGCCCCGACCAGCCGCAGCAGCAGCGTCGCGGCCAGTCGCTGGGCTCGGGCTTCGTGATCGATCCGGCGGGCTATGTCGTGACCAACAACCATGTCATCGACGGCGCCGACGAGATTCGCGTGGTCTTCCACGACAACCAAAGCCTGGTCGCCAAGCTGATCGGCAAGGATGCGCGCACGGACCTGGCCCTGCTCAAGGTCGAAAGCCGCACGCCGCTGGCGGCCGTCAAGTTCGGCGACAGCGACCGCGCGCGCGTCGGCGACTGGGTGGTCGCGATCGGCAATCCGTTCGGGCTGGGCGGCACGGTCACGCAAGGCATCATTTCGGCGCGCCAGCGCGACATCAATGCCGGCCCCTACGACGATTTCCTGCAGACCGACGCGTCGATCAATCGCGGCAATTCGGGCGGGCCGCTGTTCAACCTGCAAGGCGACGTGATCGGCGTCAACACGGCGATCTATTCGCCGACCGGCGGCTCGGTCGGGATCGGCTTTTCGATCCCCTCGGCGATCGCCAGCAACATCGTGGCGCAGCTGCGCCAGGACGGGCGCGTGCGGCGCGGCTGGCTTGGCGTCAATATCCAGAGCGTGACCGACGAGATCGCCGAGGGCGTGGGGCTCGACAAAGCGCGCGGCGCCCTGGTCGCGCGCGTGCCCGACAACGGCCCGGCCGCGCGCTCCAACATCCGCGCGGGCGACGTCATCCTGAAATTCGACGGCAAGGACGTGACCGACATGCGCCGCCTGCCGCGTCTGGTCGCCGAAACGCCGGTCGACAAGGCGGTCAAGGTCGAAGTGTGGCGCAACCGCGCCAGCGTCACGCTCGACGTGAAGCTGGGCGAACTGGAAGACGAGCAGGCCGCGCAAGCGGGACCGGGCGGCAACCGGCCGCCCCAGCCGGGCCAAGCGCCCGCCGCCCCGCGCAACGAACTCGACGTGCTCGGCATGACGCTCGCCCCCGTGTCGCCCGAACTGCGCCAGCGCTTCACGCTGCCCGAACGCCAGCGCGGCGTGGTGGTGACGGCGGTGGTCGACGGCTCGGTCGCGCAGGAGCGCGGCATCCGCCCCGGCGACGTGATCGTCGAAGTGGCGCAAACCGAAGTGGCGCAACCGGCACAAGTGCAGGAAAAAGTGCGCGAACAGCGCGGCCAGGGCCGCCGCTCGGTGCTGGTCATGGTCGAGCGCGCGGGCGAGCAGCGCTTTGTGGGATTGCCGGTCGAGCCGCGCGGTTGATCGCGCGCGCGCTACTGGCGCCACACGAAAGCGGCGTTGGCCGCAGCCGCCGCAGGCGTGCGGCAGGCGGCGGGAACGCTGCGCAGATCGAGGGCCACCGCGACCACGCCAAAATAGCCCGCGATCGCCCGCATCTCGAGCCCGCGAATGCCGCCCAGATGGCGCTCGAAACCGGCAGGGCAATCGGCGCTTGCCGCCGCCAGCGCTTTCAGCGCGCATTGCTCGCTCCACGACACGCGCCGCTCGCCAAGCCGCTCCAGGCCGGGCGTGGGCAGTTCGGCCAGCATCCACGCGATGCCGGTCAGCGCCGCCTCGACCGCATCGGCGAGCGATCCGAAAAAATGCGCAAGTTCGCGGCGCCGCACGCAGCCCGCGCCAGGCTCGGCCAGCGCATGGCGCAAACCCCACAGCACGACTTGCTGGGCGCGGTCGAGTTCGCAAATCTCGACCGGGCCCCACGGGCCGAGGCCGGCGACGGCAACGGGCATCTGTAGGGTGTCGCGCATCATCGATTTCTCCATGAATACGAATGCGACGCATTCGCAATTGTAGGGCAAAAAACAAGGGGCATGCCGTGCGGCTGCCCCCTGGGTTTTGGAGTCAGCTGCTGCCGGCCGGTTCCATCTGGCTTTGCAGGTAGTTTTGGACGCCGACTTTGTCGATCAGCGCCAATTGCGTTTCCAGATAGTCGATATGCTCTTCGGTATCTTCCAGGATTGCGGTCAGCAAATCGCGCGACACGAAATCCTTGGCGGTTTCGCATACGCCGATCGCGTGCTGCAGCATCGGGCGCGCGCCCGTTTCGAGCGCAAGGTCGCTTGCGAGTCCCTCGGGCACGGTTTCGCCGATGCGCAGCTTCGAAAGATCCTGCAGATTGGGATGGCCGTCGAGCGCCAGGATGCGCTCGATCACGCGGTCCGCATGTTTCATTTCGCCGATCGATTCGTCGTATTCGTGCTTGGCGAGCTTGGCAAAACCCCATTGCTTCCACATGCGCGCGTGCAGGAAATACTGGTTCACGGCCGTCAATTCGTTGGTCAGCAATCTGTTGAGTTCGAGCAAAACCTGTTTGTCGCCCTTCATATGCAAGTTCTCCGGTTTGGGTCGAGGGGCGAGCGACTATTCGGCAGCGACCGCAAAGCCGATCGCAGCGTCGGCCAATCGACGCCGAATTTCGGGCACGCATTTGCCGCAACACGGTTCGGCGTCGGCGCAACGCGCGATCACCTCGCGCGGACTGCGGCAGCCTTGCGCCGTCGCTTGAACGATATCGCGTTCCCGGATGCCATGACAATTGCAGACAAACATCGCCCGAAGCCTCCAGCCAAGTTCCATCGACAAGCTAGAGCGATTGAGAAGCATTTGCAACAACATTTAGCTCGCAAGCCTGTGCTACGAGGCGGCCTCGCCCCAGCGTTTGACGAGGTTGGTTTCGATGTCGAACAAATCGAGGGCGCGGCCGACCGTGTGGGCGACCAGATCGTCGATGGTTTTGGGTTTGGCGTAGAAGGCGGGCACGGGCGGCAGGATGACCGCGCCGATTTCGGCGGCTTGCGTCAGCGCGCGCAAATGCCCGACATGCAGCGGCGCTTCGCGCGCGAGCAGCACCACGCGGCGCCGTTCCTTGAGCTGCACGTCGGCCGCGCGCGTCAGCAGCCCGGTCGTGTTGCCATAGGCGATCTCGGCGACCGAGCGCATCGAGCAGGGGGCTACGACCATGCCGAGCGTCTTGAACGAACCCGACGAGATTGCGGCCCCCAGATCCTCGGGCGCATGCGCGACATGCGCGAGGCTTTGGACCTGTTTGGCGGTGTAGTCGGTCTCGTAGGCGAGCGTCATGGCCGCCGTCTTGGTCATGACGAGGTGCGATTCGATTCCGGCCGCGCGCAGCGCTTCGAGCATGCGCACGCCGTAGATCGCCCCCGACGCGCCCGAAATGCCGACGATCAGCCGCTTGGTCACGCGAACATCTCCTGAAGGCTCTGGTCGAGGCGCGATTTCGTGTCGCTATCGAGCGCGCCGAGGCGCGTCAAAAGCCGCGACTTGTCGACGGTACGGATCTGGTCGAGCGCCAACGCGCCGTCGGTGCGCTCGAAACGCGTCGCGACGCGAAAACGGTAGGAGCGTTGCACGCTCGTCATCGGCACGACCGTGACGGTCGCAAGATGCCGGTTGAGTTCGTCGGGCGACACGACAGCGCAGGGGCGCGTCTTGGCGATCTCCGCGCCGATGGTCGGATCGAGTGCCACGAGATAGACGGCCCCGCGCTCGGGGAACGTCACCATTGCCACTCTTCTTCGTCGAACTTGTTGGGGAAATCGCCGAGCAGCAATTCGTCGTCGCCGGCGGCCGCGCATTTGAACGCGTCCGCATCCCAGCCTTCGCGCGGTTTGCGCTTGGCACGCAGCACGACCGCGCCGTTTTCGACCGACATCGCGACTTCGCGCTTGAAGCCGCACTGCTCGATGACGGATTTGGGCAGCCGCACGCCTCGGGAATTGCCGATTTTGATCAGGGTCGCTTTCATGGTGTCTACATTGTACCTACAAACTCGTCGCGCGCATAGCCCTGCAGATACAGCAACGCCGTCAGATCGCCGTGGCGGATATTGACCCGCGCTTGGGCTGCAACCGCCGGTTTGGCGCGGAAGGCGACGCCCATGCCGGCCGCGTCCAGCATCGCCAAATCGTTGGCGCCGTCGCCCACGCAGAGCGTCGCTTGGAGCGGCGCGCCGATTTCGGCCGCGAGTTTTTCGAGCGTCGCGCGCTTGGCTTCGCGGCCCAGGATCGGTTCGGCCACCGTGCCCGCGAGTCTGTCGCCTGCCAGCTCGAGGCGGTTGGCAAAATCCTGCTCGAAGCCCAAGCGCTCCCGCACGCGCGCCGTAAAATATGTAAACCCGCCCGAGACGATCGCCGTGCGCGCGCCGTTCGCGCGCATCGTCGCGGCCAGGATCTTGGCGCCGGGCATTTCGCGGATGCCGCGTGCCGCGCGTTCCAGCAAGTCGGCCGGCTTGCCCGCCAGCAGTCCGACTCGCTCCGTCAGCGCCGCCCGGAAATCGAGCTCGCCATTCATGGCCCGGCGCGTGATCGCGGCCACATGCGCGCCGATGCCCAGAAGTTCGGCCATGTCGTCGAGCATTTCGTTTTCGATCAGCGTCGATTCCATGTCGGCGACCAGCAGGCGTTTGCGGCGGCCCTCGCTCTGCACCAGATTGGCATCGACCGGCGCTTGGCCGATCGCGGCACGCGCGCGCGCCAGAATGCGTGCAGGATCGTCGGGCTTGGGGTAAATCTCGACGGCAATGCCGGGTGCCAGCACGCGAGTCGCGCGCTCGATGCCGATGGCGGCCTCCAGCGCGCGCGCGTCGATGGCGGGCGACGCTGGATTGGCAGTCAGAACGACGACAGGGGCGGGGACAGGGTTCATGGCGGCGGGATCATGGTGAAGCGCAAGGACGAAGGCAAGCCGCTCGAAAAGCCGCGCGCCGTGATCGTCGGCGGGCCGACCGCGTCCGGCAAATCGGCGGCGGCGCTCGCGATCGCCCGCGAGTTCGACGGCGTGGTGATCAATGCCGACTCCATGCAAGTCTACAAAGAGCTCGATATCCTGACCGCGCGCCCCACGCGCGCCGACGAAGCGGCCGTGCCCCACAAGCTCTATGGCGTGTGGCCCGCATCCATGCAGGGCACGGTCGGGCGCTGGCGCACGGCGGCATTGGCCGAAATCAAAGCCGCCAACAAGGCCGGCAAGCTTGCCGTCGTGTGCGGCGGCACGGGCATGTATCTCAAAGTTCTCGTCGAGGGTTTGAGCCGCGTGCCCGAGATCCCGGCGGAGATCCGCAACGCCGCGCGCCGTCGCCTGGGCATGGTCGGCCGCGCCGCGTTTTTCGTCGAGCTCAAAAAACGCGATCCGGTGGCGGGCGCCAAGCTCGCGCGCGGCGACGGCCAGCGCATGCTGCGCGCCTGGGAAGTGCTCGAAGCCACGGGGCGCAGCCTCTACGATTTCCAGGCCGACGACCCGCCTTCGAACGAGACCTGGCCGACGCTCGTGCTGTTGCCGCCGCGCGAGTTGCAGCGCCAAAGGCTGGCGGCGCGGGCCCTCCAAATGGTCGAGGCCGGGGCCGTGTCGGAGGTGCGCGCCCTGCTGGCGCTCGACCTGCCGGACGCTTTGCCGGTCATGCGCGCCTTGGGCGTACGCGAACTCGCGGGCTATATCCGCGGCGAATACGATTTGGACCATGGAATCAATCTGATGACGGTTGCCACACAGCGTTTTGCCAAGCGCCAGGCAACCTGGTTCAAGGGCCAGATGAAGTCTGCCGCCTTCCTAAACGCGCAATATTCGGAAAGTTTGATGCCGCAGATTCGCACGTTTATTAAACAAATCGGTTGACGCCTTGCAAGACGGCTTCTATGGTCCGCGCCCCGAGAGGCTGTTTTTCTTGAAAGGAACCGAAAATGTCGACCGTGCCCGCTTCCACGCTTCCCCAGGACACCGTGCCCGTTTCGGGCGCGGAAATCGTCCTTAAGGCGCTGGCCGAGCAGGGCGTCGAGGTTATTTTCGGCTATCCGGGCGGCGCCGTGCTGCCGATTTACGACGCGCTTTTCCAGCAAAACGCGTTGCGCCATATTCTGGTGCGGGCGGAGGCGGGCGCCGTGCACGCGGCGGAAGGGTACGCGCGTTCGACCGGCAAGGTCGGCGTCGTGCTTGTTACCTCGGGTCCGGGCGCTACGAACGCCGTCACGGGTCTGGTGGACGCGCTGATGGATTCGATCCCGCTCGTGTGCCTGACGGGCCAGGTGCCGACGCATTTGATCGGCAACGACGCGTTCCAGGAAGCCGACACGACCGGCATCACGCGCCCGGCGACCAAGCACAATTACTTGGTCAAGGACGTGAAGAACCTGTCCAAGATCGTGCACGAAGCCTTCCACGTGGCGCGCAGCGGCCGCCCCGGTCCGGTCGTGATCGACCTGCCCAAAGACGTGCTGATGGCCAAAACGACTTACACGCCCGCGCCCGAAAAAGCGCACCCGACCTACGCGCCGCGCACCGACCCCGATCCCAAGGCGATCGCCCAGGCGGTCGATCTGATGCTGGGCGCGCGCCGCCCGATCCTTTACACCGGCGGCGGCATCGTCAATTCGGGTCCGCATGCGGCGCAGGCGCTGATCGAGCTTGCGCACCTCACCGGTTTTCCGGTGACGAGCACGCTGATGGGCTTGGGCGCGATGCCCGCAGCCGATCCGCTGTTCCTGGGCATGCTCGGCATGCACGGCACCTACGAGGCGAACCTTACCATGCACGGTTGCGACGTGATGGTGAATCTGGGCGCGCGCTTCGACGACCGCGTCACGGGCCGCCTCAACGCGTTCGCGCCCAATTCCAAGAAGATCCATGCCGACATCGACCCCTCGTCGATCAACAAAAACGTGCGCGTGGACGTGCCCGTGGTCGGGGACGCCGGCAAGATCGTCGCGGCGATGATCGCGGAATGGAAGCGCCGCGTGGCTGCGGGCGCCCAGCCGCACAAAAAAGCGCTGGCCGACTGGTGGGCGCAGATCGAGCAATGGCGCAAGCGCGATTGCCTGGCCTATATCCACACGCCCGAGATCGTGAAGCCGCAATACGCGCTCGAGCGCCTGCAGGCGCTCACGGCGCACCGCGACGACGTGTTCATCTCGACCGAAGTGGGCCAGCACCAGATGTGGGCGGCCCAGTTCATGAAATTCCAGAAACCCAACCGCTGGATGACCTCGGGCGGGCTCGGCACGATGGGCTACGGCCTGCCCGCCGCCATGGGCGTGCAGATCGCACCCGGACGCTTTGTGCATCGACGTTGCGGGCGAAGCCTCGATCCTGATGAACATCCAGGAACTCAGCACCATCGTGCAGTACCGCCTGCCGGTGAAGACGTTCATCTTGAACAACCAGTATATGGGCATGGTGCGCCAGTGGCAGGAATTGCTGCACGGCTCGCGCTATTCGGAAAGCTACATGGACGCGCTGCCCGACTTCGTGAAACTGGCCGAAGCGTTCGGGTGCGTGGGCCTGCGCGCCAGCAAGGTTTCCGAAGTCGACGACGTGATCAAGGAGATGATCGCGGTCAAGCGTCCGGTCGTGGTCGACATGTGCGTCGACCAGAAAGAAAACTGCTTCCCGATGATCCCGTCGGGCGCCGCGCACAACGAAATGATCCTGGGGCCCAGCGACAAGCAGCCGGGCACGGGCGGCGGCAAAAGCGGCGGGGCGGGCCCGGTCTCGGAAGAAGGCATGGTGCTGGTCTAGCGGCCGGCCCCGTCTTCGACGCGTCTCCTTCCTCCGACTTCGAGCAAGCACCCATGCCCCACAATCCAGCCGCCATCGAGCGCCATACCATTGCCGTGATCGTCGACAACGAACCCGGCGTGCTTGCGCGCGTCATCGGCCTGTTCTCGGGCCGCGGCTACAATATCGAAAGCCTGACGGTCGCCGAAACCGACGCCGACAAACATCGCAGCCGCATCACGGTTGTCACCACGGGCACGCCCATGGTGATCGAGCAGATCAAAGCCCAGCTCGACCGTTTGGTCCCTGTGCACAAGGTTTCCGACCTCACGCAGGAAGGCGCGCATGTGGCGCGCGAACTGGCGCTGGTGAAGGTCATTTCCAAAGGCAACGAGCGCGTCGAGGCGCTGCGCATTGCCGATATTTTCCGCGCCAAGGCGATCGACAGCACAATCGGTTCGTTCGTGTTCGAAATTACCGGTTCGGGCGACAAGATCGACGCGTTCGTCAATCTGATGGTGCCGCTGGGGCTTGCGGAAGTGAGCCGTACGGGCATCGTGGCGATTGCGCGCGGCGAACTGCATATGTAGAACCTCGTACGCGAACAAAAAAACACCAAGGAGAGAGACCGATGCGCGTTTATTACGACCGCGATGCGGATGTGAACCTGATCAAGGGCAAAAAAGTTGCCGTCGTCGGCTACGGCAGCCAGGGCCATGCGCACGCGCTGAACATGCGCGACAGCGGCGTCAAGGACGTGGTCATCGCGCTGCGCGCGGGCTCGCCGTCGGCTGCGAAGGCCGAAGGGGCCGGCTTCAAGGTGATGACGCCTGCCGATGCGGCCAAATGGGCCGACGTCATGATGGTGGTAACGCCGGACGAACTGCAGGCGAAGCTCTGGAACGACGATCTCAAGGCCAACATGAAAAAGGGTGCGGCCATCGCGTTTGCGCACGGGCTCAACATCCATTTCAACCTGATCGAACCGCGCCCCGACCTCGACGTGTTCATGATCGCGCCCAAGGGCCCCGGCCACACGGTGCGCTCGGAATACCAGAAGGGCGGCGGCGTCCCGTGCCTCGTGGCCGTGCATCAGAACGCTTCGGGCAATGCGCTTGAAATCGCGCTCTCCTACGCCTCGGCCATTGGCGGCGGGCGTGCGGGCACGATCGAGACGACCTTCAAGGAAGAATGCGAAACCGACTTGTTCGGCGAGCAGGCCGTTTTGTGCGGCGGTTTGTGCGCGCTGATCGTGGCGGGCTACGAAACCCTCACGGAAGCCGGCTACGCGCCCGAAATGGCGTATTTCGAATGCTTGCACGAAGTGAAGCTGATCGTCGACCTGATCTACGAAGGCGGCTTGGCGACGATGCGCTATTCGATTTCGAACACGGCCGAGTACGGCGACTATACGCGCGGCTCGCGCATCGTGACGGACGAGACCAAGAAAGAAATGAAGCGCATCCTCGACGACATCCAGTCGGGCCGCTTCGCGCGCGATTGGGTGCTCGAAAATGCCGCCGGCCAGGCGAGCTTCAAGGCGATGCGCCGCAAGCACGCGGCCCACGACATCGAAAAGGTCGGCGAAAAGCTGCGCGCCATGATGCCGTGGATCGCCAAGAACAAGATGGTCGATAAGGCGAAGAACTGACGCGCGCGCCGCAGGCTCGCACGTCGTCGTCGGACTTGTTCGGACGATCTTTCGGACCACGCAACCCCGTCCGGGCAACCGGGCGGGGTTTTTCGTTTGGGCGGGCGAAGGCGACGGCGCAGCACTTGAATTTTAGTATCACTATTGATATCATTATGTTGTGAGTGCGATCGACAAAATCCTCGCGCAGATGCGCGCTGCGCCGACGAACGTGCGGTTTGCGGATTTGGCCCGCGTATGTGCGTTCTATTTCGGCGCACCCCGGCGGCGCGGCGGCAGCCACGCCGTCTACAAAACGCCGTGGCCGGGCGACCCGCGTGTGAATATCCAAGACGACAAGGGCAAAGCCAAAGCCTACCAGGTTCGGCAAGTTCTGCATGCGATCGAAAAGTTGGGAGCCTTGAAATGAAGATCGACCATTACACCTATCGCGTCACGTGGTCCGCCGAGGACAAGGAGCATGTCGGTCTTTGCGCGGAATTCCCGTCGCTGTCATGGCTTGCCGCCACGCCCGAAAAAGCGCTCGCCGGCATTCGCCGTACTGTAAAAGGCGTGGTCGCCGATCTGAAGTCGGCGGGCGAGCCGATCCCGCAGCCGCTCGCGGAACGGAGATTCAGCGGCCAATTCATGGTCCGCGTCCCGCCGTTGGTGCACCGCAATCTTGCAACCGAGGCTGCCGAGCAAGGTGTGAGCCTCAACCGATTGGCCTCGGCGAAGCTGGCTGTGTAGGGAGGAGGTTGCCGATGCGCGCGAGAAAATGCGCGCGCGCCTAAAGTCTGCGCACGACGGCGAGCCATTCGCAGATGATTTCGGTGCGGCCGTCGAACGGTTGGCCGTGGCGCGCAGCGGCCGCGCGATACCAATCGCCGATCTCGCGCCGCCACCAGTCGAGCGTTCGTTCGCCTTCGCCGTAGGCTTCGGTAAAATCGGCATCGATGTCGTCGAAGGCGCGGATTTCGATGCGCACGGTCTCGCAGATTGCGCGCGCGCGGCGCTGCCCGTCGAGCAGCACGCTGAGCGCGCCGACAAAAGGAATATGGCCGTCGGGAAAGTCCCAGAACGGCGACGAGGTGGCGGTTTTGACGCCTGCAAGAATGAGGTCCGCCCCTGCGTCGCGCGAGGCGGGCGTATCGCCGATTTCGATGGGCGCAAAATGGCGCGCGGCGGAACCCGGAAAGGCCGCTTCGAGGATGGCGGAGAATTTTTCGTCCATCGCGTCCACCGCCCCTTTACGCCGGTTCGCGCACCATTTTGTTGAAAATCGCGTGCGCGAAATCGGTGCGGTCGCTGGCGTTCATCACGAAGGCGCCGGGGCCGCCGATCACGTTTTCCTGGTAATGCTGGCGCAGCCGTTCGAGCGGCATGGCGCTGCCCGAACCGGGCGAGGCGATCGCCAGCGCGTTGACCGTGATGCCGGCCGCGACCGCCCGGTCGCGGGCGGCGGCGGCGGGCATGATCGACGAGCGCATGTCGGGCCCGTCGCCCGCGATGTCGATCGTGGCGCGCGAACTGCGAAAGGGCGCTGCCGCGATAAAATCGGTGGCCACCGCGATCGCGTCGCCGATGGCGTTCCAGCTTTGCGGACGGCGGGGCGCTTCGACCACGCGTGCGGCGAAGTCGGCCGCATCGTCGGCGCCCGCGATGCGCGTCCAGGGCACCAGAATTTGCGGCGCGCCCGGCGAGCCCCATTCGCCGTACGCGACCGCGATCGCGCCGCCCGCCGTGCGCGCGATGGCCGCCAGAATTTCCGGGCGTTCGAGCGCCGCGGCCGTGCCGGTGCGCTGCAGCCGGTATTCGTCGGCGTCGATCGAGCCCGAACCGTCGTTGAGCAGCACCAGCAGCAGGCCGACCTCGTTCGATTGCGCGCGCAGCGGGGCCGCCGCCGCGAGCCCGGCGGCCCCCAGGGCGAACGCGCGTCTGGAAAGGTGCTTGGGCGTGAGGCGCACGGCGCTCAGCCCGAGCGGCGGCTGAAGATCGTGTAGTAGCGGTGCATGCCGTCGATATTGAGATCGCGCATCTGCGCGTAGCCCGCCCAATTCGCGTATTTCTGCAGATCGATGGCGGGGCGGATCTCCTCGAGGCTGCGCCCGGCGCGCATTCCCGCAAGCACGCCGTCGCGAATCGTTTCCAGATATTCGCGGAACTGGCGCGCATGCGCTTTGGTGCCCGTCGGCCCGTGGCCGGGGGCGAGCAGGTCGAAATCCATCGCCTCGACGCGCTTCAGCGAGTCGACCCATTCCTCGACATAGCCTTCGTGCAGGTCGCGGAAGGCGACGCTTTCGACGGGGATGAAATCGACGGCGAACAAAACGCGCGCGGCCGGAAAGCGCACGACGATCGAATTGTCGGAATGGTTGCGCCCGACATGGTCGAGCTCGACGACCGTGCCGCCAAGCTCGAGCGTCAGGGACTCGCTGAACGCGACATTGACCGGGGCCGTGCGGCGCCGCTCGTCGCGGATTTTGTCGCGCGCGCGCGCATGCGCCACCACCGTCGCCGTATCGGCGAAGACCTCGCCGCCGTTGATATGGTCGGGATGGTCGTGGCTGTAGATCAGATAGCGCACGCTTTGATTGAAGCGTTCGCGGATCTGGTCCTTGAGCCACGTCGCGGCGGCGGCGTTGATCGGGTCGGTGCAGATGGCGCCCTGCGGCGTCACCGCAAAGACGGAGAAATGGAAATTGTTGCGGAACCGGTAGAGATTGCCCGCGATCTGTGAAATTTCGCGCACCGGAGCGGGGGCGGGTGTCGGCGCTTGGGCTTGGGCTTGCTGCACGAACGCGGGCGCTGCGACGGCAATTCCGGCAAGCCCGCCGGCCCGGCGAAACAGATCGCGCCTGGCAAAGGCTTCGGGCGCGAACATCGGATCGTCGTAGCCGCAGCACGAGCAGGGCGCGTCGGCGGCGGCCTTGGTGTCGGTGCAGACAAAACGCGGCGCGCGATCCATGGTTCAGCCTCCCGGTTGGTTCTGCCTATCAGCGCAAACAACAAGGCGGCGGTCAACTGCCGGTCGATTGCGGTTGTTTGTGTCGATCGCGTCGCCCGCTTCGCGACGCATCAAACGGTCGATTCAGTGTCAGGCGGTCCTCAAACCAAGTAGGGTGTTTTCAAAATCATGAGTGTCCCCAAAATCCGCTCGTATCGAGAAAGAGTCCTCTGAAAATCAATATAAATCAGAAACTTGATGCGCAGTGTGTAGCGTCGATGCTGCGCCCATATCTCGCGAAATTTTGCGGCGGCGGTGCCACGATGCCCATCGCTGGTCAGATTGGGGCAATCTCTGTTAACCTCTAATCGGACAGATAAAAGCCCAGTTATCCACAGATCGACCGGATGGAACCGATGGCCGAGAGCGAGCGCGTTTGGATTTTCGACACAACCTTGCGCGACGGCGAGCAGTCGCCGGGCTGCTCGATGAATCTCGACGAGAAAATGCGCGTCGCGCGCACGCTCGAAGACATGGGCGTCGACGTGATCGAGGCCGGATTCCCGATCGCGTCGAACGGCGATTTCGAAGCCGTGTCGAACATCGCGCGTTCGCTGTCGAAAGCTGTCGTGTGCGGCCTTGCGCGCGCCGGGCGCAAGGATATCGACCGCGCGTGGGAAGCGCTCAAGCACGCCAAGCGGCCGCGCATCCACACCTTCATCAGCACGTCGCCGCTGCATATGAAATACAAGCTGCAGATGGAACCTTCGGCCGTGCTGCAGGCCGTCGTCGACAGCGTCACGCACGCGCGCAATCTGTGCGACGACGTCGAATGGAGCGCCGAGGACGGCAGCCGTACCGAATTCGAGTTTCTGTGCCGCTGCATCGAAAGCGCCGTCAAAGCGGGCGCGTCCACGATCAACATCCCCGACACGGTCGGCTATGCGGAACCGGGCGAGTTCGGCGCGCTGATTGCGCGCCTGATGGCCGCCGTGCCCAACATCGCCAAGGCGCGCGTGTCGGTGCATTGCCACAACGATCTGGGCTTGGGCGTGGCCAATTCGCTTGCAGCCGTCGCGGCCGGCGCGCGCCAGGTCGAGTGCACGATCAACGGCATCGGCGAGCGCGCGGGCAATGCGGCGCTCGAAGAAATCGTCATGGCGCTGCGCACGCGGCCCGACAGGCTGCCGTTCGCGACCGGCGTGGATACGACCCACATCGTTCGCGCCTCGCGCCTCGTCTCTGGCATTACCGGCTTTGCAGTCCAGCCCAACAAGGCGATCGTCGGCGCCAACGCCTTCGCGCACGAAAGCGGCATCCACCAGGACGGCATGCTCAAAAACGCGCAGACCTACGAAATCATGACGCCCGAAAGCGTCGGCCTCGTGCGCTCCACTTTGGTCATGGGCAAGCATTCGGGGCGCGCGGCGTTCCGCTCCAAGCTCAAGGAACTCGGCTTCGAAAGCCTGGGCGACAACACGATCGAAGACGCCTTCAAGCGCTTCAAGGATCTGGCCGACCGCAAGAAGGACGTGTTCGACGAGGACATCGTCGCCCTGGTCGACGACCAGATGGGCAGCACCGCCGACAGCATCAAGTTCGTCTCGCTGCAAGTCGTGGCCGGCTCGAAGGGGCCGCAACTCGCCGACCTCGAACTCGAGATCGGGGGCGCCGTGCACAATGTCCAGTCGCGCGGCAACGGCCCGGTCGATGCCGTGTTCAACGCCATCAAAAAACTGGTTCCGCACGAAGCCAAGCTGCAGCTCTACCAGGTCCATGCCGTGACTGCCGGCACCGACGCCCAGGCCGAAGTGACCGTCCGACTCGACGAGGGCGGCAAATCGGTCAACGGTCAGGGGGCGGATGCCGACACGCTGTGCGCCTCCGCGCGCGCCTACCTCAACGCGCTCAACAAGCTGTTGATAAAGCGCAAGAAATCGGCGCCGATCGGGGCCGGTGCAGACCAGTCGACACAGACGCCCATTTCGGCTTAATTCCGCCGAAATCTCCGGTCATTTGGTGGGGTTCCGGGTTCCCCAAAGTCTTCGAAAGGCACGGCATCTTTTATGTTTTCGCGTCTCCTTGGAATGCTCTCCGCCGACATGGCGATCGATCTTGGCACGGCCAACACGCTGGTCTATGTCAAGGGCCGCGGCATCGTGCTCAACGAACCCTCGGTTGTGGCGATCGCCGAAATCAAGGGCAAGAAGCAGGTGCTGGCCGTCGGCGACGAAGCCAAGCTGATGCTCGGCCGCACGCCCGGCAACATCACCGCCATCCGTCCGCTGCGCGACGGCGTGATCGCCGACTTCGAAGTCGCCGAGGAGATGATCAAGCACTTCATCCGCAAGGTGCACAATCGCCGCTCGTTCGCGTCGCCCCAGGTCATCGTGTGCGTGCCCTCGGGCTCGACCGCGGTCGAGCGGCGCGCGATCCAGGAATCGGCCGAAAGTGCGGGCGCGCGCCGCGTGTTCCTGATCGAGGAGCCGATGGCGGCCGCGATCGGGGCGGGGCTGCCGGTGACCGAGCCCACGGGCTCGATGGTCGTCGACATCGGCGGGGGCACCACCGAGGTGGCCGTGCTCTCGCTCGGCGGCATCGTCTATTCGCGCTCGGTGCGCGTGGGCGGCGACAAGATGGACGAGGCCATCATCGCCTATATCCGCCGCAACCATAACCTGTTGGTGGGCGAATCGTCGGCCGAGCGCATCAAGAAGGAAATCGGCTCGGCCTGCCCGCCCGACGAGGGCGAGGGCCGCATGATGGAAATCAAGGGCCGCGACCTGATGAACGGCGTGCCCAAGGAACTGCTGATCTCCGAACGCCAGATCGCCGAGAGCCTGGCGGAGCCCGTCAGCGCCATCATCGAGGCGGTCAAGGTCGCGCTCGAGCATACGGCGCCCGAACTTGCCGCCGACATCGTCGACAAGGGCATCGTGCTGACCGGCGGCGGGGCGCTGCTCGGCAATCTCGACTACGTTCTGCGGCACGCCTCGGGCCTGCCCGTGTCGGTCGCCGACGATCCGCTGAGCTGCGTGGCGCTCGGCACCGGGCGTTGCCTCGAAGAAATGAAGACCCTGCGCAACGTTCTGATCTCGATGTATTAGGCCGCCCATGAAACGCCCCGGACCCGCCCTGAAACTGGCCGCCCCCTTGCGGGTGATGGGCCAGCGCATGGCGTTCACGGGGCTGGTGGGCCTCGCGGTCGGCATGCTGGTGCTGGGCAAGGCGGAGGCGCCGTTCATCGAGCGGGCGCGCATGCTGGTCGCCGACGCGGTCGTGCCCGTGCTCGACGCGGCCGTGCGGCCCGTGCAGACCGCGAGCGAAATCGCCGACAATTTCCGCGGCCTGCTCGACGTGCAGGCGGAGAACGCAAGGTTGCGTGACCAGAACGCGATGCTGATGCATTGGCAGCAGGTCGCGCGCAATCTCGAAGCCGAAAACCGCGCCTTGCGCGAAACCGCCAAGGCCTCGACCGAGGCGAGCTTCACCTTCGTCACGGCCCGCGTGGTCGCGGACGCGGGCGGCGCCTTCGTGCGCTCGGTGCTGATCGCGGCGGGTGCCCGCGACGGCATCGCCAAGGGCCACACGGCGCTGTCGCCCGACGGGCTGGTGGGCCGCGTGGGCGAAGTGGGCGAGCGCGCGGCGCGCGTCCTGCTGCTCACCGACCTCAACAGCCACGTGCCGGTGATGATCGAAGGCTCGCGCGACCGCGCCATCGTCGACGGCGACAATTCCGACTTGCCGCGCCTCGTGTTTCTCTCCTCGGGCGCCAGGCCCCAGATCGGCGACCGGATCGTCACGTCGGGCCATGGCGGCGTGTTCCCGCCGGGTTTGCCCGTGGGCATTGTCGTGCAGAACGGCGACCAGGGCGTGCGCGTCAGGCCGTTCGTCGATTTCCACCGGCTCGACTATCTGCGCGTCGTCGACTACGGCACGGGCGGCACGCTGCCCATGGCCGCTCCGCCGCCGCAAACGCGGCGCGGGCGCTAGGGGAGGCGCGCGATGGTCGTCGCGGCATTTGCCCAGCTCGACCGGCTTCTCAAACGCGCTTTGCCCGGCTTCCTTGCGGCGCTGATCGCGCTGCTCTCGGTCCTGCCGCTGCCGATCCCGGAATACGCGGTGCTGGCGCCCAATTTCGCGCTGATGGCCGTGTTCTACTGGACCGTGCATCGGCCCGACCTGTTTCCGGCCTGGAGCGCGTTTCTGACGGGCCTGTTCCTCGACAGCCTGTCGGGCGCGCCGCTCGGGCTCAACGCGCTCGTGCTGCTGCTCGTCCATTTCACGCTGATCGCGCAGCACAAGGTGTTTCGCGGCAAGGCGTTCTGGCTGATCTGGCTCGCCTTCGTGATCGTGGCGGCGGGCGCGCTGGCGCTGTCGGCGCTGCTCGGCTGGGCGTTTCGCGGCGGCCTGCCGGGCTGGCCGATGCTCGCCGCCCAGTTCGCGCTGACGCTCGCGCTCTACCCGGCGCTGGCGGCGTTCCTCGGGCGCGTGCAGCGCCATTTCCTGGCGGACGGCTGATGGCGCTGCTGCCGCGCACCGACCCCAACCGCCAGCGCAGCTTCACGCGGCGCCTGGCCTTCCTTGCGGCCGGCAAGGTCGCGCTGCTGGGCGTGCTGGGCGGGCGGATGTACTATCTGCAGGTTGTCGAGGCCGACAAATACAAGATGATGGCCGACGACAACCGCATCAATCTGCGCCTGCTGGCGCCGCCGCGCGGGCGCATTCTCGACCGCGAGGGCATCGTGCTGGCCGACAACCAGCTCAACTACCGCGTGGTTCTGGTGGCCGAGCAGACGGGCTCGGTCGCCGCGACCCTCGACACGCTGTCGGAAATCGTGCCGATTTCGGAGGCCGAGCGCCGCCGGGTGATGCGCGAGGTGGCGCGCAAACGCAAATTCCTGCCCACAACCGTCAAGGAAAACCTCAGTTGGGACGACGTGAGCCGCATCGCGGTCAACGCGCCGGACCTGCCGGGCGTCACGATCGACGTGGGCTCGACCCGGCTCTATCCGCACGGCGAGCGCCTGGCGCATCTGATCGGCTACGTGGCGCCGCCCGCCGAAGCGGACCTGACGGGCGACCCGCTGCTGGAACTGCCCGATTTCCGCGTCGGGCGCAACGGCATCGAGCGCATGTACGACCTGGCGATGCGCGGGCGGGCGGGCAACACCCAACTCGAAGTCAACGCGCTCGGTCGGCCGATCCGCGAGCTTTCGCGCAACGAAGGCGAACCCGGATTCGATCTGGCGCTGACCGTCGATGCGCATCTGCAGACGATGGCGGCCGAGCGCCTCGCCAAGGAAGAAAGCGCCGCCGCCGCGATGCTCGACGTCGCCAACGGCGACGTGCTGGCGCTGGTCTCGCATCCGAGCTACGACCCGCACGAGTTCGCGCGCGGCATTTCGGGGCCCGCGTGGCGGGCACTCCTCAACAACACGCGCGCCCCGCTCACCAACAAGGCGATTTCGGGCCAGTACTCGCCCGGCTCGACCTACAAAATGATGGTGGCGCTGGCCGCGCTCGAAAGCGGCATCGCGCCCGAAATGCGCGTCTTCTGTCCGGGCCATATGGATCTTGGCGACAACCGTTTCCATTGCTGGAAAAAGGGCGGACATGGCGGCGTCGACATGGTCGACGCGCTGGTGCAGTCGTGCGACGTGTATTTCTACGAAATGGGCAAGCGTCTGGGGGCCGACAAGATGGCGGAGATGTCGCGCCGGTTCGGCCTGGGCCAGACGCTGGGGCTGGATCTGCCGGGCGAACGCTCGGGCATCATCCCGACGCGCGCCTGGAAGCAGGCGCGCACCGGCAAAGGCTGGGCGCAGGGCGAATCGCTGGTGGCGTCGATCGGCCAGGGCTACGTGCTGACGACGCCCCTGCAGCTCGCGACGATGACCGCGCGCCTGGTCAACGGGGGCTATGCCGTGGTCCCGCATTTGACGCGCGATCTGGTGCAGGAGCGGCGCATCGCCGAACGCGGGGCCGGAAATTTCGCGCCGATCGGCGTGCCGCAGGCGCATCTGGCGCTGATGATGCGCGCGATGCGCGGCGTGACCAACGATCCGCGCGGCACGGCATTTCGCGCCCGGATCCTCGAAGCGGGCTACGTCTATGGCGGCAAGACGGGAACGTCCCAGGTGCGCCGAATCACCGAGGAAGAGCGCCGCGTGGGCTTGCGCAAACCCGACCAGGTGCCGTGGCGCGAGCGCGACCATGCGCTGTTCGTGGGCTACGGCCCGGTCGAGCAGCCGCGTTTCGCGATCGCGGTGATCGTCGAACATGGCGGCGGCGGTTCCGCCGTGGCGGCGCCGATCGCGCGCGATTTGCTGCACGAAGCGATGAAACGCGACAAGTCGCGCCCGCTGCCCGGCGGCACGCGCGTGGCGCAGGGGACCTGAGAAGATTCCGTCTCGACAAGGGTCGGGGGCTTTGCTATACGGCGCGCTCTTCGTCGGATCGGTGCGGGCGCTTAGCTCAGTTGGTAGAGCAGGTGACTCTTAATCACCGGGTCGTAGGTTCGAGCCCTACAGCGCCCACCAATCTCCGAAGAAATATCAATAACTTAGAGCGCGGTATCCGAATTGCGCCAAGGATCGTGCATCCGGGTAGCGGCCTGGGTAACGAAAAAAGGTCGGAGCATTTGCGGACACTTTGCCTGCCCCAAGGAAGCCCTATCGTTCGATCTTCTCGATACAATTTGGTCGTTCAATGAAACTACGCTTTGCATCGATTCCTGTTTGTTCTCAGAAGTGGGTTTGGGTCGTGGCAATCAATAGCTCTAACGTTTTTCTGCGAATCGAATTATTGTTTTGTCTGCACCGGCCTGCCGCGCAAAACCCATGACCCTGCCCATGGCGCGCGACCCTGATTTTGCTTACACCAATGCGCCGATCACTGAGGCAGTGATCGAGATACGGGTCCTTGCGTCTGAGAAAGTCAGCGCCCATGCTCTTCGAGCTTCGATCAAGTCGATTGACCCAGGTTTTACAGCGCTCGAACCTATCGTCAAGCTCACTGGTGAAATTGCAATTGGTCCGGCCGCAACTCAGGTTGAGTCATCGGCCGTGTCCCAGCAATTGATGGGCTTTCAAATCGAGAATGCCGAAAAGAAAGAGCGCATTTGTTTTACGACAGAAAGCTTCTCGTTCCATCGTTTGGCGCCTTACGAAAAATGGGCGAAGTTTGCGGGGGACGCTCAAAAGTTTTGGGGTACCTATCGTGAAATAGCGAAGGTATCTGCGATATCGCGAATCGGGGTTCGTTACATCAATCGTGTGAATGTGCCTGCCGATGCTTCAGAACTAGGAAAGTTCTTCTTGGTGCAGCCTATGGTACCAGTGGCAAATCTTGGCACGACAGAGAAGCAATTTTTCCAGATTATCTCAAGGATCGATGAGCTGAAAGCTCAGTCCATTCTTAATTTTGCAGTTCTTCCACCAACTGAAGCTGGCAAGACTTCAGTGATTATTGATATCGATTTATCGAGAACACCAAATAGCACTCTCGATGACGACGCAATTTGGAAAACCCTGTTGGCTCTCCGAAACAAGAAGAATGAAATTTTTGAGAGCTGCTTAACTGACGAAGCAAGGAGGATGTTCGCATGAACCTTCCAGCCACTATTGCCACCGGCTTGTTTGTTGCCAGCTCAGGCGGTTCGTTACCTGAGCCCGTTGTCGTAACCGACAATCAAGGGCGAGGGATTAGCCAGGAGGCTGAGTATATCCGCAATGAGGTCATCTACATTCGCCGAAGCGGATACGACCCAAGCCTCCAAGAAAACTACCTTGCTGCTCAGGCTGCCTTGGATGGCCTTGATACTGATAGGCCAGCTTCGCCTTTGCCAGTCGTAGGCAAGGCAAAGATGACGTACACGGATAAGGGCCGACTCGCTTGGCCATCTTATGACTGATTAGATAACCGCGCTGAACCTGAGAGCTTATTGTGAGCTGGTGGGAGCCCGCAGTAGATGGCGTACTATCACAGGGAGAACATCTCCCTGATTGCGCCGTCCCTTTGATTCCGGCTGGGTTTCCCAGTCACACTGACGTAACTGTAGTTCGTACTGGACTGATAATCTTGTCGCAGTCCTGCGATCTTGAGCTAGGAAAGCTAAATATTGTCCTCCTGGCACAAGTCCTTCCAGCCGATGAATTTATTCAGAACTATGTGGGCAAAGAAAAGCGCGGCCTCCTTGAGCAGATCAATAAGGGCCGTAGAGAGACGCTAACCCTTCTTGCCCCTCAATCGGACGAGGCGGGGGCACAATGCTTCGTCGTCGATTTTAAGAATCTATTTGCGCTACCGCTGGCATATGTCCAGCAAGTTGCAAAAACGGTTCCTGGCCGTATGCGTCTCAAGTCGCCATACATTGAGCACCTTTCCCAGTCATGCGCCCGCGTATTTATGCGGGTAGCACTTCCGGAGGTAATCAATCTTTGATCGTGTGCCGCACGATGTGCAGCCGATCTATCCGGGTACGCTCGAAGTGATGGTCGCGCATGCGTGGTTGCCGGGGTGCAATGGCGGCCGCAATCCTCAAGCTCGGGATAAGCGGCGGCGAGAACTAGAATCGCGCGAAGCCTCATCTATAGCCTCCTTTGTTTGATCCCAAAGACTTACGCGAGCTTAAACCATAAATAAATGTGGGTATCGCTCGATTTCGTCGGAGCTTCGGATGGAGGTCAAAAGAAAGCGGCAGAGCACCGACATCGACCGGGCCAAGTTGACGTGGGATTGCGCGGGATAGACTTGCGGCAATTTCTGGCAAACAATCGGCAAAAACTATTGATAATTAATGATTTTTCTGACATCGTAATCACCGGGGCGTAGGTTCGAGCCCTACAGCGCCCACCAATCTTTTCAAAGGGTTGGCCCCCGAAACGCGAGAGAACAAAGCGATGCGAAACGCTGGGCGCTCAGATTGTTCGGAAGAGGGCGCGATCGACGCCGCCGTTGCGCTGTAGGCGCTGTCAAAGTAGGCGCTGTCAAACCGCTGCCCGCGACGCGAGAAATCCCCGCACGGCATCCTCGGTCGCGACGACGTCGCCGTATTTCGACGCGATGTCGAACAGGCTCGCTTCGTGCGGGCCGGGGTGCCGGTCGGCGACGCATTCGCGCGCGACGATCGTGCGGTATCCGTATTGCATCGCGTCGACCGCCGTTGCGCGCACGCAACCGCTCGTCGACACGCCCGCGACGACCACCGTATCGACGCCGCGCGACGCGAGAAACGAGGCGAGCGACGTTCCGAAGAACGCGCTGGCATATTGCTTGGCGAAAACGCCGTCGTCGGGCGCCGGTTGCAGTTCCGGCACAAAATCGGCCAAGGGTTCGCCCGCGACCAATCGCGCCAGAGCCGGAACTTTTTTGACGAACCAGCCGCCGTCCGGCGCCCCGGGCGCGTAGACGACGCGCGTGAACGCGACCGGCGCGCCGACGGATTTTGCCGCGGCGTAGAGCGCGACGGTTCGCCGCACCGCGTCGCGCGCGTCGGGCGCGAAGAAGGGCGAGTCCGGCGTCACGTAGGCGCGGATAAAATCGACGACCACCAGCGCGGGCCGCGTGCCGAAGCCGACACGGCCGCCAAAAACGCCGGCGTAGTTCTGGGCGGCGGTCGGGTTGTCGGGCATGTCGGCCATGGTTTCCCGATTTCAGGCGCTGCGCATGGCGCGCTCGCGCCGCGCGGCGCGCGCGTGGAAGCCGGGCGAATCCCACAGTCTGCGCAGGATGTCGCAGGCCCGGCCGATATGTTCGGCCATGATGTCGCCGGCCTGCTCGCCGCGCCGCTTGATCAGCGCGCCAAGGATGGCGACATGTTCCTTGTGGGACTGGCGGACATTGTCGTCGTCGAAGACCAGGACGAGTTCTTCGTGCGTGAACCATTTGGAACCGCCGCCCGCGACCAGAATCGGCAGGCGCTGGGTATCGCGGATCGCGCGCGTCAGCATGGGATTGGCCGCGGCGTCCGCGATCGCCGCGTGGAACGACGCGTTCAGCGAACGCCATTGCGCCGCGTGGTCCTGGCGCCAGGCGCCCGATTTCAGCAGCGCTTCGTTGCGTTCGGTTGCGTCCATCATCCGCGCGCGCGCGGTCACGTCCAGCCCGCGTTCCGCCGCCAGCCGGCACGCGAGCGCCTCGAGCGTCTGGCGCACGCGGTACGCGCCGACGACCTCCTCGAGCGTGCAACTGCGCACTTCGTAGCCGCGGTTGGGCTCGTAGGAGAGCAGGCCCTCTTGCGCGAGCGTGCCGAGCGCGTCGCGGATCGGCGTGCGCGAAACGCCGAGCAGCGCCGCCAGTCCGACCTCGGTCAGTTTGCTGTTCGGCGCGAAATCGCCGCGCATCAGTATCTGGCGCAGTCGGGCGGTTGCGAACTCGGCGCGCGTCTTGGCTTTTTCCATCTGTACCCCGTGCCGTCGGAACGAAACGACGGAACTTCGGCGAGGATAGTCGAAACAGGGTCGCCATACAAATAAATAGATTGCATACATTATAGAGTTTGCCATACTGTCTCCTAAGCGGCTCACACAAGGAGGTCTCGAATGTACCGGTTGCTTCGCGGCGCGATCGTTTCGGCAAGCCTGATTGCCGCCATGCCTGCTTGGTCCCAATCGCCGAGCGAGATCCTGTTCCTGGCCGAAGACGTGCCCGCAAGCCTCAACTACGACGGCCCCGCCGCGTCGATCGGCACGACCCAAACCGGTTTCATCAATTTGATGGAGCCCATGGTCTACTACCCCTATGCCGGGACCAACGACGACGGGGTTCGGCTGCTGGATTTTTCCAAATACGAAGGCCGCCTGGTCGAGCGTTGGGACTACGACGCGGCGAACCTTGCCTGGACGCTGCATCTGCGCCGCGGCGTGAAAAGCTGCGCTGGCAACGATTTCTCGGCCGACGACGTCGTCTACACGCTCGCGCGCGCAAAGTCGGTCAGCGGGCGCGCGCCGGTCGGCTGGTTTCTTGGCAACGTCGCGGGCATCAAGGGTTTCACGCGCGACGTGTTTCGCGACCCCAACGCCAAAATTCTCGGCGACGAGGTCGTCAAGATCGACGACCACACGGTCAGGATCGTCCAAAGCGCGCCCAACACGTTCTTTTTGATGGCGATGACGATCTACGGCCTCGCGCCCTTCGACTCGAAGGAAATGAAGGCGCGCGCCAAACCGGAGGATCCCTGGAGCCACGACTACGTCAATACGGAAAACGTGCCGGGCTTCGGCCCGTACTGCTTGGAGCGTTGGGTCAAGGACGACGAGTTCGTCTTCCGCGCCAACCCGAACTACTACCGCGGCAAACCGGCGATCGAGCGCGTCGTGATGAAAAAGGTTCCGCAAAGCTCCAACCGCGTGGTCACGCTGCGCTCGGGCCGCGCGCATCTCACCCAGCGCCTCACGGCGCGCGAATTCGCCAATCTTCGCGGCGCCGCCGGCGTTCGCGTCGTCGGCGTCTACGGCAACGAAACCCTGTTCGTGGCGCCAAACTGGCGCGTCCCGCCGTTCGACAACGTGAAGCTCCGCCAGGCGATGGCGCACGCGATCAACTACCAGCAAGTGGGCGAGGCGGGCTATGCCGGCGCCGCGCGCAAATGGGACAGCCACGTCCCGTCGTCGTTCCCGGGCTACGCGCGGTCGGACGTGCAATACGCCTACGATCCCGAACGCGCCCGCCAATTGCTTGCGGAAGCCGGGTTTCCGGGCGGTCGCGGCCTCGAGGCGTTTGCCGAGCAGCTGCGCCTGTCCTACACGGCCGAACGCGAATCGTATCTGGGGCCGATCGCGGCGGCGATCCAAACCTCGATGCGCGCCGTCGGCATCCCCGTCACGCTCGATCCGCTTCCCCAGACACAAATGGGCGACCGTCGTCTGGTGAAGAAAGACCTGCCGCTGTCGATCAGCGACACGGACAAGGCGTCGGCGATCAACGGCGCCTACCAGGTGATGGTTTTCTACATTTCGAACCAGGCCGGCGCCATCATCAACACCTCGAACTACGCGAACCCGCAGGTCGACGAAATGTTCGTGCGCATCAAGGCCGAGCCGGATGCGGCCAAACAAGCCGAGATGCTCAAGACCCTTCAGGACGCGCTCCAGCGCGACCTGGCGATCCTGCCGATCCTCGAAACCAAGACGCAGTACGCGTCGACGGCGCGTCTGTCGGGCATCACGTGGCACGCGGACAATTCGCTGCGCTTCTACGACCTGAGCCTGGCGCGCTAGCGATCCGCGACGATGTCGACGAGCCGCTTCGTACTGCGTCGCCTGGGGATCTCGCTTCTCCAGCTCTTCGCGCTTGCCCTGACGGTCTTTTTCGTGATCCGGCTTCTGCCTGCCGACCCTGTCGCGCGGCTGGTCGGGCAGAATCCGGGTCCCGAAATCTATGCGGCCGCCAAGGCGTCGTTGGGTCTCGACAAGCCCCTTTTCGAGCAGCTTCGGGCGTATCTGCTCGGCAGCGAACGCCAGCTCGGGCTCTTGCAAGGGGAGCTTGGAAAATCCTGGGTCAGCGGCGGAGCCGTCGGCGTCGAGATCGCGCACGCATTGCCGATCACGCTGGAACTGATCACGATCGCCTTCGCGATCGCGTTTTTGGTCGCCGTTCCGATCGGCATGTCCTGCGCCATTCGACCGGGCGGCTTGGTCGACAAATCCGCCTTTGCCTTCGGGCTGTTTGCCGGATCGCAGCCCGAATTCTGGTGGGGCATCGTTTTCATCTACGTCTTTTTCTTCGTTCTCAATGTCGTGCCGCCGCCGTTGGGGCGCCTCGATCCCATGATGGTCCCGCCGCCGAGCGTGACCGGATTCATCACGGTCGATTCGATTTTGGCCGGGCGATGGGACGCGCTGTGGGATGCGGCCCAGCATCTGGCGCTTCCCGTCGCCACCAAAGTGTTCGTGCTGTCGGGTCCGATCGTGAAGATGGTCCGCCAGAACATGGTGCGCGTTCTGCAGTCGGACTTCATCCTCTACGCGCGCGCGAGCGGATTGCCGCGCACGCAGATCGCGACATACGCGTTGCGCGCGGCATTGGCGCCGACGATCGCGCTGTTCGGCGCGCTCTACGGCTATATTCTGGGAAGCGCGGTGGTGATCGAAACGATCTTTTCGCTGGGCGGAATCGGGCAGTACGCGGTGCGCTCGATCCTGTCGTTCGACTATCCGGCGATCCAGGCGGTCATTCTCGTGATCACGGCGATTTCGCTGCTCGTCTATCTGCTGCTCGATCTCGTGCATGCGGCCGTCGATCCGCGCGTGGTCCATTGAAATGAGATCGGCGATTTCGCGCGCGCTGCCGGGTTCGTTCGCCGACAACCCGATGCTGGCGCTGGGAACGGCGATGACGGCGATCTCGCTGCTGCTCATGGTCGTCGGTCCGTGGCTGGCGCCGTTCGACCCGCAGGCCGTCGTGGCGGCTCCCAATCTCGCGCCGCCGGCCGTCGGCGAGCTGCCGCATCTGGTGTGGCGCGCGATGGTCGGCACGGTCGACCGCCCGGTCCATTGGTTCGGAACCGACGCGTCGGGGTTCGACGTGTTTTCGCGGACCATCGCCGCGCCGCGAACCGACATCGCGATCGCTTTGGCCGCGACCGTCTTCTCGTTCGCGATCGGCGTCAGCCTGGGACTGCTCGCGGGATATTTCCGCAACGCGGCCGTCGAGATTCTGATGCGGGTTTCCGATCTGCTGCAGTCTTTCCCGGTCTTCATTTCGGGCATGATCCTGGTGTCGCTCGCGGGGCGGAACATCTCGAACGTGGTGCTCGCTTTGGCGCTGCTCTACGTGCCGATCTATATCCGCCTGACGCGCGCCGAGGTCATGAGCCAGCGCAATCGCGGCTATGTCGAGGCGGCGCGCGCGTTGGGCAACCGGGAGATCGTCGTGGCGCTGCGGCACGTGCTGCCGAATTCGCTTGCGCCCGCGATCATCCAGTCCTCGGTGACGATCGGATTTTCGATCCTGATGACCGCCGGACTGAGCTTTGTCGGCGCGGGCGTTCGGCCGCCCACGCCCGAATGGGGGCTGATGATCGCGAACGGCGCCAACGACATCGTCCAGGGCGATTGGTGGCCGTCGGTTTTTCCGGGCCTGGCAATCTCGCTGACCGTTTTCGGTTTCGCGGCCCTGGGCAACGGCTTGGAGCGTCTCTATGGCCGTTGACGCGTCCGCGCCGGTCATTCGCGCCGAAGGCGTGACGATCGTCTATCCGCGCAACGGCGCCGACGTCGCTGCCGTTCGCGGCTTCGATCTTGCGATCGCGCCGGGCGAGATGGTCGGTTTGATCGGCGAAACCGCCTGCGGAAAATCGACCGCAGTTCTGTCGCTGCTGGGCATGGTGCGCCCGCCCGGACGGCGCATTGCGGGCCGCGTGATGTTCGACGGGCGCGATCTGTTCGCTCTCGATCCCGAGTCGCAGCGCCGGATTCTGGGCCGCGACATCGGGATGATCGTTCAAAACCCGCGCATGGCGCTGAGCCCGCTGCACAGCGTCGGCCGCCAGATATCGAACGTCTATCGCGCGCACAATGCGGTCGATCCCGTCGCCGCCAAGTCGCACGCGATCGCCATGCTGAAACTCGTCGGCATCAACGATCCCGAGCGCCGCTACGACGCGTATCCGCACGAAATCAGCGGCGGCATGGCCCAGCGCGTGCTGATCGCGATGGCGCTGTCCTCGAAGCCGCGCTTGCTGGTCGCGGACGAGCCGACCAGCGGTCTCGACGTGACGATCCAGGCGCAGTTTCTCGACGCGATGTGGCGCGCGACGCGCCAAACCGCGTCGGCCGTGCTGCTGGTGACCCAGGATCTGGGCGTGATCGCGAACTATTGCGACCGAGTCGTCGTCATGCAGGACGGCGCGATCGTCGAAGCCGCCAGCGCCGCGCAGTTTTTTGCGGATCCCCAGCACGCCTATAGCCGCGCCGTGCTGGCGCTGCAGCGCGATCGCCGCGCCCCGGCCCAGCCGGCGGCGCGGCCCGCCAAGGGTCCGCCGCTGCTCGCCATTCGCGATTTGGTGAAAACCTTTGCCGTGCGCGGTTCAAAGAAACGCGTCCACGCGGTCGGCGGCGTCTCCTTCGAGGTCGCGAAAGGCGAAACGCTTGGCATCGTCGGCGAAAGCGGTTCCGGGAAGACGACGGTCGGGCGCTGTTTGCTGCGCCTGGAAGAACCCGATTCGGGCGAGATCGAATTCGACGGCGAACCGATCTCGCGAATCGGCCAGGATCGGCTGCGTCCCTATCGCGCCAAACTGCAGATCGTGTTCCAGGATCCCTACGACCAGCTCAATCCGCGCTGGCGCGCGCGCGAAGTGCTGGGCGAGCCGCTCGATCTGCATTTCGACCTGTCGAAAGGCGAGCGCGAAGCGCGCATTCGCGAACTTCTGGATCTGGTCGAACTGCCTGGCGAACTGCTCGACCGGCGGCCGAAGAGCCTCAGCGCCGGCTACCAGCAGCGGCTCAGCATCGCGCGCGCGCTGGCAACCGGACCCGACCTGATCGTGCTGGACGAACCCACGTCGGCCCTCGCCCCTGCGGCCCGCGCGAGTTTCATCCGGCTGTTGGGGGATTTGCAGGCGCGATTGGGACTGTCCTACATCTTCATTTCGCACGATCTGAACACGGTCAAGCATCTGTGCCGCAACGTTGCGGTGATGTATCTTGGCCAGATCGTCGAATACGGAACCTTGGAGCAGGTCTTCGGGTCCCCGAAACATCCCTATTCGCGCGCGCTGTTGGCGGCGCATCTGTTTCCCGATCCGCGCGATCGCCGCGTCGATCGGCCCAAGACGGACGAGCTGGCAGGCGAGATACCGAGCCCGATCGATCTGCCGGCCGGATGCTACCTTGCCGGACGCTGCCCGAACGAGTTGCCGGCCCGATGCGCGCGGGAACCCCAGTCTTTGAGCGCCGTCGGAAACGGGCGAAGCGTGCGCTGCTGGCGCGCGCGCGAGCCCGACGAAACTTCGAAGGAGATGCGCGCATGACCGACTCGCTTGGGTGGCGCCGGAAATTCGCCGTGCTGATTCCCTCGACGAACACCAGCGTGCAGCCGGAATTCGACGCCATGCGCCCGTACGGCGTGACGAACCATATCAGCCGAATCCAGATCCCGAACATTCCGCTGCATACCGATGCCGACTTCCAGAAACTGATCGAGCTGATCGCGGCGGCCCAAAACGCGGCGGTCGACAGCGTCATGTCGTGCGCGCCGGACCGTCTGGTTCTGGGGATTTCGGCCGAGACGTTCTGGGACGGACTCAACGCGTCGAAAAAACTCCAAAAAGAGCTTCACGAACGAACGCAACTGCCCGTCTCGATGGGCTCCGACGCCTGCCAGGCCGCTTTGCGCCTGTACGGTGCGCGCCGCCTTGGCATCGTTACGCCCTACCAGCCGGTCGGCGACCGCAACGTCGTGCGCTTTTTCGAGGAATGCGGCTTCGAAGTCCCCAAGATCGTCGGGCTCAAATGCGAAAGTCCGGTCGCCATCGCGCATGTAAGCGAGGCGCAACTGTGCGAGGCGATCCGCGCGGTCGACGGCCCCGACATCGACGCCGTGCTCCAGGTCGGAACGAATCTGGCGATGGCGCGCCTGGCCGGGTTCGCCGAGACGTGGCTCGGCAAGCCGGTGCTGGCGATCAACACCGTCATCTATTGGCATGCGTTGCGCGCGGCAGGCATCGACGATCGCACCGATCGTTGGGGCTCCTTGATGTTGCGGCACTGAAGGGATCGGGCGGCGAGCATGTCGGGAGTGGGGAAGCCATCGCTGAAAGACCGTCTGGTCGCGCGCGAGTTTTTCGTGGCGCCCGGCATCTACGATCTCATTTCCGCCAGGCTTGCCGACCGCATGGATTTCGCGGCGCTCTACATGACCGGATACGGCACGGTCGCGTCCCATCTTGGCGTGCCCGACGCGGGGCTGGCGAGCTATGCCGAAATGGTCGAGCGGGTGCGGCGCGTCTGCGAAACGGTGGCGACGCCGTTGATCGCGGACGCCGATACCGGCTATGGCGGGCTTCTCAACATGCGCCACACCGTGCGCGGCTACGAGGCGGCCGGTGCCGCCGCCATCCAGATCGAAGACCAGGAATTTCCCAAAAAATGCGGCCATACGCCCGGTCGTCGCGTCGTCGCCGCCGCGGATATGGTTCGCAAGATCGGTGTCGCGGTCGAATCGCGCCGGAGCGACGATTTTCTGGTCGTCGCGCGGACCGACGCGCGAACCTCGCTTGGATTGGACGAGGCGATTCGTCGCGCGATCGCCTACCGCGCGGCAGGTGCGGACGTGATTTTCGTCGAATCGCCGGAGTCCGAGGCCGAATTGGCCCGCATTGCGGCCGAAATCGACGCGCCGCTTCTGGCAAACATGGTCGAAGGCGGGCGCACGCCGATCCTTGCGCGCGAACGGCTGCAGGCGCTGGGATTTGCCATGGCGATCTTCCCGGCGACCGGTTTTCTTGCCGCCGCGCGCGCGCTGGGCGACGCCTACGCCGCCCTGCGCGCGCACGGCACGAGCGCAAGCGTGGATGCAAATCTGCTGCCTTTCGCGGAAATGAACGCGCTGATGGGGTTCGAGGAAATCTGGAAATTCGAGCGCGACCATGCCGAATGAGACGGCACGAACGGGCCGGCCCTATGGCTGGCGCGCCAGGCTTGGCCTGATCGTTCCGCCGACCAACACGATCAACGAGGCCGAGTGGAACTTGGCCCTGCCGGACGGTTTCAGCGTCCATACGGCCCGAATGGCATTGCATCTGGATTCGGCCAGTCCCGCCGGACATCGCCAGCTGCTCGCCGATCTGGCGATCGCGTGCAAAGACTTGGCGGCGGCCGACGTCGATGCGATCGCGTATGGCTGCACGGCCGGCTCGCTGGGGATGCCGCTCGATCGGATCACGGCGCCCATGACGGCGTTTTCAAAGAAGCCTGCGGCGGCGACCGCACCGGCGATCGCCGCCGCACTTGGCGCTTTGGGCGCGGTCCGGATCGCGTTGGCGACGCCGTATTACGACGCTTTGAACGCGCACGAAGCCGCGTTCTTTTCCGAATGCGGGTTCACGGTCGCGTCCGTCAAAGGATTGGGTTTGGGGGCGGCGGGGCTCCACGCGTTTGCCGAGATCGCCAAAGTGTCGTTCGCCGATACGTTCGCCTTGGCGCGCGATGCGATTTTGGCCTGCGGCTCGAAGCCGGCGGCGCTCGTGCTTTCCTGCACCGATCTCGCGACCCTGAAAATCCACGAGGATTTGGAACGCGCGTTCGGGATCCCGGTCGTCAGCAGCAATCAGGCGACGCTTTGGGCGACGCTGCGGGCCGCGGGCTGCAGCCGCTTCGACGATTTCAAGTGGGGTCGGCTGTTTGCCGACGCGCAAGCGGCAGGGTAAGGCGCGCGTCTCGCCGCCGCAAAATGCCCAGCCGCGAAGCGCCGGTGCCCAATCGGCGAATTGGTTCCGGCCGCGCGGCATTCGGGCTTGATCGCGCGATTCCTCTCTGACACTCTCCCGCATCTTCAACTGCGAGGAGACTCTGCGATGCCTGCCTACATCATCGATCCGCCGCCGGTCGCTGCCGCGCCGATCAAGGGTTCGGACAAGCTGTTCCCCGTCCGCCGCGTCTACTGCATCGGGCGCAACTATGCCGCGCACGCGATCGAGATGGGGCACGATCCCAACCGCGAACCGCCGTTTTTCTTCCAGAAGAATCCCAACAACATCGATTTCTCGGGCACGTTCCCGTACCCCTCGCAGACCAAGGACGTGCACCACGAAATCGAGCTGGTCGTAGCTCTTTCCAAGGGCGGCACGAACATTCCGATCGCCAAGGCGCTCGACCATGTCTGGGGCTACGCGGTCGGTCTCGACATGACGCGCCGCGATCTTCAGGGCATCGCCAAGGAAATGGGCCGTCCGTGGGAGATCGGCAAGGCGTTCGAAAAATCGGCGCCGATGGGCCCGCTCGTGCCCGCGTCCCAGATCGGCCATCCGGCGGCCGGCAAGGTCGAACTCAAGGTCAACGGCAAGACCAAACAGACCGGCGACCTCAACCAGATGATCTGGAAAGTGCCGGAGATGATCTCCTACCTGTCCGACTATTTCGAACTGGCGGCCGGGGACGTCATCATGACCGGCACGCCGTCGGGCGTTGCGGCCGTGGTGGCCGGCGACACGATGGAAGCCGCGATCGACGGCGTCGGGACGCTGACGGTCAAGGTCGTGTGACCTGAAAGCGCTGGAATTACGCGGTCGCGCACGGAGGCGAGATGTTCGCGCATCCGTGCGGCCGCGCCTGACGCGTCGCGCGCGGCGATCGCGGCAATGATCTCGTCGTGCTCGTTGAAACTGGGATGCGTGCGCGGCGGCAGGGTCGATGCCCGAAGCTGGCCCCAGACGATCGACCGGCGCACCACGTTCAGCGTTTCGAACAGGTGGATCAGCACCTTGTTGTGCGTCGCCTTCGCGATCGCGAGATGGAAATTGTTGTCCCACGCCTCGTAGGACCGCCAGTCGCGCGCCTCCTGGCACTTGCGGCTGCAGGCGCGGATCTCGTCGAAATCGGCCTTGGCGCCGTGCATCGCCGACAGGCGCGCAAGCTCGGGCTCGATCGCCAGCCGCGCCTCGATCACCTTGATCGGACGGGCGAGCTTTTCCAGATATTCGACGTCGTTCAGATTGTGGACCGGACGCGCGCCCACGAAGGTCCCGCGTCCGACCTGGCGCCAGATCAGGCTGTCGTTTTCCAGATCGGCCAACGCCTTGCGCAGCTCGCCGCGCGAGACGCCCAGCGTGCTGCAGAGCGCGCGCTCGGGCGGCAGTCGGGCATTGTGCTCGAAGCCGCTGTCGACGATGTACCGCCGAAGCCGTTCGGAAAGCGTCACATGCAACGAAGCTGCCATCGGACACCAATCGCGGGATTGGTAAAAGAACCCGCCTTCTCAGAACATCGCCGCTATCATATCAATTGAAGGCCCGGGTGGGTACCGCGGATTTCGGCGACGCTGGCAGAACCGGCGCGCCGAAGGGTCCCTGCGAGGCTGGAGGAAACGCGCGTGCGAGTGGCAAGCGTCCGATTCGAGATGCGTCGCGGGAATGCCGGCAAGCGGTTGCGCGTGCCGGGCGCCTGCGCATGACGATCCCGATCACGCTCGCCTGCTGGGACCACGACCGCGCCATGCCCGTCGTCGACGGGACGGTGCCGGTGCCGGGCTTCGCGCTCGAAACGCATGTACTGCCGACCAGCCAGCTCTTTCCGATCGCAGTCCAGGAAGCGCGTTTCGACGTGACCGAGCTGTCGTTGTCGAGCCATCTGCTGCAGGTCTCGCGCGGCGACGCGCCCTACACCGCGATCCCGGTCTTCGTGTCGCGCGCCTTCCGCCATAACGGGTTTTTCCGCCGCGCGGGATCCGGGATCGCGACGCTCGCGGATTTTCGCGGCCGCAAAATCGGCGTGCCGGAATACCAAATGACGGCGGCCCTGTGGATGCGCGGCATCCTCGCCGACGATTTCGGCGTGCAGGCAACCGACATAAGCTGGCGCACCGGCGCGCTCGATACCGGCGTGCGCCGCGAGCGATTGGCGCTCGCACCGCCGCCCGAATTGCGGATCGAGCCGATCGCGGACGGCCGCACGCTGCAGGACCTGCTGCGAGACGGCGAGATCGACGGGCTGCTGGCGCCCGCACCGCCCAAGGCCTTCCTTGCGCGCGAACCTTGGATCGAACGGGTGTTCCCGGATTTCGAGGCGGTCGAGCGCGAGTACCACGCGCGGACGGGCTTTTTCCCGATCATGCATGTGATCGCCGTGCGCCGTTCGCTCGCGGCGCGGCATCCCGAATTGCCGCGGCTGCTGTACGAGGCGTTCGGCACGGCGCGCGACATGGCGCTCGCGCGCTTGAACGACGTATGGCTCGGCTCGGCCAACCGGCTGAGCCTGCCCTGGCTCAACGCGTCGATGGAGCGGACGGTCGCCGCGCTCGGCACGCATTACTGGCCCTACGGATTCGCAGGCGCGCGCGCGGAGCTTGCCGCAGCGTGCCGCTACTCGATCGCGCAGCACCTTGCCGTGCGCGCGGTGGCGCCGGAGGAACTCTTCGATCCTTCGGTGCTCGATACATGACGACAATGCCGGTTCCCCCGGACCGGCCGATCGAAAAGGAGATACAGATGACGCCCACCCCCCGTTCGCTCGCCGCTCTTGTTTTTCGTGGCATGCTCGCACTCGGTATCCTGTCGAGCGCGGCGCCGGCCGACGCGCAGCAAATGCGTGCGCCAAAAGGTCCCGTCGAGATAACCGTCGGCGCCGGCGCCGGCGGCACGCCGGACGTCATCATGCGCACGATCGCCAAAATCATGGCCGACGAAAAGCTCGTCGACGTTCCGATCGTCGTCCAGAACCGCACGGGTGCTGGCCACGCCAACGCCTTCAACTACGTGATCGGCAAGCGCGGCGACGAGAACACGCTGCTGGCGCTCGCCTCGCCCGTCTTCACGACGCCGATCGTGCAGGGCACGCCGTCGGTGATCGACCGCATCACGCCGATCGCGGGTTTCATCCAGTCCGAACTCGTGCTGCTGGTGCCTGCAAACAGCCCGATCCGGTCGCTGCGCGATTTCGTCGCCCAGGCCAAGGAACGCCCAAGCCGCGTGCGCATCGCGGGCGGGGCTTCGGGCGGCAACGACCATCTGGCGACGGCGCTGATCGAGCAGGCGGCCGGCATCAAGATGACGTACATCCCGCACGAGAGCGGCTCGGCGGCGCTGGCGACGTTCTTGGGCGGCAATGTCGAGGGCTATTTCGGCACGCTGTCCGAAGGGCTGCCGCATATGCAGGCCGGCAAGGCGCGCGCCTTGGCGATCCTGTCGGAAAATCGCCGCTCCGACGACGGCTACAAGGACGTGCCGACCGCGCGCGAGCAGGGCGTCGACGTCGTCTATACCCAGTTCTGGGGCGTCGGCGGTCCGCCGGGCATGGAACCGGCCGTCGCCGCGTGGTGGGCCGACAAGTTCCGCAAGGCCACGGAAAGCAAGGCCTGGCAGGACGGGCTGAAAGACAGGCTCCAGCTCGGCCGCTTCTACGGTCTTGCCGACGCGGACGCCTATTTCAAGCGCGAGCAGGACACGTTCCGCCGGTTGCTGACGAGCGTCGGCCTCGCGAAGCCCCAGTGACGCGATCCCGATAGCGAGGTCCGCCGCCATGCGTCCGGTCGAGGCCGTTCCGGCCGTCTTCCTGATCGTTCTGTCCGCGCTCGTCCTGTTCGGGACGGCGGACCTCGTCTATTGGGCGGGCATCACGCCCGGCCCGCGTTTCTTCCCCGTCTGGATCGCTTGCGTCGGAATCGCGCTCGCGGCGGCGCTGCTCGTGCAGCTTCGCCGCGGCACCGATACCGGCGGGAGCGACCTGCCGGGGCGCGGCGCCTTTGCGCGCGTGGCATTGACGACGGCGGCGATGGCCGCCTTCGTCCTGGCGATGCCCTCGATCGGCGTGGTGCCGGCGGTGCTCGTCTTCATGCTGTTCATCCTTCTTGTCGTGCTCGGCCAGCGTGCGATGCCGAGCGCCGTCGCGGCCGCGATCGTCGCCGGCACGATCGAGATCGTCTTCGTCCGGTCGCTCAAGATTGCGCTGCCGCCGATCCCATTCCTCTAAAGTCCGGGTCCCCCCATGAGCACGCTCGACCTGTTGGCGCAGGGCTTCGCGACCGTTTTCACGTTCAAGAGCCTCGCCTTCATCTTCCTGGGCGTCGTGATCGGGCAGATCATCGGCGCGCTGCCGGGCATCGGACCGTCGGCCGGCATGGCGCTGCTGCTGCCGCTGACCTTCGGTCTCGATCCTGCGACCGCGATCATGATGCTCGCGGGCATCATGTATGGCGGCCAGTACGGGGGAACGCTGACGTCGGTATTGATCAACGTGCCGGGCGAGGCGTCGGGCGTGATGACGGCCGTCGACGGCCACCAGATGGCGAAAGCCGGGCGGGCGGGTGCGGCACTCAGCATTGCGGCGATCGGCTCTTTCCTCGCCGGCGTCGGCGCCGTTGCGGCCGTTGCGTTCATCACGCCGGCGCTGAGTTCGTTCGCGCTGCGCTTCAATGCGCCGGAGTATTTCCTGCTGGCAGTGCTTGGCATCACGGCGGCCGCGAGCCTCGGCGGCTCGCCGGTGCGCGCCCTGATCGCCGCCACGCTGGGGCTTATGATCGCGCTGGTCGGCGCCGATCCCGTGACCGGCGCGCCGCGCCTGACCTTCGACCAGCCGGCACTGTTCGAGGGGATCGACTTCATTCCCGTCGCGATCGGCGTGTTCGGCATCGCCGAGGTGCTTTCGTCGCTCGAGCGCGCGCACGACATGCAGCCGATCCGCACGCGCCTCAAAGACATGTGGCTGACCGCAGCCGAATGGGCCGAAAGCCGGGTCGCGATTCTGCGCGGCGGCGTGATCGGCCTTATCGTCGGGATCATGCCGGGGGCCGGCGCGTCCGTCGCCTCGATGCTCGCCTACGTCACCGAGCGGCGATTCAGCCGCCGTCCCGAACGTTTCGGCAAAGGGGCGATCGACGGCGTGGCGGCGGCCGAGGCGGCAAACAACGCCTCCGCGCACGGCGCCACGATCCCGATGCTCGCGCTTGGCATTCCGGGCTCCGCGAGCACCGCCGTGCTGCTGGCAGCCCTCGTGCTGCACGGCGTGCGGCCGGGCCCGATGCTGATGCAGCAGGAGGCCACGCTCGTATGGGGCCTGATCGCCAGCATGTTCGTCGGCAACGTGTTCTTGCTGGTCATCAACCTGCCGCTGGCGCCGCTGTGCGCGTCGCTGCTGCGCGTGCCCTATGTTTTCCTGGCGCCCGGCATTCTCGTGCTGTCGCTGGTCGGCGCCTATGCCGCAACGCTCGACCTGGGCACCGTCTGGATGTGCCTCGTGTTCGGCGTGTTCGGCTGGCTGATGATCAAGTTCGATATTCCGCGCCCGCCGCTCGTGCTCGCCCTCGTGCTTGCCCAACTGCTGGAAACGTCGCTGCGTCAGTCGCTGCTGCTCTCTTTCGGAAGCCTTTCGATTTTCGTCGAACGGCCGATCGCGGCGTTCCTGCTGGCACTCGTGGCGGCGTCGGTTCTGCTTCCGGCGGTCGGCGCGCTGCGCCGCCGCTTCGCCGGAAGCTGAACCGGCCGATCGCGCACCAATCGGCGAATTGGTTACGCGATCCGCCTTCCCGGCATGCCCCTTCTGGACTACCAATTGGCGTATCCGGTCGATGTTCCGGATTGAAGCGACGCTGGACAAACCGGCGCGTGGATCGGCAGGAGGAAGCGCGTATGCGAGTGGCGACAATCCGGTTCGACGACCGCCTTGAAAGCGCTGCCATTTTGCCCGATGGCGGGGCGCTCCGGCTGGCGGCCGCAGCCCGGCTCGCGGGCGTGCCGACGGATGCGTTCGCCTCCGTCCAGGCGATCGTCGAGGGCGGTGCCGAAACGCTCGCGACGGCAAAGAGGCTCGTTGCGTCCGTCGGCAGCATGACGGCCGCGATTGTGGCGGCAAACGCCGTGAGGCTGGCAGCACCGCTGCCGCGCCCGGCCAAGAACGTGTTCTGCGTCGGCCGCAATTACGCCGAACATATCGCGGAAGGCGAGCGCGCGCAGAACATCAAGGTCGGCGTCACCGAGCATCCCGTGTTCTTCACGAAGCCGGCAACCTCGGTCGTCGGCCCGGGCAGCGTCGTGCCGCTGTTTTCCCATGTCTCGACGCAGATCGACTACGAGGTCGAACTCGCCGTGATCGTCGGCAAGGCCGGGCGCGACATTCCGCGCGACAAGGCGTTCGAGCATGTCTACGGCTACTCGATCGTCAACGACGTGACGGCGCGCGACGTCCAGCGCCGCCATGGCGGCCAGTATTTCAAGGGCAAAGGGCTCGACGGGTCGTGCCCGATGGGCCCGTGGATCGTCACGGCCGACGCGCTGCCCGATCCGACCAAGCTCGCCATCCGCCTCAAGGTCAACGGCGCGATACGCCAGGACGGCAATACGGCGGCGATGATTTTCGACATCCCGACGCTGATCGCGTCTTTGTCGGAGGGGCTTACGCTCGAACCCGGCGACGTCATCGCGACCGGAACGCCGTCGGGCGTGGGCTACGCGATGGTCCCGCCGCAGTTCCTCAAGCACGGCGACGTCGTGGAGTGCGAGATCGAGGGCATCGGCACGCTTGCCAACAGCTTTGCCACGGCCGCTGCCCCGAGCCGCGCCGCGTAGAAGACGCCGGGACGCTAAACGGCCCGGACGAAATCAAAAACAAAAAGGAGGAGAGGAAACATCATGCGTGTCCCGACATTCCCCAGCACCGGCCGCCGTGCGGTCATCGCAGGCTCGCTTGCAACGGTTGCCGCAGTCGCACTTGGCGGCCGCCACGCGCGCGCCCAGGTTCAGAACGTCACCTTTGTCCAGCCGAGCCCGTCGGCGATCAACTCGTTCCCGATCTATGTCGCGATCGGCGAGGGCTATTTCCGGGATGAAAGCCTCAATGTCCGCGTCGAATCGATCAACGGTTCGGGTCCCGTGCTGCAGGCGCTGTCGTCTGGCCAGGCCCAGTTCGGCCGCCCGGGTCCCGGTCCCATTCTCTCCGCGCGCGCGCGCGGCGTCGACGTGATGTTCATCTACAACGTTTCGACGCGCACCAATTTCGGCATCGTCGTTCGCGAAGGCGCTGCTTTCCAGAAACCGGCCGACCTCAAGGGCCGCACGATCGGCACCGGCACGGCGGACGGTGCGGAAGTGGGGTTCGCACGCAACGTCATGCTCGGCGCCGGACTCCGGGAACCGGCCGACTACAAGTTCCTGACGGTCGGCGACGGCGGCCCCGCGACGGCCGCGTTCACGCGCAACGACATCGCGGCCTACGCGGCCTCGACCGCCGACACGGCGATCCTGAACAATCGCGGCATGAAGGTGCGCGACATCACGCCGACCGAGTTCCAATCGCTGTTCGGCAACGGCATTGCGACGATGGGCGCCACCGTGCGCAACAACCCGGACCTCGTGACGAAGTTCGGCCGCGCCGTCGCGCGCGGCCACGCCTTCGCGCTGAAGCCGGAGAACAAGGCGCGCGTCCTGGCGCATCTCAAGGCCGGCATGCCGCAGGAGAGCGAAGACGGCGCTTTCGCCTCGGCTTTGTTCGACGCCGTGTCGGCCAAGACGATCCCGCTCGACGCATCGAAGGGCTTCGGGTTCCAGCCGCCCGAGGGCTGGCAGGAATGGCACAAGAACATGCTGAGCACCGGCGATCTGAAGGCGCCGCTTCCCGATCTCGGCGCGGCGTTCACGAACCAATTCGTCGCAGCCTGGAACGCCGGTATCCGTTGATGCTAAGTGCCGCAGCCCTCGCGCCCGTGCCGTCCCAACCGGGCGAGATCGTCTACCAGCTTTCCAATGTCGGGAAGACCTATGCCCGGAACGCGGTCCATGCGCTCCAGGGGATCAACCTGACGCTTCGGAAAGGCAGCTTCTCGTCCGTCATCGGGTCGAGCGGCTGCGGCAAATCGACGTTGCTGAAGATCATGGCGGGGCTCGTCCCGCCGTCGACCGGGCGGGTTGTCCTGCAAGGGCAGCCCGTCGCCGGTCCGCGCCGCGACATCGGCATGATGTTCCAGCAGGCCACGCTGTTCCCGTGGCGCACGACGATCGAAAACATCGTGCTGCCGATCGAGATCCGCGACGGCAAGAAGGTGGCGCTCGCCGCCCACGACCGGGCGCGCGCCCTGCTCGATTTGGTCGGCCTCAAGGGTTTCGACAAAGCCTATCCGTCGGAGCTTTCGGGCGGCATGGCCCAGCGCGCCGCGATCTGCCGCATGCTGATCACCGAGCCCGCCGTGCTGCTGCTCGACGAGCCGTTCAGCGCGCTCGACGAGCTGACCCGCGACTTCATGAACATGGAACTGCAGCGCATCTGCGCCTCGCGCGACGCGACGGCGTTTCTCGTGACGCATTCGATCCCGGAGGCGGTGATCCTGTCGGACGTCGTCTACGTGATGAAACCCCGGCCCGGCCGCATCGCGGAGGAGGTGGTCGTCGATCTGCCGCGTCCGCGCACGCTCGACATGATCACGACGCCGAAATTCGGCGCGTTGGTCGAGCGCATCCGCAGCCGGCTCGACAAGGAGGCCTTCATTTGACCGCCCCCGCAAACGCATCGTCCGGCGCCGACGGCGCCGAAACCATTTGGGTCGAGCATGTCGCATGGTTCGACCGCGTGCCGCGCGCCGTCGCGATGGCGTTCGTTTTCGCGGTGTTCGTCGGGCTGTGGGAGTTCGTGACGCGGCTCGGGCTCGTGTCGCCGATCATCCTGCCCACGCCGCTCGAGACGGCCAAGGACATCGTCTTTGTCGGCCGCAACCTGATCGGCGGCGAATACATGCTCGCGGCCCTGTGGACCACGTTGCGCGAGGTCGCCTACGGCTTCGCGCTCGCGATCACGATCGGCTTCTCGCTCGGCATCCTCGTCGGCGAGACGGCGTTCGGCGAGCGCGCCATCATGCCGTATCTTGTGGCGATCGACACGATGCCCAAAGTCGCCTTTGCGCCGTTGTTCATCGCGTGGCTCGGCTTCGACATCGAATCCAAGGTGGCGCTCGCCGCGTTCATCGCGACGTTCCCGATCGTCGTCGGCACGGCCGCAGGCCTGCACTCGGCGGACGCGAATGCGCGCATGCTCTTCAAGACGATGGGTGCCACGCGCTTGCAGACGCTGGTCAAGATGAAGCTGCCCACGGGCCTGCCGCAGATCTTCACCGGTCTCAAGATTGCGGCGGTCGGCGTCATGGCCGGCGCCATCACCGGCGAGTTCCTGGGCGGCGGGCGCGGCTTCGGCGAATTGATCCGCGTGGCATCGACGCAGCTCAACACGCCGCGCGTGTTCTCGCTGATCATCTATCTGAGCCTCGTGGGCATGCTGCTGTTCGGGACGGTGGTGTGGATGCAGCGCCGCTTCGTCTTCTGGCACAAGGACCGCGTGGTCGGCGGCGAAGTCTGACACCGATGGGCACCGTTGCCAGGCCGGCGCTCGAAGGTTGCATTGCGGCCGTGTTCGAGTCCCTGCGCGTGCCGCCCGAAGACGCGCGCGCCGTCGCCGCGCTGATGGCCGAGGCGGACGCGCTGGGCTACGACACGCACGGCGTCTTCCGGCTGCGCCAATACGCAAATCGTCTGCGCGACGGCGGCTGCAACGCGCGCGCGCGGCCCGGCATCGTCTCGGAGACGATGGCGACCGCGCTCGTCGACGGCGACAACGGGCTTGGGCATCTGGCCATGAAGTTCGCCTGCGATCTTGCCGTCCAAAAGGCCGGCGTCGCGGGCATCGGCTGGGTCGGCGTGCGCGGGGGCAACCATGCGGGGCCGGCCGCGCTCTATGTGCGTCCGCAGGCGCACGCCAAGATGGTCGGGCTGTGCGCGGCCGTCGGCAGCGCCAACCATGTCGCGCCGTTCGGCGGCAGCGACATCTTGCTCGGCACCAACCCCATCGCGATCGCGGCCCCCAGCGGCGGGCCGGATCCGTTCGTGCTGGACATGGCGACCACGGTGGCGGCGATGGGCAAGATCAAGACGCTGGCGCAGCGCGGCGAACCGATGCCCGAAGGCTGGATGGTCGGGCGCGACGGCAAGCCGCTGACCGATCCCGCCAAACGCGACGACGGGTTCCTGCTGCCGATCGGCGGCGCCAAGGGCTACGGCCTGTCGGTCGCCATCGGTTTGCTTGCGGGCGTTTTGAACGGCGCCGCGTTCGGCGCCGACGTGGTCGACTTTACGAACGACACCAAAAGCCCGACCAATACGGGCCAGTTCGTCGCCGCCATCGACGTCGCGGCGTTCGTCGGCACGGCGGCGTTCGAGGCGCATTGCCGGCGCGCGTTCGACGCCTTGAAAGCATCGACGCCCCTGCCGGGCCACGATCCGGTTCGCATTCCCGGGGAGGGGCGCGGCGCCAAACGCGCGGCCGCCGACGCGGACGGCATCGCGCTGGCGCCGGCCTTGCGCGCCGAACTCGACCGGATCGCCGACGAATTCGGCGTCGCGCGGCTCCTTACTTGAACGCCGCCGCGTAGCGCGCATAGGCGCTGGCGAGCAGAATCTTGTCGGTGCCGATGACAAAATGCGCGGCACCGCGCCGCGCCCATTCGTCGCGCTGGCGCGCGGCCTCGCCGGGGTCGGGATCGAAGATCGGCGCGATTGCGGGTACGCGGTGCTTTGCCGCCGCCGCCAGCATGCGATCGAGCGCCGCCGCCACGCCCGCATGGCGGTAGTCGCCCGCATGGCCCATCGCGACCGACAGGTCGAACGGCCCGACCAGCAGCGCGCTCAAACCGGGCACGGCGCAGATCTCGTCGATCGCGTCGAGCCCGGCCTGCGTTTCCACGAGCGCGATCGTGCCCGTCGCCATGCGCTGGCGGCGCGCATAGCCGCGCCAGTCGCGGATGAAATGGCCGCCCGCGCGCACGCACGGGCAGGCGCCGCGCGTGCCTTCGGGCGCGAAGTGCGTGGCTTTGACCATCGTCTCGAGCTGGCGCGCGGACGCCACGCCCGGCACTACGATGCCCGCCGCCCCCGCATCCAGCGCTTGCCCCGCAAAGATCGGATCGGCCGCAGGCAGGCGCACGAGCGGCACCAGATTGTTGGCGTCGCACGCCCGGAAAAGCTGTTCGGCCGTCTCGATACCGAACGCGCCGTGTTCGCAGTCGACGATCGTGAAATCGAGGCCCGCACCGCCGACCATGTCGATCGCCTCCTGCGAGCGCATCTGCGACCAGGTGCCCAAAGCGGGGCGGCCGAGCGCCAACAATTCGTCCAAGCCGCGCATCAGACTTTCTCGCGATGGAGCGTGCGCCGGATCGCCGCGACGATGTCGGCCTGCGACGGGATCACGGCGCGCTCGAGCGTGTCGTTGTAGGGCATCGGCACGTCGCGCATGCCCACGCGTTCGACCGGCGCGTCGAGCCAATCGAACGCTTCTTCCATGGCGAGGGCCGAAATCTCGGCCCCGAAGCCCCATTTTTTCCACCCCTCGTGCGCCACGACCAGGCGGTTGGTTTTGCGTACCGAGGCGAGGATGGTTTCGGTATCCAAAGGGCGCAGCGTGCGCGGATCGATCACCTCGACCTCGATCCCCTCGCGCGCCAGATCGCGCGCGGCGCCGAGGGCCGGGGCCACCATCGCCTGCGTGGCGACGAGCGTGACGTCGCGTCCGCTGCGCTTGATGTCGGCCTTGCCGATGGGCAGCGCGTAGGGCGTCTCGGGCACCGGCCCCCTCGACTGCACGTAGAGCAGCTTGTGTTCGAGAAAGACGACCGGATTGTCGTCGCGAATGGCGGCGGCCAGCAGGCCCTTGGCGTCGTAGGGGGTGGAGGGCGCGATCACCACCAGTCCCGGCACATGGCAGAACCATGCTTCGAGCGACTGGGAATGCTGCGCGCCCAACCGGATGCCCCCGCCTTGCGGCCCGCGAAAGACGACCGGCACTTTGGGAGCACCCCCCAGCATGAAGCGCAGTTTGGCCGCCTGGTTGACGATCGCGTCCATCATCAGGGTGACGAAGTCGAAAAGCTGGATCTCCACGACCGGCCGCATGCCCGTGACCGCCGCGCCGACCGCGAAATTGGCGATCGCGCCCTCCGAAATGGGCGTGTCGCGCAGCCGCGCGAGCCCGTGCTTCTCCGCAAGGCCGCGCGTGCAGCCGAAAATGCCGCCGATCTTGCCGACATCCTCGCCGATGACGAACACGGAGGTGTCGCGCGCCATTTCCTGGTCGATCGCCTCGCGCACCGCTTCGACGAATCCGATGTCGGCGCGCTTCGCCGTCGCGGCGGCAGGGGCGGGGTCCTCGGCGCGATGCGGGACCGACACGCTTGCCATCATCGTGCCGATATCGGGTTCGGGCTGGGCTTTGGCGAAGACGACGGCCGCGTCGATTTCCGCGCGCGCTTGCGCCGCGATCGCCGCGATGCGCGCGGGCGCCACCTGGCGTTCGCGCAGTTCGGCCTCGGCGCGCGCGACGGGGTCGGCTTCGGCGCGCCATTTGCGCTCCTCGGTTTCGGCGCGGTAGCGCGGCAGATTGGCGCGCATCGAATGGTCGCCCCAGCGATAGGTGTGGGCTTCGATGAAACTGGGCCCGTCGCCCGCGCGCGCGCGCGCGACCGCGGCCATCGTGGCCGCGTGCACGTCCAGAACGTCGTTGCCGTCGATGGTGGTGCCGGGCATGCCGTAGCCGGCCGCGCGCTTGGACAGCAGATCGATCGCGGTCGATTCCGCCATCGGCGTCGACAGCGCGTAGCGATTGTTTTCGCAGAAAAACACGACCGGCAGCTTCCAGACCGACGCCAGATTGAACGTTTCGTGGAAAATGCCTTCGTTGGCGGCCCCGTCGCCGAAAAAAACCAGCGCGACCTGGCCGCTTGCGCGCATCGTGGCCGACAGCGCGGCACCGCCGCCGAGCCCCATGCCCGCGCCCACGATGCCGTTGGCGCCGAGGATGCCCTTGTCGAGCGCCGCAATATGCATCGACCCGCCGAGCCCGCCGCAATAGCCCGTGGCGCGGCCCAGCAGTTCGGCCATCATGCGGCCCATGTCGGCGCCCTTGGCGATGCAGTGGCCGTGGCCGCGATGGTGCGAGACGACATAGTCGTCGTCGCGCAGCGCCGCGCACGCGCCCACCGCGATCGCTTCCTGGCCGACGCACGAATGCGCCGTGCCCTTGACGATGCCCTGGTTGAACAGCTCGATCACGCGTTCGTCGAACCCGCGCACGCGGTGCAGATCGAGCAGGAAGCGCTCGAGAAGGGGGGTATCGACAAGCGGGGCGGCGTGCACGTTCATGGCGCTTTGTCGCCGCGCACGGCCGTGACTTTGATTTCGCACAGCAGACCCGGCATCGAAAACGACTTGACGCCGAATCCGGTCCAGGTCGGATAGACCGGCCCCCGGATCCAGCGGTCTTTGACGCGCATGAACAGCGCGAGATCGCCCGGGAATTCGAGAAACCAGGTTTCCAGCTCGACGATGTCGGGGAACCCGAACCCGGCCGCGTCGAGCACCTTGCCGACATTGCGGAAACACTGCTCGTACTGCGCTTCCGGATCCGCGACGACGGCAAGGTTCTCGTCGCGCCCGACCTGTCCGGACACGTAGAGCGTGTCGCCGACCAGCACGCCCGGCGCGTAGCGGTAGCGCTCGACGATGTTTTCCATGCCCGGCGGGACGATCATGCGGCGTTGGACCATCGGAGGGTCTCCCTAAAGCGACGGCAGCCAAGTTGCGATCTGCGGAAACGCGACGACGAGCGCCAGCCCCAGGATCTGCAGCCCGATGAAGGGCCACATCGCCTGGAAGATTTCGTCGAGCGTGATGTCTTTGGGCGCGACGCCCTTCAGATAGAAGGCGGCGGGCGCGAAGGGCGGCGAGAGATAGGCGATCTGCATGCAGATATTGAACAGCACGCCGAACCAGACCAGATCGAACCCGAACGCCTTCGCGGCCGGAATGAAGATCGGCATGGTCAGCAGCATGATGCCGATCCAGTCGACGAAGAAGCCCAGGAAAATCCAAACCGCCATCATCACCAGCAGCACGACGAAGGCGGAAAACGGCAGACCCGTCAGCAGCCCTTTGGCGAAATCGATGCCGCCCATGATCGTGTAGACGCCGACCAGCGCGTTGGTGCCGAGCACGAGCCACATCACGATGCCGCAGGTCGACGTGGTCTGGCGCGCGGCGTCGCGGACCATGTCGAAGCGCAGGCCGCCGCGCGCGACCACGACGAGCGTGACCGCGACCGCGCCCACGGCGGCCGATTCCGTCACCGACGCGACGCCCAGATAGATCGAGCCCATGACCGAAAACGCGATCAGCAGCGGCAGCGCCACGCCCTTCAGCAGCGCGATTTTTTCGCCAAGCGGCATCGCGAGCTGCTCTGGCGGCGGCGGCGGGCCCAGCGCCGGGTCGAGCGCGCAGCGAACCAGAATGTAGACGATGTAGATGCCCGCCAGCAGCAGCCCCGGCAGCAGCGAGGCCAAAAACAGATTGCCGACATCCGTGCCGGTCGTGATGCCGTAGAACACCAGAATGATCGAAGGCGGGATCATCGTGCCAAGCGACCCCGACGCGCACACGGTGCCGATCGCGAGCTTGCGGTCGTAGCCAAGGCGCAGCAATTGCGGCAGCGCCACGAGCCCCAGCACGACGATCTCGCCGCCGATCACGCCGACCGTCGCCGCCAGCACCACGCCCACGAGGGTCGTCACCACGCCAAGCCCGCCGCGCACGCGCCCCGCCCACACGTTGAGCGCGTTGTAGAGCTCGCTCGCGAGCCCCGATTTTTCAAGGATGCAGGCCATGTAGATGAAAAACGGCACCGAGACGAGCGTGTAGCTGTCGAGAAAACTGAAGGTGCGGCTGCCGATCAAAAACAGGCTCTGCGGCCCGAACAGCGTCAGGCAAAGCGCCACCGCGATCGCGCCCGTCGTGAAAGCGAGCGGAACGCCGATCACCAGCAGCCCGACCATCGTGCCGACGATCAGCAGCGACCAGGTCGAAATGTCGATCCCCAGCAGCATCCTCAGGCCCTGCGCCGGGCGAAATGGCGCGCCAGATGCGCGACCACCACGGCCAGAAACAGCGCCGTGCCGACCACCAGGGCCGCCTTGCCGATCGACGGCAGCGGCCAGTTCGGCGGCCCGGGCGTCAGTTCGGGCGACCAGACGCCCTGGAAATCGAATTTCCAGATCGACGCCTTGGCATCGAGCCAGACGGCGTAGAGCAAGCCCGCCAGATAGAACGTGCCGGTCAGCAGCGCTACGAGTTCGACCCACCAGCGACGCGCGGGCGGCAGCATGTCGGGGACGAACGTGATGCGGATATGCTCGCCCTTGACCATGCACCAGGCCCCGCCGAGCGCGAAGCCGACCTGGCACAGCGTGGTGGTCGTCGCATGCGCCCAGGTCGAGGGGCTCGCGAACAGATAGCGCATGACGACCTCGTAGGCCGACAGCGCGATGGCGGCGACGAACAGCCACGCGAACGCGATGCCCGCGGCAGTCGAAATGCGGTCGATCGGCGGGAGACGGTCGGGCGTGTCGGGCATGCGGGCCGGTGTCCGGGAAAAATAGACGGAGCGCGGCGCGCCCCGTCTTCTTGTCCTTGCGCGACTAGGCGATCCGGCGCTGGAACGCGCGGTGGCTGTCGACGATCTTCTTGGCGAGCGGATTGCGCGCGCCAAGCGCGTCCTGGACCTCGCCCGTGAAGGCGCGCAGCTTCGCGAGCTCGTCCTTGCCCCAGGTGATGATCTCCACGCCCTCGGCGCGCATTTTGGCCAAAGCTGCGTCGTCGTCGGCTTTGATCTGGGTCTTCAACTGGGCGCTCATCGCGCGCGTCTCGGCCAGGATCAGCGCCTTAAGGTCGGCGGGCAGCGCGTCCCACTTGGCTTTGCCGAACGCGATTTCGGTGCCCGGCATCGAGTGCGACGCGTTGACCGAGAATTTGGCGGCCTTGTAGAGCCCGACCTCGTAGTTCTGGCCGGGGCTCGCCCAGTCGGTCGCGTCGATGACGCCCGATTGCAGCGCGTTGAACACCTCGCCGCCCGGCAGGTTCACGACGGCTGCGCCCGCCTTGCCGAAATACTCGGCGATGAAGCCCGGGGGCACGCGAATTTTGAGGCCGCGCAAATCGGCGACGCCGCGCAGCGCCTTGATGGCCGGGATATGCTCCGACGGCCAGAACACGTTCGCGACATAGACGAGGCCGGACGCCGCGTAAAGTTCGCGGCCCAAATCCTCGCCGCCGCCTTCGAGAAACCAGCGGTCGCGCTGCTCGACCGTGTCGTAGGAAGCGCCTGTGTCGCCGAACACGGTAAAGCTCGGGTCGCGCGCCGCGAAGAACGACGACGACGAATAGTGCCCGTCCAGAATGCCGGCCGCGATCGCGTTGATCGTTTCGCCCGGCGCCACGGCGCCGCCCACGGGCAGCGCCTGGATGTTCAGCCGCCCGCCGGATTTCTGGCGCAGATCGGCCGCCCATTTTTCGAAGGCGCGGTGCGTCGGCGAGGCGGCGGCAAGAAAGCCCTGCAGGCGCAGCGAGACGGTCTGGGCAGACGCGGGCGAAAGGATGGCGGGGGCCGCAAGCGCTGCGGCGGCACCGGTTGCGACAAATCCACGGCGGGTAAACATCTGCTTTCCTCCTGTTGCGGGAAGCCGGTCGGTGCCGGATCCTCAGTTCATGGCGAGAATGCGTTTGGCTTCCTCGGGGCTCGCCACTTCGCGCCCCAATTCGCGCGCCATGTCGGCCACGCGCTTCACGATGTCGGCGTTGGTCGGCATGCCGAGTTCGCGATAGGTGTAGTCGCCAAGGCCGATCGAGATGTGGCCGCCCTGGGCGATGATCGAGCCCGCGAGCGCGAACAGATTTCCGCCGAAATTGACGACGGTCCATTCGGTGCGCCGGTCGGCGGGCAGAAAATCGAGATGCGCCTGCAGCCCTTTGAGCGTGCCGGGATGGCCGCCCAAGAACGTGTTGTCGGTCAGGCAAAAGCAGATATAGCCGGGCTCGGCCAGAAGCCCCATATCCATGAAGGCCTGCACGTAGCGCGTGAAGCCGATGTTCCACGACACCAGATAGGGCTTGAGCCCGGACGCTTTGATGTGTTCGGCGAAATACATCAGCGTCTGGGTCGAGTTTTTGTAGACAAGATCGGTCGTCTCGAAGCGCCGCGCCTGGGCGTTGTAGCGGTCGACATTGACGCTGCCCATGTCCATCGGCGCGAAATGGGGCGCGTGCGCCTTGTCCTTGGCCATTTCGAGCACGTGGTCGAGGCGCTGTTCGCCGCTTTTGTCGAGCGTCACGTAGCCGAGCGTGGGATGCACCAGAATGTCGCTGCTTTGCCGGATGCGCTTGACGATGTCGGCATAGGTCGCATTGGCGTGGTCGGGCGCGCCGTCGGGTTTGCGCGCGTGGAAATGCACGACCGAGGCGCCCGCCGCCCGGCATGCGGCCGCGTCGGCCGCGATTTCTTCGGGCGTGTAGGGCACGTTGGCATTGCCCTCGCTGCGCATCATGTATTCGTTGACGCGCGCTTCGATAATGAGCTTTTGCACCGTGCGGCCTCCCGATCTTTATGCCAAAAGATATATTTTTGGCTCGATTTACTATTCCTTATGGACTATACTCGGAAAATCGCGCCCGTCAACGGATTCAACATGCCCCGCAAGCGAACCCAGACCGGAACCATTCTGTCGCCCGAGTTGGTGCGCTTTTTCGACCGCATGTCGGCGCATTTTCCGGGCCACGTGATGCAGCGCGTGCTCGAGCCCGACGGGCGCATCCACTACACCTATGTCAGTCCGCGCCTGGTGGCGCTCGGGCTCGATCCCGACGCGATCGTCGCCGAAACCGAATCCCGCCAGGACTGGATCCATCCCGACGACGCGCAAGCCTGGCGCGCGGCGCTGCGCGTTTCGGCCGACACGCTGGAAACGCTCGACGCCGAAGTGCGCGTGATCGGCGGCGACGGCCGGGTGCGCTGGGTGCGCTCGATCGGCAATCCGCGGCGCCTGGAGTCGGGCGCCGTGGTGTGGGACGGCATCGCGCTCGACGCGACCGACAAGCGCGAAGCGCTCGAAGCGCTGAAACGCGCCAAGGCCGATGCCGATGCGGCCGAAGCCGCCAAAGCGCGCGCGCTGTCGAGCGCGGCGGCCGCGCTCGAGGGGCCGCTGGGCGAGCTTCGCGCCAAAGCGCGCGGCGATGCGGGGCTTGGCGCGCTGGTGGCGCGCTTCGAGGCGGCGCTTCGCCTGCTGGTCGACCGCGAGGCGCAAGCCCAGGCCAGCGCCGACGATCCGCGCTTGCAGGGCCTGACCGAGCGCCAGCGCGCGGTGCTGGCCCTGCTGGGCGAAGGCCGCTCGAACCGCGACATCGGCGCGGCACTCGGCATTTCCGAGGGCACGGCCAAGCTGCATGTCGCGGCGATTCTAAAGTGCCTGGGCGTCGCCAACCGCACGGAGGCGGCGCTGATCGGCGCGCGCCAGGGCCAGAACCATTTGTAGCACTTTAGCCGCGCGTCTTTTTGTCGGCCAACTTCTCGCCGATCAGACCGTGCGGGCGCCACACCAGCATGGCCGCGAGTAGTACCCCGACCAGCACGACCTGCAAGGCGGCCGCGCGCGCCTGTTCCGCGGGCGGGACCAGTTCGCGCAGGCCGTTACCCGCGATCGTCCACACGAACCACACCGCGAGCGCCCCCAGCACGGCGCCACGATTGTTGCCAGCGCCGCCAACGACTAGCATCGTCCAAAGTTGGAAGGTCAGGATTGGCAGGAAATCTTCGGGCGCGATGTAGCCGACAAAATGCGCGTAGAGCGCGCCGCCCAGCCCCATGATGGCGCCGCCGATCGCGAACGACTGCAAGCGGAAAACGAAGGCGCGTTTGCCCGCTGCCTCGGCCGCCGTTTCGTCCTCGCGGATCGCGCGCAGCACGCGGCCCCACGGGCTTGCGGTCAGACGCTGCATCGCGACATAGACCGTGCCGAGCACGCCAAGCACGATCGCCAGGTACAGCGCGTTGAAGGCAAGCGAGCCGTCGAGTTCGGCATCGAACGGTTTGGGCACGAACTGAATGCCGAACGGCCCGCCCGTTAGTTTCTGCGCATTGAGCGCCACGAGCTGGATCACCACCGCCACGCCAAACGTGGCGATCGCCAGATAGTCGTGGCGCAGCCGCAGGGCGGCGAACCCGACCAATGCCGCGACCAGCCCGGCAGCGGCCGTACCGCCGATCCACCCGACGACGATAGGAAAACCCCAGCCCACGACGCGCACGGCGCCCGCGCCCATGTCGGGGGGCGTGGTCAGCAGCGCCGACGCGTAGGCGCCCACCGCGACGAAGCCCGCCACGCCCACATTGAACAGGCCCGTAAATCCCCATTGCAGATTGAGGCCGAGCGCCATCGTCGCGAAGATCGACGCGAAGACGAGGAAGAAAACGGCGTAGGACAGAATCGGCAGCAAATCGATCATTTGGCGCGCTCCGCAAACAGCCCCTGCGGGCGGACGAGCAGAATGGCGATCAGCACGCCGAACGCCGCCGCCGCCCGGTACTCGGCGCCGATCAGCGGCACGGCCGCGCTCTCGGCAAGGCCCACCACCAGCCCGCCGATCACCGCGCCCGGCACGCTGCCGATGCCGCCCAGAATGGCGGCGGCGAACAGCGGCAGCAGCAGATCGAAACCGATCTGCGGGCGCAGCTGGCCGACCAATCCTGCGAACACGCCTGCAACGGCCGCGAGCACGGCGCCCAGAATCCAGGTCCAACGCAGCACGCTTGCGACATCGATGCCCGTAACGCGCGCCAGCGCCGGGTTGTGCGCTACCGCGCGCATCGAACGGCCCAAAGTCGTGCGCTGCAAGAACAGATGCAGGGACGCGACCAGCGCCAGCGTCAGGCCCAGCACGAACATCTGGTCGGGCGTCACGCGCAGGCCGCCGCCCACGTCGCGCGGCACCAAATGGATCGCGATCTGCAGCTCGCGCGAATAGTAGGCGGGCAACGCGCCGTAGACGAACTGCAGTAGATTGCGAAGCGCCAAGGCCGCGCCGAAACTCGCGATCGTCAACACGATCGCGCTGCCATGCGCCGACAGCCGGTCGAACAGCAGCCGGTCAAGGGCGAGCGCCATCGCCGCCGTCGCAATGGCGCCTGCCGCCAACGCCGCCAGCAACTGCCAGCCGAACGAAAACGGCCCCAAGGGCGCCATCGCCCCGCCGCCGCCCGCGGCCACAAAAAACCCCAGGAAGGTGAGGGCGAGATAGGCGCCCCACGCGACAAATTCGCCGTGCGCGAAATTGGCGAATCGCAGCAGCGAATAGGCCATGGTAAGGCCGATGGCGCCCAGCGCGATGGTCGAGCCGACGATGAGTCCGTCGGCGACGATCTGCAAAATCATGGCGCCGCCGTCCCGGCCGCTGGAAAGAACAGCCTCTCGAGCAGGCCTGGTTCCTTGAGCGCGCCTGCCGACGCGACGATACGCTCCTTGCCCTCGACCAGCACGGCCGCGCGCGACGCGACCGCCAATGCCGCCTTGACGTTCTGTTCGACCAGCAGAATGCCCACGCCGCCCGCCGCGATCTCAACGAGTTTGGAGAATGCGTGCCCGACCAGCTTGGGCGAGAGGCCCGCCGACGGTTCGTCGAGGATCAGCACGCGCGGATTGGGCACAAGGGCGCGCGCCATCGCGAGCATCTGGCGCTGGCCGCCCGAGAGGCGCCCGGCATCGATGCGGCGCGCATCGGCAAGATCGGGGAACAGCGCGTAGAGTTCGGGCAATCGGCGGCTGGCCGGGATGCGCGCGACGGAGGCCGCAAGCTCGAGATTTTCGGCGACCGTCAGCGGCGCGAAGACGTTTTCGGTCTGCGGCACGAAACCGAGGCCCGCCCGCGCGAGCAGATGCGCCGGCGTGCCCGCGATCTCGCGCCCTTCGAGCCGCACGCTGCCCGAAAACACCGGCACCAAGCCCGCTGCCGCCTTGACGAGCGTCGATTTGCCAGCCCCGTTGGGGCCCAGTACGGCCAGGATTTCGCCCGCCGCAAGGACGAGCGAGGCGCCGCGCACGATCGCCAGACCCGGCTCGTAGCCCGCTTCCAGCTTCGCGATTTCGAGGCACGCGTCGCCGCGGCGGAGGCTCATGCGATCGCCCCGCCCAAATACGCCTCGACGACCTGCTTGTCGCCGCGCACGCTGGCGGCGTCGCCGAAAGCGATCAGCTTGCCCTGTGCCATCACCGCGATGGGCGCGCACAGATTCATGACCAGATCCATATTGTGTTCGACGATCAGAAAGGTCGTGCCGTTTCGGTTGATCGCCGCGATGCGCTCGACGATTTTGTCGAGCAGGGTGGGATTGACGCCGGCACCCGGCTCGTCGAGCAGCACCAGACGCGGTTCGGCGACCATCGCGCGCGCCAGTTCCAGAAGCTTGCGCTGGCCGCCCGACAGGACGCGCGCAGGCGCGTTTTCTAGATGCGCGAGCCCGACGAAGTCGAGCCAGCCGCGCGCCGCATCGCTCGCGCGGCGTTCGTCGGCGGCAACGCGCTGCGGCGAAAACCAGTTCGCCCAGAATTTTTCGCCCGCCTGGTTCGGCACGCCGACAAGCACGTTTTCGAGCACGCTCATGGCCGGAAACGGGCGCGGAATCTGGAAGGTGCGCGCGAGCCCTGCCGCATGCACGGCGGACGGGCGCTTGCCGTCGATGCGCTGTCCGTCGAGCGCGATCGTGCCCGCATCGGGCACGTAAAGCCCGGCCACGCAGTTGAACAAGGTGGTTTTGCCCGCCCCGTTCGGGCCGATTAGCCCTGCAATGGCGCCTGCGGGCACGCCGAACGACACGCCATCGACGGCGCGGTTGCCGCCGAAGCGTTTGGCAAGATCGCGAATTTCCAGCATGGACCCGATCGTCGGCGCGAGGGGAGAGAGCGTTGCGCGCCCGGGCAAAATAGAGCATGAAGGATCGCGCATCCGCAAGGCCGCGAACGAGGACGGGATCCGTGAGCGACGATGTTTTCGAACTGTTCGACCTTCGCGTCGAGGTAGTGGCTCCCGAAGGCGGCGCCGTCTATTGCGGTGCCAAGCCGGGCGACCATTTCGAACTGCGCGGCGAGATGCTGCATCTGCCGCCGGGCCAGGGTTTTTCGATCTATTCGCTGGGCGCGCTGATGCCGCTGCTCGCTGCCAAGCAGCGCCCGACGCATGAAAACGATTGGATGACGAGCGATGCCGACGTCGCGTGTCCCGATCCCAATTGCGCGACGCGTTTCCGTATTTCGCGCACCGGCACAAGGCGCTTCAGCCATGCCGCGACGACGGCGGTGAAACGGTCGCCATGACGGTCGAGCGCGCGCATCTGGCGCCGGGCTACGCGATTTCGCGCCTGCTGCGCGGCGGCTGGCAATTGGCGGGCGGCCATGGCCCGGTCGATGCCGAACGCGCCGTCGAGGACATGTTCGCCTTCGTCGATGCGGGCGTCGACGCGTTCGACTGCGCGGACATCTATACCGGCGTCGAGGAACTGATCGGCCTGTTCCGTCGGCGGCTGCTGGCGCGGCGCGGGGAAGCGGCGCTGGCGGCGCTCAAGATCCACACAAAATTTGTGCCCGACTGGGACGCCCTCGCCACGCTCGATGCGGCCTATGTGCGCGGCATCGTCGATCGCTCGCTGCAGCGTCTGGGAGTCGAGCGGCTCGATCTCGTGCAGTTCCATTGGTGGAATTACGCGATCCCGCGCCATGCCGAAATTGCGGGCATGCTCGCCGAACTGCAGCGTGCGGGCAAGATCGACCGGCTGGGCGCGACCAATTTCGACGCGACCCATGCAAAGGCCATGCTCGATTCGGGCGCAGCGCTCGTCTCCATGCAGGTGCAGTACTCGCTGCTCGATGCGCGCCCGGAAAACGCGATGATGGACCTTTGCGCACGCGCCGACATGAAGCTTTTGTGCTACGGCACGCTGGCGGGCGGGTTTTTGTCGGAAGCTTGGCTCGGCAAAGCCGAACCCGCCGACCTGTCGTACAATCGCAGCCTCGTCAAATACAAGCTCGTGATCGACGATTTCGGCGGCTGGGCGCTGTTCCAGGAACTGCTCGCGGCCCTGAAGGCGGTCGCCGACAAACACGCGACGTCGATCGCGTGCGTCGCGGGGCGCTGGACGCTCGACCGGCCGCACGTGGCCGGGATCATCGTGGGCGCAAGGTACGCGGCGCACCTTGCCGACAATCTTGGCATCTTCGCCTTCCGGCTGGACGATGCGGACCGTGCCCGAATCGAGGCCGTGCGCTGCAAACGCCGGGGCCCGCTTGGCGACACCTTCGCGCTCGAGCGCGACAAGGAAGGCACGCATGGCCGCATTATGAAATACAACCTAAACAAAGCATGAGCGCCGTGCCGCCCGAATTCGAACGCGCAAGGCTGGAGATCGTCGCACTGCACGACGCGTTCGCAGCCTGGATGGGGCGGGGCGCGGACGTGTTCGCGCGTTTCGAAGCCGCCTTGGTGCCCGATTTTTCGATGGTGGGGCCAAGCGCCAAGCGCCTGAACCGCGCAGGCGTGCTCGCGATGCTGGCGGGGCTACGCGGCGCGTTCGGCGCCGGCTTTGGCATCGAAATTGCGGCGTTCGCGCCCTTGTCGGCAGGACCCGAATTCGTACTGGTCGGCTACGACGAAATCCAGGCCGGCCGACCGGGCCCTTCGCGGCGGCGTGCCACCGCCCTGCTGGTACCCGACCCAGCCGGACTGCGTTGGCTGGCGGTGCATGAAACCTGGCTCCCGAACGTCTAAACCGGCTTGCCAAAAACCCATTCACACCCCAAACTCTGCGCGAATTTTTGGACTTGTCTTTGAAAGGAACCGCCCGTGCGCCTGACGTCGCTGCTTGCCGTTTCGGCTTTCGCTCTCGCCGCCCAGTTCCAGCCCGCGCCAGCACTGGCGCAAGGCTGCGCGCATACGATCGGCATGGTCGTTTCGCTGACCGGGCCTGCGGGCCGTTTCGGCCAGGCCGCGTCGAAATCGGCGGAACTGGCGTTCAACGATCTGAACGCTGCGGGCGGCGTCGCGGGCTGCCGCTTGGCGCTTGAATTGCGCGATGCGCAAAGCCAGGGCTCGGTCGCGGTGGACCAGGCGCGCCAATTGGTCGATCTGCGCCGCGTGCCCGCGATCCTTGGCGGCATCATCTCGTCGGTGTCGATCCCGATCCTCACCTCGGTCACGGCGCCTGCGGGCGTCGTGCAGATTTCGCCCGCCTCGTCGTCGCCGACGCTGACGCGCATCGCGACCGAGGGCAACGCCAAAGGCGTGTTCTTCCGCACCATCACTTCGGACGCGCTGCAGGGTACGGCCGCTGCCAAATATGCGATGGACCAAGGCTTGCGCGAACTGGCGATCATCCATGTGAACAACGATTTCGGCGTCAATATGCTCGCCGAATTCAAGCGCGCCTACGAAGCGCTGGGCGGCAAGATCGTGAACACCGTGCCCTACAACCCGAGCCAGCCTTCCTATGCGCCCGAAGTCACGGCCGCGATGCGCGGCAATCCGCCTGCCCTCTATCTGATCTCGTATCCGGGCGACGGCACGACGATCGCGCGCACCTGGCTGCAGCAGGGCGGTGCCCAGACCTTCCTGCTCAACGACGGCATGAACAGCGCCGACTTCATCCGCGATGTCGGCCCGCGCTTCCTCAACAACGCGTTCGGCACGTCGTCAGGCACGGTGCGCACGCCGTCAACCGAATATTTTGCGACCGCTTATCCCGCCATGTCGGGCGGCTTCGACGCCAATGCGCCGGCCGCCGACCGTGCCTACGATGCGGCGGCCATTCTGGGCCTCGCCATCGCCAAGGCAGGCAAGGCGGAATCGTCCGCGATTCGCGACGCGATCCGCGACGTGACCGGCCCTGGCGGCGAGACGATCCATGCGGGTGGCACCGAATTCCGCCGCGCCCTGCAGTTGCTGCGCGAGGGCAAGCGCATCTCGTATGTCGGCGTGATCGGCCCCGTGACTTTCGATGCCAACGGCGACATCACGGGTCCATTCCGCAAATGGCGTATCACCGAGGGCAATATCGTGACTGTCGGCGAAATGTCGACCAACGAAGTGCAGGACGTGCAGCGCCGCTTGCCGCCGCGCTAGTCCGGGCGCAGCGATGGCCAAGGTTCCGCCGCGAATCGAAATCGCGCCCGGCCTAGAGATCCCGCGTCTGCTGACGGGGCTCTGGCAGGTCGCGGACATGGAGCGCGGCGGCGCTTTGCTCGACCCCGACAAGGCGGCCGCGTCGCTCGCCGACTATGCCGGCGCGGGGTTCGACGCGTTCGACATGGCCGACCATTACGGCAGCGCGGAAGATATCGTCGGGCGCCTGCTGGCCGGCCCGTGGCGCGGCAAGGTTGGCGCCTTCACCAAATGGTGCCCTCCGCCCGGACCCATGACGCCCGACATCGTGCGCGAGGGCGTGGGGCAAAGTTTCAAGCGTTTGGGCGTCGAACGCATCGATCTGATGCAGTTCCATTGGTGGCAGTACCGGCATCCCGGCTATCTCGACGCGCTGGGCGAAATGGCCAAACTCAGGGCCGAGGGCAAATTCGGCGCGCTGGGCCTCACCAATTTCGATACCGACCATCTGCGCCTGCTCGTCAAACACGGCATTCCGATCGCGACCAATCAAGTGTCGTTCTCGCTGCTCGACCGGCGTGCGGCGGGCCGCATGAGCGAATTTTGCCTGAGCCATGGCGTCAAGCTGCTGGCCTACGGCACGCTTGCGGGCGGCTTCCTGACCGACCGCTGGGTCGGCCAGTCCGAGCCCGTCGACATTCCCGATTGGAGCAAATCCAAATACAAACGTTTCATCGACGCGGTCGGCGGCTGGGGCGTGCTGCAGGGCATTCTGGATGCCGCCAGCCGCATCGCCGATCGCCACGGCGTGTCGGTCGCCAACGTCGCCACGCGCTGGGTGCTCGACCATCCGGCCGTTGCGGCCGCGATCGTGGGGGCAAGGCCCGGCGAGCGCGAGCATCGCGCGGCCAATCTGGGCGCGTTCGATTTTTCGTTCGACGCGGCGGACTGCGCGCTGCTCGGGGAAGCGCTTGCCGCGGCCGCACCCGTGCCTGGCGATTGCGGCGACGAGTATCGCCGCCCGCCTTTCCTGACGGCGTCCGGCGATTTGAGCCACCATCTGGAAGGCATGCCCAAAGTCTATGCCGCCGAACCGGTGCCGGGCCGGCAGGGGCGCTGGCGCGTGGACAGCGGCAGCGTGTGGGAACCGATCGCGGGCTATTCGCGCGCGGTGCGCGCGGGATCTCACGTGCTGGTAAGCGGTACCACCGCCACGCACGGCAAAGGCGCCGTCGTGTGCGAGGGCGATGCCGAGGGCCAGGCGGTCCATATCCTCGACAAGATCGCGGCCAGCCTGGAAGCGCTTGGCGCCTCGCTCGACGACGTCGTGCGCACGCGCGTGTATCTGTCGGATGCCGACGATTGGGACGCCGTGTCGCGCGCGCACGGGCGCTGTTTCGGCGCCGTCCGCCCGGCCAACACGCTGCTCGAAATCGGGCGCCTTGTCGGTGCGTATAAAGTAGAGATCGACGCCGAGGCGATCCTCGATCCACCGTAGGCTTGCGCTGGCGGCGTCCGGTTCGACATAGTATCGCCAGAATGGCCGCATACTCCGGCGGCAAAGGAGAAGGCAGATGTTCCGCAGAACCGTTCTGGCCCTTGGTCTGGCCGCGGCCGCAGCCGCCCCCGTCGCGGCGCAGGAACCGATCCGCATCGGCGAGCTCAATTCGTACAAGAATTTCGCGGCGTTCCTCGAACCCTACAAAAAGGGCATGGATCTGGCGCTCGAGGAAATCAACGCGCGCGGCGGCGTGCTCGGGCGGCGCCTGGAAATCGTCGTGCGCGACGACAACGGCCAGCCCGGCGACGCGGTGCGCGTGGCCGAGGAATTGCTGTCGCGCGAGCGCGTCGCGTTTCTGATGGGCACCTTCGCCTCCAACGTGGGCTTGGCCGTGTCGAGTTTCGCCAAGGAGCGCAAGGTGCTGTTCCTGGCGTCGGAACCGCTCACCGACAAGATCGTCTGGGACCAGGGCAACCGCTACACGTTCCGCCTGCGCGCCTCCACCTACATGCAGACCGCAATGCTGGTGCCCGACGCGCTGGCGCAGCGCAAGAAGCGCTGGGCCATCGTCTATCCCAACTACGAATACGGCCAGTCGGCGGTGGCCGCCTTCAAAAAAATGATGCTCGAAAAGCAGCCCGACATCGAATTCGTGACCGAACAGGCGGCACCCTTGGGCCGCATCGAGGCGGGCGCGGTTGCCGCCGCCATCCAGGCCGCGCGCCCCGAGGCGATCTTCTCGGCGCTGTTCGGGCCGGACCTGTCGCGCTTCGTGCGCGAGGGCACGACGCGCGGCCTGTTCCGCGACGTCGCGGTCTTCAATCTGCTGGCGGGCGAGCCCGAATATCTCGACCCCTTGCAGGACGAAGCGCCGGTCGGCTGGTACGTCACGGGCTATCCCTGGCAGGACATCAAGACGCCCGAACACGACCGGTTTCTGGCCGCCTACCAGGCGAAGTTCCGCGACTATCCGCGTCTGGGCTCGGTCGTGGGGTATGCGGCCGTCACCAGCGCCGCCGAAGCGATCCGCAAGGCGGGCTCGCTCGACACCGAAAAACTCGTCGAGGCGATGCGCGGCCTTTCGCATTCCACGCCCTTCGGGCCGATCGCGTACCGCGCGCTCGACCACCAATCGACGATGGGCGCCTATGTCGGGCGCATCGGCGTGCGCGCGGGCAAGGGCGTCATGACCGACTGGCGCTACGCCAACGGCGCGGACTATCTGCCAAGCGACGCCGACATCCAAAAACTGCGCCCGCCCGAATAGTTTTTCGCCCGCCATGCCCGAGATTCTGATCCAGTTTCTGAACGGGCTGGCGGGCGCCTCGTCGCTGTTTTTGGTGGCGGCGGGCCTGTCGATCATCTTCGGCGTCACGCGCATCGTCAATTTTGCGCACGGGTCCATGTTCATGCTCGGGCTCTATCTGGCCTGGAGCCTGATCGGCCTGTTCGGGCGCGGCACGCTGCTGGGATTTTGGGGCGGCGTGGTCGCGGCGGCTTTGTGCGTGGGCCTGATCGGCGCGGCGATCGAAATCCTCGTGCTGCGGCGCATCTACAAAGCGCCCGAACTGTTCCAGCTGCTGGCGACGTTCGCGCTCGTGCTCGTCGTCAAGGACGCGACGCTCTATTTTTGGGGCGCGGAGGATCTGCTGGGTCCGCGCGCGCCCGGTTTGCGCGGCGCGGTCGACATCCTGGGCCTGCGCTTTCCCGAATACGATCTGCTGCTGATCGCGGTCGGGCCCGCCATGTTCGCGCTTTTGTGGCTGCTGCTCAACCGCACGCGCTGGGGCACGCTGGTGCGTGCGGCCACGCAAGATCGCGACATGCTGGCGGCGCTCGGCGTCGACCAGGCGCGGCTGTTCACGGGCGTGTTTTTCCTGGGCGCGTTTCTGGCGGGCCTGGGCGGCGCGTTGCAGATCCCGCGCGAGCCCGCGCAGCTTTCGCTCGATCTTGCCGTCATCGCCGACGCGTTTGTCGTGGTCGTGGTCGGCGGCATGGGCTCGATCGGCGGCGCGTTTCTGGCAGCCCTGCTGATCGCGCAGGCCAAAGCCTTTTGCATCGGCCTTGGCGACGTCGAGATGTTCGGCACGCTCGTCTCCTTCAGCAAGCTCACGCTCGTGGTCGAATTCCTGATCATGGCGGTCGTGCTGGTGCTGCGCCCGTGGGGGCTGCTCGGCAAGCCCCAGGCGCCGCAGCGTCTTGCGACGGGCGAGCCGATGCCCGCAGCGCTTGGGCCCCTGTTCTGGCCGGGGGCGGGCATCGTCGTGCTGCTGCTGGCTTTCGTGCCGCTGCTGGGCGATGCCTACGCGATGGTGCTGCTGGCCGACATCGCGATCTTCGCGCTGTTCGCGGTTTCGTTGCATTTTCTGATGGGGCCGGCGGGGCTCGTCTCGTTCGGTCACGCGGCCTATTTCGGGCTCGGCAGCTACGGCGCGGCGCTGCTGTTTTTGCGGCTCGATTGGCCGGTGGAGGCGGCGCTGGTCGGCGGGCCGCTGCTGGGCGGGGCGGCGGCGCTGCTGTTCGGCTGGTTCTGCGTGCGGCTGAGCGGCGTGTATCTGGCGATGCTCACGCTCGCCTTCGCGCAGATCGCCTGGTCAATCGTCTTCCAATGGAACGACGCGACCGGCGGCTCGAACGGCCTGATCGGGCTGTGGCCCGAAGGCTGGCTCAAGGACCGCGCCGCGTTCTATTGGCTCGTGCTGGCGCTGTGCGCCGGCGGGGTCTTTTTGCTGTGGAAAGCCGTCAACGCACCCTTCGGTTACGCGCTTCGCGCCGCGCGCGATTCCGTTCTGCGCGCCGAGGCGATCGGCATCGACACGCGCCGCCTGCAATGGTTCGGCTTCGCGTTCGCGGGCGCTGCTGCGGGCCTTGCGGGCGCTTTGTTCGCCTTTGCCAAGGGCAGCCTGTCGCCCGAGAGCCTGGGCGTCGCGCGCTCGGTCGACGGGCTCGTGATGGTGCTGCTGGGCGGCGTGCAGACGCTGACCGGCCCCGTGCTGGGGGCTGCCGCCTTCACCTGGCTGCAGGACGAAATCGCGCGCAACACCGACTATTGGCGCGCCGTGCTGGGCGCTGCGATCCTGGCGATCGTGCTCGCTTTTCCGCACGGGCTTGGCGGCGCCCTCAAGCGGCGCGCGGGCGCGCCATGAGCGTGCTCGCGGTATCGCGGATTTCGAAGGCCTTTGGCGGCGTGCAGGCCGTCGCCGACGTTTCGTTCGCGCTGCAGGCGGGCGAAATGCTCGCGCTGATCGGCCCCAACGGGGCGGGCAAAAGCACGTGCTTCAACATGCTGAACGGCCAGTTGCGCCCGGATGCGGGCGATATCCGCTTGGGCACGCGCAGCCTGGTGGGGTTGGCGCCGCGCGCGATCTGGCGGCTGGGCGTGGGGCGCACCTTCCAGATCGCGGCGACCTTCGCGTCGATGAGCGTGTGCGAGAACGTGCAGATGGCGCTGCTCTCGCGCGACGGCGGCCTGCTCGATTTTTGGCGCCCGGCCGCGCGCCTGCGCCGCGAGGCGGCGCTGGCCTTGCTCGCGCGCGTCGGCATCGCCGACCAGGCCGATCGCGCGTGCGGCGTTCTGGCCTACGGCGATCTGAAGCGCGTCGAGCTGGCCGTGGCGCTCGCCAACCGGCCGCAGCTGCTGCTGATGGACGAGCCCACGGCCGGCATGGCGCCGGGCGAGCGCCAGGCCTTGATGGCGCTCGCCGCCGGTCTCGCGCGCGACGGCAAGATCGCCGTGCTGTTCACCGAGCACGACATGGATGCGGTTTTCCGGCATGCCGACCGCATCCTGGTGCTCGACCGCGGCCGCCTGATCGCCGACGGCACGCCCGATGCGGTGCGCGCCGACGCCCAAGTGCGCCGCATCTATCTGGGGAGCGCGGCGTGATGCTGGCGGTCGAGGGCCTCAACAGTTTTTACGGGCGCGCGCATATTCTGTTCGACGTGGCGCTCGACATCCGGCCCGGCGAAGTCGTGGCGCTGCTGGGCCGCAACGGCGCCGGCAAATCGACGACGTTCAAATCGCTGGCGGGCTTGGTGGCGCCGGCCGGGGGTCGCATCGCATTCGAAGGCCGCTCCATTTCCGGCTGGCCCGCGCACCGCATCGCGCGCCTGGGCATCGGCTACGTGCCCGAGGAGCGCCGCATTTTCGCCGATCTGACGGTCGCGGAAAATCTCGAGGTCGGGCGCCAGCCGCCGCGCGCGGGCCTGGAACCCTGGACGCCCGAGCGGCTCTTCGGCCTGTTCCCCAATCTGCGCGCGATGCAAAGCCGCCAGGCCGCGCGCATGTCGGGCGGCGAGCAGCAGATGCTGGCGGTTGCGCGCACGCTGATGGGCAACCCCAAGCTGCTGCTGCTCGACGAACCCTCGGAGGGGCTGGCGCCCGTCATCGTCGACCAGATGGCCGAGACGGTGCGCATTCTCAAGCGCGAAGGGGTGGCGGTGCTGCTGTCGGAGCAGAATCTGCGCTTTGCGTGCGCCGTCGCCGACCGCGCCTACGTGCTCGAAAAAGGCCGCGTGCGCCACAGCGGCACGATGGACGCGGCGGTCGCGGCGTTCTTGGCGCTGTAGCCTCAGCCCAGATCGAATTTCACGCCCTGCGCCAGCGGCAGGCTGGAGCCGTAATTGACCGTGTTGGTCGCGCGCCGCATGTAGGCGCGCCACGAATCCGAGCCCGATTCGCGCCCGCCGCCGGTTTCCTTTTCGCCGCCGAACGCGCCGCCGATCTCGGCGCCCGACGGGCCGATATTGACGTTGGCGATGCCGCAATCGGAGCCGCGCGCCGACACGAAAATCTCGGCCTCGCGCAGATCGTTGGTGAAAATCGACGACGACAGCCCCTGCGGCACCGCATTGTGCAGGCGCAGCGCTTCGTCGAAATCGGCGTAGCGCATGGCATACAGGATCGGCGCGAAAGTTTCGTGCAGCACGGGGCCAAGCTGGCCCGGCATTTCGACCAAAGCGGGCCGCACGTAATAGGCGTCGGGCGCTTTGTCGGCATCGACGCGCGCGCCGCCCGCCACGATGCCGCCAAGCGCCCGGGCTTCGGCCAGCGCCGCTTGCATGCGCTCGAACGCGGCCCTGTCGATCAGCGGGCCGATCAGCGTGCCCGGCTCAAGCGGATCGCCGATCGCGACCGACGCATAGGCCTGTTCGAGGCGCGCCACCAGCGTGTCGTAGACGCTTTCGTGCACGAACAGACGGCGCAAGGTCGTGCAGCGCTGCCCGGCCGTGCCCATCGCCGCGAACGCCACGCCGCGCAAGGCCAGATCGAGATCGGCGCTGGGGCACACGAGCGCCGCATTGTTGCCGCCAAGTTCGAGCAGGCCGCGCGCGAAGCGCTGCGCCAAGCGCGGGCCGACGAGGCGGCCCATCGCGGTCGAACCCGTCGCCGAGACGAGCGGCACCTTGGGATGGTCGACCAGCGCTTCGCCGATTTCGCGTCCGCCCAGCAGCAGCGCCGAGAGGCCAGCGGGCGCCGCATCGCCCGACTGCGCAAACCGTACGAGCGCGCGTTCGAACAGCGCGTGTGCTGCGATCGCCGTCAGCGGCGTTTTTTCGGACGGTTTCCAGACGACCGCGTTGCCGCACACGAGCGCGAGCGCCGCGTTCCAGGCCCATACCGCGACCGGGAAATTGAAGGCCGACACGATGCCGACCACGCCCAGCGGATGCCAGGTTTCCATCATGCGATGCTGGGGCCGTTCGGTCGCGATGGTCAGGCCGTAGAGCTGGCGCGACAGGCCGACGGCGAAATCGCAGATATCGACCATCTCCTGCACCTCGCCCAAACCCTCGGACGAAATCTTGCCGACCTCGATCGACACGAGCGCGCCAAGCGCCGCTTTGTGCTTGCGCAATTCTTCGCCAAACAGCCGCACGAGCTCGCCGCGTCTTGGCGCCGGTACCAAACGCCAGGCGAGATACGCCGCGTGCGCCGCGTCGATCGCGGCGGCAGGGTTCGGCGCGTCGGCGACTCGCCCGATGATGGCGCCCGTAATGGGCGTGCGAATTTCGCGACTGCCTTGGGGCACGGCCGCGCCCATGTCGGCCAGCAGGGCGGCGGTCTTGGCGGCATAGTCGGTCATGGCTACCAGCTTTCTGCAAGAATGCCGCGGTACTCGTCCGGCGTCGCGATGCGCGGATTGGTCGCGTGGCAATGGTCTTTCATCGCCTTGTCGACCGCTTCGTCGACGAAACCTTTGTCCACGCCCATCGCGCCGAGGCCCGATGCGATGCCAAGATCGCGGTTGAGCGCCGCGATCGCGCCGTCGAGCGCAGCACCCTCGGCCAGACGGAGCGCGCGGCGCAGGCGCGGGTATTTGTCGTCCGCAACGACGCTGGCGGCGTTTTCGTTAAAGCGCAGGATGGCGGGCAGCAGCACGGCGTTGAGCGTGCCGTGATGCAGCGACTTTTCGCGGTAGCTGCCGAGCGCATGCGAGAGCGAATGCACCGCGCCAAGACCCTTCTGGAAGGCCATCGCGCCCTGCATCGAGGCGCACATCATCTGGCGGCGGGCTTCGCGGTCCTGGCCGTTTTCGACCGCGCGGCGCAGCCATTTGCCCGCCCGCTCCAGCCCGTCGAGCGCGATCCCTTCGGCGGGCGGGTTGAAGGCGGGCGCGAGCACGGTTTCGATGCAATGCGCCATCGCGTCCATGCCGGTCGCGGCCGTAAGGCCCGGCGGCAGCGAGAGCGTCAGTTCGGGATCGAGGATCGCCGTGCGCGGCACCAGATGCCACGAATGGAAGCCGACCTTGCGCCCGTCTTTCAAGATCACGATGGCGCCGCGCGCCACTTCGCTGCCCGTGCCCGCAGTGGTCGGCATCGCGATCAGCGGCGCGCAGGCGGCCGTGATTTTGGCAGCCCCCCCGTCGATCGTGCAGTACTGCGCCAGTGGCCCCGGATGCGCTGCCAGGATCGCGAGGCCCTTGGCAAGATCGATCGCAGAGCCGCCGCCCACGGCTACGATGCCGTCGGCGCCGTGCGCCCGATACGCATCGAGCGCGGCTTCCACGGCGGCCTCGGTCGGATTGCCGGGCGTGTCGTCGAAAATGCGGTACGGCAATTTGCCGTCGAGGCTGGCAAGCGCCTGTGCGGCGACGCCGGCCGCGACCACGCCTTTGTCCGAAACGACCAGCGGGCGCGCGATCTTCGCCCCGGCGCATGCGTCGGCCAGCAATTTGCTGGCGCCGAAATCGATCTGGATGTCGGTCACGTATTTGATCAGGGGCATGGGCCGTCTTTCTTGCCAAACGGGTTTCGAGCGCCCAAGGTTAGTGCAAACCAACGGAAAGGGCGACCATGGACCGCGTGCGCGTGACAGCCGGGGCATTCGTTTTTGGCGGGCGGTTCGAAAGCGTGGCGGCGCCCGCAACGGTGGCGAAATTCCGCTCGCTGCTGCCGTTCAAAAGCAAAATCATCCATGTGCGCTGGAGCGGCGAGGGCTGCTGGATTCCGTTGGGCGATTTGGATCTGGGCCTCGCCTACGAAAACCACACGAGCTATCCGGCCCCCGGCCAGATCATTTTGTATCCCGGCGGCATCAGCGAGACCGAAATCTTGCTTGCCTATGGCGGCGTGCATTTTGCCAGCAAAATGGGCCAGCTTGCCGGCAACCATTTCATCACGCTGACCGAGGGCACCGAAAATCTGGCGGCGCTCGGCAAAAGCGTGCTGTGGCAGGGCGCCCAGGACATCCTGTTCGAAAGCGCCTAAGTCGGCTTGCCCGCGGCCATCAGCGCCACGTCGCCGCCCACGGCCGCCGTGTTGATGCTGGTGCAGGTTTCGACCGCAAAGCGCGGCAGATAATGCGGCCCGCCCGCCTTGGGCCCCGTTCCCGACAATCCGTGCCCGCCAAACGGCTGCACGCCCACGACGGCGCCGATGGTCGAGCGGTTGACATAGACATTGCCGACCGAAACGCCGTCGCGCACGCGTTGCTGGAAGCTTTCGATGCGGCTATGGATGCCGAGCGTCAGGCCGTAGCCGGTCGCCGAAATTGCCGCCAGCACGCGGTCGAGTTCGCCGGAACGCCAGCGCACGATGTGCAGCACGGGGCCGAAAATCTCCGTCGTCGGCGCGTCGGCAAGCGCCACTTCCAGCGCGGTCGGCGCCACGAAATTTCCGCCGGGCGGAACCGGCAGGCCGCCCGCCACGCGCCGCGATGCGTTGGCTTTCAAATACGCATCCAGCCGGGCCTTGGCGGCGGCGTCGATGACGGGGCCGATATCGGTAGCCGGATCGGCCGGATCGCCCACCTGCAATTCCGCCATCGCACCCTTCAGCATATCGATGGCGCGCTGCGCCGCGTCTTCCTGCACGAACAGCACGCGCAAGGCCGAGCAGCGCTGGCCCGCCGACTGAAAGGCCGAGGCGATCACGTCGCCGACCAGTTGCTCGGTCAGCGCCGAGCTGTCGGCGACCATCGCGTTGATGCCGCCGGTCTCCGCGATCAGCGGCACGATCGCGCCGTCCTTGGCGGCAAGGGCGCGCTGGATCGTCTTGGCGGTCGCGGTCGAGCCCGTGAAAGCGACGCCCGCGATGCGCGCATCGCCGATCAAAGCTGCCCCGGTCTCGGGCCCGCCGCACACAAGCGCCAATGCGTCGCGCGGCACGCCGGCCTGGTGCAGCAACGCGACCGCGCGCGCAGCACAGAGCGGCGTCTGGGGGGCGGGTTTGGCGACCACGGTGTTGCCGGCCGCCAGCGCCGCCGCGACTTGGCCCGTGAAAATCGCCAACGGAAAATTCCACGGGCTCACGCACGCGAACACGCCGCGCCCTTCGAGCTGCAGCATGTTTCGCTCGCCGGTGGGGCCGGGCAGGGCGACGGGCGCAAAATGCGTGCGCGCCTGCACGGCGTAGTAGCGCAAGAAATCGACCGCCTCGCGAATTTCGGAAAGCGCGTCGGGGATCGTGCGCCCGCCTTCGCGCACGACCAGCGAGACCAGTTCCAGGCGATGCCCCTCGAACAGATCGGCCGCGCGCTCCAGGGTGGCGGCGCGCGCGTCGGCATCGCTGCGCCGCCACCCGCCGAACGCGGCATGCGCGCGCCCGACAGCCCGGGCGACCACGCCTGCGTCGTCGTCGGGCCGGGTGCCGGCCGGTGCCGCAGCGCGGTCGCCTGCAATGCGCGCGACGATTTCGGCCCGCACATCGTCGTCGGCAAAATCGAGCCCCGCCGAGTTTTTCCGGTCGGCGAACATCGCGCCCGGCAGGCGCACCGGCGCCACCGCCGCGTCCAGCGACGACGCCGGGTCCGCGACGATGCGGTCGAGCGCGATCGCGGGGTCGGCGATCTGGTGGATGAACGACGTGTTGGCGCCGTTCTCCAGCAAGCGGCGCACCAGATAGGGCAGCAAGTCGCGATGCGCGCCGACGGGCGCGTAGATTCGCGTCGCGAACCGCGCGCCCAGTTTTTCTTCGAGCCGTTCGTACAGCGCGTCGCCCATGCCGTGCAGTTTCTGGAACTCGAAATCGTCTCGCCCCTCGGCAAACGCCAGAATTTCGAGCGCCGTGCGCGGATTGTGCGTGGCGAACTGGCCGTAGATCGCGTCCTTCGCCGCCAGCACGCGCAGCGCGCAGGCGCGGTACGACAGATCGGTCGCAGGCTTGCGCACGAACACCGGGTAGTCCGCAAGCCCGCGCTCCTGCGCCCATTTGATTTCGCTGTCCCAATAGGCGCCCTTGACCAGGCGCACCATCACGCGGCGTTTGGCGCCGGTGCCGATGTCGATCAGCCGGTCGACGACGCCAAGCGCGCGCTTCTGGTAAGCCTGCACGGCAAGGCCCAGGCCGTTCCACCCGGCGAGGCGCTTGTCGCGCGCGAGGCTTTCGAACAGGTCGAGCGACAGAACGAGCCGGTCGGCCTCCTCGGCATCGAGCGTGAAATTGATGCCGGCTTCGGCCGCTTTCAGCGCCAGCGCCTGCAAGCGCGCCAACAGCTCGCGCTCGGCGCGGCTGCGCTTGGCAGGTTCGTAGCGCGGATGCAGGGCGGAAATCTTGATCGAGATGCCGGGATTCGTGTGCGGATTTTTGCCCCTGCACGAAGCCGCGATCGCCGCGATGGCATTTTCGTAGGCGGCAAAATAGCGCTCCGCATCCTCGGCCGTGCGCGCGGCCTCGCCCAGCATGTCGAAGGAATGCCGGTAGCCCGGACCCGCCTTGGCCGCGCGACCGAGCGCCGCCGCGATCGTTTCGCCCATCACGAATTGCTGGCCCATGATGCGCATGCCCGCCTCGATGGCGTTGCGCACGACCGGCGCCCCCATGCGCCCGATCGCGCGGCGCACAAGATCGCCGGTCCCGCCCTCGCCGCGTCCCGTCCATTCGACGAAGCGCCCGGTCAGCGCCAAGCCCCAGGCCGACGCGTTGACGAGCACCGAATCCGCCTGGCCCAAATGCCGGTCCCAATCGGCAGTGCCCAGCTTGTCGCCGATCAGCGCGTCGATCGTCGCGGCATCGGGGATGCGCAGCAGCGCCTCGGCCAGACACATGAGTGCCACGCCCTCGTTGGTCGAAAGGTCGAATTCGGCCAGGAAGGTCTCGACGCCGACGCCCTTGCGGCCCGCCTCGCGCATTTGCCGCGCGAGCGCGAGCGCGTCGCGGTCGATGGCGCGCGCCGCGGCGTCGGGAAGCGCGGCCACCGCGCGCAACTGCGCGATGCAGTTTTCTTCGTCTGCGAGCTTTGCGGCGAGGGCGATGGCAGGCATGCGGCGGCTCCGGGTTTCGATCCGTCTTCTTATCGCATGCCAAGAAACATGACAAAAGGAGCGAAAACGACTATATTCCAGTTCCAAAACAGCAAAAAACACTGGAGCGGCGGATGGACTCCCGGATCGACCGGACCGATCTGAAAATCATGGCCGAGCTGCAGCGCGACGGCCGATTGACGAATGTGGAACTGGCGCGGCGCGTCAATCTGAGCCCGACGCCGTGCATCGAGCGCGTGCGCCGGTTGGAGCGCGACGGTTTCATCAAGGGATACGCCGCCGAACTCGACGCCGCGCGCCTCGATGCGGGTTTGCGCGTGTTCGTCGAGGTATCGATCGACCGGACGACCAAGGAAGCGTTCGAACAGTTCGCGGCCAAGGTCAAAAAATTGCCCGAAGTCACCGAATGCTACATGGTCGCGGGCGGTTTCGACTATTTGCTGCAAGCGCGCGTGCGCGACATGGCGGCCTACCGCGACTTCCTGGGCCGCGCGTTGCTGGAAGTCGCCTCGATCCGCGAGACGCGCAGCTACCTCGTGATGGAGGAGGTCAAAAGCGAACGCGCGATCCCGCTGCCCGCGAAGGCGCGGTAGCCGGGGGGCAGCCTTGCATTCAGTAGCACTAGGTGCTACATTTTGAGCATAATGAACGCGACGGATCCGATGCGTATCTTCAAGACCGCTTGGTTCTCGAAGGCGGCGCGCAAAGCGCGCATCGACGACGAGGCGCTTTGCAGGGCCATCGCAGAAGCGAGAGTTGGGCAGGCCGACAATTTGGGTGGCGGCGTGTTCAAGAAGCGCCTGGATCGGAACCGGAGTCGGAGCATCGTCGTCGCAAAAGGCGGGCATCGCTGGGTTTATGCCTACCTTTTTGCGAAGAAGGATCGGGCGAATATCGACGACGACGAACTGAGGGCGTTTCGCAAACTCGCCGATCTCTACGCCGGGAAAACCGATGTCGAGATCGGGAAGGAACTGAAGGCCAAGGAACTGGTGGAGATTTGCATATGACTGCGCCGCGCAAGTTCAAAAGCAAAGCATTCGAGGCGATCCACAGCGCCGTCGCCGGCATGAAGCGCGTCGGTACGATCGACAAAGCGACCATGCGCGACTTCGACGAAACGTGCTTGGCTGTCACGCCGAAGATCGCGCCGAAGGCGATCAAGCGAATTCGCGAGAGCAACAAGGTCAGCCAGCCGGTATTCGCCCGCTACCTCAACACCAGCGAGAGCACGATCGAAAAGTGGGAATCGGGGGCCAAGAAGCCAAGCGGGGTTGCGCTCAAGCTGCTGACGATCGTCCAGAAGCATGGACTCCAGATACTGGGTTAGCCCGGGCGCGTTCCCGGAGCCGGTCGATTTGGGGACACGGTTTTGGCGACGCCATGCCGATCCCGCTTTCGCCACACCGGCACCGGCCGGGACTTTCGGCTTTCCCGATGCCCGATCCAAAGTCGCGAGTGGCAGCCGGAATGACGCGTCGCCTTAAACTGCTCGCGATCCTTGCGGTGGCGATCGTGTCGTCGGCGCGTGCGGGGGCGAGCGAATTGTCGATTGCGGAACTTGGCGCACGCGCGATCGCCGGGGATCGGCAAGCCATGGTCGCACTCGGCCAGTCCTATCGAAAATCCGGCGCTGCGGGCGCGGCGACGGACTGGTTCTGCGCCGCCGCCGATCTCGACGATCCAGATGGACTCTATTGGTGCGGACGCAGCTACTGGATGGGCTATGGCCGCGCCAAAGACGAAACGACGGCGCGCGCACGTCTGGCGCGCGCGGTCGATGGCGGAAATGCGCGGGCGGCGCTCCTTCTCGGCAGGATTTCCGAGGCCGACGCGGCCGAGGCTTGGTTCGCGCGCGCCGCGCAATTGGGCGCGCCGGAAGGCGACTACCGGCTCGGCCTGATGCTCGAACGTCGCGCCCAGCGCACGATGGCGCTCGACGCATTTGCCAGAGCGGCTTCGCGCGACTATACGCCCGCCTTGAATGCCCTGGGTCTTGCGTTCCTGAACCTGCCGGATCGGGATGCCGATGCGGTGGGCCAGGCAAAGGCGCATTTGCGGCGCGCGGCCGAGCTGGGCGACCAGTCGGCGCGGCTGAATATGGGCGATTTGTTGCTGCACGAAGACCGGGGCGCCGCGTTTCGGTTTCTGACGCTTGCCATGGCCGGCGCCGATCCGAGGATCGGCCGGGCGGCCGAACAGCGGCGCGCGTCGCTCGACAAGGCCCTTGGCGCCGCGACAGTTGCGCGCTTGCTTCTGGAACTCGCGCCCGAAATCGAGGCTACGCGGAACGAGGCGCAGCGTCGAACAGACGTGCCAGACTGAAATAGCCGGTGTCGGGATCCGTCTTCGCGCCGACATCGAGCGTTCCCTCCCAAGTGCCGTGCGCGGCGACCGGCATGGCGCGCGGATAGACCGCAAGGGCGGCAAGGCCATCGGGGGCGGGCTGGCAGTGCGGACAAATTGCCGACGCGCGCTCCGCAAGCAGGAAGAAATCGCGTCTGGCGGAATTGTGGGGCAGGACGAAGCCTGCAACCTGCACGCGCTTGCCCGCCAGCGCGCCGAGCGGCGAGGCCGCGATCTCGCCGGACAGCCACGAGAAATCGAATCTATCCGGGCCATACGAGAAAGCCGCGCCGACCGCGCCAACGGCAACGCATCCCAGGAACGTGCGGCGTATCATGTTCGTCTCTCCTCGTCGTGCGGCGATATTGTACGCGCGTTTTGTTGGCAGCGCGGAAATTTTGCGACGGCGACCCAGTGCGGGTTCCGCGAAACGCGCTTCGATAGTGCAAACCGGCAATTTATGCTAGGCTTTTTCCAGTCGTCGTCGTGTCGAAAGATGCGGCGGCGATGCGCTGTTTGACATTGTAAATATGCCTGAAAAACGGGCGCTTCCCGTCGGCGGCACCCGTCTGAAATTTGTGGCGACAGTCGCCTAATAGGCCCCAAATCGGGGGATTTTCACATTAAAACAAACGCTTGAAAATTGGTTGCATCGGTAACCCAATTCGGCCCTGGGACGCGTATCGTTGCCCGATGTAACCTATTGCCGCGTGCCCATGATTCGAGCAGCATGGCGCGTGGTTTTGAGGGAGCGGAGGATGCCGAGAATCTATCCCGTCGAAAGTCTGGCAGCGCACGCGCCCTCGCTGTCGCCGGGCTATGGCAGCACCAGAAAGCGCGCGCCCTTGCTGCCGCCGATCGCCATTCCGGCGGGACCGTCGGAGACCAGCGGGCCGCTCTACGGGCGCGACGCCGTTGCACCCGCAGATAGCGATCTGACGCATGGCAATCTGGCACAGGGCAATCTGGCACAGGGCAAAAACGGCGAGGCGCAGGGCGAGCGCATTGTCGTCGCGGGCCGCGTGCTCGACGAAGACGGCCGGCCCGTCCCCGATACGCTCGTCGAAATCTGGCAGGCCAATGCCGCCGGGCGCTATGTGCATGCGGCCGACCGGCATCCAGCGCCGCTCGATCCCAACTTTTTCGGGGCCGGGCGCGCCGTGACCGATGCCGAGGGGCGCTACCGGTTCGTCACGATCAAGCCGGGCGCCTATCCGTGGCGCAACCACGCCAATGCCTGGCGGCCCGCGCATATCCATTTCTCGCTGTTCGGCACGTCGTTTTTGTCGCGGCTCGTGACGCAGATGTATTTCCCGGGCGATCCGCTGCACGAACTCGATCCGATCCTGGGTTCGGTGCCCGATCCGGCGGCACGCAGCCGCCTCGTGGCGCGCTTCGATATCGGCACGACCGAGCCCGAATGGGCGCTTGGCTATGTGTGGGACATCGTTTTGCGCGGACGCGCCGCGACGCCGACGGAAGGACCCGACCATGTCTAGGCTCGGTCTTACGCCCTCCCAGACGGTCGGCCCCTTTTTTCACTACTGCTTGACGCCGGCCGACTATCCCTACGAAGGCCTCGTTCCGACCGCCATCGAAGGGCCGGGCGCGGCGGTCGAACTTTCGGGCCGCGTGTTTGACGGCGACGGGGCTGCGGTCGGCGACGCGCTGCTCGAATTCTGGCAGGCCGACGCGGCCGGGCGCCTGCAGGCCGCCAACGCGCCGTTCCGGGGATTTTGCCGCATCGCGACGTCCGCCGATGGTGTGTATAAACTACGCACCATCTTGCCGGGCCCGGTCGGTGGCCAGGCGCCGCATCTGAGCGCGAGCGTGCTGGGGCGGGGCCTGCTCAACCGGCTGCACACGCGGGTCTATTTTGCGGGCCAGGCCGCCAACGAACGGGATCCGGTGCTGGCGTTGGTGCCGGTCGAGCGGCGCGGCACCTTGGTCGCGACGCTGGAAACGCCCGGCAAATATCGCTTCGATATCCGGCTGCAGGGCCACAACGAGACCGTGTTCTTCCAGGTCTAGCCTAGAAGCGCGGGCGTTTCGAACTCCAGTCGGGCTTGTATTTGCGCATTTCCTTGGCGTCGTCGCGGATGCGGATGCCGCATTCGACATACTGGCGGTGGAGCGTCGCCAGCGCCGCCCGGTCGAGCTTGACGCCAAGCCCCGGTCCCGGCGGCGGGGCCAAGCTGCCGCCTTCGAATTCGAGCTTGCCGCCTGCGATCACTTCTTCGACCTGCCAGGGATAGTGCGTATCGCAGGCATAGGCGAGGTTCGGGATCGTCATGCCGACATGCGTCATGGCGGCCAAGCTGATGCCCATATGCGAATTGGAATGCATCGAAATGCCGAGGCCGAACACGCGCCCGATCTGCGCCAGATGCTGGGTCGCCCGCAGCCCGCCCCAATAATGGTGGTCGCTCAGCACGACCTGGACGGCATCGAGGCGCACGGTCTTGGGGATATGGCCGAACGCGATCGTGACCATGTTGGTCGCCAGCGGCATGGTCGCGAATTTCGCGACTTCGCCCATCTCGTCGAGGCTGCCGACCGGATCTTCCAGATATTCGAGCAGCCCGTCGAGCTGGGGCATCAGTCGGCGCGCGGTCGCAACCGACCAGCCGCCATTGGGATCGATGCGCAAAGGATGCTCGGGGAAAGCCCGGCGCAGATGGCGCAGCGTTTCGATCTCGAAGTCCGGTTCGAACACGCCGGCCTTCAGCTTGATCGAACCGAAGCCGCAGTCGCGCACCATCCGTTTGGTCTGTTCGACGATCTGCCGGTGGTCGACCGCTTCGCCCCAATCGTCGGCGGGATAGCCCGGGTCGTCCTTGTGGCGCTCGAATTTGTAGAACAGATACGCGCTGTAGGGCACGCGTTCGCGCACCTTGCCGCCCAGGATCTGCCACAGCGGCAGGCCCGCGATCTGTCCCTGCAGGTCCAGGAAGGCCACCTCGAAGGCGCCGATCGCGCTCGCCAGCGCCTTGTCGCCGGCAGCCGGATAGGTCTGGCCTTCGAACGCGATGCCGGTCAGCGCTTCGAAGGCGCGCGCGGCCAGCGCGTTCAGATCGTAGGGATCGAGGCCGATCAGCAGCGGCTGGATCTTGGCGAGGTTCGCCAGCGTCTCGAGGTCGCCGTAGCTCTCGCCAAGGCCGATGCGCCCGTCCTCGGTCTCGATTTCGAGAATGCTGCGCAGCGCCCAGGGTTCGTGAACGCCGACGACGTTCAGCAGCGGCGGATCGCGAAACGCGATCGGCGTGATGCGGATCGCCGAAATGCGCGGGCTCATCGCGGTCTCGCCGGGCGCAAGGGTTTGGCGTATTCGGCCGCGCAGAACGGGCCGCCTTGGAAATGCAGCGAGACCTCGTCCTGCACGGCTTTCTTTTCGCCCTCCTCGGCGGCCGCGACATGGTCGTCGGACGTGTCCTGGGGCTTGTAGCCCAACCGAAAAGCGTTCGAATTGTCGTACCAGGCCCGCGAATTGTTCGAGATGCCGTAGACGATCTCGCAGCGAATTTCGGGATGTTCGAGGCCGATCGCGACGAGTTGGGCCAGATCGCGGCCGCTGATCCACAATGACAGAGCGCGCCGCGTTTCGGGGACGAACGCCGCATTGCCGATGCGGATATTCAGCGTCTCGACGCCGAACTTGTCGGCATAGAGCGCCGACAGCGCTTCGCCCCAGCATTTGCTGAGGCCGTAGCGCGAGTCCGGGCGGATGTCGGCGCGATGGTCGATCTTTTCGCTGCGCGCATGGAATCCGACCGCGTGGTTCGAACTGCCGAACACGATCCGCCTGGCGCCGTGGCGGCGCGCGGCTTCGTAGATATTGTAGGTGCCGACGACGTTCGCCTGCAGAATTTTGTCGAAATCGTATTCGACCGACAGCGCGCCCAAATGGATCACGCCGTCCATGCCGGCCATCGCCTTTTCGACCGACGCCATGTCGGCGAGGTCGCACGGCACGCTTTCTTCGCCCGCGCCAAGATCGCCGATCGGATCTAGGTCGCTCAGGCGCAGCGTTTCGAAACGTCCGGCAAATTCGCGGCGCAATCGCCCGCCAATATGTCCTGCCGCCCCGGTCATCAAAATCTTCATTCGGCACCTCCCCGCAGTTGGACCGGACTCTAGCGGCGAACAGGACAGGGCGAAAGCGCTAATATATTAGCGCTCGACGGCGCCGGGCGATCTGCTAGACTGTCAGCAATGGCCGAAGCCCTTGTCCGCCAGCGCAGCGCCAAACTGCAGCCGCTTCGAAAAGCGGCGGCGCCGCGCGCGTTCGAGCAGTTGCGCGAGGCGATCGTATCGCTCAATCTGGCGCCGGGCACGGTGCTGTCGCGCGCGAAGCTCGCCCGCCAGCTCGGCGTGAGCCAGACGCCGGTCCGCGACGCGCTGATGCGGCTCGCGGCCGAAGGACTGGTCGAAATCTATCCCCAGCATGCCACGGTGGTCAGCCTGATCGACCTTACGGCGGCGCGCGCCGCGCATTTTTTGCGCCGCGCGATCGAGCTCGAAATCGTGCGCGAGCTTGCGATGGCGCCCGACGCGGCGCTGGTCGCGGAGCTGCGCGCCTCGCTCGACCGGCAGCGCCGCATCGCCAAAGCGGGCGATCTTGGCGCCTTTTCGGTCGAGGACCAGGAGTTCCATCGCCGCATGTACGAAGCGCGCCAAGTTTCCGACCTTTGGCATCTGGCGCGCCGCCAGAGCGGCCAGATCGACCGGCTGCGGCGGCTGCATCTGCCCGCGCTCGGAAAAGTGCAGATCATTCTCGACGACCACCAGGCGATCGTCGACGCGATCGCCGAGCGCCAGCCCGAAGTGGCGCAGGCGTTTTTGCGCAAGCATCTGTCGGGCACGCTCGCCAAAATCGAAAGTCTGTGCGCGCGCTTTCCCGAATACATCCGCAAAGGACCCGATTGACACGCTAATATATTACTGCCTAAATGCACGTCATCCGAAGCGCCGAAAAGGCGTTCGAACAACGGGAGGGACCCATGGCCGATTTCGCAGACACTTCGCTCGACAGTGCCGTTTCGCGCCGCCACCTGCTGCAGGGCGCTGCCGGCGTCGCGGTGCTGGCGGCGGCGCCCGCACTGGCGCAAGCCCAGGGCGCGCCCAAGGAAGCGCCGGAACTCGCGCGCATGGTCGCCGAAGGCCGACTGCCGCCGCTCGCCCAGCGCCTGCCGCAAAGCCCGCTGACGATCCAGCCGCACGAAACGGTCGGGCGCTACGGCGGCACGCTGCGCCGGGGCCTGCGCGGATCGGCCGACCATAACGGCATTCTGCGCATGGTCGGCAACCAGGGCCTGGTGCGCTGGAACCTCGAATTCACGCAAGTTCTGCCCAACGTCGCCGAACGCTGGGAAGTCAACGCGGCCGCGACCGAATTCGTCTTCCATCTGCGCGCGGGCATGAAATGGTCCGACGGCAAGCCCTTCGGCGCCGACGACGTCGTGTTCGCGATCGAAGACTGCACCAAGAATTCCGAGCTCTACCGCTCGGTTCCCTCGGTGCTGACGATCGGCGGCAAGCCCGTCGTCGCGTCGAAAATCAGCGACACGGCCGTAAAATTCGCGTTCGAAGCGCCCTACGCCATGTTCCTCGAGAATCTCGCGACGCCGCTTGGCCAGCATCCCACCTTGTTCGCCAAGCACTATTGCAGCCAGTTCCATCCCAAATACAATCCGGACCTCGCGACGCAGGTGCGCAGCGCCAATATGTCGGATTGGCCCACGCTGTTCCGCGCGCGCTGCGGCGACATCGAAATCCCGTCGCGCTGGGGCAATGCCGAAAAGCCGACGCTCGATCCCTGGACGATCGCCGAAGCCTATACGGGCGGCGCCACGCGCGTGACGATGCGCCGCAATCCGTATTTCTGGCAGGTCGATCCGTCGGGCGCGCAGCTGCCTTACGTCGACCAGGTGACGATGAACATCTCCCAGGACGTCGAGTCGCTGATGCTCGACACGATCTCGGGCCGCATCGACATCCAGGACCGCCATATCGACTCGCTGCAGAACAAGCCGACGCTGTCGCAGAACATGCAGCGCGGCGCCTACCGGCTGGTCGAGCTCGTCGCCTCCGGCGCGCAGCAATGCATGATCTATCTGAACATGACGCACAAAGACCCCGCGATGCGCGCCATGTTCGCCAACAAGGAGTTCCGCCAGGCGCTGTCGCTCGGCATCGACCGCAAGGAGATCATCGATCTCGTCTATCTGGGCCAGTCGGAGCCCTACCAGACCGGACCGCGCCCGGGCCATCCCTGGTACCACGAAAAGCTCGCGCGCCAGTTCACCGCGCACGATCCGGCCCAGGCGAACGCGATCCTCGACCGGCTCGGCTATCGCCGCGGTCCCGACCGCATGCGCGTGCGCCCCGACGGCCAGAAGGTGTTTTTCGGCATCGACGTGATTCCGACGCTCTATCCCGACGCGGTCGACACGCTCGAACTCGTCAAGCGCCACTGGGCCGCGCTCGGCGTCGATATCAAGGTCAACACGATCGAGCGCGCGCTCTACTACACGCGCGGCGACAACAACGACCACGACGCCGCGACGTGGCCGGGTCCCGGCGGTCTCGATCCGATTCTGGACGCGCGCGACTATCTGGCCCAGCATCCGCAAGGCTCGCGCTACGCGATCCCGTGGACGCAATGGTACGTCTCCGGCGGCAAGGAAGGCATCGAACCGCCCGAAGACCAGAAGCGGCGCATGAAACTGTTCGACGACGCGCGCGCGACCCCCGACATCGCAAGGCGCGGGGCGGTGGTCAAGGAACTGCTCGACCTCACGGCCGACGCGTTCGAGACGATCGGCGTGTGCCTGGCCGTCAATTCGTTCGGCATCGCCAAAAACAACCTGCGCAACGTGCCGCTGAAGATGCCGCAATCCTGGAGCTGGCCCAATCCGGGCCCGGCGCTGCCGCAGCAGTTCTTCTTCTCGAGCTAGCGTTCGCGCCCGCGGCCGGTCTTCGCGCGCGAAGGCCGGCCGCCTCTTTTCGGAACAAGGATCACGACGCGGCCATGCTGCGCTTCATCGTTTCGCGCCTTTTTTGGATGATTCCGTCGCTGGTCGCGCTGAGCTTCCTGTCGTTCGTGCTGATCCAATTGCCGCCCGGCGACTACGTGACGACGTACATCGCCACGCTCGCGGCCTCGAACGAGGTCGTCGACCAGAACACGGCGGCCGATCTGCGCGCGCGCTTCGGCCTCGACCAGCCGGTCTATGTCCAGTACTGGAAGTGGATATTCGGCATCCTCTCGGACGGAAATTTCGGCCTCAGCTTCGAATGGCAGCAGCCCGTGTCGGAACTGATCTGGGAGCGCATGACGCTGACGCTGCTGCTCACCGTATCGACGCTGCTGCTGACCTGGGGCATCGCGCTGCCGATCGGCGTGTTTTCGGCGGTCAAAAAATATTCGGTCGGCGACTATTTCGCGACCTTTTTCAGTTTCCTCGGCCTCGCCATCCCGAGCTTCCTGCTGGCGCTCGTGCTGATGTACGTGGCCGCCGTCCAGTTCGGCCAGGAAGTCGGCGGGCTGTTCTCGGAGCCCTACAAGACCGCGCCCTGGAGCCTTGGCAAGGTGCTCGATCTTGCGGCGCATCTGTGGGTCCCGGTCGTGATCCTGGCCGTGTCGGGGACCGCCAGCCTGATCCGCGTGATGCGGGCGAACATGCTCGACGAGCTCAACAAGCCGTACGTGACGACCGCGCGCGCCAAAGGGCTCTCGGAGTTCGCGCTGCTGGTCAAGTACCCGCTGCGCGTCGCGCTCAACCCGTTCATCTCGACGATCGCGTGGCTGCTGCCCAATCTCGTGTCGGGGTCGATCATCGTGGCGATCGTGCTGAGCCTGCCGACGGCGGGCCCGATGCTGCTGCAGTCGCTGATGAGCCAGGACATGTATCTGGCGGGCGCGTTCGTGCTGCTGATCTGCGCGCTGACGCTGCTGGGTTCGCTCGTCAGCGACATTCTGCTGGCGCTCGTCGATCCGCGCATCCGGTTGGAGTAGGCCATGGCCGCGCTCGCAGAAGGCTCCATCGACACCAAGCAGCTCGCGGTGGCCTCCCAGTGGCAGCTTCTGTGGTGGGCGTTCCGACGCCACCATCTGGCGATGGTGGGCTTGGCGGTGGTCGCGTTCCTCTATCTGGTCGCGGCGATCCCGGGATTCTTCGCGGTCAACGATCCCGCGCGCCAGAACGCGCGCGCCGCCTTCCATCCGCCGCAGCCGATCCATTTTTTCGACACCGACGCGGACGGCAGCTTCGCGATTCGCCCCTACATCCATCCCTACACGCTGCGCCGCGATCCCACGACCCTCGCGGCCGTCTACCACGAAGACCGCGAGCGGAAGATCTATCTCGAGTTTTTCGGCAAGGGCTACGAATACAGGCTGCTGGGGCTGGTCTCCGCCGACCGGCATCTGTTTGCCTCGAGCGATCCGCGCCAGCCGCTGTTCTTTCTTGGCGCCGACCGGCTGGGGCGCTGCGTTTTCAGCCGCATCGTGCAGGGCGCGCAGATCTCGCTGTCGCTGGGCCTGGTGGGCGTGTTTCTGTCGCTCGCGATCGGCGTCGTGCTGGGCGGCATTTCGGGCTATTTCGGCGGCAAGCCGGATTTCGTGATCCAGCGCGTCATCGAATTCATCCTGTCCTTGCCGACGATTCCGATCTGGCTGGCGCTGGCCGCCGCCTTGCCGCAGGACTGGCCCGCGACGACGCAGTATTTCATGATCACGCTGATCCTGTCGCTGACGAGCTGGGCACAGCTCGCGCGCGTGGTGCGCGGACGCTTCTTGAGCCTGCGCACCGAAGAATTCGTCGTGGCCGCGCGCCTCGACGGCGCGTCGGAAGGCCGCGTCATTTTCCGGCACATGCTGCCGAGCTTCATGAGCCACATTATCGCCAGCATCACGCTGGCAGTGCCCGCGATGATCCTGGCCGAAACGTCGCTGTCGTTCCTGGGGCTCGGGCTGCAGCCGCCGACGATTTCGTGGGGCGTGCTGCTGCGCGAGGCGCAGAACATCCGCTCGATCGCGACGGCGCCATGGCTGTTCGCGCCGGGCGTCGCGGTCGTGGTCGCGGTGATGGCGCTCAATTTTCTGGGCGACGGTCTGCGCGACGCCGCCGACCCCTACAACAAATGAGCGCCATGCCCGACGCCGAAACGGTTCTGGAAGTCGAAGGACTCGTCACGCATTTCGCGACGCGCACGGGCATCGTGAAGGCCGTCGACGGCGTGTCCTTCAAGGTCGCGCGCGGCAAGACCCTGTGCATCGTGGGCGAAAGCGGCAGCGGCAAGAGCGTGACCGCGCGCTCGATCCTGCAGATCGTCGACCATCCCGGGCGCATCGTCGCGGGCAGCATGAAACTGCGCCGCCGCGACGGCAGCACGACCGACCTTGCGGCCTTGCATCCGCGCAGCCGCGCCATCCGCGACGTGCGCGGCGCCGATATCGCGATGATCTTCCAGGAGCCGATGTCGTCGCTGTCGCCCGTGCATACGGTCGGCGACCAGATCATGGAAGTGCTGCGCCTGCATCTGCGCATGGACAAAAAGGCCGCGCGCGCGCGCACGGTCGAACTGCTGAAGCAGGTCGAAATTCCGACGCCCGAAAAGGCGGTCGATCGCTATACGTTCGAATTTTCGGGCGGCATGCGCCAGCGCGTGATGATCGCGATGGCGCTGGCCTGCAACCCGCTGCTGCTGATCGCGGACGAGCCCACCACCGCGCTCGACGTCACCACGCAGGCCGAAATTCTCGACCTGATCCGGCGGCTGCAGACCGATCTTGGCATGGCGGTGATTTTCATCACGCACGATATGGGCGTGGTCGCCGAAATCGCCGACGACGTGCTCGTGATGTACCGCGGCAAGGTTGCCGAATCCGGCACGGTCGACGCGATCTTCCATGCGCCCCAGGACGACTATACGCGCATGCTGATCGGCTCGGTCGTGCGGCTCGAGCAGAAGGCGGAAATCCGCCTGCGCCGCGCGCCGATCCCGGAGTCCGCGCTGCCCGTGATCGAGGTGCGCGGCCTTAAAATGTATTTCGGCAATCCGGCCGCACCCCTCAAGGCCGTCGACGACGTGTCGCTGACGGTCAAGCCCGGCGAGACCCTCGGCATCGTCGGCGAGTCGGGTTCGGGCAAGACGACGATGGGGCGCTGCCTGCTGCGCGTCTACAACCCCAACGGCGGATCGATGGCGTACCGGCGCGCCGACGGCCAGGTTGTCGATTTGGCGACCGCCGAAGGCGAAACGCTCAAGGCCGCGCGCCGCGAGATCCGCATGATTTTCCAGGACCCCGTCGGTTCGCTCAACCCGCGCATGACGGTCGCGCAAATTGTCGGGGAGCCCTTGCTCGTCAACGGCATCGCCAAGGGCAAGGAGCTCGACGATCGCGTCGCGGCGCTGCTGAAGCAGGTCGGTTTGGAGCCGGCGTGGCGCGAGCGCTATCCGCACGCCTTTTCGGGCGGCCAGCGCCAGCGCATCGGCATCGCGCGCGCGATCTCGCTGCGTCCGCGCGTGATCGTGGCCGACGAAGCGACCTCGGCGCTCGACGTGTCGATCCGCTCGCAGATGCTCGACCTGCTGATGAATCTGCAGGACGAGCTGGGGCTGTCCTACGTCTTCATCAGCCACGATATCGGCGTCATCCGCTACATGTGCGACCGCGTGGCGGTCATGTATCGCGGCCGCGTCGTGGAAACGGGCGCTGCCGAACAGGTATGCGACGCGCCCGCGCACGACTACACCAAAGCGCTGCTGTCGGCGATTCCGCGGCCCGATCCGCGCCAGCGCAGCATCCATACGCGCTTTCGCTACGCGGGCTGAACCGGGGAGAACGGGACGTGCGCATCGTCGATATCGAAACGTTTCTGATGCAGGTGGACGCGCCCAATCTGCGCGGCTGGGCGTCCGACGGCTCGTTCGGAACGGCAAAAATGAAGGCGGGCCTGGTCGGCACGCGCAACTGGCTTTTTGTGAAGATCCATACCGACGAAGGCATCGTGGGCATCGGCGAATGCAGCGGCTGGCCGCGCGTGATCCAGACGGCGGTGCAGGATCTGAAATCGATCCTGGTCGGCGAGGACCCTGCGCATATCGAACGGCTGTGGCAAAAAATGTCGAGCGCCATCATGGGCCACGGCATGACCGGCACGGTAGGGGCCGGGGCCATGACCGGCATCGACATGGCGCTGTGGGACATCAAGGGCAAGGCGCTGGACACGCCGGTGTGGAATCTGCTGGGCGGAAAAATCCGCGACAGGATTCGCATCTACGCGCACGCCAACGCGCCCGAAGTGGCGCTCGACCTCAAACGGCGCGGCATCACCGCGATCAAATGCGGCGGCGTCTCCGACCCCGTGCGCAAAGTCGCCATGCTGCGCGACGCGATCGGCGACGAGATGGATTTGATGATCGATCTGCACGGGCCGCCGTGGCTGACGCCCGCAGACGCGGCGCAGGTAGCCCGCGCGCTCGAGCCCTACCGCCTGATGTTCGTCGAAGACCCGATCGCGCCCGAAAATCTCGACGGTTTCCGGCGCATCCGCGATGCGGCCAACGTGACGCTGGCGGCCGGCGAGCGCATGGCCACGATCTACGGTCTGCGCGATCTGATCGAAAAAGATCTGGTCGATGTCGTGCAGCCCGACACCGGGCGCGCGGGCGGCATCACGCAGATGAAAAAGATCGCCGCGATGGCCGAAGCGCACCACATCATGATGGCGCCGCATTCGGGGTCGCTGGGGCCGGTCGCCGAGTACGCGGCGCTGCACGTGATGGCGGCCATTCCCAACGCGCTGATCCTGGAGCGCATCGAAGACGACTGGGCCGGGCGCGCGCAGACGGTGGTGCCGCATCCGGTGCAGGAAAACGGCTTCCTCAAAGTGCCCGACGCGCCGGGCCTTGGCGTGGATATCGACGAGGAATTCGTCAAGCGCTTCCCCAGCGAGTGCAACGTTTCGATCCCCGGCGCCCTGAAAAGCGGCGCCTATGCCGAGGGCACGTACGACGAAAGCGTCTACGTGCAGACGCGCCTCAAGCGCGGCGTCTATTTCCCGAAAGGCTCGTAAATGGCGTCGACATATTCGGGCGCGGTGCGCGAACAATTGATGGGCGTGAGCACGGCCACGTTGTGCACGGCGCTGTTCAAGCGCGGCCTGCGCAACCAGTTCGTGCAGGATGTGCGGCCGCTGGCGGCGAATCTGCCCAACATGGTGGGTCCCGCCTACACGCTGCGCTACATTCCCGCGCGCGAGGATCTGAACACCATGGCCGTGTTCCAGGATCGCGCGCACCCGCAGCGCAAGGCGATCGAGGAATGTCCGCCCGGATCCGTGCTGGTGATCGACAGCCGCAAGGACGCGCGCGCGGCGTCGGCGGGCGGCATCCTGGTCGCGCGCCTGATGAAACGCGGGGTTGCGGGCGTGGTCACCGACGGCGGCTTTCGCGATTCGCCCGAGATTGCGGCGCTGCCGTTCCCGGCCTACCACCGTCGTCCGTCGGCGCCGACGAACCTTACCTTGCACCAGGCCGTCGATATCGGTTTGCCGATCGCGTGCGGCGACGCGGCCGTGTGGCCGGGCGACATCATGGTGGGCGATCGCGAAGGCGTGGTCGCGATACCGGCATATCTGGCGGCCGAGATTGCGGCCGAGGCGGTCGAAATGACGGCGTTCGAGGATTTTGTCGCCGAAAAAGTGCGCGAGGGCCGCTCGATCCTGGGGCTCTATCCGCCGACGGACGAGAACTCGAAAACCGAGTTCGCGGCCTGGCGCGCCGCCAACAAACGCTAGACGTAGCCCGTGCTGCCGTCGGGTTTGGTCGGCACTTTGCGCTCCCAGTGGATGTAGCCGTCGGTTTTCAGCACGTCCTCGTCGATCTCGACGCCCCAGCCGGGGCGTGTCGGGCGCAATTCGAGATGGCCGTCTTTGGGCAGATACGGATCGCTTACATAGGGCGCGCCTGCCGACGGGTCGGCAACCTTGTCGTAGTTCGAGCCGTGCGGCAGGCGGTATTCCAGAATCTTGAAGTTCGTCGCGGCCGCGCAAAAATGCAGATTGACGGCCGTGGCAAGCGGCCCCATCGGATTGTGCGGCGCCACCGTCACGTAATGCGCCTCGGCCAGGGCCGCGATGCGGCGCATTTCGCCAAGGCCGCCGACCGCGCAGATGTCGGGCTGCACGATGTCGGCGCCGCGCACTTGCAGCAGGCGCAGAAATTCGTAGCGGTTATAGAGGCATTCGCCTGTCGCGAGCGGACAGTCGAGCCGCGCTTTGAGGGCGCCCCACGCGTCGATATTCTCGGGTCGGATCGGTTCCTCGAAAAACAGCGGATCGTAGGGGGCAAGCGCGTTGCCCAGCTGCACCGCCTGGATCGGCTCGAAGATTTTGGCGTGCGCGTCGAAAGCGATCTCGTAGTCGGCGCGCACGGTCTCGCGCAGTTTGGCGAAATAGGCGGCGCTCTCGCGCACCACGTCGCCCCAGCGCTGGCGATGGATGTCGCCGCGATAGGGGCTGAGCTTGAAGGCGGTAACGCCCCAGTCGGCCGCGAGCCGGTCGAAAATGTCGCGCGCGACCAGCGGATCGGGCGCGGTGTAGACGCCCGCATAGACGCGCACGCGCTCGCGCACATGGCCGCCCAGCAATTGGTAGACCGGCACGCCCAGCGCTTTGGCCGAAATGTCCCACAAACAATGGTCGATCGCCGAAATCGCCGCCAGGCCCAGGGCGCCGGGCGGGAAGCGGCTTTGTTGCAGCAGATAGAGGATCAGATACTCGACGCGGCGCGGATCCTGGCCCGCCAGAAACAGCGCCAGGTATTCGAGCAGCGGCAGCAGCGCGCGGTCGGGGCCGTGATTGTAGCATTCGCCCCAGCCGGTGATGCCCTCGTCGGTGTCGATCGCGACCAGCACGCGCGGCCGATCTTTGTCGCGCGTCATGAAGGCCCGCAGGCGGCGAATTTTCATGGCAAGATTTTGCACCTTGCGCCGACGGAAGGCAACTTCCCGCGCGTGCGCGAAGCGGGTAAAGTTTTGTGCATCATGTCGTTCTCGCCCCTCGATTCCCGAATTTTCGGCCCGCTTTTTGTGCCCGACGCGATGGCCGCCGTTTTTGGCGACGACGCGCTGCTGGCGGGCATGTTGCGGGCGGAGGCCGCATTGGCACGCTGCCAAGCGCGCTTGGGGCTGGCGCCGCCTGGTTTGGCGGACGCCATCGCCGCGATCGCGCCCGGCGCGTTCGACAAAGCGGCGCTGGGCGCCGCGACCGCGTTGGCCGGCGTTCCGGCCATCCCGTTCGTCAAGGCGCTGCAACAAATGCTGCCCGGCGATCTCGAGCCCAAGCTGCATTTTGGCGCGACGTCGCAAGACATTCTCGATACCAGCCTTGCGCTGCAAATGTCGGTCGCGTTCGATCTGCTGGCGGCCGATCTGGCGGATGTGCTGGCAGCCCTTGCCGGTCTCGCGCGCCGCCATGCGCACACGCCCTGCATCGCGCGCACCTACGGCCAGCATGCGGTACCGATTTCCTTCGGCTTCAAGGTTGCTCTGTGGCTCGACAATGTTTGCGACGCGGCGGCCGAGCTTGTCCATCGCCGCCAGACCGCCTGCCGCGCCCAGTTGGGCGGTCCGGTCGGCACGCTTTCAGCACTGGGCGACCAGGGGCCGGCCGTGCTGGCCGCCTTCGCAGCCGAGCTGGGTCTGGGCACGCCGACGATCGCTTGGCATGCGCGCCGCGCCAATCTGGTCGGCACTGGCCAGTGGCTTGCGCTGCTTGCCGGCAGCTTGGCGAAGATGGCCGGGGATGTCGTCGCGCTCGCTTCGACCGAGATCGGCGAGGCCAGCGAGCCGCATTTGCCGGGGCGCGGCGGATCGTCGGCGATGCCGCACAAGCGCAACCCGGTCGCATCGGCCGCCATCCTTGCCAATGCGCAGGCGGCGATCGGCTTGGCGGCGGGCTTGGGCGGCAGTCTGGTGGCGGCGCACGAACGCCCGGCGGGCGCGTGGCATGCCGAGTGGCACGCGATCGCGTCGCTGTTCGGATGCGCTGCGGGCGCGCTTGCGCAGGCGCGCACGCTGGCCGAGGGCTTGCACGTCGATCCGGCCGCGATGGCGCGCAATCTGGAACTGACGCGCGGACTTGTCTATGCCGATGCGGCGGCGGCAGCGCTGGCGCCGATTTTGGGACGCAGCCAGGCGCATGCCTGCGTCGCGGCCGCAGCCGACATCGTGCGCCGCACCGGCTGCACGCTTGCCGAGGCGCTGGCGGCGGCCCAGACGGGTCTGTCGCCCGATGCGCTCGCGGCGATTTTCGATCCGGCGCCTGCGGTGGCCGCCGCAGCCGGATGGGTCGAGCCGGTCGCGCGCCGTGCCGACGCGCTTGCAGCAGGGCTTTGCGCGCGCGCATAGTGGCGCCATGCCGATCCTGAAAATCGCCGAGCGCGACTTGTTTTTCGACCTTACGGGCCCCGCCCAAGCGCCCGTCATCGTGTTTTCGAACTCGCTGGGCGCCACCGTCGAAATGTGGGACGGGGTGGTGCGCGCGCTGGCGCCGTTCTATCGCTGCCTGCGCTACGACACGCGCGGCCATGGGCGGTCGGCCGTGCGGCCGGGGGCAGCGAGCATCGGCGACTTGGCGGACGACGTGGTGGCGCTGCTCGATGCGCTCGGCATCGCCAAGGCGCATTTCGTGGGCCTGTCGATGGGCGGAATGGTTGCGCAGTCGCTGGCCGGGCGCTATCCCGCGCGCGTCGACCATGTGGCGCTGCTGGCGACGGCGCCCGCCTTGCCGCCGCCCGAAAACTGGCTGGCGCGCGCGCAAACCGTGCGGGCCGACGGCATCGGCGCCATCGTCGAGGCAACGATGCAGCGCTGGTTTTCGCCTGCGGCCGACCCACAGCTTGTCGCGGCATCGGCCGCGCAGTTCTCGAAAATCGACGGCGAAGGCTACGCGGTCGCGTGCGAGGCGATCGCGCGCCTGGACCTCGACGCCAATTTGGCCGCGATAAAAGCGCCGACGCTGGTCGTGGCGGCGTCGTCGGATCCCGTCACCACCGTGGCGATGGGACGCGCGATGGCCGCCCGGATCGAAAACGCGCGTTTTGCCGAAATCGAAAACGCCGCGCATCTGTTCGCGATCGAACGCCCGCTGGAGACGGCGGCGTTGCTGCGCGAATTTCTGCCGACCGCGCCGCGCGCGGACGATGCGGATTTTGCCGCCGGCCTTGCCAACCGCAAGGCGGTGCTGGGCGTCGACCATGTGCAGCGCTCGCTGGGCAAAGCGGGCGCCTTTGGCCAGCCCTGGCAGGATTTCATCACGCGCATCGCGTGGGGCGAGACCTGGGGCGATGCGACGTTGCCGTTCAAAACGCGCTCGCTGGTCACGCTGGCGATGATGGTGGCGCTCGGCCGCGAAGCGGAGTTCAAACTGCATCTGCGCCCCGCGCTCAAGAACGGCGTGACGCCGGCCGAATTGCGCGCGCTGCTGATGCATGCGGCCGTCTATGCGGGCGTGCCGGCGGTCAACGGCGCGTTTGCGGCCGTGCGCGGAGAACTGGGCGATCTCGAATGAGCCCCGAGCGCACCCAGGTCGGCATTGTCGGCGCCGGACCTGCGGGGCTGCTGCTGTCGCATCTGCTGCATCTCGAAGGCATCGCCTCGGTCGTGCTCGAAGACCGCTCGCGCAAATACGCCGAGGAGCGCATCCGCGCGGGCGTGATCGAACAAGGTGCGGCCGATTTGCTCGTCGATGCGGGCGTGGGGGCGCGCCTGCAGCGCGAGGGGCTGCGCCATACCGGCTTCAAGCTGCATTTCAACGGCGAGAGCCATCGCATCGCTCTCGCCGACCTCACGGACGGCAAGGCCGTTACGGTCTACGGCCAGCACGAAGTGGTGAAGGACCTGATCGCGGCGCGCCTGGCCGTCGGCGGCGACCTTCGCTTCGAGGCCAAGGTCACGGCCGTGCGCGATTTCAAAACCGCCGCGCCGCAGATCGACTTTGTCGAAAACGGCGTCGCCAAGACGCTGGCCTGCGACTACGTCGCGGGCTGCGACGGGTTCCACGGCTTGTGCCGACCGGCGGTGCCCGCGGACGAGCTGCAGTTTTTCGACCGGCACTATCCGTTCGGCTGGCTCGGCATTCTGGCAAAGGCGCGCCCGGCGTCCGAAGAACTTGTCTATGCGCGCCACGCGGACGGATTCGCGCTGCTCTCGATGCGCTCGAGCGAAATCAGCCGGCTCTATGTCCAGTGCGCGCCCGACGACGACATCGCCAACTGGCCGGAGGCGCGCATCTGGCAGGCGCTGCAGCGGCGCCTGGGAAAGGCGGGCGAGCGCGCTTTGGAAGAAGGTCCGACGCTGCAAAAAGGCATCACGGCGATGCGCAGCTTCGTGACCGAACCCATGCAAAGCGGGCGGCTGTTCCTGGCGGGCGACGCCGCGCATATCGTGCCGCCGACCGGCGCCAAGGGCATGAATCTCGCGATTTCCGACGTGCGCTTGCTGGCGCGCGCGATCGAAACGCATGTCAAGCGCGGCGATGCGACGCGTCTCGACGCCTATTCGCGCACCGCGTTGCGGCGCATCTGGAAGGCGCAGCGTTTTTCGTGGTGGATGACGTCGCTGCTGCACAAATTCGGCGACGAGACGCCGTTCGACGAACGGCGGCAATTTGCCGATCTCGACTATCTGGTATCGTCCAGGGCCGCGTCGGCGAGTTTGGCGGAGAACTATGTCGGCTTGCCGTTCGACAATTGAGCGCGCGCTGTTCGGGGCGGCCATCGGCTTGCTGGCGGTCGCGCGCGCGAACGCGGCCGAGATCGAGATCGACGTCAAATACGAGAGCGCCGCGCTCGAGCGCACCGCGCAATATTCGGTCGTGCGGCCGGCGGGAACGACGGGACCGCTTCCGGTTGTCTATCTGCTGCACGGGCGCGACAGCTCGGCTGCCGAATGGCTGCGGCTTGGCAATGTGGCGCCCACGCTCGACCGGCTGATTGCCGAGCGCCGCATTCCGCCCCTGATGGTGGTGCTGCCCGATGCCGCCAATGGCTGGTACGTCGACGGACCCGCGATGGCGATGGAGACGGCCGTGGTGCGCGATCTGGCCGCCGATGTCGAGCGCCGCTACCGCGCGCGCACCGACCGCGGCGGGCGGGCGATCGCGGGCAATTCGATGGGCGGGTTCGGCGCCATCCGCATCGCGCTCGGCCATCCCTGGCGCTACGCGGCGGCGGCTTCGATGAGCGGCGCGTTCTGGGTGCGCGTCGCGCCCGACATGGCGATCGACGCCGCCATGGCCGGGCGGCTGGCGCGCGTGTTTTCGGGATCGTTCGGCCAGCCCTTCGATCCCAAATTCTTCGTGGAGCAGTCGCCCGAAACGATGGCGCGCAAAATGCCGCCAAGCGCGCCGCACCCGGCGCTGTATCTGACCGCAAGCCGCGGCGACCGGTTCCGGCTCAACGAGGAGCAGGACACGATGGCAATCTTGCTGCGCAAATACGGCCTGCACGCGCAGACCGAGACGACCGAGGGCGACCACGATTGGGGCACCTGGGCGGCGGCGCTGCCCGACGTGCTCGCGTTTTTGGGACGCCGCCTCGAAGCTCAATAGGTGCTGCGCCCGCCGGTGATGTCGAACACGCCGCCGGTCGTGAACGAACAGTCGGCCGACGCGAGCCATGCGACGAGTGCCGCGATTTCCTCGATCTTCACGAACCGCCCCATCGGAATCTTGCCGAGCATGAAGGCGACATGCGCCTCGCTCATCTGCTTCAGGATGTCGGTGTCGGCGACGGCGGGCGTCACGCAATTGACCAGCACGTTCGATTTGGCGAGTTCCTTGCCAAGCGACTTGGTCAGCGCGATGAGGCCCGCTTTGGCGGCCGAATAGGCGGGCGCGTTGGGGTTGCCTTCCTTGCCCGCGACGGACGCGACATTGACGATGCGCCCGTAGCCGCCTTTGAGCATCGAGGGCACGACCGCGCGGCTGCACAAAAACGGTCCGTTGAGATCGACGTCGATCACGCGTTTCCAGTCCGCGACCGGGTATTCCCAGGTCGTGGCGTTGGGTCCCGTGATGCCGGCATTGTTGACCAGAATGTCGATGCCGCCGAGCGCCCCCAGCGTCGCGGAAACGCCGGTCGAAACGTTGTTCTCGTCGGTCACATCGACCGCGACGCCGTGCACGCGCTTGCCCGCGGCCAGGCGCTTGGTGGCCGCGTCGATGGCGCCGGGGTCGCGGTCCCAAAGCGCCACTTCGGCGCCCGAGGCGAGGAACCGTTCGGCGACGGCCAATCCGATGCCGCGCGCCCCGCCGGTTATGACGGCGCGTTTGCCTTCGAGATCGATCTTGTTCATGGCCGTTCCTCCCGCTTGTTTTTGCCGTTCCCGCTACTCAAGCAGGCGGGGGCGGCGGCGCCAAGCGGAAAAACGGGGCGGCCGCTTTGCTCCGCTGTGCGCGCCGCAAGTTCGGTTTCGGGATAGACTCCGTGCGGGCGGGGCCGGTTCGCGTCGTCAGGCGTCTTTCGCAAAATCCCGGCAGCCGCGATCGAAATCTTTGGTCGCGTGCGGCCAAATCCGGTCGCCGGGCATGCTTTTCTGCGGCGCGCGGTCGAGACCGTCGAAAAAAACCAACCCCGTGGTTTCCTCGATCCAGGCAATGCTTCGCAGGAACTTCTCGGGGTTTTGCGCGCGCTTGGGATCCTGGTAGCTCGCATGGCGCTGGGGAAAGACGAAGGCGAGCGCCCGGTAGACGTCGCCGTCGCGGCGCACCACGACCTTGAACAGCGCGTCGGGAACGACGACTTTTGGCTGCAGCGGCCGCCTCTCGTCGGCCGTGCCGTCGAAGATGGGCCCGGCAACGACCCAGAGTTCGTCGGCAAGATTCGCCTACGCGCCGGTGCGGCATTCGAGGTCGAGCCAACCGATGCGGTTGAAGCGGCGCCGCTGGGGAACGGCGTTGACCGTGTTGTGGGTGAACGCCGCCGGTCCGGCGCCCGTCCGCTCGATCAGATTCTTGGCCGCCAAATGGCCGCGCTCGTACCAGTCGTCGCGCGCGCGCAAGGCTTCGTCCCTGTCGGTGCGATAGCTGCGATGCGTGGCGGCCAGGCCCTCGCGGCGGAGCGTATCGACCGTGTACCAGCCGCGCCCTTTCGTTCGGGGCGGAGCTAGCTGCCCCAGGTTTCGGCGGTGGTCGAGGCGTACCAGCCTTCGGCGTAGTGGGCTTCCTGGGAGCGGAACTGCGCGGCATTGGCGGGCGTGCGCGGGCTGACGCCGCCGGCCCCTTGCACGGCGACGATGCCTTGCGCGGTCGGCCGGTACACGTCGGCGACCGAGATGCCGTAGTCGGGCGCGATCAGCGAGTAGCAGGTATTGGCAAAAACGGCCCCCGGTGCCGGCCGGCCGTCGAGCGATGCCGCGATCGCTTTGGCGACGAATTTGCCCTGGCTGGAGGCGGCAAAACCCGATTTGGGCATCGCCCCCGCGATCGCCGCGTCGCCGATGATATGGACGTCCTTGGCGCGCGTCGATTCGAACGTGAACGGATCGACCGGGCACCAGCCGGCCATGGCGCCCTCGGTTGCCGCAAGCCCCGCATCGCGCGCGATCGCGCCCGCAAATTGCGGCGGCACGATGTTGGCAACCGACGCTTTGTGAACCTCGCCGAATTCCGAGGTCAGCGTCAGGGCCGCGGGATCGACGCGCGCGACCTTGCCGTCCTTGCCGAGCGGCACCCATTCGATCATCGCGCCGTACTGGCTTTGCCAGCCGTCCTGGAACAGGCCCTGCTTGGAGAACGCGTCCTTGGAGTCGAGCGCCAGGATTTTCGAACGCGGTTTGGCTTGTTTCAAATAGTGCGCGACCATCGCGATGCGCTCGTAGGGGCCGGGCGGGCAGCGGAACGGATTGCCGGGGATCGACATGACGAACGTGCCGCCGTCGGGCATCGCTTCGAGCTGGCGGCGCAGCAGCACGGTTTGCGCGCCCGCCTGCCAGGCATGCGGCATGCGCTCGGTCGCGGCCTGGGTATAGCCTTCGAGCGCGCCGAAGCGGATGTCGATGCCGGGCGACAGCACCAGCTTGTCGTAGCGCACGACATTGCCGCCGCTGGTGCGCACGGTCTTGGCGCCCGTATCGACGGCAACCGCCGTCTCGCGGATATGGCGCACGCCGTGTTTGCCCGCGAGCGCCGCGTAGCTGTGCGTGATGTCGGACATTTTTTTAAAGCCCGACAGCACGTAGTTCGAAAACGGGCAGGTCTGGAATTCCGACTTCGGCTCGATCAACGTGACCGAAAGGGCGGGATCCTCCAGGCGCAGGAATTTGGCGGCGGTCGCCCCGCCAAAGCCGCCGCCGACGACAACGACGCGCGCTTTGCCGGCCGGTTCGGGCTGGATGGCGCAGGCCGACAAGGCGGTGGTGGCGAGCAGCGAGCCCGCAAAAGCGCGGCGCGAGAGCATGAGTTTGGCCATGTGAATGTCCCCCCTTAGCGCCATTTGGCGGCAATTTCGCGCGCCATGGCGGCAATTTCGTCGTCGCTGAAACCTTTGGCATGCCGGTTCATCACCGTGCCGACGCGCCGGTCGGCTTTGAAATCGAGCATCGCCTGGCGCAGCGTGGCCTCGTCCTGGCCGGCAAGGGCCGGGATCGCGCCCGCCGATTTGCCGTTCTGGCCGTGGCAGCCCGTGCAGGTCGCGATCAGTACGCCGGGCGGCACGGAAGCCGGGGTTTGGGCCGCAGCCGGAAGCGCGATTTGCAAGGCCGCAAAAAGCGTCGCGATTGTGAGCGCTGGTTTCATGGGGATCCCTATCGCGTTGTCATTGTTCTTGGCCGCAAGGATACGGCACGCGGGGCCGGCGCGGCAAGCGCCGCTCAGCCGGACCATTCGACCAGCAAAAATCCGAAACCCGCATAGCTCCCGTTTGCCACGAGCCCGCCCGCGATCAAAAGCAAAATTCCATCGACCGGACGTTTAGAAAAATTTGGCAGCGCCGCGTGCGCTGCCGTGCCCAGGACAAGCATCGCAGCATGGCCGATCGCGCCGTCCGGGATCGGCGTTGCCGCAAAAGCAGCGCAAAACCCGAGGAGCGGCGCTGCACGCGCCGGTACCCGTCGTTCGCCGAATGCGCCCGCCGCCACCAGACCCGTTCCCGACAGGCACAGCCCGGCGACCAGCGCGATCCAAGCCCAGGCCAGGTCCGCAAACAGCAAAAGGCCCGCTTGCCCGGCCGCAAATCCAAGCGCCAGCGCCAGCACGGTCGCCACCAGATCCGCCGGGCTTGGCGGGGCGAGCGCCCGCAAAACAAGCGCAAAAAGCAGGGCGAGCGGCAGCAGTGCCAGAATTGTTTGCATCGCGCGCGAGCTACCCTGGCGGTCTTTCGAGATAGCGCGCGATCGAATTTTTATAGCCTTGCGGCATCGCCAAAGCGCCGATTGCGCCGGACGCGAACAGGCCAAGCGCTTTGTGCTCGTGGCTCAAACGCGGGCTTGCCGCGGCAAGCGGCGCACAGGCGTAGGTCACGATCAGCACCTCGCGGCCGGGCAGCACGGGATAGAGCCAGACGTCGAGCAGATGCGCGATGCGCGCATCGAGGCCGAGTTCTTCGGCAATCTCGCGTCGGCAGGCGGCGGCCGGATCTTCGCCCGCCGCCAGGCGGCCGCCCGGTAACTCCCACTCGTCGCGCTCGTTTTGCAGCAAACAGAATCTGCCGCCGATTTGCAGCACGCCTTTGATCGAGACGGGAAACTTCACGCGCGCGCGGCCAGCGCTTTGAGGGCGGGAAGGAGCGCGCCGTGTTCGAGATATTTCATCCCGAACCAGCCGCCCGCGACGATGGCCGCAAACGCCAGCAGCGAACCCAGCGCCAGCGTCGACAGGCCCGTAATGCCCTGGCCGATCGTGCAGCCGAGCGCCAGCACGCCGCCCGTCCCCATCAGCGCCGCCCCCGCCAAATGGCGCAGCATATCGGCGGTGCCGGAAAAACTCTCGAGCCGGAATTCGTTTCTCGACTTTGCGGCGGCAAACGCGCCCAACACGACGCCCAGCACGCTCGCAACGCCGAAGCCGATTTTGGCGCCGGTCCACGTCATCAAATAGACCAGCGTTTCGCCGATCGGGGCCACGAAGGTAAACGAGGCGAGGGCCGTGGGATCGAAATCGTCGTTGCCCGCAACGCCGGTCGCGTACCAGCCCGCAACCACGAGCAGGCCGACGCCGATTCCGGCCGCGATGTTCGACGGGCTTTTGCGAAAACTTTCGTCCTTGAAGCAGACCCAGCCAAGGAACAGGACAACGAGCGCGCTTGCCGCGCGCTGGGCAAGGGACGCATCGATGCCGGACGCGGTTGCGATCAAGTCGGGCAAAAGCTGCGTCTGGACGCCCAGCGATTTGAGATCGAGGTTGGCGGGCTCGATCGCGGCGACGCGACCCGCCGCAATCAGGCCGCGCAACGACATGTAGGCGAACAGCCCGAGCACCAGCGCCACCAGCAGGCTCTTGAGATTGCCGGCCCCCAGACGGACCAGCGTTTTGCTGCCGCAGCCGCCGGCCAGCGTCATGCCGAAGCCGAACATAAGGCCGCCCAAAATGGCGCCAAGCCAGCCGAAATTCGGCGTGGCATAGATCGCCATTCCAAGATCGACAAGGCCCGCAGCGTCCAGCGTCTGGGTTCCCGCGATCGCGACCGCGATCGCCAGCAGCCAGGCGCGAAACCGCCCGAAATCGCCCAAAAAGGCGATATCGGAGATGGCGCCCATCGTGCAAAAATTTGTCCGCTGGACGAGCGCGCCGAACGCGAAGCCAAGCCCGAGACCCCACAAAGCGACAAGTTGATGGACGGGAAGGTCGGGCATGCGGCTCTTTTCCGGGCTTGTTTGGCGGATCTTTCGACAATGTAGCGCTTGCTTGGGGCCGCACTCAACTCGTAGAATTCCGCCAATTGAAAGGATCCGCCGCCGATGTCCGTGACCGTCCTCGATCTCAAGGGTCTCAATTGTCCGTTGCCGGTTTTGCGGACCAAAAAGGCGATGGCCGGATTGCCGGCGGGCGCAACCTTGCAGGTGCTGGCGACCGATCCTGGCGCCGTGAAGGATTTCGAAGCCCTGTGCCGCACGGTCGGTGCTAGGCTTGCGAATGTCGCCGAGCAGGACGGCGTCTTCGTGTTCGACATTCAAAAGAGCGCCTGACACCGGACCGTCGTTTGATCGACCGCAAAACGCGCAACGAAGGCATTTGGTTGCTGGCGGCGTTGGCGCTCTTTTGGGGCGCCAATTGGCCTGCCATGAAACTTGCCGTGGGCGAGGTCGGCCCGTGGACCTTCCGCACGATCTGTCTTTATGTCGGGGCGTTCGGCCTGTTCGGCGTGGCGCTGGCGCGCGGCATTCCGTTGGGCCTGCCGCGCGGCCAGGTCGCGGTGTTCGCCGCGACATCGGTTTTGAACGTGACGATCTGGCACGTGACGTCGGCCTACGGCCTTACTTTGCTGGGGGCCGGGCGCGCGGTGCTGGTGGCGTTCACGATGCCGCTTTGGGCCGCGCTGTTCGGCTGGCTGTTTTTTGGCGAAACCTTTACGCGGCGAAAAGTGGCGGCCTTGGGATTGGGGCTTGCGGGTTTGGGGCTGCTGGCGCTGCCCGCAGGCGACACGCTCGGCAATTCGCTGGCCGGCCTCGCTTTGATGCTGGCGGCCGCGATGGGATGGGCCGGCGGCACGGTGTGGCTCAAATCCAAGCGCTTCGCGATGTCGGCCGTCACGCTGACCGCGTGGCAGCTTGCGCTTGGCGGCCTGCCGGTAATCGTCGGCATGCTGGTGTTCGAAATCGCGGGCATTGGCGGCGGCGTCGTGCTGAAACACGATTCCCCGTCGCTCGCGGGCTGGATCGGCCTCATCTATGCGGCGACCGTGCCGATGGTTTTCTGCCACTGGGCGTGGTTTCGCGCGCTCGAAATTTTGCCCGCGTCCGTCGCGGCGATCGGCACGCTGGCGGTGCCGGTCGTGGGCGTGCTGGCGTCGGCGCTGCTGCTGGGGGAGGCGGTGGGCTGGCCGGAGGCGGCGGCGCTGCTGTGCGTGGTCGCGGCGCTGGCGCTGGCCCTGCTGCAGTTCTGAGTTCAGTCGGTGACGGGGGCGGCTTGGGCGGCCTTTCGCGACTGGCGGCGATGGACGAGCCACACGATGCCCGTCGAGAACACGAACACGCCCAGCATGACGTAGAGAAAATAATGCACGACGTCGCCGACCACGGCCCCGAGCGCGCGCCCGAACAGATACCCGAATCCCGCGAACGACGACGCCCACACGAAAGCCGCGACAAAATTGAGCGCCGCAAACCGCAGCGGATCGATGCGCGCCACGCCCATGGCGAAGGACGCGAAATTGCGCACCCCGTAGACGAAACGGAACGACAGGATAAACAAGGTGTCGTAGCGCTTCAAAAGGTCGAGCGCGCCGTCGACGCCCGCCCGCCATTTGGGCCGCTTTTCGAGCATGGCGCTGCCGTAGCGCCGCCCGATCCAGAACCACATCTGGTCGCCCGTAAAACTGCCGAACCACGCGGTCGGCAGCAAAATCCAAATATCGAGCGTGCCTTGGCTGGCGGCAGCGCCCGCGAAAATGACGAAGGTTTCGCCTTCGAAGAAGGTCCACAAAAATATGACCGCATAGACCAGAAAGCCCCATTTCGCGACAAGGCCGTGCATATCGCCAGTGGGGTCCAATGTCGCTTCCTTAAATCGGGATTGTTTGCCGCTTCCGTGCTATAAAGGACGGGACGTTATCACGTTCCGCCGCCCCGAAAAGGGGCCGGAAAGGGACCAGCGGAGATTCCCGGGCATGGCACGCAAATTTTGGGTCGCAACAATGGCGCTCGGGCTGGGTATCGGGTTGGGCGTGGCGTCGGCACGCGCCGAAGATACGCGCCCGAACAGCGCGCCGCCCAAGGTCAACAAAGAGGCGGACGACATCAACAACCGCAATCCGCGCGTCTTCCACGCAGGACCCGGCAAGCCGTTGGCGGGCGAGGTGTGGGTGGCGCCGTCCGCCGTGCCCAAAAAACCGGCCGCCCCCAAGCCCTGAGATCAAGGGGCCGTTTTGGCCTCGACGCATTCCGTGACGCCGCCCAGCGTGCGGATGCAGCGGTAGCGCGCATTGGGGTCGATTTTGGCGACGGGAATTTCGGGCTCGTTGAAGCGCGCCATTTGCTCGCAAATCAGCCGCCGGTCGCCGGTCAAAAACAGGCCGTCGCAGCGCCCGGGCAGGAAATTCGGGCCGACCAGTATCGCCGCGCCGACCACGCCGGGCGTCACGATGCTGTTCACATACGGGGCCGCAAACGTGCTGATTTTGTCCGGTACGTTCGACAGCGGCGGGCTGCCTTGAAACGAGGGCGTTTTGGCGCACGCGCTCGCCAAAAAGGCGGCGCCAGCGAGCGCAAACAACAGACGGGAATGGCGATTTATCTTTAACATGTTTAAAATTTATCCTAAATTCCTTAATAAACCATGAAGATGCTGGCAAAACCTCATCGCTCTTGGCGATAACTTTCCAAGTCTCTGAAAAATCTTGCAAAGGCGGCCTTGGGCGCGAGCCCTGTGACCGCTTCGAAGCGCACGACCTCTTGCAGGGTCAGATTTTTGACCGGTGCAAACAGCGTGTCGAAAATCGTTAGAAAGTCGGCTTTGGCAAACTGGGCGACGTCGAGCCCGTCGCCGAGCTGGACGTATTTGTTGGGGCCGAGGCCGACGGAGGTCTGTTTGTGCTGCATGATGCTGAAGAACCATTCGCGGCGCGTGTCGAAACGCTGGAAGGATTGGGCGATGCGCACCAAAGCGAGCCAGAAAATCGCCCGGGTGCGCGGATCGGCATAAAAGGCTTCCCAGCCGAATCCGTCGCCCGCTTTGTCGCGCGTTTCGTCCAGAACCTGGGTGCAGACGGCGTTCCACTCGCTTTCCATCTCGCCGACCAGCGCCTGGACAAAGAAAAAGAAATTGTGCAGCAGCGCGCGGTCGAGCCGCTGGGACTGGAAAAAATCGTCGAGCGGATGGACGATCAACCGGCCGAACGCGTTGACGCGGCGGTGCTGGTTCTGGGCTTCGGCGATCGCGGCGACGACCTGGCCGAACACGGCACGGTAGAAATTTTCGACCTCGCCCGCGCTCTTCATCGCCTCGCCGATGCGCGCGATATCCTCCCGGCCGAGCGTCCCGCCTTGCCGGGCAGCGGTTTCCTGGGCGGTCTTCACGAACGCGTCGAGCATCGTCGTGGCCGCATGGCGGATCAGCTGGGGACCTTTTGCGTACATGGCCCCCGAAGTCTAGACCAGTTGGCGGCCCGCAGGGAAATGCCGCGAGGCTTCTAACCGGCGGGTTTCTTGGCTAACATCGCCGCTGGCGCAATTCGCGCGGCAGGGGACATGGCATGGCGGACATCGAACCGGTCGAAATCGGCGGCGGCATCGCGATCTTGGCGCTTGGCGAGGGCGGCGCCGGGGCGGCCCGCCTGGTCTGGGCGGACGAAAAATTCTGCGAAGAGTTCGAGGGGGCCGTCGGCCAAGCGGCGGCGTTCGAGGCCGACGCCGACCCGGCGCTGCTTGCGGCCGTCGACGGTTTGGCCCAAGGCGCCTTGGCGACGCTCCAGGCGCCGACAGGCAGCCTTTTCGGGCATCGGCTTTCGGGAAATCTGGCGCTGGTCGGGCTTGGCGGCAAGCGCGTGCTGCTGGCCTTGCCGACCGATCCGGAAATGCAGGGCCAGAGCGCGGATTCGCGCCTCGCCGAAACGCTCGACGCCGTGCCGATCGCCGCAACCGTGATCGAGGCGGGCGACGGGACGATTTTGTGGCTCAACGAGACCTTCCGCGAACTGCTCGACGGCAGCGAGTTCGATCTGATGGGCACCTCGCTTGCCGAGCATTTTGCGCTGCCGGGCGCCTTCGCGACGCTGATGTCGGCGACGGGCGCGATCGCCCCGTCCACGCCCGTGCCGACCCCGCTCAAAACACTTTCGGGCCTGATGACGCCGGTGGTGGCGACCGCCAAACGGCTGCGCTTTCGCGGCCAAGACGCGGCGCTCGTCTGCCTCGCCAGCGGATTTTAGGGCGGACCCTAGTTCCCGGATTTGCGCGCGGCTTCTTCGAGCTCGTCGATCATCTGCATGCCCGGGACGATTTCCGAGCGCACGAATTCGAGCCGCTTGTTGGGGCCGCCGCTGGCGGTCGGAAAGCGGTCGCGCCACAGCTGCATCTTGACAGACAGACCGCACAGAACGCCGCCGATCGACCGGTGGTTCGAAAACACCATGTCCTTCATGCGGCTGAAGCTGTCGGCGTTGATGTCCTTCCAGAAATCCGAGCTCTTGCGGTTGAAGGCTTCGAAACGGCCGGTCAGCGAAATGATCACGCCCTGCATCGAGTCCCGCGTCTTGTCCAGCATCTGCTTGGACATGCGGTCGCCCTTGATCATCTGGTTGTCGTCGAGCGGCTTGACCCAGTCGAGAAAGCCCTGGACCTGCGGGACGACCTTGTCGAGGCAGGAGCGGAAATAGGCGAGCGACAGGAACGTGTCGCCGTAGTCCTCGAGGAAGCGCGGAATCTCGGTCAGCGGCACGTTGAGCTTCTGCGACATCATGCGCAGATTCTTGAGCGCGTCGTCGCGGTTGGGCGACGTCAGCAGCTTCATGATGTCCGCGACGTCGTTTACTTCGAAATCCGACGCGCCGTAGATCTGCTGGATCAGCGGATGCGTGAACACTTTCATGTGTTCGGTCAGTTCGCGGCGTTTGGTTTCGGAGAGCTGCAGCTCTTTTTTGACGTCGATATTGAGGCTGAGCGAGCGCAGCGCCACGCGCAGCGTGTAGACGTCGTAGGAGGGAATGGCGCTGAGGCTCTGCAGCAGCGGCATGTCCTTGCGCAGTTCGGCCGAGCAGCTTTGGAACACGCTGTGCAGCGCGTCGAGCGGCACCTGCGCCGATTTGTGGCCCTGGTCCTTGTAAAGCTCGACCACGGAATCCAGGCGCACGTTCTTGATCAGCCGCAGCCTGCGCAGGCCCGGCGTTTCGAGCGGAATGATGCTGAGGGGCAGGATGTGGAGCGCATCCTGGCCCTCCGCATCGTATTCTGCAACGTTGGCATCGCCTGCAGCGGGCGGCGGGCCGTCGGTCTTGGCGGTTTGATCCATGCTAGAGGCTTTTTACGCTGGAAGTCCCGGCAATACCAGCCCCGATCGTCGGATCGGCCGCTCAATCGAAAAGCTTGTCGATATCGGCCTGCGAGGAACTCGCGCCCGCCGATGCCGCCGCCTGTGCCGCGACGGGGGCCGGGGCAGGGGCCGGTTTGGGCGTCGCCGGGGCGGGCGCGGCAGGCTTGGGTGCTGGCGCATCGAAGCCGCCGGCACCGGCCAGCAGCGCGTCGATTTCGTCCTGCGTGCGGCCTTGGCCCGGCATCGCGGGACCGTTGAGCAAATGCGCGTCGCTGCGGGTATCGGCATGTGCGTCGCGTCTGGCGACGCCGCCCGGCAGATTTTCGGCGCCCCAAATCTCGACCATCGCGTTGACGCGCTGGTCGATATAGCGAAGCGTGCTGACGACCTTGGAAATGCGCTGGCCGGTAATGTCCTGGAACGAGCAGGCCGTGAATATCTCGGTCGCCTGGTCGGTCAGAATCTGCCCCGCTTCCGCGCTCTCCGCGGGCAGGTTTCCGGCCACTTCCATGATGCGCTCGGCGGCGTTGAGAATGTCCGAGGTCGCGCGCTCGGTCGAGGCCACGATCATGTCGAGTTCGCTGGTCGCGCTGTTGATGCGATTGTCGGCCACGGCAAGCTTGGGGTCTTTGTTGTAGATCGACGCGATTTCGGCTTTGGCGGCCTGGATATGGCCCGCCATGCTTTGCAGTTCGGCGCGCAAGACGTCGATGCTCTGGTTTTCCCGGTCGGCCGAGATCTGCTTGAGCGTCCACTCGCGGAACGAAGCCGCAATGGCCCGCGCCTCGTCGACCGCCACGACGCGCGAGCGCGCGTCGCGGGCGCGCAAGAAAGCGCGGCCGCGCGTGCTGTTTATCAGCGCGTCTTCGATCGCGAAATATTCTTCTTCCGAGAGTTCGATCTTCGACATTGTCGGTCCGTGCCGGTCAAGGATTGCAGGGCGCACACGCTAGTCGCGAATTGGCTAATTTCGGGTTAAAGACGGCCGTCCACTGCCGCACGAAATATTTGCTCGAGATCGCCCGCATCGACCGCGCGCGGATTGCCGCCCGCCGACGGGTCGGCTGCCGCCATGGCGCCGATTTCGCCCGCGCGCGCCACATCGATGCCCAGCATGGCGAGGGACGCTGGAATCTTCAACAGGCTTCGGAACTGCACGACCCACTCGAACACGGCCTCGAAATTCGGCCGCACCAGACCCAGGCTGCGGGCCAAAACAGCCATCCGGCCCGCGATCGCGTCGCGATTGTGGCGCATGACGTAGGGCAGCAGGACCGCATTGGCGAGGCCATGATGCGTGTCGTAGACGGCGCCGATCGGGTGGGCGAGCGCGTGCACCGCGCCAAGCCCCTTTTGGAACGCGACCGCGCCCATGCTGGCGGCGGCCAGCATCTGGGCACGCGCTTCGATATCGGCGCCGTCGGCGACCGCGCGCGGCAGAAACTCTTTGACCAGCCGCATGCCTTCGAGCGCGATGCCGTCCGCCATCGGATGGAATCCCGGCGCGCAATAGGCTTCGAAACAATGGACAAACGCATCGATGCCCGTCGCCGCCGTCAGGTGCGCGGGCAAGCCCACGCTGAGCTCCGGGTCGGCGATGACGATTCCGGGCATCATTTTGGGATGGAAGACGATTTTTTTGGCGCGCGCGGCCTCGTCGGTGATGACCGACGCGCGGCCCACTTCCGATCCGGTCCCCGCGGTCGTGGGAATGGCGACGACCGGCGCCATGGCGGCCGGATCGACGCGCTTGAAATTGTCGCCCACATCCTCGAAATCCCACAGCGGCCGCGTTTGGCCTGCCATCAAGGCGATGGCCTTCGCGGCATCGATGCCAGAGCCGCCGCCAAACGCGATCACGCCGTCGTGACGCCCGGCGCGCAACGCCGCAACGCCGTCCGCAACGTTCGTGCCCGTGGGATTTCCGCGCACTTTGGCGAACAAGGCGGCCCCCGACATGGCGAGCGCTTTTTGCACCATGGGCGCTTCGGCCAAGCCCGCGTCGGTAACGAGCAGGGGCTTTGCGATGCCAAGGCGCTTCAACGCTGCGGGCAATTCGGCAACGCGTCCGGGGCCCGACCAGATCGTCGTCGGGTAGTTCCAATTGCCTTTGAGCATCGCTTGGATCCGCTTCAGATGATTTCGAAATAGCGCTGCAGCTGCCAGTCGCTGATCGCCTTGTTGGCCTCGCGCTGTTCCCAGTCGCGGCTGGCCGCATAATGTTCGACAAAGGCCGCGCCGAACAGGTCTTTGGCGACTGCCGAGGCCGCGAGCCTGGCCGCGGCATCGCCCAGCGTGCGCGGCAATTGGAACGCGGGCGGCGCCTCGACGTCGTAGGCATTGCCCGCGATCGGGGCGGCGGGCTCAATGCGGTGTTCGATGCCCCAGAGTCCCGAGCCGAGCGCCGCCGCAAGGGCAATGTAGGGGTTGATGTCGGCCGCCGCGATCCGGTATTCAACGCGCTGGGACGCGGGCGCGCCGGGGATCGCGCGCAAGGCGGTCGTGCGATTTTCGATGCCCCATTGCGCCGACGTCGGCGCCCAGAAACCCGGCACCAAACGCGTGTAGGAATTGACCGTGCAGGCGACCATCGCCAGCAATTCGGGCATCAGTTTCTGCTGCCCGCCGATGAAATGGCGCATCGTGTCGGAAATCGCGTGCGGCTTGGTCGCGTCGTGGAAGACGGGCGCGCCGTCCCTGTCCTGCAGCGACAGATGCAAATGGCCCGACTGGCCCGGCCAGTCGTGCGACCATTTGGCCATGAAGGTCGCCATGCGGTTCTGGCGCTGGGCGTAGATTTTCGCAAAGGTCTTGAACAGCGAAGCCTTGTCCGCCGCCGCCAGCACGTCGTCGTAGAGCAGGGCGGCTTCGAGCACGCCGGCACCCGTTTCGGTGTGCAGGCCCTCGATCGGCACGTCCATGGCGCGCATCGCGTCCATCAACCCGTGATAGAACTCGGCATGCACGGAGCTGCGCAGCATCGAATAGCCGAAAAAGCCGGGCGTCAGCGTCTTGAGGCCGCGGTAGTTTTTTTCGCGCGCCGAGACCGGCGTTTCCTCGAACACGAAGAACTCGAACTCGGCCGCCGCCTTGGCCGCGTAGCCCATGTCGGCGGCGCGCGCGACGACGCGGCGCAGCGTCGCGCGCGGGCACACGGTTTCCGCACGGCCCGCAAATTCCGCCAGGAACAGCAGGCTCGACGGCTCGAACGGCACGTCGCGGCAAGTGTCGGGCAGCACGCGCACCGGCGCGTCGGGGTAGGCCGTGTGCCAGCCGGTGTATTTGGCGTTGTCGTAGAGCTGGTCGTTCGAATCCCAGCCGAGCACCACGTCGCAGAAGCCGAAGCCCGACTTCAGGACGGAGCGAAATTTTTCGCGCGACAGATATTTGCCGCGCATCACGCCGTCGACGTCGAACAGCCCGACTTTAACGTTGTCGATCCGGCGCAAATCGAGCAGGGCGGCCGCCTGTTCGGCCGTCTTGACGTCGCGGGTCTCCATCGATGCTCCTGCCTGGCGAAGGGGGGTCAGCGAATGAGAGGATCGCCGCCGCGCTGGCTCCACGGTTCGACGCTTGGCGTCAGGAGCGTCACGAGGTTGGCCAGAAACTTGCGGAAATCCGGGTCGGCCGCCGTCGGCGCGTCGGGCGCGACGCCCGCAATTTCGCTGAGGCCGCTGCCCTGGCGACAGAAGCCCGCGCGAAACGGAATGCCGCGCGGTTCGCCGGTCAGGCGCGGCGGCGGCGGTGCGGGAAGGTCGGTCGCGCACACGGAAGGGCCGCCAAGGCCGCCGGTGTCGTTGAACTCGACCACAAAACGGTAGCCGAAGCCGGGCGACGCGCGGGAGGGCACGAATTTCATGCGCCACTGGTTGTCGTTCGGCATGGCTGCCGCGAACTTCGCCAGATCGGCGTCGTCGGGAAACGGATTGTTGCGCACGACGACCGGGATCGGCCCGTCGGAAACTGCCAGCGAAACCGCGCTTGGCGCGTAGCCGGACGTGGCGAGGGCGCCGAAGCGGCCCGTCGTGTTTGCGCAGCCCCCCAGGCACAGGGCGAATGCGAGGATCGCGATCGATTTAGGCGGCACGTCGAAGCTCCAGTTCGCTCCACACCTCGACAAGCGCTTCGACCAAGCGGTCCATCAGCCTGTCGTCGTGGAAGGGGGTTGCGGTCAAGCGCAGCCGTTCCGTGCCGCGCGGCACGGTCGGGTAGTTGATCGGCTGCACATAGATCGAATGGCGCGCCAGCAGCGCGTCGCTCGCGCGTTTGGCAAGGCGCGCGTCGCCCACCAGCAACGGCACGATGTGCGTCGCCGACGGCATGACGGGCAGGCCCGCTTGCGAAAGCAGGCGCTTGAGGCGCGCCGCGCGCTCGGCCAGTTTGTCGCGCGCCGCCATGTCGCCCTTGAGGTGGCGGATCGCGGCGCGCGCGCCCGCCGCCACCACGGGCGGCATCGAGCTCGAAAAAATGAAACCGGGCGCCGTGCTGCGTACCGCGTCGCACAGGGCGGCCGACGCCGCGATATAGCCGCCGACCACGCCAAAACCCTTGGCGAGCGTGCCCTGGACGATGTCGAGGCGCGCTTGCGCGCCGTCGCGCTCGGCAATGCCCGCGCCGCGCGCGCCGTAGAGCCCGACCGCGTGCACCTCGTCGAGATACGTCATCGCGTCGTATTTTTCGGCCAGATCGCAGAACGCATGGATCGGCGACACGTCGCCGTCCATCGAATAGACGCTTTCGAACGCGATCAGCTTGGGGCGTCCGGGCTCGATCGAGCGGAGCTGGGTTTCCAGATCGGCCGCGTCGTTGTGTTTGAAGACGCGTTTTTCGGCGCCCGAATGGCGGATGCCTTCGATCATCGAGGCATGGTTGAGCGCGTCCGACACGATCACGACGCCCGGCAGCAAACGGCCCATGGCCGACAGCGTCGCCTCGTTGGCATTGTAGCCCGAACCGAAAACGAGGGCCGCCGGTTTGGCGTGCAGGTCGGCCAACTCGCGTTCCAGCAGCACATGCTGGTGGTTGGTGCCCGAGATATTGCGCGTGCCCCCGGCGCCGGCCCCGTTGGCCTCGAGGGCCGCGCGCATCGCAGCCAGCGTATCGGGATGCTGGCCCATGCCGAGATAGTCGTTCGAACACCACACGACGATCTCGCGCGGTCCCTCGGGCGAATGCCACGTCGCGTGCGGGAAGGCGCCGCATTTGCGCTCCAGATCGGCAAACACGCGGTAGCGGCCTTCGGCTTTCAAGGCGCCGATGGCGTCGGAAAAATAGCGTTCGTAGTCGCGTCGCATCGCCCCAATCCCCCGAATGTCAGTCGAAAAATCCCTTCGCGCGCGCGGCGTCGGCCCCCTCGGCAATGCCCTTGGCAAAGCGCGCGAACAATTCGTCGATGCCGGCCTCGTCGATGATCAAGGGCGGGCATACGGCCACGCGATTGTCGTAGAGCGCGCGCACCATCAGCCCGTTGGCCTCGCAGGCTTTGGCAATCAGCGGCGCCACCGCCTGGCTTGGCGCGAACATCGTTTTGGTCGCCTTGTCCTTGGCAAGCTGCAGGCCGCCGATGAGGCCAACGCCCGTGGCATGGCCGACGATCGGATGGTCGGCGAGTTTCTGGAGCGCGGCCTGGAAACGCGGCGCCAGACGCCGCACATGGCCCACAATGTCGCGCTCTTCGTAAATCGCCAGCGTTTCCAGCGCCACGGCCGCGGGCACGGGATGCGCGGTGTAGGTATAGCCGTGCCCGAACGTGCCGATCTTGGCGCTGTTGGCCTGCATGGCGGCATAGACGGGCTCGGAAATCAGCACGGCCGAAATCGGCAGATAGGCCGACGACAGCGCTTTGGCGCAGGTCAGGATGTCGGGCACGATGCCGTATGTCTGGCTGCCCCACATGTTGCCCGTGCGCCCGAAGCCGCAGATCACCTCGTCGGCGACCAGCAGGATGCCGTATTTTTTGAGCACGGCCTGGATTTTCGGGAAATAGCCGGCGGGCGGCACGATGGCGCCCCCAGCCCCCATCACCGGTTCGGCGAACATCGCGACGATAGTTTCGGGATCCTCGGCCAGGATCAGCTTTTCGAGATTCTCGGCGAGCCTCGTCGAATATTGGTCCTCGGTTTCGCCAGCGAGGCCCCCGCGATAGAAATCGGGCGTTTCGGCGTAAGCGACGGGGAAGATCGGCAGATCGAAATCTTTTTGGTTGGCCGGAAGTTTGGTGAGCGAGGCGGCAGCGATCGTCACGCCATGGTAGGCCTTCTCGCGGCTCAAGATTTTCTTGCGCTTGGGCGTGCCGGCCGCGTTGGCGATGTACCACAGAATTTTGATCGCCGTGTCGTTGGCTTCCGACCCCGAATTGGCGAAAAACACTTTCGACATCGGCACGGGTGCGAGTTCTTTGAGCTTCTCGGCGAGGGCGATGCCCGGCTCGTGCGACTTGCCCGCGAAAATATGGTAGAAGGGCAACTGGCGCATCTGTTTGTGCGCGGCATCCGCCAGGCGCGCCTCGTCGAAGCCGAGCGAGGCGCACCACAGGCCCGCCAAGCCCTCGATATAGGCCTTGCCGTTGTCGTCGAAAACATAGATGCCCCGGCCCTTGGCCATCACCACGGGGCCGTCGGTCTCGTGCGCGCGCAGATTCGTATAGGGATGCACGAGTGCGGCAATGTCGCGCGCGGCCAGCGAGTTGCCGCGTGGGCGGTGGTCGTTCATCGGTTGATTCCCCCTTGGAGACGAATTCTAGCGCAGCGAAGCTGCGCCTGTCGCGCGTAACGGTGTTCGAATATTGTTCCGGCGAATGCCTATTTGGGCGGCAAAATTCGTTTGATTTGCCAGCGGAACACGCTACGAAGGGCGCAATCCGGCGCTCGGACTTGGCACGAAAGCTGCGTAATCGAAACCCAGGTCGAAGACCGGCGTTTCCCGACACCTGGTCGGGAGACCTTTGGACAGCCCCCGCCCGCATTAGCGGGTGTTCACTGGAGGAAAAATGAAAACCAAATCTCGTCTCGCACAGGTGGCGTTTGCCGCCGCCGCGACCGGCGCCGTCGCTTTGGGCCTGCTGCCCGCCGCGGCCGACGCCAAAACCTTCCGCATGTCGGTTTCGGGCGACGCCAACACGATGGACCCGCATTCGCAGAATGCCGGCAACGTCACGCTGGTGCTGCGCCAGATCTACGAACCGCTGGTGCTGCGCGGCAAGCGCATGGAACAGGAGCCGGGTCTTGCCTTGCGCTGGACGCAGGTCGAGCCGACGCGCTGGCGCTTCAATCTGCGCCCCGACGTCAAATTCTCGAACGGCAACGCGTTCGATGCCGACGACGTCGTGTTCTCGATCCAGCGCTCGCTGCACGAATTCTCGCAGTACGGCATCTTCACCGACACGATCGCCGAAGCGCGCAAAATCGACGCGCTGACGGTCGACATCGTCACCAAGGTTCCCGACCCCGTGCTGATCGACAAGCTGACTTCGGTCTACATGATGGACAAGGAATGGAGCGAGGCGAACAACGCCGTGCGTCCGCAGAACGTGCGCGGCCGCGAAGAGGCGTTCACGGGCCGCAACGCGATGGGCACGGGCCCCTACATGGTGCGCAGCCGCGAGCCGGACGTGCGCACCGTGATGGTGCAGAACCCGACCTGGTGGAACAACGCCGCGCGCGAAGGCAACGTCACCGAAATCGTCTTCCAGCCGGTGGCTTCCGCCGCCACGCGCACCGCCGCCCTGCGTTCGGGCGAGATCGATTTCGTGCTCGATCCGCCGGTGCAGGACATCCAGCAGCTGGCGTCGGGCCAGGGCGTCAAGGTCGTCTCGGGCCCCGAAGTGCGCACCATCTTCATCGCCTTCGATACCAGCCGCGACGAATTGCTGTTCTCCTCGGTCAAGGGCCGCAATCCGTTCAAGGACGTTCGCGTGCGCCTTGCCATGTACCACGCGATCAATATCGACGGCATCCACACGCGCGTGATGCGCGGCCAGTCGGTCAATACCGGGGCGCTCTATCCCGACACCGTCAACGGCCATTCGAAGGCATGGGACAAGCGTTTGCCCTTCAACGTCGCCGAGGGCCGCAAGCTGATGCGCGAAGCGGGCTATCCCGACGGCTTCGAGATCACCTTCGACTGCCCGAACAACCGCTACATCAACGACGAAGCGATCTGCCAGGCGCTCGTCGCGATGTGGGCGCAGATCGGCATCAAGGCCAATCTCAACGCGATGCCGCTGGCGACGTTCTTCCCGAAGATCCAGCGCGACGACACGTCGCTCTACCTGCTGGGCTGGGGCGTGCCGACCTTCGACGCGCTCTATTCGATCCAGTCGCTGATCCGCACGCGCGACGGCCAGCCCGGCAACGGCATCTGGAACCACGGCCGGTTCTCGGATCCCGATTTCGACAAGGTGATCGACGCGGTCAAGCTCGAAGTCAATGTCGACGCGCGGCGCAAGCTGCTCGACGATTTCAACAGGCTGTATTTCGAGCGGGTGCCGCATCTGCCGCTGCACCACCAGGTAATCCCGTGGGCGATGCGCACGAACGTGGAAGTCGTGCACAGCCCGATCAACCAGCTCGAAGTCAAATGGGTTAAGGTGAACTAGGACGAACCGGACCCGCCCTGGGCGCCAGTCGCGGCGCCCGGGGCGGTCTCTTCCTCGAACGCGAGACGGCCCGACGCGATGATCGCATTCATTGTCCAACGCTTGCTGCAGGCCGTGCTCGTCATGATGGCGGTCGGCTTCGTGGCGTTCTCGCTTTTCGCCTATGTCGGCGATCCCGTATCGATCATGCTGGGCCAGGATTTTACCGAAGAAGCGCGCCTGCGCCTCGTGCGCGATCTCGGGCTCGACCAGCCGTTTTTCGTCCAGTACTTCAATTTCCTCGGCAATGCCGTGCAGGGCGAGTTCGGCATCTCCTACCGACTGGCGCGCCCGGTCTCGGACCTGCTGATGGAACGCCTGCCCGCGACCCTCGAACTCTCGCTGTGCGCGGCGATTCTGGCGCTGGCGGTCGGCGTGCCGATGGGCGTCTATACCGGGCTCAACCGCGACACGTGGCTGTCGCGCCTGATGCTGACGGTCAGCCTCGTAGGCGTCTCGCTGCCGACGTTCCTCATCGGCATTCTGCTGATCCTGGTTTTTTCCGTCCTTCTCGGGTGGCTGCCTTCTTTCGGGCGCGGGACGACCGTGGCGCTCGGCTGGTGGACGACGGGGTTCCTGACGCCCACCGGAATCCGCGCGCTGATTTTGCCCGCGATCACGCTCGCTTTGTTCCAGATGACGCTGATCATGCGCCTCGTGCGCTCGGAAATGCTCGAGGTGCTGCGCACCGACTACATCAAATTCGCGCGCGCGCGCGGGCTTGCCAACCGCGCGATCAATTTCGGCCACGCGCTCAAAAACACGCTCGTGCCCGTGATCACGATCACGGGGCTGCAATTGGGCGGCATCATCGCCTTCGCGATCGTCACCGAAACGGTGTTCCAGTGGCCCGGCATGGGTTTCCTGTTCATCCAGTCGGTTTCCTCGGCCGACGTGCCCGTGATGGCGGCCTATCTGATCCTGATCGCGTTTTTCTTCGTGCTCATCAATCTCGTTGTCGATCTGCTGTACTACGCCGTCGATCCGCGCCTGCGCATCGACCGCGGGACCGCAGGCGGCCATTGATCGGGAAGGGACCTGCAATGGACGCTATGCGCCGCTTCGTCGACAGCGACATTTTCTACAGCTTCAGCAAATCGCCCGTCATCATCCTGGCGGCGATCGTGACGTTCGTGTTTTTTGCGGGCGCCGTGTTCGCGCCGCTGCTGGCGCCGCAAAATCCGTTCGATTTGCGCCAGCTCAATTTGATGGATTCCTCGCTGCCGCCCGCCTGGACCGCCGAAGGCGTCGCCCGATATCCGCTCGGCACCGACACGCAAGGGCGCGACGTGTTCTCGACCATCCTGTTCGGCAGCCGCATTTCGCTGCTTGTCGGCATTCTGTCGGTCGTCTTTGCCATGGTGCTCGGCATCGCGCTCGGGCTGCTCGCAGGCTATCTGGGCGGCACGGTCGATGCGGTCATCATGCGCATCGCCGACGTGCAGCTCTCGTTCCCCGCGATCCTGATCGCGCTTTTGATCGACGGCGTCGCGCGCGTGGTCATCCCGCGCGAGATGCACCACGAGATCGCGATCTACGTGCTGATTCTGGCGATCGGATTTTCGGGCTGGGTGCAGTACGCGCGCACGGTGCGCGGCTCGTGCATGGTCGAAAAAAGCAAGGAATACGTGCAGGCCGCGCGCGTGATCGGCCGCCATCCGGTCGCGATCATGCTCAAGCACGTGCTGCCCAACGTGCTGGGCCCCGTGCTGGTCATCGCGACCATCCATCTGGCGCTTGCCATCATCACGGAGGCGACGCTCTCGTTCCTGGGCGTGGGCGTGCCGCCGACCGAACCTTCGCTCGGCACGCTGATCCGCATCGGCAACAACTATCTGTTTTCGGGCGAATGGTGGATCACGGTTTTCCCGGGGCTGGCGCTGGTGATCATGGTGCTGGCGGTCAATTTGCTGGGCGACTGGCTGCGCGACGCCCTCAACCCGAAACTGCGCTAGAGGCGGCCATGCAAACGCGTTCCAATCGGCCGCTGCTGGAAGTCAAAAATCTGCGCGTCGAGTTCCCCACGCGCCGCGGCACGCTCGTGGCGGTCGACGACATTTCGTTTTCGATAGCACCCGGCGAAGTTTTGGGCGTCGTGGGCGAATCGGGGGCGGGCAAGTCGCTGACGGGGGCCGCGATCATCGGCCTGCTCGAACCGCCAGGCCGGGTTGCGGGCGGCGAAATTCTGCTCGACGGCCAGCGCATCGACAATCTGCCCTACGAAAAGATGCGCCGCATTCGCGGCAAGGAAATCGGCGCGGTCTTCCAGGATCCGCTGACCTCGCTCAACCCGCTCTATACGGTCGGCCGCCAGATCGTCGAAACGATCGTAACCCACCTCGACATGTCCGAATCCCAGGCGCGCGAGCGCGCGATCGGCCTTTTGCAGGATGTCGGCATTCCGGCGGCCGACCGGCGCATCGACCATTATCCGCACCAGTTTTCGGGCGGCATGCGTCAGCGCGTGGTGATCGCGCTCGCGTTGTGCGCCAATCCGCGCCTGATCGTGGCGGACGAACCCACGACCGCGCTCGACGTGTCGATCCAGGCGCAGATCATCACGCTGATCAAGCGGCTGTGCCGCGAGCACGGCACGGCCGTGATGCTGGTCACGCACGACATGGGCGTGATCGCGGAAACGGCCGACCGGGTGGCGGTCATGTATGCGGGCCGCATCGCCGAAATCGGCCCGGTGCGCGACGTGATCCAGCGCGCCAAGCATCCCTATACCGACGGGCTGATGGGCTCGATCCCCAAGCTCGGCAATGCGCCCGCGCGCTTGGCGCAGATCGACGGTGCCATGCCGCGATTGACGTCGATCCCCAAGGGCTGCGCGTTCAATCCGCGCTGCACGAAAAAATTCGAGCCCTGCACGCAAACGCGCCCCGATCCGATCGCGGTCGGCGGCACCGACGTCGCGTGCTGGCTCTACGATGCCAGCAAAAAGGCGGCCGCCGAATGAACGACCAATCCGCAATGACGGCGCAGACGCTGGTCGTGGCCAAGGGGCTCGCGCGCTATTTCGACGTCTCGAAACCCTTGCTGAATCGCTTGCTCGAAAACCTGCCGCGCCAGACCTTGCGCGCGGTCGACGGCGTCGATTTCACGATCGCCAAGGGCGAAACGCTGTCGTTCGTGGGCGAATCCGGCTGCGGCAAGTCGACATTGGCGCGCCTGGTGGTCGGGCTCTATCCGCCGTCGCGCGGCACGATGGAGTTCGACGGCACCGACATGTCGAAACTCGGGTCGATCGCGGATGCGGGGCGCATTCGCAAGCGCTTCCAGATGATCTTCCAGGACCCCTATGCCAGCCTCAATCCGCGCTGGCGCGTGGGCAAGATCATCGCCGAGCCCATCGTGGTGCACGGGCTGATGTCCGATCCCGGCCAGATCAAGAAGCGCGTGGACGAATTGCTGCGCCAAGTCGGCCTGTCGCCGGCCGACCAGGAGAAATTCCCGCACGAATTTTCGGGCGGCCAGCGCCAGCGTATCTCGATCGCGCGCGCGCTGTCGTCGAACCCGGAGTTCCTCGTCTGCGACGAACCCACGTCGGCGCTCGACGTGTCGGTGCAGGCGCAGATCCTCAATCTGATGAAGGATCTGCAGCGCGAACTGGGGCTGACCTATCTGTTCATCAGCCACAATCTGGCGGTCGTCTACTACATCTCCGACCGCGTCGGCGTCATGTATCTGGGCAAACTTGTCGAGATCGCGGACGTCAAAACGCTGTTCAAGCACCCGGTGCATCCCTATACGCGCATGCTGCTCGACGCGATCCCCGATCTCGACATGTCGGGCCGGCCGCGCACGCCCGTGGCGGGCGAAGTGCCCAACCCGATCAATCCGCCGTCGGGCTGCACGTTCCACCCGCGCTGCCCCCACGCGAACGACCGGTGCCGCGCGGAAGCGCCGATGCCCAAGCGCGTCAAGACGGGCGCCATCGTCGCGTGCCACGCGGCCGAAGAAGGCCGCTTGCCGGATGCGGTGCGCAACGAAGCGCCGCCGCCCAACCCGATGCAATAGCTCACACGGGGCGGGTCGGAAAGCCTGCGCCGTTCAGGGCCTCGACCAGCCGCGTGCCGTGCGCGCGTTCGATGACTTCGACCGTGGTTTCGATCACGACGCTTTTGGCGGATTTTTCGTTGAAGATCCGCTGGTGCTCGATCTCGATGATGTTGCCGCCGCCGTCGCCGATGCGGCGCGCGACCTCGGCCAAAGCGCCGGGGCGGTCGGCGATGTCCACTTCCAGGCGCAGCAGGCGCCCGTCGCGCGCAAGGCCGCGCAGCAGCACGCTCGAAAGCACGCGCGTGTCGATATTGCCGCCGCACAGCACCATGCCCACGCGCCGGCCCTTGAAGCGCTCGCCATGCGCCAGGATCGCCGCCAGGCCCGCAGCGCCCGCCCCTTCGGCGACTGTCTTTTCGATTTCGATCAGCAGCACGATGGCGCGCTCGACCTCCAACTCGTCGACGACCAGCACTTCGCGCACGTCGCGCTCGATGGCGGGCCAGCATTCGGCGCCGATCTCGGCAACGGCGATGCCCTCGGCGATGGTCGCCCCGCCGGTGCGCGCGGGCAGGCCCGCTTTGCGCTGGGCGGCCGCGGCGAACGACGCCACTTCGACGCCGTAAATGTCGATATCCGGCTTGATCGATTTGGCGGCGATGGCGCAGCCCGCAATCATGCCGCCGCCGCCGATCGGAACCACCAGCGCGTCCAGATCGGGCCGGTCGGCCAGCATCTCGAGCGCAAGCGTGCCTTGGCCCGCGACGATCGCCGCGTCGTCGTACGGGTGGACGAACACGAGCCCGTCGCGCGCCGCCAGATCGCGCGCATAGGAGGCGGCCTCGGCCAGCGTTTCGCCTTCGAGCACCACGTTGGCGCCGTGGTGGCGCGTGGCGGCGATCTTGGCGTTGGGCGTGATTTTGGGCATCACGATGGTGGCGGCGATGCCCAGGCGCTTGGCGTGGTAGGCGACCGCCTGCGCGTGGTTGCCCGCCGACATGGCGATGACGCCGCGTTTGCGTTCGCCCGCATCGAGCTGCAGCAGCTTGTTGAGGGCGCCGCGTTCCTTGAAGGAAGAAATGAACTGAAGATTCTCGAACTTGATCCACAGTTCGCAGCCCACGATTTTCGACAGCGTGCCGCTGTGGATCGTGGGCGTCCGCAGCACCTGGCCGTCGATGCGGGCGGCGGCGGCGCGGATGTCGGCTGGGGTCACGGCCATGTCTATTTGCGTCCGTAGCTGTCTTCGAGGCGCACGATATCGTCTTCGCCCAGATACCCGCCCGACTGCACCTCGATGATGTGCAGCATCTCGGTGCCGGGATTTTCGAGCCGGTGCACGCAGCCGACCGGAATGTAGGTCGACATGTTTTCGCGCAGCACGAGCGTGTCGTCGTCGCGCGTCACGCGCGCGATGCCGCTCACGACCACCCAGTGCTCGGCGCGCTTGGCGTGTTTCTGCAGCGAGATCTTGGCGCCGGGTTTCACGGTCAGGCGCTTGACCTGGAAACGCGGCCCCATGTCGATGCTCTGGTAGCTGCCCCACGGGCGGTGCACCACCACATGCGCGGTCGCCTCGCTGCGCTTGTCGGCCTTCAGGCGGTCGACGATTTTTTTGACGTCCTGCGCGCGGTCGCGGTCGGCGACCATGACCACGTCGCGCGTCGCGACCACGACCAAATCCTCGACGCCCACGGCCGCGATCAGCTTGTGCTCGCTGCGCAAGTAGGAATTGCGCGTGTCGTGGGCGACCACGTCGCCGACCAGCACGTTGCCGTCGCCGTCGCGCGGACCCAGATCCCACAGCGCGTTCCATGCGCCCACGTCCGACCAGCCGAGCGCGGCGGGCACCACGGCCGACAGGCGCGTGCGCTCCATGACGGCATAGTCGATCGATTTGGAGGGCGCTGCCGCAAAACTCTCGCGGTCCAGGCGCACGAAATCCAAATCGCGCGCGGCCTTTTCGACGGCCGCCAGGGCCGCTGCGGCGATCGCGGGCTCGAAGGTCGCAAGTTCGGCCAGGAAGGTTCTGGCCGCGAACAAAAACATGCCCGAATTCCAGCTCCAGCCGCCGTCGGCCAGATACGCGTTGGCGGTCGCAAGGTCGGGCTTTTCGACGAAGCGGTCGACCGCGTAGGCGCCGGCGGGCGCCGCCATCGCGGTACCGCGCCTGATATAGCCGTAGCCGGTTTCGGGGCCGGTCGGATCGATGCCGAACGTCACCAAACGGCCCAAGGCGACCGCCTGCCGGGCGACCGCGACGGCCGCGCCGAACGCTGCCGCATCGCCCACCACATGGTCGGAGGGCAGCAGCATCATCGTTTCGTCCGGCTGCAGCAAAGCGGCGGCGGCGGCGGCGGCGGGCGCCGTGTTGCGCCCCACGGGTTCCAGCACGATCGCGCGCGGCACGATGCCGATATCGCGCAGCTGTTCGGCGATGATGAAGCGGTGTTCTTCGTTGCACACCACGATGGGGGCGCCGAACGGGCCGCCGCTGGCGCGCAGCGCGGTCTCCTGGATCATCGTCTTGGCGCCGCCCAGCGGCAGCAATTGCTTGGGATAGAGTTCGCGCGACAAAGGCCACAGGCGCGTCCCGGCACCGCCCGACAGGATGATGGGCACGATCGGCTGAAGCATCGCAAAGACCTCGTTTGGCAAGGCCGACTAGCTAGCGCATTCCGGGCGCGACGGCTAGGGGCTGCGCGCCAGCCGCGCTTGCAGCGCGTCGGCGAGCAGGTTGATCGCCGACACGGTGGCGAGAATCGCCAGCCCCGGCCACAGCGCCAGCCAGGGCGCTTGCCAGATCGTCTCCTGGGCATTGGTCAGCATATTGCCCCAGCTTGCCGTCGGCGGCTGGATGCCGAGCCCCAAAAACGAGAGCACGCTTTCGTAGAGGATCGTGCCGCCGGCCGACAAAGCGGTCGCGACCAGCAGCGGTCCCGCGCAATTGGGCAGAATATGCGCGAACATGATGCGCGCGCGGCCGGCGCCAAGGGCAGCGGCCGCGCGCACGAAATCGCGATTGGCGAGCGCCAGCGCGGTTGCGCGCACCAGGCGCGCGACTTTGGGCCAGCCGAACAAGGCGACGATCGCCACGATGCGCCACACGCCCCCGTCGCCCGCCGAGGCGATGCCAATTTTGCCAAGATCGATCGCTGCCAGCACGATCAGCACCGGCAAGATCGGCAAGGCGAGAACGGCATCTGTCACGCGCATCAAAATGCCGTCGGCCGTGCCGCCAAGCGTGCCCGCAACCAGCCCCACGAGCGTACCAAGCGCCGCCGCAGCCAGCGCCGCCGCAATGCCGACCAGCAGCGACACGCGCGCGCCGTAGACGAGCCGCAGCGCAACGTCGCGGCCAAGCTCGTCGGTGCCGAGCGGATGGGCGAGGCTCGGCCCCGCATAGCGCTTTGCCAGATCGATCGCGTCGGGATCGGCGCCCGCAAGCGGCACGAAGGCTGCCGCTGCGACCAGCGCCGCCAGCAAAACCGCCGCCGCCGTTGCGGGCGCGTTCATCGCAGGCTCACGCGCGGGTCGAGCAGCGCGTAGACAAGGTCGGCCGCGAAGTTCGCCGCGACCACAAGGGCGGCCGCCATCAGCAGGCAAACGAGGGCGAGGTTGAAATCGCTGCCCAAGATCGCGTCGTAAATGAGTTTGCCCATGCCCGGATACGCGAAGATCGTTTCGGTCACGAGCGCGCCCGAAAACAGCCCGCCAAAGCCGAGTGCGGCGACGGTCGCAACCGGAATGCCCGCGTTGCGCAGCACGTGCCCGAGCAGCACGCGCGCGGGCGAAGCGCCCTTCGCGCGCGCCGTGCGCGCCCAGTCCTGGGCCAGCGCTTCGCTTGCGGCCGCGCGCATGTGGCGGGCATATTCGCCGGCCTCGACGATCGCCAGGGTTGCGACCGGCAGCACGAGCGCTGCCGCCTGCGCGGCCCATCCGCTTTCGCCGGGCGGCGGCAAGGCGCTTGCCGGCAGCCAGCCCAACACCACGGCGAAAACGACGATCAGCATGAGGCCGAGCCAGAAGGACGGCATCGCCGCCGAAACGAACGCGAAGCCGTTGACCGCGCCGTCCAGCATCGAGCCGCGTTTGGCGGCCGCCAGCAGCCCGAGCGGAATGCCGATCCCAAGCGCGATCGCAAAGGACAGCGCCATCAGCACGACGGTGTTGGCAAGGGCCGGGGCCATCGCGGCGAAGACGGGCTTCGAATAGATCCGGCTGTAGCCAAAATCGCCCTGCAGCGCCGCCAGCGCCCAGTCGGCGTAGCGCGCCAGAATGGGCCGGTCGATGCCGTGGAGTTCGCGCAGGCGCTGGATGTCGTCGGGCGTGATCTGCGGATTGCCCGACGCCATCAGTTCGACCGGATCGCCCGGCATCAGCCCGAGCAGAACGTAGATCGCGAAACTCGCGGCGACGACGACCAGAACTCCCTGCAGGGCGCGCGCGAGCGCGAAGCGCATCATCGCGAATGCCAGTGTTCGACGCGCAGGCTCGACTGGTACTGGTGCCCGGTCGGCTCGATGCCGGCGAGCCATTTGGGAACGACAAACGCGTCGGCGCGGAAGAATAGCGGCATCACCCAGGCTTCCTCGGCGTAGATCCGCTGCATGCGCGCCCACATGCCCTGGCGCTTGGCCGGATCCAGTTCGCGTTCGATCGCGTCGATCAGCGCGTCCATCTCGTCGCTGCGAATGCCGGGCTGGTTCTGCCCCGCCCAGTTGTTCGCGGCCGTCGGAATGCTTTGGGAGTGCAGCGTCGTGCGCGGCACCGATTGCGGCGCCGATATCCAGGCATACATCGCGAGCTGGAATTTGCGCTGGCGGATCGTTTCGCCGAAAAAGACGCGCGCGGGCTCGTTTTTGATGCGCACCTCGACGCCCGCGCGCCGCCACTGGGCCTGCAATACCTGCTGCACGGTTTCGCGAATGCGATTGCCCGCAGTCGTGCCGAACTCGAACGACAGGCGCTCGCCCGCCGCGTTCACGCGCACGCCGCCGACGATGCGCTCGTAGCCGGCGGCGGCAAGCAAGGCCTGCGCTTTGGCCAGATCGTGCGGATAGGCCGCAAGACCGGCGGCATAGCCCGTGTCGCGCGGATTTACGAACGACGCGGCGACGGGCTGTTTGCCCTCGAAAAGCTGGCGGACCAGCGTTTCGCGGTCGCTTGCCAGGATCAGCGCCTGGCGCACGCGCCTGTCCTTGAGAGCGGGGTGGTCGAGATTGAAATCGATATGCTCGTAGATGAGGCTCGGCAGATACTGGAATTCGAAGCGCGCCGCATGGCGTTTTTCGAGCGCCAGCGCCTGGTCGAGCGTGAAGCCGAGTTCGCCCGCCACATAGTCGATGCTGCCCGACAGCAGATTGGCCTCCAAGGCCGCCGTGTTTTCGATCACGCGCACGACGATGCGTTTGAAATGCGGCGCCTTGCCGTGCCACTGGCCGTTGGGCACCAGCATGATCGACGCGCCCTGCTGGATTTCGGCGACGCGGTAGGGGCCGTTGTACAGAGCGGGATTGGTCGGCTCGGTATCGAACTGCGTTCGGCGCCGGTAGGTTTCGGGATCGCTCTCGAACAGGGCGCGCTCGATATGGTCGGGCAAGAATTCGAACTGGCTGAAATCGTTGTAGTTGAACGTCACGCGGTCTTGGGTGAAGACGAGCGTGCGTGCGTCGCGTGCCTCGACCTTCAAGATGCGCCGATAGGCCTCGCCCGACGCCGATCCCGAGCGCGGATGCCGGCCAACGTCCCAGGCCAGGATCGCGTCGCGGGGCGTCACGGGCATGCCGTCGCCCCATCTGACGCCCTCGACCAGGCTGAACGCGATCTCCACGCCTTCTTTGCCGTCGGGCAGCGCCACGCGTTTGGCGCCGCCGTTTTCGAAGGTCGGCAGCGTTTCGCACAGAACGCAGACGAGCCGCCAATCCTTGTCGTAGGTCGTGAGCGGGCGCCTCGCCATGTTGAGCGCGTACGACTTGGCCGCCATCGAGTCGAACATTGGATGCATCGTCGAGGGGAACTGCGTCATGCCGATGGTCAGCGTGTCGCGCGGCTGGGCCGCGACGCTTGCGGCCGCAAGCACCAACGCCAGCGCCAGCAAGATTCCCCGCATGGCGCTAGCTCTCCATTTTGGTGCCGTCGGGACCGATGCCGCCATGGGCATAGGACCAGACGGCCGGCGCTTCGAGGAATTTGCGTACCTCCGCCAGTTCGGTTTCGCTGTAGGCCTGCTGCGCCTGGGCTTCGGCCAGCACGTCCCACCAGGTTGCGAGCGCGTGCAGATCGACGCCCTCGGCTTTGAGGCCCGCGACGCTCTCCGGGAAGATGCCGTAATGGAAGACGACGAAGCTGTGCGCGACCTTGGCGCCGGCCGCACGCAGACCGTTGACGAAGTGCATCTTCGATTTGCCGTCGGTCGCCAGGTCCTCGACCAGCAGCACGCGCTGGCCCTCCTGCAGGTCGCCTTCGATCAGCGCGTTGCGCCCGAAGCCCTTGGGTTTCTTGCGCACATACAGCATCGGCAACTCCAGCCGCTCGGCGATCCAGGCGGCGTAGGGAATGCCGGCCGTCTCGCCGCCCGCAACCGCATCGATGCAAGCAAACCCGATCGCGCGTTCGATCACGGTCACGGCCATGTCCATCAGCTTGTTGCGCGCGCGCGGAAAGCCGATCAGCTTGCGGCAATCGCAGTAGGTCGGGCTCGCCCAGCCCGAGGTAAAAATATAGGGCTTGGCCGGATTGAAATGGATCGCTTTCGTCTCGATCAGGATGCGGGCCGTGGTTTTCGCGATCTCGTCTGGCGTCATGTCCGGTCCTTTGCCGCTGCGGGAGACCGTCTTTTTTAGGCCCGCTTGCGCACCGCCCGCAAGGCGTTTTGCGGCTTTGCGCAAGGCAGGGCGCATCGCCTAAGCTCCTGGCCCGACAAGGAGGGACGACGATGGCCGCCAAACGCCCCAAACTCTACCAAACCGCCGCAACCGACCCGGTCCTGGTCGATCGCGCGCTCGCGGGCGATCCGCGCATCGTGACGGTGATTTTGAACCGGCCGGAAAAGCTCAACGCGATTTCCTCGGCGATGTGGGCGAAGCTCGGCGAGGCGATGCGCGCCCTGCATGCCGAACCCGATATCGGCTGCATCGTGCTGCGCGGCGCGGGCGACAAAGCCTTCGGGCCGGGCGCCGACATTTCCGAGTTCGAAAAAACGCGCAGGACGACCCGGCTTGCGATCGCCTACGGCCGCACGATGCATGCGACGCTCGCTTCCGTCGGCGAGTGCCGCCACCCGGTCGTGGCTCTGATCCAGGGTCTGTGCGTCGGCGGATCGCTCGAAATCGCCAGCATGTGCGATCTGCGCATCGCGGGCGAGGGCGCGCGCTTCGGCGTGCCGATCAACCGCATCGGCGTGATCATGGCCTATCCCGAATTGTCGGCGCTGATCGGGCTGGTCGGCGAGGCGGTCGCCAAGGAGATTCTGCTCGAAGCGCGCGTGTTCGGCGCCGCCGAAGCCAAGGACAAGGGCCTGGTCACGCGCGTGGTCGCCGACGGCAAAGTCGAGGAAGAAGCCTATCTCTCGGCCGCCAGGATTGCGGCGGGCGCGCCCTTGTCGAACCGCTGGCACAAAAAATTCGCGCGCCGATTGCGCTCGTCCAAACCCCTCACGCGCGCCGAATATCTGGAGGGTTTTGCGAACTGCGATACGAGCGACTATCTCGAAGGCTATCGCGCGTTCCTCGAAAAACGCCGCCCGAAATTCGAGGGCCGCTAGCGTGCCGGGGGCGCTTGCGGGGCTGCGCGTCGTCGAGCTTGCGCATATCATGGCGGGGCCGGTCGCGGGCCTGATGCTGGCCGACATGGGCGCCGCGGTCGTCAAGGTCGAAAAGCTTCCGGGCGGCGACGACACGCGCCGCATGGTGCCGCCGCGCATCGGCGCGGAGAGCGCCGCCTATTTGATGATGAACCGCAACAAACGCGGAATGGCGCTCGATCTCAAAACGGCGGGCGGCAAGGAAGCCTTGCGCCGACTGGTCGCGCGCGCCGACGTGCTGATCGAAAACTACCGCGCGGGCACGCTCGAAAAACTCGGCTTCGGCTACGGCCAGGTGCGCGCATGGGCGCCCAAGCTCGTCTATTGTTCGCTGTCCGGATTCGGGCGCACGGGACCCTACGCCGCGCGCGGCGGATTCGATCTGGTCGCGCAAGGCATGTCGGGCCTGATGGCTATCACCGGCGCGGGAGGGGCCCGGGCGCCGGTCAAAGTCGGCGCGCCCGTGACCGACATCACGTCGGGCATTCTGGCGGCAATGGGCATCCTTGCGGCCCTGCAGGCGCGCAACCGCACGGGCCAGGGCCAGCTTGTCGAAACCTCGCTGTTCGAGGCGGGCATCGTGCAGACATTCTGGCAGTCGGCGATAGCGCTCGCGACGGGCGTGTCGCCAGGACCCCTGGGGTCGGCGCATCCGTTGAGCGCGCCCTACCAGGCGTTCGAGACGTCGGATGGCTGGATCAATGTGGGCGCTTCCAACCAGGCGACGTGGCTCAAACTGGTCGATGCCCTGGGCGCGCCCGCTTTGGCGGACGACATACGTTTCGAGAGCAACGCCGCGCGCATGGCGAATCTGCCGGCCCTAGTGGAACTGCTGTCGCCGATGTTCAAGCGCCGTACGACGGCCGCATGGCTGGCAATATTCGACGCCGCCAGCATGCCCGCAGGCCCCGTGCTGTCGATCGGCGAGATGCTGGCCGATCCGCAAACCTTGGCGCGCGCGATGGTGGTGGAAACCGACCATACGACGCTCGGCCCCGTCAAAACGCTGGGGGCGCCGGTCAAGTTTTCGGACACGCCCAGCACGGTCGCGCGCGCCGCCCCGACGCTCGGCCAGCATACGGACGAGGTGCTGGCGGAGCTTGGCTATCGCGCTGCCGAAATCGAAAGCCTGCGCGCGAGCGGCGCGGTCGCCTAGCGCACGACCAGATCGACGGCGCGCGCCGACAGCCGCTCGCTGCCGGTCGGCGTGACGATCGCGGACTCGCCCGGACACATCGCCGTGCCGGAGTCGCTGTCCATAAGAATCATGTGCAGGAAAAACACCATGTTGGGCTCGATGACGGTCGGATTGCCCGCATAGAACATCGGCCAGTCCATCCAGTTGGGCGCGAACGTCGTGCCCAGCGAATAGCCGCACGCGTTCAAACGGTGCGCCGCCATGCCCGCCTTGTCGCATACCCGCGCATACGCGTCGAACACCGCGCCCGCGGGCTCGCCGGGGCGCAGCGCGTCGCGGCAGGCCGCAAGCGCGTCGATGCATACCGCATGCATGCGCCGATGCAGATCGCTGGCCTTGCCGACCGGGATCGTGCGCATCAGGCATGCATGGTAGTGCCGATAGGCGCCCGCAAATTCGAGCGTGATCTGGTCCTGCGCGCCCAGATATTTGCGGCCGCTGAAATAGCGGCACAGCAGCGCGTCCTTGCCCGATCCGACGATGAACTCGTTGGCCGGATCGTCGCCGCCACCGCGATAGATCGCGCCGTGCATGGCCGCCAGCACATCGCCTTCGAAAGCGCCCGGCGCGATCGTCGCGTGCGCGGCATCGAGCGCCGCATCGGCCAATTCGCCCGCCTTGCGCACATAGACGAGTTCGGCCGGGCTCTTGACCGTCCGCAGACGCGTGACGAGGTCCGAGGCGTCGGCCAGCGCCGCAAACCCGTCGAGCGCGGCTTCCAGCCTGCGGCCGTTGGCGTGGGTGAGGCCGTAGGCGTCGAATTCGGCGCCGAGTTTTTTGCCCGCCAGGCCGAAGCCGCGCAGCGCCTCGCGCAATTCCAGCGCCGGGTTCGCGCCGTCGCGGTCGACCCACACGCGAATATCGTCGAGCGTGGAGGTGTGCCGCGCCTGGCGCAGATCGGGCGCGCGCGTCAGCAGCATCGTGCGCCCGTCCGCGCCCAGATACAGGCACTGGAAAAACACGTAGCCGAACGTGTCGTAGCCGGTGAGATAGTACATGCTCTCTTGGCGGAAAATCAGCAGCCCGTCGAGCCCGCGCGCCGCCAGTGCGGCGATCGCGGCGCCGCGACGGGCTTCGAACTCCCCGCGTTCGAAATGCAGCGCCATCAGTGGCTCTCGCGGCCCACGGCGGCGCCCGAATTGCCGACCAGGAAGTCGAGATCGACGCCCTTGTCGGCCTGGTTGACGGTTTCGACATAGAGCTTGGCGTAGCCGCGCGTCTCGTGCTGCGGCGGGCCCTTCCACAGCTTGCGCCGTTCGGCGAGTTCGGCGTCGCTGACATGCAGCAGCAGCTTGCGTGCCGACACGTCGAGCTCGATCGTGTCGCCCGAACGCACGAGCGCCAGCGGTCCGCCGGCGGCCGCTTCCGGCGCCGAGTGGAGCACAACCGTGCCGTAGGCCGTGCCCGACATGCGCGCGTCGGAAATGCGCACCATGTCCTTGACGCCTTTTTTGAGCAGTTTCGCGGGCAACGCGAAATTGCCGACCTCGGGGAAGCCCGGATAGCCTTTGGGGCCGCAATTTTTGAGCACCAGGATGCAGTTTTCGTCGACGTCGAGCTTGGGATCGTCGACGCGTTTGTTGTAGTCGTCGATATCCTCGAAGACGACCGCGCGGCCCTTGTGCTTCATCAAAGCAGGGGTCGCGGCCGAGGGTTTCAGCACCGCGCCGTCGGGCGCAAGATTGCCGCGCAAGACGGCGATGCCGCCCTGTTTCTTGAACGGCTTGGCGATCGGCGTGATCACCGCCTCGTTCCAGTTCTTGGCGTCCTTGACGTTGTCCCAGATCGTCTTGCCGTTCGCGGTCAGGGCGTCCTTGTGCAGCATGCTGCCGACTTCTTTGAGCACCGTCGGCAAGCCGCCCGCATAGTAGAAATCTTCCCTCAGATACTTCCCCGATGGCATCAGATTGACGAGGCACGGCACTTTGCGCCCGAGCCGGTCCCAATCTTCGAGCGTAAGGTCCACGCCCATGCGCCCGGCGATCGCCAGCAGATGCACGACCGCGTTGGTCGATCCGCCGATCGCCCCATTGGCGACGATCGCGTTTTCGAACGCCTGCTTGGTCAGAATTTTCGACATTTTCAGATTCTCGCGCACCATTTCGACCGCGCGTTTGCCGGCCATGTAGGCCAGCGTCTTGCGGCGGCTGTCGGCGGCGGGAATCGCGGCATTGGTCGGCAAACCCATGCCGAGCGCTTCGACCATCGAGGCCATCGTCGAGGCCGTGCCCATGGTCATGCAATGGCCGATCGAACGCGACATGCACGCCTCGGCCTCGTTGACGTCGGCTTGGGTAAGCTCGCCCGTCTTGAGCATCTCGGTGAATTTCCACACATGCGTGCCCGAGCCGATTTGCTGGTCGCGCCAGCGCCCGTTCAGCATCGGCCCGCCCGACACGGCGATGGTCGGAAGATCGCAGCTCGCGGCCCCCATCAGCAAAGCGGGCGTCGTCTTGTCGCAGCCCACCAGCAGCACCACGCCGTCCATCGGATTGGCGCGGATCGATTCCTCCACGTCCATGCTGGCAAGATTGCGGAACAGCATGGTGGTGGGGCGCATCAAGGTCTCGCCCAGGCTCATGACCGGAAATTCGAGCGGGAAGCCGCCCATCTCGATCACGCCTTTTTTGACCATCTCGGCCAGTTCGCGGAAATGGCCGTTGCAGGGGGTCAATTCCGACCAGGTATTGCAGATGCCGATGACGGGGCGGCCGTCGAACATATGGGCGGGCGTGCCCTGGTTTTTCATCCACGAGCGATGCACCAGACCGTCGCGGTCCTGGCGCCCGAACCATTGCTTGGAACGCAGTTCGCCCTTTTTGAAGTGGCGTTTTTTCTTGTCGGCCATCGATTGTCCCCCTTTTATTTGCCCGAAACCTTACAATCGCGCTCCGGCAATTGCCATCCCGAACGCGCAGGCATCCGCACCAGATGAAACTGGCCTTCGTCAATCCGAACCTCGCGCACGACTACAGCGTCGATACGCCCTTCGAAGCGCCGCTGCCGGGCTCGGAATCGGCGCAGGTCTATCTGGCGATCGAACTTGCCAAGCGCGGCCACGAAGTCGCGGTGTTCACCGGCGCCAACGCGCCCGACCGCCGGACGCGCGGCGTGGCGCAGGCGCGCTGGAACGGCGCGCTGCCCGGCAGTTTCGATGCGGTGTTCGTAACCTCCGACGTCGAATCGCTACCCGCATTGCGCGGCCAAGGCCACGCGTGCCCGATCTATGCCTGGCAGCACAACGTGTTCGTGCCGGGCACGGACGAAGCGCGGGCGCTGGCCTCGCTCGGCCATCCGCTGGACCGTATCCTGTGCGTGAGCGACTGGCACAAAACGAACTACGCCGCCAACGGCGTCGATGCCGCGCGTATCGGCGTGCTGCGCAACGCCGTGGGGCCGGGGTTTGAAAATCTCCATGCGCCGGGTGCCAGCATCGTGGCCGCCAAGCAGCCGCGCGCGGCGTTCGCATCGGTGCCGTACAAGGGCCTGAAACAGGCGCTGGCGTTTTTCAAATTGCTGCGCGCCAGGCGCCCGGAGCTGGCGCTCGACGTTTTTTCGAGCTTCGATTTCTACCCGTCCAACAATCTGTTCCGCCGCCAGCCAAGCTGGCTGCTGCTCGAAGCCGAAGCCAAGAACAGTGCTGGCGTGGCATTCCACGGCAACGTGCCGCAGCCGGTTTTGGCCCAAGCGCTGAAAGCGTCGCTGCTGCTGTTCTATCCCAACGTCGCGGCCGAAACCTCGTCGATCGCGGTCATGGAAGCGATGGCGGCGGGCTGCGTGATCGTCACGACCGCGCTTGGCGCCTTGCCCGAAACGGTCGGCGAATACGGCATCCTGGCGCCGGTCGCAGCCAACAATATCGACCCCGATTCGTACGTGAACGCGTCCGTGTCGATCGCGGAGGCGTTTGCGGCCGGCAACCCCGCGCTCGACGCGCGCCTGCAGATGCAGGTCGCGCATGTGACAAGCACCTGCCGTTGGAGCCTGCGCGCGGCCGAGGCGGAGAAGCTGCTGCGCGGATAGTTCGTCGGCGGCCGAAACATCCGCGCTCGAATCGGCGTAGAGTGCCCGCATGAAAGAAGGTCCCGACATCGCCGCCGTCGCCTCGCTGTTGGGGGACCCTGCGCGCGCCAACATGCTGGCGGCGCTGATGGGCGGCAAGGCATTGACGGCCGGCGAGCTTGCCAGGGAAGCCGGCGTTGCCGCGCAAACGGCGAGCGGACATCTTTCGCGCCTGGTGGCCGCGCGTCTGCTGCTGGTCGAGGTGCAGGGGCGGCATCGCTATTTTCGCATCGCAGGTCCCGACGTGGCGCAGGCGTTGGAGACGCTGGAAACGCTGGCGGCGCGCACGGGCGCGTTGCGCACGCGCACGGGGCCGCGCGATCCGGCCCTGCGCGCCGCGCGGCGCTGCTACGACCATCTGGCGGGCGCGGCGGGCGTTGCGCTCTACGACGCGCTGGTGGCGCAGGGCCTTGTCGTCGCAACGACCGACGGGCTGGGGCTGAGCGATGCGGGCCGGGCGCGCTTTGCGGCCGAGGGCATCGATCTTGGCGCGCTCGCGGCGCGCAATCGTCCGCTGTGCCGCGCATGTCTCGATTGGAGCGAACGGCGCTTGCATCTGGCGGGCGCGCTTGGCGCCGCGCTGATGGCGATGGTGCTGGCGCGCGGCTGGGCCACGCTCGATGCGTCCGGCCGGGCCGTGCGCTTCGCCGCCCCTGGCCAAGCGGCGTTCGACCAGTTTTTGAAGTCCTCGCCCTTGCAAATGCGCGCCGGAGGCGCCCCATGATCGCCGTCATCTTCGAAGTGCGCCCGGCCGAGGGCCGCAAACAGCACTATCTCGACCACGCGGCGGCTTTGCGTGCGGAACTGGAAACGGTCGACGGGTTCGTTTCGGTCGAACGGTTCCAGAGCCTGACCGATGCGGGGAAAATGCTGTCGCTGTCGTTCTGGCGCGACGAGGCGTCGATCCAGAACTGGCGCAACCGCCCGTGCCATCGCGACGCGCAGCAGGCCGGACGCGGCGGCGTCTTTGCCGATTACCGGCTGCGCGTCGCGGCCGTGATCCGCGACTACGGCATGTTCGCGCGCGCGCAAGCGCCCGCCGACAGCCGCCTGCTGCACGACCCGGATTTTACGATCTAGTCGCGCGGCGCATCGACACGATGCCGCACGCGACGACCACGCCCGCCCCCAGCCACGTCCACAGGCCCGGCACGTCGCCGAAAAAGACCATGCCGAACAGCGTCGCGAACAGCAGCAGCGTGTAATTGTAGGGCTGCAGCGCGCTTGCGGGTGCAAGCGCGATGGCGCGCACGACCAGAATATGCGCCCCGGCCCCGGTGACGCCGCCGACAACCAGCCAGAACCAGCCCGACGCGTCGGGCGGATGCCAGTCGAACGACGCGATGGCGCCGAGCAGCACGAGCCCGACCAGGGGCGTGTGCAGCGTCGTGATGTCGGTGCTGTCCTTGGTGGAGACGATGCGCGTGACGACCTGGTAGAGCGCCCACAGCAGCGTGGCGGCGACCGCGATCCACATGGCGGGGCCCAATTGCTCGAAGGACGGGCCGACGATCATCGTGGCCCCGACCATGCCGCCCGCCACCAGCAGCCAGCCCATCGCATCGACCTTTTCGCGCAGCAGGAAATACGACAAGGCCACGACGAGCAACGGGGCGGCGGCCGCCACCGCATGCACGTCGGCCAGCGGCAGGCTGCGGAACGACATCACGAAGCACAGCATTTCCAGCAGCAGAATCGCGGTGCGCGCGGCCTGCCACCACGGCGCTTTGGACTTGAAGACGATCCAGGGACCCGTACCCGCCAGCCAGCAGCCGATCGCCACGAACAGGGCGAAGCGGATCGCCATGATTTGCGGGATCGGATAGATCTGCGTCAGCGTTTTGTTGATCGCATCCATCGCCGCAAACAGCGCCATGGCGGCGACGGCCATCAAAACGGGCTTCAGCGCGACTTTTTCCACCTCAAAAAATTCCGTCGATGTCGCCCGCTGCGGTCAGGCCGATGGCTTCGGCTGCGGGCACGCGCGGCAGGCCCGGCATCGTCATCACGTCGCCCGCCAGCGCCACGATGAACCCGGCGCCCGCCGACAGGCGAATTTCGCGCACCGGCAGATCGTGGCCGACAGGCGCGCCCTTCAAGTCCGGGTCGGCCGCAAACGAATACTGGGTCTTGGCCATGCACACGGGCAAATGGCCGAAGCCCGCTTTTTCGAGCGCCGCCAGCTTTTTTGCCGCAGCACCCGAAAAACTGACGCTGCCGGCACGGTAAATCTCGCGCGCGATCGTCTCGATTTTTTGCTTCAGCGGCATCGCATCTTGATAGAGCGGCGCATATTTGGCCGTGCCCCTGTCGATCAAAGCGACGGCTGCCCGTGCAAGGTCCTCGGCGCCCGCGCCGCCATTTGCCCAATGTTGCGCGCGAATGGCCTGCGTGCCGACCCTGGCGCAGGCGGCTTCGATAGCGCGCCATTCGGCGTCGGTGTCGCTCGTGAAAGCGTTGATGGCGACCAGCACGGGCAGGCCGAATTTCTGCAAATTTTCGACATGGCGCAAAAGATTGGCAAGACCGCGCTCGACGGCCGCAACGTCCTCGGTGCCAAGCGACTTGGCGTCCGCGCCGCCCTGCAGCTTGAGCGCGCGCACGGTCGCGACCACGACGGCCAGGTCGGGTGCCAGCCCCGCCTGGCGGCATTTGATGTCGAGGAATTTTTCGGCGCCAAGATCGGCGCCGAAGCCCGCCTCCGTGACCGTGTAGTCGGCAAGTCCCAGGGCCATGGTGGTGGCGATCGCGGAATTGCACCCGTGCGCGATGTTCGCGAACGGCCCGCCATGCACGAAGACGGGATTGTTCTCGAGCGTCTGCACGAGATTGGGTTTGATCGCGTCTTTGAGCAGCGCCGCCATGGCGCCCGCCGCCTTGAGATCGGCGACTGTAACGAAGCTGCCGTCCTTGTTGTCGGCCACCACGATGCGCGAAAGGCGCGCTTCCAGGTCCTTGGCATCTTTGGCCAGGCACAAAATCGCCATCACCTCGGAAGCGGTCGTGATGTCGAAGCGCGTTTGGCGTGCGGCCCCGTTGCCGCTGCCCAGGCCCGCCACGATGTCGCGCAAAGCGCGGTCGTTCATGTCCATCACGCGCGGCCAGGCCACGCGCTTGGGATCGATCGCGGGCGCCTTCGCCCAATAGACATGGTTGTCCACGAGCGCCGCGAGCAGATTGTGCGCCGAACCGATCGCGTGGATGTCGCCGGTGAAATGCAGGTTGATGTCGGCCATCGGCACGATCTGGGCGTAGCCGCCGCCGGTGGCGCCGCCTTTTTGCCCAAAGCAGGGCCCGAGCGAGGGTTCGCGCAGGCAAATTGCCGTGCGCTTGCCCAGCCGATTGAGCGCGTCGCCAAGCCCGATGGTCGTCGTCGTCTTGCCTTCGCCGGCTTTGGTCGGGTTGATGGCGGTCACCAGGATCAGCTTGCCGCGCTTGGCGGCGACGGGCAGCGCCGCCGGATCGATCTTGGCTTTGCTCTTGCCGTAGAATTCGAGCGCGGCTTCGGGGATGCCGAGCTTGGCGGCGACGTTTGCAAGCGGCGCCAAGGCGGCTTTGCGGGCGATTTCGATATCCGACATGTCAGTTTCCTTTGGCCGCCTGGCGCTGCAAGGCGGCTTCGCGAATGGCGGAGATGGTCGTGCGCGTGGTGATCATGTCGGGATCGGTTTTGAGCTCGATCACGGCGGGCAGGTTCGACGCGCGCGCGCGCCGGAAGGCCGGCAAAAACGCGTCGGTCGTCTCGACCGTTTCGCCGTGGCAGCCGAGGGCGCGCGCGAACGCGGCGAAATCTGGATTGACCAGGTCGGTTCCCACCACGCGGCCGGGATGTTCGCGTTCCTGGTGCATGCGGATCGTGCCGTAGATGCGGTTGTTGAACACCAGCACGATCGGCGTGCCGCCATGCTGGCGGGCGGTGGCGATTTCCTGGCCCGCCATCATGAACCCGCCGTCGCCCACGCACGCCACGACCACGCGCCCGGGATGCACGAGCGAGGCCGCAACGGCTGCCGGCACCGAATAGCCCATGGCACCCGAGGTCGGCCCCACAAGGCGTGCCGGACGTTTGAACGGCAGATAGCGCTGCGGCCAGCCCGTGTGGTTGCCGGCATCCACGGTCACGGTGAAGGCTTCGGGCAATTCGTCGGCAAGGGCGCGCATCGCCCGGCCCATATCGAGCGCGCCGTTATAGGGCGTGGGCTCGAGCGTGGCGACATAGTCCGCGCGCGCCTGCTTCGTCCACGCCGTCCAAACCGGATTGGCGATTGGCTTTGCGGCCGCTGCCGCCAACGCGAAGGCCGAGCCGCTGGCTTGGATCGCCAGATCGGCATTGTAGACGCGGCCCGTTTCTTCGGCCGAGGGATGGATATGGATCAGTTTCTGGCGCATGCGGGGCGCATCGGCGATCGAATAGCCTTGCGTGGTCATCTCGCCGAGCCTTGCGCCGACGACGAGCAGCAGATCGGCGTCTTTGGCGCGCTTGGCGAGGGCGGGCGACGTGACCGTGCCGTATTCGCCGACATACGAAACGCTGTCGTTGGCGATCGCATCCATGCGCCGGAAGCTGACGGCGACGGGCAGCGCATTGGCCTCGGCAAATTTTTGCAGGGCGAGGCAGCCTTCGTCGCTCCAGCACGAGCCGCCCGCAATCACCATCGGCCGTTCGGCCTTTGCCAGCAGTTTGAGGGCTTCTTGCACGGCCGTCGCCGCCGGTTCGGCCTGCAGCGCGCGGTAGGGCGCGGCATCGGGCACGCTGGCGGTCTCGGTCAGCATGTCTTCCGGCAAAGCCAGCACCACCGGGCCGGGCCGGCCGGAGGTCGCGACATGGAAGGCGCGCGCCATGTATTCGGGAATGCGGTCGGTCCGGTCGATCTGGGCGGCCCATTTCGCGACGGGGCCAAACATCTGGCGATAGTCGATCTCCTGGAAGGCTTCGCGGTCGGTTGCGTCGCGCCCGACCTGGCCAACCAGCAGGATCAGCGGCGTGGAATCCTGGTAGGCCGTATGCACGCCGACGGCCGCATGGCAGGCGCCGGGGCCGCGCGTGACCATGGCAATGCCGGGCCGGCCCGTCAGCTTGCCATAGGCGTCGGCCATGTTGGCGGCACCCGCCTCGTGGCGCGCATTGACGAGTTTGATGCGGCGGCTGTCGTGCAGCGCGTCGAGCACGTCGAGATAGCTTTCGCCCGGCACGCAGAACGCCATGTCCGTGCCGTGCAGTACCAACTGGTCGACCAGAATCCGGCCGCCGGAGCGCGCAACCAATGCCATTTTTCGGTTCCCTGCCGTCCTCGACGTTTCCTCGGGCGCAGTTAACGGCGCTACAGCGCTTGCGTCAATGGACGAAGCCGGGTCGAGCGGCTAGTGTCCGGCGCATGAACGATGTTCCGGACTGGATGTGGAGCGACGACCACAGCGCCTTTCGCGATCTGGTGGGGTACGGTCCCATCGCGTGGCGCGAATTCTACGTCGAACTGGCGCTGACGCTGGACGAGCGGCACCGCAACCGCTCGGGCGTGGCGCATGGCGGCGTGATCGCGACCTTGGCCGATGCGGCGGGCGGGTTTGCGGGCTGCTGGTGCCCGCATCCGGGCCGCATTCGGCGTGCGTCCACGCTGTCGCTGACCACGCATTTCGTGTCGGTCGCGCGCATGGGACGGCGCCTGGTCGCCAAGGGCACGGCCAATCGCGGCGGCAAATCGATTTTCTTTGCCACCATCGAAATGCTCGACGATACGGGGCAGCTCGTCGCGACGGGAACGGGCGTCTACAAATACCGGCCCGGCAGCGAAACGGCCGAGGGCGTGCCGCGCGACACGCCGGTCTAGCTGGCGCGCGCTTTTGCCCCTATAACGGGTTCGCTTTTCAATCCCGGAGTAGCCATGGCCCTGCCGTTTGCGTTGCGCGAAAAATCGAAAAACTTGCTCGGTTCCTTGATCCGCGAAGTCTCCAAGGACGCGATGGAAAAACCGGGCCTGATCCCGCTGTGGTTCGGCGAGGGCATTCGCACGGCGCCGCCTGCGGTCGTGGCGGCCGCCCATCAGGCGATCGACGAGGGCTACCAGTACTACGCCTCCAGCCTGGGGCGCCAGGAACTGCGCGCGGCGATCGCCAAATACGTGTCGCGCCTGCGCGGCATCGCGATCGATGCCGAGCGCATTTGCGTGACCGCCTCGGGCAACTCGGCGATCCAGATGGCGATGCAGCTGATCGTCGATCCGGGCGACAATGTGGTCTTTGCCGTGCCGCTGTGGCCCAACGCCGCCGACATGGTCCAGCATCTCAACGGCGAAGTGCGCCGCGTGGCGCTGGCGCACGACGATCGCGGCTGGTCGCTCGATCTCGACCGGCTGTTCGCCGCGTGCGACGCGCGCACCAAAGCGATCTTCCTCAACTCGCCCGGCAATCCGACCGGCTGGCTTGCCACCGCCGACGAGCTCAAGGCCGTGGTCGAATTCTGCCGCAAGCGCGGCATTTGGGCGATCGGGGACGATGTCTACGAACGCATCGTCTATGAGGGCGAAAGATCGCCGTCGCTGCTCGATTTTGCCGGCCCCGACGATCCGGTGATGATCGTGAACTCGTTCTCGAAGGGCTGGTGCATGACGGGCTGGCGCCTGGGCTGGCTCGTGGCGCCCGCCGCCGTCGTCGACACGCTCGGCAAGATCGTCGAATTCAACACTTCGGGCGCCACCACTTTCGTGCAGCGCGCGGGGCTCGTGGCGCTCGAACAGGAAGAATTCGTCAAAACGATTCGCGCCGAGTACGCGCAGGCCCGCGACATCGCGTTCCAGCGCCTGTCGGCAATGGGCCGCGTGCGGTTGACCCGCCCGAAAGCCGCCTTCTACGCCTTCTTCAAGGTCGATGGCATGGCCGACTCGGTCGATATGTGCAAACGCTTCGTGCGCGAGGCCAATGTGGGTCTGGCGCCCGGGCGCGCCTTCGGACCCGAAGGCGAGGGCCATATCCGTTTGTGCTTTGCGACCGATCCGGCGAAACTCAGCGAGGCGCTGGACCGGATCGAGCCGATGCTGCGTTGAGGGACTGGCCATGACGGCGTTTGTCGGGATCGACTGGGGCACCACCAATTGCCGCGCCTACCGTTTGGACAAAGCCGGCTTCGTGCTGGAGCGGCGCACCGACGGCCCCGGCATCCTCGCCGTTCGCAACAGCGATTTTTCCGCCGCTTTGACGCGCCTCGCGGGCGACTGGATCGAGGCGGCGGGGGATACCGCCGTGCTGATGTGCGGCATGATCGGCTCGGCGCAAGGCTGGGTCGAGGCGCCCTATCTGCCGGTGCCCGCGTCCGCCGCGGACATCGCGGGAAAGCTTGCAAGCGTCGCCGATCCGCATCGGCGCATTTTCATCGTGCCGGGATTGCACGGCCATGGCCCCGCCGGACCCGACGTGATGCGCGGCGAGGAAACGCAGATCGTCGGCAGCGGAATTTCCGACGGCATCGTGTGCCTGCCGGGCACGCACTCCAAATGGGCGGTGGTCGCGGGCGGACGCATCGTGCGGTTTGCCACCTTCATGACCGGCGAGGTTTTTGCCGTCATGCGCCGCAACTCGATCCTGGGCCGCCTGATGACCGAGGCGCCGCACGACGCGGCGGCCTTCGCGCGCGGGCTTGTGCGCGCCCAAGCGCCGGGCGGCCTGCTGCACCAGCTTTTCACCGTGCGCACGGCCGGCCTGCTCGAAGGGCTCGAGCGCGATGCGGGCGCAAGTTTTCTGTCCGGCCTGCTGGTCGGCCAGGAAATCCTCGCCGCCAAGGCGCAGTTTTCGCCCGCCAGCGTGACTGTCATAGGCAGCAATCCGCTCGCCCAGCACTACACGATCGCGCTCAACGTCGCGGGCGTTCCGGCAAGCGCCGCATCGGGCGAAGATGCGGCCGCGCGCGGGCTGCACGCGATCGCCGGCGCGGCCGGGCTGCTGTAATGCGCGTTCTGATCCCCGACGCGCAGTATCCGGGCCTGCCGGATATCGAAGCCGAGGCGCTGCCGGGGGCGGAGTTTATGGTCCATCGCGCGCGCGACCCGCTGCAGATTCCCGACAGCGTGTGGGCGCGCGCCGACGGCGTGCTGCTGTGGCAGGACATGCCGGTCGACCGGGCGGTTGCGGACAAGCTGGCGCGCGCGCGCATCGTCGTGCGCCACGGCGTGGGGTTCGATCGCGTCGATCTGGCGGCGTGCGCCGAGCGCGGCATCGTCGTGTGCAACACGCCCGACTACGGCACCGAGGAGGTCGCCAACCACGCGCTCGCCTTCGCGCTCGCGTTGCGGCGCGGTCTTGCGACCTACGGCGAAATGCTGAGCCTCGATCCGCAAGCGGGGTGGCGGTGGGACGCGCCGCCCTTGATGCGCCGGCTGTCGGGCCAGATATTCGGCATCGTCGGCATGGGCCGCATCGGGCGGGCCTGCGCCGCGCGCGCGGCCGCGTTCGGCTTTGCGGTCGCGTATGTCGATCCGCTGCTGCGCGCCGACGCCGCCGCGAAGCTGCCCTATCGGCGGTTCGAGACGCTGTTCGACATGCTGGCCGAAGCCGACGTCGTCTCGATCCATTGCCCGCTCACGTCCGATACGCACGGCCTGTTCGGCCGGGGCGCGTTCGCGCGCATGAAAAAGGGCGCGATCCTGATCAACACGGCGCGCGGGCCCATCGTCGATACGGCAGCGCTGCTGGCGGCCATCGAAGCGGGCGAGGTCGGAGGGGCGGGGCTCGACGTGCTGCCGCACGAGCCGCCCGATCCCGACGATCCTTTGGTTGCCGCCTATCGCCTGCCGCCCTCGTGGCTCGCCGGGCGGCTGATGCTGAGCCCGCACGCGGCCTTCTACAGTCCCGAAAGCTGGCGCGATCTGCGCTTCAAGGCGGCGGCGACGCTTGGCGCCTATCTCAAGGAAAACCGGCTGCGCAACTGCGTGAACGGCCATCTGTTCGCGCCGGGCGCTTTGCCGGCGGAAGAAAAAACCGACATCTAGGGAGGACAATTCGATGCGCGTCGTGATCACGGGCGGAACGGGGATGCTCGGCAAGAAGCTTGCCGCCGAAATTTTGGCGCGCGGCACGCTGGTCGATCGCGCGGGCAAGGCGCGCGAAGTCACGAAAATCGTGCTGTTCGACGTGGCCGAATCCCCCGGCATTCCCGCCGACAAACGCGTCGAACTTGTGCTGGGCGACGTGGACGACGCCAAGCAGATCGGCGCGCTGGTATCGAGCGACACGGGCGCCATCTTCCATCTGGCGGGCGTGGTGAGTTCGGGCGCCGAGCGCGATTTCGATCTGGGCTACCGCGTCAATCTCGACGGCACGCGCGAAGTGCTCGAAGCCGCGCGGCGTCTGCCGCAGCCGATCAAGCTCGTGTTCGCCTCGTCCTTGGCGTGCTACGGCGGCGATCTGCCCGAGGTCATCCCCGACGATTTCCGCATCACGCCGCAAACCTCCTACGGCGCCCAAAAAGCGATCGGCGAGTTGCTGGTGGCGGACTATGCGCGCAAGGGATTCGTCGACGGGCGCAGCCTGCGCCTGCCGACCATTGTCGTGCGGCCGGGCAAGCCCAACCTCGCGGCCTCGACCTTCGCCTCGTCGATCATCCGCGAGCCGTTGGCGGGCGAACGCGCGATCTGCCCGGTCGATCCCGGCGCGTGGATGCCGCTGCTGAGCCCGCGCCGCTGCGTCGACGCGTTCGTCCGCGCGCACGATTTGCCCGACACGCAATGGGGCTGGAACCGCACCTTGCTGCTGCCCTCGCTCGATCTGACCGTGCGCGAGATGGCGGACGGTCTCAAGCGCGTTGCGGGCGCGGCGGCCTACGCGCTGATCGATTGGAAGCCCGATGCCGCGATCGCCAAGATCGTCGCGGGCTGGCCCGCGCGCATGGCGGCCAAACGCGCTTTGGCAATGGGCTTTGCCGCCGACGCGTCGATCGACGAGATCATCGAAAACTACCGCCGCGACGACGCGCCCAAAAACTGACGGGCGGCGTTCAGAACACGCTGCCGTCGAGGCGGTAGAAGATCGACCCGCAGAGCAGAATGTCGGGCGTCCGGCCGTCGTCGGCGAAGGGCAGCATCAGCGTTTCGATCTCGTGCCAGTTTTCGCTGTGCTTCAAAATGGGCGCGGCGCGCGCGTGCGTCGCGAGGCCGCCCTCGGTCGACACCGCCAGACGCGCGAACAGCGTCCGGCGCCCGGCCTCGGACATCGGCATGTCGTTCAGGTAGGTTCCGGTCAAATCCGCGCCGATCGCCAGCACGATATGGGTTCCGAACAGCCGGTAGCGCAGGCGCAGCGGATCGCGTTCGATGTCGAGCAGCCATAGCGAGCCCAGCATGCGCGGAATCTGGAACGCGTCGAACGCCGCGCGCGGCGCGAGCCTTTTTCCGCCGCGCGGCAAGGCGCGCCAGCATTCGAGGAGGGCGACGAGGCGCGGATGCCAGCCTTGCGTCGAAAACGGTTCGGTCTGCCAGGGTTCTTGGTCTGCCATCGGCACTGTTCTTCGCCCCCTTGCATCGTCGCTTGCACTCCGCGAAGATCGCACCGAAGGCGGTTCGGTCAAGAATCGTCGAAGGGAAGGAACGACGCGATGGGTTCGAGATTGGCAGGGAAGACCGCTTTTGTCACGGCCGCAGCGCAGGGAATCGGCGCCGCAACCGCGAAATTGTTTGCAGCCGAGGGCTGCCGCGTGATCGCGACCGACATCGACGAGACGAAGCTGCGAGCGCTCGCGGACACGCCGAACGTTTCGGTGCGCAAGCTCGACGTCATGGACCGCGACGCGATCCAAGCGGCGGCCGCCGAAGCGGGCGCCGTGGACGTGCTGTTCAACTGCGCGGGCTTCGTCCATCACGGCACGATCCTGGAATGCGACGACGCGGCCTGGGATTTTTCGATGAATCTGAACGTGCGCTCGATGTTCTGGGTCACGAAGGCGCTGCTGCCGGCCATGATCGCCAAGGGCAAGGGCACGATCGTCAACATGTCGTCGGGCGCCTCGTCGATCAAAGGCGTGCCCAACCGCTTCGTCTACGCCACCAGCAAGGCGGCCATCATCGGGCTGACCAAGGCGCTCGCGGCCGACCATGTGCGCCAGGGCATTCGCGCCAATTCGATTTGCCCCGGCACGGTCGACACGCCCTCGCTGAAGGGCCGCATCGACGCCTTCGCCGATCCCGTGCAGGCGCGCAAGGATTTCATCGCCCGCCAGCCGATGGGGCGCCTGGGAACGGCCGAAGAAATCGCCGAACTGGCGCTGTTTTTGGCGAGCGACGCGTCGGCTTTCATCACCGGCGCGGAGTTCAAAATCGACGGCGGCTGGTCGCTCTAGCAGGCTGCTGAAAAACCCCTTCGCGGTTGCCGTGGCCATGTGATTCACTTGTCTTGTCTTTTTCGACGGAGACGGGCGATGCGCGGACGCGAAGCGGATGACGACGGGCTGTTCAGCT